>ENA-ORXD01000014-ORXD01000014.1-sediment-metagenome-genome-assembly--contig:-NODE-14-length-388570-cov-12.248285_pt1 | contig 388570 bp, 334 predicted proteins | sample MGYA00237862_ERZ511471 | MGnify/ENA metagenome assembly ERZ511471 | reverse complement strand
TCTCGTTGATGGCAAATACCGTTTTAACCGAGAAGCAGAGTGCCTTATGCCGTCATAAGTAGTAACAATCTGGCAGGACTGGGAAGTGCGAAATTCGCCGGAAAATCCGTCAGGATGGGCTGTTCGGTGGAACAACTGTCTGGAGAGGCATTACTCCTCTTCCTCCCGCGAAAATCGCTGTTCACCGTTCACTACTGGCCCGATCCCCTACCTCTACTCCGTGTCCCCTGTGTCCCCTGTGTCCTCTGTGGTGATGCTCCCTGCGGCTTCGGCCACGAGGCGGCCCAGCCGGCAGGCGGCGTCCGACAGCTCGGTGTGGGTGCCGCCGGTGCGGGCCGAAAACGCCGGGCAGCGCCGGCAGACGGCGTCCAGGGCGCAGGTGCGGCACGCCGTCCACGCCGCCCGGCTCAGGCGCCGGAACGCCGCCAGCACCGGCGAGTCGCGCCAGACGTCCAGGAACCGCTCCCGCCGCAGGTCGCCGGCCGGCTCGTCCTGGAAACTGCAGCCCCACACGCGGCCCGCCGGGTCGACGGTGCAGAAGCGAAAACCCGCGGAGCAGAGGGTCATGTCCGTGTCCCGCCGCTCCGGATCCGCCGGCTCCAGGAACTCCCGGCATTCGGCCAGCACGGCGGCCAGCTCGTCGCCGTCGAGGCGCTCGAGGTATTGCGCGTTGCCGCCGGGGGGCGGGAAGAGCATGAAGTCCACCAGGAAGGGCCAGCCCCGCGAGCGGGCGTAGCGCCAGGTCGCGGCCAGGGTGGACGCGTTGGCGCGCATCACCGGCGTCTTGAGCCGCGGCGGCAGCCCGGCTGCGGCCAGCCGCTCGATGGCCGCCATCACCCGGGCGAAGCTCCCCGGCACCCGGGTGACGGCGTCGAACACCGCCGGATCGGAGCTGTAAAAGCTGACGTCCACGCCGGCGGCCCCCGACGCCGCCAGTCGCTCGGCCGCCGCTTCGTCGACGAGGTAGCCCGAGGTGAACACCCGGGTGTGGAAGCCGCGGCGCACCGCCTCGTCCAGCAGTTCCCAGAAGTCGGCGCGGAGCAGCGGCTCCCCGCCGCTCAAGGTGAGGAACAGGGTGCCGGCGGCGGCGAGCTGGTCGAAGATGTCCAGCCACGCGGCGGTGGCGAGCTCGTCCGCCGCGTCGGGCCGGGTGTCGCCGCCGCTGGTGTAACAATGCCGGCAGCGGTGGACGCACCGGTACGTCAGCTCCGCCAGCACCGAGATGGGGACGCGGTCGCGGGCGGCCGCTTCCAGCAGTTGCTCATAGTGCGAAGGTTTTTTCAACTTGGACATCCTTCAGTGTGAGCGGGGTTTGAAGGTTCGCAGATTCCTGGTTCACAGGTTCGCAGGTTCCAGGTTCGCAAGTTCGTGGACGGTTGGTAGTTGATGGTTGGAACGAGCCACGAACCGCGAGCCTCGATTACGATTACGATTACGATCACGATCACGATTACGATTACGATCACGATTACGAATTACGAGCACGAAATCCGATGTCCGATTTCCGAAGTCCGATTTCCGATGTCCGATGTCCGTCATCCGTGCCCCCGGCAATCAGGCCTCGGCATCCAGTCCCAACACATCCACGAACCGCCGGGACCGGGTGAAGCGAAGCGTCCGCATCGGGATCCGGTCCAGCGTCGCGGCGGCCGTCTCCAGGAGGGTCGCCAACTCGGTGTCCGGGCGGCCCGCCGCCACCGTCTGGGACATAAACCGCGCCAGCGCCTGCGCCGGCGGCAGCGGCACGAGCTTGTCCGCCGGCGCCTGCTCCAGCCAGAGGATCCCGGCCAGGGGCACCGGCCCCGCCGCCGTGCTGATCCCGATGGGCGTGCCGGCCAGCTCTACGCCGCCGGCGGGCGCCAGCCGGACGACGCATGTCTCGTCGCTGAGCACCGGCAGCCCGGCCAGCTCGGCCACGGTGCTCTTGCCGGCGCCCGACGGACCGATGAAAAGCCAGCCCCGACCCCCGGCCGCCAGGCCGCAGCCGTGGACGAGCAGCCCGCCCTGCGGCGCCAGCCACTCCGTCAGCGCCAGTTGCAGGAGCACCCGGTGGAAGCGGGTGCCCGGGGCGATGGTCGCCCGGCCCGCACTGGCGGCCAGGCTCAACTCCATGAAGTAGCACGACCCTTCCAAAGTAATCCGCCCGGAGGTGCGCAGCAGTCGGGGAGGGAATGCCGGGCCCGGCCATGCGGGTTCGAACCACGCGTTTTCCGACACTGCCAGGAACCAGTGCGGCGGTGCGGGCGCGGTATCCGCCGGACATCGATACAACGCGAAGGGCTGCTCCAGCAGGCCGGGATTGATGCGCAGGTCAATCCGGCAGCCGCCAATGCACAGGCAGGCGAGGCCAGGGTCCCGGCCATACAGGTCTGTCAGCGTCTCGTGGTCTGGTGCCATGGCGACCCCGCGATCAATCCGCGCCGTCCCCCGGCGCGGGCTTGCGGGCGCGGACCTCGTAGCCCAGGGTGAACGCCCGCTCCCGGTCCAGCCCGTCCAGCCAGCCCAGCACCAGCGGCGCGAGGAGCCCCAGCGCGGGCGCCAGCAGCACGAACAGCGGCCAGCGCCAGCCGCCCTGGAAGAACGCCAGCGCCGCGACGCTGCGCCGCGCCAGCACGGCGAAGAAACCGCCCAGCGGCTCGATGGATTCCGCCGCCAAACCGGCGCCGACCAGCAGGTGCGCCACGCCGTACCGGGTGAACCGGAAGAAGTCGTGGGGGGGCTGGTGGATTTCCCACAAAAACGGCACCACCAACAGCAGCTCGCCGCCGGGCTTGAGCACCCGGGCCAGCTCGGCCAGCGCGCCGGCCGGGTCGGCCACGTGCTCCAGGGTGACGACGCAGAGCGCCGCGTCCGCCGCCCCGTCGCGGAGCGCCAGCTCACCCAGGTCGCCCCGCACGTCCACCCGGCCGTAGTACCACCGCGGGTCGCCGACGCCGCGGTCGTAGCCCACCACCCGCTGCCGCGGGAACAGGGCGCGGAAGCGGCCTTCGCCGCAGCCGGCGTCCAGCACCACCTCGCCGGCCCCCCGCCGGGCGGCGAATGCCGCCACCGCGGCCCCGATGCGGGCCTCGACGGGATCCAGTCGGTCGAGGAGCCAGCGGGGCAGCATCCGGCGGGCCGATGACGTGACGCGGGGCTCCAGCTCCATGTCTCGCGCTCAGAGCGCCGGAGCGGGTGGGGCGGGTTGCAGCGTGTAGATGCCGCGGGGCACGAAGTGGAACATCCGGCTCCAGCGGGTCTTGTAGAAGTAGATCACGCGGTACGCGTACAGCTTGACGACGTCCAGGGCGTCGTTCACCTCGTGCACGCCGCGGTAGCGGCTGTCGGGGAACGCCTTCTCCAGGACGAGGGTGTCGGGAAACGACCACAGGATGAACAGCGGCTTGCCGAACACGAACTCCGCGGGGACGGTGCCCCAGTCGCGGCTGTCGGAGCTGTGGTCGCGGTTGTCGCCCATCATGAAGTAGTGGCCGTCGGGAATCCGCAGCGGGGCCATCTCCGAGAAAGTGGTGGGCACGTCCTCGCCGATGGCGTGGTAGCGGTACGGCTCCACCAGCTTCTGCCCGTCGATGTACACCTGGTTCTGGCGGACCTCGATGGTCTCGCCCGGCAGGCCGACCACCCGCTTGACGTACGGGGTGAGGTAATGGCCGTTTTTCCGGTCAGGCGCCTTGAACACCACCACCTCGCCCCGGCGGATGGGATGGTTCAGGCCCAGCCAGCGGCAGAGGGGGAAGTGGTTGGCCAGAATGGTGAACTTGTCCACGATGAGCCGGTCGCCCACCAGCAGGTTGTAGTCGCCCAGAGTCTGGTCGGTGCCGGGGATCCGCCGCTCGGGCGGCGTGTCCATGGAGGGCGTCGGCACGGCCATGGGGTGGACGATGAACGTGACCACGAACAGGGCGATGACCAGGCACACCAGGATGGCCACCACGTATTCGCGGACGGTCTCGGCCGGCGAGGCCTTCGGCTTGTCCCTGGCTTTGTCCTTCGCCGGCTTGCCGCCGCCCGTTTCCTTCTTCACGGTTTTTTTGGCCATCCCTTTTCTTCCCGCGCGATGCGAAATCAAAGCCTTACCTTAGGTATTTCAACCTTAAAAGTCAAGGACGCAGTTTGAACCTTCCGACCCCCCGATCCTTCCAATACCATAAGATCCGCCGGGCGGGATGGCGGCCGCCTTTGATTTTGTCCCCGCCTTACGGTATAGTGCCGGGCGGAACCACCGGCTGCACCAACGATGAAGGACTTCCACAAAGGCACGCTCCTGGCCCTGCTGTCCGCGATCAGCGGCGCCTACCTGTTCATCTTCAGCAAGCACGTTCTGGCTTGGGTGGGCCCGGCCACCTACTGCAGCTACTACTACCTGTTCGCCGCCGTTTACTTCACCGCCTGGCTGGCGCTGTCCCGCCAGCGGGCGTTGTTCCGGATCCCGCCCCGGGCCGCCGGCAAGCTGCTCCTCATCGCCGGGCTGGAGAGCGTCAGCGTCTTCGCCCTGTTCACGGCCGTCCGGCTGATGGACCCGACGCTGGCCTCGTTCTTCAACAACTCCCAGACCGTCTTCATCATCCTGCTGAGCGCCGTCTTCCTCAAGGAGCGCTTCAACCGCACGGAGTTGCTGGGCACGGCGGTGGCCCTGGCCGGCGTCCTGCTCATCTCGTACCGTTCGGCCGAGCCGGCGCTGCTGGGCATGGCGCTGACGCTGCTTTCGGCCGGCTGCTTCTCGTGCACCGTCATCCTGGTCAAGAAGAACCTGGGCGACCTGCCCCCCCTGACCATCGCCCTCTACCGGGCCGTGGCGCTCATGGTCGTGTTCAACATCTATGCCCTGGCCGGCCCGGGACTGGAGCCGGTGAGCCCGGGCCTGCTGGCGTACACCGCCGCCGGCGCCCTGTTCGGCCCCTTCCTGAACATCCTCTTCTACTTTTACTCGCTGAAGTACTGCGACGCGTCGAAGACGTCGCTGGTGCGGGCCTCCCAGCCCATCTTCGTGCTCATCAACGCCGCCCTGTTCCTCCACATCGTCCCCGCGCCGCGCGAGATCGCCGGCGGCCTGGTCATCATCCTGGGGCTCTACATCCTCGTCACGGGCCACGAGCGGTCGATCGCGGCGGCGGCGCCGGACCCGCCCCGCTGAACGGACCCGGTTCGGTTTGCTATCCCCTGCCGGCGTGCTATAATACAGCCACTTGTTAGCAACCATTTACTGAATGATCCGATAATTATTGCGAACACATCCGACTCAGGAGGGCCGATGGACATTCAGAGCGTGGGCAAAATCATCCAGACCGGCCTGGAAGGCACCGAAGCGGTGGGTGGCGGCCAGGACAAGGCGGTCGGAAAAACGTCGGATTTCGAGAAGGTCCGCATGGACAAGCTCGAACAGGAAGAGCAGGTCACCGGCCTGAAGGCCAGCGACATCCAGTACAACGACAACATCCTGAACCGCATGGACGCCCGCCAGGTGCAGAACGACTTCCTGCGCCAGGTGCAGGCCCGCGGCGAGGGGAAGGAACTGGAGGTTCTTTCGGAGCACATCCAGAAGACCCAGGCCAGCCTGGAAAACACCCGGGCGTCCCTGCCGGCCGTGGACAAGAGCGAATTCAGCGGCGCGGTCCAGAACTACTTCAAGGAATCGGAGACCCGCTTCAAGGCGCTCGACTCCATGTACCAGGAGATTTCCTCGGGCGACCGCCCGCACTCGCTCCAGGACCTGCTCAAGATGCAGATGCAGGTCCAGGGCATCAGCCAGAACATCGAAATGCTCAGCAAGGTCGTGGACCGGGTGGTCGACGGGATGAAGACCATCCTGCGCACCCAAGTGTGACGGACAAAATCCATTTTCGGGAGACGGTATGAGCACAATCCATTCGTTTGCCGGAAGCCGGATGCGGCTCCTGCGCGCATCCCTGCTCGTCCTATTGGCGGCCGGCCTGCTCGGCTGCGGCGCCACCGAAATCGCCTCCGGGCTCACCGAAGGGGAGGCCCAGGAAGCCGTGGTCATCCTGCAGCAGTTCGGCATTTCGGCCGAAAAGGTCCGGGTCGGCGAGGGCGAGGAAGCCACCTTTTCGGTGACGGTGCCCGCCGGCGAAGTGGCCAGCGCCAACCAGATCCTGAAAAAATACGAGCTGCCCCGCCAGAAACCGAAGGGCCTGGGCGAGATCTTCACCCAGGGCGGGCTGATCCCGACGGCCACCGAGGAAAAGGCGATGATGCTGCTGGCCATCCAGGGCGAGATCGCCCGCACCCTCGAGACCGTCGACGGCATCGCCGCCGCCCGGGTACACATCGTCATGCCGGAGAAGGACCCGCTGGCCGAAGGCGGCGGCACCCAGGCGTCCGCCGGCGTCTTCATCAAGTACCGCGGCGAGCAACTCCCGCTGACCCCCGAAGAGATCAAGCAGATGGTCGCCCACTCGGTGGACGGACTGGATCCGAACCGCGTGGCCGTGATCATGAAGCCCATCCTCATCGACCAGGGGAAGCTGGCCCGGACGGCCAAGACGAGCACCATGCTCGCCGGCCAGGACCCCACCATCTTCATCATCGTGCTGGCCGGGCTCTGCCTGGTGCTGGTGATCGTCATGGTGGTGCTGGTGCTGAAGCTGCAGAGCGAGAAGAGCCGCTACCTGCAACTCCGTCGGGAGATGAGCGCCGGCGGCCGTTAGCGGCAGGGATCGTCCATGAGTGACCTCACCGCCCCGATCGATTTTTCGAAGTACTTCCGGGACCTGGACGAGTCCCCGCTGGTCGAGGTGCGCGGCCGGGTCACCGAAGTGGTGGGCCTGATCGTCAAGGCGGTGGTCCCCAACGTCTGGGTGGGCGAGCTCTGCCTGATCAAGACGCCCCACACGCCCGAGCCGGTCAAGGCCGAGGTGGTGGGTTTCCTCGACAACGAGGTGCTGCTCATGCCGCTGGGCGACATGCGCTTCATCGGCATGAACTGCGAGGTCGTCCCCACGGGGCACCCCTTGACCGTCAAGGTGGGCGACGGCATGCTGGGCCGCGTGCTCGACGGCCTCGGCGAGCCGATGGACTTCGACGAGAAGGGTCCCCTCGACTACGACGATCTGTACCCGGTGTTCAACGACCCGCCCGATCCCCTGAAGCGGCGGCGGATCCTCAGCCCCATCACCGTGGGCATCCGGGCCATCGACGGCCTGCTCACCTGCGGCGAAGGGCAGCGCATCGGGCTGTTCGCCGCGGCCGGCGTGGGCAAGAGCACCCTGCTGGGGATGATCGCCCGCAACGCCCTGGCCGAAGTCAACGTCATCACCCTCATCGGCGAGCGCGGCCGCGAGGTGCGCGATTTCCTGGAGAAGGACCTCGGGCCGGAAGGCCTCGCCAAATCGGTGGTGGTGGTGGCCACCTCCAACGAACCGTCGCTGGTGCGCCTCAAGGGCGCCTACGTCGGCACGGCCATCGCCGAGTATTTCCGCGACAAGGGCCGGAAGGTCATGCTGATGATGGACTCGGTCACCCGCTTCGCCCGCGCCCAGCGCGAGGTGGGCCTGGCCTGCGGCGAGCCGCCGGCGCGCGCCGGCTACACTCCCTCGGTCTTCTCCGAGCTGCCCAAGCTGCTGGAGCGGGCCGGCAACTCCGACAAGGGGTCCATCACCGCGTTCTACACCATCCTCGTCGAGGGCGACGACATGAACGAGCCGGTGGCCGACGAGGTGCGCTCCATCCTGGACGGGCACATCATCCTGTCCCGCGACCTGGCCTCGCGCGGCCACTACCCGGCGATCAACGTCTCGCTCAGCGTCAGCCGCGTGATGACCGCGGTGGTCCCGCCCGAGCACCGGCAGGCGGCCATCAAGCTGCGCGAGGTGCTGGCCACTTACGAAAAGGAAAAGGACCTGATCATGATCGGCGCCTACCAGAAGGGCAGCGACGCGCGCGTGGATTTCGCCATCGACAAGATCGAAGCGGTCAACACCTTTCTGAAGCAGCGCATTGATGAAAAGATGGGCTTCGAGGAGACGGTCACCAAACTGAAGGAACTCTTCTGATCATGGCCCAGAAGCCGAAGTACCGCCTCCAGCCCGTGCTGGACCAGAAGGAAAAGGCCAAGTCCGACGCCGAAAAAGCGCTGGCCCGGGCGCACCAGGCGCTGGCCGAGGAGGAGCGGAAGCAGCGGGAACTGGAGGAGCAGAAGACGCGGCTGCTGGCCCGGATCGACGACACCCGCCAGAAGCGGGACCAGAAGGCGATGGAGGGCGAGCTGACCGTTCAGGAGTCCCAGCAGTACAAGACGTACATCCAGGGGCTCCACGAACAACGCAAGGAGCTGGACGTCCGGATCTACAAACAGACCAAGGCGGTGGAACGCGCGGCGGAGGCGGTGGTGAAGACCAAGGCCGAGCTCATCCGCTGCGCCAAGGAATTCGAGGCCATGAACAAGCACAAGGACGGGTGGCTGCAGCAGCTCAAGATCGAGGAGCAGAAAAAAGAACAGAAACTGATGGAAGAGATCGGGATGATCCAGTTCATGAAACGGAGAGGTGACAACCAATGACCACCGACAAGATCTCTTCCACATCGGGCGGCGCGCCAGTCGATCCGTCAACCGCCGCGGACGCCGCGCCCGTCTCGGAACGCAAGGATTCGCCGTCCGCCTTCGACAAGGTCATGGACAAGCAGGATCGCGAGCGGGACGACCGGGACGACGTCCGCAAGGGCGCCGTCCGGACGCGCCCCAAGGACGCGGCGGCCGACAAGGACGCCCCGCTGCGCGAGTTTCCCGTGTACCACCACCTGCGCGCCCGGACCATCGAGCCGCCGGCCGGCGGCGATCTCCGCGCGGAATCGACGCTGCCGCGGAAGGTCATCGACGAGGTGGTCCAGGCCGTGCGGGTGGGCGTCAACCGGGCCGGCGACAAGGAACTCCAGTTCGACCTGAAATCCACCGTCCTGGACGGCATGACCATCCGGGTGAGCATTCACGACAACAAGGTCGTGACCATCCTGGAGGCCGCGAGCCGGGACGTGCGCGACAAGCTGGAGGCCCACGTGGGCGAACTCATGCACACCCTGACCCAGAAGGGCCTGCAGGTGGCCACCGTGGAAGTGCAGTACAAGGAACCGCCCAAGCAACAGGGCCAGCAACAGTCCCACCAGCAGCAGCAACAGCAGCCGGAAGAGGACGAGACCGAAGACTGGACGGATATTTAAAAAACCAGGCGGCACCCATGACCAGCCGACTTCAATTGATCTCCGCTTCGGGTACACGTGCGACGCCCTACCGGTTTCAGGACCTCCCGGTCGCGCCGGGAGCCGGGTCGGGCAATATCCAGCAGCTGGTCGGGCTGTGGTGGCCGCTGCTGTCGGGCAAGCGCCTGGAGCACGCCGTCGTCGAACTGTTTCGGCGCTACTGCAAGGTGAAGGAGAGCCAGTCGCCGCTGCTGGTGGTCAAGAAGGGCGGCCCGGGGCCGAAAGAGATCCCGGTGGAAGGCGCCGTGTTCACCATCGGCCGAAAAAAGGACAACCATCTGGTCCTCGGTGAAACCGGCGTCTCCGGCGTGCACGCCCAGATCCACAAGCGCGGCGACCGCTGGGAGATCGTGGATCCGGGCAGCGTCAACGGCACCATCGTCAACACCCAGCGTCTGGTCAAGGACACGGCCGCCACGCTGCAGAGCGGTGACGTTATCGCCATCATGGGCACCGAGATGGTGTTCAAGCTCCAGGATCCCGAACTGCGGCCGCCGCAGGTGGCGTTCGCCTTCCGCGGGTTTGAGACCACGCTCAACCTGCCGCCGGAGACGATCACCCTGACCAACGCCCGGATCGGCTTGCACGGGTGCGCCCAATTTGCGGATCTGCTGCTGCCCACCCGTCAGGTGCGCCTGTGGCTGGAATCCCTCGTCGGGCTGAGATACAGCGAGGAGAGCGTGCAGGAGGCGCTCAGCGACGTCGAGAAAGGGTTGGCCGAGTTTCTCCTGCTCAAGCTGCTGCAACTGGTGCACCGCCACACCGTGTCCGGAAGCCGCGAGGCGTTTTACCTGGCCGCCCTCGATTCCCCGCTGCAGTCCCTGACGCCCTCGGCCGAGGCCGTGGTCGCCCATTTCACCATCCGGTTTGAGGACACCGAGGGAGACATCTGGCTGCGGATCCCGGATGGCGTGATCCGGTTCTGGTCGGAGCACGGCCGGGAGGCCGGGCCGGGGCCGGTCGAACCGGACGCCGCCTACTGGCTGGACCGCCTCGACGGCTGGGAGTGGCTGTCCGTACCGCTGGCCGTGCTGGCGGGCGGCGTCAGCCTGTCGCTCAACGAGATGATGTCACTGGAACCGGGCGACATCATCCTGATGCCCGAAGGCGCGCCGGCCGGCGACCCCGAGGCGGGCCTGACCGGCCCGGTCCGGCTGGAGTTGCGCACCGGCACGACCCTCACCGGCGCCGGCGTCCTCCGGTTCGCCGACGGCCGCTATGCGCTCGAATTTCAGCATTTCACACGCCGACATGCGGAGGCCATAATGTCCGACAACCCGCCCGCCAACCCGCCCGAGACCCCGCCGGTCAAGCCGACGGAGACTCCCGGCGAGCTGCTGACCGACCTGTCGCTGAGCCTCGAAGTGGAGCTGGACCGCGTCACGATGAAACTGGCGGACCTGGTCCAGCTCGTGCCCGGGCAGATCATCCAGCTGCAACGCGCGCCCGCCGATCCCGTGGACCTGTGCGTGAACAACCAGCTCGTCGGACGCGGCCAACTGGTCAAGATCAACGACGCCCTCGGGGTGAAAATCCTGTCGCTGAAAAAATAACCGCCTATGAAGTTCGAGCCATACAAGCGCTATCTGCCGATTCTCGTCCTGGTCGCGATGGTCGCGGCCGGTCTCTGGCTGATGCCCGGTGATGCCAAACCCCCGCCGCAACGACCGGCCGGCCCCGCCGATCCCGAGTTACCCGACACCACCCCGGTGGAATACGGCTGGATGCTGCTCAAGCTGCTGCTGATCCTGGCCGGCATCTGCGGCCTGGCCTGGCTCAGCTTGCGGTGGATCCTGCCGCGACTCTACGGCCCCCAAGGCGGAGACGCCCGCCACATCAGGATTCTGGAGAACTACCGGCTGGACAATCACCGCAGCCTGTTCCTGGTCAACGTGGCCGGCGAGATCCTGCTTCTGGCCGCCTCCGAGCGAGGAATCCATTTCCTGACCCGCGTGGAAAAAGACCTGGACGCGCTCGCCGCGCCCGTACCGGCTCCGCCGGACGCGCCGGCACCGGCCGGCCCCGAGCGCAAGCCATCTTTCATCGAGGTCCTGCTGAGGAAGAAACCATGAGCAACCGCTCCACCCGACCCCGCATTTCCCGTCCGGCCCTGGCCCTGCTGCTGGGACTGCTGGCGGGCGCCCCCGTCTACGCCCAGGGCGGCGGCAGCGCCGAACTGAGCAATCCGCTGGTGATGATCATCGTGTTCGGCGCCTTGTCGCTGGCCCCGTTCGTGCTGATCCTCATCACCTCGTTCACCAAGATCGTGGTGGTGCTGGGTCTGCTCAAAAACGCGCTGGGCACCCAGCAGGTGCCGCCGTCCCAGGTTATCACCGGCCTCGCCTTCCTGCTGACCATCTTCATCATGACCCCGGTGGGGCGCGACGTCTTCAACAACATCCAGGGATTGGAGGGCGGCCGGGACATGTTCTCCCAATCCACGGTGACGTACGTTTTCAAGGCGGCGGATCTCGGCAAGGAGCCGGTCCGCGCGTTTCTGCTGCGGCACTCCGGCCCCAAGGACCGCGCCCTGTTCGTGGAACTGGCCCAGCGGCTGGCCAAGGACCCGGAGAAAGCCCGCGAGGTGGGCCCCCGGGATTTCCAGGTGGTCATCCCGGCGTTCGTGATCAGCGAGCTCAAGGAGGCCTTCCTCATCGGTTTCATCATTTTCATCCCGTTCGTGGTGATCGACATGATCGTCGCCAACATTCTCACCGCCATGGGCATGATGATGCTGTCGCCCACCACCATCTCGCTCCCTTTCAAGTTGCTGCTGTTCGTGCTGGTGGACGGCTGGTATCTCATCGTCCGCGGCCTGGTGCTGAGCTATCTCTGACGGAGGCCACATGGTCGAGCAACTGGTTCTGAAAGTGTTTCGCGAGGGCCTGCTGATGGTCATCATCCTGTCGGCCGGTCCCATCGTGCTCAGCATGGTGGTGGGCCTGGCGATCAGCCTGTTCCAGGCGGTGACCCAGATCCACGAGCAGACGCTGACCTTCGTGCCCAAGATTCTGACCGTCTTCCTGAGTCTGGCCGTGCTGGGACCCTGGATGATCAGCCAGATGGTGAAGTTCACCGCCGCCTGTTTCGCCTTGATCGCCAATTTGCCGAAGTGAGGAGCGCATGGGCGCCGAGACGCTGCTCCGGGAGATGGGGGTTCTCGACTCGTTCCAGTCGTTCGTCCTGGTGCTGGGTCTCATCATGGGCCGGATGCTGCCCATCCTGATCATGAATCCCTTCCTGGGCGGCAAGACCATGCCCCAGAACGCGAAGGTGGGCTTCACCCTGCTGGTGGCCGCCCTGGTCTACAAGCCCATCACCGCCAGTCTGGTGCAGCCCATCCCCCAGGACGCCCTGCCGTACATGGCCCTCCTGCTGAAGGAAATCCTGTTCGGCGCCAGCATCGGCTACATCTCTTCGCTTGTCTTCTACGCCATCCAGTCCGGCGGGCGCATTCTGGACCTGTCCCGCGGCGCCTCCATGGCCAACATGCTCGCGCCTCAGACCGAGGGCCAGGTCTCCTATTTCGGCGAGCTGCAGTTCCAGATGTCCATCGTGCTGTTTTTCGTCCTGGGCGGCCATCATTTCTTCTTCCGGGCCATCTTTCAGAGCTTCCAGCTGGTGCCGCTGGAGACGTTCCCCGACTTCATCACCCGGACGGTTCCCTCGGCCCAGCACCTCGCCTACGCCTCCGGCCAGGTGTTCCTGATCGGCCTGCTGATGGCGGCGCCCATCACCGTGGCCACGTTCCTCACCGACTGGGTGTTCGGCATCATCAACCGGGTGTCGCCGCAGATCAACGTCTTCTTCCTCACCATGCCCACCAAGATGATGGTGGGCCTGGTGGTGGCGTTTTTCGTTTTGGGATTCGTGGCGGAACAGATGGGTTCCTTCTTCGTGGCCATGCTCCGCGACGTGAACCGCTGGATCCGCATGTTCTAAACCGACCCGCGGGGGCCGCCGGGGGCGGCCGCCGCGACGACGCGCGAAACGAGGTGTCGCCATGACCAACATCGAACGACCCGATGCCGCCGGGATCGGCCCCGTGTACGATCTGGACCGCTCCGAGACCCTGGACCAGCTCGACGCCCTGGCCGGACCCGCCATGACCGCCACGGCGGAGCTGGAGGAGATCCAGGCCTTCGAGAAACTGCTCGGCCTTCGCGAGACCGCGCCGCACGCGGCCGTCCTGTCGCCGCCGGCGGCGACCAACCATTCCCTGGCCACGCAGAGCGGGACCCAGGTGCGCGGCGCCCTGCGCAAGATGGCAGTCAACATGGAGTTCAACGTCCGGCAGTTGCGCTCCCTTCCCGCGATGCAGGGCGACCGTCCCGACGTGCAGTCGGTGAACAACCGCCTCGGCTACGTGGACCGGCTCGTCGGCCACCTGAACGAGGTGCTGGCCAACCAGGACAGCATCCTCGGACGCCTGGCCAGCGAGCAAAAAACCTGAGGAGCAGCGACGATGACCGAACCGAAACTGGAAAATGAACTGGCCCTGGTGTTCGAGGGGAAAAAACAACTCAAGGACGTGCTGGACCTGGGCGCCGGCCGCCTGGAATTGCTCACGGAACTGGCCCACCTCTATTTCAAGGAGGGCCGCTACGAGGAGGCCCGCGTGCTGTTTGAGGGGCTCATGGCGCTGGACATGGGCAACGCGTACCACTGCCGGGCGCTCGGTGCGGTGAACCAGCGCCTGGGCCAGCTTGATGCCGCCGTGCGCTACTACCAGCGGTCGCTCAAGCTCGACGACCAGGAGCCGGAAACCTGGGCCAACCTGGGCGAGGTGCTCCTGATCCAGGGCAATGCCGACCAGGGGCTCGCCCATTTGGAGCACGCCGACAAACTGTATCGGACCCGGCAGCCGCGAGCGCCGCAGCGGCAGCGCGTGCAGGCCATTCTGCGCACGTACCGGCGGGTCACCCAATAGGAGCGAAACACGGGGCAGTCCAATGTCCGGCGACAAGACCGAACAACCCACTCCGAAAAAATTGCGGGAGGCCCGCAAGAAGGGGCAGGTCGCCCGGAGCAAGGACCTGTCCAGCGGCGCCGTGTTCGTCGCCGGGTTCCTCATGGGCGCCATGATCCTGCCATCCTTCGCCGACCGGATGCGCCAGTTCATGGCCTACTGCTTCACCCAGGCCAGCCAGATTCGCGACGTCGACAGTGTCAACGCGTTCGATGTGCTGGGCAAGGGCGGCTCGCTGCTTTTGGAAATCTGCGCCCCGATCTTCGGCGCCATGTTCGTCCTGGCCCTGTTCGTCTCCTACATCCAGGTGGGCGCGCTGTTCACCGTGGAGCCGCTCAAGCCCGACCTGAAGAAGTTCAACCCGATGGAGGGCTTCAAGAACATCTTCTTCAAGCCCACCACCTACATCGAGCTGGCCAAATCCATCATCAAGATGGCGGTCGTGGTGGCCCTGGTGTACATGGTCATCTCCCAGCACTTCCGCTACATCGTGCTCACCGCCCAGCACCCGCTCAACGAGACCGCCCATTTGGTGGGCGCGCTCATGTTCAAGCTGTTCATGTACGTGGCCGTGTTCTTCCTCGTGGTGGCCGCGGCCGATTTTTTCATCCAGAAAAAACTGTTCAACAAAAACATGAAGATGTCCAAGGAAGAGGTGAAGCAGGAGCACAAGCAGCAGGAGGGCGACCCCCACACCAAGCACCAGCGTAAGCGGCTGTTCCGGGAGATCACCCAGCACAACACCATCCAGGACGTCCGGAAGGCCACGGTCGTGGTGGTGAATCCGGAGCACATCGCCGTCGCCATCGAATACAACAAGGACACCATGAACGCCCCGCGGGTCGCCGCCAAGGGGTTGAACCTGTGGGCCCACCAGATCATCGAGATCGCCAAACAATACGGCATTCCCATCATGCGGAACGTGCCGCTGGCCCACTCGCTCCACGAACTGGAGATCGGCGATGAGGTTCCGGAGAATCTCTACGAGGCCGTGGCCGAGGTGCTGAACTGGGTGTATCAGATGGCCAGGGAGTGATTTTTTTCGCAACAACTGCCGCCATCGGCCGATAAGTAAGGCGAACGCAGAAAACAATCACTCATCAAGGAGGTTAAATCATGTATTTCGGAGGAGTTGTAGACGCAATCGGCGACGTGGTTGGCGGCGTCATGGACGCCCTCAATCCTTTCGGCATGATCGGTGACGTGGTGGGCGACGTGCTCGGCGGCGTGGCCGGCGGCATCGGCGGGGTGCTTGGCGGCATCGGCGGCATCTTCGACACCGCCACCGGCATCGTGGACAGCATCATGCCCGGCAACCTGTTCGGCGGAATCGGCGACATCGTGGGCAACCTGTTCGGCGCGCCCACGGGCCAGCCACCGCAGATCTCCATTCTGAATCCGTTCCCCTTCGAACTCGAGATGATGAATCCCAGCCTGATGCTGGGCTCCCTGTCACCTGCGGCCTTGGGCGCGATGGGCACCGCGGCGGGTGCCGCGGCGGGTGCCGCGGCGGGTGCCGCGACGGGCACCCAGGCGAGCTCCGGCGGCGGCAACCTCGACACCCTGATGGCCCAGTTGGCGGGCAAGACCGACGACATGTACAAAGACCTGGAAAACAGCATCAACAACCTGGATCCCAAGAGCGACAGCTATCAGAAAGACCTGCAGAACATCCAGCTGGCCATGTCGAAGTACACCCAGATGACGGAACTGCTCAGCAACCTGCAGAAGGATCTGCACGAGATGAGCATGTCCATCATCCGCAACATCAAGGGCTGAGCTCCCGAACGCCACAGGAGGCAACGATGGCCCAAGCGAAGTACCGCACATTCGAGAATGGCAAGTTCGACGGCAAGGTCCCCCTCAAGGATGTCGCCGGCATGACCGACCAGGACATCTTCGGGCTGCTCCAGGTGAGCCAGCTCTACTACACCCAGGGCCGCTTCGAGGCCGCCCAGACCATCCTGGAGGGCCTGGCGGTGATGGACCCGGACAACAAACTGGTCCAGTCGGCCCTGGGCGCCGTCTACACCAAAAAGGGCAACAATGACGCCGCTCTCGAAGCCCTGAACAAGGCGGCCAAGCTGAACCCCAAAGACATTTCCATTTACGTGAATCGCGGCGAGGTGCTCATCCGCCTCGGCAAGGTCAAGGAAGCCGCAAGCGACTTCAAGACGGCCCTGGAGATGGATCCGGAACGGAAGAGCCCGGCCGCCAACCGGGCCCGCCTGATTCTGGTGGGCCTGGCCGCGGTGGCCCAGAAGGCCAAGGAAAAGCAGGCGTAAGCCGGCGGCATGCCCGGTCGTCTGTTGACAATTCGGTTTTTCGACAGAGGGAAGATACCCCTTGGCGGGTATCTTCCGTCTTATTCAATCCCAGGAAGGTGAGCGCTTATGGCCCTGGACATCAAAGGCATGTTCGACGGAATGGTCGCCGACCTCAGGAGCGGCGACGTGCAGCAGCTCATGCACAAGTACGGCGACATCGTGCTGGCACTCGTGGTCGTGCTCATTGTCGGGATGATGATCATTCCGTTGCCGACGTTCCTGCTGGACATCCTGCTGACCCTCAACATCACCATCGCCGTGACCCTGCTGCTGGTGTCGATGTACATCCCCGACGCCACCAAGCTGGCCTCGTTCCCCACGATCCTGCTCATCACCACCCTGTTCCGGCTCGCCCTGAACGTCTCATCCACGCGGCTGATTCTGCTCTACGCCTACGCCGGCGAGGTCATCAACTCGTTCGGAACGTTCGTGGTGGCGGGCAACTACGTGGTCGGGGCGGTCATCTTCCTCATCCTGACTCTCATCCAGTTCATGGTCATCGCCAAGGGCTCCGAGCGCGTCGCCGAGGTCGCGGCGCGGTTCACCCTTGACGCCATGCCGGGCAAGCAGATGAGCATCGACGCCGACCTGCGCGCCGGCGCCTTCGACCTGGCGGAGGCCCGCCGGCGGCGCACCGCCATCCAGCGGGAGTCGCAGCTCTACGGATCCATGGACGGCGCGATGAAGTTCGTCAAGGGTGACGCCATCGCCGGCATCATCATCGCCCTCATCAACGTGATCGGCGGACTGATCATCGGCGTCCTGATGAAGGACATGACCCTGGTCAAGGCGGCCCAGACTTACACCCTGCTCACCATCGGCGACGGCCTGGTCTCCCAGATCCCGGCCCTGCTCATTTCGGTCACCGCCGGCATGGTCACCACCCGCGTCGCCTCCGAAGACGAAAACAGCAACTTGGCACAGGACATCGGCGGCCAGCTCATGGCCCAGCCCAAGGCGTTCGCCATCTCGTCCGGCATCCTGGTGGCTCTGGGCATCGTCCCGGGACTGCCGCTGATCCCGTTCCTCATCCTGGCGGGGGTCACCGGGGGCGTGGCCTTCGGCCTTTACAAAACCAAGGAAATGACCGGACGGCCCGCCGTCAAGCGGCTTCCGGCCAAGCCGGGCGAAGCGCCCGGGGTGGCGGGGAAGGATGCGGCCGCGGGCGCGCTGCCCGCCCAGAAGAAGGCCGACGCCATGTTTTCGCTCACCATCCCGCTGGCCATGGAAATCTCCAAGGAACTCTACGCGGCGATCAAGAGCAAGGAGGGCGAAGAGGAGCGGCTCACCAGCGAGATCATGCCGGCGTTGCGCCAGGCCATGTACATGGAGATGGGCGTCCGCTATCCCGGCGTCCAGATCCGCGGCGACGCCCCCCTGCCGCCTCACGGCTTCCAGATCCGTCTCAAGGAGGTGCCGGTCAGCGTGGGCCAGCTCCGGCCCAACATGGTGCTGGTCAACGAGGCCCGGGCCAACCTGGGCATTTTCCAGGTCCCCGCGGAGGAAATCAGGAACCCGGCCACGGGGCGGCCGGCGTGCTGGGTCTCCGTCGAGCACGCGGCGAAACTCACCGGCGCCGGCCTGCGCGTCTGGGACACCGCCGAGATCCTCATGCTCTATTTGTCGGGGTTCATGAAGAAGTACGCCGCCGAGTTCCTCGACATCCAGGAAGCCCAGATCCTGATGGACCTGCTCAGCAAGTCCTTCCCCACGCTCGTTCAGGAAGTGGTCCCCAAGGTGGTCAGCCTGCAAACGTTCACCGACATCCTCCAGCGCCTGGTGCAGGAAGGGATTTCCATCCGCGACATCCGCACCATCCTCCAGGCGCTCAGCGAGTGGGGCCGCGTGGAAAAAGATCCGGTCCAACTGTGTGAATACGTCCGCTCCAACCTCAAGCGGTACATCAGCTTCAAGTACGCCGAGGGGAAGAACGTGCTGGTGGTCTACCTGCTGGACCCGGAAATTGAGGACCTCGTCTCCGGCTCCATCCAGCGCACCACCACCGGCAACTACCTGGCCCTGGATCCCGACACCACTCAGGACATCCTGCACACGTTCCGCCAGGAGTTCGGCAGCCTGCCTCCCACGGCCCAGCGGCCGGTGATCGTCACCGACATGGAGATCCGCCGCTACGTGCGCCGGCTGGTGGAGATGGACTTCGAGAATCTCAACGTGCTGTCCTACCAGGAGCTGTCGCCCGAGCTCAACATCCAGCCCATCGCCCGCATCTCGCTGAAGAAGAAAAAATAGCCGCATCCGCAGCCCCGCTGCACGCGATGAACCGACGGACCCCCAACGGGGTCCGTCGTCTTTCAGGTAACAGGATTGCTGTCGCGGAACACTCAGACCGTGAAGATCAGACTGCAGCAGGTGACGGCGCCTTCCGCCTTGGCCAGTTCGTCGACGGCCACCGTCCGCACATCCAGACCGAGCCCCTCCAGCCGCTCGCGCGTGCGGGGAAACGCGGCCGGATAGACGAGCGCGTCGCCCACCCGGAGCGCGTTGGCACCCCACGGCTCCGCCTGGTCCACGTCGACGAGCTGGAAGCCGGCGAACGCGGCGGTGTTCACCCACGACCGGTTAACCAGCAGGGTGCCGTCCGTGACCGCCGTGACGGCGGTCTTCAGGTGCAGGCAGCCCGACATGGCCACCGGGACCACTGCGTAGCCGAAGGGCCGGAGCAGCCCGGCCAACTGGGCGATGCCGGCGGCGTTGGTGCGACCCGACGCCCCCACATAGAGCACCCGGTCGACCTGCAGCACGTCCCCGCCATCGAGGGCGCCCGGCGCCTCAATCCGGAACAGCGTCCGATAACGCGCCAGCGCATCGGCCACCGCCGCAGTTTCCCGCTGACGCGACGGCGCGCCGGGACGGGTGATCACCGCCGCCTCGGCCACGACCACCGCGGTGTCTTCGATGAAGACGCAATCCGGGAGGTCCGGATCGGCGGGCAGCCGCTCCAACCGGCAGCCGAGCGAGGCCAGGCAGGCCTCGTAGGCGGCGTGCTGACGTTCCGCCCGGTCGACGTCGACGGTTTGACGGTTCAGGTGGGTGAGCTCGCACCCCGCCATTCCCGGACTGACTCCCCGAGACATTGCCACCCGGCTCCCGCTGTGTGTCATACCGCCTCCTCTTGAGTGGTTCGCCCATTTCAGCACATTCGCGCTGCGGTTTCAAAGAGTATCCGATCGTTCGCTGAAATCCGGCCGGAGCTGTATCCGCCGCGGCAGCTTTCCTTCACGATTTCATGACGGGTTCACACGCCATTCACACAACGGGCCGATGATCGAAGTAGAAAATGAACCGGGAGGTGCCGGCCATGAGACCCAAATCGCTTCTGTCGGACATCCGGATTGCAGCGGATGAGATTTGGGACGCCATCAAACGATGGCTGCCCCGGCGGGCCATCCGGCGCCGACCGCCCAGCCTGCGGCTCAAGCTGTACCTGGCGGTGCTGGCCGGCGCCCTGCTCGTCGGCGTACTGGCCGGGCTGGGTCTCACCGTTTGGCGGGACGTCCCCGCGGTAGCCCGCCTCGAGGATTATCGCCCCAGTGTCATCACCGAGATATACGGCGACGATGACCGCCCCATCGGCCAGTTTTATCTGGAGCGCCGAAAACTCGCCGCCACCCGGGACATGCCGGTCCATCTCCGTCGCGCCGTCGTGTCCGCCGAAGACCGGCGCTTCTACCGGCACACCGGGATTGACTGGGTCCAGGTGGCGGCGACGGCCTGGCAGACCGTGCGCCACGGTCGAATCGTCCGCGGCGCCAGCACCATCACCATGCAGTTGAGCCGCAACCTGTTTCTGAATCAGGATCGCAACTGGAGTCGCAAGATCCGGGAAGTGTTGCTGGCTCTCCAAATCGAGCGCCATTACTCCAAGGAGCGCATTCTGACCCTGTACCTGAACCGGATCTATTTCGGTCATGGCACTTACGGCGTGGGCGCCGCCGCCGAATACTACTTCAGCAAGCCGGTCCGCGACCTCACCGCCGCCGAGAGCGCCCTGCTCGCCGGCGTTGTCCGCAATCCGGCGTATTACTCCCCGCTGGCCCATCCCGACCGGGCCCGGACGGTGCGCGACCGCGTCCTGCACGCCATGCGCCGCGACGGCGGCCTCACCGAACGGGAACTCCGGGCCGCGTTGTCCGAGCCGGTCCGCCTGTCCCCGCAGCCCGGCCCCGCCGGGATCGCACCGTATTTCCGCGAGATGGTCCGGCTCCACCTGGCGCGGCACTACTCCAACCGGCAGATCCTCACCGAAGGGCTCAAGGTGTACACCACGCTGAACCCCGACCTGCAGCGGTGCGCCGAAACGGCGCTCGACGACGGCCTGCGGGCATACGACCGGCGGCACGGTTGGCGCGGCGCGCTGCCCAACGTGACCGCCGCGGGGGTGACGGACCTGGCCGCCTACGACCGCCGCGAATGGCGCCGGCCCCCGCGACCCGGCGGCCGCGTGACGGGGCTGGTGCTGGCCGTCAGCGCCCGGCAGGCCGAGGTGCGGGTGGGCGCCTTCCACGCGGTCCTCGACGCCCCGGCCGCGGCCTGGACCCGCCGCGCCGACTTCCGCCGTCTCGTGCGCCCCGGCGACCTGGTGCCGCTCCGGGTGCGACAGGTGTACGCTCCCGCCCGCCGTCTCATCGTGGAGCTGGACCAACGACCCGAAGTCCAGGGCGCCTGCCTAGCCATGGACAACCGCTCCGGCGCCATCAAGGCGCTGGTGGGCGGATCGGACTGGGCGACGAGCCAGCTCAACCGGGCCACCCAGACCCGGCGCCAGACCGGTTCGGTCTTCAAGCCGTTTGTCTACGCCACCGCGCTCATGGACGGACTGTGTCTCGACGACACCATCCTCGACGAACCGGTGACCGTGGCGCTGCCCAACGGAACGGAGTACACCCCCCGCAATTTCCAGGACCAGTACCGCGGTCTCGTCACCCTCCATGAGGCGCTGGCCCGGTCTCTCAACGCGCCTGCCGTCCGCCTCGGTCAGCAGGTGGGCTTGCCCCACGTGATCCGGACCGCCCGCGCGCTGGGCGTCACCGCGCCCATCCCGCCGTACCCCTCCACCGCCCTGGGCGCCGCCGAGATTTCGCTGGCCGAGATGGTGTCCGCCTACACCGCATTTCCCACCGGCGGCATGCGCGCCGAACCGTACTTCATCCGCCGCATTGAGGATTTCCAGGGCCGGGTGCTGGAAGTGCACGCGCCCGTTGTCCGCGAGGTGCTGCCGGAAGCGGTGGCCTGGGCGCTGACCGGCAACATGCGCGAGGTCATCACCTACGGCACAGGCGTCAAGGCCCGTTCCCTCGGTTCGGAGATCGCCGGCAAATCGGGGACCACCAACCGGTTCGCCGACGCCTGGTTCGTCGGCTTCACTCCGGGCATCACCGCCGGCGTGTGGGTGGGTTACGATGACAACCGGACGCTGGGCGCCAACGAAACCGGCTCGGCGGTGGCGCTGCCTGTCTGGATCCGGATCATGGCGTACCACCAGGCGGGCAATCCCGGCGAGCGTTTTCCCGAGGCGGCCGCGCCCCGCGCGAACCCGCCTGACGAGGATCCGGATGACGGTCCCACGACGGCGCCGCCGCCGTTCCAATTGGCTCGGGTCGAAGAAGAGGAGCTGGGGGCGTGACCGTCCCGGATCCGCTGGCGGAACGGTCCGGACCGGCGCCGGCGCGGCTGATGCGGCGCGGCACCAACGATCCGGCGGCCGATCTTACTCGTCGGCTTCCAGAAAGCGCTCGGCGTCGATGGCGGCCATGCAGCCGGATCCCGCGGCCGAGATGGCCTGGCGGTAGTGGGGGTCCTGGGCGTCGCCGCAGGCGAACACGCCGGGGATGTTGGTGCGCGTGCTTTTCCCCTCGGTGAGGAGATAGCCGACCTCGTTCATGTCCAACTGTCCCTGAAACAGGCCGGTATTGGGCTGGTGGCCGATGGCGATGAAGACGCCCTGGCAGGGATAGTCGCGCGTCGCGCCGGTGACCGTGTCCTTCAGGCGCACGGCGTGCACGCCGTGTTCCTTGTCACCGAGGATTTCCTCAATCACCGAATTCCAGACGAAGGCGATCTTCGGGTTGGCCGCCGCCTTGTCCTGCATGATCTTGGAGCCGCGCAGGGCGTCGCGCCGGTGGACGATGGACACTTTCGCGGCGAACCGGGTCAGATAGACGGCTTCCTCAAGGGCGGTGTCGCCGCCGCCCACCACCACGAGCTCCTTCCCCCGGAAGAAGAATCCGTCGCAGGTCGCGCAGGCCGACACGCCATGCCCCATGAGTCGGCGCTCCGATTCCAACCCCAGATATTTGGCCGACGCACCCGTGGCGATGATGACCGTCCGGGCCCGGAAGGTGTTCCCGGCGTCATCCTCCAGCGTGAACGGCCGCCGCGACAGGTCGGCCCGGACGATGGTCGCCGGTCGCAGTTCCGCGCCAAACCGGGCGGCCTGCTTGCGGAACAGCTCCATCATCTCCGGGCCCATGATGCCGTCGGGAAAGCCGGGGAAGTTCTCCACCTCGGTGGTGATGGTCAACTGGCCGCCCGGCTGCACGCCCTCAAACACCAGCGGCCGGAGATTGGCCCGGGCGGCATACAGGGCGGCGGTCAGGCCGGCCGGTCCCGATCCGATGATGATCACGTCGTGGGTGGCGGGTTCGGCCATGAATGGTTCCTCCTTGTCATCGGATCCGCGCTCGGTCATTTTTACCACACCCGGCGGTGGGCGGCGGTTCACGCACCGGCCGCGATTAACTGCGTTGCCGAAGAAGTGACAGAATGGCGGCCGCTTCCGCCGGCGACGCGCACAAGGGAGTTCCATCCGGAAACTCCTGCGGATCCCCAAAGCCCCACAGGCAGGCGATGAAGCCCGTGCCCGCCGCGCGCGCGGCGTCCAGGTCGCGCCGGCGGTCGCCCAGGTAGATCGCCTCCGAAGCGAGGACGGCCTGGTGCTCCAGCATCATGCCCAGGAGTTCGGCCTTGTCGCCGTCGGGCGCGTCGTCGCTGCACACCGCCAGGGCGAACCGTTCGTGCAGGTTGAAGTAATCCAAAAACGCCATGAGATACGGCCGGCCGCAGTTGCTGGCCACGGCGCAGCGGACGGGTGTGTCCGCAAGCGCATCCAGCAGCGGCCGGATGCCGGCCGGCATCCGCGCCTCGCCCGCCTCGATGAGCGCCACCTCCTCTTCCTGGACCAGCACCTGAAAGCGTCGCCAGCCGGACTCGTCAAGGTCCAGTCCCATCCCGCGGACGTATTCCCGGTTGGGCACGCCCATCAGGGCATGGATCCGTTCCGGCGGCGGTCCGACCAGCGGCCGGCCGGTCTCGTCGGACAGGCGCCGCACCGCGCGTTCCACCGCCGCCACCACCAGGTCGCCCGAGTCGAAGAGCACGCCGTCGAGGTCGAAGATCACCAGTTCAAGGGACATGGCCACATCCTGATATACAGCCGGCTGAAGGCGTTATCCGCGCTTCCGGGAAAACCGGACGACGCGTTGAGACCAGTACCGGGAGCGGCGCCGCGCGACCGGCTACCGCTGCGCGGCGCGGAGCCGGTCCAGGGCCCGGCGCAGGCTGGCGTTGGCCCGGGCGTAGTCGATGTCGGGACGGCCCGACATGATGCGGTCCCGGGCCCGCTGGCGGGAACTGTCCGCGCGGTCCACGTCGATCTCCGCGTCTCGTTCGGCCACGTCGGCCAGCACCGCGATGTCGGCGCCGGACACCTCGACAAAGCCGCCGGAACAGAAGAAGCGGACGGTGTCGCCGTTCTCGTCCACGGCGGCGACCACCCCCGCGCCCAGCTTGGAGACCAGCAGGGCGTGTCCCGGCAGCGCGCCCACCTCGCCGTCGGGTCCCGGAAAGGTGACGCTGCGGATGAAACCCGAGAACAGCGTTTTCTCAGGGGTAAGCACTTCCAGGTAAAGGGTCGGTGCGGACATGGCGTGCTGCCGTTCTCCTGCGGAAATCAATCGGACGACTTGGCGATGGCTTCGGCTTTCTCGAGCACTTCCTCGATGCCACCCACCATGAAGAACGCCTGCTCCGGAATGTCATCGTACTTGCCGTCGCAGAGTTCCCGGAAGCCGGCCACGGTGTCCTCCACGGGCACGTACTTGCCGGGGATGCCGGTGAACTCCTCAGCGACAAAAAAGGGCTGCGACAGGAACTTCTGAATCTTGCGGGCCCGGCTCACCACCAGTTTGTCATCGTCACTGAGCTCGTCGATGCCCAGGATGGCGATGATGTCCTGCAGTTCCTTGTAGCGTTGCAGCACCTGCTGCACCGCCCGGGTGGTCCGGTAGTGCTCCTCGCCGATGACCCGCGGATCCAGGATCCGGGAGGTGGACGCCAGCGGGTCCACCGCCGGGTAGATGCCCATCTCCACGATGGCGCGGTCCAGGTTGGTGGTGGCATCCAGGTGGGTGAAGGTGGTCGCCGGCGCCGGGTCGGTGTAATCGTCAGCGGGCACGTAGATGGCCTGGATCGACGTGATGGACCCCTTGCTGGTGGTGGTGATGCGCTCCTGGAGCTCGCCCATCTCAGTGGCCAGGTTGGGCTGATAGCCCACCGCCGAGGGCATCCGGCCCAGCAGCGCCGACACTTCGGAGCCCGCCTGGGTGAAGCGGAAGATGTTGTCGATAAACAGGAGCACGTCCTGCCCCTCGACATCGCGGAAGTACTCGGCCACGGTGAGAGCGGTCAGCGCCACTCGCAAGCGGGCGCCGGGTGGTTCGGTCATCTGGCCGTAGACGAGGGCGGCCTTGTCGATGACACCCGACTCCTTCATCTCGAGCCACAGATCATTTCCCTCGCGGGTCCGCTCGCCCACTCCGGCGAAGACGGAATAACCGCCGTGCTGTTTGGCAATGCGGTGAATCAACTCCATGATGATGACGGTCTTGCCCACGCCAGCACCGCCGAACAGGCCGATCTTGCCGCCTTTCGGGAACGGCTCGATCAGGTCGATGACCTTGATGCCGGTTTCCAGCATCTCCGTGGCGACGCTTTGGTCGACGAACTCGGGCGCGGGCCGGTGGATCGGATAGCGGACGTCGGAGGTGATGGGCCCGCCCTTGTCCACGGGCTCACCGAGTACGTTCATCACCCGGCCCAGGGTATTGGGACCCACCGGGACAGTGATGCCCTCATCGAGGTCGATGGCCTTCATTCCGCGGACCAATCCTTCGGTGGGCTCCATCGCCACGCAGCGCACCCGGCCCTCGCCGAGGTGCTGCTGGACCTCGGTGGTGATGTCGATGGGCGCCGCCACGTCGAAGCCTTCGCTGACGATGCGCACCGCGTTATAGATCGGCGGGATGCTCGTCTCGGGGAACGCGCAATCCACCACCGGCCCGATGATCTGTACCACTTTCCCTACGTTCATGCTCGTCTCCCTGTCGATTCGAATTGCTCCAGGCAGCGGCCGGCGGCGGCGCTCAACTCAGCGCCGCGGCGCCGCTGACGATCTCGATGATCTCCTTCGTGATGGCCGCCTGGCGGATCCGATTCCGTGTCAGGATCAGCCGGTCGATCATCTCGCCGGCGTTCCGCGTGGCCGCGTCCATGGCGGTCATCCGGGCGCTTTGCTCGCTGGCCACCGATTCCACCAGCGCCCGGTAGACCTGGATGATCACGTGCTGCGGGAAGAGATCGCGGTAGATCACCTCCCGCGGCTGGTCGTAGATGTAGTCGACGCCGGCGGGGAAGGCCCCCGCGGCCGGCAGTTCGAAGCCCAGGTCGACAATGGGGAGCAACGGTTCCACCGTGATGTCCTGCTGCGCCGCCGACCTGAACTGGTTGTAGACCAGGAAGACCTTGTCCGCCGCGCCCGCGACGAAACGTTCCATCAGCGGTCCGGCCACCTGCCGTGCCAGCTCCAGGTCCACGAACGACAGGCGGTCCACGTAGAAGGACAGGATGTTATACTTGCGCCGGCTGAAGTGCTCGTACGCCTTCTTGCCCACGACATCCAGGACGATCTGGGCGCCGGGCGACCGGTCCATGAAGGCGTAGGCGGCCTTGAAGATGTTCGTGTTGAATCCCCCACACAGACCCTTGTCGCCGGAGATCACGAGCAGCAGGATCTTCGCCTCGCCCCGGGGCTGGAGCAACGGATGGGACCGGTCGGGGTGGCGCAGCGCCAGGTGCTGGATGAGCTGGAGCATCCGGCGGGCGTACGGCCGCGCCGTCAGGACTCGCTGCTGCGCCTTTTTCAGCTTCGCCGCCGCGACGAACTTCATCGCTTTGGTGATTTGCTGCGTGTTGCGGACGCTGTGGATGCGCCGGCGGATGTCCAACAGGTTCGCCATCGGGCTCGACCTCAGGATTGGCTGGCCGCGGCGCGCTGTTCCATGAACAGCTTTTTGAACTCCGTGACCGCTTCTTTGAGTTCTTCCATCAACTCGGCGTCCAGGCTCTTCTTCCGGCTGATTTTGGCCATCAGCCCGCCGCAGCGGGCATTCAGATGCTCATAGAGCGCCTCTTCAAAGACGCTCACCTGATCCAGCGGCACGTCGTCCAGGTGGCCCGTGGTGCCGGCATAGATGATGACCACCTGTTGTTCCACCGACAGCGGGTGATACAATCCCTGCTTGAGCAATTCCATGAGCCGCGCCCCCCGATTGAGCTGGGCCTTCGTGGCCTTGTCCAGGTCCGAGCCGAACTGGGCAAACGCCTGCAGCTCGCGATACTGCGCCAGATCCAGCCGGAGCCGACCGGCAACCTGCTTCATCGCCTTGATCTGGGCGGAGCCGCCGACGCGGGACACGGAGTTGCCCGCGTTGATGGCCGGTCGGAAGCCGCTGTGGAACAGGTCCGTCTCCAGGTAGATCTGGCCGTCGGTGATGGAGATGACGTTGGTCGGGATATAGGCCGAAATGTCGCCGGCCTGAGTCTCGATGATGGGCAGTGCGGTGAGCGAGCCGCCGCCGAACTCGTCGTTGAGCTTGGCCGCCCGCTCCAGCAGGCGGGAGTGGAGGTAGAAGACGTCGCCCGGAAACGCCTCGCGCCCAGGCGGCCGCCGCAACAGCAGCGAGATCTCCCGGTACGCGGCGGCGTGCTTTGACAAGTCATCGTAAATCACCAGCGCATGCTGGCCCCGATCACGGAAGTACTCGCCGATGGCGCAGCCGGAATAGGGCGCCAGGTACTGCATGGGCGCCGGGTCGCTGGCGGCGGCCACCAGTATGACGGTCCGCTCGAGTGCGCCGTGTTTTTGCAGGGTGTCCACCACCCGGGCCACCGTGGACTGCTTCTGCCCGATGGCCACGTAGATCGAGATGACTCCGGTGTCCTTCTGGTTGATGATGGCGTCCACGGCGATGGCCGTCTTGCCGGTCTGGCGGTCGCCGATGATCAGCTCACGCTGGCCGCGGCCGATGGGGATCATGGAGTCGATGGCCTTGATGCCGGTCTGGAGCGGCTCCTTGACGGGCCGCCGGTCCACGACCCCGGGCGCCAGGCGCTCGACGGGATTGAACAGGTCGGTGACGATGGGGCCCTTGCCATCGACGGGCCGCCCCAGCGCGTCCACCACCCGGCCCACCATGGCTTCGCCCACCGGCACGGACATGATCCGCCCGGTGCGCTTGACGGTATCCCCCTCCTTGACCGCGAAGGCCTCGCCCAGCAAGACCGCGCCGACGTTGTCCTCCTCCAGGTTCATGGCGAGGCCGAACACGTCGTGGGGAAACTCCAGCAGCTCGCCGTACATGGCCTTGTCGAGGCCGTAGATGCGGGCGATGCCGTCACCCACGCTGATCACGCTGCCCACCTCGGCCACGTCCACCGCGGTATCGAAGCCCTTGATGGCGTCCTTGATGAAGCGGGTGATTTCGTCAGCTTTGAATTCCATGGCTATCGGTTCTCCGTTGCGTTTGGATCGTCCACGATCAGGGCCCGGCCAGCCGGCGCTTGAGCCGGTCAAGCTGGCTCCGGACGCTGCCGTCGTACACGGTGCCGCCCACCTGGACCCGCAGGCCGCCGATCAGCGCGGGGTCCACCGCCGCCTCCACCGCCACGTTCCGGTCGAGGATCCGGCGCAAGTCCGCAGCCAGGCGGTCGCGCCGCGCCGGTTCCAGCGCCCGGGCGGTGGCCACGCGGGCCCGCACCACGCCGCTCAGGGCATCGGCCTCCTCGTCGAACATCTCACCGATGGCGTCGACGTGCACGATGCGGTGGTGCTCCACCAGCACCCGCAGAAACCGGGCGAAATAATCCTGAAAACCGAAACGGCGCGACAGGTCGTCCACGATCGCCTGCTTCGCTTCCTGGGGCACCACCGGATTGCGCATGGCCGCGAGGAACTCCGGCACGCTCCGGCTGACAACCAGCAGTCCGCGAAAATCGTGGCGGATGGCGTCGGTAACGCCGTTCTCGCGCGCCACTTCCGCCAGGGAGCGGGCATATCGTCTCATAATCGATTTCCGGATCACCGTTTGTCTCCCATTTGAGTCAGGAAGCGCTCGACTAACCGTTCCTCGGCTTCCGGCGTCATCTCGCGCCGGAGGATCTCCTCGGCCGTCCGGCCGGCCTCTTCGGCGACGAAGCGGCGCAGTTCGCTCATGGCCTGCTGCTTCATGGTCTCGATTTCTGTCTGGCCGCGCGTCTGGATCCGGACGGCCTCGACCTCGGCCTGCTGGAGGATCCGCTCGCTCTCCGCCACCGCGTCCGCCTTCGCCTGCTCCTTGATTTCGCGGATTTCATCGTCCAGCGCCAGCAGCCGCTCCTCCATCAGGTTGAGCTTCCGCAGAGCGTCGATCCGCGCCGCCTCGGCATCGGCCAGCTGTCGCTGGATCTCCTGGGTGCGGCCGCGGAAGAATTTACGCAGCGGCGCCCACAGCAGGTAGACCAGCACTCCGACCACTACCAAAAAATTGAAGATCTTGCCCGCCTCGAGAACCTCGTGGCTGAAGGAACTCGGAAAGTCGGCCGCGCGGACCGCACTCCCCGGGCCGGCCACAGCCAGGAGAACCCAGGTGAGCGTCAGGATCAGCCGGCGGGGGGCGCTCATGACGGCCTCCCGCCGCCGAGGATCCGGGCGGAGATGAGCCGGGCGAATTCCTGGATCTCGTCGGCGAGCGAACGGCGCAGGTCGGCCCGCTGGGCGTCGATTTCGGCCGTCGCCGCCTCCACGCGGCCGCGCGTCTCGGCGTTGGCCGCGGCCAGCCGCTGCGCCTGGCGCTCCAGCGCCTCGCGCCGGACGGCGTCCATCTGGCCGTAGCCCTCCTGCCGGGCGGCCTTGATCCCCTGCTCGTACCGCTGGAGCAGCGCCTCGTACTCCTCGAGCGATTTCGCCGCCGCGGCCCGCTTGCCATCGGTGCGCGCCTCGCGCTCCTTCAGCACGGCCATGAGCGGCCGATACAACAGCCGGCTCATGACAAAATGAAAGAGAATGAATACGAGCGCCACCAGCGCGACGGAAGGATTCAGAGTCAACGCCTCGGTGGCACTGCTGAGCAGATACATGCGCGATCAACCCCGGCGCCCGTAGATTGGAGCTAACACACGGACTCGAAAGAGCTTTTTGAATATCATCGAACCGCAATAATGTCAAGCCGATTCCTCGCCGATCCGGCCGGCGGCACGCCGTTTTGCCGCGGCGACTCGGATGCGGCCCGAACAACCGCGGATTCATTTACCGTTGCGCCTTCCCTGAACAACCTGATATGATTGCAGCACTCAATCGGCCGCAAGGACATGGCATGGAAGACCGGGGGTCGCTGCAGTACTGGAAAGCGGCGCTGAATGCCGCCAAGATCATGTCCGAAGGAAATTTTACCGCGTCGGAATCGGAATTCGCCGACTTGTGCATGGAGCAGCTTCGCCGATCCGGCGCCACTGACGTCGTCCCGGCAGCCGACGCCGCCCTGGAGCAGAGCCTCAAGGAGATCGCCCGTCAGCTCTTGCGCTTCTTCGTCGAGATCTCGCTGGACGCCGAGCAGGAATCCCGCTTCAACGAGATCATGGCCGAACTGCTCCAGTGTCGCACCGTCGACGACTACGACGAATTCAAGATCTCCCTGAACCTGTTCCTGAATTTCTTCCGCAAGACGCTTTCCGAACTGGAGGAGGACCGGACCCAGCTCGAGGCGTTCCTGACGGATCTGAGCGCCTCGATTCTGACCCTGCACAACACGGGCAAGAGTTTCCTCCAGATCCTGGAGGAATTCCGCAACAAGCTGGAGGGATTGGACAGCACCCAGAAAATGGAGGTCATCCAGGAGCACCTGGTGGCCCTCTCCGAACACATCAAGGGGCAGGGCGCCGAGCTGTACGGGAGTCTCGTGGAGACCAACCACCGCATCGGGCGGCTCCGCCAGCAGCTGGAGAAGATCCGGGTCAAGGACGGCGCCGCGCAGCCCCGCCAGTTGCTCGACAGCCAGGCCTTCCGCGACAAGTTCCGCATGGTGCTCCAGAACACCCGGCTGCAGCGCGACAACGTTACGCTCGTGCTCCTGCGGGTGCAGAACCTGTCCGACCTGGAACATCAAATCGGCCGCGAGATGTCGCTTCGGGTGCTCAAGCACCTCGTGGCCACCTGTTGCCAGAACCTCCACCGCAACGACCTCATCAGCCGGCTGGAGCACGAGACGCTGGCCATCCTGCTGCTGAACATGTCTATCGCCAACGCCCGCACGTTCGGCGAACAGCTCTTGGCCGCGGTCCAAAAACTCAAGTTCCGCACCCAGGGCGGCGCCCACCAGCTGGCCGTCCGCTGCGGCATCTCCTGCTGCCGGATGCACGACACCACCGAGACCATCATCCGCAAGGCGGTGCTGGCGCTTGAAATCGGCACCATGAACGACGCCTCCCTGATCACCGAAAACGAGATCCCCCCGGACCTGCTGGAAACCATCTACGCGATCTATTGAGTGAGACACGGACGGCGTGACGGCTCGCCTGCCGATTCACCCGTTTACTGATCGACTCTGATCGGGATGCCGGCAACAGTCGGGGTGTTCGTTTCAGCGATGCAACTCGACGACGTCGCCGTCCGCGAGGACGTGGTCGCGGTTGATCCGTTGCCCGTCGAAGGCGTGCTTCCCCCACACCCTGGCAAACGCCAGGTGGTCCACAAAGTCGTGGTGAACCATCTGGCAGAGGTCCAGGACGGTGCTGCCGATTTTCAGCACATAGGGCCGCCCCTGATCCGGCGGCTTGCCGGGCTGCTTCGTGTAGACGCGGATGATGCGCAACAGTTCGAAGATCTCATCTCTGAGCGCTTCGAGTCCCTCGCTCGTCTCCGCCGACACCCGGCGCACGGCGAACCGGCCGCCAAACAGCTCCTCGACCACCGCGGCGTTATCCCCGGCGCCCGCCAGATCCATCTTGTTCAGGAGCAGCAGCGACAGCACCACCGTCCCGCCGCGGGGCAGCTCGCCGACGGGCGTCGCGAGGAACACTTTTTGTTCAGCCATGAGCGCGGCGGCGTCCTCGATCTCCTCCAGCACGCCGGGGCTGGCCTGATCCGCCACCACCAGCAGCAGGTCGGCGCTGCGGACCACGCTCATCACCCACGGCTCCATGTACTGTCGGCTCAGCGCGGGCAGGTCGATGAGCTGGAACTGGATGTCCTGCCACTCGATCATCCCCTGTTGCGGCTCGCGGGTGGTGAAGGCGTAGGGCGCCACTTCCGGCTCCGCGCGGGTGAGCGCCTTGAGCAGGGCGGACTTGCCGGCGTTGGGCGGGCCGGCCAGGACCACCCGGCCGGCGCCCTCGCGCGGGATGTTGGCCGGGTCCAGCCGCTTCGGCCCTTTCTTCGGCTGCTGCTCCTTGCGGGCCTGTGACAGCTTCTTCTTGATCTCCGCCTGAAGCTTCTCGGTGCCCTTGTGCTTGGGGAGCGTGGCCCACATGTCCTCGAGCGCGCTGAGCCGCTCGGCGGGCGTCGCCGCCTGCTTGTAGCGCTGCTCAGCGTCCAGATACTGGGGCGTCAGGTTGGCCGGCATCTCACGGATACCAACACATGTGGTGTCAGCGAATCGATGATATTATAACTGTTTCGGCACCCACTTCAACGCTCAAGCCGAGTTAAACGTTTTTCGATAATCACCGTCGGAGGACGCATGGAGAGCTGGCGCGGCGCACTGCTGGGATTGGCCAGCGGCGCATTCTGCCTAACCGCTTGCGTGCCCGTGCTGCTGCCCTATCTCGTGGGCGAGGGGCAGCGGCTGAGAAAGAACACCATCATCCTGCTGAGCTTCCTGGGCGGCCGGCTGCTGGGCTATCTCGCCTTCGGTCTGCTCGCCTGGATCTTCGGCCTGGCCCTGCCGGCGGCGCTGCCCGGACGCCTCCGCTGGGCCGGCGCCGTCTACATTGTGCTGGGCCTGCTCCTGGCGGCATACGGCTTCCGGCCGCCCAGGACCGAACCCTGCCTGTTGCCGACCGCCGCCGGTCCCGCCCGTCGCCTGGCCGAGCGCCGGCCCGCCCTGCTCCCGCCGCTGCTGGGTTTGCTGACGGGGCTCAACCTGTGTCCCCCGTTCCTGCTGGCGTTCACCGAGGCGGCCGCCTCCGGCACGCTGGCCGGGAGTCTCCTGTTCTTCCTCACCTTTTTCGCCGCGACTTCGCTGTTCTTCATCCCGCTGCCGCTGCTCGGCACGCTCGGCCGGCATCCCGCAATCCGCACGGTCGGCCGACTGGCCGCCGGCGTGGTGGGTGTTTACTATGTCTATCTTGGCGTGACGATGATTTCGTGACGTTCCGGTCAAGATCCTTTCATGTTGCCAGCGGTGAACAATCGGTCAAGGTTTGGCGTAATTAGATAAACAAATCCATTGCGGTTATGCGGGAGGTTTGACATCGCCATGACTTCCACTGCTGAGGAGAAAACGCCGGGGTCCGTGCCATTCCGCAGCCGCGGCAAGGCGCTGCTGCTCACCCTGCCGGTGATGCTGCTCACCTTCGTGCTGCTCATGGGCGGCCCCACCATGCCCCGTTCACCGATCAAGTTGGCCGCCGTGCTCGCGACGTACGTGTTGATCAACGTCCTCTTCTACCTGATGATGCGGACGGGCCGCACCGACCGTTACCGGGCCGTGCTGTTCGTGACCATGGCGGTGACGTTCGTCATCAGCTTCATCGCCAATCTCATCGAGGTGCGCGGCAGCATGGCCCTGTCCACGTCGGACATGGCCGCGGGCGAGACGCCGTTCTGCCACATGGTGATCCCCATGACCATCATCCCGGCGGCGCTCACCAAAACCATCATCTTTCCCGGTCACATGCTGGGCGGCTTCGCCCCGGTGGCGGGGATGCTGGTGTTGTGGCTCGGTGTGTCCCTCGCCCTCGGCCGGGGCTTCTGCAGCTGGGGCTGTTTTTTCGGCGGGCTGGAGGACGGCTTCTCCCGGATTCTGCGACGGCCGGTAATCCGCAAGATCGCGCCCTACTGGTCGTATCTGCCGTTTGCCGTCCTGGCGGTTGTCGCGATCTTCTCCGCCCTCACCTTGTCGCCCACGTATTGTGAATGGCTGTGCCCGTTCAAGACGGTGACCGAGTACGTCGAAGTCACGTCTACGCGCACGGCGATCCAGGCGGTGATTTTCATCTCGCTGTTTGCCGGGCTGGTGGTCGTGCTGCCCACACTGACCAAAAAACGCACGCAATGCGGGCTGTTCTGCCCCATGGGCGCCTTTCAGTCGGTGACGAACAAGATCGACCCGTTCACCATCCGCATCGACCGAACCCGCTGCACCGATTGCCAGCGCTGCGTCCAGGCCTGCCCGACATTCTCGCTCGACAAGGCGTCAATCGCGGCGGGCGCCCCGAAGATCACCTGCTGCAAATGCGGCAAATGCATCGACGCCTGCGCCAAGGGCGCCATCGGTTTCCATGTCAAGGGAACCGCGTCCCCGCCCGAGCGGGCCCGGCTGCTGTTTCTCTACCCGGCGTTCATTTTCCTGGCCACTATCGGCGGCGGCATGATTGTGGACGGGCTCCACCGGATCCTGCTGCTGGTCACCACCGGCCGGATGATCCAGTGAGAACGAGAGGAGGATCACGATGCACAAACGCTTTCGCGCCATCCTGGGCTACACCTGGGCCGTCGCCGCTCTCTTCATCGTTTTGGCCACGTTCTTTGGGATGAACAATTGGGCGCAACTGCTTGTGGACACCACCGGCCTGAAGATCAATCCCTGGTACGACGGCGGCGAGGTGACGCAGACGATCCTGCGCGTCGGCTACCAGACCCAGATCCATCAACCGGTGTTTGACGCGCTGATCGGAGAGCAGGACGAAGGATTCGTCCAAGTCACCTGGGTGCCCGCCGAGGGGCAGACTCTGCCGGAGCGACTCTCCGACGCCATCGATGTGAACGGCGATAACCGGCCCGATTTCGAATTGGATCTGAACACTCGGACGAACACCGTCGCGCTCAAGAAACACCAGCCCTGGGTGCTGTCGGTGGGCGAGGTGCTCAAGCCCCACGACAAGCGGGCGGTGCGGGTGGCGCTGAAGAATTTTCACTGAGACGAAAACGGGTTCGGGGTTCGGCGTTCGGGGTTCGGCGTTCGGGGTTCAGAACTCGCCCCCTCCCGATTCACCCATTCACCGATTCACCGATTCACCATTCACCCATTCACCGGTTCACCATTAGATTAAGGTGCTCCGGTGGCAATGGTGCCGGATACCCACTCCAGGTTGGCCCGCGCCGCCAGATAGTCGTGTTTGGCGCGGGACAGGTTGATCTTGGCCTGCAGCACGTTGAGCTGGGCATCATCCACGTCAAGACGGGTCTTGACACCGAACTCGAATCCTTTTTCCGCCATCGCCAGAAGGCGTTCCGCCTGGGTGACCGTTCCGCCGAGCGCCCGAATGATTTCACCAGCCTCCTGGACGTTGTCCACCGCCTGGCGCACCTGCAGGGCGATGGAGTCCACGAGCCTGGCCTGCTCGATGCGCAGCGTCTCCAGGTCGCTGCGGGCCTGCATCACCTTTCCCTTCGTACGTCCGCCATCGAAAACGGGGAACGTCAGGTAGACGCCCACCGAATAGGCCAGTCCGTCCGCCTGCCCTTCGCCAATGGTCTGGCTGCGCCAGCCGGCGCCGCCCCGAAAATCCACCCGCGGCTTGTCGCCCGCGCCGTAGATCTTGACCAGTTCCTTGGCGATGTTGGCCTGGTGGCCCAGTTCGGAGATCTCCGGGCGGTGTTGCAGCGCGATCTCGAGCACCGGGGCGTAGGCCGGATAGGCGCCCACCGGCGCCTCGAGTGTTCCGATTACATCCACGGACTGTCCCTCCAGGCCCAGCAGGAAGCGCAACTGCTCCCGGGAAATCCGGACGGCGTTTTCCGCCCGGATGACCGCCGGCCGCGAGTTTTCGAGGTCCACTTCCGCCGCGAGCACGTCGTAATCGGTGGCCAGGCCGGCGTCGAATTTGCGGGTGGCCTCGTCGAGGTGGCGCTGCTTCATGGCCACGTTTTCCAGGGCCAGGGCATGCAGCTCGCGGGCCAGCAGCACGGCGTAGAACGCTGTCGTGACATCCCGGGCGACCGCCTGCTGGTAGATGACAAGCTGGTCCTCCGCGTCGGCCAGCCCCTCCTTGGCGGCCCGGATGGCCGCCCCCACCTGGCCCCAGGTGTAGATCGCCTGGGACACGCCCGCCTCGGCCGTGTAGAGATTGCGGGTCACGTCGAAGTCGAACTCCTCGAGAAAGCCCCCCCCAAAGGCCTTCTGGCTCTCGTCGCTGTCGCGGGAAGCCGATGAGGTCACCGTCACCTGGGGCATCGCCGCCGCCCGCTCCTCGAGGTACCGCCCCATAACCTTCCGGCGGAATTCTTTGGCTTTCTGAATATCCTTGTTTTCGTCGGCGGCTATGCGGAGCGCTTCGTCCAGCGTGAGGACGCGCGCGGCCGGCGTTCCGCCCGCAGTCTGCGCCGGCAGCGGCGCGGCCAGCAGCAGCGCCGCCAGCGCCGCGGCGGCGACGGCCCGGAGCCGCGTGATGAATTGAGTTGTGTGTTGTCTGTCTGCGATCCTGCTCATGATCTGTTCTCTTTGCATGATTGAAAACTGGGATGGCAACCTTCCGCTCATGACACCGTCTCCTCGGCCGCAGCTTCGGGGTCAACCCGCTCGGCCTCCGGATCGTGAACCGGAGTTCGCCGGCGACGGCCGAGCCAGGCCGCGACATCGTCCAGGAGGGTGTACACCACCGGCACCACCAGCAGGGTCAGGAAGGTGGAGGTGATGAGACCGCCGATGATGGCGCGGGCCATGGGCGCCCGCATCTCGGCGCCGGACCCGATGGCGAATGCCAGCGGCAACATGCCGAAGATCATGGCCAGAGTGGTCATCATGATGGGGCGCAGGCGAGTCCGGCCAGCCAGGATCAGCGCCTCACGGCGGCTCAGCCCCTCCGCCCGCAGAGTCTTGGCGAAGTCCACCAGCAGGATGGCGTTCTTGGTGACGAGGCCCATGAGCATGATGAGCCCGATGAGCGACATGATGTTGACCGTGTCGCCGGTGAGGAACAGCATGCCCGCCATACCGACGATGGACAAGGGGAGCGACAGCATGATGGCCAGCGGATCGATGAACGACTCGAACTGCGCGGCCAGGATGAGGTACACCAGGAGCACCGCCAGCAGGAGCGCCTCGGCCATGTAGCCGAACGACTCCACCATGATTTCGTTCTCGCCGCCGAACACCACCCGGTAGCCGGGCGGCAGGTCCAGCTTGGCTGCTTCGGCGTCGATTTGTTGCACTGCCGTGCCCAGCGGCAGGTTATCCATGTTCGCCGAAAAGACCACCTCGCGGCTCAGGTCCTGCCGGTTGATCTCGGAGGGCGTCGTGCTCATCTCATAGCGGACGAGGCTCAGCAGCGGCACCAGGACGGGCAGCCCCTCGGGCGTGCGGACCGTCACCTTGAGTTGCTGGACCTGGCCGGGGTCGCGCCGCAACTCCAACGGCAGGCGCACCCGGACGTCCACCGCGTCCCCGTCCTCGTCCTCGTAGGTGGACACCACCTGCCCGCCCACCAGCGCCCCGACGGTGCGCACCACGTCCATGGTCATGACGCCGGTGGCCAGCGCCTGCTCGCGGTCCACGATGAGCTTGTACTCGGGGATCTCCTGCTCCAGGCTGACTTCCTGATCGACGACCCCGGCGATGGAGTAGGTGGCCTCCTTCAACCGCAGCGCGTGCTGCTTGAGCAGATCCAGGTCCTCGCCGCGGATGCTCACCAGGAGCGGCTTGCGGGAGTCCATGTTGCCCGGCTCGGCGAACGACGGCACGATCCCCGCCACGTGTTGCAGCCGCTCCCGGACCGCCCGCTGGAGCAGGAACTGGTTCCGGCTCCGGGCGTCCCGCTCCACCAGCTTCACGTACACGCTGGCGTCGCGGACGGTGCCCCAGTCCCCCGCCCCGATGGTCGCGTAAGTATGCCTGACCTCCGGGAATTCACCCAGGACCTGCAGCACCGACACCACGCGGTTGCGGGTTTCGGCGACGGACGCGTTGGGCGCCGTCTTGAAATTGATCTGGAACTCCGCCTGGTCGTACGGCGGGAGGAAGGCCGTCTCCAGCATGCCGAACATGCCCAGGCCGCCCACGAACGCCACGATAGCCAGCAGCACGATGGTCTTGCGGTGATCCAGCGCCCAGCCGACCAGCACCCGGTAGCCGTCGGCGGACCGGTCGAACCAGCCGTTGAAGCGGTCCAGAATCCGAGCGATCAGATGCCGCTTCCCCTTCCGCTCCACGTCCGGGTCGTACCAGCGTGACGAGAGCATCGGGTCCAGGGTGAACGACACGAACAAACTCACGAGCACGGCGAAGGTCACGGTGATTCCGAAGTGGAAGAAAAACCGCCCGATGATTCCCTTCATGAACGCCACCGGGACGAACACAGCCACGATGGAGAACGTGGTGGCCATCACCGCCAGCCCGATTTCGCTCGTGCCGTTGCGGGCGGCGGTGAAGTGGTCCTCGCCCCGCTCCAGGTGGCGGACGATGTTCTCCCGGACGACGATGGCATCATCGATGAGCAGTCCGATGGCCAGCGACAGCGCCATCAGTGTCATCATGTTGAGCGTCATCCCCATGAAGTTCATGACAATGAACGAGGAGATGACCGAGATAGGCAGGGTCAGACCGGTGATCACCGTGGAGCGCCAGGAGTTCAGAAACAGGAACACGATGAACACCGTCAGCAGGCCGCCGAGAATCATCGTCTCCTGGACATCCCTGACTGAATCGCGGATGAAGATGGAGCCGTCGCGGATCAGTTCCAGCGTGGTGCCGGCCGGCATTTCTTTCTGCAACTGGACCACCTCGGCCTTGACCGTGTCTACGACCTCCACGGTGTTGGCGCCCGACTGCTTCAGGATGTCCAGGGCCACCGCCGGCACGCCGTTGATGAGCGCCAGCGAGCGCTGCTCCTGGACGCTGTCCTCAACCCGAGCCACTTCAGACAAGGTGATGGGCCGCCCGTTGCGCTGGGCGATGACCATCCGGTTGAACGTTTCGACATCCTTCGGCTTGCCGGCGATGCGCAGGGGAAACTCCGTCCCGTTCCGGTTGATCCGTCCCAGCGGCGTGTTGACATTCTCCGACTGGAGGCCGAGCACCACTTCGTCCACGCCCATCCCCAACGCTTCCAGACGGACGGGATCGAGCTGGATGGCGACCTCGCGTTCCGACTCGCCCACCATGTCCACCTTGCCCACGCCGGAGATGTTCTCCAGGCGCCGCTTGACTTTCTTGTCCACCAGTGTCGTCAGCGCCTGGGGCGACAGCCGCTCCGAGCGAATAGCCACCGACACGATGGGCACCGCCGCAAAATCCAGCTTGTTGATGATGGGCTCCTCGATCCCCTGGGGCAGCTCGCCGCGGACGGCGCCGATTTTGGACCGAGCCTCCTGCGAGGCGTCGTTGATCTTGACCCCCAGTTCGAACTCCACCACCACCGTGGACACCCCCTCGCGGGACGTCGAGGTGACGTGCTTGACGCCGGAGATGGGGTTGACCGCTTCCTCGACACGCTTCGTCACCTCCCGCTCCACCGTCTCGGGCGACGCGCCGGGAAACACCGTGACGATGGAGAGCACCGGAATCTCCACGTCGGGGAACATGTCGATGGCCAGCCGACGGTACGAAAAAATTCCCAGGGTAACCAGGGCCAGCATCATGACCGCGGCGAACACGGGTCGTTTGATGGAGAGGTTGGACAACAGCATCGCAGTCCCTCCTCACTTACCGGCCGACCTGGATGCGGTCGCCATCTTTCAGGTTGAAGGCGCCCCGCACCACCACCTGGCTGCCGAGGTCGAGCCCGGCGAGAATCTCGACGTTGTCGCCGGCGACGGCGCCGGTCTGCACCGGACGGCGACGGGCGATTTCGCCTTCGATCTCGAACACATCCGCCCTGCCCGCGGCGACATCCCAACCCTGCAGCGCCTCGCGCGGCAGCTGCCGGACATCTTCCCGGTGGCCGGTGACGATGCGTCCCTTGGCAAACAGGCCGCCCTTGAGCACCTCCGGTTCATTGCGCACCTCGGCGATCACGCGGACGGAGCGGTCGGCCACCGAGACCGCCGGATTGATGTACTTCACCTCGCCGGTGAACGTCCGGCCAGGCACCGCGTCAGTGGCGAACGTCAGCGGCTGCCCCAGCCGCAGCTCGCTGAGCCGCGCTTCAGGCACCGTCACCGTGAGCTCCAGGCGGCGATTGTCCACGATCTGGAACATCACCTTCGGCGAGCCCATCTCACCGGCCAGATCGCCGACGTTGACACCGCGGAAGGCCACCGTACCGTTCATCGGCGCGCGGATGATTGCCTTGTCCAGGCGGGTCTGGGTATGCCGCACGTCATCCTCGGCCAGTCGCAACTGCGCCTTGGCCGCGGCCACCTGGGCCTCGGCGGCGTCGCGGGCGCTGTGGGCGTCGTCCACGGCCTGCTGCGTGACCAGGCCGTGCAGCTTGATGTTGGTCAGCCGGGCCAGTTCGCGCTCGGCGCGGCTCAGCGCCACCTCCGCCTGGAGGACGTTTGCCTGCGCGGCTGCCACAGCGGCCTGGGCCTTCCGGAGCATGACCTCGCCCTCGCGCGTGTCCAGCCGCGCCAGCGGCTGCCCCTGCCGCACGCGCACCCATTCGGTTACGTACACCTCGGTGACGATACCCGTGTATTCGGACTTGACGTCGGTCTGGAATTTCGGCGCCAGCGTGCCCACCACGTCGATGCCCTCCTCCAGTGTTTCGGCTGAGAGGGTCACCACGTCAACGGCCACCGCCGGCCGGCCCGCCGCCGGCGGCTGGTCGGCGTCGAGTTTGGCACAGCCGGCCGCGACCAACAGCAGAGCGGCCGTGCACACACAGAGGGTGATTCGGCAGGTCATGAGTCTTCTCCTTGCGAGGTGGATTCAACGGTGGCGATACCCGATCCGATGAGCTTCAGCAGGCGTTGCAAACCGTCCCGACCCGGCGCGATATCGGCGTGGCAGAGCTGCAGGTCCATGCAGGTACTGGTCACGCCCAGGATCACCCAGGCGATGTCGGTGGGGTCTCCCGGTCGGATGGATCCTTCACGGATCCCTTCCTCGACCAGGGCCACCGTCGCCCGCAGGACCTGCTGGTGGACGGCTTCAAAATCGAAATAGGGGGCGCCCTGCGGCGGGCCGTAGTACATGGCGTGCATGAGCCGAACCAGCGCCAGGTGGGTGATCACCATTTCCATCAAACGGTCGCAGAGGGCCCGGATGCGCGTCACGGCGTCGCCGGGCGTGGCGACGGCGTGTCGGATTTCCAGTTCCAGGTCGCGCGAGGCTTCTTCCAGCATTTTCAGGTACAATCCTTCCTTGTTGCCGAAGTGGTAGTAAAGGGCGGGCTTGGTGACGCCGGCCGCCTCGACGATCTCGTTCACCGACGTCGCGGAATAGCCCTTGCGCGAGAAAAGCTCCGCGGCCGCCTGAAACAGGCGTGCCCGAGTGGACCCCTCTCCACCGTGGTCGTGCCCCTGGCTTCGGTTCTTGCTTTTCGGTTCCGGCATTCTTGCCTCCAGCCAACATATACCGAACGGTAAGTATAAAAGTTCCGATCCATTTGTCAACAAAAATATACCGATTGGTATAAATTCAATCCAAACTCATTAAGATATTGTTAAATATGAACATAGATAAATATATTTCTGATGAGGCCAGGTGCTAACTGAACATTTAAACTTCATGACGGGATACAAAAACATTGCGGTCACGTCACCTTCCGATTGGTGCCCGAACTGAAAATCTGGGATAATGCGGCTGAACTTCTCAGGAGAACACACGATGCGCCGACCGGTCTTGATTGTGATCGCATTCGGACTGTTATCCGCAACCATCGCGGCGACGGAGCCGGCCCGGGTGATCGATCACTACCGGGCGTTGACGGAACGACTGGAGCGGGAGGGGCTGCCGCGGCTCTCGGCGCAGGGCATGGTGAGCACCGCCGAGCCGCATGCCACCGTGGCGGGCGTGGCAGCCCTCCGCGCCGGCGGCACGGCCGTCGACGCCGCCGTGGCAGCGGCTTTTGCGCTGGCCGTAACCTACCCCAACGCCGGCAACCTGGGCGGCGGCGGTTTTCTGCTCCACGTGCCGGCGACGGGCGGCAGGCCCGCGGTCTTCGACTTCCGTGAGACCGCGCCCGCCGCCGCGTCACGGACCATGTACCTTGACGCGGCGGGACGCTACATCCCCGATTCCTCCACCGAGGGCTTTCGTGCCGCCGGCGTGCCAGGCACGGTTCGTGGACTGCATGCCGCGTGGCGTCATGCCGGGCGGCTCCCGTGGGCCGCGCTTCTGGAACCGGCGATCGCGCTGGCCGCGGAGGGTTTTCCGGTCAGCGCCGATCTGGCCCGCCGCCTGGCGGCCGAGGCGGCGAGGCTTGCCGCGCACCCGGCCACGACCGCCATTTTCTTCCGCGACGGACGCCCGTTGCACGAGGGCGAACACCTCATCCAGCGCGACCTGGCAACCACTCTCCGCCGGCTCGCCACCGGCGGCGAAGCGGAATTTTATACCGGCGAGACAGCCGAACGCCTGGTGGCCGAGGCGGCCCGTCACGGCGGTCTCATCACCCGGGACGACCTGCGCGATTACCGCGTGGCCGTGCGCCAGCCGCTGGTCTTCCGTTTCCGCGACTTCGAGATCGTCGCCATGCCCCTGCCCGGAGGCGGGGTGGTGCTGGCGGAGATCCTTCAGATCCTGGAGCCATACGCCCTGGCGCGGCTGCCCGAGCCCGCCTATCTCCAGCTGCTGGCCGAGGCCATGCGCCTGGCCTTCGCCGATCGGGCCAGCCGGATGGGCGATCCCGATCACGTCCCCGATCCCACGGCCGAGTTGCTGGCCCCGGCGCACATCAACCGGCTGCGGCAACTGATTAAACCGGGCGTGGCGCTGGACAGCCGGTTCTTCCTCCCCGCGGTCATGGCGCCACAGCCGGAATCCACCGAGACCACCCACCTGTCGGTGGTGGACGCGGCGGGACATGCCGTCTCGCTCACCTACACGCTGAACGATAACTTCGGCTGCGGCGCGGTGGTCGCCGGCCTCGGTTTCCTCCTCAACAACGAGATGGATGACTTCGCCGCGGCTCCGGGCCGGCCCAACACGTTCCGGCTGATTCAGGGCGAGGCCAACGCCATCGCCCCGGGCAAGCGCCCCTTGAGTTCCATGACACCCGTCGTGGCCCGTCACGGCGGCCGGCCGGTGCTGGTTTTGGGCAGCCCCGGCGGTCCCACCATCGCCACGGCGGTCACCCAGGTGCTGCTCAACGTGCTGGAGTTCGGCCTCGACCTGGATGCCGCCATGCAGCGGTCCCGCATCCACCAGCAGTGGCTGCCCGATGTCCTGTACCACGAACCGGCCAGTCTCGCCGAGCCCGTCCGGCAGGCCCTCGCGGGCATGGGCTACGATCTCAAGTCATACAGCCGGAGCGGCCGGCTCGGCCTGGTGGAGTGCGTCGACGTCGAATGGGACGCCGACGGCCGGCCCGTGATGCGCGGCGCCTCCGATCCCCGCGGCGCCGGGTTGGCGGCCGGTTTTTGATTCTGTCTGCGGAGGTTCCCCATGGCCCGATCCACAGCCAGCCAGTTCACGGTCTTCGAAACCGCTCTGGGTTTCTGCGCCATTGCCTGGCGGGGCACCCGGGTCTGCCGCTTCCAACTGCCTGCGGCCAATCCGGCGACGGCGGCCGCCCGGCTTCGCGGAGAGGATCCCGGCGCAGAACCCGCCCCGCCTCCGGCGGCGATGGTCCGCGTGATCGAGCGGGTTCGCCATCACCTGGCGGGACGCCTCCGCGATTTCAGCTCCGTCCCGCTGGATCTGGACGGCCTGCCGTCCTTCACCCGCCGCATCTACGAGGCCGCCCGCGAGGTCCCGGCCGGACAGACGGTCACCTACGGCGAACTCGCCGCGCGCTGCGGATCGCCCGGCGGCGCCCGGGCGGTGGGTCAGGCCATGGCTCACAACCCGGTGGGCCTGATCATCCCGTGCCACCGGGTGCTGGCCGCCGGCGGCCGCCTCGGCGGTTTTTCCGGTCCGGGCGGACTCGACCTGAAAGTGCGGCTGCTGGCACTGGAAGGTGTCTCGCTCGACGACTGAACCGCCGCATGTCCAGATCCTCACCCTCCCCAGCGAAGCATCGTTCCTGCGTCCGCACCGCACTCCTGGCCGGCACGGTCCTTGTCGGCCTGGGTGCGGGTTTGGCCGCCGTCACGGCCTCCCGCTGGATTCCGGACGTTCTCGCCGGCGGGATCGTCTATGCGCCCAATCATCGTCGACCGCCCCATCCGGCCGATGATCTCCGACCCGCCGAATGGCGGCGCCTGGGCGTGTCGCTGCAGGAACGGATCCAGGTGGGCGATCCGCCGGCCGCGCTCTCCATCTGGATCATCGATCCGCCGGCCGCGGTGAACGACGCATCGTCCACCGTGTTCGTCCTTCACGGGATCCGTGACCGGAAAGACCACCTGCTCGGCTTGGGTCGCGCCCTGGCTGCGGACGGACACCGGGTGGTCCTGGTGGACCTGCGCGGCCACGGCCGCTCGGAAGGCGATTGGCTCAGCTACGGGATCCGTGAATCGGCCGATCTTGTCCAACTCCTCGATGCGCTGACCGCCCGCGGACGGGTGTCGGGACCGGTGGGCGTGATGGGCCCCTCGTACGGCGCGGCCACGGCCATCCAGTGGGCGGGCCGCGACCCGCGCCTCGCGGCGGTGGTCGCCGTGGCCCCGTTCACCAGCCTGCGCGAAGTGGTGCGGGACTACATCCGGCACTACCTGCCCGGTTTGGGCGGCCTCATTCCGGACCGGCTGGTGGATGAAGGGTTGGCCCGGGCGGGACGTCGGGCCGGTTTCAAACCAGACGACGCCGATCCGCTGCGGGCCATCCACGGCACCCGGGCGCCCGTTCTGCTCGTCCACGGTCGGGATGACCGCAACATCCCTTGCGTCCACAGCATCCGCCTGCATGCGGCCGCCCCGCCAGGCAGCCGGTTGCTGCTGCTCGACGGCGAGGACCACTTCTCCATCACCCGGGACGGCACCGACACGACCCGGCGGGCCATCCGCGACTGGTTCCGTCGCTGGCTGGCCGCCTCATCCGCTTCGGGATCGACCTGTTCCCAATAGCTGATCCGTCAGGATCGGTGTTACAATGGGCCCTCTGAATTCCGGCTATCGTCCAAACACGGAGATCCAAGGTGCCCGAACGGCCTGGTGGTGAACGCCCAAACTCTCGACAGGAGGAATGCCGCATGCCACACCGATTCACGACCGCTCTGCTCATCGGCCTGGCCCTGACGGGTGTGCTGTCCGCCGCCGGGCGTTTCGAGATCACTCCCATGGCCCTGTATCGGATCGGCGGTGAATTCGAAGCCGAAGACGGTGAGAACACGCGGGACTTTCTGATCGAGGGCGGACCGGGCTTCGGTTTCACGTTCGGCGTAGACTACGACAAGAATTACCAGCTGGAGTTTTCATGGCTCCGGCAGCAGTCGGAACTCCGGGAGGAAACCGGGTCGCTGTCGCCGTCCGTCCGGCTGTTCGACCTCAACGTGGACCAGTACCAATTCAACGGCCTCTACCACTGGCACACCACGGGCGGCAAGGTCCGGCCCTTCCTCATCTTCGGGATCGGCGCCACTTACCTGGACCCGGTGCCCGCCGACGTCGACGGTTCGCTCCACCTGTCGGTGCGCATGGGGGGCGGAGTCAAGCTGGGCTTCGGCAAGCATGCCGGGGTGCGGGTGCAGGGCTGTTACGTGCCCTCTTACATCAGCGAAGAGACCCGGGTCGTCGGGGTCCTGCCGGGCGAGGTTTACATCGTCACGGCGGGGCAGTTCTTCCACCAACTTGAGGTCACCGGCGGATTTTACGTCCGCTTCTGAGGAGAACCGGGCCGCTTCACCCAGTCCGACCTGCGGTAGCTATCCACAACCAGGACACATGTGTCCCGTCCTTGGCGGGCCGCCCCCTTTGAAACACCAAAACAACAATTTTATGATAATCTCTGCACAGAACGTTCGGACGGGGCGGCGTGCATGTACCCCCGCCCGCATCCGGCGGGTCGCCGGCGGGCAACGAACCGCGCCCCGCCGAGAGTTTCCAGGAGGCGCGCTCATGAAACCGCCCATGCTCATGACGCCGGGTCCCACCGAAGTGAGCGAGGACGTGCTGACCGCGATGTCCCGGTCCATGATCAATCCGGACCTGGATCCCGTCTTCTTCGAGTTCTATCGCGCGCTGACCCGCAAGGTCGCGCGGCTGGTGGGCACGGCACACGAGGTGCTGGTGCTCGGCGGGGAGGGCATCCTCGGTCTGGAGGCCGCCTGCGCCTCTCTCATCGAGCCCGGCGACCGGGTCCTCTGCTTTGCCAACGGCGTGTTCGGCTACGGTTTCGCCGACTTCGTCAAGCTGTACGGCGGCCAGGTGGTGTTCTGTTACGGCGACGAGCGGCATCCGTTCGATCCGGACGAGGTGTCGGCGCTGCTCCAGCGCGACTCCGGCTTCAAGCTCGCCACCCTCGTCCACTGCGAGACGCCCACCGGTTTGCTGAATCCGGTACCGCTGCTGGTGCCCCTGCTGCGGGAGCGCGGCATTCTGACGGTGGTGGACGCCGTGTCATCCATCGGCGGAATCCCCGTCGCCGCCGACGCCTGGGGCGTGGACATCCTGCTGGGCGGCTCCCAGAAGTGCCTGTCCGCCCCGCCGGGTCTGGCCTTCCTCAGCATCAGCCCCGAAGCGTGGGCCGCCATTCACCGCCGGAAGCAGCCGGTGGCCGGCTACTACTGCAACCTCGACCACTGGGCCGACTGGTACGAGCGGAAATGGTTCCCCTATACGCTGCCGGTGAACGACCTGTTCGGGCTGGACGCCGCGCTGGACCGGGTGTTGGCGGACGCGGACGTCTACGAACGCCACCGCCGCGTGGGCCAGGCGGTGCGCCAGGCCATCACCGCCGGTGGCCTGGAGCTCTTCCCCAAGGCCGGCTGGTCTGACACGGTCACGGCCTTCCTGCCGCCGTCCGGCCTGAAGGAGTCGGAGATCCGCCGGGAGATCCTGGAGCGGCATCGCATCCTGCTGGCCGGTTCGCTGGGCACGCTCACCGATCCCGTGATCCGCATCGGCCACATGGGCGAGAATTGCTGGGTGGACAAGGTGGGCCTGGCCCTGGGCGCCATCGACGCCGCGCTGCGCGGACTTGGCTTCCAGCCGAAGGCCCCGCTGGCGGACACGTTCACCGCCGCCCTGGACTGAAACCGGTTGCGCTTGGCCGAGCCCACACCATCCGACGCGGCCCCCGCAGAAACAGTCTCAACCTGCGCGATCGCCGGCCGGCCGGGCATGTGCCGCCAGGCTCCGGCGGAATCCGCCGGATTGATCCCGTCATCCAACCGCCGGTATAATGACGGTTGTTGTATTCGTCCGTAGCAACCGACAGCGTGGCACGCATTTACCCGATCATGAACACACCACACCCGACAAGGGAGGCAGCATGCTAGAAATGCAAATCGACTTCCCGGGCGGCACCTTGGTCAACGCCCATTTCGGTCATCACACCGTGGTCACGGACCAACCGCCGGAGGGCGGCGGCGCCGACAGCGCCCCCGGCCCCTTCCTCTTGTTCCTGGCGTCGATCGGCACGTGCGCCGGTATCTACGTATTGTATTTCTGCCAGAAGCGGAAGTTGAGCCTGGACGGCATCCGGATCCTTCAGCGTGTGCACTACACGACCGGCACCAAGAACGTGGAAACCATCGAGCTGGAAATCCAGGTCCCGAACAGTTTTCCCGAAAAATACCTCCCGGCGCTGATCCGCGCCGCCGACCAGTGCAAGGTCAAACAGCATCTGGAAAACCCGCCGGAAATCACCACAGTGACCCGCGTGGTCGCATAGCGGATGTTTTGACAGTCCCGCGTTTCCACCTTACAATGCGGCCACCCTGCCGTGGAGGCTTCGCCATGCGCTGTCGGATCGCCGGTTTCTGGTTCGCCGTCCTCATCGCCACGACGCTGCCGGTCTCACCCGCCGTGGCCGATCCCGTCGCGTTTTACTTCATCGGAATGTCGGGAATCGCCCAGGAGGAACCCGAGCTGCGCCTCATCCGCCTCTACGCCGACTTCGATTGCGACGGCCGCACCGACGTCGCCGTGACCGGCAGCCACACGTGGGGCGGTGCCGGCGGCGTCTGGGACGTCTACCTGGCTCAATCGGACGGCCGCTACAACCGGGCGGCGCAACTGTTGTTCCATCCGAAGGCCATCGCCATCGAGAAGATCCGGCCGGGCACGGGACGCGTCTCGGTGTTCCAGCGCACGGGCAAGGGTCTCGGTCGGCTCATCCACTACCGCCTGTCCAGCCAGGGCCTCGCCAAGGTGTCCGAGCGCAACCTGAACCTGAATGACCAGGGGGTCGGGCCCGATCAGGGCGCGTACGGGGAGCTGTTCCTCCACCCCCTGCCGTCCGAGTATTGCCTCTGGACCGAATACGAACGCAATCGCGACTGCGAGTGGCGCGCCGGTTACTGACCGGACGCCACCGGTCATCCGTCAGCCCGTCCGGCCGCCCCGAGCCCGCGGCCGCCGCGACGGCACATTGACACTCCCCGCCGATCAGAGTATTCTCGAAATAAAAAGGACAATCGAGCATGCGCAGCAACACCAAGGAGTACTCCATGTGGGCGATTCTTCTTTTGGTCGGGAGCATTCTGCTTTTCGGCATCGCCTGTGACGCCTCGGACGGCAAGAGCCGTAAGGCGCTCTGGGAGCAGGTCGCCCAGGCGGAGGCGGACGGCCTGCCGGAAACCGCCGCGGCCCTGCTGGGCCAGATCTACACCGGCGCCTGCCGCGACGGCGCCGATATCGAGGCGCTCCGGGCGCTCGTCAAAAAAATCCTCATGGAATCCGTGACCGCCGGCAACCACCCCGAGGAAAAGGTGCGCCGGCTCCGGGAGGCGATCCCCCAGGCGCCGGAGCGCATCCAGCCGCTGCTCCGCGTCATCCTGGCCCAGTGGTTCAACCACTACTACCAGCGGAACCGGTATCGTTTCCTCAACCGCGACGCCACCGCCAACCTGGACGAACAGGACTTCACCACCTGGGACCTGCCCCGGCTGTTCCGGGAAATGGACGCGCTCTACCAGTCGGTGCTCGCCGACGAGGAGCGGCTGCTCCGGATCCCCACCGCGGACTTCCGCAAGTTTCTGGAACCGGGCAACATGCCCGACGCGTTGCGGCCCACCCTCTTCGACTTCGTCGCCGACCAGGCCATCGCCTTCTACACGTCGAAAGACACGTTCCGGCCCAAACCCCAGGACGCCTTCGAGATCAGCGCCGACTCCGACGCGCTGGCCCCGGCCGCCGCCTTCGTGAGGTGGCAGCCGGCAACCACCGACACGGAGTCGCCGCTGTTCAAGGCGCTCCAACTTTATCAGCGCGTCATGCGCATCCATGCCCAGGACGCCGATCCATCGGTCCGGTTCGACGCCGACCTGCGCCGGCTGCACTGGGCGCGCAACGTGGCCGCGGGCGAGGAGGCTTCCGAGCGCTTCATGGAACGACTGAAGGAGCTGGCGAACTCGGCCGGCGCCGGCAACACGGCCGCCCTGGCCCGCTACTACTGGGCGCAGGAACTGCACGCGCAGGAGGAGCACACGGCGGCCCTGGCCGTCGCCGAGGCGGGCGCCGAAGCCGCGCCCAAGTCGGTGGGCGGCGCCAATTGCCGCAGCCTGATCACCACCATCCGGCAGCCGGGCTTCCAGCTCCAGGCCGAGACGGTGACGCTGCCGAACCGCCCGTGGCACGTCCGGGTCACCTACCGCAACGTGACCGCGCTGACCTTCCGAATCTATCCCGTACCCCTACCCCCGTCGATGGAGCTTTTCCGGGAACAGCATCTCAACACCGAAGAACTGGACAAACTGCTCCGTGGCCTGCCGCTCTGGGAGATGCACGCCACCCTCCCGCCCACCGCCGATTACAAGGAGGCGACCCAGGACGTCGAACTGCCGGGGCTGGCGCCCGGCTGCTACCGCGTCTTGGCCAGCTATGACAAGGATTTCCGCCTCAAGGAAAACGCCATGGCGCATGCCACCTTCTGGAGCAGCCCGTTCGGGGTGGTCCTGCGCGCCCGCGGAGGCCGGATCGAGGGTCACGCATTGGGCAACGACACCGGCCGGCCCCTGGCCGGCGTGGCGGTCACGGCGTACGCCTACGACTACGCCAAGCGCGCCTATACGCAGACGGGGACCACCACCACCGATGCCAACGGTTACTTCTTCTTCCAGCCCGGCGAGAACCGCCGGGACCAGCTGTTCTCCTTCCGGGCTTCCGACGGCACGCGCTATGTCCACGACGACAGCGTCGGGTACTCCCGCGTCACCCAGCCCGAGGCTTCGGCGCGCACCGTCCTTTTCACCGACCGTTCGCTGTACCGGCCGGGACAGATGATCCATTTCAAGGGCCTCTGCATCGAGGCCGACTCCGCCGGCGACAGCTACCGAATCCTGCCCCAGCGGACCGTGACGCTCGCCTTCCGCGACGTCAACGACCAGGAGATCGCCAAGGCCGATTTCGTGACCAATGACTTCGGCTCCTTCAGTGGCACGTGGACTGCTCCGACCGGCCGGCTGCTGGGCGCCATGCGGCTCGTCGCCGCCAACCCGCCGGGCAGCGCCACCCTGCGGGTTGAGGAGTACAAGCGGCCCAAGTTCTATGTGGAGCTCAAGCCGCCCGAGGGCGAATTCCGGCTGGACGACGCGGTCACCGTCACCGGCGAAGCCCAGGCCTACGCCGGCGCCCCCATCGACGGCGCGTCCGTCCGTTACCGGGTGGTCCGGCTGGCCCAGCTGCCGCCCTGGTTCTATTATTACCGCGACCCGCGCTGGCGCATCGGCGAACCGCAGGAGATCGCCAGCGGCACGCTGACCACCGACGCCGCCGGCGTGTTCCGCGTGACGTTTGCCGCGCGGCCTGACAAGAAGATTCCCGCCGGCGACAACCCCACGTTCGTGTACCGGATCCAGGTGGACGTGACCGACACCGCCGGCGAGACCCGCAGCGGCGAGCGGGTGGTCCGCCTCGGCTACACCGCCCTGCAGGCCGACCTCACCGCCGCCGAGTGGCAGGAGTCGACGGGGCCGGTCCGCCTGAACCTCCGCACCGCCACCCTCGACGGCGAACCCGTTCCCGCCGCGGGCACCTTGACGGTATTCAAGCTGCAGATGCCCGACGCGCCCGTGCCCGCCGACTTGTTCGGCGCCCGCCGCGGCGCCGGCGAGACGGCGTCCGCCCGCACCGCCGAGTGGCAGCGCTGGCCCGCGGGCGAACAGGCGTTCTCCCGGGAGTTCGCCACCGGCGCCGACGGGACGCTGGCCGTGGAACTCGCCCTGCCGCCCGGTGTCTACCGCGCCCAACTCCACACCCAGGACCGCTATGGCTCGCCGGTGCGCGCCATGCAGCCCCTGCTGGTGCTGGATCCGGCGGCCCGCACCTTCCCGGTCAGGACGCCGGCGTTTTTCGGCGCCCGCCCGGGCGCCGTGGAGCCCGGCGGTTCGTTCGAGGCGTTCTGGGCCACGGGCTACGCCGAAGGCCCCGCGCTTGTGGAGATCTTTTCCGACGGCGAGTGGCTGCAGCAGTACTGGATCCATCCGCAGGAGACTCAGCACCGGATCAGCTATCCGGTGACCGAGCGCCACCGCGGCGGGTTCACGGTGCTCACCACGTTCGTGAAGGACAATCGCCTCTACACCACCACCACACGGGTCACGGTGCCATGGACAAACAAGGCGCTCCACCTGGAGTGGGGCACCTTCCGATCCAAGCTGCGTCCCGGCCAGGCCGAGACCTGGTCGCTGAAAGTATCCGGTCCGGGCGCCGAGGCTGCCGCGGCCGAACTCGTGGCGACGCTTTACGACGCCTCCCTCGACCAGTTTTACCCCCACGGATTCCCCGGCCTTTCCGGCGTTTTCCGCCAGGACCGGACGTATATCCATCCGTTCTTCACCACGAAGGGTCAGGGTCTGCGCCCATGGGAGAATGAATTCCGGCGCCACGCGCCCTACGAGGAGCCGACCTACCTTCATTTTCCATCGGACGTGGCCGACAACTATTTCATGTATGAGATGCGCATGCGCACCATGGCCGAGGCGCCCGCCATGATGGCCGGCGCGCCCATGCCGCCCCCCGCACCGGCACCCGCGGCGAAAATGGCGGCCCCGGGAGAAGCGGAAGCCGCCGACGCGTCTGCCGCGCCGGCAGACGCGTCCACCCAGCCGGCGCCTCCGCCGACGGGTCCGGTCCAGGTGCGCACCAACCTGAACGAGACCGCCTTCTTCTTTCCGCAGCTGACCGCCGGCGCCGACGGATCGTTCACGCTGAGCTTCACCATGCCCGAGGCGCTCACCCGCTGGCGTTTCCTGAGTCTGGCCCACACGCGCGATCTCGCCAGCGGCACCCTTACCGACGAGATCGTCACCCAGAAGGAACTCATGGTCCAGCCCAATCCGCCGCGGTTCCTCCGCGAGGGCGATGAGCTGGAGTTCAGCGTCAAGGTTATCAACCTGACCGACCACGCGCTCGAAGGCAACGTCACCTTGAACTTCCTGGACGCCCTCGGCGAGCAGGCCCTCGACGACGCCCTGGCCAACGCGACGCCGGACCAGACCTGCGCTATTCCGGCGAAGCAGTCCCGCTCGTTTGCCTGGCGGATCCAGGTCCCGGACCGCCTCGACCTCGTCACCTTCCGCGCCGTGGCCCGCGCCGGCGAATTTTCCGACGGCGAGGAGGGGCTGCTCCCCGTCATCAGCCGACGGATCCTCGTTCAGGAATCGCTGCCGCTCTGGATAAACGGCCAGGGTGACAAAACGTTCCGCTTCGACAAGCTCCTGGCCGCCGGCGCCTCCGACTCGCTGGCCCACCTGAAACTGGTGCTCCAGATGGTGTCCAATCCGGCGTGGTACGCGGTGCAGGCCCTGCCGTACCTCATGGAGTTCCCGTACGAGTGCTCCGAGCAGGTGTTCAACCGCCTTTACGCCAATGCCCTGGGCCACCACATCGCCCGCTCCAATCCGCGCATCCGTAAAGTGCTGGACGCCTGGCGGACCGCCCAGCCCGAGGCGCTGGTCTCCAACCTCGAGAAAAACACCGACCTGCGCGGCGTGCTGCTGGAGGAGTCGCCGTGGGTGCTGGACGCGCGGGACGAGACCCAGGCCAGACGCAACACGGCCCTGTTCTTCGACGAAAACCGGATCCAATCCGAGCTGGCTGCCGCCCTGCGCAAGCTCGAGGAGATGCAGCTCCCTGATGGTTCGTGGCCCTGGTTCCCCGGCGGCCGCGGTAACAGCTACATCACCTTGTACCTGGCAACCGGTTTCGGGCGCCTCAAGCACCTTGGGGTGCAGGCCGTGCCGCAGGCGATGGCCATCAAGGCCATCGACCATCTCGATGACTGGATCGCCGGCGTGCACCGGGACATCATCAAAAACAAGCGGCTCCAACAGAACAACCTGTCGCCCACCGCGGCCATGTACCTGTACGCCCGGAGCTTCTACCTTGACGAAAAGCCGCTCCAGGGGGACGCCGCCAAGGCCGCGCTCTATTTCCTGAAGCAGGGTGAAACGAACTGGCTCAAGCTCGACTCCCGCCGCGCCCAGGCGCAGCTGGCGCTGGCCGAACACCGCTTCGGCGGCACCGTGCCGGCGATGAAGATCCTGCGCTCGCTCAAGGAGCGCAGCCAGGTTCATCCGGAGCTCGGCCGCTACTGGGCGGAGGGCCAGCTCTCCTGGTGGTGGTACCACGCCCCCATCGAATCGCAGGCGCTCATGATCGAGGCGTTCGACGAGGTGGCCCGCGACGCCCAGACGGTCGAGGAGTGCAAGGTCTGGCTCCTCAAGCAGAAGCAGACCCAGAACTGGAAGACCACCACCGCCACGGCCGACGCCGTCTACGCCCTGCTGCGGCGGGGCGACGACCTGCTGGCGTCCGACGCCCTCGTCGGGGTGACCCTCGGCGGGCAGCGGGTGGAGCCGGACAAGGCCGAGGCCGGCACCGGCTGTTACGAGAAGCGGTGGAGCGGCCCCGAGATCCGGCCGGAGATGGGCGAGGTGAAGCTCGAGAAGACCGACCCCGGGATCGCCTGGGGCGGCCTGCACTGGCAGTACCTCGAGGACATCGACCGCATCACGCCGCATGCCGGCACCCCGCTGCAGCTCCAGAAGGCGCTCTTCGTCCGGCGCGACACGAAGCGGGGCCCGGTGATCGAGCCGGTGGCCGGGCCGCTGGCCGTGGGCGACCTGGTGGTGGTCCGGGTCACCCTGCGGGTGGACCGCGACATGGAGTATGTCCACATGAAGGATCACCGCGGCAGCGGCTTCGAGCCGACAGACGTGCTCTCGGGCTACCGCTTCCAGGACGGTCTTTTCTACTACCAGTCCACCCGCGACACGGCCACTCATTTCTTCATCGACTATCTCCCCGTGGGGACATACATCTTCGAGTACAACCTGCGGGTGACCCACAAAGGCCGCTACCCCACCGGCCTGGCCCACATCGAGTGCATGTACGCGCCGGAGTTCAACAGCCACTCGGCCAGTGTCGAAGTCGAGGTCCGATAGAACGTTGATAGTTGATTGTTGACATGGATCGCCCCGGTCCCGCGACCGGGGCTTTTTGCCGTTGGACCTGGTGCGCCAATTTGGTGGGGGCGACTTTTTCCGCTGATCCACGTATACTCCTTCACACCAGGCAGAATGGGAGACGCGCATGTCGCTGTTGCACCTGAGCCGCCGTTGGTTCGCCGCCGGGTCGTTCGTCTTCGCCGTGTTGATGGCGGCGGGAAGGGCGAGCGCCCAATCTCCTGAATGGCCGGTGGCGGCGCCCGAGGCGGTGGGGCTGGACAGCGGTGTGCTCGACGAATGCCACGCCGCCATCGCGCGGGGCGACTTCGGCCCGGTGCACAGCTTGTTGGTCATCCGCCACGGGCGGCTGGCAGCGGAGCACTACTATCGCGGCTTCGACGCCGATACCCTGCACCCGGTCTACTCCGTGACCAAGAGCGTCACCTCGGCGTTGGTGGGGATGGCGCTGGACCGCGGCGAACTGGACGGCCTGAGCACCCCGCTGCTCCCCCACTTTCCCGAATACGCGCCCGTGGCCAATCCCGATCCGCGCAAGGACGCCATCATTCTGGCCGACGTGCTGGCCATGCGCGCCGGATTCGACTGGAACGAATTCCAGTACCCGTACACCGACACGCGCAATCCGTACCGCCAGCTCATGGCCAGCCCCGACTGGCTGGAGTTCATGCTGGATCGCCGGATGGCCTACTGGCCCGGCACCGCGTTTCAGTACAACAGCGGCTGCACCATTCTGCTCTCCGGCCTCCTTCTCCACGCCACCGGGCGCCAGGCCCACGAGCTCGCGGCGGAGCGCCTGTTCGCGCCCCTCGACATCACGCGTTGGGAATGGTCGCTGGGCACCGGGGGGCTCACCGACACCGGCGGCGGCCTCCGTCTCCGGCCGAGGGACATGGCCGCGATCGGCCAGCTCTACTTGCGGGAGGGCGCGTGGCGCGGCCAACAGCTCGTGCCCATCTCGTGGATCGCCGAGAGCATGATCCGCCGCTCCACCTTCGGCGACGGCCGCGGCTACGGCTACCAGTGGTGGCTGATGCCGCTGGAGGCCGGCGCCGTGCCCGGCGCCGGTCCCGACATCTGGATCGCCTGGGGCTGGGGCGGCCAGCACATCTTTGTCGTCCCGGCCCTCGACCTCGTGGTGGTCACCACTTCAGGAGACTACAACGACCAGTACGATGGCCTGGTGAATCACATTCAGGAGTTTCTCGCCGACGCGATCAAGCCGCCCGACGGTGACCTAACCGGTGACGGCGTCTCGAACGCTTTGGACCTGGCGGTTTTGTCTCAAGTGCTGGCCGGCAACATCGGCTTGGAGGATCCGCTCTGCCTGTGGCCCCCGATGGGCGACCTCAACGGCAACAACCATCTCGACGTGGCCGATGCGGTGATGCTGCGCCAATGGTTGGGGAGACCGGTTTGGTGAATGGCTGAACGGACAAATGGGTGAATCGGTCAGGTCAGACCGACACCACCGAACATCGCCGCCGCGTAAACGGAGCGCCGTCTCAATCCTCGGCTCTCAACCCACAACCATCAACTATCAACAGACAGTCGAAGCCGGGGAAACACGTGCCGGTCTCTCCGTTCGGCGGGTCCGCCGGCGGGATCACCCCACGATCTCGGCGTGTCGCAGGATCCCTTTGGGCAGTTCGTCCGGGACGGGCGTGACCTGAATGTACTTGATGTTGCGCGCCGGAATCACCAGGAGCGCGCCGCTTGCTTCCACCACCACCTTGTCCATGTCCAGCGCCTTCTTGACGGTGGCGGCGATGGTGGCCGGGTCGTGCCCCGCCTGTTTCGGATAGCGGAAAACGATCTTGGTGCCATCCATAAAATGGATGACCATGTGAGCGATCCCCACTCCCAGCTTGCGCGTGCCTGCTTTTTCCATGGGCCCTCACTCCTTGTTCAGACTGCTCTGGCGCCATTGTACACCGTCCGTTCACCGCACCGACGCTTTTTGCGCGAACCAGAGCCACCCCCGAAACCGTGAGGAATCTCACTTGCGGCGGTTAGCCGTCCTGTTACAATAGCGCTGCCTGTCTCCAAACGCCTGACGGAAGCGACGCACCCATGGCCCAGTATCCACCCGCCGCCTACTATCCGCCCCCCGCGCCGCCGCCTCCCCAGCCACCCGCCCCTGCCAAGAAGAAGCGGGGCTGCTGCAGTTGCTGCCTGTGGCTGCTGCTGCTCCTGTTCGTCGTGGCGGCCGGATTCGTCGCCTTCGCCTGGTTCTACCTCCAGCCGCCGGCCAACCCGGTGGAGGAGGAATACGAGGAGATCCCCGACTATTTTCCGGCCCAGCGAGTGGAGCTGAACCGGATCGTGGTACTGGCGGAACCTCCGCCCCGGTCCAGCCCGGGGGAGGTGCCCCATGGCTAGACGCCGCGCGTCGCAGTTCCTGCCGGTCCTGCTGATCCTCCTGACCGTGTCGTGGGCGGCCGCCGCCGTGGATCCGGGCCAGGTAGAACTCTACCGCCGCCAGTACGCCGGCAGCCTGCAGTACTTGCGGGTCAATATCTTCACCAACCCTTACGTGCTCACCATCCAGCCCGACGGCTTCAATCGGCCTTCCGGCGTGGGCCTCAACGCCCTGTTCTCGGCGGGCGAGCCGGTGCGCATCACCGGTGTCACGTTCACTGAGCGGACAGTGGATTTCGCCGTCAGCGCCCCCAACGGCGCCCGCAGCGTCACCGTCCGGTTCGCCTTCAGCGAGCCGCTCGACCCGCCGTTCACCGCGAGCGGCGTGTTCCTCGACGCCGTGGCCGCGGTGTTCACCGCCACGTCCCGCGTGGGCAAGCCCGGCGACGCCACCCGGCCGCCCGACGAGGAGGAACCCGAGACGCCCCCGACCGAGGAGCCGGAACCGGAAGAAGAGGAGAAACCGCCGAGCGACGAGATCCGCCTCCTGGTGGAACCGGGCGCCGACCGGCTCCCCGGTGACGGCGACACGGTGACCACCGTGACCGTCTCCGCCCGCAATCCTGACGGACGGCTGCTGGACTACCTGTCCGGTCCGGTTGACGTCCGCGTCAGCGCCGGGCGCCTGGCCGCCGCCCGGGTTCAGATGGCCGGCGGCATCGCCCGAACCAACCTCCAGATGCCCATTCTGGACGACCGGCCCAAAGCCCTCCTGCGCTCCATCCAGTTGTCGACCATCATCATCCGGAAAATCATGGGCGCCGGACCGGGTGCCGACTACGAGCGGATCGCCATCGAAGAGGCGCTCGGGGGGCCGAATGCCGCCGCGCTCAACACCGTCGAAGGCGACAAGCCGTGGGTGCTCATCGTTGCCGAGTTTCAGGGCGTCAAGGGGAAGGCGAAGATCAACCTGACGCCGTCCACCAGTTCGGTGTCGGGCATCTCCGGCTACTACGAGGGGAGCGACGTCACCGGTTCCACCACCTGGACGTTCGACGCCAACCAGATGGTCCTCAAGCAGTCGGGGTACGCCGACGAGGTCAAGGTGGCGTTCACCGGCGAAAGCCACATGGGGTTCCACGGCGTGAGCGTGGGCGGGATCGGCACCTCGCTCATCCCGCTGCCGGGCGACCAGTTCTTCCTCATCGCCCCGCCGATCCTGTTCCATCGGGTGAGCGCCGCTCCGGAGGCGCCGGAAACGCCCACTGCGGTGAAGCCGAAACCGACGGTCACGCTGACCGCCCGCGACAATCCCATCGCCGGCGACGGGGAGAGCACCACCGCCGTGGTCTTCCAGTACCGGGACGCGCAGGGCCGCCCCCGCGCCGGCGTGCGCGCCAACTGGAAGTTGGATTTCTACGGCGTGTTTTCCGCCGCCCAGCGCGGCCGACTGCTGTCTGCCGAGCCGGTCACCGGCGCCGACGGCACCGCCCGGGCGGTTTACCAGGCGCCCAGGATGGACGCCAAGGACATGCAGGAGACCGGCGCCGTCAAGAACCGTGACGTCATCGTCGAGTACGCCGCCGGTGAGGACTCCGGCCGGGTCATGTGCCAGATCGGCGTCATGCGGTCCGCCCCCCTCCGGCTGGTGGTGGAGAAGCCGGGCCTGGAACGGGCGGTGCTGCCGCTGCAAATCGGCAGCCTGAACGGAACCATCACCGGCCGGCTCCTGCTCAAGGTCACCACCTATCGCCTCCCCGGCACGGCCACGCGCATCCCCGTCAACGACGCCACGGTGAAGCTGGAGGGGGACGAGAAGGTCCTCAAGTGGGCCGCCGTCGACGTGGTGAACACAGACAGCGAGGGCCGGTTCACCCTGAAGATGCACATGAGCAACTGGCCCCGCTGGGACAAGGAGCTCAAGAATCCCTTCCTGGTCGCGCCATCGGTGCGGTTGCTGGGGCTGCAGCACAACGCCCTGGCCCACCTGGGCAAGTGGGAGGCCTCCGCCGAGGTCAAGGCCCGCAGCCAAACCTTCGTCCAGGGCGCCCAGACGCAGGTGGCCGAATTGAGCGCCGAGGACGCCGAGGGACTCGTCAACAAAATGGAACTGTTCGGCTGGATGCTCCTGGTGCTCAAGGACACGCGCAAGGACGCCACCGACGCCGGCCAGGAACTGCTGGGCCATGCCTGGACGCTGTTTCAGGCCGCGGCCAGCTACTTCTACGCCGACTCCAAGCTGGACAAGTACATCAAGGATAAATACAAGCAGCTGGAAAAGACCGTCGGGCTGCGCAAGCTCCAGACACTGAAGGCCCGTTGGGAGAAGAGCCAGAGCGATCCGTCCAGCGTGTCGGGACAGATTTACCGCTGGTTGTTCAAATGGTTCTTCAAAACTCCCCCGGTCGAGCGGCTGGTGGACAACCGCCAGACCCGGCGGGTCACTCGCAGCATGCTCAACGAACTGATCCTGCCCCAGATCATTAAACGGATTTCCGATTTTCTGGGCGAATACGTTCCCGAGATGCCGTTCCCCGACATCAAGGGAGCCATCACCAGCGCGCTACTGGCGCCGTACGACGACCTGGCCAACCAGTTTCTGATCCTGTTCCTCGAAAACGAAGACTACGATTCGATCCGCGCCGCCCACACCCGCTCTTACGCCCAGCTCAAGGTCCGGCACGACTGGCTGGCCCGGGAATACCAGCAGATGGTGAAATGGCGCATCGCCGAGGAATGGCTCACCGTGCTGGTGGATACCATCAGCGAATGCGGTCAGGTGGCCATGAAGATCATCGGCACCATCTACCTGCAGCCGGAGATCGTCAAGCACGCCGAGACGCTGGAGAAAATCCAGAAGGTGTTCGACAACGTCATGGCCGGCGTGCGCTTCGTCGAGGAGTGCTACCGCTTCGTGGGCATCCTCAACAAGTCGCTCGATGTCGTGATGGTCACCACCGCCGACCTGTCGGGCGCCCCGGTTCAGGCCCTGTTGCTCCGGCCCGGCGCCGGGGACGCGCTCCGCGTGGCGCAGGCCGGCCTGCTCCCCGGCGGCGGGGATGCCGACACGCCCCGCCTGGAGCTGGCGGACAACATGGAGTGGGACGCCTTCACCGCCAGCGGCGGCCGCGTATCGGCCGACGCGCTGGCCTACCTCCTTGAGGCCGACGAGGCCGTCGCCGCCTGGGAGATGGCGACGGTGTCCGGCCTGTTCGCCCTGCACGGCGGCGCACCCGACCGGATGCAGGCGTACACCGACGGGTCGGAACGCTGGGAGTCGCTCCGGCGCCGCCTCCGCCTCCTGGCCCTGCGCGGCCTGGAGCGGCCCCTCACCGCCGCCGAGCGCGGCGACTGGGAGCGTTCGGTGAAGCGGTTCCAGGCGGAGACCGAAACCTACCAGACCCTGCTTGACGACACGGCCGCCGCCATCGACGACCTGCCTCCGGCCGCCGACGCCGCGATGATCGAGAACATCCGCCGACAGACGGGTGGCAGTTTCGTCTCGCGTGTACCCGCCTGGGTGTGGTTCGCGGCGGGCGCCCTGCTCGTGGTCATCGTCGCGGCCGTGCTCCTGGGCCTGGCACTGTCGCGGCGCTCCCGCCGGCGCGCGGCCGCGACCGCCGTCCCCCGACAACCGGTTCCGGCTTATCCGTCACCCACTCCGTCGTTCCCGCCCACCCCGCCACCCGCGTACGCGGCGCCGGCTCCCGGCCGCGCCGCACCGCTGCCGCCGGCGGCCTCGGTGACTCCATGGTCAGGCCCTCTGCTTCGGGACAACCTGGGCCGCGCGCACGCGCTGGCCGTCGCGTGCGTGACGCTGGGCGCGGCGACGGACAACACCATCGTCCTGCCGGTGCCGGGGGCGTCCCAGCACCACGCGCGCATCTGGCGCACCCCGCAGGGCACATTCTGGATCGAAGACCTGGGAAGCACCAACGGCGTGTACATCGACGCCCAGCGCTGTGCCTCCGGGTGGCTCACGCCCGGGGCCGTGATCACCCTGGGCCAGTGGCAGGCCCGCTTCGAACCCGGCGGCTGATACAATTGCCGCGTCTTTCTCTGTGTCCCCTGGGCCTTCGTGGTGACGGAACCCGCCGATCTCCAAGGAGCGCGACATGAAACTTACCGAACTGGTGGATGAACTCGACCGGCTGCTGAACATTAATGCCATCGAGGACGAATCGGCCAACGGCCTCCAGGTGGAAGGCCGCGCCGAGGTTCGCCGGGCGGGCTTCGCCGTGGATTATTCGCCCGAACTCGCCGTCCAGGCGGCCGCCGACGGGGTGGACCTTCTGTTCGTCCACCACGGCATGATCTGGGGCGGCCTGCGCCACGTGCGCGGGGTGACGCTGGCCTATCTGAAGCCGCTCATCGAACACGGGATTTCTCTCTACGCCGCCCACCTCCCGCTGGATGTGCACCCGGAGTTGGGACACAACATCCAGATGGCCCGCCTGTTGGAACTGAAAGACCCGGCGCCCGTGATCGACTACAAGGGCGCGCCCATCGGCATCCTGGGCTGCACCGGCGAGGCGGTGACGCGCGACCAGGTGTTGGCCAAGATCCGCGCCACCATCTCCTGCGACGTGCATTTTCTCCCCTTCGGCCCCGAGCGGGTGAGCCGCGTGGCCATCGTGAGCGGCGGCGGCGCCCGGCTGGCCCTGGACGCCCGCGCTGCCGGCGCCGACTTCTACCTGACCGGTGAGACCTCCCACAGCGCGTACCACCAGATCAAGGCGGCGGGCATCAACGTCTGTTTCGCCGGCCACTACCTGACGGAAAAGTGGGGCGTGCTCGCGGTGATGCGCCACCTTCAGGAGCGGGGGCTAGTCGAAGGAAAGTTCTACGACATCCCCACGCCGTTCTGATTGCGCGGGATTGATCGTGCCCGGTTTTTACCGTTGTACCGCCTTACGTGTGGCGTCGTTGCTTCTGGGCTGTTTCGGTGATCTGCAGCAGTGTTTCGGCTCGCTCGCGGATCGGATGATCGGGTTCGATATCCGCCATAACCCGCCGAAGCTCCTCGGCCGCCTCGTCGATCCGACCCTTTAGCAGCAATTGCTGCGCCAGGTTGCTGCGGGCGCATTTTTCACCCGGACACGTCGCCAGCGAGCGGGCAAAGCAATCTGCGGCCTCGTCGAACCGCCCCTGGGCCTGGTACACCGCGCCCAGGCAGGCATAGATGTCAGGGTTTTCCGGCGCCAGGATCATCGCGCCCCTCAGCACGTTTTCGGCATCGGCATAATCGCCACGGCTGTAATAGAACTGGCTGATTTCCATGAAGAGGTGGATCTCTTCCGGGCTGGCTTGGATGTTCAGCTTGGCCATGATCAATCCCCCCGCAGATTGCGCATCTTGCTCTGGATGGTCTCCCGCATCGCCACCAGGTCCAGCACCAGCTTGTCAACCAGCCGATACGCTTCCCGGAGCGTCTGCACCTCCTGAAGCGCCTCAGGATCGTCGTTGGCCGCCTCGATTTCCGCCAAATCCTGAGCTGTCTGCCGGCTGAGGCTCTCGATCCGGTTCTGCCCGTGAGCCACCACCCAGCCCAGCGTCTCGTATCTCCCGGCCGCCAAGCGGCCGGACGCCCCGATCTCGGCCTTGGATAAATCGAAAGACCCGTGTGGCAAGACGCCGTATTTCATCACTATCGACGGGGACGGCGTCCCCGACACCCCCGGCCCGGCGGCGGGTGTAATGCCATATTTCAATGTCAGACTGGTGCCGCCGGGCAGACCACTCGGAGAGATCACACCGTATACCAGAACCGGCGACGGTGTGGAGACGGCGGCTTTCGCCCGCTCGCTCAAGTGTTCGAACATGGGCGCCAGCACCCCGCCGGCCGCCGGCGTTTTCATCACCTCGCTCATGGGCGCCGCCCTGGCGGCCGCCTCGGCGGCGGCACCGGCAGCCGTCTCGATGGCCCGAAACGCCGCTTGCAAATTGATCACACTCATGGACTCCCTCCTTCGGCCAATGTCATCTTGCGGCCGCCTGCCGCGCGCCTTCAAACGCATATAGGCAATACGGCGCATGGTGAGTCGCTCCCGTCAGGGAGTGCGACACCGCGTTGCAGCCACCGGCGCACTGGCGGCCGTGGACGCAGCCGGCGCACAGGCCGCCCAACATCTCCGGCGTGAATTCCCGGTTATAGGCGAAGCCTCCGGGCCGGTCCCAGATCTCCAGCAGGGTTTGTCGCCGCAAGCTCCCCTCAATGAATCCGTCGTCCAGGATCGACAGGCATCCCTTGACCGACCCGTTGCTCTGAATGCCCACCGCACGAATGCCGGCCTGGCAGCCTCTCCAGGTCATGTCCCGAAGTTGGGGCTCCGCGTCTGACATGTAGCCGATGCAGTCGGCGGGTTCGGTCCGGGGGACTTGGCGCAGCCGGCGGGACTCGATGAGAATTGCCGCCAGTTCCTGATATTGAGCCGGCGAGAGGAACCAGTCGGCGTGCTCCCGAATCCGGCCGTAGAAGTTGCTGGTCTGAACCTGCCAGGCGTAGACCGGCCGAACGAATACAATTTCGTCCCGCAGGCGGCGGAGCTCCGGGAGGTTCAGGCTGTTCACCGTGGTCAAGACCGCAGCCGGGATCCCCTGCTCCAGCGTCGCATCGATGGCCGAGACGGCGATCTGAAAGGCTCCCGGGCGGTTCCGGATGAAGTCGTGGGTGGCTTCCAAGCCGTCCACGCTGATACCGACGTGGAGCCGGGGCACTTCATCCGCCAGCTCCCGCAGCCGGCGCAGGCTGTGTCCTCCCGCCACCAGGGCCAGTCCGTTGGTGATGATGCCCACCAGCAGGCCGTGCTGCAACAGGCGCCGGACGATGTCGGGCCAGTCATCCCGCAGCAGGGTCTCGCCGCCGGACAAGGTGACGTGACGGCAACCGGCTTCGGCCAGCTGGTCGCACACCCGCAGCGCTTCGGCCGTTGACAGTTCGTCCGCCCGCGCCGCTCCGGCCACCGACCCGCAGTGACGGCAGCTCAGGTTGCACCGCAGCGTGGTTTCCCAGACGGCCCGTTCCGGCCAGAAATAGGAGCGCATGGTTCACTCGACAACAGAAAACCAAACGTATTGTGTCGGTTTACCGATCCAGAAGCCCTATTGAAGCTTTGCTTAATTATAAACCCGGCTGCGTGAATGTGAAGTTGTTTTTCCAAAGTGCCCGTCCTCCCCGACAGACGCGGACACAGGCAGATACCCCGGCCGAGTGAATTGCTACTCCATCAAACCAATCGCATGTACAATAGTCACGATTGGCCGGGTCGGAAATGAATCACCATTTGATGGACAATGGATTTAGCATCGCAACATCCACGGGTTGATGCTGCCGGGCTGTACATCCACCTGCCGTTCTGCCGGGAGAAGTGCCTGTACTGCGACTTCGTCACATTCCCCCTGGGGCCGCTGGCGGAACCGTACCTCGCCGCGGTGGAGCGGGAGGCGGCCGCCGCAGCCGCGCGGGCGGAGCCGGCGTTCGCCCGGTTCGACTCCATCTACCTCGGTGGCGGCACCCCGTCGCTGCTGCCGCCGGCGGCGGTGGCCCACCTGCTGGACCGCCTGCGCGCCGTGTTCACCGTCTCACCGGATGCCGAGATCACCCTGGAATCCAATCCCGAGGACGTCAGGCCGGCAGCGGCCGCCGCATGGCGCGCCGCGGGGGTGAACCGGGTCACCGTGGGCGTTCAGACCGTTCACGCCCGCACCCTGGCCGAAGTCCGTCGTCACGGCGGTCCCGCTGCCGTCACCGCAGCGGTGGCGGCGCTCCGTGCAGCGGGCGTGGGGAACATCGCCCTGGATCTGATTCTGGGGCTGCCCGGAGAAGACACGACCCGTTGGGAGGAGAGCCTGGCGTTCTGCCTGGCGCTGGTGCCGGACCACCTGTCCCTGTACATGCTGGACGTGGATGACCACCCGGCGTTGGCGCGACGGATCCGCGCCGGCCGCTGGCGCCTGCCATCCGAAGAGGAGCTGGCGGGTTTTTACCTCACCGCCGTGCCGCGCCTGGCCGCGGCGGGCCTGCCCCAGTACGAGATCTCAAATTTCGCCGCGCCGGCGCGCCGCAGCCGCCACAACCTCAAGTACTGGCGATTGGCGCCGTATCTGGGGCTGGGCGTGGCCGCTCACAGCTTCGACGGACGGCGGCGCTGGTGGAACGAGCGCCGGCTGCGGACCTACCTCGACCGCGCGGCCGGCGGCGGCCGGGCCGAAGCCGGCGAGGAGGCGTGGGACTGGACCCGGCGGGCCCGCGAGTTCGTCATGCTGGGGTTGCGCCTGGCGGACGGCGTTTCCCGCGCCGAGTTTCAACACCGCCTGGGGCGGCCGTTTCCGACGGCGTGGGAGGCGGCGCTGAAAAAAAATATTGTCCCCTCCCTGGTGTTGGACGATAATGTCACGTTCCGCCTCACCCCCCAGGGGATGCTGGTCAGCAACGAAATCCTCCAGGAATTCTTCGATGCGAATTGATCTGCGCAGCGACACCCTCACCCAGCCGACGCCCGAGATGCGCCGGGCCATGATGGAAGCGGTGGTGGGCGACGACGTCTACGGCGAGGATCCCACCATCAACGCGCTCGAGGCCCGCGCCGCCGAACTCACCGGCAAGGCAGCGGCGCTGTTCATGCCCACCGGTTCCATGGGCAACGTGGCGGCATTGCTCAGCCACTGCGCGCCGGGCCGCGAGGTCATCTGCGAGGCCTCCTCCCACGTCTACAACTACGAACTGGCGTCCATGGCCGTCTTCGGCGGCCTGCTGCCGCGGGTGCTGCCGGGCGCGGGCGGCCGGATGGCGCCGGCGGACATCCGCGCGGCCATCCAGCCGCCGGTGTACTACCGGGCGAACGCCGGCCTCATCTGCGTGGAGAACACCCACAACCTGGCCGGCGGCACGGTGCTGAATCCCGCCTACATGGCTGAGGTGCGGGCCGTCGCCGACGCTTACGGCCTGCCCGTCCACCTGGACGGCGCCCGCATCTTCAACGCCGCCGTGGCCCTCGACGTGCCGGTGACGGAGCTGGCGCGGGACGCCGACTCGGTGATGTTCTGCCTGTCCAAGGGGCTGTGCGCTCCCGTCGGCTCCCTGCTCGCCGGCTCCCGCGAGTTCATCGCCACGGCCCGGGTGCACCGCAAGCGCCTGGGCGGCGGCATGCGCCAGGCGGGCGTGCTCGCGGCCGCCGGGCTGGTGGCGCTGGACACGATTCCCCCGCTCCTGGCCGAGGATCACGAGAAGATCCGGCGCTTCGTGCGGTTTTTCCAGCAGTACCCGTTCATCCGCCTGGACGCGGCGGCGACACAGACCAACATCCTGGTGTTCGGGGTGGACCACCCGCGGCGTTCCGCGGCGGACTTGCTCCGCCTGCTCGCCGAACAGGACGTGATCGCCTCGGGCTTCGGCGACCGGATCCGCCTAGTGGCTTACCGCGACATCACCGACGCCATGGTGGACCGCTGTTTGGAGATCCTGGCGGAGTTGTTCCGCCAGCAGTTCTGATCCGAGAGGTGGCTCGATGTGCGGAATCGTCGGCATCTTCACTCGCCAGCGGCGTGACATCCCAGAGCAGGCGTCACTGGCCCTGTTCGCCGAGCAGCACCGCGGCCAGGAAAGCTGCGGCCTGGCCTGGGCGGAGAACGGCCGGATCCGGCTGCTCAAGGCCATGGGCCTGGTGAAGGAGGTTTTCACCACCGACGTGCTGGCCGGCCTGCACAGCCATTGCGCCGTCGGCCACGTCCGCTACCCCACCCAGGGTGGCGCCACGCTGGAAAACGCCCAACCGCACCTGGTGGAAACCCTCAGCGGCCCCCGCTACGCCCTGTCGTCCAACGGCGACCTGATCAACTACCCCTCGCTCCGCGAGGAGCTGGACCGGAACCACGTGTACCTGGCGACGCGCAACGACGGCGAAGCCATGATCCGGCTGCTGGTCCACCTGATGGAGCGCGAGGGGATGAACCCCGTCGCGGCCATCCAGACCCTGTTCACCCAGCTCGAGGGCGCTTTCTCCACCGTGTTCATGACCCTCGACGAGATGTACGCCTTCCGCGATCCGTACGGCTTCCGGCCCATGCTGCTGGGAGAGCTCGAGGACGGCTGGGCCGTCACTTCGGAAAGCTGCGCCCAGGACATCCTGCGCACCACCAACATCCGCGAGGTGGAGCCGGGTGAGATCCTTATCTTCCGGCCTACCGGCATGACCTCGATCCGCACCGACGCCCGGTTCTTCCGCGGCGATCATCGGCCCGGCACGGCGCACTGCGTGTTCGAGCTCATCTACTTCGCCCGCCCCGACTCCTTCCAGTACGGCAAGCAGGTGTACCGCATCCGGCAGCGCATCGGCCAGACGCTGGCCGGCTACGACGACTTCATCCCCGACTGCGTCGTGCCGGTGCCCGACTCGTCCAACTTCATCGCCCAGGGCTACTCCGAGGCGAGCGGCGCGCCCTACTCCATGGGGCTTATCCGCAACCACTACGTGGGCCGGACGTTCATCAAGCCGGTGCAGCAGTTCCGCGACGAATCGGTGAAGCAGAAGTTCAATCCGCTGGCCGGCTTCTTCACCGGCAAGCGGGTGGTGCTGGTGGACGATTCCATCGTCCGCGGCACCACCTTGCGCAAGCTCGTGCGCATGATCCGGTCGGCGGGCGCCCGCGAGGTGCACGTCCGGATCGGCTCGCCGCCCGTAAAGTTCCCCTGCTACTACGGTATCGACACGCCCACCTACGAGGAACTCATCATCAACCAGATCAGCCAGGAGCAGCTCCGCATCCACATGGAGGCGGACTCGCTCAAATACCTCGAGCTGAAAGATCTCCTCGGCATCGTGGAAAACGGTTCCCAGTTCTGCGCCGCCTGCTTCGACGGCCGCTACCCCGTGGGCATGCCTATCCCTGGAAAGAAATCGCAGTGCTGATCCTGTTTCGTCCAAAGGTTTGATAGTTCGATATGGCCGCGATCACCCGCGCTGACTGTCTGGCCGCCGACCGCGCCGACCCGCTGGCGGCGTTCCGCCGCCGCTTTTGCCTTCCCCGTGGCGTGACCTACCTTGACGGCAATTCGCTCGGCGCTCTACCGGCGGCCACCGCCCCCCGGGTGCGCGCCGTGATCGATGCCGAGTGGGGCCGGGACCTGATCCGCTCCTGGAACCGGCATGGCTGGGTGACGCTCCCGGGGCGCCTCGGCGACAAGATCGCCCGGCTCATCGGCGCCGCACCGGGCGAGGTGTTGGTGGCCGACTCCGTGTCGGTCAATGTGTTCAAGTTGCTGGCGGCGGCGATGCAATTGCGGCCCGGCCGACGGGTGATCCTGTCGGACCGGGGCAATTTTCCCACCGACCTGTACATCGCCCAGGGCCTGACCCGCCTGCTGGACGGTCGCGCCATGCTGCGGGTGGTGGAGGAAGGCGAAATCGCCGCGTCGATCGATGCGGACACAGCGGTGGTGATGCTCACACAGGTCAATTACCGCAGCGGCCGGCTGCACGACCTGCCCGGACTGACCCGCCGCGCCCACGACGCCGGCGCGCTGGTCCTCTGGGATCTGGCCCATTCGGCCGGCGTCTTGCCGCTGGACCTCAAAGGGGCAGGGGTGGATCTGGCGGTGGGCTGCGGCTACAAGTACCTCAACGGCGGACCCGGGGCACCCGCCTTTCTCTTCGTCGCCCGGCGGCATCAAGCCGTGGTGACGCCGGCGCTGCCCGGGTGGTTCGGGCATGCCGAGCCGTTCGCCTTCGACTCGGAGTACCGGCCTGCTCCGGGCATCGCTCGGCTGCTTTGCGGCACGCCGCCGGTCCTCAGCATGGCCGCACTCGAAGTGGGTGTCGATCTGTCCCTGGAAGCCGATCCGGTGTGCGTGCGCGCCAAGTCCGTCGCCCTGACGGAGCGCTTCATCGCCCTGGTGGAGCAGTTCTGCCCGGGACGGTTTGACCTGGTCAGCCCGCGCGACCCGGAGCGTCGGGGCAGCCAGGTCAGCCTGGCTCAGCCGGCCGGCTACGCCATCGTCCAGGCGCTGATCGCCCGCGGGGTCATTCCCGACTTCCGGGCACCGGACATCCTTCGCTTCGGTTTCCCCCCCCTGTACACGCGACACCTCGACGTCTGGAACGCCGTGCGCCACCTGCGGGCCGTGATGGACGGGAACGAGTGGAACCGCCCGGAATACCACCAGCGCCTGACGGTCACTTAACAGATTGAAATTTTGTTCCGCTGAAGGCCGCGGCCGCGTCTTCAAACGTCACGTCCGGTTCACCGGCAAGACTCCCGCTGCAGGCGCACGGCCCGGTCCAAGAGGTCGGGCAGCCAGAGCCCCGCATCGAAGTAGCGCGCTTTCCACGCCGGTTCCAGACGGTCCAGCAGGAGGCACTTGCCCAAGCCCAGATGATAGAACTCGGTCCGGCTCCTGGCCACCCGCCCGGTCGTGGCCGACCAAGCGGACGGCTTGCTTGCGATTGCCCCCTGGTCCGGAAAGTGCATGTGTCAACTGCGGTCATATTCCAAAAAGAACGTCTTGCCATTGCCGGGTTCCCCGTCCCACACGAAGATCCTCTCCTTGGTAGAGCCGCACTCGGCAGAGTCCTTGACGAAGGCGCCGAAACGGTTAATGCCGATGACGTGTTCGCAGCCCTTCCGGACGATCAGGAAGTTGAGTGCCTACCGCCCGTCGGCCACGTTCTTCTCGCTGGGTTGCCCGAGAATCATCCGGGCCATGTTAACGATAGCAGATTCTCGCCACGGAGGCGCGGAGCACACATTCGAAGCCTGACTGACCGTAAAAATGCGGGGGGAGGAATTATTCGACTCCCTGGCCTCCGTGTCTTCGTGGCTATGTGGACTGTTTGTGGCATCATCGTTTTCAGATTGATACATGACCCGGCTTACCCCTACAATTGGATCGTTGATCCAAAGGAATCAGAACCATTCAAGGAGGCTGTCATGAAGCGTGTAAACCGCTCATCCATTTTAGGTTTTTGGGGAGTCTCGGTGCTCCTCCTGTTGACCAATGCGGCACTGGCATTCGAGAAGGAATACACCTTCCAGCTGGTGAACTGGGACGAGCAGACCCTCAACCTGGACGAACCCGACATGTGGGTACGGCTGCGGGTCTCATCGCCGGAGGCCCAGGACGAAAAGGCCCTGGACGCCATGTATCAGAAGAGCGTCCTGCCAGAGCTGGAAAAGGAACGCGCCCAATTGAAAGAAAAATTGATCGCCATCGACAATCAGCTCAGCGATGAGAACCTGAGCGACGATCAGGTGCGAGCCCTGTGGAACCAGGCCAATGACGACTACCACCAGTCGGTGGACCGGGTCACCATCATCGCCCGCAGCTGGCACGGCTACGACCACCATTCTTTTATCGGCGCGCTGGCCGGCTCCACCTCAACTGCCGGGAGTAGTGTCGGCAAGGAGTGGACCAAGACCACCTCCCACACGGAGACGACCAGAACCACCACCCAGGAGGGATCCACCACCCATACAGAGACGCATCGAACGACCAAGAGCACCAGTACTTCGTTCGGGGTGAGTGTCGATCCGGTGGGAGCGGTGATGCAGCTTTCCGGCCTGTTCGGCAAGAAGCGGCAGCAGTCGCTGGAGCCGCGCTATTTCCCCGGGGTTCGCTCAGCCATCGACGGGGCCAACCAGCTGGGCGGCGTCGCCCAGAAGGACAGCCAGGCCTACACCAAGCTCGTACGGGCCATCCGGGATTACGACGCCTCGTCCGAGAAGTCCAAACAAAAGTCCCTGAAGAACATCCACTCGCTATTGGACGGGCTCACCGGCCGGAACCGGGACATCCGTCAGCGGGCAGGGCAGCTGCAGGCAGTGGTCCAAAAGGCGTTGGCAGACGGCGCCCGGAACGACTCGCACATCGCCGACACCCTGGCCAAGTTGAACATTGGCGCAGCTTCCATGGACGGGATCGCCCAGAGCGTGGACCGGGCCCTGGCCGATTTGAGCGTCCGGGTGGACGAAGGGGCCGGCTTCCAGGAACAGTCCGCCGCCCTGATGAACGCCGTCGGGGCCCGGGACCAACTGGTGAGCAACTTGCAAAAACTGGCTTACCAGGTCTCCCGGGACATGGAATACTGATAAGTACTTTATGATGAAGGGACTCGGATCAGAACCCCGGTCAGGAGACAGGCCGGTGCGGCAACCTGGACAAGAGGACGTGGTACCGGGAGCAGGACTGCGGGAATTCACATGCACGCAACGGCCGCCAGCACGCTCAGTGTGATCACCACCCACAGCAGCCGCAGCGAACCACGATCCTCACTCCGGGCGGACGACGCGTCGGCTCGCTTGAAAATCGCCAAGGCGATCTCCGACACGGGGAACAGGGCCACAACCGACCAGAGGACTGAGCTGAGCATAGACACCGCCTTCGGCCGCCGGATGTTCGGACCTTCAATGTTTGTTCGAACGACGGATGATGCCACATGCATCGAAAACCGTGATATCCGGGACGAGGTGCTGTTTACGGCCACACCTGGCGCAGGGAGGTCAAGGTCAACTGGAACGTCGCGGCCGCCGTGGGCTGGTCGCTCCGGCTGTCGCGGCGCATGATGTCGATGAGCCCGCCGGGGAGTTTCGGCCCCACATACTGCAGGAGCGGGGCCAGAAACCCCGGGACGTGGCGGATGGACACGTCCCTGGAGCCGTTGAGCAGGCATACCAGATCGTCCATCACCATCTCCTCGGGGCCCTGCAGGTCGAAGCTCCCGCTCTCGCCCGACTCGAGCGCGGCCAGGATGGCGGCCACGACGTCCCCGATGAAGGCGGGCGCGACGCGCTGCCGGCCGCTGCCGAGGACGGTCACGCTCCCCTTCGGGCCGGCGAGCAGGGCGCTCGCCGTGGGGCCGGGCGCCTCCGGCGGGCCGATGATGTGGGCGCACCGGAACACGGCTAGCGGAATTCGGGTGTCCCGGATCAGTTGCTCGGCGCGGGCCTTCGTCTGGAGGTAGGGGTTGGCGGCGGTTTCCGCCGCGCCGAGATAGCTCAGGAACACCACGAGGCGCGCCCGGCCGCCCTCAAGGGCCTGGATCAGACGGTCGGCGGGCAGGACGTTGGCCTTCATGTAGTCGTGGTCGGGCGGTTTGAGCGTCCCCGCCAGATGCACCACCGCCTCGGCTCCGCGGATGGCGTCCCGGGCGGCGTCGGCGGCGAGCCAGTTGGCGATGGTGGCGCACCCCGCGAAGGTCTGCGGCGTGCGCACCAGGGCGGTGGGGGCGGCGCCCCGCTGCACGAGCTCGTTCAGCAGCCGGCGGCCCACCTGGCCATTGGCGCCCGTGACGACGATGGATCGAGGCAGCATGCGTTCCTCCTGCCCGCTGGAATCAGATCCTGGCTCCTGACATCGGCTTCACTTTATCCGTCATTTCATGGGCTGGCGGATGACGGTCTTCCATTTGGCCGGGGCGGCTCGGCGGATATCGCTGAGGTAGATCTCGTGGTGCTTCCCCGCCAGTCGGCGCCCCAGCGACTCGATGAAGCGGTGCACCCGCTCCACCGCGGGGCCCTCTTCCGAAAACGGCCCCACGTGGAGAATCTGGGCGCACGCGCCTTCGGCCAGCACCTCGAAGCGCAGCCGGTCGATGGCCGCGGGCGCTTTCTTCCGCCGCACCTCGGCCACGGCGTGTTCCACAAGCTCGGCGGTGATGAAGTCCGGTTGCATGATCATGAGGGTCCACTGCCAGTTCGTCTTCTCGTGGATTGAAAACCGGGCCATATCATCGGTCCACCACAGGCCTTCCAGCGGCATCACGCCGTAATCCACGGCCAGCGGACCCTTTTTCACCATGAATTTGATGGCGTACGCCACCGCGAACAGCGCCTCCACGGCGGCGGCGAATTCCGGCGATCCATTGGGATCGCCGACGCCGTCCACCATCAGGTAGTGCATGGGTGGAACCTCCACCTGTGCCACAGCCTTTGCCGACGGGGCATAGAGGTGCTTCAACTGTTTTTTGTGATCGACGGTTGCCATACCGCCATTTTACCAGCCGTCGATCCCGACGGAAGCGGTATTTCGTGGCGCTAGGGATTCACCGTGTCCGGGGTGAAGTGTCGCGTCAGGGTTTCGAATAACCGGCCCGGAAACGCCATTTCCATCTCCTCCACACTTTTCAGTCCGAAGATTCGGGCGATGGCGAGCGGGTCGCAACGATAGTTCGTATGGCCCTCGTAGAAGCCGTAGTGCATGATGTAGTAGGGCACCATCTCGCTGAAGCCGATCCGGGTCAGGCGATCCGCCATTTCGCTGAACTGATCGGGGGGCAGGTGGGCGTACTTTTTCTTGAGGAAGTCGGTCTCGGCGGCGGAAAACTCCCGCCGGATGCCGATGTCGAAGCGCCCCTGGATCTCGTCCTGAAAGATGGAGACCTGCCATCCCTTGTGACCCCGGGCGGTCAGATGGACCATCCCGCCGTTGTAGTCAATGGCCGGAATGTGGTCCCAGAACCGGGTCCAATTCCCCGTTTCCATTTCCTTCAGGATGATGTTCCAGACGTGGAACAGCGGCCGGGCCAGCCGGGGATGGGTCAGGCCCAGCTGGCCGACGGTCCGGTTGTCCCCCCTGAGAACGCTCAGGATGTCCTCGTCGTCGGCCATGAATCCGGCGCCGGAGAGCCGGCCGGGCCGGCCGATGTAGGTGATGAGCGAGACGGGATACCCGGTGATCTGCCCCCGCCCTGCCAATTCCGACTCGGCGTGCAGTCCCGTGCGTGCCAAGGTGGGGAAATCGCCGGAATCAACGTGGAGCTGGTTGTCCTTCCCAAACAGGCTGTCGATCCGGTTGCTGTAGAGCAGCGGTGACCCCTTCTCCACGGTCACCGGGATCAGGGCGTAGCGGCCGTCCTTCAGGCGGACCCGGATGACTTCGGTCCCTTCGGGCGTTGTCCACGGCGACGGGATGTCGGGACGCGCCGCCAGGGTGGCGGGATAGAGCTGGAAGACCTGATCCTGATAGGCGATCGTCGCCGCCGGTTGGTCCTGTGCGCGCAACCACCCCCCCGTCACCGCGAGCCATGCTCCCATCAGGACGATCCCCCAAGAGCAGAAAGTGCGTATCATGGATCCCTCCTTGAACCGACGGCCAATCTTTCGTGGCCGGCTGTCCGCTCAAGAGCCGGGCGCCGCCGGGGCCGCGGAGGCCGCCGACGGCCGCAGCTCCAGAACCACCGCCATATCCACCCAGTAGACGCGTCCTCCAGAAAGAAAGAACAGGTACCGGCCATCGGGCGAAACACTGGGGGAGCGGGCCGGTTGCGAGAAGTTCATGGCCGGATGGATATTCACCGGCGTCGTCCACGAGCCGTCCGCCCGGCGGAAAGTCACGTGTAGGTAGAGCACCTCCTCCGTCCGCGGCCGGCTGGAGGCGAACAACAGGTAGCTTTCGTCGGTGGCGATCCATGGGCAGTAGTCGATGGAAGGGCTATTGATCCCCTCACCGAGAAGCTCGGGGGTGGTGTAGGCGCCGTCGATCCAGCGGGACCGGAAAATGCCCCGGTTGAACCCAACCCCCGCCTGCGTGCCGGTGAAATACAGGGTGCCGTCGGCGGACACGGTGGGCTGCGACTCCAGTTTGTCTGTGTTCACCGTGGAACCCGCAGGCACCGGCGAGCCCCAACCGTCGTCTGTTCGATCCGTCCACCAGATGTCGGCGCTGCCTCGCCCGCCCTCCAAAACCCCTTGGAAGTAGAGCCGATTGCCATCGGCTGACAGCGCCGGCGCCTGGATCCCGCGGCCAGGCAGCGGCACGGGGGCGGCCGCGCCCCAGCGGCCATCCTCCAGGGACACGGACAGAATCACCGGCGGAATCACCGACCAGTAGACCGCGCGGTGGTCGGGGCTGAACACGGGCGAGCCGTGCAGCCGGTAGCCGGCGTCCGAGATACGGCCGGCGGCAAACACCTGCGGGGTCCGGCCTGGCGGCGTCTCCCCCAGGTAACGCAAACCGGGGTCGACCGGTGCCCGGTCGCTCCCGACGCAGAAGCCCGCCACTGTCAGCCCGATACAAGCGAAAACCATCAGCACTCGCATTCCGCCTCCGGAGTAGTGTCCTGATGGTTTCCTACGGGCAGGGGGAAAACAAGGTTGCCTTCAATCGGCGGTCCTTCGGGATTTGTTGTCCCGGTGCACGGCGGATCCTGTCACGGCGCCAAGAGAGGCAAGATCGCCAAAGAAATCCGGATACGACTTGCGGACGCACTGGGCGCCGCGGATGGTGACCGGCCCGGCCGCGCCGAGCGCCGCCACCGCCGCGGCCATGGCCATGCGGTGATCGCCGCCGGCATCCACCGTGCCGCCGGCCAGTCCGCCGCCGCCGGCCACCACCAGCGCGTCCCCATCCCGACGCACGTCCCCGCCCAGCGCCGCGAACATCCGGACCAGGGCGCTGGCGCGGTCGCTTTCCTTGTGGGCCAGTCGTCCCGCGCCACCGAGCACGCTCCGGCCGCGGGCGTGGACGGCCAGCGCCACCAGGGGCGGAAAGAGATCGGGCGCGTCGGACAGATCAATTTCGAACGCCTGCAATGCCGCACGGGTGGTCCGCACCCGTTCAATTGTCGGCGGGTCCTTGGCGACGGCCTGCCATTCGGGTGCCGCCCCGGCCGCTGCCAACGCGTCCATGACCCGGCGATCGGCCTGGGTGGAGGCCGGGTCCAGTCCAGTCACGGCGATGTCGCCGGCCGCGGCCCCGGCCACCAGGAGGAAGGCCGCGCCGCTCCAATCGCCCTCCACGTCGTACTCCGCCGGCCGATACCGCTGATTTCCGGGGATGCGGAACTCCCCATACCCTTCGTGCACCACTGTCACCCCGAACGAACGCATCACCGCCAGGGTCAGGTCGATGTACGGCCGGCTGGCCAGTCCGCATACCGACAGGACAGAGTCTCGCGGCGCCAGGGGAAGGGCCATGAGCAGGCCCGTCAGGAACTGGGACGTGAGCGCCCCGTCCACCACGGCCTGTCCGCCCCGCAGCGGCCCCCGCACCCGCAGGGGCAGATGGCCGTTCGTGCTCGCGCACTCCGCACCCAGTTGCCGGAGCGGATGCTCGATGGGCCCCACCGGCCGGTGGAGCAGCGATCCCCGTCCGGTGATGGTCACCTCACTGGCGCCCAGCGCCGCGATGGCCGGAAACAGCCGCGCCGCCAGCCCCGACTCGCCGCAATCCAGCGGCGTTCCCGCGAGCGTCAAGCCGCCGGTCACGGTGACGCGGTCCCGCCGCACCGCCACCCGGGCGCCCAGCGCCCGGGCCACCGTCAGGGCCGCCCGGGCATCGTCGCAACGGGACGGATTCCGGATCACCGTCCGCCCCGTTGCCAGCAGGGCCGCCGCCACGGCTCGAATCATCGCACTCTTGGAGGCTGGCGCTGCGACCGTCCCCGCGACCGTCGAAGCATGCACCCGAACGTTCATGCCTTACTCCCGTTGCCATTGCCGTTTCCGCCCCGCCGCGGCAGGCCCCGAAACTGACGGACGAACGCCGCCACGTCGGCCAGCGCCTCTTCAGCCCGCCGGCCCGATTCCACCCGCCGGGCGATGGCGCTGCCCATGATGAAGCCGTCCACGTCCCGGAGCATCGTCACCTGCTCGGGGCAACTGAGGCCGAATCCCACCAGCAGCGGCAGATCCGAACGCGCCCGGATCCGGGTTATTTGCTCCTCCAGCGCGACGTCCGCCGACTGGTCGGTCCCGGTCACCCCCGCCACGGAGACAAGATACACGAATCCCGAGGCCAGGGCCAGAATTCGCTCCAGCCGCGCCGGCGGCGTGGTGGGCGCCACGAGCTGGATCAGGTGCAATCCCGCGCCGGCACAGGCCCGGTGCAGCTCGGCGCACTCGTCCATGGGGAGGTCCGGCACGATGAGTCCCTGAATGTTCACGTCGGCCAGCCGCGCTGCGAAGGCGGCCGGCCCCGCCTGGTATACGATGTTGGCGTACGTGGTGAGCACGATGGGCCGGTGGAAACCATCCCGCCGCAGCCCTGCCGCCAGGTCAAACACATTGTCGGGACGCACGCCGTTTTCCAGCGCGCGCCGGCACGCGGTCTGGAACACCGGACCGTCGGCCAGCGGGTCGCTGTACGGAATGCCCAGTTCCAGGATATCCACCGCCGGGGCCAGCGCGTCGATGAGCCGCCGGGTGAACGCCGCGTCGGGATAGCCGGCGTACACGTGGGCCATGAAAGCCAGCCGGCCGGCCCGGCGCAGGTCGTGCAGTCGTTGGACCAGATTCATGGTTGCCTCTCCACAGTGGCCAGATCTTTGTCACCCCGACCCGACAGGTTGACCACCACCACCTCGTCGGAGCCCAGATTCATCTTCAGCACATGGGCCAAGGCGTGCGCCGATTCCAGCGCTGGGATGATCCCCTCGGCGCGAGCCAGCAGCCGGAAGGCCGCCACCGCCTCGGCGTCGGTCGCGGTGACATACTCGGCCCGGCCGGTGCGGTGCAGGTGGGCGTGTTGCGGCCCCACGCCCGGGTAGTCCAGGCCGGCGGAGATGCTGTGCGCCTCCCCGATCTGGCCGTCGGCGTCCTGGAGCACCAGGGTGCGGGATCCCTGGAAGATCCCCTCGCGGCCGGCGCCCACCGACGCACCGTGGCGGACGCCGTCGCCGCCGGCCTCCACACCTACGAGCCGGACCCCGGCGTCTCCCAGAAACGCATCGAAAATGCCGATGGCGTTGGAACCGCCGCCCACGCACGCCACCACCGCGGCGGGCAGGCGTCCCTCCGCGGCCAGGATCTGCGCACGGGCCTCGCGGCCGATCACCTTCTGAAAGTCGCGCACCAGCGCCGGGTATGGATGGGGGCCGGCCACGGAGCCCAGCAAATAGTAGGTGGTGCGGACGTTGGAGGTCCAGTCGCGGAGCGCCTGGCTCACCGCGTCTTTCAGTGTGCCGCGGCCGGATGCGGTCTCGACCGGCGTCACCGTCGTGCCGCAGAGGCGCATCCGCTCCACGTTGACGCGTTGCCGTTCCATGTCCTCGACGCCCATGTACACCTCCACCGGCAGGCGGAACATGGCACCGGCCATGGCCACGGCGACGCCGTGCTGCCCGGCACCCGTCTCGGCCACGACCCGCGTCTTGCCCATGCGGCGCGCCAGCAGCATCTGCCCCAACACGTTGTTCGTCTTGTGGGCGCCGCCATGGAGCAGGTCCTCCCGCTTGAGGTAGACCCGTCCACCGGCGGCGGCGGAGAAGTTCCGCGCCAGGTACAGCGGCGTGGGCCGGCCGGCGTAATCCGCGAGCAGCCGCGCCAGCTCGTTCTGGAATTCCGGATCGGCCATGGCCCGCCCCCAGGCCGTCTCCAGCTCTTCGAGCGCCGCCATGAGCGTCTCAGGGACGAACCGCCCGCCGAACCGGCCGAAACGGGTGCGGTCCTTGGCGGCGCGGGCGAACCCCTCCACGGCGATCGCGTCCTTGAAACCCGGCGCGGTTTCCAAACCGGAGCAGGCGTCCACGGCAAAGGGATCCACCGAGAGGTCGGCCACTGTGTCGGGCCCGAGGCCGCCGGCCAGGAACACCTTGCCGGGCACGCCGGCCAGCAGCCGGTGGTTGAACGAACGGCCGGTGCCACCGAACCGCGTTCCGTCACCGCTGTCATACAGCCGGGCGAACACACGGTAGCCGTCGGCATCCGGCAGGCTCTCACCCACGCGGAACGCCTTGATCACCGGCTGCGTCCAGCCGCGGCAATAGGCGGCGCTTTCGCGGCCATGGAACTGGAGCAAGTCCAACCCGACGGTCTCGGCGACACGGCGCACCGCCGCCCGCGGTGCGTCCACGAACACACCCACCGCCGCCACGGTGTTGGGCAACCGCCGGGCGATGGCCGCGGCGCGCGTCGGTTCGATGTACCGCGAGCTGTCGGGGTGAAAGTTGAAGCCAATGTAGTCGGCGCCGGCCGCCACAGCGGCCGCCGCGTCCTCGGCCCGGGTCACGCCGCACACTTTCACTTTCGGCCGGCGCAGCGCCGCGAGACGCACGGCCGGGTCGGCGGCGCGCATGAGCGCCGTGCCCACAAGCACCGCGTGGGTGTCCAGCCGGACGATGTCCGCCAGACTGGCGATGCCCGATTCGCTGACCACCAGGCGGTCGGCGGGGATCTGCTCCTTCAGTCGCAGCGTAGTCTCCAAGTCCACCCGAAAATCGCCCAGGTCCCGATTGTTGATCCCGATGACCGCCGCGTCCGCAGCCAGGGCTTTTTCCAGTTCGACTTCGGTGTGCACCTCCACCAGGCTGTCCATGCCGAGACCCGCAGCGACGCCGATGAAGCGCCGCAGGTCCGCCGCCGACAGCAGCGCGGCGATGAGCAGCACGGCGTCGGCGCCCAGCGCCCGCGACTCCAGGATCTGGGCCTCGTCGATGATGAAGTCCTTGCGCAGCACCGGCAGCGTCGTGACCGCCTTCACCCGCTTGATGTCGGCCGGGTCGCCGCCGAAAAAGCGGCGATCGGTGACCACCGATATGGCCGAAGCGTAGCGGTCGTAGATCATCGCCAGTTCACGAACGGATCGCCCGCCCAGTTCGCCCGCCGACGGCGACCGCCGCTTGATCTCGGCGATGAGATGGTGCCGCCCCCGCAGGTGGGCGCGGAGACTCCGCGCCGCGGGCCTGAGCCGCGCGAAGTCGGCGCCGCGCGGCAGCTCGGTGCGCTTATGGGCGACGATCTGATCCAAAATCATGGCTGTACCTCCTCAAGTCTTCCAGCTTGGCCGCGGCCCGGCCCGAGTCGACAGCCGCCGCGGCCCGGGCCACGCCGTCGTCGAACGACGCGGCCCGCCCCGCAACCAGCAGGCCCGCGGCCGCGTTGAGCAACACCACCCCCCGGCCGGGGCACCGCTCGCCCGCCAGCACGCGCCGCACGACGGCCGCGCTGGCCTCGGGTCCGTCAACGGCCAGCGCCTCCCGCGGCACGTGCCCCAGCCCGGTCTCGGCCGGGTGCAGGGTAAACGTCTGCACGCAGCCGCGGTGCAGCCAGGCGATCCGGTTGGGGCCGTCCAGCGTGAGCTCGTCCAGGCCGTCGCCGTGGACCACCATGGCGTCCGCCAGGCCCAGCCGCGCCAGCGCGCCGGCGACCAGCTCCGTCAGCGCGGCGTCATAGACGCCGATGACCTGGGCGCTCACCCCGGCCGGATTCAGCAGCGGCCCCAGCAGGTTGAACACGGTGCGAAAGCCCAGTTCCCGGCGGATCTCCACCACCCGCCGGAACGCCGGGTGGTGGACCGGCGCGAACAAAAAGCCGATCCCCGCGGTCTCGATGCACCGGCGGACGCCCTCCGGCGGCAACTGCACGTTCACGCCAAGCGCCTCGAGCACGTCGGCGCTGCCGCAGCGCGACGACACCGAGCGGTTGCCGTGCTTGGCCACCGCCACGCCGCAGCCGGCCAGCACGAACGCCGCGGCCGTCGAAATGTTGAACGTCCGGCAGCCGTCGCCCCCCGTGCCGCAGGTGTCCAGGAGCGGCCTCGCCCGCGGCGTGATCCGCACCGCCGCGGAGCGAGCCAACTCCGCGAAGGCGGCCAGTTCCGTCACCGACACCCCCTTCAGGTTCAGCGCCATGAGCGCCGCCCCCACGCGGGCGTCGGACCACGAACCGTCCATCACCGAGCGCATGAAGCCGAGCGACTCCTCGCGGGTGAGGTCCTGCCGCCGGCTCAGCTTCGTCAGGATGTCCTCCGCGGTGCTCATGGCAGCCTCCGCAGCGCATTGGCCAGGATCCGGCTGCCGTGGGCGGTGAGGATCGACTCGGGGTGGAACTGCAACCCCGTCATCCGACCGGCAGAATCTTCCACGGCCATGGGGATGCCGTCGGCGGAAGCGGTCACCCGAAGGGGCGGTGGAATCTCCGTCCCGCACAGCGAATGGTACCGGCCGGCGGAAAAAGTCTTCGGCACGCCGTCGAACAGCGCCGTGCCCGTGTGGGTCACCAGCGACTTCTTGCCATGCACCGGCACGGGCGACCGGCCCACCACGCCGCCGAACGCCGCAATGAGACACTGGTGTCCGAGGCATATGCCCAGGATGGGATATTCGGAATGGTACCGCCGAATCAGGGGAACGCAGATGCCCGCCTCAGCGGGAGTTGACGGACCCGGCGACAGCACGATCAGCCGCGGCCGGAGTTCCCCAAGCACCTGCTCCAGATCGGCGGACGCGAGGTCGTTCCGATGGATCCGCACCGTCGCGCCCAGGCCGCGCAGCTCATCCACCAGGTTGTAAGTGAAGGAATCAAAGTTGTCGATCATCAGCACGTTCATGGCGTCACCCCCAGGGCCTCGAGGCAGGCCCGGCTCTTGCGCCACGTCTCCTCGCACTCGCGCTCAGGCACCGAGTCGTGGACGATGCCGGCGCCGGCGCGGATCTCGGCGGTGCCGTCCCGCAGCAGGATGGAGCGAATGACGATGCAGGAATCGAAATCGCCGCGCGGAGTCAGGTAACAGACCGCCCCGCCATAAAACCCGCGCGCGTCGGGTTCATACCGGCAGATCAGCTCCATCGCCTTGATCTTGGGTGCCCCGGTGAGCGTGCCCATGTTCATGGTGGCCTTGTAGGCGTGGAGCGCGTCAAGGTCAGCCCGCAACCGCCCCCGCACCGTGGAAACCAGGTGCTGGACGTGGGAATACTTCTCCACTTTCAGCAGTTCGGGTGCGTGGCGCGTGCCCGGCTCGGCGACGCGGGCGATGTCGTTGCGGGCCAGGTCCACCAGCATGCAGTGCTCGGCCAGTTCCTTGCCGTCCTGGAGCAGGTCCAGTTCGAGGCGGGAGTCCAGCTCCGGATCGATGCGGTCGCCGCGGCGCCCCCGCGGGAAGGTGCCGGCGATGGGCCGGATTTCCACCGTCCGCTCCGGGCCGGCCGACACCTTCAGGCAGGTCTCGGGACTGGAGCCCAGCAGCGCGTACTCCGGCGCCTGGAAGTAGAACATGTAGGGCCCGGGGTTGATCGCCTTGAGCCGGGCGTACACCTGCAGCGGCGGCTCGGCGGCCGGTACGCGGAAGCTCCGCGACAGGACGCACTGGAAGATGTCGCCCCGGCCGATGTGCTCCTGGATGCGGGCGACCCGCGCCGAGAAGTCGGCGTCGGAGACCGATACCGCCGCCGGCCCCGCCGCCGGCGCCGGCGGGCAACGGTACGGCTCCGCCGACTGGACCGCCGCCTCCAACCGGCGGATCGTCTCCATGCAGTCGTACCGGGCGTCGCGGTCCGCGCCATCCAGCACCGGCAGGTTGGAGATGAGATAGGTTTTGTTCTGCAGGTGGTCCATCACGAACAGGTTGTCGGCGAAGTAGAAATCCAGGTCGGGCAGCCCGTCGTCGGGCTGGGGCGGCAGCGCCTCGAACGCCCGGACCGCATCGTAGGCGATGACGCCGTACAGGCCTCCAAAGGGGATGTCCAGCCGGATGCGCGGTTCCAGCCGGAACACCACCGCCCGGAGCACGTCGAAGATGTCGCCCGATTTCAGCCGGGCGTCCTCGTCCAGAAAATTCGCAGATTGGGGCACCCGGCCCGTGATCGCGTCACCGGCCACCGCCACATCCTCGGCAAAGAGGAACGCATCGCCCAGGTGCGCCAGGTAGCGGCGGCCGCGGGCATTGAGCGCCCGCACCACGAAGCGGCGGTTTTTCGCGGTGATCCGCAATGACGGGTCGACGCAGCCGGTGCTCTTGTCGCCGTACTTCTCGATGAGATCGGCCGATTCCAGGAGGAATGCGTGCGGACCCTGCCGCAGGGCGTGGAAGAGGCCCACCGGATCCACCGTGGTGTCCAGCACCTTGTAGACCGTGTCCAGGGTGCCCGGCGTGACATGGGGCGGCATTACAGGACCCTCCCTTCGGCCTTGGCCAGCCGCCGGAGCTGTTTCATCAGCTCCTCGAATTGAACCGGGTACAACGACTGCCGCCCGTCGGACAGGGCCCGCTCCGGTTCGGGGTGCACCTCCACAATGATCCCGTCGGCGCCGCAGACCAGCGCCGCCTTGGCCAGCGGGATGACGTACTCCCGGTACCCGGCGGCGTGGGACGGGTCCACGATCACCGGCAGGTGGGTGCGGCTCTTGAGCACGGGCACGGCCGCCAGGTCCAGCGTGTTCCGATAGGCGGTCTCGAACGTCTTGATGCCCCGCTCGCACAGGATCACCGCCGGGTTCCCCTCGTTGAGGACGTACTCGGCGCTCATGAGGAATTCGTCCAGCGACGCCGCCATGCCGCGCTTCAGCAGGACCGGCCGGCCGGCCTGGCCCACCTCCCGCAGCAGCCGAAAATTCTGCATGTTCCGCGCGCCCACCTGGAGCACGTCGGCGTAGGCGGCCACGAGCGCCACTTCGTCGGGCGCCATCACCTCGGTGACCACCGCCAGGCCGGTGGCATCGCCCGCCTGCCGGAGGAGCCGCAGCCCCTCTTCGCCCAGGCCCTGGAAGGAATAGGGTGAGGAGCGCGGCTTGAACGCGCCGCCGCGCAGGAACGTCGCGCCCGCGGCCTTCGTCCGGCGGGCGGTGTCCATGATCTGCGCCTCGCTCTCCACGGCGCAGGGGCCGGCCATGACGGCGAAGTTCGGCGCGCCCACCAGCCGGCCGCCCACGTCGATGACTGTCTCCGACGGATACAGCTCGCGACTGGCCAGCTTGTAGGGGGACAGGATGGGCACGATCCGGTCCACCATGGGGTGGCTCTCCAGGTGCAGGCCAGCCAGCACGCGCTCGTCGCCCAGCGCTCCCAGCACCACCCGCTCGGTCCCGGGCATGTACAGGGGCTTGAGCCCCTCACGGCCGATGGCCTCGAGGATGGCGGCGGCGTGTGCCTGGGTCGCCTCGTGTTTCAAAACGATGATCATACCGTCACTCTCCCGTGTCCGCTCCGCGGCGGCCGCCGCACCGGCTTGGGTGGGTGTCGGTCGGACGACAAAAAAACCCACCCTCGCGGGTGGGTTGTCGTCAACTGGATTGGAGATTTAGATCAGAGGGGGCGATTCGAAACCCACGCCGCGCCGGTAAAACGCCAAGGCCACCAAAACCAGTTGGCGCGGGCGGTGTTCCGATTGTCGGCGGTTAGGTTCCGTATCATGGGCGGGATTGTAGGTCCGGGCCTGGTCGCTGTCAAGCATCTTTTTTCCATGCGATCGAAATCGGCTATTTCCGCCAGAACGCGGGGGTGAATAAAATCAGGACCGTGTACAGCTCCAGACGGCCGGCCAGCATGGCCAGACTGAGCACCAGTTTCACCGCCCCGGGCAAAAACGCGTAGTTTTCAGCCGGGCCGATCGCGCCGAAGCCGGGACCGATGTTGCCCACCATGGTCAGCGCGCAGGTGACCGACGTGACGAGGTCCTGGCCGGCCAGGGCCATGACCAGCGTCACGACGCCGAGGGTCAGCATGTAGAGAAAGAAAAACCCGGCCACGGCGTAGCCGATGCCCTTGCGGATGAGCTGACGGTTCACCTTCAGGGTGAAGATACCCCGGGGGTGGAGAAGGAACTTCATTTCGTGGATGCCCTGCTTGAACAGGATCATGATGCGGATCACCTTGATCCCGCCGCCGGTGGACCCGGAGCACCCGCCGATGAACATCAGGAGAAACAGCACGCCCTGGGCCAGCGCCGGCCACCCTTCGAAATCGGCGGTGGCAAACCCGGTGGTAGTCAGGATGGCGGCCGACTGAAACGCCGCGTGACGGAAACTCGTGCCAAGTTCCGCATAGGTCCCGCCGTTCAGACTGAAGGTGATCAGCGCGGTGGCCACGGTGAATATCGAGAGATAAACCAGCAGCTCGCTGTTGCGGATCACGTCGCGAAACCGGCCGGTGAGCAGCCGATAGTGGAGAATGAAATTGATGCCGGCCAGCAGCATGAACACGGTCACCACGCCGTCCACGTACGCGGAATCAAAATGCCCGACACTGGCGTTCTTGGTGGAAAAGCCGCCGGTGGCCATCGTGGCGAACGTGTGCGTCAGCGCGTCGAACAGGTCCAGGCCACCGCCCATCAGCAAACCGGTCTCCAGGATGGTGAACACCAGGTAGATCAGCCAGATGATCTTGGCGGTTTCGGCAATGCGCGGCGTGATCTTGTCCACCGTGGGGCCCGGGGCCTCGGCCTGGATCAGCTGCAGGCCGCCCACCCCCAACAGCGGCAGGATCGCCACGGCGAGCACCACGATCCCCATCCCGCCCAGCCAATGGGTGAAGGAGCGCCAGAACAGGATCGCAGCAGGATGGCTTTCGATATTCGTGAGAATCGAGGCGCCGGTGGTGGTCAAACCGGACATCGTTTCGAACAAGGCATCGGTAAAGGCGGGGATCGCCCCGGACAGCATGAACGGGAGCGATCCGAACAGGGCGGCCGCCAGCCAGCCGCCGGTCACCAGCAGGAAGCTACTCCGGGTGGACAAAAAATCGCGTTTCTCCCGGCGCAGGCCGATGATCGCCGGCAGGCACACGCCCAGGCCCACCCCCATGGTCACACCGAATGCCCACGCGCTGCGGGCGTCCTCATGGAACAGGGCCACCGCCAGCGGCAGGGTCATGCAACCGGCGATGATGAGCACGATGAACGCGATGAGGCGAACGACCTGGCGGATGTTCATGCTGAACCGGTGAAGAGTTCTTCAATCTGGCTGCTGCTTTCCAGCAGGCTGATCACGATGACGTCGTCGCCGGCATGCAGGCAGAAATTGCCGTCCGGGAGATGGTGCTGATTGTTCCGGATCACCGACAGGATCAGGGAGTTCGCGGGCATCGGCACGTCTTTGAGCGGGGCCATCAACACCGGGCAGCGCTCGTCCAGCGCCAACTCGATCACTTCCGCCTGCCCTTCGGCGATGGTGTGCACGGAACGGAACTTGCCGCCGGTCAGATGGGACAGGATCGCGTCCACCGCGCTCCCTTTGGGACTGACGGTGGAGTCGATCCCGATCCGGGTGGCGATCTTGACGTAGTTGGCGTTGTGCACCAGGGCGATGGCCTGCTTGACGCCCAGCGTCTTGGCGTAGGCGGCGGACAGCATGTTGAGCTCCTGGTTGCCGGTGGTGGTGATGATGAGTTCGTAACTGTGGAGCTGCTCTTCGTCGAAGATCGATTCGTCGGTGATGTCGGAATGGATGATGGTGACGTTGGACAGCTCGTCGGACAGCTGCTTGCACTTGACGTAGCTGCTCTCGATGATCTTGACGTGCCGTTTCCGCTGCTTGATCAGCTTGGCGACCTGCCGGCCGATCCGTCCGCCGCCCACGATGATCACCTCCCGCAACTGCTCGATCACCGAGTGGCCGGACCGGGCGAACAGCCGCTCCAGCGTCTCCTTGTCGGACACGATCTGCAGCATGTCCCCGCTCTGCAGCACCGCGTGTCCGGTGGGGATCACGACTTCGTCATCCCGGATGATGGCGGCGACGAGATACTCGCCGGGGTGCCCCGACCGCATGTCCCGCAGTGTTTGTCCCGCGAACGGCGAGCCCTCGGCCAGGGTCAGGGTGCGCATCTGGACGGCTTCGGACTTGAACAGGTACACGTCGCTGTACGCGCCCTCCCGCACCGTCCGGGCGATGGCGGCGGCGGCTTCCATTTCCGGATTGATCAGGTGATCAATGCCCAGATCCGAGGTGCCGAAGCTCCGGCTCTTGATATAGTCGGAATTGCCCACCCGCACGATTTTGCGGGGCACGTGAAACTCGCTGTGCGCCATCAGGGCGGTGACCAGATTGACCTCGTCGGAGTCGGTCACGCTGATGAAGCAGTCGGCGGATTCCAGCCCGGCTTCCCGGAGAACCGCCAGGCGGTTGGCCTCGTTGTTGATGACGATGCAGTCCAGGTGATTGGCCACGTGCTTGGCCGTCTCCGGATCCTTTTCGATCAGGATCACGTCGTGTTCTTTGGCGATGAGCTGGCTGGCCAGTTGGTACCCGACCCCGCCGGCTCCGGCGATGACGATTTTCATGATGGCTCTCATTATCCCAGACTCGGTTCATCCGATCAACCGTCGGCGAGGCCGGTCATGTTATAACCGCCTCGCGGCCCAAACAGGTCCGACAACGAGGACAACACACCATGAAGGAAATTCACGACATGCAACAACCGGCCGGCCCCTGGGGCAACATCCAGACGGTGGTGTGGCTGGTGGGACTGGCCATCCTGGCCTGGCACGGCTGGTGGTGGCCGGGAATCCTGGTGCTGGTGGCGGTCAGCATGGTCACCAAGGGGATGGTCGCGGCGATGGCGCCGCCCCTCGCGACGGCAGCGGATCCCGCCCTATCCGTCGCACCGTCCCCGTCGCCGCCGCCGGCTCCGGCCTACCGCCCGGATCTGCTGCCGGATACCTGCGTGCGCTGCGGCGGTCCGGTCGATGGCCGGCAGATCCGGTGGACCGGCACCCAGTCCGCCGCCTGTTCGTATTGCGGCGCGCGGTTGCTGCTCCGTGAGCGTTGATTGGCGGTGAGTTGTTGGCACGGCCGCTGCCGTCAGGCGGGGCCGAACCGCTCGCCGGCAGAGATCAGGGCGAACCCGACTTTCTCGGACTGGAAAGAGAAGGATTGGCGGAGGAGGTAGGATTCGAACCCACGGTCCCCGTAAAGGGACAACGGTTTTCAAGACCGCCGCCATCGACCACTCGGCCACTCCTCCGCGGCGGGCGGACACGCGCGGCAGGGCCGCCGTTCCAGACGGCGGAAGGACTCTCCGGCTGGAAAATCTACATCCGCTCCTCGTTCGATTCCACAAACAGTCTGAAGCAGCGGATCGACACGGATACACCCGGATACGTTGACGGACAGAACCGACAACGCAGGAACCAGTAAAACCGGAGTTAGTCCGTGCTCAGATTCATGTCCTGAAGGACGGCCGTAAGCTCAAGGATGGATCCGGGTAATCTTTGAACCCTGGATGCCGATACCTCCCATCAACCCCTTCTGGCTGAAGACAAAAGCATAAATATCGGCTTTCGCGGTCGTGGTGGTGATCGTTTTAGCGACACCTTCGTCCACAAGGACGAAACTTGGGCCGACGCCCACCTCCCACCCATCGTGCTTGTCGATATATGTCCACGCGGAATCCGTCATCAGGAACATGGCATAGCCGAACTTCTGCACCCCAGCTTGAAGGCCGTACGATGCCGCCGTGGTATTGTAATAAGCTGCGGTTTTTCCCTTTACGAGCAGGGCGCCGTCGCCGAGCTGACCGCCGATGAGGAGCCCGGCTTTGACGATGTCGGGGAAAACGAGGATCGCCTTCGCCTTCTTCCCAAGCGCCTTGGCCGCGGGGCTGGTCTTGTACAGCTCCGCCAAGGCGGCCTTCGCTTTACTGTCGATGGCAGACGCGTCGGCCGCCATGGCCGGGTGCGAACCTGCCATGATCACCGCGATCAACGCCGCTACGAAGAGAATTTCCCTATGTCCGGCCCGCTTAGTCATGGATTCATCCCTCCTGCCATGCATTCAGTGTGTTCCGTTGTTAATTTTAAGTGTATTCCCTGGTTGATCAGTGTTCTTCCGTGTCCATCCGTGGTGAATTATTTTGGGTGCGGCTCTGGGTCGATCAGAACCAAACCCGGCGCGACCACGCCGTGATGGTGTTCCATAAAGCGACGCTGGTTACATTCGGCTGCCGAGCCCCTGCCGGTGGGTTCAAATCTTCATCACCAGCGCGCTGAAGGCGGCGACGCCGAGCACGCACAGGATCAGCGCGACGGCGAAGGCGATGCTCGGCTGGCGCTGTAGGCCCAGTTCGCAGAGTTCGTGCACCCGGACGCCGTATTGCCAGGCTGCCGTCAGAAGCACCAGCGTGCCCAGGATCACGAGAAAGTAGGCGATGCTGCTGACGCCGATTTCGCGCATGCCCCGAAAACCCTTCACCTCGATCCCGGAAATAGCCTGGCCGAGTTTGCCGATCGTGAATCCGAAGCTGATCATGGAGAGCGCCGTCCGGATCCAGGCCTGGAGGGTGCGTTCCGCGGCCCAGTATGTCCTCTCCATGGCCATGTCCGTGCGTTCTTCGGCCAGGAAGTTGCTCATTTTGGTAGTTTCAACCACGGCTGCCTGGCGGCCGCCCCGGCCAATCCCGAGACCGGCACCAAGAACCGCCAGGAACTTCCGGATCCCCTTCAGGCCCTTCGCGGGGACGGGTCCATGAGCGGGAGCCGGTTTCACTTCCGGCTTCTTTTCCCCGGTCTCGCCGCTCATGGTTTCTCTCCCCTGGCCTTACGTCGCAGAAGGCGGTTGATGGGGCCGCGCAGCAGCAGATAAGGGATGATCGCCAGGATCACCCCGGCGACCAGTGCCCCATGCGGCCGCAGGTTGCGAAACTGGAGAAACTGGAAGACGAAATCGAGCACTATGGCGATGAGGAACACCTTGCCAACGGACTCCCAGCCGCTCCGCAGCATTTCGCGACGGTGTTCCGGGCTCATGAACAGCCCCCAGAAGTAAGGGGGGCGTCCTTCCCGGGCGTCTCGCCGGCCGTCCAGGAACGCGAATATCAAGGCCATCAGGGGCTGAATGAGCAGGCGGAAACTCATCGGCCCCTGCCAGCGCGCCAGCAGTCCCTCAAAAAATCCGGATGGATCTACCATATCCGTAATCCTCCTCTTGAATTGGTTGCACGTATCAGTCCATCGTCCGCTAACCGGCGGCGCCCGGAGCCGGCCGCCCGGCAGTCCCCTCGCTGGAGCCGGCCCTGACCGCTTTCTGCCAGGGCCAGCGGCCCTCCACTTCGACAGTAAGGGTCCACCCCAGGAACGTCCGCACCAGCACCAGGCCGGCCAGCAGCGCAATATTGTTGAGCGTCAGGTCGAGGACCACGGTCCGGATGATGTCCGCGGCCACCAGTAGCTCCAGCCCCACCAGCAGCGACTTCCCCAGCATGACCCGGTAGTTCTCGTAGGTACTCTCGAACTGCTTGGCGGAGTGAAATATCCAGCGCGCCGTCCCGTAGAGGATGAAGCAAGCCATCAACAGCACAGCCAGCAACTCGACGCCAAGGGCGGCGAGTTCGATCCATTCACGAACCTGTATCATCGTCCGACCTCCTGGTTCGGATGTCAGCCGCCCCGGACGGACTGGCCGGAGCCTCGGACAGCTGCATGATCTCGTCGGCGAACCGTCCCTGGCGGAGCAGGTCCGCCATGATCCTCATCGGCCGGTCGACATGGGCAAAGAACATCCTGTAGCCGGCGCAAAGATAGTTGAGCCCGGACTCGCCGTCGGGCGTGGAGATAAAACGGTTGCGCGGACACTCACCGTGGCAGGCGAAGAGTACCGGGCATTCGCGGCAGTACTTGGGCAGACGGTCGCGTTTGGCCCGGCCGAACTCGCGCAGCGTCTCCGAGACTGTCAGTTCGAACAGCGGCGTCCGGGTAATGTTCCCGAGCAGGTAACCGGGCTCGACAAAGTGGTCGCAGCAGTACAGGTCCCCGTTGTGTTCCAGGCACACGGCGTTGCCGCAAGTCGGCGAGAAGATGCACAAGCTGTGCAGCCCGACGAAGCTCCCCAGGGTCGCGTCGAACGTCTGCACGAACACCTGGCCGACATCGCGGCGCACCCACTCGTCAAAGATGGCGATCAGGAAACGGCCAAACGGCTCCGCACCGACCGACCGGTCAGTCACCATCTGACCCCGCTGGGTGTAGAGGGGCCGTTTGGCACCGGGCCGCTCCCCCCAACCCTGGTTGGCGAGCGGAAGCATCTCTGGGGTGGCCCGTTCCACGATCGGGATGAACTGGAGGAACGAAGCGCCCAGCTCATTCCGGAAGAAGCGGTACACCTCGAGCGGGTGACCGGCGTTGGCGGCGTGGATGGAGCACAGGATGTTCACGTCCACCTGGTGCCGCCGCAGCGTTTCCCACGCCTGCCTGACCTGGTCGAACGTTCCGGCACCCCCTTTCGTGACCCGATAGGCGTTGTGCATCTCGCGCGGGCCGTCGAGGCTCAGGCCGACGAGAAAGCCATGCTCCTTGAAGAAGGCGCACCACTCGTCATCCAGCAGGACGCCGTTGGTCTGGATAATGTGCTGGACTTGCTGGCCCGGCCGGCGATACCGGTCCACCAGCTCGATGGAGTGTCTGAAAAAATCGAGTCCCATGAGGGTCGGTTCCCCGCCCTGCCAGGTGATGGTGACCTCGCTGGCGTCCCGGGGCTCCAGCATCTGCCGGAGATAGGACTCCAGCGTCGCCTCAGACATCCGCGTCTTCTCGCCGGGGTACAGGCGTTCCTTGGAGAGAAAGAAGCAGTACTTGCAATCGAGGTTACAGCTGGCGCCCGTCGGTTTGGCGAGCACATGAATATGGGCGGTTTGCGGATTCCCGGTGGGGCTGCTCATCGATCACCCCCACCAGGACAGGCAAAATACAAGGCCGAAAATCGCCGGGAAAACCACGCGGACCCACAGGTCGATCCGGTGCACCAGCGGCGCCTTGCCCTGGCCGGCCAGGCGGGCGCCGGCCGCCACGATAAGCAGCATCAGGAATATCAGCACCGTGGAAGCCATCATGAAATAGTCGAAGCGGGTGAGGTAAGTGAGGTTGGGGACCGATTTCCCGAGTGCGAAGCGGTACGCGATCAACGTGAGCATGGTCGTCATCGACACGCTCATGCGGGTGGCCACGACCGCGGGATCCACCCAGACCGCCGTCCAGCCCATCAGCACGATGAAGACCAGCGGGAGAATCACTTGCACCGCGTAATAACCCGCGAAACGTTTGGCTTCCCACTCCAGGCGCACTCCGGCGAGGGCCTTCGCTCCGGGGCCCGGTTCGTAGTCTGCCCTCTCCAGCCGGGCCGGTCCAACCGCCCAGTCGGTGATGGAAAGCGCTTCGGCCCGGCCCGACTTCAGCTCCGCCGTATTTTCCACCAGGTCGACCTCATCCCGGCGGTGGCCCAGGCTCACCACCTGGATGTGGAGTTGTTGCCGGTCCATGGGAAATTCCTTCAGATCCAGCCGGGCCGAAAAACGTCCCCACCACCGCTGACGGTATTGGACCAGCCCGGAGGGATCGACTTCGACGCGCTGCGGGAGCGAGGCGGAGATGCCCCGCTGGTTCACCAGCTGCAGGCGGGGATGCCACACGTCGTCCAGGGCCAGGCTGTGGAGACCGTTCCAACACCCCGCCAGACGGGAATCCCGCCACTGGGCCCGGATGACCACGTCGGCCTGGAAAGTCTGGTCGGGCCCGGAAACCTCGTAGAGGTCCACCAGGTAGAGACCAATCTGGACCTGGGTCGGGGGCCCTCCGGCCTCCGGGCGCGACAGGTCTTCCCCGGCCGCCCCGAATCCCAGTCCCGCGGCGGCCCCGCAAAAGAGACAGGCGAGCAGAGCCAGCCGGCTGGCGCGCCTGAAGCCGCGCGGCGGATCGTTCCGCTGAGCCAAGGCGTGTCGGTTCATGAGCGCTTTCTCCTCATCCTATCCTCACGATCACCCGAGAATGTTGATCGCGCGGGCCGCCACGATCAGGATCGTCCCGAGCGAGATGGCGCTCTCGAGCATCATCAGCAGTTTGGCCCGGGACGTCAGCGGCAGGGTGTCGGTGGGACTGAACGCGGTGGCCGTCATATAGCCGAGGAACAGGTAATCGACAAACACCGGCCGCCAAGATTCCGGCACGTCCTCGGCGGGCGCCCCCTCCTGCGGGAACAGCCAGTCTGGCCGGGCGCCGGACTTGGCGATCCGGGCTTCCGGGCCGCCGCGGTCCACCTGCCAGTAGAGCAGCGAGAACATGAGGATGGTGTTGGCCCACAAGGCAATGCTCGAGCCGATCAGCTGCAGCCCGCTAACCTCCGCCGAGCGGGCCACCATCTCGTGAACCACGTGCGCCAGATTGGCGAGGATCGCGAGCACCGCGTACACGAAAAAAAATACCGTGACCGCATGTTCGATGCGCAACCAACGCTTCTTTGCGCCCGACAGCCCGACCGCGGCGATCGGCACGAGCACCGTGGCCCCGATCACGATGCCCACCCAGACCGGGATCAGCCGGATGCTTTTGGGCAGCACCGCCATCAGGGCCATTACCGCGAGGATGGTGATCGCGACGGGCCAGCGTGGTTCGAAGAGAATTGCACCGGTTGGACCGTTCGTGGCCATCGTTCAGCTCCTTGGGTTGATACAGGCGGACGATGGCCGGCAGCCCTGCCCGGGCTGCCGGCCGCCAACGGTTATTGGTTCACTGCCGCGCCATGGCCATGCGGACCGCATCCTCCGCGTTGACCAGGTGATCCGAGTTCTCCGCCGCGTCGGCGATCGCGAGCTGGATGCCCTTGATCTCGCCGTTGAAGGCGTTGCCCTCGGAGCTGTAGTCCGGCGACACCGGCGCCCCGGTATCCTCGCCGACATCCAGCCCGTCGTCGGCGGAGAAGATCATCGCCAATGTGGCGTCGACCTTTCCTTCGCCGACCTTCTTGCCGTCCACGAACAATGCCGCCACGCCGCCCTTGCCCAAGCCACCGCCCGCATAGGCGAACTCCATGCGCACCTGGTGCTCGCCCGCAGGGATCTTGCCCTCCGACTCGGCATAAAAGTGCTTCAGGCCACTCCAGTTGTAGCAGTACTTGAGCTTGCCTTCCTTGGCGTACAGGCTCCAGCCGCCGATGTTGGCGCCCTGGGCGATAATGACGCCCTCGGCGCCGTTCGAAGGCACCACGATTTCGGCGGTGACGGAGTGCGACTTGTTCTTGAGGTTCAGGACGCAGTTTTCCGACAGGCGCCCCATGCCGCTGAACAGGAGCTGGGTCTTGCCCTTGATGAGCACCGGGCGGCCGGCCGTGTCCGGGTTCATCTTTTCAAACATCCGGTCGTCCAACGGCAGCACCTTGTAGCGCGTCGCCTCGATCAGCCAGAGACGCTGCAGCTCGAAGAGCTTCTTGGGAAGTTCCTTCGCCAGGTCCTTGGACTGGCTCCAGTCCTTGGAGGTGTCGTAGAGTTCCCAAACGTCGTCATCGAGCGCGGGTCTCGGAGCGTTGATCCAGGGCGTATAGTGTTTCGTCACGGCGCTCCACCCCTTGTGGTAGATGGCGCGGTTGCCCATGACCTCGAAGTACTGCGTCTCGTGCCGGTCCGCCGCCTTCGGATTGCTGAAGGCGTACAGCATGCTGGTGCCCTCGAGCGGGTCCTGGGTGATGCCGTCCACGGATTCCGGCTCGGGAATACCCGCCGCCTCGAGGATCGTCGGCGCCACGTCGATGACATGGCTGAACTGCGTCCGGATCTCGCCCTTGGCCTTGATCCCCTTGGGCCAATGGACGATGGTGCCGTTGCGGGTTCCCCCGAAGTGGGAGGCGACCTGCTTGGTCCACTGCAAGGGCGTGTTCATGGCGTGCGCCCAGCCCACCGCATAATGGTTGTACGAATCCGGGCCGCCAAACTTGTCGAGCCGCTCCGACAGATATTCGGGCGTCTCGAAGCCCTGCAACCCATTGAAGTAGCTCATCTCGTTGAAGCAGCCGTTGATGTTGCCTTCGGCCGAGGCGCCATTGTCGCCGATGATGTAGTAAATGAGTGTGTCTTCAAGGATGTTGAGCTTCTTCAGCATGTCGATGATCCGGCCCACATGGTGGTCGGTGTACTCCATGAACCCCGCATAGACCTCCATCTCGCGGCGCAGCACCGGCTTGAACGCCTCCGGCATCTCGTCCCAGCCCGGGACCTCCTTCGGCCGCGCGGACAGCTGGCAGTCCGCCGGGATCACGCCCAGCTTCTTCTGCCGGGCGAAGGTCTCCTCGCGCAGCTTGTCCCAGCCCCCGTCGAACTTGCCCTTGTACTTGTCCGCCCACTCCTTCGGCACGTGGTGCGGGGCATGGGTCGCGCCGGGCGCGAAGTACATGAAAAACGGCTTGTCCGGAGCGAGAGACTTCTGCTGGCCGATCCAGTTGATGGCCTTGTTGGTCATGTCCTCCACGAGGTGGTAGCCTTCCTCGGGGGTCTTGTCCGGCTCGACCGGCGTGGTACCCTGGTAAAGCGTCGGATACCACTGGTTGGCCTCGCCGCCGATGAAGCCGTAGAAATACTCGAAGCCGCCGCCGCCCGTGGGCCACTGGTCGAAAGGACCGACTGGGCTCGACTGCCACACCGGCACCTCGTGGCACTTGCCGAACTGGGCCGTGTTGTAGCCGTTGAGCTTGAGGGTTTTCGCCAACGGCGACATGGAGTTGGGCAGCACCGAGGAGTAACCCGGCGCGCCGGTAGCGATCTCGGTGATGCCGGCCATGCCGGCGGAGTGGTGGTTGCGGCCGGTCAGCAGTGCCTGCCGCGTTGCCGAGCAGATCGCGGTGGTGTGGAAGCGGTTGAACTTAAGACCGCCCGCCGCCAGCTTTTCCGCGGCCGGCGTGTGGCAGGGGCCGCCGAAGGCGCTGGACGATCCGAATCCGGCATCGTCGATCAGGATGATCAGTACGTTGGGCGCTCCTTTGGGCGGCCGCAACTGTTCGATCGGCACCATCTTCGTGTCCGGATCCTTGGCGTCGTAAGTGATGAGACTGGGTCTCGCCGTGTTTCGCATCGGAAGGTGCGAACGATGTTTCTTGTCTTCGCTGCTCATGACTGAAAAATCCTCCTTGTGAATGTGTTATCTTCGGTTCTCATGACTGAAAAATTCTCCTTATGAATTTGTTCTCTGTCTTCACTTCCGGTGTGCCCGCGGGCTAAAAGTGAACTCCCAAGTTCATTCCTAGCCGGTTCTGATTTTGGGTGATGTTTCCCCCAACTTCACCCTCGAAGGCATAATCCCAAGAGAAACTGAGGGACAAGATCCGGCTGAGCTGCTGGGTGACCTCCAGGTTGAGTCGGACCGCATGGTTGGCGGCATTCCAGGGATCCTGAATATAATAAACTTCCTCCCGGATCCTGAACGACTCCAGGAGTTGCCACTGCAGATCCTGGTAGAGCCCGGCCACGAAATGCCAGCCCGACTCCGTGGTGTACTCGGTGTACTGGACGCCGAGGGCGGGACCGGCGGACAGCTTGAGACGGTCGCCCGCCAGCAGCCAGTACCCCGCTCCGCCGGTCTGGGTGCCCTCGTGCAAGAGATTGACCACCGGATCCCGGTAGTAACGGGTGTTGGACTGCAGGAACCAGCGCGGATGGATTGTATGCCTGATACGGAATTCGCCCGTGAGGTTGTTGTCCGTCACCGTCCGCATGTCGTCGCTTAAGACGTTGTCCTTCCGATAGAAACGGAATTCAAACTGGTACTCTCGCTTCTTGGCGTCAATTTTGTTGGACCGGAGGGCAAGGTCCACGGTACTGTCGCTGTCATGACCCCGTCGCGCTGTCAGGCCGAACCGAAATGAAGTCTTCCAGCCCCGCAGCGGGTAATAGCGGCGGAGGGCCCGGTCCAGCGTCTCCGACTCTTGGCCGGTAGATGTTTCCGGTATCGGGGCGTTCCCGGCGCCTTCAGCAGCCGCTGTCTGGAGCGCCGGGTCGGGTTCCGCAAGTGCGGCGGGGCTGGTGCCTGACGAAGTCCCCGCCGACGCGATGACCGGCACCCCGGGCGCAGCCGCCGCCACCTTGGAGTCCGGAGACAGGTCCCGCTTCAGGTGGGCGATGGCGGAACGGGCCACCCGTACGGCGCCGAGGGCGTCAGAAAGAAATTCGACGTATTCCGGCGTTTCGGCCAAGATCCGCCCCTTCAGTCGCTCGCCGCCGGCGGTGAGGAGTTCATCGGCGCGAAGATCCGCCCAGGCCGAAAGGAACAGACCCAGGAAGACGATCGTCAGTGCAGATGTACGATTCATGAATTCCTCGTATTCGTTCGGCCGCTCCGGAGTGGCTCCCCGGGGCGGCCGGTTCCATCATTCCTGAGGCGGCGTCGGGGTGAGGACCACCTCCACCCGGCGGTTTTTGGCGCGGTTGGTTTCGGTATCGTTGGGCGCCACGGGGTTGGCCGGCCCGAAACCCTGGTAGTTCATCCGGTCCGCGTCAATCCCCTGGGCCATCAGGAAATCGTAAACAGTCTTGGCCCGGTCATTGGAGAGTTTCGTGTTGATCGCGTCGGAGCCCGTCGTGTCGGTATATCCATCGATGCTCAGGTTCATGTTCTGGAAGACCATCATGATGCCGGCCAGCTTGGCCACGGTCAACTGGGCCGGCGCCTTCAGCGTCGCCTGGTTGACGTCAAACAGGATACCCGAGAGGCTCACGATCACCCCGCGGGCCGTCTCGTTGGTCTCGGCCACCGAGGACAGAGCTCCCTTGAGCATCCCCGCCAGGCGGTCCCGCTCCTTCTGGATCGTTGCCTTCTCCAGGTCCACCTTCGCCAGGTCGGTCCTCACCGCATCGCGCTGGGCCGCGAATTTGTCCCTCTCCAGGGCGAGGTCTTTCGACTCCCGGGCCAGCGCCGCGCGTTGGGACTCCACTTCCTGGAGCTGCCGAGCGATCCGCTGCGATTCGGTCTCGGCCTCGCTTGCCCGCTGCTCCAGGGCTGCTTTCTCCGCCGCCTGTTTCGCCTTCGCATCGGCAGCCGCCTGGGCCTCGTTCTTCCGGATGGTGTCCCGGATCGCCTGCGAGGCCAGCTCCACCGCCCGCCGGGCGTAGTCTGTGATCACCTTCTGGCTGCCACCCTGTCTGGCCGTGTTGTCCGCCTGGTTGAAGGCGATCCTCGCGTCACGCATGGCGCTCGGATTCACTTCGCCGGCTTTGAGCGTTTTCGCGAAATCCAGCGCCTTCTGCGCCTGCTTGATCGCCACCGGGGTTTCGTCGTTGTACTGGATCCCGGCGATGGTCTCCAGCGCCGGCTTGTACCCTTCCCGGAACCCGTTGAACTTGAACGGGGTGTTGCGCACCTTGTCCGGTTTGGCCGGATCGGAAGTAAACAGCACCAGGTCGGTGGGCCGGTTCACCACCGCCAGCGGTTCCGCTGTCACCATCAGGGCAAAAATTTTCTTGCCGGTGGAGTATTCCCGCGAGGCCGAGCATTCCCTCCGGTCGATCAGTACCTCACCCAGGTTTTCAGTCACGCCGTCGCTGGTGACCGCCCACAACACGTATGCCGAGATGTCCCCGCCAAACAATACCGCCGGCTCCATCTTGCTTAAACTCAGCTCAATGCGCGCCTGGCCCTTCTCGAACTTGAGATCCGCCTTCATAGTCGCCTTGGCCGGCGCCCGTTCCGTCGGGGTGAAGGTCACATCCACTCCCTTGCCCTCCGGCAATTGCAGCGCCGTCAGCTGGATTTCCGCCTGCAGGCCGGCTGCCAGCACGCCCAAGAAAAGCAGGGTGAGCATCGCTTTTAGTCGTTTCATCAAGTCACTCCTATTACTATTTTTTTCCGGTTTGACTGTGTGGCCACAAGCCAACAATCGCCTCACACGACCCGTTTGAATTTCCATTCCTACATTCATCCGTGCACCGTTCGTGTCATTGATGAGTCTGTTCAGATTCTCGGATACGGCTCGACAGCTGATTCAGATGTCCGACCGCTCACTGCGCCGGGATGGTGATCACCGGGGCGCGATCCTGATCGGAGCCCCCGGCCAGGGTGAACAGGAACATGATGGTCCCGAACGAACGCTTGGAACGCCAATCGTCGTTGGCGATCCAGAACCAGGCGTCCTCATATTTCACCACGGCAAAGGCGTCTGCCGGCTTTTCCGAGCCGCTTCGGACCCGTAACAACGATTCGGCCGGAACCACTCCATCCGGAATCGGCGGAGTGAGTTTGCGCTCCCGGTGCATCGGCGGCACATCCACTCCCAGGGCAAGCCCCGACATGATCTGGAGCATGGACCGCGTGGTTACCGTCAGTTCACCGTCCAGGCCCCGCACCGGCGAGACCATCAGGTGAAACTCGTTCAGGCCGGCGGGAATCCGCAACAACTCCCGTAGTCTGGCGGCTTTTGCCTTCATCTCCGGATCGAAATCCTCATGGTGGAAAAACACCACGAGGCCGGACCGGCCATCCTTGGCCGGGTCCAAACGGATCCCAAAACCGCTGACGTCCTGGATCTCCCGGAACAGCCGCAGCGCCTCAAAGAATTCCGGGTCGGCCTGACGTTTCGAATTCAGTGTCACCGGCCGGTTGTGCAAACCGCAAAACGAATCCAGATTCATCTCGAGAATAAAATCGGCGGCATAACCCGCCTGCAGCATCTGAAAAATCGTGATCGGCGGAAGCGGCCGCAGCATGCCGTCCAGGAACTTGTCTCCCGTTTTGGGAAGATAGGTGATCGTCGGCCGATCGGTGAATCGGCCCGCCACCCCCAGGTTCAGGTAGTTACCCTGCACGACGCCCTCCGAGGAAACGGTCCCGCCGAGGCTCCCCGACGTCTCCCACTGGTAGCCGCTCACCACCGAGGCCACGTCCAGAAAAATGGGCAGGTCAAGGTAACGCATCTTGACGATGTTGAGCAGTGTCTGCTGTTTCCACGAGTCGGCGATCGCCCGGCTGTAATCAAAGCGGTCTTTCGGAATCGTGGGCGGCCCCATCGCCCGGCAGCCGACGGCGGCCAGGGTCAGCAAGGGGATCACCAAGCACAGTAAAATATACTTCCAGCTCATGATGGCGCCTCCAGGGAAATTAATAGTCCCGCGACCGAAACGAGCTTCCGGCGGTCACCTGCCCTCATTTCGGAAACAGAAGCTGGAGTTGGATCCGCAGCGACCAGTCCGGCCCGCCGGCCGGTTTCTCGGCGTTGTAGAACGCCGCGAGCTGCCCGTTCATAGGCTGCTTGCCCACCCGGAAGATCTTGCCCACTCCGGCGCCGAAGGGCACGGTCCACTTGTTTCCATCCTCAGCCTTCCAGTTGGCGGTGAGGATGGGCGCCGAGGTCAAGTACCACCCCTGCGGCAGGTTGTAGTTGATGAAATACTGGAGCAGGAACTGGTTCACATCCTCCCGGTCCGCCTGTCCGCTCACCGACCAGATGTTGTTGGCCAGAATGCCCAGCACCCAGTGGCCCGGCATGGTCAGGAGCACGATCGAGGGGCCCAGGCCCCACTTGCCCTGGGTCAGCATCTGGTTTGTGCCGGTGGGCAGTTGCAGGACGGGTCCCGCGCCCCAGATCACCTTTCCGGCCTTGGCTGGCGAGAGGAAAAATGTGGCCTGGATATCGCCCACGCCGCCGGTGCTGCCGTCGGGAGCCCAGGTGTCGGGCTGGTAGACGACCGGGAGGATGGTCCGGCTGATGAGGTTCCAATTATCGCTGAGCGAAATCGGCACCACCGGTTGGATGTTCAGGATGTACTGGGTCCGGTCGTAGGGGCCGAGGCCGAAGTTGAACGTGTTCTGGAAAGGCAGGCTGATCATGCTGGCCACGGGATTCTGGGCCTTCTTGGCCAGCTCGGCCTGGTCGGCCTGGGCCGGGGCGTTCACCGTGAAGAGCAGCAACCCCGCGGCGAGCAGCAAACAAATCCTAAACGAAGCGGTTCTCATTTGATGTTCCTTCGGTCTCAGAATCGGAACGCCATGCCGATGACCGGGCCCGTGGTGGTCATGTCATACAGGAAGGGTTCGTCGCTGAGGACCGGCACGTCGTCGTCGTACCCCGTCTTGTATTTCATGTACAGGTACCGCCAGCCGCCGCCGAGCCAGATTTTTTCGCCGACCTTGAACTGGAGGGTCGGGAAGATGTCCACGGCGATGTCCGAGCCGATGCCGAAGCCGCCGACGTTGGCGGGCAGGCTCAGCAGCCAGCGCTCCCCGAGCGGCTGTTTCCAGTGGATGCCCACGATGGGGTCCACCCACTGCTTGGTTTCTTCAAAAGTATTGCCGGGCTGGATCGGCGAGTTGTCCTTGAACTCGATCCGGCTGCGCAACACGTTCCAGCGGGCGCCAACGTTCAGGTCCACGGTCGGAGCGAGCCGGCGGATGGCCACGAACGTGAAGGCGGCCTGGCTGGGATCGACGTTGACGTAGTCGGTGGATGTGCCAAGCCCCATGTAGATGACGTCCACGCCAAAGCCCCAGTTGCCCTTCCGGGCTTCAAAATAGCCGTTGAATCCCGCCTGGAGGTTCGAGAAGATGTCTGATCCGGACATGTCCACGTCGACCTCGTAACCCTTGACGCCGAGCTCGCCGCTCATGGCCGCCATGACCAGGTACGGGGCGAAGGTGTATTCCCACTTGTCTTTTCCTCCCTGCGCGGCCGCCGGAGCTGCCGCCGCCAGGATCAGCAAGCACGACACGATGATCAGCTCGTAATTTTTCAGATGTTTCATTGCACTGTCTCCCTGTTCGCTAGTATTTTCTCTTTCCCTGCAAAGCTTGATGGTGCTCACATCGTTCACTTTCGCCGGCCGCCGCTCCTCGAGCCGCCGGCCCGGCTGCCGCTTTTATAAGAGTTGTAGCTTTTCTGGCGCTGCGTGGAGTTTGCGCGGGCCTGCTGGTCCTTCTGGAGCTCACTGGAAGTGCGCGACCAGTCGGAGGATCCGGTGGATCGCGCGCTCGGGGAAGCCGAGGTCTGGGCGCCGCCGATCCCCGAAGTCCGCGGTTGAGTGGTGGTGCCAGAAGCGGACGTGGTCCCGGCTTGGTTTGTGCGAGGCTGGGCGCCGGTTTGGGACTGGCGCGACTGGGCACTGGTGTGAGCCGGGGAGTTCGGCTTTTCTACACTTTCCCAATTGCCGTCCTCGTATTTTTGCCAGGAGTCGCCTTCCTTTTTATACACGTTGCCGTCGTGGGCCGCGTACTTGTTGTTATCCTCGTCCTTGGCGACAGTGGTCCGGCCGTTGTCCGTTCGGACGGTCGCGCCTTTCCCGCCTTCTGATGTCTCCCACCCGGCCGCACTGCCGCGGGCGTCGGAGTAGTGACCGGTGTGAATCCAGTCGTCTCCCTTGGTCACCACGGACTCGCCCCAGGACGCATACGGATTGGACCGCTGGTAGGTGGACCCGCCCCTGCCGGTGGATGGATTATAGCCCCGCGCCGCGTAGCCGGCCTGGCCGCCCGGACCGTATGCAACCGCGCGCTGACCCCAAGCACCGGTATAAGGATTGTAAGCCTCGGCATACCCCCGGCCGGCATAGGGACCGTAGGCGGCCGCTCCCCGGGCATAGGTGCCGGTGTAGGGATTATAGGCAGCCCCGTACCCGCGGCCGCCGTAGGGACCGTACGCCACCGCCCCGCGGGCGAAGGTGCCGGTGTAGGGGTTGTAGGCCGCCGCCATGCCGTAGGTGTAGGGGCGGGGGTAATAGATCGGGTAGTGGTAGTGGGGCGGGTAGTAGTAATACGGCGGGTAGTGATAGCCGGTCCCGTATACGACGCAGGCCCCGAGGATGAACGCCCCCATGTAGCCGGCCGTATAGCCGGTGGTCACGGTCGTCGGAGTCGATTCATAGATCGTGACATAGGTCACGTTGTACTTCGGGCAACTGGGAGGGATGGTGTAGATCGAGGCCGGAATCGTGTCCGCCACCGCCCACGGCCCCGTGGCGGCGGGCGCCACGAACCAGACCGCCTGGCTGCAGCAGTAGTACTTGTTTTCCACCCGGAACACGTCGTTCGGAGTGTTGACGGCGTAGGCCACGGCCGTGCCCTCGATCGTCTGGAACTGGGGATCGCCGGTGTACTTGACCTCGACGGTGAGGTCGCTGCGCTTGACCTCCGCCTTGTGGGGCGCCTGGGCCAGCATGAGCGCTTCCTGGGCTTCCGGGGTGCCGGGGACCGAGGCGCGGACGCTGGCCTTGGAGTGGTCTTTCGGGATCTTGGCGAAATCGGCGGGGAGATCGTCGTTGGCGAGCGCCCACGGCCCGTCCAGAGCGGCGGCGCGGAACCAGCGCCCGGAGACCAGGTAGTAGTATTTTTTGTCCGTCTTGCATTGGAACAGGTCGCTCTCGGTGTTTGAGATCCACAATAATTGGGTTTTGGAGATCCCCTTGGTCTTCGGCTTCCCGTCGAGCAGGATCAGTTCCGCCGGCCTGACGCTGACCAGCACCTTCGGCATCTTGTCCTTGGAGATGGGCTTGCCGGGGAGGTTCTGGTGCACCTCGGCCCAGTTGTCCTCGTTGGGGATGGCGTAGAAACTCTTGGGGACCTGGGCGACCGGCGCCCATGGACCGGTGGGCTGGGGCGCCTGCAGCCAGGTGTCGCCGTTCCGCAGGTAGGTCATCCCCTTGCCTTCCTCCTGGAACACGTCCCAATTGGTATTGATGGCAAACAAGACAACGGTCCCCTCGATGGGAGCGAAAGCCGGTTCACCGTCGAAAAGCACCAGTACCGCCGGGGTCTGACTGTACAGGATCACCGGCGGGTCCGGCGGCGCCGTGATGGTCCGGGCCGCCGGGGCCGCGGGGGCCTCGGGCGGCACGCTCGCCGATCCGGTAGCCGGCGTCTGTTTGGGCACGACATACGCGAGAATGTCGTCGACGGACATCTTCAGGGGCCCGGACGGGACGATGCCGGTCAACAGGCTGGTCAGGCGCTCCGCGGAGGCCTCGTCGGCCGAGGGGAAACTGGCCTTGACTATTTTCTGGTTGTAGACGACCACGACGCGGGTGGACATGTCGGTGTTCGTCTCCGCGGTCATCTGCAACGCGGCCGGTACGGCCCCGGCCGAGCCTGGTTCCTGGATTTCCACGGCCAGGCGGTAATCCAGCCGGATGTAGAAGCTCCAATCGTCCACCTGGGGTTGGTAAATGGTCACCCGGGACCCGTCCGGCGCCGTCTTCACCCGGGGCCAGGACGGGGCGGATGCCTGTTGGGCGGCGATGGCGGTCCAACCCAGCAAAATCAAAGGGATCACTCCCAGATAATTTCGTTTCATGTCTCTTCCCCTCCGCGATCACTGTCGCAGATAGTTGTAGTTCTCAATCTTGGCCGACACTTTCTTGGCGGGCACGTTCACGATGAGCCGGGCGGTGTACTGCGGCCCGCCCTGCACCTGCCCGAAATCCACCGTCGCGGACACCGGATCGCCCTCCAGCACGGTCTGGAATTCGAACCGGCACGGGATCTGGGTCGCCGGGTCGATCCAGTAGGTGGCCCGGTCGCCCTTGTCGATAAAGCTGGTGGACGAAATCATGACCTTGCCGTCGGAAGACTGGCTGTAGGCGGCCTTGGCATAGAAATCCATCATGGTGCCCGGGGTGGGCGCCATATATCCCTTGACCAGCTCGGCCAGCTTGCCGGCCCACTCCTTGAATTCCTCGATCTTGTTTTCCTTGATCCGGCCGCGGATGCCGCGGGTTTTCTTCTCTTTCGCAGGCGCGGTGAGAAGGGTTTTCTGCAGTTTGCCGTCCACGTCGAACCGCATCTGGTAGACCTGGGCTGGTTTCGGCTCACCCTTGAGCGTGACTTCCACCCGCATCTGCCATATGTACTGCCGCGTCAGGGCGGCGTTGGCCTTGGCATTGGCCGCGTATTGGCTGGCCATCGCCCCAGGATCAGCGCCCCGTGCCAGGAGCGGCAGGACAACGGCCGCCAGGAAGACAGCCAGGACGCCGATCCGTACGGTGAGTAATGCTTGTTTCATCTACTGATCTCCTTTGCGCCGTCACTCAAGGAGTCACCAGCGGGATCTGGGTGGTCAGTTGGAGCTCGATCAGCAGTCCGAGCCGCCGGTCCATCTGGAAGAACATCGCCGCCTTCTTGGCCGGCAGGACCTTCTGGATCAAAGGCACATACTTGAGCCGCAACTGGGCCATGGCCACGTCCGCCTCGATGGTCCGCTTGATGAGACCGGCGGCTTGCGCTTCGTTCAGGGCGTCAAAATTCTCGGCGTACTCCGTGACAATCCCGAGCCGAGTATCGTTGATTTTTTTCAACTCCGCAGTGAGCTGGTCGAAAACCGGCCAGAACTTCACCGCCTCGTCGTCGGTCAGGGTCATGTTGGCGGCGATGAGCTGCTTGCGCTGGGACTGGACGTCTTTTCTGAGCAACTGGATTTCCTGTTCTGCCGCAGACGGCTGGGCAACCGCTTGCGCCAAAATGGCGACATCCATCGCCAGAATCGCGGCGGCGATCAACAGGACAACAACATGGTTTCGTTTCATCTCTCGTCTCCTTATTCAGCAATTATTATTTTCATCATTCATTCATCTGGCCAGGTGTCATCGAAAAGCGATACGCCCTCTCAGCCGAGCTCTTCGTATTGGGACCGCAACTCCTTGATCCAGGACATCCCCTTGACATCCGCGACCTCGAAATAACAGACCTCGGGCGGCCGGCTGCCCAGTTCCATGGCCAGGAGCACCCGGCGGTACTGGTCGGACTGGATGTGCCGGCTGACATCCTCGGTCGACTGCCACTGCTCGAGATAGAGAATGTTGCGGTCGCCTCCCCTTTGCTCGTAGATCCCGCAACTAATGAAGCCCATCCGGCCCCGGACGACTCCTTGGATGAAGCGGAGGAGTTCCAGTATGGTATCTCGCTTGCCTGCCACGGGGGAAAGGGTGATCATTGTGATTATCATGATTCGAACCACTGCATGAGCGGTGCCATTCGGTGACAAGAGGCCGGAATATGGATTTAATCTTTGATATTAAATGAGATATGATACATCTCTGAGACCGGCTCGCCCATGAGATCGGCCCGGAAAGAGACGGCATCGCGACTCGGGGACGGCATGCCGTCCTGGAGGAGATTTGCAATCAAAGGCAGGTCCACGAAGGGCCCAGAGCGCCAGAGCCACAACCAAAGGCATAACCACGAATGGCACGAATGAAGACAAAAATGGACACGAATGATGACTTAAACTACGGAATACACGGCACACACTGAAAAAAAGAAACATGGATGGACAGGATGAACAGGATATTTCGGGAACATAGGCCAGGCTTTGAGATGGAGTTCCGCCACGTCGCTCAGGACAAAAAGCGGATAGCGGATAGCTGGGTGGAGTCCCGCCAGGGACGATCGAAAATAGCCCGCCATTTCAATGGCGGGATGAAGGCGAAGAAGGGGCCTGCAAGTCCCGCAGGGACGGCCGAAAGATTTTTTGGTGATCGCGGTGAATGCGATCTGAAGGCACCAAGCGAGGGAGAGTGAACTCGATAGTTTTCCAGCGCTTGGCCAGAAAATTCCTGTTGCTCTAATTGTCTCACAATCAAAAGAAATATCTAAGTTTACGGAGATCCCCGGATGCAAATCTTGTCAGGAAAACAAGACTCGGACGGGTAGTAGTACGAAGTTGATCACAGGCATAATACAGGTTGACCGCCGGATTTGTTTTCGGCGCGGAGCGCCGGTGGAATAAAGCCTGGGCCGCAAGGCCCAGGAGAGGCGGGCTTCTACCGGGGAAAAGGCGCATCGCGCCGGCGGAGTCCCGCGAGATCCGCCATCAGGCCATCGTCGTCGTCCGGTCGTTGATCGAGGCGTGGCTCAAAGCTCCCGGTGAGCTTGAAGCCGGGAGGGATCCGCCCTTCTTCCCGCGCGCCGCGCCTGCTGGAGACGGCTTCGTTGTGTTTCAGGCATCCTGGCGAGACGCGAGATCCGTCATCCGCGGGCGGGCAACTATTTTGCCGGCCGTGGACGGTCGAGCCAGAAAAACTGATAGGCGATTCCATACGTGGAGAAATTCGAGCCGATCCGCGAAGTGACGCCGTTCGCATAGGAGAGCTTAATCGAATGGCGCGTGCCGAGGGGAAGCGAGAACGTCAGTCCCACCCGGGAGTTTGCCTGCCGCGTGTCGGTCGGAACATCGTTGACGTAAGAGACGCCTCCCGTGTAGTACGTGGCATTTCCCGCAATCCACATCCGCGGCCGGAGGGTGTAGGCCACATGCGCCTGAAACGACGTCAGCGGGTTTTGAGAGCGCACCTTGCCGCCATTGAAATCGGCGTTGTCGCCGAAAAACCAGACCCCGGCGTATGCCTCCAGGGTCCAGGGTCCGATCGGGTGGGAAAGGCCCAGTTCGGGTTTGAAGGCCCACCTGTTCGTGCCGATATTGATGAGTTTCGCCGGATCGTACTGCCCGGTCGGAAAACTCGCCGTGAAGCTCGCTCCGAGAGTCGTCGAGGGTTTTCTCAAGACAAACTCGCGGGGCTTCAGCGCCGGCCCCCCCAGGAGGGTCACCGTGAACTTCGCCCGGAGATCCGCGAAGCCTGAGCGCGTGATCTGTTGAAAATCCTCGCCGACATTCCCCTTCATGCTCCCCCAGGCATACGGCGCCATCACCAGGACCGAGGCGGACCGGCCAAACAGGCTGAACGCGCGGCCGTATCCCGTCACCGAGGTGTTGATCCGGGCGACGACGTCCGAGAAGGGAAGCGCCGGGTCGAACAGGACGTCGCCGGACTGGAAGGCGTAAGACTGGACCAGGAAGTTCGCGCCAATGGGATTGGGAGAATAGGCGCGCGGTTCGAGCTCCTGCCCGGCGGCCGGGCCGGCGAACAGGGCCAACGCCCACAAGATAAACCTCAGATTCACGCGCGTGCCCATCGTTTGCCATCTCCTTCGAACCTTGGGCGGGCGCGGAATTGGAATCCCCCAGGAGGAATGGAGGCGGGGCCCCCGGCTCAAATCTCTCTGGTGCGGGAATCGATCCGGATGGACGTCTCCCGCTCCTGGTCCCGGGTGTGAATGCCCAGCTTTTTCATGCGCGTGTACAGGGTGGACGGCTTCATCCCGAGCAGGGCGGCGGCGCCGTTCGCCCCCTTGATCCGCCAGCCGGTCAGCTTGAGCGTGGCGCGGATGTGCTTGTCTTCGGCCTCGGCCAGGGTGGTCACGGAAGGCGCGTCGCCCATAGTCAAGGTCGGCAGATCCGGCGCCAGGGTATCGCCCGGGGAGACGATGACCGCCCGCTCGATGACGTTGCGCAACTCGCGGATGTTGCCCGGCCAGGGGTATCGCAACAATGCGTCCATCACCTGGCGGGGGACCCGGCTGATTTTCCGGCCGAACTTTCCGGAGAACTCATCCACGAAAGCACTGACCATCAGCGGAATGTCGTCGATCCGCTCCCTCAGCGGAGGCACGTGGATGGGAAACACGTTGATCCTGTAATACAAATCCTGCCGGAATCTCCCCCGTCGAACCTCTTCGGCAAGATCCCGGTTGGTGGCGGCGATGATGCGGACATCCACCGAGATGGTCTTCGTGCTTCCCAGCCGCTCGAAGCGGCCCTCCTGGATCACTTGTAACAGCTTGGCCTGCAGCTCAAGCGGTAACTCGCCGATCTCGTCCAGGAACAGGGTGGAGCCGTTGGCCACCTCGAACCGCCCGGTTTGCATCGTCAGCGCCCCCGTAAACGCCCCCTTTTCCCGCCCGAACAGCTCGCTCTCGATAAGCGTCTCCGGCAGCGCCGTGCAATTGACTTTCACCATCAGGCGCCCATGGCGGGGGCTGAGTTGGTGGACCAGCCTGGCGACGAGTTCCTTGCCGGTGCCGGTCTCCCCCTGGATGAGCACCGAGGAGTCCGTGGGAGCGACTTGCCCCGCCTGCCGGAGCACGTTCCGGACAGCCTCGCTCCGTCCGATGATCTCACCCCGGGCGTGGTCGAGGCTGATTTCCTGGCGGAGGTAGATGTTCTCCTGCTGGAGCCGCTCCTTCAACTCAGCAATCTCGTCGTAGGCGCGGGCGAGCGTCTCCTGGTTTGTTTTCCGTTCGGTGATATCCATGGAAATGCCCGTCAAGCGATGTGTGTTTGCCTGCGGATCGAAACGGGGGCACCCCCAGGAGGCGATCCAATGGATGCCCCCGTTAGGATCGACGATGCGGTACTCGGCGCGAACCTCCCGATTTTCCCGCAGCGACTCCTCGATGATCCGCCGGATCCGCGGGCGATCCTCCGGATGCACGACCGAGAGAAAAGAATCCCGGGTGATCGGGAGATTCGGGTCAAATCGGAATAGCCCCATGATTTCAGGGTTTGTCCAGAACACCCCGCTCGCTGAATCCAGGCTCCAGAGTCCGGCGCCGGCCGCTTCCGCCGCCAGGCTCAGGCGGGTCTCGCTTTCCCGCAGGGCTTCTTCCGCGGCCTTTCGGGCGAGCGCGCTGGTGAACACGTGCGCCACCTGCTGCAGGCGGTTCACCAGCTCGTCCGGCCAGGCGCGTTCCGCCTTCATGGCGCAGAAGGACAAGGCGCCGATGGGCGGCTTGCCGCCTACCGACAGTGGAAACGTCAGGGCGGACTTGACCAGGTAATATCTCCAAATTTCCTGGTCACGAGCTGCTTCAGGGGGCAGCTCGTCCATGGAGACTACGATGATCGTGCGGCCGGCCAGGAGTTCCCGCTGGCACCAGGGGAAATATGCTTCCGCCTCCATCCGCTCCGGCGGCGGCGGTCCCTCCACGGCTCGAAAGAGGTGGGTCATGACCAGGAACTGTGACTGTTCGCCCCCCCATTGCCAAAGTGCGCTCAGATCCAGCCCGATGAATTCGCAGACGCGGCGCTGGGCGTCGACGATCGTTCGATCCACCTGGTCCGCGGGTAGATTGATGAATTGAGCCGAGAGGTCCACCAAAAACGTCTCGAAACGGAGTCTTTTTTCGTATTCCGCCCTTAGAGTTTCATTTTTTGGGCTCATCAGATCATTTCTCGCCGAGGAACGTTAACAGAAAGTCTGCAGCGTTGATTTTACCAATCTAGTGAGGGAATGGTGTAAATTTTTCAGAGAGCTCTGAAACTAACACCGATGAGACCTTGCCTCTCGCCCTACTGCATTCTGATTCCCATGCCTTTCGTCGCAGCTCACATTTTCAGCGAAATGTCCGGCAGTCGATGATTCAGTCATCTCTACGGGATTCCCGAACGCAACCTCCCAGCTTCTCCGGACGGTGAAACAGAGGACTTTGTTCACTCCTTCCGTGGTGAATTCCTCATGATTTGGCTCGACATGCAGGACCTCCGGGTGGTGTTCTGCTACAAGGGAGACCTGTGGCTGTCGACCATTCCATGCCTCTGGCCGTGCTGACCGATTACTCCCAGGTCGGCCGACAGATTGCCGACAACCCCCCGGGCCGGAAAGGATATCAGTGGAGACGCTTCCAGGGCGGTCAGCTTCTGACGCTGTGGCTGCACAACACGCCCGACGGATTCTTCCTCCAGCTCAGCGAATCCCCCATCAAAACGCGTCCCCGATTTGGCTCGGTGAATCGCTATGTGTTGCCTTCGACCAAGGCGCGGGTGGCTTGGCCAACCTGTTCCGGCATGATTTCAACACGATCCAGCCGGTGCTGGTGACGCGTGTTGACGATTTCACCTTCCCCAGATGCCGGCCACCTGACAGAATCATCCAGATCGTTCGAATCGAAATCGATGCGTGGAAAATTTAAGGATTGGCGGAGGAGGTAGGATTCGAACCCACGGTCCCCGTAAAGGGACAACGGTTTTCAAGACCGCCGCCATCGACCACTCGGCCACTCCTCCGCGGCGGGCGGACACGCGCGGCCGCGCGTCCCGCGCCGCGGCCGATTATACGGCTGCGCCGCTCCGGTTGCAAGCCGAAGGACCGCGTATGCTCCTACCTCAGACGTAATGGTTCCGCAGGAGATCGGCCGCGGAGGCGTCGAGGGCTTCGGTCCGCCGCAGATCCTCAAACCGTTCCAACAGATCTTCCGCCCGCAGTCGCCGCTTGTCCTCTTCCCGGACATCGTGAATGATCCGGCCGCGGTGCATCATGATCAACCGGTCCCCCAGGTTGGCCGCCTGCTGCATGGAATGGGTCACCATCAGGGTGGTGAGCCGGTCCCGGCCCACGATCTCCCGGGTCAGCCGGATCACCACCGCGGCCGTCTTGGGATCGAGCGCGGCGGTGTGCTCGTCGAGGAGCAGCAGCCGGGGTTTCACCCAGGTCGCCATCAGCAGGGTCAGCGCCTGACGCTGCCCGCCCGACAGGTTACCGATCTCGTGATCCAGACGGCCCTCCAGCCCCATGTTCAGCGACTGCACCTTCTGGACGAGGGTTTCGCGGCGGCGGCGGGACAGCGCCCGCGCCAGGCCGAACCGACGGTCCCGGCGGGCGGCCAGGGTGAGATTTTCGGCGATGGTCATGCCCGGCGCGGTGCCCGCGAACGGATTCTGAAACACCCGGCCGATCCAGCGGGCACGCCGGTAAACCGGCCAGCCCGTGATGTCGATCCCGTCAAGTTCGATTCGGCCGCCATCCAGGGGGAATTCGCCGGCCAGCGCGCCGAGCAGCGTGCTTTTCCCCGAACCGTTCGTCCCGACCACGACAACGAAGGCGCCGTCGTCAAACCCGAGATTCACGCCGTCCAGCGCGCGTACCTCGTTGGGTGTCCCGCCGTTGAACGTCTTGGTCAACCCGGTGGCTTTAAGCATGGCCGGCGGCCCCTTTCCGGCGGGTCAGGCGCTCCAGCAGGCCGGGCAGGAACAGCGCCCCCAGCACGAACACCGCCGTGATCAGCTTCAGGTCGTTGGGCTCCAGTCCCCACCGCAGGGCGATGGCCACCAGCAGGCGGAAAAGGATGGATCCCATGACCACGCCGACCAGCACCAGACCCAGTCGGCGTGTCCGCACCAGCGCCTCGCCGATGATCACGCTGGCCAAGCCCCAGACCAGCATGCCCAGCCCCATCTGGACGTCGGCGAATCCCTGATACTGGGCCAGCAACGCCCCGGACAGCGCCACCAGGCCGTTGGCGATCGCCACACCGGCCAGCAGCATGTTTCGGGTGTCCGCCCCCAGGGCCCGGACCATGACGGGATTGTCACCGGTGGCCCGCATGGCTGTACCGAGGTCGGTGCGGAAGAACACGAACGCGAGCAGGAGCGCCACCGCCACCACGCCCGCGCCCAACGCCAGCGCCGCCACGTCGCGCAGGGCGACGGTCCAGCCGAGCAGCATCACGTTCTCCGGCACGCCCAGGCGGCGCGCGGCGAACTCCTCGGACAGGGTGATCAGCGTCGGGGTCGACAGCAGTGGCACGTTACTCTTGCCCATGATGTGCAGGTTGACGGAGTACAGCGCGGTCATGACCAGGATGCCGGCGAGCAGGCCATGGATCCCCATCCGCGTGTGCAGCAGGCCGGTCAAAGCACCGGCGGCCGCGCCGGCGGCCGCGCCGGCCAGGGTGGCCCACACCGGGTGGACATCCGCTGTCAGGAGGATGGCGGTCACCGCCGCCCCCAGGGCGAAGGAACCGTCGGTGGTGAGGTCGCAGAAATCGAACAGCCGGAACGTGACGTACACGCCCAGCACCAGCATGGCGAGGAAAAACCCGGTGGTGGCCGCACTGATGAGCAGGCTCATGGCGCGCCGCCTCCGGCATCGACTGCCAGGGCACCGGCCCAGATCACGCCGCGCGTGAAGAGGCTGTCGCCGACGCCGACGATCTCGCGATGATCCCGGACCAGATGGAGCAGATCGAGCACGCGTTCCTCCTCGCACAGCTCCCGGACGGTAGTCCCCAAATCGAGGCGGCCGCGGGGCAGCGCCCGGAAGCCGAACACCGCCGCGTGGCTGTGGGCCTGGATATCCGGTTCCGCCGCCGGCCGGAGAAACACCGCCAGCGGACCGGGCGTTCCAGCCGCCGCCACCCCCGCCACCAGGGTGAGATGTCGCGCGTGTTCCCGCTCCGGCGTGAACGCCAGCCAGTCGCGGACAGCCGGAAACTCAAACGGATCCCCCAGCCCGGAATCGCTGACCGGCGACCGCCGCAACGCCGTCCCCACCAGACCGGCGGTCTCGGCCAGCATCACCAGGCCCGCCGCCGGCTCGCCCAGGATATTCAACACGGCGGCCAACACATCCGAGAGGGTTGCCACCCCGGCCGGTCCCACCGCCTGGAACCGGACGAAATGATCGAGCCCGCCATCGACCACCAGGGCGTAGAGGGCCACCACTTCGGGCACCAGGCCGCCGCGCGCGACCATGAAGTCGGGCACACCCGAACCGTCGGTGGGGCGGCTGACCGCCACGCCCCCGGCAGCCAGAAATTCGCCGAAACGTGAACGACACTCCGGGTATCCGGGCCCGAAGGCGCCAAGCCCAACAGCCAGGGTTTCGGTCGGCAGGGACAGCCGCACCGCCGCGTCGGGGCCATAGCCCCCCTGTGCCAGACGTTCCGGATCTCCCACCCGCCGGCATGTCAGACGCCCGGATGTTTCAGGCTCATGGATTTCGCAAGCCAGCGGGCCCACCGAACGGAATCGCGACACCGCCGGCGCTTCGGAATCGCCGGATCCTTCGCCGCCCGGAAAATCCGAGGCCAGCATCGCCCACAACCCGCTAATCTGCAGGAGATTGGCAACCGGCTGCGAAGCCGCCCGGACGCCAAACGTCCCGCCACAGCCTTTCAAGCGGTTATGGAACCGGACCAACAGGCCGATGCCCGCCGAGCTGATGAAATCCACGCCGCTCAGATCCACCCGCACGTGGTATTCGCCGGCGCGGACCGCCTCGTCCAGGTCCGATTCGAGCTGGCCCGAACGGTAGGCATCAAAGCGGCCGCTGATCCGGAATTCAAGACCTTCGGGATGACGCACGCGTTGGATGTCCATCACCGCTTCACCACCTGATCGGCTCGCTGGAGCAGGGCGGGCGGAATGACCAATCCGCACCGGGACGCATTCGGCAGGTGCACGAGAATCCGGGTCCGGCTCACCAGCTCGATGGGAATCCCGGCCGGCGGCTCCCCGCGCATGACCCGGACAGCCAGCCGGGCCATGTCGCGCCCGGCCTGCCGGTAGTCCCGCGCCACCCCCACCGCGGCGGCACTCTGCTCCACCGGGGTGGACGTGAAGGCGAACAGCGGCGTCCGCGACTCCATGGCCACCCGGCTCACGCCGGCGAAGGCGATCTCCAGCAGGTTGCTGGTCACCGGACAGAGGGCGTCCACGTTCCGATCCACCACCGATCGGGCCGCATCCAACACCTCGGTGCCCGACGACACGCCCGCCGGCACCAGCGTCATGCCCAGCCGACGAAGTTCCGCCTCAAATGCATCCTTGTTGTAGATGGAGTTGTCCTCGTTCGTCACAAACAGCGTGCCGATCCGCCGGGCTGCCGGCAGGCACTCCCGAATAACCCGGGCCATGCCTTCGTAATCGGATCGGGTGCTGATCCCGGTAACGTTGGGCAAGTGGTCAGTGAAACTGCGGCCCGCGCCCGCGCGCACGGGATCGGCCACCACGCTGAAGACGATGGGCAGGCGGCGCTCCTTCTTGACCAACGTCTGCAGCGTCGGCGTGGAGTGGGCGAGCAGCAGGTCGGCCCCATCGGCCACGGCCGCATCGACCAGGGCGATCAACGTGGGCAGATCGCCTTGCGCGCAATGCCGACGCAGGGTGTAGTCGCGCCCCGTCACCAGGCCCAGCCGCCCAAACTCCTCCCGCAGGCCGCTCTCCGAGTCGGCCGCGATGGGCGATTCGTTGTAGTTGAGCAGGTGCAACCGCCAGCACCGTCCGCCCACGGCTACCGCGGTTCGGTGGATCGACGAATCCGTTTTCACGCTCTCGGAGCCCTGCAGCGCCCGCAAAACGGTTGGGTCCGGATCCGGCTGGACGCGCGTCCCCGATTCGTCGACAATCATCGACGCGGCGGCCATCACGTCGGACGGAATCCGCCAGTTTCCGCCCAAGGCCTCCAGAACCGTCCGGTTCACGCTGAGCTGCGGGGGCACCACGTTCTCGATGGGCACATCGGCCGGCGGCAGCCCCTTCAGCACCCGGCCCGCCAGGCGTCCCACCGCGCGTCCGACCACGGCGTAGTCGGCGCCGAGGCCGAACAACGCCCCCACCTTCACATGATCCGGGGTGTTGACGAACACGGGGATGCGGGCACGGGACGCCGCGGTGACGATTTCGCCGATGGCGGTTTCCACGGTATTGTCTCCGCCGACCCAGAGGGCTTCCGCGCCCCGGGCCGTCAGCGATACGGCCGCCTCGTAGGCGCCGGCGGAGTTGTCCACGGGCGCCTCCAGCAGGGTGAGCCCCTGTTCCGCGGCGATTTCCCGGGCGATCAGCGTGCAGGCTTCGGAGCATTTTTCCGCCGGACACCAAACCGTTCCCACAACGCGCAGCCGGGGATGAATCCGCTTGGCCAGACGGAAGATCTCGCGGACCGGTTGGAAAGTACCGACACCGGCCAGGTGGGGGGGATGGTCCAGCGCGTTCCGGGTCCCGATGCCGACGCCCGCCCCGGCGGGATCCGTGACCACGCCGAACACGTGGGGGACGCGGCCGTCGCGGTTGGCCGCCGCCAGCGCCTGCAGCGCGGGCGTCGTCAGGGTGATCGCCAAATCGAAGCCGCCGTGGACGATGCCGTGGGCGATCGTACCGGCGGTGGGCAGGTCGTTTTCGGCATTGAACAGTTGCACCGCCAGCGACCGGCCGCTCACAAACCCTTCGTCGGCCAGTCCGGCCAGCACGCCGTCCCGGCTCAGATCCACGCCGGGCCGGCTGGAAATCTGGAAGATGGCGACGCGCGGGATTTGGCCGCGGACCCGCTGCCGGTTCGACCAGTCGGAGACAAGCAACACCCCGGCGGCCGCGGCGATGAGGCCCACGCCCAAAGCCAGCCGCCGGATGGCATAGGCGGCGACCGATCCCTGCCCGGGGTTCTGACGCGCCATGTTCTCACCCGTCCGTTGATTCAACTGGTACGATTGTACCTTCTCCGTTCCGGCCGATCAACCGTCGTTCGCGGAGCCGGCGGGGAAAGCTTTGACAACGGGCGTGAAATTGCCTATCTTGGGGGCTTGAATTCGCGCCGGAGGAACACGCATGGCCGAGGCAACGGTACCGCGCCGACGGGTCCTGTCGGGGATCCAGCCGTCAGGACAGCTTCACCTGGGCAATTACTTCGCCATGATGAAGCGCATGATCGAATTCCAAACCAACAACGAACTGTTCTGCTTCATCGTCAACTATCACGCGCTCACCACGGTTCAGGACAGCAAGACGCTGCGCCAGGGCACCGTGGACGCCGCCATGGACTTCCTCGCCCTCGGCCTGGATCCCGAGCAGTCGATTTTCTGGGTCCAATCGGACGTGCCCGAAGTGGTGGAGCTGACGTGGATCCTGTCCTGCGTCACATCCATGGGCCTGCTGGAGCGCTGCCACTCCTATAAGGACAAGATCGCCCGCGGCCTGATTCCCACCCATGGCCTGTTCGCCTACCCGGTGCTGATGGCCGCCGATATCCTCCTTTACCAATCCCACATCATCCCCGTGGGCAAGGACCAGAAACAGCACGTGGAGGTCACCCGCGACATCGCCGAACGGTTCAACAACGTGTTCGGAGACACATTCGTTCTGCCGGAACCGGCCATTGATCCGGAAGTCGCCGTGGTGCCCGGCCTGGACGGCCAGAAGATGAGCAAATCGTACGGCAACACCATCGAAATCTTCGCCGACGAGAAGATCCTGCGCAAGAAGGTGATGAGCATCGTCACCGATCCCACCCCGGTGGAGGCGCCCAAAGACCCCGACCAGTGCACCGTGTTCGCCCTGTACCGGCTGTTCGCGACGCCGGACGAACTCGCCGATCTGGACCGGCGCTACCGGGCCGGCGGCATGGGCTACGCGGTAGCCAAGGAAATGCTGTTCGAGAAGATCCGGACGTATTTCGCGCCGTACCGGGAGCGGCGGCTGGAACTGGCCGCCCAGCGCGACGCCGTGGAGCAGATCCTCGCCCGGGGCGCCGAAAAGGCCCGCGCCATCGCCCGACCCACCTTGCGCAAGGCCCGCCGCAAGACCGGGCTTGAATACCTCCGGTCATGAACCCGCGTCGGCCGGTTCCTGCCAGGCATAAAAGCTGAGCGCCGAGTCGCCGTGCCGGACGGTCCGCACTCGCGCCAGCGCGCCCGCCGCCACCGGCACAGCCACCTTTTTAAAATGATTCACCGTCATCAGCCCGCCGGGGGCCAGCAGGCCCGACCCGGCCACGGCCGCCAGCGCCTTGTCGTACAACCCCTCGAAATACGGCGGGTCGAAGTAGATCAGGTCGAACCGGTCGCCGTCCCGGGCCAGCCGGGGGATCTGCCCCAGGATGTCCCCCCGGATCACCCGCACGCCGGTCTCGATCCGGCAGTGCGCCAGGTTCTTGCGGAGGTACTTCAGCGACCGCTCGCTCACCTCGACGAACACCACTTCCGCGACTCCGCGGCTGAGCGCCTCGATTCCCACCGAGCCGCTCCCGGCGCACAGATCGAGGAACCTGACGCCACCGAGACGGTCCTGGACGATGTCGAAGTAACACTCGCGCAGCTTGCCGATGGTGGGCCGGATGCTCAGGTCCGGCGGGAGGAAGAGCTGGCGCCCCTTGAGGCGGCCGGCGATGATCCTCATGGTTGTTCCGGGTCCGGCTTGCCTGCGACGGTCGGCCGGAGGGCCGCCGGCGCCGGATCCTTGAAATCCGGCATTTTTTCGAAATACGGCACCACGTCGGGATAGAGCGGATTGGGCCGGTAGCCCCATTCCAGAAAGTCGATCTTGAAAAACCCCTTGTACCGCGAGATGCGCGAATTGCCGTCAGCCCGGCAGACCTGGGGAATCGTTATACCGTTCGGCAGGGTCCGGTACTCCACCTGGGCGTGTAGTTCCACCAGTCCGTCCAGGTTGTCATCCAGCAGCTCAAAGTGGTGCAGCCGGTCAACGACCAGCCGGACCGGATGGCCGGTGGCCGGATCCACGTAAAACACGCCCTCCACCAGCGGCTCCGCGTCGGAGTGGGGATAGATCCTCAAGATCCGGCATTTCCGGTCGTTGATCACCGCCTCACCCAGATCGGTGATTTCAAACAGGCCTTTCCGCTCCGGGTAGAGGGGAAAGAACAACAGCTCGAGGAAGCGGGGCGCGCCGAACACGTTCCGGCTGGAATCGGAAACCGACTTGGGTTTGAGCTTGCCGTCCGTGTCCGACACCAGCCGGGCGATGACTTCCCGGTTCTTGTCCGCGCCCACTTCCGCCACCGACAGCCGCTGGTAGAACGAATTCTCATACGCGCCTTCCGGCGTGCGCTCCTTGAACCGTTCCACGTAGAGCCGCTGAAAATAAACGCATCGGTCGCGGAAGAAGCTGCCACGATGCTGCGCGTTGGCGAGGTTGTCGATGAGTTCGGCCAGACTCGGCGGATTGCCCTCGGTGGGTTCCTGGGCCACCAGCGCCAGGGGCGTCATGGTCAGCAGAACGAAGGCAATCAGGGCGCGACGTGTCATGGTTCGCCTCCAATGAATCATGTGGGGACCGGCCGTTGCGGGCGCGCCGGCGGATCAGCGCCAGTAACGCTCCCACTTGCCGTCGACGAGGGCCCGGATCTCCGGGCTCATGGCGACGGGCTCGGGCCAGGGCCGGGTGAAGCCTTCGCCGGGCCATTTGCGGGTCGCGTCGACCCCCATCTTCGATCCGAAATCGGGCAGGCGGGACGCGTGGTCCAGGCTGTCCACGGGGCCCAGCACGAACTCCGTGTCCCGCTGCGGATCGATGTGGTTCAGGGCCGCCCAGGCCGTTTCGCTTAGGTCCTGGATGTTGACCGTGTCGTCCACCACCAGGATGCACTTGGAGAACATCGCCTGGCCGAGCCCCCAGATGCCGTGCATCACCTTGCGCGCGTGGCCCGGATACGCCTTGCGGATGGCCACGATGATCAGGTTGTGGAACACGCCCTCGAACGGCAGGTGGATGTCCACAATCTCCGGAAACTGCTTGCGGATCACCGGCAGGAGAATCCGTTCGATGGCCTTCCCCATCCAGCAGTCCTCCATGGGCGGCCGGCCGACGATGGTCGTGTGGTAAATCGGCTGGCGTTTCCGGGTGACGCATTGGACGTGGAACACCGGGTAGTCGTCCGCCAGCGAGTAGAAGCCGGTGTGGTCCCCGAACGGCCCTTCCCGCCGCAGCTCGCCGGGCTGGACGTAGCCCTCGAGCACGATCTCCGCCGTGGCCGGGACTTCCAGGTCCACCGTCCGGCAGGGAACCATCTCCACGGGGCCGCCGCGCAGGAATCCGGCGAAGATCATCTCATCGAAATCTTCGGGCAGGGGCAGCGTGGCGGCGAAGGTGACCACCGGATCGGCCCCGATCGCCACGGCCACCTCCAGGCGGCGGCCGTCACCGAGACTCTCGCGATAGTGGCGGGCGCCCCCTTTGTGAATCTGCCAGTGCATGCCGGTGGTGGCGGCGTCGTGAAGCTGCAGCCGGTACATGCCGCAATTGCGCTTGCCGGTGGCCGGATCCCGCGTGAACACCAGTGGGAGCGTGACGAAACGGCCGCCGTCGTCCGGCCAGCACTGGAGCACGGGCAGGTCCGCCAGGGAAAATCCCTCGGTGAGGATCACCTCCTGGCAGGGCCCGCTCCGGACGGTCTTGGGGAAGAAGCCGGCCAGGTCGGCCAGCTTGGGCAGCATCCGGATCTTGTCCGCGAGCGATGCCGGGCTTTTGAACTCGAGCAGATCCTGGACGCGGGCCGCCACGGCATCGAGGTCGGGCGCGCCCAGGGCCAGGCACATCCGCTCCAGGGTGCCGAACGCGTTGATCAGGACCGGGATCTCCGACCCCTGGACATTTTCGAACAGGAGCGCCGGGCCGCCGGCCTTGACCACCCGGTCGGCGATCTCGGTGATCTCCAGCACCGGCGACACGCTCTCGCGGACGCGCCGGAGCTGGCCCGCCCGCTCCAGCGCCGTGATGAATTCATGCAGGTCGCGATAGGCCACGCGCGCGCTCCGTTCCTCCGATTGCCGCGCCCGTCAGATCCCTTGCCGCGCCTGGATCCGACGGACCGCCACCATCGCCGCCGACGCGACGTCGGCGTCGCTGTCGTGGGTGTACGACTGGATTTCGGCCAAATTCTGCGCCGCCCCCGCCACTCCGATGGCTTCGAGGATGCGGATGCGGGTCTTGCCCTTGCTGGCGCGCAGGTGCGGGTACAGGTCGGCCAGCTGTTCGGGGGTCAGCTCCGCCAGATAGCCGAACATCTGGTCGCCGTGTTTCATGCCGCCCAGCTCACGCACCATGTCCTGCAACCGCTCCTTGTGCCCCAGGCGGTAGAACGCGTAGGCGAGCGCCAATTGGTATCGCTTTCCCTTGGCGCCCGCTGAGCGCTCCACCAGCGCCGGCTCGTACCGGGGATCGGCCAACCGGGCCAACCCTTCTGCTGCGGCGACCCGGAAATCCTCCTTGTCGTGGCGAAGCGCGGGCAGATACAGTTTGGCCGCCCGGTCATCACCGATCAGGGCCAGCGCCTGCAGACATTTGAGCTGGAGGTCATCGGACGAGGAGGCGGGGATCACGCCGAACACCTTCTCGCGCTCCTTGATACCCATCTGGTAGATGTCCATGATGGCGTCCACCGACTCCTTGCAGCGCAGCAGGCCGCTGGTAAGGATCGCCTCGTCGTGCACCGCTTTGTCAGGATCGTTCACGTACGGCACGAGCCGGCCGCAGGCGTCCGGGTCACCGATCTTGTAGAACGAGCGGAAGTATTCGATCTTGATCCCGTTCTCGGGTTCACGGGATAGCACGTCCTTCATCTGCGGCAGCGCCGCCCGGCCACGGAGAGTGCCCAGGCCCATCACGGCGGCCTTGCGCACGCCCGCTTCCGGGTCTTCGAGCCGCTGGGCCAAAGCCTGAATCGCGTCAGCCGAGACGGGCACGTACGGCTCCACCACCAGCGTGTTGTAATCGCTGTCGAACGGGTTGAGGAATTCGATCACCTTCTTCGTCCCGGCGACAAAGCCGCTTTCGTCGACCACATAGACTTCCAGCAGGGCGGCGATCGCCTTTCGGCGGATGTCGGTCTCGGTATCCGCGATCATGGAGATGTAAGTGGGCAGCGCGCGGGGATCATGGATTTTCGCCAGCGCCTCCAGAACCGCCAAGCGGACCGCCGGCTGGCTGTCCGCCGCCGCCTCCATGAGCGCCGGCACCGCCTGGTTCAGCTTGTTGACGCCGAGCAGCCGGGCCGCTTCCGCCCGCCGGTCCGGATCCGGGTGCTTCAGATCGTAAACCAATCCGTCGACGCTGACTTTGCGGGTTTGGGTCTGGGCCACGACGCCCGTCAACAGGGCGCCGCTCAGGAGCAGCAACAGAATCAGGTGCATCTTGCGCACGGTGTGTCTCCTTTGACGCGGCGACAGCCGGTTGGCCGCGCCGTCTGACGATCTCCCCCGATAGCGTTCCCGGGCCGACTGCACCCGGGATTCATCGCTCCGCCTTATTATAGGGGACGCTCCCGCCCAGTGCAAAATCTTTCAACCGTCGGACGCGCCGGGAGCGCGCCATCCCCGCTTTCCGCCGGGCAGATTCTTTGCTTCCGCCGGCGGGAATATGGTATACAAGAGGCGCGTCGCAGCCGTCCCGCCACGCAGGCAATCCGTCATCCGCGACGCGACACGCGCATGTCCACAAACACACTGATCAGCTACGTTTTTTTGATTACCGGCCTGGTGGATTTCATCGTCGTGCCGCGCGTTCTGCTCGGCGTCTGGCGCCGGCAGGGGCCGCCGGAGGCCACCCGGGCCAAACTGGTCCGGATGCTCCGGCTCAGCGGCCTGGCCCTGATCGTCATCGGCGTGCTGTTCTTCTATCAGATTCTGAGCGTCTGATCCGGTTCCCCCTTCGGTCGCACCTATGCCCACAAAGATTTCCGCCAGCCGCCTGGAAGTCGGAATATTCCTCCTGCTGTGCCTGTTTTGGGGTACCACCTGGCTGGCCATCAAGCTGTCCCTGGCCACCATCCCGCCGGTGTTCGGCGTCGCCATCCGCTTCGCCGTCTCGGCCGCGCTGCTGCTCCTTCTGGCGCGGCTCCGCGGTGAAGGTGTGCCCCGGAACGGCGCCACACATCTCAGCATCGCCGTCGTCGGCGCGTTTTCCTTCTGCGCCAGTTACCTGCTGGTCTACATCGGCGAACAATGGATCTCCTCGGGGCTGACGGCGATCGTGTTCGCCACGTTTCCGTTTTACATCGCCATTCTGGCCCACGTCGGTCTGCCCGACGAACGGCTGGGCGTCATGAAACTCGTCGGGGTGGGACTCGGTTTCGCCGGCATTTACGTGCTGTTCCGGCAGGAGCTGGGCGGCGGCGGCGACTCTCCGCTCGGCATCCTGATGATCCTCGGCGCCAGCCTGGCCTCGGCCGTCAGCAACATCGTGGGCAAGCGCCTGCTGCTGCGCAACGCCGTCCCGCTGGTCATGTTCAACGGTCTCAGCATGCTGTACGGCAACATCCTGGTGTGGATCATCTGGCTGCTGGCGGAGCGGCGGACGCCCGACCGGTGGACCGCCGAGGGATTGCTGGCCACACTCTACCTGGTGGTGTTCGGCACGGTCATCTCGTTCATCGCCTATTACTGGCTCCTCAAGCGGGTGGACACCACGCGGGTGGCGATGATGACCTTCATCACCCCCGTCGTGGCGATGATCGCCGGCTGGCTGTTCCTGCGCGAAGCCGTATCGCCTTCCCTGCTGGCCGGCTCCGCCCTGATCCTGCTGGGCGTGTTTTGTACCTGGGCCGGATCCCGGAGGCCACATGGAGCGCATTAAGAAATTCACCGCCGGCCCTGACGACGCCGGGTTGCGCGTGGACCGGGCGGTCCTGTTCCACGTGGACGGCGTCAGCCGCGCCCTGTTGCAGAAGGCCATCCGGGAGGGCCAGCTCACCGTCAACGGACTGCCCGTGAAGCCCAGCGACGCGCTGCGGCCCGGCGACAAGGTGGTTCTCCGGCTGACGCCGCGCGAGCCGCTTCGAATCGAGGCCCAGGAGCTGCCCCTCGAGATCGTGTACGAAGACGACCGGCTCATCGTGATCAACAAGCCCGCCGGACTGGTGGTGCACCCGGGCGCCGGCGTGGCCGACGGGACGCTGGCCAATGCCCTGGTCCATCATTTCGGCCGCCTGCCGGGCACCGAATCCCTCCGGCCCGGCATTATCCACCGGCTGGACAAGGAAACTTCCGGGCTGCTCCTGGTCACCCGGACCGAGGAGAGCATGCAGCGGCTGTCCGCGATGTTTCAGAAGCGGGAAATATACAAGGAATACATCGCGCTGGTGTATGGCGTCATGAACGCGCCGCACGGATTCATCGACCGGCCCATCGGCCGACATCCCGTCCACCGGATGAAGATGACCGTTCACGCCCCGCGGGGGCGGGAATCCCGAACGGAGTGGTTTGTGGAGACCGTTTACGCCGGCTTGACGCTGTTGCGCGTGGTCCTGCACACCGGCCGCACTCACCAGATCCGCGTCCACTTGTCGGCTCAAGGGCGTCCCATCGTCGGCGACACGTTGTACGGTGGCAGCCGGCCCATCCGGATCCGTCAGGGCGGCGCCGTTCGGACCATCGCCCCGCCCGACCGCTTCTTTCTGCACGCCCGGCGGTTGCGCTTCTTCAACCCATGGCTGAACCGGGAGATGGAATTCTTCGCCCCCCTGCCGGACGATCTGGCCCGGTTCCTCGAGCAAATGCCCCCCCCGGAGTCTTCCGCTCAGAACCGGCGCTTCAAAAGATAGAGATCGACGGTCGAGACACTGCCGTCGTCGTCCAGATCCCCCTCCGCCAGATCGAGCGCCTCGGCGGACACGTTACCGGCCAGATAGCCCGACAGCAACGCCAGGTCGGCGGCCGTGGCCGTGCCGTCGCCGTTCACGTCGCCCGTGGCATACCGCCGGCAGGCCCGCACCGACAGGCCCAGCGACCAGCCCGTGATCGTTCCGGCATCCGGCAACCTGCCGTCCACCGCCGCCAGGCCCCACTCGCCGGCGGCAGCCACACCGCGCAGAATATCCAACGAGTCTTCGGGCCGATAGGCGCCGGTGAATGGCGCCTGACCGGCGGTGACGGCGGTGCTGGCGTGCTGGTCAAAAATTGTGTGGATGTAATTGTCGCCGGACCCGCCGTTCCCGCTGGACAGCTCGACGATCGTCCCGTCCGGGCCGAACAGGAACAAGTTGAGGTCGCTGACGTATGGATGGGTGATATCCACTTGAACCGTCACGGCGGCCACCACGCCCTCCCGATCAGGGATTGTGAGCCAGGTGACGACGCCGGCGGGATCGCCGTCCGGGATCGGTTTCGGCACATCGGCGCCGTCGACCGCCACCACCGACTCTTCACCCAGTGCCGCCGTGAAAGTGTCCGTCACCATGCCCCGATCGGTTTCGGCCGTCACCTGCAGCAGGAGTTCCGCCGCGCACGAGGCCACACCGCTGATTTTAAAACAGAGATCGCGGGCGGAGACTGTGGCGACGGCGCCGGGCGCCAGCTCGCCCACCACCAGTTCCCCGCAACGGACCTCAGCCGGACCGTCGGTCACCGCGAGCAAGACGGTCACATCGGAAACGGTTGCCGCGCCCGTATTTTGCACGGTGAGCGCCAATCCCCAGGTCTCGCCCGGATCCAGAAACGCGTCGCCGTTGCCGTCGAGCTCCTCCAGTTCCGCGTCGCCGAATTCCAGTTCCGCCCTGGCGGTCATGGACACGTTCACGCGCGTGGCCGGACCCGCGCCGATCACGATGCCGTCCACGGTTGTCGGCTGGTAGCCCTCGGCTTCGAACACCAGCTGGTACGTTCCGGGCAGGAGGCGGCGATGGAAGTCGCCCACGTCGGGATCGGTGTAAAACGGCATATTTCGACCCGCCACGGTGACGACAGCCGCCACGGGCTGGCCGGTATCGGCATCCGTCACCACGCCGCGGACACCCTGGTGGCATTCCGCCAGGTAGGCGAGCAGGCTGTCCCGGTTGTCTTCCCAGAGCCCGGGCAGGGCGGCGGCATCCGGCCATTTGATGTCGCTGATCTCCCCTGTCAGGTCCATGCATCCCATCCAGTTATAGCTCCAATCCTGAAGCCCCCCGAACAGCGCGTACCAGTCGTTGCCGTTGGTGATGCCGTGCTCGAAGAGCGGGCTGTTCCACATGGGCGGGTTGGCCGCCGCGTACGTCTCGGCCGTGTGGATGAACACGTCGTCGTCGGGGCAGGCGGCGTACATGCCCGAGGGGAGCGTGGCGCTGTCCCACGGATAATTCATCACCAGGGCTCCGCCGTGGAAATTGGCGGACATCACCGGCCGCCGTTCGCCAAAAAACATCATCACGTGTTGCGTTTCCGCCTCGCGGCCGTTCGGCGTGTTATCCGGATCGCTGATCCGGTCCGGAAAATTCCGGTTCAAATCCACGCCGTTGGCGTTGTACCGGGATCCGGCGGCATGGCCGTCGGGATTGAGCATGGGGAGGATGTAGATTTCCGTCTCATCCACCAGCCCGGTGACCGTATCGTCCGTGCCGTACCTGTCAAGGAGGTATCGGCTGAGGTAAACAAGCATCTCGGTGCCCACGGGCTCGTTCCCATGGATGGTGGAGGCGTAGCGGAATTCCGGCTCGTCCTCATCGGCGTCCGGATGATCGGAAATCTTCAGCACCCACAGTTCCCGGTTCTGAACCGATCGGCCCGCCGAGAGCAGCCGGCAGATGTTGGGATAGCTCGCCGCCAGGTTTTGCAGCTCCGCGGTCAGCTCGTCATAATCGTGGTACGCCTCCAGGGGATCGCCCGACCGCTTGCCCTGCGCCTGGAGCGCCCGGTATTGTTCGGCGGCCGGGTCGGGCGCCCACGTGATGGCTAAGCCCAGGGCCGCCGCCTTTTCAAACTCCTCCCGGCTGACATAGACATGGACGGTGCGGCCGTCCACGCGGTCGATGTCCGAGCCCAATTCCTGCAACAGCCCAATGTCGGCGGGCGCCGACACCTCCACCCGCGCCGTCCGGCGCTCCATGGCGCCCGACACCGTCTGGGCGATCACAATCACCGCCAGCCAAAAATAGCGCCGGATGCGTGCGGCTGCCATGTGGTGCTCGTCTGCTCTACGGAAATCGTCAGCCAACTTCCGGCCTGCCGTTCAGGCGGGAAGCGGGTGCCTGCGCCGGCCGCCTCGCCCCGGGACCCGGACTCAGTGGATGTCCAGTGCGAAGGGCATCACCGCCAGCATGGCTCCGGGACCCGGCAGGATGAACCGTCCGAGGAACGCCAGATCCCGGCGCAGGCCGGGGTGGACCTGGGCCAGTTGTGTCTCCGCCATGGATTCCATGATCTGTTCGAACAGTTTCTTCGGCACCGGGTACTCCACGATTCGCACGGCCCGGTTGGCCGGTATGCCCGCCTCTTTTTTGGCGATGGCGATGGCTTCTTCGAGGCCGCCGAGATCGTCCACCAGGCCGTGCTGGATGGCTTCCGCGCCGAGCCAGACGCGCCCCTGGGCGAACGGTTCCAGTTCCTCATATTTTTTCTTCCGGCTGTCGGCCGCCTTCTGGACAAAACGGTCGTAGAAGCCGCGGGTCATGGCCGCAAAGCGTTCCCGTTCGGCCGGCGTCATGCCGCGCGTGTCGTCCATCATATCGGCCCATTGGCCGCGCTTGACCGTCTCGAACCGGAGCTGCAGCCAGTCATACATTCCCTTCATGTTGAACTTGGCGTTAACCACGCCAATGGAGCCGGTGATGGTGGAGGGTTCCGCGACGATCCGGCGGCAGCCCATGCCGATGTAATAGCCGCCGGAGGCGGCCACGTCGGACATGGACGCGACAACCGGTTTCTTCTGATCGGTGATCCGCAGCTCCCGCCACATCAGGTCAGAGGCGATCCCGTCGCCGCCGGGGCTGTCGATGCGCAGGACGACGGCCTTGACTGACTTGTTCTGACGGGCTTTCTGCAGCGAGGCGATGACGGAGTCCGACCCCATTACCCGCCCCATCAGCGGACTGTAGGCGTCCTTGCCCCGGATGATGGTTCCAACAGCGTACACCACTGCGATCTGGTCGGCCGTGCCGTCGGTGATCGCCGGCCGGCTGACCCGCCGGTAACTCTTGCCGGAGATGGTGGTGAGCTTGTCTCGGCCCTTCTCCCCGTTCTTCTCCCGGAGCAGCGCCTCCACCTCGTCGGGATACAGGATCCCGTCGATCAGCTTGTGCTTGACGGCTTCGGTGGGATGGCTGAGCCCCGCCTCCATCATGGCCGCCACTTGCTCCGCGGGGATTTTCCGGAAGCGCGTGACCATCCCGTTGAACGACGCGACGGTTTTGTCCAGGATGTTGTCCATCACCTCGCGCTGGGCGTCACTGGCTGAATTGCGCTTGAGCATATCCCCGGCGCTCTTGTATTTGCCGATATTCTCCACTTCGGGTTCGATGCCGAATTTGTTGAACGTGTCTTTCAGAAACATCGCCTGGGCGACAAAGCCGTTCAGCTCGAAGAAGCCCTCCGGCGGCATGTAGATTTTATCGGCGGGCAGGGCGCATGCATAATCCCGCTCGTTGCAGACCACGGAGGTGGCGTAGATGAACTTGTTGCTCTTCTTGAACGCCTCCAGCTTGTTCTGCAGCTCCTCCACCTTGGACCAGCCCAGATTGGGACTCTCGATGCGGAGCCAGAGACCGGTGATGCGCTGGTCCGTGGTCGCCTTGTCGATATTGTTCAGCACCTGCTGGAAGGTGAGGGCGGGCGGCTCGAACAGGCTGAGGGTGAAATCCGACGGCGCGTTCTCCGGCAGCTCGCCCGTGAGTTCCACCAACAGTACGGATTTGTCCTTGACCGACGGTTCGGACTGAACCATCGCCTGCACCGCGAAGTACATCAACAGACCCACCCCGACCAGCACCATCAGGACAATCAGGGTGATGATCCAGCCCTTCTTGATCTTCATGCCCGTTCCTCCCGATCCGATGATTGAATGTCTGCCTGCTCTTACGAAATCACCGCCGCCGTGTTTGTCGGTGGCGGCGTCCGGGTTCGATTCTCACCGCACCGCCTTCGGTGGACCGTCGGTCATTCGGCTGCGGACGGAATAGGTGTGGGCGTGGCACAGCGCCACGGCCAGCGCGTCCGAAGCGTCCAACGGCATGTCTTGCCCGCGCAAACCGAGCAGCAGGCGCACCATCTCCCGCACCTGCTCTTTCTCGGCGCGGCCGTACCCCACCAGCGCTTTCTTGATGGCCAACGGGGTGTAGGACACCACCGGGATGTTCGCCAGCTCCAGCCCCAGCAAGATGGCCCCCCGGGCCTGCCCCAGCTTCAGGGCGGATCGTGCGTTCGCCGCAAAGAACACGTCTTCGACCGCGGCGAAATCGGGCGGATATGATTCGATCACCTGGCAAAGCCCCTCGTGGATCAGCCGGAGCCCGGCCGAAAATGTCGCCGCGCCGCGGGGACGCACCACCCCCCATGCCAGCGCCGCCAGCCGGTTGTTCCGGCTTTCGATCACGCCGTAGCCCGTCACCTCGCTGCCCGGATCGATCCCGATCACACGCATGGTTCCGCCCTGCCCGACGGCAATGAGACTATTTCACCACAAAGCGCATCGAGGACCAAGGCCGAATCGCAGATCCCGGTCCGTTTGACTGAAACGTCGTTCGAGCCATCACCCTGTTTTCTCGGCCATCCGCCCGACCAGCCGGCCGCTAAACAAGCAGGCGCCCACACGGGGCGCCTGCAGCAAAACCGGACCGGCGGCGGGACGGTCGATCACGTCTGCATTTCGGACTCGTCGATGTCAAAATTGGCGTACACGTTCTGGACGTCGTCGTGATCCTCCAGGGACTCCATCAACTTCAGCATCTGTTGGGCGTCCTTGCCCGTCAGTTTCACCGTGTTCTGGGGCAGCATGGAAATTTCGTTCACTTCCAGCGTCATCCCGGCTTTTTCCAACGCTTCTTTCACCGCTTCGAAGCTGTCCGGAGCGCAGGTGATCTCGTAGTTTTCGTCGCTGAGCTCCAGATTGTCCACCCCCGCTTCCAGGACGATCTCATACAGTTCTTCCTCGGTTTTCTGCGCGGCGGGAACCAGAAAATAACCCTTGCGGTCGAACATCCAGGCCACGCAGCCGTTCTCACCGAGGTTGCCGTTGTTTTTCGCAAACACATGGCGGATCTCGGAAACAGTCCGGTTGCGGTTGTCGGTCAGGACCTGGAGCATGACCGCCGCGCCGCCCGGACCGTAGCCCTCATAGGTGATGTCTTCGTAGTTCGTACCGGGCAACTCACCGGTGCCCTTCATCACGGCCCGTTTGATGTTGTCGGCGGGCATGTTGGCCGCTTTGGCGTCCAGGATGGCCTTGCGGAGCCGCGCGTTGCCGTCCGGATCGCCGCCGCCGGCGCGGGCGGCCACGGTGATCTCCTTGATCAATTTGGTGAACACCTTGCCCCGCTTGGCATCCACCGCGGCTTTCTTGTGCTTGATGGAATGCCACTTTGAATGTCCGGACATACGAATATCTCCTCTGTTTTCAAAATTTCGGGTTGAACTCCGCCGTACATTCAAAGGCCATGGAACGAGCGGAATGGGTATATTATAATTTCGTTTTGAGTGAAAGTACACAGGGTTAAGGAGCCGCCGATGCCCGACATCCTGGCCGTGATCGGAGGCAGCGAGGCGTATCGTCACCTCCATACCGGAGCCTGGCGGATCCTCGAAACGGTCGCCGTGCCGACGCCGTTCGGCGAAGTTCCCGCAATTCAGCGCATCGCCTTAGCCGGCGAGCTGACCGCCTGGTTTCTCTCGCGCCATGGCCAGCGGGATTACGCGGTCAGCGCCCCGTTCGTCAATTACCGCGCCAACATTTACGCGCTGAAGGAGCTGGGCGCGGCCCGCGTCCTGGCCTGGTCCGGGCCCGGCTCGCTCCATGCCGACCGGTACCATCCCGGTCAACTGGTTCTTCCCGCCGACATCATCGACGAGACCCGCCGGCGCCCTTCCACTTTTTTTGCCGGCCGGGGCTGGGGATTCATCCGCTCTTCCCCCTGCTTTTGCCCCGGCGGCCAAACCGCCTTCCGGCAGGCCGCCACCGAGGCCGGGCTGGAGTGCGGCGATGACGCAGTCTACGTGTGCACCGAGGGTCCCCGCCTGGAGACGGCGGCGGAGATCCGGAAATTCCGCCGGAACGGCGGGGATCTGGTGGGCATGACCCTGGCTCCGGAGGCGTTTCTGGCCCGCGAACTGGAGATGTGCTACACCCCGCTCTGTTACGTCACCAACTATGCCGAGGGCGTGGTGGATCGGGAGTATCGCGGCGGGGAACTGTTTGGCGGGATGATGAGCGACACCGACCGCGTCGCCGTCGATCAGTCGGTCCGCCTGCTTCCCCGGCTGTTCAGCCGCGCCCTGGAGCTGTTGGCAGACGCGCCCCGCAACTGTCCGTGCGCCCAGGCCATGCGACGCTACACGCGCGACGGCCGTCTCGGCGATGACTGGCACGGGTGGCTGGGCGATCCCGACGTTTGAGGCGCCTGTTGTCATCCCGGCGGTGTTTTGCTATCATAGCCGATCTTTGCCTTCCGGCCGCCGCCGGTGGCTGGCACATCCGGACAAGCGACTCACATGAAAAGACCGCTCACCCATATCCGCAATTTCTCCATTATCGCGCATATCGACCACGGCAAATCCACCCTGGCCGACCGCATCCTCGAGCTGACCGGCGCCCTCACCGCCCGGGAGATGGCCGACCAGGTTCTGGACGACATGGATCTGGAGCGGGAGCGCGGCATCACCATCAAGGCCCACGCCGTGCGGCTGACTTACCGCGCTCAGGATGGCCGAGACTATCAGTTCAACCTCATTGACACGCCTGGCCACGTGGATTTCACCTATGAGGTGTCACGCAGTTTGGCCGCCTGTGAGGGGGCGTTGCTCGTCGTGGACGCCTCCCAGGGTGTTGAAGCCCAGACGTTGGCCAACACCTACCTAGCCGTGGAAAATGATTTGGAGCTCGTCCCGGTCCTCAACAAAATTGACCTGCCCGGCGCCGACGCCGAGCGCGTCTCTCTCCAGGTGGAACAGGTCGTCGGACTGAAGCGCGCCGACATTTTACTGGCCAGCGCCAAGGAGGGCCGTGGCGTCCAGGAGATCCTGGAGGCGATTGTCGCCCGAATTCCCCCGCCGCAGGGAGATCCCGACGGTCCGCTGAAAGCGCTGGTGTTCGACTCCTGGTACGATGTCTATCGCGGCGTGGTGATCCTGCTGCGGGTGGTTGACGGCCGAATCAGCAAGGGGATGCGCATCCGCCTCATGAGCGCGGCGAAGGACTTCTTTGTCGAGGAAGTCGGGGTGATCACGCCCAAATTCCAGATGACCGGGCGCCTGGAGACGGGCGAGGTGGGTTTCATCATGGCGGGGATCAAAAATGTCGACGACGCCCAGGTGGGCGATACGATCACCGAGACCGACCGCCCGGCGGCTGAGCCCCTCGCGGGCTTCCAGGAAATCAAACCGGTGGTGTTCTGCGGCCTTTACCCGGTTCAGAGCGAGCAGTACGCCGACCTGAAAGACGCCCTCAAGAAACTCCGGCTCAACGACAGCGCGTTCCGTTTCGATCCCGAAACATCCACCGCCCTCGGATTCGGGTTCCGCTGCGGTTTCCTCGGCCTCCTGCACATGGACATCGTCCAGAGCCGGCTGGAACGGGAGTTCGAGCTCGACCTCATCTCCACCGCGCCCAGCGTGCGCTACCGCGTCATCTGCAAGACAGGCGAGGATCTCTATGTCGAAAACCCCGCCCATTTGCCACCGACCGGCGACATCGTCCGGATCGAAGAGCCGATCTACACCACCATGGTCATGACGGCCGATGAGTACCTCGGCGGCATTCTCAATCTGCTTGAGGAAAAGCGCGGCACCCAGCGCGGCTTCGAATACGTAGGCGAAAAGCGGGTCATGCTCACCTACGACCTGCCGCTCAACGAGATCGTCATCGATTTCTACGACCGGCTCAAGTCGGTCAGCCGCGGCTATGCCTCCATGGATTATCACTTCGCCGGTTACCGCGAGTCCGACCTGGTCAAGCTGGACATTCTGGTCAACGGCGAACCCGTGGACGCCCTCTCCAGCATCGTCCACCGCAGCCTCGCCTACCGACGCGGCCAGGCGCTGACCGCCCGCCTGCGCGAGGTCATCCCCCGGCAGATGTTCGAGGTGGCGGTTCAGGCAGCGGTGGGCAACAAGGTCATCGCCCGGACCACCGTCAAAGCGATGCGCAAGAACGTCCTGGCCAAGTGCTACGGCGGCGACATCACGCGCAAACGCAAGCTGCTTGAAAAGCAGAAGGAAGGCAAACGGCGGATGAAACGGGTGGGCCGGGTGGATATTCCCCAGGACGCGTTTCTGGCGATCCTCGACATCAAGACGGACTGATCTTCGCCCGAATACGCCGGGGTCACAGCCGCGGCACCAGCGGCTCCCCGCCGAGTTGCCGCGGACTGACAATGCCTCCCGAAATGATCAGCTTCATGGCCTCCTCCACGCTGAGCGGAACTCGGACGATCTGCTCCACGGGCAGCATGGTCAGAAACCCCGTGGTCGGGTTGATGGAGTTCAGCAGCAGCACCAGGCCCATCCGCTGTCCCTCCGGCAAGGTCACGGTTCCGTTCAGGAACCCGAATGCCCACAAACCCGGAGACGGATAGGGAACCATCACCACGGCTTTCGGTTCTTCCGATTCACCCGGGGCGAATGCGTTCAGGATCTGCTTGATGGCTCCATAGATGGAACCCGCAAGGGGGACCTGGGCCAGCAGCCGGTCCGCCAGGCCAAGCAGACGCTGGGCCACGATATTCTGGGTGATCAGCCCCACGATGAAGATCAACAGAATGGTCACGAAGATGCCCAGGCCGGGAATGTACGTCGGCGTGGACGGGCCGAGCAGCGGCGTCAGCAGGTTGTCGGTGAAGCGGAACAGGACAATCAGGATGTACACCGTGATTGCCACGGGCACCACCACCAGCAGGCCGGAAAAAAACGAGCGACGCAAGATCCGGCTGACCGAACCGCGGACGCTGGAAAGGGCCATGGCACAAACCTCCCCGCGATAATCGGCGCCATCTTATCACAGTCCGTCAGGCGGGATGGTCCTCAGGATGAGTCGCGCAGACTGTCGGCTGCCGATGTGATGCGGGCGTACTCCAAACCCTGACTGATAAGACGCGATACTGGCACAAACTGATAGCCCCGGCGGATCATACCGGCGATCAGATCGTCCAGAATCGTCGAGGCGCGTTCCTTCCGCCGTTGGCTTCCCGTGTGCATGAGGATGATCGCGCCGTTGGCTCCGCCCGGCGTCCCGCCGTCGAACGCAAGCAGCCGTTCCAAAATCTGGGGGGCCGTGAGGTAACGGGGTTCGGCCGGATCCGCCACCCAGTCCAGTGAATCCATTGACTTGTCCCGTTTCCGGTTTCGGGTCCAGGTCACATGCCAGTATCCGATTTCCGCCGCCCAGGCGTTGATGGTCGGATTGGTCTCACCGAACGGCGCCCGCCACAACCTGGCCATCGGTTGTCCGGTCACGTTCCGAAAAACGGCTTCGTTTTTCCGAAGCAGCTCGTGCAGGTACTCCCGGGTGATCTCCGGCCGCGTGTCGTGATGCCGGTTCTCCTCCCAGGTTGTCAGGTGCACGTGGCGGTACAGGTGGCTGCCGACTTCGTGGCCGTCCGTCACCGCGGCCCGCACAGATTCGGGAAACCGTTCCATGAACTCGCCCGTCAAAAAAAACGTGGCGGTGATGCGCCGCCGCGCCAGCACCTGGAGGATGGCCGGAAGATCCGTGTCGGTCGAATCGCCGTCAAACGTCAGGCTGATGTGCGGCAGATCGGGGGAGCCGCGGGTGAAATGAAACGGTCCTTCCGCCGACCATTCTTGCTGCAACCGATCCGGCAGCGCCATGGCCCGGGCAAGCGGCGCGTTGTCCGCTCGGGGCAGCGTCCTCGCGGCCGCCCCGGGGTGCGGCACTGCTGGTGCGCCCGCAATCGACGGCTGCGCCGGTCGGGAAGGTGGCGGCGGGCGGAACGGCGGCGCGACCAGGCCACCCATTGCGGCCAGCGCCAGTAACAACCCGAGTCCCCAGGCCAATGGCCGGAAGATGCCGGTTTTCAGCGGCCGGCCGCCGCCCGGCGGCTTCACCCCCTCCGTCCCGGGCGGATCAGAAGCCATATTTTTCAGCACGCGCAAGATGTCGCGGCAATTCCAGGCGGATGTCTTCCTGGATCCGCTCCGGCTGAAGCCGGGTGAATTGACGGTTGCGATACAAGATGTCTCCATCCACTAGCACGGCATGTACGTCCGATGCCCGGTAGGCGTAGACGATGGCCGCCACCGGATCGGGCGAGGGAAACGCGTGCAACGGATCCCGTTCCAGCACTATTAGATCGGCCTTCTTGCCCGGTTCGATGCTGCCGATATCCGATTCGAGGCCCAAGGCACGGGCGCCGTCGATGGTGGCCATCCGCAGGATATCCCGGGCCGGCAGAGCCAGCGGTCCCCGCCGCACTTTCTGGATGAGGGCCGCGGCGCGCATTTCAGTGAACATGTCCAGATTGTTGTTGCACGGTGCGCCGTCCGCCCCGATGGAAACCGAGACGCCCGCCGCCCGCATCTCCGGCACCATGGCCACGCCGGAGCCCAGTTTTAAATTGGATGACGGACAGTGCAGCACGTGCATCCCCTCGTCCCGGAGGATAGCCATTTCTTCGTCATCCACCCAGACGCAGTGGGCCAGGTAGAGCAGTTCGCCAGGCAGTCCCAGATCCCGGAAATACGTCACGTTTTTCCGGCCGGTTTTATCCCAGACCGCCTGCACCTCCTTAAGGTTCTCCGCGGCATGGGAGTGGACGGGCACGCGGTCGGCGACGGCGAAGTCGCGCAACTCCCGGAAGAGCCGGTCCGAGCAGGCCAGGGCGAACCGCGGCGCCAGGCCGGCGCGAATCCGGCCGTTCCCCCGGCCGTTCCATTCCTGGTGGAGTTTTTGGCCTTCCCGAATCGAGTGGGCTGTCTTTTCACGCAGCGGCGCCGGCACCTGATCCCCTTCATCCATCATGCATTTGCACACGACGGCGCGTACACCCAATTCTTCCACGGCCCGGAAGACCGCGTCGGTGTGATTGACAGTTTCCATGGTCAACACGGTGGTCGTTCCGGACGCGATCAGTTCCATCCCCCCCAACATGGCACTCAGGTACAGCGACTCCGGCGTATGCGCCGCCTCGAGCGGCCAGATTTTGCGACGGAGCCAGTCCAGCAGTTCCAGATCATCCGCCATGCCGCGGAACAAGGTCTGGGCCAGATGGACGTGCGTCTGGACGAAGCCGGGACACAGCAGCCGGCCTTCGAGGTCGATGGCGTTGGGCAGGGAGCTGTCGAACCGGCCGATGGCCCGGATTCGGCCGCCATCAATGGCCACGTCGCCATCGATGATCTCCAGATCCCGGTTCATGGTCACGATGCGGGCGTTCTTCAGCACCAAGAAGCGTTCGGGAGCGACATTTCCGTTCAAGTCGATCATCCTCAGGACGGGTTGACGGCCGCCGACACAGGCAAAAAAAAAGTGCTAATCCGGGCGCCGGATTAGCACGATCTGGGTCAGGTGTTTTTATTGGATCTGGATGTAATTCCCTAGATCCAAACTCTGGCGGGATTCGATCACCTTGGCCTTGGCGGTGTTGTCAAAAACCTGAATGATGACCGCCTCGCCCAGGATGATGCGGGGGATTTCCCGCTTGGCTGTCGCCGCGCGGCTGGCTTCTTTGAAGCCGGGCTCCAACTTCTCTTTGTAGCTGTCGTACCGGTTCGTCGGGAAAAATTCGTCGGTCTGCTTGTATTTTCCTTCGACTCGGTACACGGTGCAGATCTGTCCGGGAACCACGTTCTGATTGCGGCCCAGGTCCAGATACACGACATTGCCGTTGCCGGCGACACTCAGGCTGTCCTCGATGTAGACGATGTTGCCGGTAGCTTTCCCGTTATCTTCGATGAAGCGCTGTGGTTTGTGGGCTTTGTCGCGAACAATTTTCTCAATTTCCTGGAACGGCACCAGGGCATCTCCGATATGAACGGCCCGGGCAGCGAGATCAATCTGCGCGATGGCTTTGTCGTCGTGGGCGATGAGCACTTTCGCGGTGCCCAATTCCTGGTAGTAATATCCCACGAAGGCGTTGGTGACCGGGTTTCGAATCTCGCCGGCTGAGCGCAGGATGCTGAAGCGCTGGCCCGGCGACACGTTCTGCCGCATTCCCTTGTTGATGTAAACGATCTTCCCTTCATCCAGGTAACGCTGGATATTCTCGTCCTCGGCGCCGACGATGAAGGTGTCGAAGGCCATCGGCGTATGGCTGATCCGCCCCGTTCCGTATAGCTCATAGTCGGTGGCGTAATAGGTGTCGACGTCTTTAACCACGAGTTCAAGCGGCTTACGCTCGACCTTCGTCGGCGGCAACTGCTTTTTCAAGGCGCCCATGCCCGTTACCGACTCTTCAGTTACCTCTTCAGTTTCTTCGGGAACCTGGGGCTGCTCAACCAGTTTTGGCTGCTCGATCAACAGCGGATCGCCCGGATAGATCCAGTGCGGATTGGCGATATACGTATTCAGTTCCCAGATCTGAGGCCAGAGATAGGGGTTGTTCAAGTACTGGCGGGCCAGATCCCACAAGGTATCACCCCGCTGGACCACGTGCACCCTCGCTTCCTGGCCGTACTCCGGCGCGGCGTACGGCGACCAGTGTCCGTCTTTCTGCTTGCTCAGGTTCTTGAGCGGCGCGCCTTGGGCCGGAACGTTGGTTGCGGGCGCCTGAACGGTCTGACCGAACGCCACGGCAGTCAAAAGAGACAGAAGAAGGACAATTTTAGCTATCTTGCTCATGACCACCTCTTAGGCAGTAAGCTAATTTGTTGTATTCATTTGATCACTAGTAATAGCAACTTAACAAATGACGATTGTTTTTGTCAATACAAAATGTGATAAAAGTGTAGCACTTACAAGAAATCTGACAAAATATTTATATCCGTCCCGATTGCATAGTGAATCAATAGTAATTCGGTTTAAACAAACAAGGCCGGGCAATGCCCGGCCTTGTTAACCTTCTTGAAAGACTAGAATTAACGAGCTTCGAGCAACTTGATCGTCACGCGCCGATTCTGCTTGCGGCCTTCGGCGGTCTTGTTGTCGGCCACCGGGTTGGTCTTGCCGAGCCCGATGACGAAGAGCCGGTTCAGATCCACGCTCTTTTCTCCCACCAGGTAGCGGACCACGCTCTGGACGCGCTTTTCGCTCAGGCCGTAGTTGTACTCGGTGGACCCGATGCCATCGGTGTACCCTTCGAGGGTCATCACCATGTTCTTGTTGCCGGCAAACAGGCGGGCCGCCTCATCCAGCGTCGCTTTGGCTTCATCCGTCAGTCCCGACATATTGAAGCCGAAGTGGACATTCTTGGTGTCGACGATCGCATAGTTGTTGCGGGTATCAAAACGGGCCCGCAGATCGGTGACACCGGTGTTGGCTTGGGTGGCAAGATCCTTGGCGCTGGTGCCGATCCGCTTGGCCTCTTCGGCCTTGGCGTCAGCCGTGGCGGCCTTGTCGGACACCTGCTCGATGCGCGAGCTCAGCTGCTTGTTCAGGCTGGAGAGCTCATTGATCTGGCCGTTGAGCTTGGACACTTCCTGATCCATTTTCTGGTTGACGCGAGTTTCCGACGACTGGACCTCTTCCCGGACGAACTTCTTGGTTGCGCAGCCGGAGAATAGAACCAGGGCCAGGATGGACAGCACCACCAGGATCAGCATAGTGTTTCTCTTCATGATCGAACCTCCAAAAACATTGAAGTGGATAATACCTTTATTCAATAATTGCTTGGGACTTGCTTTTTGATGCAAATTATGGCGAACCTTGCCTATCATAGTCAATAAATTTTTAAAAGACAATAGTTTTAATGGGAATTTTATGCACCAAACGCCGCTTAGCGGGATTGTGATTGTTGACAAGCCCTCGGGAATGACCTCTCACGACGTGGTCGCCCGGCTCCGTCGTTGCGTGTCCGGCATCAAGATCGGACACGGCGGGACCCTGGATCCGATGGCCACCGGTGTTCTGCCTATCCTGCTGCACCGGGCCACGCGGCTGGCCCAATTTCTCTTGCACGACGACAAGGAATATGACGGGATCATCCGTTTCGGCTGGGCCACCGACACCCACGACCGCGAAGGGGAACCGCTGGCGGACGCCCGGCCGGCGGCTTTCTCGCGTTCCGATTTGGACGGATGGATCGGGACTTTTGTCGGGGACATCGTCCAACGTCCCCCGGCCTACTCGGCGATCAAATGGCAGGGCCGTCCGTTGTACCAGTACGCCCGGCGCGGTCAGGCGGCGCCCCGCCAGGAGCGGCCGGTGCGCGTGACGGCATTGGACGTCCGGGCCTGGGATCCGCCCGACCTGCACTTCCGGTTGGCCTGTTCCGGCGGAACGTACGTCAGGTCCATTGCCCATGAACTCGGAGAATTGGCGGGCTGTGGCGCCCATCTCCACGCCTTGTGCCGCCGGCGCCTGGGCCCGTTTCTACTGGAGCAAGCCGCCGCCCTCGACGAGCTCCTTGCGGCACCCCATCGAATCGCCGATCATGTTCTCCCCCCCGAACGGCTGCTGAGTCACCTGCCCCCGTGGCCGTGTCCGCCGGAGACCGCGGTGCGCGTCCGGAACGGAGTGGAAATCCCGCTGCCTGAAGACAGCCCGCATCCGGATGGTGCCCGGCTGCGCCTGATGGACGAAACGGGCGCGCTGCTCGCGGTGGGCCGGGTGCGCCTCGGGGACGAGGGGCGGAAAGTGATTCGTCCCGAGATCGTGCTCGCCTAACCGTCCTGCCGGACGGGGCACCCGAACAAATCGATCACCCGCCCGATGAACTTGATCCCCTGAATGAAATCGTGCACCCGGATGTTCTCGTTTGGAGCGTGGATGTGCGACCCCGGGTGGGCCACGCCGAACGAGAGCACCGGCAACCGGTGCGGCGCGCAGACATGGTACATTGGCCCGCTGGCCGCCATCATCGGCAGGAACGACGGCTCGGCATGGAAAGTCTCGAGGCTGGCCTGGCGAATCTGCGCCATGTGCTCCGCCGACGGCTGGTGACGGTAACCGGGGATTGCGCACTTGAGCAGCAACTCCACGTCACCGAAACCGCGGGCGTCCAGATGGGCGCGCAGCAGACTCACGACCAGTTCGGGTGTCAGGTCCGGCACCAGGCGCAGGTCGACGTTCGCCCAGGCTTCCCGCGGCATGATCGTTTTGGTGCCGCTCTTCGTATAACCCGAGCGGATGCCGCAGATGTTCAACGATGGGTAATAGAACAGCCGCTCCATGAGTTCCCGCGGATCGCTGGAGTGGAGGAACTCCTTGACACCGTACAGTTCGCGGAAATAGTCCAGATCGAAATCCGATGGCACCAAGCGCTCCCGATCCTCGGCCGAGACGGGCAGGACGTGGGCATCCAGCCCGTCGATGGTGATGTGGCCCCAGGCATCACGCAATGAAGTCAGGGCGTTGAGCAACCGCCATACCGGGCTATCGATGATCGCCGCCATGGCCGAATGGACGTCGCACCGCAGGGTGCTGCAGCGCATTTCGATATAGGCCATTCCTTTCAGCCCGAAACTGATGTAGGGATGGCCGCTGTTGTCCAGCACGCCCGATCCCCAAAAACAGAGATCGGCCTGGAACATCCCGTCCTCCGCACGGGCCAATTGCTCCATGTTGCTGCTGCCCAGCTCTTCTTCCCCCTCGAAGAGGAATTTAACCCGGAACGGCAGGTCGCCAAAAACGCGGCGGTACGTTTCCACTGCGGCCAGCGCGGCGTACAGGTTGCCTTTGTTGTCGGCGGCGCCGCGAGCGAAGATATAACCGTCACGGACCTCGGCGGAAAAGGGGCCGACCTCCCACTCGTTCAGCGGCTCCACGGGCTGCACGTCGTAGTGGTTGTAAAACAGGATGGTGGACGGACCGGCCCCGACCTCGCCGTAAAGAAACGGCTTGCTGTCCCCGCAGGTGACTTGCCGGACCTGGCAACCCATCCGGAGCATGATCTGTTCGATCAGCGTTGCCGTCGAGGTCATCCCGATCGTGTTAGTGATAATTGACGGCTCCCGCAACAGTGATTGCAGTTCCTGAACGTAGCTGGCGCTGTGGTCCTCAACGTACCGGTAGTAGTGGTGCATGGGCTTGTCGGGTTCATGCTTCCTGTTCATGGATTCTGATCTCCTTTGGCTTTGAAACGCGCCGCCGGCCGTCCCGGTTCATGGCTCCACCAACCGGTACCGACGGCTGCCGAGGCCGATCTCCGACGCATATTCCAACTGGCGCTGCCAGTTGACCTCGGGGCACAGTGCGGCCAGTTTGTCCTCCCGCGCGGGACGGCGTCCGATCTGACTGGCCGCAATCGACTCCTCGGCATTGAGCAGGTCCACCGACGCCTGATCGATCGCGACGGGATCCCGGGAGGCCAGGATGCCGATGTCCGGAACGATGGGATCGTCGTTGTACGGGAAGCAGTCGCAATCCGGCGTGATGTCGAGCAGGAAATTGACGTACAGACACCGCTCGTTGAGCCGGCGCACCACGCCGAAGGTTGTCTCGGCAATCTTTTCCCCCAAGATTTCCGGCTTTTCCGCCCAGAGAATCTTCAGCGCTTCCTCGGGACAGGCCGGGATGCACTCCGCGCAGCCGACACACCGCTCGTACTCGAAACAGGCCTTGCCGCCGTCGATCCGGATCGCCCCGTATTGGCAGACCGTGGCGCACCGGGCGCAACCGGTGCAGGCGTCCCGGTTCGCATATTCCGGACGGACGGTGCCGCTGTGCATCAGCTGCTTCATGGCACGGGATCCCAGCCCCATTCCGATGTTCTTCAGGGTGCCGCCGAAGGCGCAGGCCAGGTGTCCCTTGAAGTGGGCGAGACTCACCAGGGCATCCATTTCGCCCACGACGCTGCCCACTTTGACTCGCTGAAAGTGCTTCAGGTTCACTTCGGTTTCCAAATAGCTTTCCGATCGCAGGCCATCGGCCATGATGATGGGTGCGCCCACTTGCGCCAGGCCGAAGCCGTGCTCCTCGGCCAGGATGAGATGGTCCACCGAATTGGTGCGGTGGCCGTGGTACAGGGTGTTGGAATCCGTGAGGAAGGGTTTGGCGCCTCGGGCCCTGATCTTGTCCGCTACTCGGCGGACGAACGGTGGACGCAGAAACGCGGTGTTGCCCCGCTCGCCGAAACTCAGTTTGATTCCCACCAGATCGCGTGGCTGGATGAACTCCAGTCCCACCGCCTCCAGCATGTTTTCCAATCGATCCAGCAAACTGCGCTTGTTCGTCAACCGCGACCGAATCAGATAAACATCTTTCATGGTTGCCTCTGCCGCGAGAATGGTCGTATGGAACCGGAATCAAAGTTATTATAGAATGGTATCATTCGATCCGCCAACAGGTGATCTCCATGAAGTTTCCTGCCCAGACGCAGCAAACCAAAATTGTGGCCACCTACGGGCCCTCCCTGAAGGCCCCGGAAGTGCTTCGCGCCGTGCTCAAACTCGGCGTCGACATCATCCGCTACAACTTCTCGCACGGCAAGCCCGACGAATTCACGCGCCTGGTTCGGACGCTGCGGCGGCTGGAGCATGAATTGGAACGGCCCATCGGCATCCTCGCCGACCTGCAGGGGCCGAAAATCCGGACCGGCGAACTTGCCGACCACCAGCCCGTGACCATCACCACCGGCCAGGATTTTTTTCTGACGCGCCAACCAATCGCCGGCACCGCCCGGGGGATGTCGATCTCGTACGCCTTCACGCCCGATGAATTCCAGCCCGGCGCCCGGATCCTGATGGACGACGGCAAAATCGTCCTGCGCGTGGTCCGGATCGCCGACGGCATCCTGCACTGCACCGTGGAAAAGGGCGGGGGGCTGCGTGAACGCCAAGGGGTCAACTTCCCCGGAACGGCCACCCGTCTGCCCGCGATGACCGACAAGGATCGTTCCGACGCCGCCGCCGCCTTGGCCGCCGGGGTCGATTTTCTGGCGCTGAGTTTCGTCCGGCAAGCGGCGGATCTGCACCGGCTGCGCCGGCTCATCGACGCCGCCGGCACCGGCACGGCCATCGTCGCCAAAATCGAAAAGCCCCAAGCCCTCGAAAACCTAGACGGCATCCTGGCCGCCACCGACGCGATCATGGTTGCCCGCGGCGATCTTGGCGTCGAGGTGGATATCGAACGGATCGGCGTCCTCCAGAAACAGATCATCGGCCGCTGCCGCCAGGCGCAGATCCCGGTCATTGTCGCCACCCAGATGCTGGAGAGCATGACCGAACAACCCCGCCCAACCCGGGCGGAGGCGACCGACGTCACCAACGCGATTCTGGACGGGACCGACGCGGTGATGCTCTCCGGCGAAACCGCTCTGGGCCGCTACCCCATGGAAACCGTGCGCACCATGGCAACCATCGCGGCCGAGACGGAGCGGTATCTCCGCCAGATGCCGAATCTGCTGGCCGGTCTGGATCCGCTCGCGCCCGGTGACGATCCGCTCACCGCCATCGCCCGCGCCGCCTACCACGCCAGCCGCGACGTACACGCCGCGGCCATCACCGTGCACACACTCTCAGGGCGAACCGCCCGCGTACTGTCCCGCTTCCGGCCCGATTGCCCGATCGTCGCCATGACTCCGGATCCTGCCACCTGGCGGCGGATGTCCTTGTATTACGGAGTTCATCCGGTCAGGATTCGAACGTCGCGCACCAGCGACCATTTGATGGAGCAGGCGGAAAGCTGGGCGAAACACAATTTCCAGTTGGAACAGCCGGCCCATTTCGTGATCCTCTCCGGACAGGCGCGGTCTGTGGGCGCCACCAACACGCTGCGCATCGCCACCATCCGCCCCCCTCACCGGGGTCGCCCCGTTGCGCCTGGCCGACGCTAAACCGCGACGGTGCGTCCGGTGCCCCCCGGGTTTACCGGCGATAGCGGTTGCGTTTTCGGACAGGATTTGCTATTGATACCTTCAGGATGAAGATATTCGGGCGCACGCTGAGCTCTGTCCGAAACCGGCCCTCCCTTCACTGCCTGCTGCCGGTCCTGCTGTCCATTGCCTGCCTGCCGGCGTTCTCCGCCACACCCACCCGCCCGTGCGAGGGCGTCAAGGGCGTCAACATCTTCCTGGTGGACAACTCCCGATCCGTCCCCCGCATCGATGCCAAGGTGGAGCGAGCCCAGGTCCTTCGCGAATTGATCAGCCTGCTCCAAGATTATGAAAACCGTCTGATTTTGTTCGGCGGACGTTCCGAGATCGACGTGGACCTGCCGGATCGCTATGTGAACGACGGCTGGCATACGGATTTCTATTACGGCTTCAAAGCCGCTGTTGAAATCCGCCGGGAATACCCGCCGGAGTGCGATGTCAAGTTCATCCTGATCACCGACGGCGTCCAGGACTCGTTCGCCGAGGACTACCCGGAAGAGCGGTTCGAACTCAAGCACCAGGCCCAATCCTTCGCCCGGGGACAAACGTACCAGCTATTGGAAAGCGAGCGGGTTCCGACTTACATCATTTTACTTGGCGACCAGTACGATCCCCACCTGATTGAACAAATGTCCATCAAAGCCAACGGCTTGGCCCGGGCCAATCCGTTGGTGGAAAAAGCGTCTGAATTTCTGAAGAACAACGGTTTCCTGCTGAAGCGTTTCGTGTATCGGATCGAACCCGAAGCCGGCCTGCCGGAAGTCAAACAGATCGTCCGGGAGATCGCCGCCAAGGACGCCCCACGGGTGGAATACGCGTTGATTTTCCTGCTTCTGGTCGCGGTGGTCGTTCTGATGATATTAGCCATCCGAAGCTTCCCGGCACCAGGCGACAAGGAAATCATCGACCTGACCGACAGCGCCCCGGTGCTGATCGGCGCGGACCAACCCGCCCAGATGCTTCTATCCACGCCGCGGCGGGCTTCCCGGCACGGATTGCAGCCGGTGATTGCCACATCGGCCGCCATTGCCAGCGTCAGCTACCAGCGCCGGATCTTCGATTTCACGTCGCGGGGATTAAAAGACGTCCAGAAGCTGTCGCCCATCTATCGACAACTGTTGGACATGGACGTTCGGGAGCTGGGTCGCCATCTGGAACGGATGGAGCGGAATGGAACGGATGACGAAATTATCGCCGCGACCGACCTGAAATACTACTGTTCCAACATGGACGCCGACCATATCAAGAACATCCTCCGGGCGCGGGAAATGGAGCGAATGGACATTGACGCCAAGGATTTCCTGATGGCCAAGGTGTATGTGTCGCTGGCTCCCGACCTTATTCAGGAGATGACGGAACAGCGGATCACCATCAGCATCCCCAACCGGAACATCATCCGGTCACAACTTCAGGAAGGCCAGTTGTACGATCTGGGACGATACCGGGTCCGGGTGATGGCCCTGCGCAAGGATTCCGCCACGACGGCCCGGCTGGTGTTGGAATACAACCGCATGCCATCGACATTGGGTTTGAAGCGCATCATTCCGCCCGCGATCCAGCGGGTGCTGCGCTTCCGGCGGCCGATCACCGCTTTTTTCAACGCGCCCGGCGTCTGACCCCAGGGATATCAATTCCCGATTACCCAAACAATGCCTCAAGAATCGCGACTCAGCTCGAACGGCCGACGCGTATCGACTCCGGTGGGCCCAATCCGTCCGAACTGACGAACATGAAACTTTTTCAAACGTTTCGCCGTAATAGACTGAGACCGACAACAGGCGGAGGATTCATGGACAAGAAGAAAAAGCGCGCCATCTGGTGGATTGCGGGCGGGGCCGCGCTCGTCGTCATCATCATCGTCATCATGCTGCTGGCGTTCAAAAGCAACGGTCGTCCCATTGTGGAAGCCGACAAAGTCCAGCGCTCGGACAAACTGACGGCGATCGTCACCGCTTCCGGGGAGATCAAGCCGAAAAACTACGTGGATCTCCAGTCGGAAATCACCGGCGTCATTCAGGAACTGTATGTCAAGGAAGGCGATCCGGTGCGCAAGGGCGATGTCCTTCTGAAAATCGATCCATTCCAGACCGAGGCCGATGCCCGATCCGCCGAATTCCAGTTCCGCGCCACGGAAGAAGAGTCCCGCAACACCAAGCAACAGATCGAAGAAGCCAAACTCAACCTGCGGATCACGGAAGCCAATCTCCAGAGCGTCCAGGCCGAGCTGGACCAGGCGCAGATCAACCTGGAACATGAATCCTCGCTCTTCAAGCGCAAGCAGCAGCTGCACGAAGACAACCTGGTGTCCCGGGAGGAATACGATCTGGCCCGCTCCAGCCACCGTCTGGCGGAAAGCCGCGTCGTGGCGGCCAAAGCCCGGCTCAGCGAACTGAAAATCCGAATCGAAGTGTCCACGATCAACATTCAGCAGATGGAGAACAGCTACCAGGCCGCCGTCAGCCGGGTGGGGCACTACCAAGCCATGCTGGACCGGGCCCGCGATCTTCTGAACAAAACCGTGCTGACTTCTCCGCTCACCGGCGTGATCACCAAGCTGGAAGTCGAGAAGGGCGAGCGCGCTGTTCCGGGCATGATGTTCAACCCGTCCGCCACCCTGATGACCATCGCGGACCTGTCGGTGATTGAGACCGAAGTCAAAGTCGACGAAACCGACATCGTCAACGTCAAACTGAACCAGCCGGTAACCGTCAAGGTGGATGCGCTGCCCGACCAGCCGCTCAAGGGTCATGTCACCGAGATCGGCAACAGCGCCATCACCACGGGGACCGCCACGACGACCGATCAGGCCAAGGATTTCAAGGTGGTGGTCCAGCTTGACAATCCGCCCGCTCTGCTGCGGCCGGGCCTGTCCGCCACCGCCGAAATCACCACCTCGGTCAAGGAAGACGCGCTGGCCATTCCCCTACAGGCGGTGGTGATGCGTGAGGTGGAGCTGGATGGCATCGGGGGTGTCGTTCATCCGTGGCAGAAAAAGGATGCCAACAAGGCCAAGGACGGCAAAAAACCGAAGCTCGTCGAAAAGCAAGGCGTGTTCAAACTGGACAAGGATAACCGGGCGGTCTTCGTCCTGGTGGAGACCGGCATCACCGGCGAAACCAAAATCGAGGTTCTCAAGGGTTTGAACGAGGGCGACGAGATCGTGGTGGGCAGTTTCAAGACCTTGCGCAACCTGAAGGATGGCGACTTCGTCCAAAAACGGCGGGCAGGCGTCGGCCCGGCCCGTGAAGAGGAGCAGGGCTCGTGAGCCAGGACAACCACAACATCATCAAGACCGAAGATCTCTGGAAAACCTACATCATGGGCACGGTGGAGATTCAGGCGCTCCGCGGCGTGCACTTTGAGGTCAAGCGCAGTGAATTCGCAGCCATCATGGGCCCATCCGGCTCCGGCAAATCGACACTGATGAACCTGATCGGTTGTCTGGACACACCGACCAAAGGCGACTATTTTCTCAACGGACAGTTGGTCAGCCAGCTCGACGACAACGAACTGGCCCAGATCCGCAACAAGGAAATCGGTTTTGTGTTCCAGACCTTCAACTTACTCGCTCGCTCCACCGCCTTGCAGAACGTGGAACTGCCCCTCATCTACAGCGGCATACCCGCCAAAAAGCGGCGCGAAATGGCCGAGTTGGCCCTGCACAACGTGGAGTTGGCCGACCGGATGGGCCATCGGCCCAACGAGCTCTCCGGCGGCCAGCGTCAGCGCGTGGCGATCGCCCGGGCACTGGTCAACACGCCCTCCATCCTGCTCGCGGATGAACCGACCGGGAACCTGGACTCCAAAACCGGCGAAGAAATTCTGAACCTGTTCCACCGGCTGCACGAACGCGGCAACACCATCATTCTGGTCACTCACGAGCGGGACGTGGCCGCGCACGCCCAACGTGTCATCCACCTGCGCGACGGCCTCATCGAATACGAGGAGACCAATCCGCCGTATGTCGCCGCCGCACCCCAGGCGACATCCTGAAACGGCTGGCGGCACCCGCCGTCGCGGCCAGCCAACCGATGGGCGGACAACCGAGTTCGGACCAGGTCCGCGACCGGACCATCCGACGCGAATGACCAGCTCCGGCCCCCGACTTGGCGAGACGTTTGCCGGAAACACGCATCTTATCCGGTGTGATCGTTTGGTGACGAGACGGCGCGGACAACACTTACGGGCCCAGGAGCTCTTGTGAAACGAACCCTGATCGCGTGCGGGCTAGGCCTCGCATTGATTTGCACGGCCCGGGCCGCGGATTTCTGGCTGGAGAAACCGTATACTCAGTGGCGGGAGAAGGAGGCGCGCCAGATCCTGACCGGCTCGCCCTGGACCTACGTCTACCAGTGGGGCTACATCGGCAGCATTCAACAGAACATTGCGGGCACAGGCGATTCGGAGCGCGAATTCGTGGTCATCCTCCGGGTCCATCTGTTCTCGGCACGGGCGGTCCGCCGGGCCTACGTCGCCTTGATCGCTCGGGGCGATCAAGCCCAATTCAATCGCTACCGGGATATCGCGAACCGGGATTATCCCGATGAAATTGTCGTGTCGCTCACCGTCGATTCCAAACCCAAGGGTGTTTCCGCGGTCTTTGATGTCGAGCGCGCGCTGCACAGCCTCAGTCTGCCCGAGCTGCGCCAGAACACCTTCCTGGCCACCAACTCCGGCAAGAAGGTGTACATCAAGGATTATATCGCTCCGACACCGGACGGCTCCGGCGCCAAGTTCATTTTCCCCCGCTATGCCGACGACGGGACCCCTCTTGTCACGCGCGACGACAAGTCCCTGCGTTTTCAAACAACCAAAATCAAGATCAAGAGCCTGAGCGACCTCGAAGAGGACGAGAACCGTCCCTCCGAAAACGTGGCGTACATCCTCAGCACCCGCACGCTGATCCAGAACGAACTGGAGATCGACGCCACGTTCAGAATCGACAAGCTCATCCTGGACAACCACCTGGATTATTGACCGTCGCCGCCCCGGACGGATTGTCTTCGTCCCATGCTTCGTCTACAATGAGCGCATTGCGCCTATTGCCAGCATCCCCGCTGCGAGCCGGCGGAGGGCCGCGGCACCTGGAGGCCTCATGCCCGAGCGTCCCCGAATCCTGCTGGTGGAAGATGAAAAGTCCATCGCCGACATCCTGCTCTACGCGCTGGACACCGACGGATTCAAAACCGACTGGGTGGGCACGGGCGGCGAAGCGCTCGCGGCGCTGGAGCGCAATCCGGCCGATTTGGCGATCGTGGACATCGGACTGCCGGACCTGAGCGGGTTTGAGCTGTTCACAGAAATCCGCCGGCGTCACCCGATCCCGGTCATTTTCCTCACTGCGCGCGGCAGCGAAATTGACCGCGTTTCGGGCCTGGAGATGGGCGCCGACGATTACGTGGTCAAGCCATTCAGCCCGCGGGAGGTCGTGGCGCGGGTGCGGGCGGTGCTCCGGCGGGGACTGCGTCCAGTCGCCGGGCCACCCGCGGAGAATCGACCGCCGCTCCCCTTCACCGTGGACGCCCAGAGGCGCACAATCAGCTATTTCGGCCGGGCACTGGAGCTGTCACGGTACGAGTACCGCATCCTGGAAAAACTCATCGAACATCCCGGCTGGGTGTTCTCCCGTGATCGGCTGATGGAACTTGTCTGGGAATGCCCGGAGATGAGTCTGGACCGCACGGTCGACACCCACATCAAGACTCTGCGCGCCAAACTCCGCGAGGTGCGCCCCGAGCCCGACCCCATCGTGACGCACCGGGGGGTGGGGTACGCGCTGCGGGAGGACTGGTGAGCATCCGCCTGCGGATCTTCCTCGGGTTCTGTCTCGCGATCATCGCCGGCTTTGTGGCCTTGAGCCTGTGGATCACGGAGGACATCCGGCTACAGCCGTTGAAATCCACGGAAGAGGCCATGGTGGATACCGCCAACATTCTCGCGGCCGGACTGGAAGACCGCCTTCGGGAGACGCGCCCTGACGTCATGGACCTCCGCGCCGCCATGGATCGAGCGCTCCGGCGGAAACTCGACGCGCGCCTGTACGAACTGGAGAAGCGGGCGGTGACGACCCGGGTGTACGTGACCGATGCCCGCGGCATCGTGATCTACGATTCTCACGGCGGCACCGACGAAGGCAAGGACTACTCCCGCTGGAACGACGTCTACCTGACGTTGCGCGGGCAGTACGGCGCCCGGGCCACGCGGGGCGACGCCCAGGACTTTTACTCCACCGTGCTTTACGTGGCGGCGCCGGTTCACGCCGGCGGCCAGCTGGCCGGGGTGCTCACCGTGGCCAAGCCCGTGAACAGCGTCAAGGTGTTCATCACCGAGATCACCCGGAAAATCGCCCTGGCGGCGGTGGTCTCCTTTCTGGCTGCCGCGGTATTGAGCTTCGTCGTTTCCACCTGGATCACCCGCCCGCTCGACCGCCTGGCCGCGTACGCCCAGTCCGTCCGCGACGGTCGGCGCGCCAGCCTGCCCCCGCTGGGCAGCAGCGAAATCCGCACGCTGGGCCAGGCGTTCGAGCAGATGCGTGACGCCCTCGAGGGCAAGCAGTACGTGGAGCAATACGTTCAGACGCTGACCCATGAGATCAAGGCACCCTTGTCGTCGATCCGGGGCGCCGCCGAACTTCTCCAGGAGGAACCGCCGCCTGAGGCCCGCCGCCGCTTCGCCGCCACCATTGCCGCCGCCGGCGCCCGGATCCAACGGTTGGTGGACCGGCTGTTGGACCTGACCGCTCTGGAGAGCCGCAAAGGTCTGGTGCAGGTGGAATCCGTCAGCCTGTGTGAGTTGGTGGATGACGTCGCCGCGGCGGTAGACACCCAGCTCCGTGCCAAGGGAATCGCGCTGGACCTTTCACTTGCTCCGGATCTGGCCGTGCTGGGCGAGCGCTTTTTGCTACGCAGCGCACTGGTCAACCTGATCCAGAACGCCATCGACTTTACCCCGGACGGGGGCCGCATCGGAGTCGCTGCGGCCGCGGAGATCGGGATGGCTGTAATCACGGTTCACGACAGTGGCCCGGGCATCCCGGAGTATGCGCTGGATCGGGTGTTCGAACGCTTCTACTCGCTGCCCCGTCCGGACACGGGCGCCAAGAGCACCGGCCTGGGATTGGCGCTGGTGCGCGAGGCGGTGACGCTCCACGGCGGCAGCATCAGTCTGGCCAACCACCCGGACGGCGGCACCCTGGCGACTCTCCGCCTGCCGCTGGCGCCTTCCACCGGATGATTCGAACGCACCGTCCGCCCAGGCAGAATCATTGACCAACGTTGCGCGGTTTGCAGCCGAGCCGCGGCTGGCCTCCTGTGCCGCCCGGCGGCTTCACCGATAATTCACCCCAAGCACCTGACGCGTTCAAATTTCCTTCACTTCCCGGCGGGATCCTTGAACCAAGAAAACCGTCCGTCGGGAGGTTATCATGAACATCCGCTCGCTGTTCGCGGTCCTGCTCCTCGTCGGGTTGGCGGCCGGCTCCGGCTCGGCTCAGGACGATCATGATGTGGGCCAGAGCTTGTCCCCGTTTTTCTACGTCCAGAGCGACGATCCATCCACCGACCGACTGCCGCTGAAATCCACGGCGGCGGACGTGCGCATCGCCGGTATCATCGCCGATGTCACCGTCACCCAGACCTACCGGAACGAAGGGACACGGGCGCTGGAGGCCGTCTATATCTTCCCCGGTTCCACCCGCGCCGCAGTGTACGCCATGACCATGACCATCGGCGAACGCACGGTGGTCGCCCGAATCCGGGAAAAGCAGCAGGCCCGCCAGGAATACGAGACCGCCAAGCGCAGCGGTCGGACCGCGTCGTTGCTGGAGCAGCATCGCCCCAACGTCTTTCAGATGAATGTGGCCAACATCCTGCCCGGTGACGTGATCCGGGTGGTCTTGTCCTACACCGAGCTGCTCGTGCCCACCGACGGTGTCTATGCGTTTGTGTATCCGGCCGTGGTCGGGCCGCGATACGTGGGCCAGGCGGCGTCCGACACCCAGCCAGCCGAACACTGGACCGCTAATCCATACCTGCGCTCAGGTGAGCCATCACCCTGCGCGTTTGCCGTGAAGGTGCGTGTGGACGCCGGCCTGCCCATCCAGGACATCCGGTGTGCCAGCCACGAGGTCACCATCGATTACCAAGGGACTGACCGTGCCACCATCGGACTGGTCCCTCGCGAGCGGACCGGCGGCAATCGGTCGTTCATCCTGCAATATCGGCTGGCCGGCGACCACATCCACTCCGGCTTGCTGCTGGCCCGGGGGTCGGAGGAGAATTACTTTCTCCTGACGTTGCAGCCACCCGGTCGGATCACGCCGGCGGTCATCACCCCGCGCGAGTACATTTTCGTGTTGGACGTGTCGGGGTCCATGCACGGTTTTCCCCTCGATACCGCCAAAGCGTTGATGCGCCAGTTGCTGGGCGGTCTGCGTGTATCGGACCGCTTCAACATCCTGCTGTTCGCCGGCGGCTCCCGGCTCATGGCGGAGCGATCCGTCGTTGCCAGCCCCGACAACCTGACCGTCGCCATGGAACTCGTCGACGACCAGGCCGGCGGCGGCGGCACCGAGCTCGTGCCCGCCTTGCAGCGGGCGCTGGCTCTGCCCGCGCACGAGGGTTGCTCGCGCAGCATCGTCGTGGTCACCGACGGCTACGTGAACGTCGAAACAGAGGTGTTCCGCCTGATCCGAAACAATCTGCACCAGGCCAACGTGTTTGCGGTCGGAATCGGCAGCGAGATCAACCGCTGGCTCATCGAGAGCATGGCCCGCGCCGGCATGGGCGAGCCGTTTACGGTCACCAGACCGGAAGAGGCCGCCGCCGTCAGCGCCCGGTTCGGGGAATACGTCCGGTCACCGGTTTTGACCCGGGTGGAGCTTGAATTTGCGGGATTCGACGCGTATGACGTGGAGCCCGTTCGGGTGCCCGATCTCCTGGCGGAGCGACCGGTGACCGTATTCGGCAAGTGGCGGGGCGACGCCGCCGGAGTGATCCGGATGAGCGGTCTGGAGGCGGATCGTCCGTACGAGTCGACGCTGCCGGTGGATCGCTTCAAGACCGATGCGTCGCTGCCTGCCTTACGCAATCTGTGGGCGCGCCACCGGATCGCCCAACTGGGGGATGAATACATCCTGCAACCCACCGACCCGGTTCGGAAGGCGATCACCGATCTGGGCTTGCGGTACGCCCTGCTGACTCCGTTCACGTCTTTTGTGGCGGTTGATGAAGTCATCCGAAGGCAAAACGGCGAGTTGCGACAGGTCAAGCAGCCGCTGCCCCTGCCCGAAGGCGTGGCTGATACGGCCATCGGCGAATACTTGCCCACCACGCCTGAGCCGGAAACCTGGTCGCTCATACTCCTGGCGCTGGGTGCGGCGGGCTGGATCATGCTGCGGCGGTGGTTGTCATGAAACCCAGCCCGGATCATCCCCTCGCCCTGTTCGTCGGTTTAGCCGCCGCCACCTGGCCCGTGTGGCGATGGTACGCGCTGCGGTTGGGAGACGGCTCCGACGAGCAGTGGGGATTGCTGGCGTTGGGTGCGGTGATGGCGCTGGCGCTGGGCCGGCGATCGACGGGTCAGCTTCCGGCTTCGCTGATGCCGGTTCTGACCGTGCTTCTGGCGATCTATGCCCTGTGCCTCTGGTGGGCGCCGCCCCTGGTGCGGGCCGTCCCGGCCATGCTGGCGCTGGGCGTATTGGCCAGCGCCACTTGTTTCGACCGGCTGTTCCATCCGGGCATTGCCGGATTGCTGCTCCTGGCGCTGCCGATGGGCGCATCGATGCAGTACTGCCTGGGCTTTCCACTCCGGCTGGTCGCCACCACCGTCTCCGCGCCGCTGATCCGGCTCGCCGGTATTGCCGTGGAAGCCCAAGGCGTCAGCCTGCGCTGGATGGGAGAAACGGTTCTGCTGGATGCACCATGCAGCGGGATACGGATGCTCTGGACCGGCCTGCTCCTGACCTGCTTCCTGGCGGTCTGGATGGGGTTCGGTCTCTGGCGCACTGTGGGCGCGCTGGCCGGCGCCGCCGGTGCCGTAATTCTGGCCAACGGGATTCGGAACGCCGCGTTGTTTTTCCGCGAGACCGCCATTGTACCGATGCCGGCCTGGGCGCACGAAGGCGTCGGCTTGGTCGTGTTCGCCGCCGCGGTGAGTGCGGTACTGCTGTTGTTGCACCTGCTGGATCGGAGGGCGCCATGCTCCGCCGCATGACATTCTGGATCGCGTGCGCCGCTGTCGCCGTGTTTCCTGTTGTGGCGCCGACGGGCAACCGGATTCCCCGCCCTGCGGCGTTCCCCGGCTGGCCGGCAACCTTCGAGGGCTGCTCACTGGTTCCGGTGCCGCTGACTGAACTCGACCGCTCGGTTGCCGCCCGGTTCCCGGGCCAGATCGGCCGGTTTCACCTCGACGGACGCGTGGTGCTGCTGCGCTGGCTGGCCGAGCCGTCACGCGGATTGCATCCAGCGGCGGACTGCTTCCGCGGTTCGGGTTATCAGGTCCGTTCACTGCCCGTCTGGGCGGCGCCCAACGGCATCCGGTGGGGGTGTTCGCAAGCGGAACGCGGTACCGAGCGCCTGCGGATCCGTGAGCGGATCATCGACGACGCCGGGGGTGCCTGGACCGACACCTCGGCGTGGTACTGGGCCGCATTGCTGGGTCAAAGCCGGGGGCCGTGGTGGGCAATCACGGTGGTCGAAACGGCTTAACATAAAGCCGACGAAGGTTTCAACCTGGACATGATGTCTTCGCCGTGATAGTTTCCGCCCGCATTCTATTCGGAACATCGGGCACGGTGGGCTGACGTCGACCATGCTTCCGGGACAGCGGGCGCTACGTTTGAAAGAACTCCTCAAGACTCGCCTGGATGCCGCCGCAGGGAATTGGCAGCCACGCCGGCCGGTTGTTGAATTCGTAATCCAACTCGTATATCGCCTTTTCCAATTTGAGCGCCGCCAGGAAAGACGGCAGGTCGCCATGCTCGCGCCAACCCATCGACTCGAAATACGATCGCCGGACCGATTGTTCTACCGTCCGGTTCCATTCCACCAGCCGCTGTTCCAGCGTCCGAAATTCCTCTCGCGACAGCGGGTGACGGTCCGCCCAGGCGAACAGGGCGGCATACGCGGCATAGTTAAACGACCGGAGCAATCCCGCCACATCTTTCAGCGGGCTGTACTTGGCCGCCCGATGCAATGCGGGCTTGAGCGGTTCGCCCTCGAAATCAATGACAAAAAAATCATCATCCACCTGCAGGACCTGGCCCAGATGGAAATCGCCGTGCACGCGGCATTTGATCCAGCCGTCAGGACGAAAAGCCGCCAAACGCCGGAACGCGGTCACCGCCTGACGGCGGATGTCTGGAAGTCGCTCGCGTAAATCACGCAAGGCCGGATGCGCACCCGGTTCCCGGGCCGCGATCTTGTCGAAGAGGGCCGTCGCGTCCGCTTCCATCGCCGCGCTCCAGCGGGCCAGATCCGTCGGCGTAATCGGCTCAGGCGCAAACGCCGCGTCGGACCCCGCCGTGGTCAGCGTGCGGTGCATCGTCGCCAAAACCCGTGCCAGGCGCCGCGCGCGATCCATATAGTCGGCGCTGACTGTATCCCCTCGCCACGCTTCGGCTTCGTGTCCCTTTTCAGCCATCTGCTTGAGCCGGCTGGACAGAAAGTGCTGAGTTCCTTGCCACAGATCGCCCTGATTGTCCACAAACCGCTGGGCCAGGACCAAGGTATATTCACCGCCGGCCGCATCCACATAGCTGAGCGCTCCCTCCATGGGTGGCAGGTTGCGGAAGGTGCCGGCCGTCGCAAAAAAACGATTCATCTCCAACTCGGGCGACGGACCGAGTGACACCCGACGGATGAACTTGCAGATCACGTCGGCCTTGACCAGAACCAGCGAATTGGTCGACGTCTGAGCCAGCGGTCGGACCTGCTGCCACGGCGAGGGGGGCAACGACTCAAACCGGAAGCGGCCGTGCTCCCCCGCCACCTCGCAACCTTCGCGCATCAGCCGGGCCAGAGCCACATGCAACGCGGGCTCTTCCAACGCCTCACGCACACGCCAGCCGGTGCCCAGCGGAATCGCCGGACCAATGTGGCCACTGTCCGCCGGTTCCACGCAAAAGGGAAGCTGATACATTTCGGTGGATCCATCGTTGGTCGTGACAGCCGCCAGGGCGATGCACAAATACCCGTCACGCGAAGGCAGGTGCCTCGTCAGATCCAGCACGTCCACGGGTCGAATCTCGCGCACCGACGATGCTTTGCCCTGGAACCAGCGCGCCGCGAGAAACCACTCCGGCGGCAAGGCGGCCAGTGCGGCGGTCCAGGACGGGGCGGGAAGGGCGGCTCTGTTCATGATCTCACCTCTCGTGCAGGCCACGTCTCGCACGTCGGTCGAAGACACCCCAACACGTTCATGGCCGATGTTTTCAACATGGGCAAACCTTGCGACTGGATTTAACAATCAATTTGATGCATTGTACTGTATGACGCACCGTTCCCAAAAGAGCTTCGAGGTGGTGCCATGACCCAGCTGCAGCAGGTCGCCATATTCACCAAGGAGTTTCCCCCCTACGTTTATGGCGGTGCCGGCGTCCACGTGGAGTACCTGAGCCGGGAGCTGGCCCGTCTCGTCCCGGTCCAGGTCCGTACGTTCGGTGACCAGGCAGCGGACGGCCCTTCTCTTGTGGTCCGCGGTTACGGCCGGTGGTCAGACGCAAGCCAAGATACCGACATTCGGTATGAAGGCGCGCTGGACGCCATGCACCGCAGCCTGGCCATGGCCAAGGACCGGCTCGCGGCAAGCGTCGTCCACACTCACACGTGGTACACGGCCATGGCCGGATTCTGGGCCAAGAAACTGTGGGCTGTCCCGCACGTGCTGACGGTGCACTCCCTGGAACCGCTCCGCCCCTGGAAAGAGGAGCAACTGGGCGCCGGGTACCATCTCAGCTGCTGGATGGAGCGTACCGCCCTGGAGGCGGCGGACGCCATCATCGCGGTCTCGCGGGAAACACGCGAGGACGTGCTGCGCCATTTCCGTGTCCTGCCGGAGCGCGTGCATGTCATTCACAACGGCATCGATCTGGATCAATACCGTCGCACAACGGCGACGGACGCCCTGAGCCGCTTGGGTGTGGATCCGGCCAAGCCATTCGTCTTGTTCGTCGGGCGGATCACGCGGCAGAAAGGGATCATCCACCTGGTGAACGCTATTCCCCACATCGACCCTCGCCTGCAGGTAGTGCTTTGCGCCGGCGCACCCGACACCGACGATATCCGCCGCGAGATGACCGACGGCGTCGCTCGCGCCGCCGCCGGCCGGCCCGGCGTAATCTGGATTCAGGAGATGCTGCCGCGCGAACAGATCATCCAGTTATATTCCCACGCGGCCGTCTTCTGCTGCCCGTCGGTCTACGAGCCCTTCGGCATTATCAACCTGGAGGCGATGGCGTGCGAGACGCCGGTGGTGGCTTCTGCCGTCGGCGGCATCCAGGAAGTGGTCGTGCCGGAGGAGACCGGTTTGCTAATCCCGCTCGCCCTGCGGGCGGGCACTTTTGATCCGGTGGATCCTGAAAACTTCTCACGCGACCTGGCCGCCGCCATCAACCGTGTGGCCGGTACGCCGGCGCTGGCCCGGTCCATGGGCCGCGCCGGCCGGGCGCGCGTGGAAGCTCGTTTTTCCTGGTCGGCCATCGCCCGGAAGACTTTGGATCTCTACGGCACCCTGGTTTGACACGCACGCCGTCCGATCCCCGCAGTCAAACAGAACACACGACGAGCGAGGTCGCAAACACGCACCGGGAGGACCAGGGCAATAGCCCCTCGCCGTCACGACACCCACAATTCGACCCCTGTCAGAATTGCGCGCACTTTTCAAACCCAACCCCTGGGCATGTGTCAATTTGACATATCAGGACGTGATCGGATATAATGAAAGTCGTTCCAAGAGGCACGGCCATGCTTTTCAACATCGGTGACAAGGTCATCTACCCGAACCACGGGCTGGGAGTTGTGGAGACTATCACCCGGCAGAACGTGTCGGGTCAGGATATCCAGTTCTACCAGCTTCGGCTGCTCGAGAACAACTCCATGATCCTCGTGCCCATCCAGAACGCCGAAACCATCGGGCTGCGCGGCATCATCTCCAAGAAAGACGCCCGCAACCTGATGTTTCTCCTTCAGATGGCCAACCCCGAAGTGAAGCAGCAGATCAAAGAGTGGAAGAGCCGTTTCCGGGAAAACACGGAACGGATGAAAAGCGGCCGGATCACCGACGTCGTCGAAGTCGTCCGGATTCTGGCCAAGGTGAACAGCCGGAAGAGCCTGTCGTTCCGAGAGAAAAAAATGTACGACAAGGCAAGAAAGCTTCTGGTGTCCGAACTTGCCGCCGTCGAGAACATGCCGGAAGATGCCGTCGAACGGCAGATTGACCAGGCCCTGGTCGTGTCCCTGGGCAACAAAAGCATCGGAAACGCCTAAACCGCAGCCGGCATGTTGTACCTTTTTTTGGGAATCGGGATTCTCGTCACCATCGGGTTGTCGTTTTTCTTCTCCATGTCCGAGACGGCGCTGCTCTCGCTCAACCGTTACCGCATCCGGTTTCTGGCGGAGAACAAGACCAAACGTGCGGATTTTCTCCTGACGATTCTGAACCACCCCGAAAAAGTACTCTCCCCCATTTTGCTGGGCAACACGCTGGCCAACACGGCCACCGCCATGCTGACGTCCTACCTCATCGCCATCCTGACCACGCGGGAAATCTTGCATATCCAGAACGAGATCGCTCAAGCGATCGCCAGTGTGGCGATCGCCGTCACGATTCTCATCTTCGGCGAGATCACTCCCAAGACACTGGCCGCCCGACAACCGGAGAAGTATGCTTTCCGAGTGATTCTGCCAATCCGGGGGATCTCCTGGCTGCTCTCCCCCGTTATCCACCTGTCGATGGCCGCCAGTCGCGTCCTGCTCCGCCTGTTCATCGACGTCCACGCGCAACCGCCGCTCCAGCGCCTGTCCATCGAAGAACTGAAGGCGATTCTCACCCATTACAGCGACAGCAACATTTCGCCCGAATCGCTGGAAATGATCCACAAGCTGTTCGAATTCGCCAACATTCCGGTCCGCGAAGTCATGGTCCCGCGGTCCAGGGTCGTCATGGTCGATATCGGATCAAACCTGGACGAGATTGTTGCTGTTTTCCAGCAGCATGATTTTTCGACCGTCCCGATTTATGAAACCGTGCCGGAAAACATCGTGGGCGTGGTCCGGCTGCGGGACCTCTTTCGCCGGCTGGCGCAGGCCGGACCCGGCGCTCCCGGCTTGACGCTGCGGCAGGTGGTCAGCCCGGTCACTTTTGTTCCGGAAACTGCCTCCATCGACGACATTCTCAAGCAGTTCCGGATCACCGGCAACCGATTCGCCGTCGTGGTGGATGAACTCGGACAGTATGAAGGCGCGGTGACCATCGAAGACGTATTGGAGGAAATCGTCGGCGAGATCCAGCGGATGAGCGACGCGGGACATTTTCCCATCCATCGGCTGGAGCCCGGTCAGTACTCACTCGAAGGCCTGCTGCCGATCCGGGAGTTCAACCGCTTTTTTCCCGAACCCTTGCCCAGCGATGAAACCTACGCCACCCTGGCCGGCTTTCTCATGGACCAGCTGGGTCGGGTGCCCGAACTCCACCAAACGCTGAACTGGGGCAACTACCAATTTTATGTCCTGGAAGTATCCGACCGACAGGTTCGAAGAGTTCGCCTGAGCGTACTCGAACATCCTGCTCCGCCATCTTCAATGGACGTCCGGTCCTGAACAGCCATTCAGTCAGACCCCGCGCTACGAGCCAAACGGGTTGCGGGGCGTCTGGTCAAAACCATGACGCCGCACACGAATCGTCCCGTTAAAACCGGGGCCGTTCCATGTTCCGCGGGCGGGAACCCTGGCCGTCCTTGTGCCGTTCTATCATTCGGCGGCGCATTTCACCACGCAGGTTTTCTTTCATCTTTTTCAACTCAATCCGCTGTTCCGGGGTCAGCTTTTCCCGGATATCCAACTGCATCAAGATGGTGTTTCGCACCATCTCCGCCCGGGCCTGGGCGATTTGATCCACCAACTGAAGCGTTTGCTCCCGGTTCATGTCCACCTGATCGGAGATCTGCTGAAAGTCGAGCAAGAGTTTTTCCAAGCGGGCTTTGCCGTCCACCAACCGTTTTCGGTGCTCCACAAACACGGTGTCGATCTGCTCGATCTGCGCCGGCGTCAGCTTGAGATCGGCAACCACCCGCTCGTGCTTCCACCACTTGCCGGGCAAATCCAACAGGTCCAACCGTTTCATGTCGGAATCCTGGGCCGCCAGGGGAACGCACAGAATCACCCAAAGGGCGGTCAGCACCAAGCCAGCCGATGCCCTGCGGAAAGTTATCGCCATCATGGTTACCTCCGTATATTCACGCTTTATGGGAGCCATCCGTACGGCTCAGCAGCAGCGCCTTGCCCGGATCGCCGGCCGCCGGCTCCGAACCGCCCGCGGGATCCTTGGGATCAGGTTCGGCTGTGCGCACCTCGTTGGTCACGTCCCACTCCTCGTAGACATCCATTACGCGGCTCTCGTCAAAATTCATCAACTGGTCCACATCCAGCAGCAGCTCCTGGTCGCGCTGATCGTTGGCCGAAAACTGCACCGGACCCGCGGACGGAGCCGCCGGCAACAGAAGCAGCAGACTGAACCCGATCAGTAGCGCGGCCGCCCCCGACCAGGCCAAGACCCGGACCGGTGGCGGCAAAAACGCAAGACGCAGCAATCGAAGGGGTTGTCGTGCCTCCGCCGCCTCGATTTTACGCCAGACTGCCTGGTTGAATCCTGGCGAGGGGTCAAGCCCTGGATGGGCGGACAAGGCGGTCCAGGTCTTGTCCACACCATTGAACAGCGCACGGCATCCGGCGCAATCTGCCAGATGACGCGCGATCTCCGGATCCTGGACCGGATCGTTCTCGTCGTCAAGATTCAGGATGTGTTCCCGCACGTCTTTGCACTCCATGATGCACCTGCCTAATCCGTGGCCGTGGGATCCAGCCGCCGTTCTGCGCGGAGCAGCGTATCCCGCAACCGAAGTTTACCTCGATGAATATGCGTTTTGATGGACGCCACACTGCATCGCATGATGTCGGCGATCTCCTGGTACGAATAGCCCTCGTATTTCCGCAATGTCAACGCGACTTTTTCTTTTTCCGGCAACGCCACCAGCGCTTGTCGCACCAACCGCCCCAACTCCTCGCGCTCCAGCGACTCATGGGCACCGTTGTGCTCGCCGGCGCACAGGAGATCCAAGAATCGTTCCCGTGTCCCCGTCTCCAGCTCGGATTCCCGGACAATCCGCCGATTTTTCCGGATGTGCTTCAAGGTGGTGTTGGTGGCCACCTTGAACAACCAGGTCGAGAATCGGGCGCTGGCGGTGTACCGCTTGCGCGCCAGGTAGATCTGGACAAAGACGTCCTGGGCGATCTCCTCCGCCGCCGCGGGGTCGCGGACCATCCGGTAAGCGAAATTGATGACCGGTTTCCGATAGCGCTCCATCAGCAAGTCGAAACTTGCGGAATCGCCGTCCCGGACTCGTTCCATCAATTGCGCATCGGCATCCATCGGCTCGCTCCACAACCCGGTCAGATAGTTTAATCCCGAGATCGGCGAAAAGTTGCATCCCACATCATCGGATCAATTCCTTGACACGCGGAAAGCGGGTATAGTTAAATACCTGCTGAAACTTCCCATGTGCGCCCGAATCATTTTATTTTGAGAGTGTTCTGCGTTGACGTTGAGTCCCGACGTTGACAATTTGATCCGTCGAACCCGTGATGGCGATGTTCACGCGTTCCACCAATTATACGATCGATACTCCAAACGGGTGCTCAACTTCAGCTATCGCCTCACCGGATCCCGGGAAACCGCCGAGGAGGTCACTCAGGAAACGTTCATCTCGGTCTTTAAAAACATGAAGGCGCTCAAGGACCTTTCCCGGTTTGAACCCTGGTTGTTCATGATCGCTCGGAACTTCGTCTATCAGGTGTACCGGCGGAAACGTTTGCCCACGGTATCCACCGACGAAACCGACGAGGACAATCGGGAGATCGTCCACCTGGAAGACGAGGGCAGCACGCCGGAAGAACAAATGCTCCGGGAAGAATTGCAACAGGTTGCCCGGCAAGTTATCCGATCTCTGGCGCTCAAGTACCGGGAGGTGTTTGTCCTGGCCGTTCTGGAAGGCTTCAGCTACCAGGACGTGGCCAAGATGGTGGGCCGCAAACCCCAATCGGTGAAGACCGATATTCACCGGGCTCGGTTGATGATCCGGGAACGGCTGGCTCGCTACCTGCGAGAAGGATCTGTGGAATCATGAATTGCGCCGACTTTAACAACATGATGTCTGAGTATTTGGATGGAGAACTCCCCACCGAGGAAAGAGACCGCTTTGACGCGCACATCCGGAGCTGCGCCGCCTGCCGCCGCGAAATGACCGCGTTGCTCGAAGCCCAGCGGCTGCTCGCCGCCAACCTGCCGCAGCTGGAACCGGCCCCGAGTCTCTGGTCCACCGTCGCCGCCGCCCTGCCCGAAGCAGGCGCTCGCAACTGGTGGGATTTCCTGCGCATCCGCCCCTGGGTGCTGGCGGGCGGCGCGGCCGCCTTTTTGGCCATTGTTGGCGCGGGGATGTTCATTTGGCAAGCTCAACACACTATGTTCAACTCGATAAACCTGCAGCGCGAATTGGAGGCCCATGTCCGCTACCGCGCGTCGGTGGTCGCCCACGGCAATCCTTTCCAGGCCGACCCCGCATCGATCAACAACCGGGCGAAGGATCCGGAGAATCCATTCTCTCCCTACCTGCCCAGCCGCCCAGCCAATCCTTTTATGGAGATGGAAGATGGTGAGTAAATCCTGCGTTCTGTTCGTAATCACCAGTCTGGTGCTCGCCGCCACGTTTCTGGGCGCTGAACCTCCCGACCAGACGCTGGATGAGAAGAAGTCTATCGCGGTTTCCCAACACGAACTGCTGGTGCTGCTCATCGACCAAGGCCATTACGACAAGGTGCCGCCGGAGCTTCAAAAGATTCTGGACCTCAAATTCACCGGCAAACACGAGAAATACGTGGTGGACGAAATTCTCATTCTCTCCGAGCTGCTCTCACAGAAGAAACAGCACAAATTGGCCCTGCAACTGGCGGACATGGGTTTGAGTGCACTCCGCGAGAAGGAAAATCAGGCTCGTCTGTACAAGGAAAAAGGGTTCATTTACAAGCAGATGGGGCTGCCGGACAAGGCCATGGAAATGTTTGAGAAGGGGCGGGCTCTCGAGGTTCCGGGCGGAAAATAGTTGTCATCTTTTGTTCGGTACGGCCAACGTGCCCCGATGCCGTTCGCTTTATCATCGGAGCCCACCACCTGGCGGGCACCCCTCGCCAAACGTTCCGAATGTGGGCGGACCGGGATTGCGGTTCGAATCCGTTTTCCGGTTTCATTGAACATCCTTCGTCCGGTCGCATCGATTCCCTGAAGGGAAATTGTGATTCCCAGCATCTCAAACAGGACGTTGCTTCCATCGGCAGTTTTTGTACTGTTGGGAATCGGTATGGCCGCCTTGCCGGTGGCCGCCAGGCCGACCGTGACGCGTCTGGCCGCGCTGGAGAGCGATGAATTCAACCGGTTGCGGCGCGAGGGGTTTGACGCCCTCTACAATATGGATTACACGGTTGCCCACGCCCGGTTTAAAACGTTGGACAAACTGGCGCCTGAGCATCCAGCCGCCCAACTGTACGCGGCGACCACGCTCTGGTTGGAAATCCTGAACCGGCAGCGCCGGCTGAGGTCCAACCTGTTCAGCGGAAACTCCTTTTTCGCTGAAACCGAGGAGAAGGTCGATCCCGCGACCGATAAGCGGCTGCGCGCCTGCATCAATGCCGCCATCGGCCGCAGCCAGCATGTGCTGGCGGCCCACCCGAACGACAACGACGCGCTTTACTACCAGGGCATGGCCCACGGGTTGATTGCCAGCTACGAGGCGACGGTGGTCCGCTCGTTTTTCTCCGCCCTCCGCAACGGGCTCGCGGCCGTCCGGCTTCACGAGCGGGTGCTGAAACTGAACCCCGGCTACGTGGACGCGCGCCTGACCACTGGCACCTACAATTACATCATGGGCAGCCTGCCGCTCTACGTGAAGATCCTGGCCGCCCTCGGCGGGTACCGGGGCTCCCGCGAGCGGGGGCTGGAGGCGATCCGTACGGTCGCCGAGCACGGCCGTTGGGCAAACGACGACGCACGCGTCGCACTGCTGACCTTCTACGCGCGGGAGAAACGTTACGCAGACGCCCTGCAGACGGCTGGCGTTCTGGCTCAAAAGTATCCTCGAAATTTCGTCTTTCAACTTGAGCGCGCCGGCCTGCTGATCGAACTGGGACGCGCCGCGGAAAGCTGGCGGATCTTTGATGCCCTGCTGGCAAATCAGTCCATGCGGTCCGCGGGCGATTTGATTCATTACCAGTATGCCGAAGCCCTGGCCGCTCAGGGCCAACCGGACGACGCGCTCCGCCATTTCGAGGCGGCCGCCGCCTTGCCCGACGCCGCCGCCGAAATCGCCGCCAGAGCCATGTTGCGGGCCGGTCAGATGTCGGATCTGTTGGGGCGGCGCGAAGCGGCCAGGCAGCGCTACCGGCGCGTTCTGGACATGCCGAACGCCTACGACTCCCACAATCAGGCGCGTGCGGGACTGAAACACGCATACAGCAAGAAGGATTGAGACGAGAACTGAGCGCTCGGACCGCTTCAATTCTGTCTGAAACCGAGGCCGGCGATGAGTAAAACACGTGCGTTTCGGGATGCCCAGAGGGACCACCAGAGCTTCCTGGCTCCGCTGGAAAAGAAAGTGCTGATCTGGCTGGCCCAGCGGATGCCGGCCCGGGTCAACTCCGACCACCTGACCCTGTTGGGGTTTGTGGCCATGCTGGGCGTCGGATTGTCGTATTGGTACGCCAGCCGGAGCCGAATCGGACTGGTTTGCGCCAGTGCCTGGCTGGTGATCAACTGGTTCGGAGACAGTCTCGACGGCACCCTGGCCCGCGTCCGCAACCGGTTGCGTCCGCGCTACGGCTTCTACGTCGACCACATCTGCGACGCGTTCGGCACATTCTTCATGCTGGGCGGAATGGCGCTGTCGGGTTACATGTCGCCGGCCGTGGCCGCCGCGCTGCTCATCGCCTACCTGTTGCTGAACATCGAAGTGTATCTGGCCACCTACACGCTGGGCTCTTTTCACCTGTCGTTCTGGAAGTTCAGCCCCACCGAACTGCGCCTGTTGCTCATCATCGGCAACACCGCATTGATCTTCCGTCCCGTAACCAAGATCTTCGGTCCGCCCTTGTTGGTGTACGACGTGGGCGGAGTAATCGGCGCCGCCTGTATTTTGGCCACCCTGATCGTCACCGCCATCCGGCACACCCGCCAACTCTACCGCGAGGAGACCACGTGGTGAAAGCCACCCGGAACGGCGAAGACTGGCGTGACCTGATCCGGCACTGGTTCCGCTTCAGCGCTGTGGGCGCGCTGGGCATCGGTGTCCAGCTCCTCGTTTTGGCCGCTCTGGTTGACGGCATCGGTCTATACTATCTTTGGGCGACGCTGGTCGCCGTCGAGGCGGCCATCCTGCACAATTTCATCTGGCACGAACGCTGGACGTGGGCGGAGCGAACCCGCCGCCGGCCGGGTGATATTCTGCTCCGGCTGGTCCGATTCAACACCGTGACCGGTTTGACATCCATCCTGGGGAACCTCGTTCTGATGCGCGTGTTCGTCGGCGCCTTGGGTCTGCATTACCTGGCGGCCAATCTCCTGTCCATCGCCGGGTGTTACGCGCTGAACTTCGCGGCCAGCGAGTGGTTCGTGTTCAAGATTGGAAAAACGAATGCGTCGCGGACTCCCACCGACGCCCCCTCACGCGACCCGGCGGTGGACAGCCATCGCTGACCGTCAGATCCATCGGATTGTTTTTCGGGGTTCGATTGCTCAGGGTCCGGTGTTTGCGCGCTGCGCCCAATCCTGTTCGGCGCGGCGCGCAACTCCCGCGGGAATCCCCTTCAGCCGCGCCTCACGCCGCAGCAGTGCCAATTCCTGCTTGGCGTCTTCAAGCTCCCGACGGGCGGCATCGCGGACCTGGCGGGCCGCCTCCAGCCGTTCCCGGCGCACCGCGATGGTTTCCGGGCGTTCCCGCTCGACCCGCCAGACGTTGTCCGGCGCTCCAGGCAGGTAGACATCGAAAGGCAGCGCCGACTGATAGGCGGACTGTGCCCGGATGCAATCCGTTTCCGCCTGTTCGCAGGCCGCCTGAGCATCCTCGATCGCCTGAAACTGGTCCATGAAACGCTGTAGAAAATCCTCTTCGGAGTTGACCACCGACTGAGCGATCCCTTCGGAGTCCGCAGAACGCGTCGCGGCAGTCGGCGATATCGGTTGCGGGAGGACGGATTGGGAAACGTTTCCCTTGGCGTTTTTCAGGTCCTGGTTGGTGTAAACCCTGGCCGGGTTTCCCTTGGCCGCTTCCTGGCGGTTGCTATTGGCCAGTTTGGCAACGCTTTGGGCGCCGCACGAAGTCGCGGCAAAAAGAATTGCGGCAATCAGCAGCGGTATGCGAATGCTCGTCATCTGTGGCATTGCGCTTCCTCTCGTTTTCATTATACACATCGGCTCCGGCCGGCTGCCCATTCTCATCCCGTTTGAGATGTTCGGGCCCACCGACAGATGCGCCTGAGTCCGCACACCGGGAGCACAGCCGGCCGCAATCGATCTGCTATAATACCAATTGGTTTCACCCAGGCGCGTTCAGTCGGGTACGGGAGTCATGCGTCACATTCTTCTCACCGGGGCAACCGGCTATATCGGCCGCCGACTCATGCGGCTGCTGGCTGAAGATCCGACAATCAGCTTGCGAGTCATGGTGCGCAGCCGCACCAAATTATTCCAGCCGCCGGAGCGCGTCCAGGTGATCGAAGGCAACACCTTCGAACCCGCGACCCTCGCCGAAGCTGTCCGCGGCGTCGACATGGCTTACTATCTCATCCACTCCATGGGCTTGGGTGCGGATTTTGAAGAGAAAGATCGGGTCAGCGCCCACAATTTTCTCGATGCCTGCCTCCGCGCCGGCGTCCGACGGATTGTCTATCTCGGGGGACTGGGCCGGCCCGAAACCGCCAGTCCGCATCTGCGCAGTCGGATGGAAACCGGAGCCATTCTTTCCTCCCGCCCTGACCGGATCCAGACCGTTCATTTTCGGGCAAGCGTGATCATCGGCTCCGGCAGCACGAGTTTTGAAATCATCCGGCACCTGGTTCAAAAACTTCCGGTGATGATTACGCCACGGTGGGTCTCGACCCGGACCCAACCGATCGGGATCAACGACGTCCTGTCATATCTTCTAGCGGCCCGCACGCTTCCCATTGATGACTCGGTCGAAATCGACATCGGCGGCGAGGCGATGACTTTCGGAGAAATGATGCTGGCCACCGGCCGCGCCATGGGCCTTCGCCGTTGGATCGTCCGGGTACCGGTACTCACACCCAAATTGTCGTCCTACTGGCTGGTGCTCTTCACTCCCGTGCCGTATCGGCTGGCGGCGGCGCTGATCGAGGGGCTGCGTTCCGAGACGGTCGTCACGAACAGCCGGGCGCAGCAGCTGTTTCCGGAGATCCGAACAGAAAGTTTTGCGCAATCAGTCCGCACCGCGATCACCGAGATCGAACACCGTCAGGTGATCAGCCGCTGGAGCGACAGTAGCGGCGAGATCCGCCAAGGCCCCGGAGCGTCCATCGATCAGGCCGTGTACAAAGATCGGCGGTCGCGTCCTCTGCACGGAGTTTCCCGGGCCGCGGTTTTCCGGGCGGTCTCTTCGATCGGAGGTGAACACGGCTGGTTTTCCTACGATCTTTTGTGGCGACTGCGCGGCCTGATCGACAAACTGCTGGGCGGTTACGGTTTGAATCGCGGACGTCGCGACCCTCAGCAACTTCGCGTCGGCGACAGCGTCGATTTTTGGATCGTCGCCGATTTGGTGCCGAATCAGCGTTTGCTCCTGCAAGCCCAAATGAAACTACCCGGTCGGGCCTGGCTCGAATTTCTCGTCGATGACGAGACGCTCACCCACACCGCTTACTACTACCCAAACGGTTTATGGGGCCGCCTTTATTGGTATCTGGTACTGCCGTTTCACGGCATCGTTTTCAACGCGATGGGCCGAAGCATTATCCGCGAAGCCCAGCGTATCGACACCAACCCTGACCAGCCCTTGGAAACAAACCATGATCGACAATGCCTTTGAATTTGCCCATTGTGTGTTTCAGTCGCTGTCCGGGGGCGAATCCGCAGCCGTGGCCGTGGTGATCAGCCGACACGGGTCCGGGCCCCGGGAGCCGGGCGCCAAATTGGTTCTGAACTCCGCCGGAGAGATATGGGGTACCGTCGGCGGCGGAGATCTTGAATTCCAGGTTTTACATCGGGCGCGGGAGGTACTCCAAACCGGCCGACCCGAGCGGATGGCCTTCGACTTGCGAAATGAGGATGCCGCAAATGCCGGCATGATGTGTGGCGGCCGGGTCGAGGTTCTGGTGGACTGTCTCCGGCCCGACGATCACCACGTGAGCCGGGTCATCCAACGCGTCCAATCGGCGCTTGCCGCCCGGCAACCCTGCGTTCTGGTCATCGCCGTGTCTGGTCAAGGCCTGTCGGCGCGCTCGACGTGGGACTTGATCGTCAACGGACAATCGTTGACCGGATTTCCTTACCCCGACACGGTAATGGCGAAATGGGCCGCGCCGCCCACCGGAAACACTTTACCCGAATTCCAGGATTGCAACGGCGGCTCTTTCTATATCGAATGGATTCGACCGCCGGAAGCGGTTTTCATCTTCGGCGCCGGCCACGTCGGCGCTGAGCTGGCGTCCTTGTGCCGGCGCGCCGGCTTCTGGACGGTGGTGCTGGACGACCGGCCCGAATTTGCCAACCGCGACCGTCTTCCCGACGCACACGACATTCAGATTCTGGACCGTTTCGCCGACTCTTTCAGCGCGCTGGCGATCGACCCGCGCTCTTTCATCGTCATTGTCACCCGCGGTCACCTCCATGACCTGGAGGTGCTGGAGCAGGCCCTGCGCACCGATGCCGGTTACGTCGGGATGATCGGCAGCATCCGCAAACGATCGTCAATCTACGCCCAGTTGGAGCGGACCGGATTCTCGGCCCAGGAGCTGAACGGGGTTCACTGCCCCATCGGACTCTCCATCCAAGCGGAAACACCGGCGGAGATTGCGATCAGCATCGCGGCCGAGTTGGTGGCGGTTCGCCGGGGAGCGTTGCCGTCGCGGCGTTTGACTTGAGCGGCGGACACCGCGAACGGCTTGAACACACCTGACTTTCGAACGTACAACACTCTAGATGACTCCCATGAGCCGCTTCTTTCCACTTCATCATCGGATATTTTGGTGTCTCGCGGGCGTTCTTGCGGTCGCATCGCTGACCTGCGCTCCATCCCGCGTGGAGATCCAGCCGGCCGGCCGGCCCACCGATACGCCAACGTTTCCGGACTATGATCCGGCCGGTAGCCCGCCGGAACTCATGCTGGCAATTCCCGGCGCGCCGCCCTTTCATCCTGGACCGGGACTCCTATCCAATGCCTTGTCCCACATGCTGGAGGGCAATTTCCTCTCGGCGGCCAACTGCCTGTCGGATGATCTGTCCCGGCTGGAGCCGGGTAGCCCACGGACCGCCGCGGCCGACCTGCTGGGCGAAAACTTGTTTTTGCTCGGCGATTGGGCGGGTTTTTTGCGCTACACGGCGCATTACAGTCCCGGGCTGGACGATGACCGTGTACTGGCTGAAGCGTTCAACGGACAGGCCGAAACAGCCGTCGTCATTCCCACCAATCCGACGGTCCTGCCCGTCACCAAGAGTCCCATCGGCACGCCGGTTCTCACTGTCGGCGTGAATGGACGGACCAGCCGCTTCTGGCTGGATACCGGCGCCGGCATCACCGTGCTCACTGAAACAGCCGCGCGCCGCGGCGGTGTCGCCGCCCTCGGCGCGGCAACAACCGCCGACACATCCACCCGGCACAAGGTGGTCGTCCGGGCCGCCATCATCCGGGAATTCTGTATGGGCGACATCGTATTCCACAACCTGCCGGCAATCGTTCTGGCGGACCGGGCGCTGCGCTTTCCCGGTCCGCTGGGGCACTCGGTGTCTGTCGACGGTTTGGTGGGCTGGAACGTCTTGCGCCACGTCGCCGTCGATCTGGATCTTGCCGCAGACGCCTGCCGGTTCAGTCAAAGTCGGGCCGGATCAGGCGGCCCGCGCAACTTCTTCTGGCTGGGATACCCCTGCGTGATCGCCGCCCTGGAGAACGGCCGGTCCCTGGTATTCGGATTGGACACCGGCGCCACCTCCACCAGTCTGCGTCCACCGCTCGTGGAGAAACTGAACCATCGCCGCCTGGGTTGGCGCAACACACGAATCGCCGGTGCTGGAGGCGTAGAGAGTCGTGACGTCCTGGTTGTTTCCCGCCTGACTGTCACGCTGGCGGGTCAGACAATCGTCTGGCGGGATCTAGCCGTCTGGCCTGCCGCGGCGTACGCCATGACCCCGCTGGACGGAGTGCTCGGCGCCGACTTGCTCGCCACCGCCCGAATGGAGCTGGATCCGGCAGCCGGACGCTTAGTTCTGCATCCCCACCGCCGCTGATGTTGTTCGATTGGGCGGATCTGTCGATATGGTAGAATAGCGGTGTCGGCGGAGGAAAGATCGTATGCGACGCACAGTGTTCTGGATCGTTATGGTTGTTTCGACGCTGTCCGTCACCGGGCAGAGCCTGGTCGGCCTGTCCCGGAAGGAAAAAGCCCGTGCCGCACAGAAACCCGCCCCGACGACAGCGGTACAACAGGCGCCCGCGTCCTCTCCGGGAACCCTGGCCGGGTTGTCCAAAAAGAAGGGCCCGGCTTCCGCCAAGCCGGGGGGACGGGCGTTCACCAACAAAGATCTGGCAGCAGCCCGCGGGAGCGTGAGTCAGTCCCGGGTGCCCGATTCGGTGGCCCAAGCCGCCCAGCCCAAAGGCGGACCCGGAAAGCCCCGATCCGTTGCCCCGCAGTCCGGGACCCGCGCTTCAAGTCCGGCGACCAATCAAATGACACCCATCGGCGCCGCGGGTGTGTCGTTGCGCCGCACCGGTTGAAGCCGGCGTTAAGCCGGGGTCGGTCCGATCCCGCTCATCTGCATAACCCCTGGTCAGACGTAACGCCGTCCTTGCCCCGATGCGGGTCGTGCTGTTGCCGGATTGTATTTTCAGGATCGATATCCGTTATTCGAAAAAAGTCGTCCACCCTGACGAATTCAGAAACATCAACCACTGATCCTGGCGCCGCACTCACCGCAAAATTTTGTTCCGGGAGGAACGGCCGCGCCGCATGCTGGACACGTCGTCTTCTGTTGGAGCGCCCCACCGCACTCGGGACAGAATTTCTGTTTTTTGGCCAGCGGCACGCCGCAATGGGGGCAGGTGGCCCGCGCGCCTTCGCGCCAGCTGCTTTCCTTGAGCATCTCCCGATCTTCCTCGGCCATTTTTGAATGGGCCCAGATCTCCTCGACGGTGCGGGAGGACTGCGCGGCGGCCATCTCCACGCCCAGGTCGGGGGAGCAATTCTTGCACAGACCGCGCCGGGTGTTCCAGCAGCTCTTCCGGCACACCCAGCCGGAGCAGCGCGGGCACTGGATGAAATCGGGCCGCAGCTCCTCCATGGCTGCGGTGAACGCGTCGTCGTGCGCTTTTTCCCAACTGGCTGAGCGGGCACGTTCACCAAGGTCCGCCGCCTGGCCGAACAGACCGCCGAACAGGCTGCCGGCCGCGTTCAACGCTTCGGTGACCCGACTGAGGGTTGATGCCTGGAATCGAGTGCGGAAACCCGATCCACAGCGGTCGCAATAGAACTCGAACTGGAATCCCTGGTTTGTGCTGAGGTCGGAATGGTTCTTGGTAAATGCAATCTTGTCACTCATATCCCGTCACTCCTTCCGAATGACGATTTGGCGCGGCTATTATACACCTGAACCTTTTGCTCGTCAGGAGGATCAGATGGAGTGTCCGGCAATCCCGAGCTGGAGGGGGTCCATGTTCCGGCCGGTTATAGTCATGATGATTCTGGTGTGTGCCGGCACGCTGTGCGCCGATAACAGCGAAACCACTCCCGGCTGCTTCACCGGCTTGCAGGCAACGTATTCCGGCTCATGGGAGCGTTGGGACATCGATTCAGCGAACGAGGCTGGAACGTTGACCGCCACCTACTCCGGCTCTGTCGACAGGTGGAACGTCCGGATCGGAGACCGGAGCGCTTCCATCAACGCCACCTATTCGGGTTCCATGGAGCGGTGGGACTACGGCGATGTGGATATCCGAACCGTATACTCCGGCAGTTTTGAGCGGTGGGACGTGTCGCGCCGCAGCCGGACATTGCGTGTTTCCACTGTTTACAGCGGCGATTGGCAGCGATGGACCGTCTCCGGCCCCGCCGGCACCATGCGAGTCTCGGCGACTTACAGCGGCGATTGGTCGCGTTGGCAAGTGGACGACCGGATGTGCGCTGAGGATGTGGAATTGCGGATGGGCGCCGTGTTCGCCTGCATCATCTCCGCCGTCTGGGCCCATCGCACCGCAAAGTGACGAATGGCCGGACCTGTCGGTGCGACGCTACTTCGATTCTCGGGATGGGCCGCTCGGCGTCGTTTTGGATGCACCGGCGGACGCCGCGCCGGTGGTCCTGAGGCGACCCGCCCGGCGCAGCGCTTCCTGCAAGACATATTCGATCTGGCTGTTCACGCTGCGCAGGTCATCGGCCGCCCACTTTTCCAAGGCGGCATAGACGCGGTCGTCGATGCGCAACAGGAACCGCTTTTTCTCGCTCATCCAAACAGCGTCCCCGTGTTGATGATGGGCTGGACCTCCTGTTCCGAGACCAGGGCAACCAGCAGATTGTTCACCATGGCCGCCTTGCGCTCTTCATCCAGCTGCACCAGTTTTTGCTCGCTGAGCATGTTGAGCGCCATCTGCACCATTCCCACCGCACCCTCCACGATTTTCTGGCGGGCGGCGATGATGGCATGCGCCTGTTGCCGCCGCAGCATGGCCTGAGCGATCTCCTGCGCATAGGCCAGGTGGCTGATGCGGGCGTCGAGGACTTCCACCCCGGCAATTTCCAATCGGTTTTGAACTTCGCCGCGCAGATTATCCGCCACCTCGGACGGGCTGCCCCGTAGTGATTGATCTCCTTCCTCGTGGCTGTCGTACGGATACGTGCTGGCCAAACCGCGAATGGCGGTTTCGCTCTGAATGGCCACGAACTGCTCGTAGTTCTCCACGTCGAACATCGCCTTGGCCGAATCGACCACCCGCCAGACGATGACCGCGGCGATCTCGATGGGGTTGCCCATGGCATCGTTCACCTTTAGTTTCTCGCTGTTGAAGTTGTGCACCCGAAGGGACAACCGCTTCTTGACGGTGAACGGGTTGGTCCACCAGAAACCGCTGTCCCGGACGCTGCCCACATAACGACCGAAGAAAATCAGCACCCGCGATTCGTTGGGATGCACCACAAAGAAACCGCCCGTCATGATGCTGGCCACGATCATCCCCACGATGCCGAATCCGAGCGGTCCGACCAGCGATGTGTCATCCAAACGGGCCGCAGTGATGATGCCCAGCACGCTCCAGAAGAAGAACACGAGGTTGATCAGCAGCAGCAGAAAACCATTGGCTCGCCAGGCAGGCTGTTCACAAATGGCATCCATGCCACACCTCCATTAGAGATATTAAGATGATATCAATACGAAATCATCCCGTCAAGCTGTTTGAATGGCGACGTAAATATTTCATCCGACTGATTGGATGCTTATAACCTTACAGATGAATGTGTTCACGTTTCACCTGGACGCGCGCGCCGGCGCCGTCGGCAAATGGTATGCCACGATGAACTCCTGCCGTGCGAGAATATCAACACCCCTCAATCGGTTTGACATCGGAGGTTGTCATGTCCGCACGGTTATTTCACGCGTTGCTAACCGCCATCATGTTGCCCTTTTACCCAACCCGGTGGCGCGAGGCGACCCGATTTCACTGGACAGCTGTCCTTGGCGCCGTGCTGGTATGGTCTCTGTTGGCTCATGGCGGTCTCGGAATTTTCAGGGTTTTCGAAATGGGGCAGGAGGCTCGACTGTGGTCGGCGAATTTCGACCGGCACTATGATCCCATCATCATCGACGATCAGGGCGTTCGGGTGGAGGGTTCACGTTTGTTGCGGGTTGATGCGACGGATAGCACGCTGTTGGTGGACCCGAATGAAACGGTTTCCTCCAGCGCCATCCACACAGAACAGTACCTGGTCATTCGTCGACATCATGTGGAAGTCAAAAGACGTTTCCAGGGTGTCGAGTATTTTTCCGTGTCAGATATTCTGGACTTTATGGGCGGAGGACCAATCGAGATCCGCAGCAGTACGCTGTCCAGTTTTTGGAACTCGTGGGGCTGGGTGTGCCAGTTGAGTTTATTGGTGCTCATGGTGGGCGTCATGATTCCAGTCGACCTAGCGGTACTCTCAGCCAGTGCGGCGGTTGCAGGTGCCGTCCTCCTGGGTATCAGGGGACGAAGTCTTGGCTTGAACTACGCCGGCTGCTTTCAACTGGCGCTTGCAGTGGCACCCTTTTGGATCTTGCTGACATTGTTTCTCAACATCCTGGGAACCGGTCCTGGCTGTTGCGGCACCGTGTTCCTGCCTGTGCCGCTTCTGCTCTTTCTGGGCTGGCTGGCGCTGGTGATGCGACGGAACTCCGCGGCCGCAGATCAACCTCAATAGCCAGCAGATCGACACCTGAGCTGAGACGTCCCCCATCCTATCCTGTCCCAGTTCGGACAGACGCGGGTCGATGAACCGCGCACCGGCAGTCCGAAACGTTTGGATGACTCATCGGTGCGGTGAATTTCTGGCAGGTTTGGTTTACAATGGTGGACCCAGGATCAAGCCGCCACGCTAGTCGGAGGAAGCTGATGGATCAATTTGTCATCGAGGGCGGACACCCCCTGCAGGGTGAGGTCACCCCATCCGGAAACAAAAACGCCGCCCTGCCCCTGCTGGCAGCCTGTCTGCTCACCGAGGAGCCGGTCACCCTCCACAACGTGCCCGACATCGGCGACGTGCGTTCCATGCGCGCTCTGATGGAGAGTTTGGGCGTGGACGTAAATGATCTGGGCGGCGGCACGTGGCGCGTCCAAGCGAGTCACGTCCGGCCTGCCGATCTCGATCCGGAGCTTTGCCTGAAGATCCGCGCCTCCATCCTGCTGGCCGGTCCGGTGACCGCTCGCTGCGGCAACCTGCGGCTGCCCCCGCCGGGCGGCGATGTCATCGGGCGGCGGCGACTGGACACCCACCTGCTGGCTCTGCAGGCGTTGGGCGCCCGGACCGAATTCGACCGGATCCGCAAGGAGTTTCATTTCTCCAGCGAGGGCTTGCGCGGCGCCGACATCCTGCTGGACGAGGCGGGCGTCACCGCCACCGAGAATGCCATCATGGGCGCGGTGACGGCCCGCGGCATCACCCATCTTCGCAACGCGGCCTCTGAGCCCCACGTTCAGGAGTTGTGCCTGCTGCTCAACCGTATGGGCGCGCGCATCGATCATGTCGGATCCAATGTGCTGCGCATTGAGGGCGTGCCGAAGCTGAGCGGCGCGGAGTTCACCATCGGTCCCGACTACATGGAAGTAGTCAGTTTCATCGGTGCGGCGGCGGTTACCCGCGGTTCCATTCGGATTCGTCGCGCCGGGCCGCAGTATTTGGGCATGATCCGCATGACCTTTAACAAATTCGGCGTCGACTGGACGATGGATGGCGATGACGTGGTGGTTTCCGCCGAACAGCGGCTTGTCGTCGAACCGGAGCTTGGCGGCGCCATCCCCGAGGTTCGAGTGATGCCGTGGCCGGCGTTTCCCACCGACCTGATGAGCATCGCCATCGTCACCGCCACTCAGTGCCGCGGCAGCGTGCTGTTTCATGACTGGATGTACCCCAGCCGGATGTTTTTCACCGACAAGCTGGTGGCAATGGGGGCCCAGATCGTGCTCTGCGACCCCCACCGCTGCATCGTCCAGGGACCCAGCAAACTGTACGGAGAGAAAATGGAGAGTCCCGACATCCGCGCCGGCATGGCCCTGCTGCTGGCCGCGCTGGCGGCTCAGGGAGAGTCTGTCATCCGGAACATCCACCAGATTGAGCGCGGCTACGCTCAGGTGGATTCCAAACTCCGCGCCCTGGGCGCCCATATCACCCGAGTCAGCAAAAGCTGATCCTTAACGCTACGTCCGCCGCGGCCTCACCTGATCGAGGGTTTTCAGCGATCATCTAATGGTATCTCCGGCTTGTAAAACCACCGCTCGATCTCCTGCCGCGGGACCGTGGTCCGGGCGAAGACCGCCCGCCGCTTAGCCAGAAACCGGGGCATCAGTCGGACGATCAGCACAAACGCTTTCAACGAACGGGGTTCGCACAGCGGGACATAGCCCGCCACGGCCAGGTCGCGCAGACTGATGGGGATGAACCAACGCAGGTACATGCCGAGCGGCATGTCTTTGATCCGCAGGAGCCATCGGTTTTTCACCGAGTGCAGATTGATCTCCGGATGCGTGCGGCGGCGGTTTTCAGGCAGCACCCGACGGACGTGCCAGGCGGTGACCGCCGGATCAAACACGCAGCGCCAGCCGCGCCAGGCGGCCCGCCAGGCAAGTTCGGCGTCCTCGCGGTAGGCGAAGAAATCCTCATCCAGGATTTCTCCCTCCACGGCCACGTCGGCCAGGCATGACCGACGGTAAAACGCGGCCGCGCCGGTTGCCCCGAACACGTAGGCCGGCCGGTCGTATTGCCCCTCGTCGGGCTCACCGCCGCCCCGATCCAGATGTCGTTGGTTGCGCAGCCAATAGATGCCCGCAGAATCCAGCACGCGCGTCCGCGCCCTCCCCGCATCCGTCACTGCGAGCCGCCAGAGTTTGGGGGACAGGCTGCCGCATTCGGGTTGACGCGACAGTCGGTCCACTCCCCGTTCGATGCAATCGGGTGCCAGTTCCGTGTCCGGATTGAGAAACAGGACCTGTTCGGCGGTATGGTTGGCGAGCAACCGGTTGTGCGCCGCGGCGAAGCCAAGATTGCGCGGCGCGTATACCAGCGCGGTTAGCTCAGCCCGATGCTCTTCCAAAAATGTGCGGGTGCCGTCGGTCGAGGCGTTGTCCAGCACGTGAATCTCGAAATCCCGGAACGTCTGCGCCGCCAGACTGGCCAGACAGCCGGGGAGATCCTCCCGTGAGTTGAACGTGACCAGTTGGACGGCGAGCCGGACGGCCATGATTCAACTCCCGTCCGCGCCGGTTGTGCGGGTGCGTCTCATCAACCGGCGTCCTGCCTCGCGCAAGGCCCGGCGGCGGTCGGCGGACGTCGTGACAGCCGCCCGCAGGTACAGCCCGGCCGGTACCAGCCGGCGGTAAAGCGTCGCGAACACCGGGTGGTGTTTGGTGTAATACCGGCAAGCGTTGCCCCAGTAGACGGTGAAAAATTCCTCCAGTGGCAATGCCGCCGCACTATAGCCCCCCTCATGGATGAACCGCGCGTCCGGAATGAACCAGAGATCCAGCCGGCGGTCGCTCAAGCGCCGGCACAGATCCACGTCTTCAAACCAGGCGGGGCTGAACGCCTCGTCGAACCCTCCCAGTTCGCGGAACGTGTCCGTCCGCAACAACAGGCAGGCGGCTGCCGGTTGCTGCACCCGGAAGGGGAAATCCCACGGACAATTGGCGTAGAAGTGACGTCTCAACCCCCAGCCGTTGGTCCTTGCCTGCCGCGGCAGGAACAGTTCAGCCAGCGCCCAGGCCGGAGACGGCAGTCGCCGGAGTTGGAAATGCCGCTGCCGCCGGCCCTCCGTATCCACCAAGCAACCGCAGCCACCGACGGCCTCCGCTCGGCCAGCCACGCCCACAAGAAGACGGTCGATGTTGCTCGGCGTGTGGATGATATCGGGATTTAAAAAAAGCAGCCAATCCGCACGGGCTTCCCGGGCGGCTGTGTTGGCAGCGGCAGCAAATCCGAGGTTGGACGGAAGCCGGATCAGGCGGGCGGTTGCATCAACGGCAATTGGGTCGGCGCTGCCGTCGGCCGACGCGTTGTCCACGATCAGAACTTCGAGGCCGAGCGGATCGTTTTCCCGACGCAGGCTGTCTATGTTCGCGCGCAGACGCGGGCCTGAATTCCAGTTGACGATGATGATACTGAGTCGCGGCTTCATCCCGTTATTCCGATCGTTCCGCCGGTGCTTCCGTGGTCTATTTCATCACAAAGGCCGATCCGCCTCAAAAGAAATCCCGATATGATCCGTTTCGCATGATCGGATCTCCGATCGATGCCGCGTCCGCTGATCGATTAGGCCGGGAACCATCGCCCTGGCTGATACGTATTAGTGAATGCAACTCGAAACAACAGTAAACCTTCTCTGCCGCCCTTTCACTTGAAAGGGCTTTTTACCTATTATCCGTCCCACTCGCCGGCCTTTCTAAAAACCGTGGATGACCCGTAGCGCCTCATAGGTGACGATTCCCACGCTGGTGGACAGGTTGAGGCTACGTACCGCTCCCCACATGGGGATGGTATAGGCTCCGCCCGCGTGAGCCAGCAACAGGTCGTCGGATAAACCGTTTTCCTCGTTGCCGAACACGAGCGCGTCTCCGGATCCATAGGGCGCCCGGGTGTACGGACGCTTCACTCGGGAGCTGAACAGGTGGAACGCGCGGTCGCCCAAAGCCTGTCGCAGGTGTTGGAAATCCGGCCAGACGCTTACCGCCACGTGCTCCCAGTAATCCAGGCCGGCTCGTTTCAGTTGGCGGTCCTCCAGGCTGAATCCCAGTGGTTCCACCAGATGGAGCGCGCAGCCGGTGGCGGCACACAGCCTCGCCACGTTCCCCGTGTTGGGCGGAATCAACGGCTGGACCAGCACAATATGCAGCATCGGTTCGTTCATTTCTGGTTCATTCCGCCAGCTCGCTCAGGAACACGTGTCCGGCGAACGTCGACACACGCACCCTGGCTGGTGCCGCGGCGCTTGAATTCGTCAACCAACGCCTGGCGCAAACGCGTTTTGGACCACGTCCAGCGAGGCGCCAGCAAAACGGTCGTCGGCTGATCGCCCGCCAGGCGGTGGATCACGAAATCTGCCGGCAGTTCTTCCAGCACATCTGCCAACAGCGGCACATAGTCCTCTTGAGCGATCGTCAGAATCCGCCCCGTCTGATAATCGTCCGCCAGCGGCGTGCCCCGAACAACCTGCAGGTGGTGGATCTTGACGCCGTGCAGCGGCAGGCGGGCGAGCCAGCGGAAACTGGCCCGCATCATGGAAACGTCCTCACCCGGCAGGCCCAGGATCATGTGCGCAACAGGAAGCGCTCCCGGCAGAGTCGCCAGTTTCAAAACAGCAGATTCGAATGCTGCGGCATCGTGACCTCGCCGGATGCGTTCCAGGGTAGCCGAATGCGTTGACTGGAGTCCCAGATCAACAAACAGCGGACGTCGGCTCGCCAACTCGGCGAACAGTTCGATCACGGACGCCGGCAAACAGTCCGGCCGCGTGCCCACCGCCAAAGCCACAACGCCATTCACAGCGAGGGCCTCTTCGAATTCCCGCCGCAGCATCTCGACCGGAGCCGCAGTGTTGGTCCCCCGCTGGAAATACGCAATGCCGCCAACGGTCGTACCCCGACGGTTTCGAACCTCCATCCCTCGACGCACCTGTTCAGCCACCGGCAGTGGCGCACGCAGATAGGGCGGCAGGATGCTCTCCTCGTCGCAAAACACGCAGCCGCCGCCCGACGCGCGATGGGGACACGGACGCCCGACGTTGACGAGCACTTTGCTGACCCGGCCGCCGAACAACCTGCGGAAAAATACTCCGACATCGTTCCACGGTAGCAGGTTCGGTTCCATGATTCCGGTTTTCTCTGGAATAATCACCTCAGTCCCGACTAACCTCCGCTCGTTGCGCCCAAGCGCCCAAGTTATGGCGCAACACCCGGAGGTCAGGAAACAGGGTCATGAAATGCCGGACCAAGCCCGCCAGAAACCGAAAAATCAGTTCGGTTCGCTCCACTTCCTTGATTGATGACACCCGCACCACCGTGCTATCGCGTTTGTTGGCCACTTCCACGTAGAAACATTCATCATGTCCGTCGAAGACGATGACACATTCCAGCAGCACGGCGGTTGCTCTTGACGCGAGCCATATCTCGTTAACCTTGAACAATGCGTCGCGGTCCCACCACTGAAACGGCTCGAAGCCACGGCAGACGGCATTCAGCTCCAAAGAGGTTGAAAAAACGACGTGGGGCATCTCGCACACCCTCCGGGGGATTCGGGACAACACCGCGGCGGCGATCTCCGCATGCGCATCCGAAAAACCGCTGCCTCGCGCGTAGCGGAAGTAATACACCCCCTTGCCCTGCGACCGGAAGAGGGTTTCGAATTTCGACATGGGCAGATCCGGCACCGATTCCAGCCACGGCTGCGGCACCGCCATGTTGCGCAGCCCGGTTACCGCCAACAGGCTTTCCTGTATGAAATCACGATAAGCCGGATCGTCGGTCCCCACGATGAGTTCCCCTCCCTCGGCCACGTGCCAGAACAGCCGGCGCAAGAATTCAGGCCCCAGCAGGCGGTTTTTGTGGTGCCGCTTTTTAGGCCACGGATCGGGGAAACGGATGTAGACCCGTTGGAGGCTGGCCGGTTGAAACAACCGCGGCAGATGATAGTCGGCGTCGCCCCAGACCAGCCGCAGATTGTCCACCCCAGCCGTCAATGCCTTTCGGGCCAGCGCCAGAACCCGCTGGCGGTCATATTCGATACCGATAAAATCGACCGCTGGCCGGGTGCGGGCCTGTTCCAGCAGGAAGGCGTCCCAGCCGAAACCGATTTCCAGTTCAAGTGGCGCTTCCCGGCCGAACAGCCCCGCCCAGCCGCCCTTGTCGGCCAGACCATTCAGCGTGGCCAGACAAGCGGTGACAGACGGCGGCAAGCTCAATGAAACGGATTTTGTCCGTGCCGGGCGATCATGGGACCGGCTCATGGGGTCCGATCTTAACACACGTTCCCGCAACGAGCCAACACCGGTTCTGTCAATCGGATCAGCACAGATGTCGTGTTTTCCCTGACCGCTTTCTTCGACACACGTGCACATGCGGCCGGCTGACAAAGTACCGACTCACCGGTGATTATATTTCGAGGCAACCACCGGGCGGCAGTATCTCCACCGGCGCATAGGCCTCGGCGAGTGACCGAAACACCTGTGGATCCGCAGCGATGACGGGCCAGGTGCCGTAGTGCATCGGGACAACCCGCTGCGGGCGGACCAGTTCCACCGCCCGGGCGGCCATTTCCGGGCCCATTGTATAACGATCACCGATGGCCACCAACATCACTTCCGGATGGAAGATGTCACCGATTAGACGCATGTCGCCGAACAAGCCGGTGTCACCGGTGTGATACACGGTGTGTCCATCGATTTCAATGACCACGCCGCAGACTCCTCCTGACGGGGAGGTGTGGAACGCGGGGACTAGGTGAATCACGAATCCTTCTGCGCAGATCTTGCCGCCGATATTCATCCCTTCGGCTTGGATGCCAAGTTGGCCGGCCATCACCGCAATTTCGTGCAGACTGTAAAGAATTGCACCGTGTTCGCGGCAGATCGCGAACGCGTCCCCCAGATGATCGGGGTGATCGTGACTCACCACCACTGCGTCAGCCGCCGGCAACGCGTCCTCGGTGATAGGGCACAACGGATTGCCGCTCAGAAAAGGATCGATCAGGATGCGTCGCGAGCCGAGCAGCATGAACGCGGCGTGCCCATAAAAATGGATCTTCATTAAGACTGCCTCGTGGTCGGTTTAGAAAAGGGTAACGGCAGCCCATGCTGCCGTTACGTCATTCCCTACGGAATTTTTCGAATCACTTGGATTCGTCGTTGGAAAACCACCTATTCAGTTTTCGCTGTCTGATGTACTCCTCCAGGAAAATCCGACCTCGTCTCAGGGTGCTTTTCCGGCTGGCTGATCCCTGGTGGCGCTTTTCGCGCGCGGGCAACCCGGTCGGGTCAGGCCCCTGGCTTCCGAAACAGCCAGATTAGCGAGCACCCCCACAATGAGGAAACTTGCGGTTCATGCCCACCTCCTGAACAGTCTCTGCTTGACTAAATATACTATACCACAAAAACATTAAAAATCAACTCCGGTGTCGGCTCCCAGGCATCTTATTCCACGCGTTTTTTGACACGCTGTGCCGGGAGTGCTACCATCTCCTTCGGGGATATCGCCATGGCGCCACAAGTCGTATTTTTAGTAAAGAATCTATACACCATGGAGCGCTTGGGTGTCATGCAGCTCTCTGCGCTGGCGCTGGCTCAAGGGTGGCAAACCGATCTCATCATCGCCGACGGATTGGACTATCCGCGTCTGCTGGATACCGTGCGACGGATCAGTCCGTCAATCCTGGCCGTGAGTGTGATGAGCCCGGAGTATCCTCAGCTGCGCGAGCTGGCGCGTCGCCTCCATGCGGATACCGGCGTGTTCATCCTGATGGGCGGGCCGCACGCCACTTTTTTTCAGGACATCATTGAAGAGCCGTTCATCCAGGCCGTGGCGTTCGGCGAAGGCGATATCAGTTTTCCTGTCTTCCTCGACCGGTTTTCGCGGGGATTAGATTTCCGCGGAACCGCCGGTATGCATTTCCACGTCGACGGCCTGGTGATCCGAAACGGTCCCGCGCCGTTGGTCGAAGATCTCGACACATTGCCATTCGCCGATCGACGGATCATGGCTAAGGGCAATCCGCTCCTTGCTTCGAACCCCACGCACATTTTTATGGCTGGTCGCGGTTGTCCCAATGCCTGTACGTACTGCTTCAACCACACGTACAATCATATGTTCCGATCGTGCGGCACGCTGTTCCGCAGACGGAGTGTCGATCATCTGCTGCGCGAGATGGAAGCGGTCAAGGCCGAGTTCGGAATGCGTTTCGCCTACATCGACGATGACATTTTCACTTTCTGCAGCCCGGAATGGTTGGAGGCCTTCACCACCGAGTATCCCCGCCGCGTGGGCGTCCCGTTCATGATCAACACCCATGCCAACTACACCAACGAACGTCAGATTGAGCAGCTCCGTGACGCGGGGTGTTCCGTGATCTGTTTCGGCGTCGAATGCGGCGATCCGAGCGTTGCGGGGGACTTGCTTAAACGGTATATCAAACATGAACAGTTTTTGACACTCAGCCGGCTCCTCCATCGTTGCAAAATTCGGTTTATGACGCAGAACATCCTGGCGCTGCCGGTGCCTCATCCACTGGCGGTGGACCTTCAGACCCTGGATCTGAATATCGCCTGCCGGCCCCAGTATGCCGTCGCGCATTTGTTCTATCCGTTGCCCGGAACCGAACTCGCCCGTTTCGCTGAGGCAAACGGCTTCATCGACAGCTTGACCGACGACCTTCCGGAACGCACCAACAGCTTTAGCGCCCTGAATTTTCCCAATCCCGTCGAAAAGAGACAGGTGGAGCGATTGCATAAGCTGTTCGGGATCGTCGTCTCGTTTCCCTGGTTGCGCCCCGGACTGCCATTCTTGCTTCGACTGCCACTGGGGCCGGTTTATGCCCTTCTGTTTATGGGGTGGTATGGCTTCTCCATGCGTTTCCGCATGGAGAAGACTCGAAAAACGAAGGCCGAACTCCTGTTTTTCATCAAAAGCCTGCTCCAGTCTCTAGCCTCCTTCATGAAGAAACAGCCCACGCGAACCTGAATCTTTCGCGGGTACCGCCTGTTCTGCGGCGTCTTCCCGAGTGATATTTTGAGAACTTTGCCGGCGGGGATCATCTTACTGTTCGGGAATGCGAATTCCGCCGGCGGCCATTTTTTCGCTGGTATTGACAGGTTCCCTGCTGATTTTCTATGATAGAGGCGGAAGCGTCGAGGTGGACCATGAACAAGAACATTGAGAAACTGGTCCAGGAACTGAACGAGATCCTCAACCAAGTCATCCGTGAGAACAAGGAACTCAAGGAGATTATCCGGAGCATCCACGGACAGGGCTATAACGTGCAGATCTCGTTTAACTCCGGGACGGGCGGCGAGGCCGGTGCCGTGGCCCGCACCGACAATGCCGACGCGGCTCTCGACGACAAGTCCACCCTGAATCTGTCAAAAGACGACTACCTCTTCCTCAAGTCCATCAAGATCGCTGTCGACGATTAACCCCCCACTTTTTTTCAGGCGGCTGCTGCTCGCCACGCTTATAACAATATTGTAATATTCGGTTTCCGTGATCAGGGTGGCGTTCACCGCCCCAACGCCAACGGAACCAGAATCAAAACAGACAATGAAACCAGCGCGCTGGCCAATAAGTTCAGCCACCATCCGGTTTTGATCATCGCGGTGATTCGGATCGTTCCTGAGCCATAGATGATTGCGTTGGGTGGAGTCGCCACCGGCAACATGAACGCCATGCTGCATCCAAGTGCAGTTCCGATGGCCGGCTCCACCGGACTGACGCCGGCGGTCTGAGCGGCACTGATGGCCAGCGGCACCAACATGGTGGCGGTCGCCGTGTTGGAGACAATCTCGGTAAAAAATATGGAGAACGTGGTGAACACAACCGTCAACGCCGCCAGTGACGCGGCCCCGCTGCCTTGCACCAGGACTGTCCCGATCTTTTCCGCCAAGCCGGTCTTGAACATCATCCCGCCCAGAGACAGTCCGCCGCCGAACAGGATGAGTGTTCCCCAATCGATGCGGGTTGCCTGGCTCCAGGTCAGGGTGAATTGTCGGCGCGCCCAGTCGACGGGCAGGACGAAAAGCAGGGCGGCTGCGGCAATTGCAACGCCACCTTCAGGCAAGACCGCCTGAAGCCGGATGTACGCCGGGTGGCTGGTCCCGACGAACAGTGCGCAGATTCCAGGCAGGAGCCACAGGGTGACCGCTAATCCAAAGGCCACGGCCACATTGCGTTCGCCTTTTGTCCATGGACCTGATTCCCGGCGGCAATTTGTCAGCAGATCCGCTCCGGATAATTTGGCTGTTTCGGGAGGATGCAGGATGCGGATGATCACGAACATGAACCCGAGCATCAGCGCCATGATCGGCAGACAGATGAACAACCACGAGAAAAAATCGATTCGCTGATCCGCGAGATTGGCGAGATAGCCAATGGCGATCAAGTTGGGCGGTGATCCGACCGGCGTGCATATGCCTCCGATGGATGCGGCATAGGCGCAGGCAAGCAACAAGCCTGTGGCAAATTTCGGTGTGTGCGATTCGGTCGGCGAATGCTCGTCTCCCGGGTTACCCCGGTTGAGTGCCCCGAGCACGCCAAGCGCCATTGGATAGAGCATCGCGGTTGTCACGCTGTTGGAAAGCCACATGGACAAGCCGGCGGCAATCGCGGCGAATGCAGCGATTACCCGCAGCGGACCGGCTCCAGTCCAGCGAACACCAAGCACCCAACCTGCGGCCCGCCGGTCCAAGCCGTGGGCTTTCATCCCCTCAGCAATCAAGAAGCCGCCCAGGAATAGAAAAATCACCGGATCGGCGAACGGAGCCATGGCCTCCCGGGCGGGTATGACCCCCAACAGTACCGCCAATACGGGTCCGAGCAGCGCGGTCACCGGCAACGGCACCGCCTCGCAGATCCACCACACCAGCACCCACACCATAACCGCCGCCAGGTGCGCACCGGCGACACTGAGTCCGGCCGGTTGGAACATTTCCAGCGCGATGAAACCGATCGGCCCGAGCAGGAGCCCCACCGTGCGGCGCCAATGCTCGAAGCGCCTCTCGAAGGCACTCAATCCGGACTGGGTTTCAAGATGGCTCCGCGAGCGGGTTTTTTCGCTCTTCATCGTGTCCCGGGCCAGATATAATCAAAGGAAACGCAATCTTTCAAACTTCAGCCTCAAACGGATGGTGTTAAGGCCAACGAATCATCAGATTTTGAATTTCTGACGGACGGGTCCGATGGCTGCTTCGGCGCATTTTCCCATTAGGCAGCGTCCGTCCACAACCGCCCCTTCACGCACCTGGACCGTTGGTCCACACAGTTGGCCGCATATGGATGCCCCCTTCAGCAGTTCGAGTGTTCCCACCGCGTAGACGTCACCTTCGATATGGCCTGCGAGCGTCAGTTGCCGGCCGACCACCTGGCCGCGCACCTTCCCTTCCGTGCCCATGATCAGTTCATCCTTGGCGACCAAGGTTCCCTCCAGAAAAGCGTCGAACCGAAGCGTATTCTCCGAAAGCAGATCGCCCTTGATATGAACATTCGGGCCGAGATATCCGTCCAACTCGCTCTTGTTCTTCATGATCGCACCATTATCCTTCAACTCGACTGAGAACCGAATACAGGCGCTCCAATTCTGCGGCCGAACCGTAATGAATCACTATTTGACCGCCGCGCCCGCCCGTTTGGATCCGCACCCGAGTACCCAGCCGCTGGCAGAGTTTTTCTTCGGCGGCGAGAATATGCGGATCCGCCGTCGTTTTCGCTCGACCGCTCGGCTGGGTTTTCAAAAGCCGACTCACCAACCGTTCCGCTTCCCGGGCCGAAAGGTCGCGCTCGGCAATCACGCGGGCTATTTCCGTTTGCATCTTGCTGCCAGGAAGAGATAAGAGGGGGCGCGCCTGTCCTGCGGTTAATCGCCCCTGCTCCAACATATCCTGCACACCCTGAGGAAGCTGCAACAACCGCAACGCATTGGTGATCGTCGGCCTGGCTTTCCCCAAACGGCGAGCCAGATCGTCTTGCTTGAGTTTTTGGTCCTGGATCAGCAGGTGATAGGCCCGAGCCTCTTCGATTGGGTTCAAATCCTCACGTTGGATGTTCTCCAGCAGTGCGAGTTCAAGCATCTTCTCGTCGGGAACTTCCCGGACCACGACCGGGACCTTGGTCAGGGCGGCTGTTTGCGCCGCGCGCCAGCGTCGTTCGCCTGCAATGATCTCGTATCGGTCGCCCCGGCGGCGGGCGATGATGGGCTGTACAATTCCGTGTTCGCGGATGGAAGCCGCCAGCTCATCCAACGATTCCTGACCGAAACTCAGGCGGGGCTGCTTCGGATTGGGATACAGCAGATCGATGTCGACGGTCAGGGGGGTACCATCAGTTTCCACCGACGGCAGCAGGGCGTCCATGCCCTTACCGAGCACGCGTCTTTTCATTTTCCAGTATTTCCTTTGCCAGAGAGATATAAGCGTTGGCTCCTCGTGAGCGGGCGTCGTACAGGATGATCGGCTTCCCGAAGCTGGGGGCTTCGGCCAGGCGCACGTTTCGGGGAATGATGGTCCGGAAGACCTGATCCCTAAAAAAATTGAGCAGATCGTTCCGGACCTGTGTCGACAGGTTGGTCCGTTCATCAAACATCGTCAGCAACATGCCCTCAATGGACAACTGGGGATTGAAACTCCTCCGGACGCGGATCAGTGTGTCCCACAGCTCGGTCACTCCTTCGAGTGCAAAATACTCGCACTGGATGGGGATCAATACCGAATCCGCCGCCACCAAACCATTGATTGTCAGCAGGTTGATCGCCGGTGGTGAATCGATCAGGATGTAGTCGTACTGGTCTCGGATTCGATCCAACTGTCGCCGAAGCAGATACTCCCGCTCATCCATGTCGATGAGTTCGATGGGAGCGCCCGCAAGGTTTTTGTCAGCCGGGGCTAAAAAGAGGTTGTCCAGCTCGGTGGGTTGGATGATGTTCTCGACGGGCTCCCCCATTACCAAAACATGATACATGCTCTTGCGACCATTGCGCCGCTCGGATCCAAGCCCGCTGCTGCAGTTGGCCTGAGAATCACAATCCACCACCAGCACTTTCAGGCCCGCCAAAGAGAAGCACGCCGACAAGTTGATGGTTGTGGTCGTCTTGCCGACTCCGCCTTTCTGGTTGGCGATTGCGATGATCTTGCTCATAATTCAGCCCGCAGAATGTACAAATTTAGCACAACCCCCCACCAAGGGAAAGTGAAAACTCCAGACCGGGTTTCACGTGAAACATCAACCCAGAATACGGGCCAGCGTCACCGTCCGCTGTGGATCTATGTCCGACGTTTGCCGGCCAATCACCAGCAAAGTTCCCTGGCCTTCGATGAATACCCGCGTTGCGGGGGACGTTTTTCCCGAAAACAGCATCAGCGTGTCGCCGGGGTGCCCGCGCAATACCGAGAGCAGGACCGCAGGGGCGATTTCAAGAGCCCTGGCCATCCACAACACGTGCATGCCCGCCGGGGCAGCATACTCCTCTAGTCTCATTGCCGCCACCTCGAAATTGGTCATGCCGAGTTTATGCTTGACCACTCTCAAAAAAGCGCATTTCTTTTGCCGGGGTTCTACTGCGACAACCCGACGCTCCGGGTACGCCAGCGCCAGTGGCACGGCCACCAATCCGTTGCCGGATCCTATGTCGACCGCCAGCTGCCAGGCGACCGGCGTGAGAATACTGAAAGCGGCAACCACCTCGCCCAGGTGCTTGCGGCGGAAAGTCTCAGGGTCTCGCTCGCCCACCAGCCGGATGCGCCGGTTCCAATGGTAGAGCAACGAAACGTACGTATCCAGCGGCTCGTGCTGACGTTCAGACTGGTTCACCAGATGTATCCTGGGCTGCCGTCGAAGCGTCCATTTCCATAAAAACGCTTAATGCCGACAAGGCAGCCGGTGTAATGCCCCGCATGTGTTCGGCGGCAAGCAGCGAGTCAGGCCGTGACCGTTTCAGCCGTTCACGCATTTCCTGCGAGAGCGATGGGACGCGGTCGTAGTCGAAATCCGCCGGGATGCGGCGATCCCGTTTTTTCTCAAGCCGTTTCAATTCGTTCCGCTGAAGATCGATGTATCCGGCATACTTGAAATCGTGCTCAACCTGGTCCAGGATTTCCGGCGGCGCGGCGACTTCGTCGTGCACGAGCAGTGGCGCCAGTTCGCGAAGCCGGATTTCGGGCATCTTGATGAGTTGGGCGAGCGCCCGGCCCGATCCGATGGCCTGCTGTACATGCTCCGGCAGGTCTCCCACCGGATCCCTGGCGCGCGAGATGTGCTTGCTCCGCACATAACCCGCCACGGATTCCAACGTGACATACTTGCGGGTGTACGCCTCCCAGCGCGCATCGTCCACCAGGCCGATTCGGCGTCCGACTGGAGTGAGCCGCTCGTCCGCGTTGTCAATGCGGAACAGCAGACGCAATTCCGCCCGTGAGGTGAACATGCGATAGGGTTCATCCACTCCGCGATCGGTCAGGTCACGGATCAGGATGCCCAGGTAGCCCATGGAGCGGTCAACTAGGAATGATTCGTTCCCGGCGGTTTTCCGGGCGGCATTAATTCCGGCGACCAGTCCCTGAGCCGCGGCTTCCTCGTACCCGCTGGTACCGTTGATTTGTCCGGCATGAAACAGCCCCCCGATCCGCCTGCTTTCCAGCGATGGCCATAATTCAGTGGGTTGGATGAAGTCATACTCGATGGCGTATGCCGGCCGGATGATCTCCGCTTGTTCGAAACCTGGCAGCGCGTGCAGCATGCTGATCTGAACGTCCAGCGGCATGCTTGAGGAAAAACCGTTGAGGTAAAGCTCGCGGGTGTCCAAACCCTCCGGTTCGACGAAGAGCTGATGGCGGTCTTTGTCGGGGAATTTCACCACCTTGTCTTCAATCGACGGGCAATAGCGAGGGCCAATCCCGGTGATCTGGCCGGAAAAAAGCGGCGAGCGGTGAAGGTGTTCCCGGATTATACGGTGTACGCGGTCATCGGTATGGACGATGTGACAGCAGGTTTGGGGTAACGTGGCGGCGGATGTCCGAAACGAAAGAAACGTCGGCTTTTCATCTCCTTCTTGAACGGCCATCCGGGTGTAATCGACCGTCCGACCGTCAATCCGCGGAGGAGTGCCGGTTTTCAGCCGTTCGCAGGTATAACCCAACCGGCGAAGGCATTCGGCCAAGGCCACCGAAGGCGGTTCTCCGGCCCGGCCCGCCGGAATCCGGAGCGGACCGATGTGAATGAGTCCGTTGAGAAACGTGCCGGTGGTGAGGACGACGGCGCTGGCCCGATACCAGCGCTCATCATGAAGCGTGACTCCCGTGGCGCTATCGCCCCGCTCCGTTATTTCAACAACCTCGCCTTGTATCAAGTGAAGATTGGGCACGCCTTCCAGCGCTCGTTTCATTTCCTGCCGATAGCGATCCCGGTCCGATTGAGTTCTGGGACTCTGAACCGCCGGACCCCGCCGCCTGTTCAGCAGTCGGAACTGGATGCCGGTCCGGTCGGCGATCAGGCCCTGCAGTCCGCCCATTGCGTCAATCTCTCGGACCAGGTGTCCTTTGGCAATCCCGCCGATGGCCGGATTGCATGACATGGATGCGACCAGGTTGAGATTGGGTGAAATCAAGGCAGTCCGGGCACCAAGGCGGGCGGCGGCATGGGCCGCCTCACAGCCGGCATGACCGGCCCCGATTACGATCACATCGAAAACGCCCGCCTCAACCGCCATGCGTCACCGCCGATTATTTCTTTTTAGCGGCAGGAACAGGCTCCAGGAACAGATCATCGGTCAAGCCAACGTTAAACTTGACCTCTGCGTATTCCACCAATCCCGTGTTTTTCTCACGGGTAAAGAATTCGACCCGATGCGGCGCCATCACCCCGTCGGAGCTGAACCAGCGAAAAAACATCTCCGATTTGGGCAGAACGATCCCGTCTTCATTCCGGTCCTGATATTCCACCTTGACAGGTAGGGCAACGCCTTCTTCAAACAAGACGGTCACCGTGTAGTTTTCTGCATCGATAAACTCCAAGGCCTCCATGGGCTTAACCGTCTCAATTTCGGAAGGGCCGTAGTACAATACCTTCATCCCGTCTTCCTTCCAGCGGCTCCGAAAGATGTTGTATATGTTCCGTTTCTCCGACAGGCGAAAGCGCCGCAGTTCCTCCTCGGTTTTGGGTTTGACCCGGCCGTATTCGTACGTCCAGCCTTTGCCGAGTTCAAGGTTGAAGATGTCCGCCAAAGCTTCACGCTGCTTTTCCAGTTCTGTCCGGGATTTGCCTTCCCAACGATAGTACTCCCAGAATTTCGTCCAAGACTGTCCATCCCTCTTGATGATAAAAAACCGGCCAGTGCCATACATGTCTTTCCATGTCAAAAACCTTTGTCCACCTAGAGCCTGGATGGTCCGCTGGATCACCGTCTGCGCGCGGGGATCGTCGGCGGCTCGGGTCCAAGCTCCGGTCGACAAAAACATCAGCAACAGAATCGGCCACGTTTTCTTCGACATCACACACCCCTCGGCACAGATTCACAATCAGGGATTCTTCCTGGATCCTGATCGTTTCAATCCTCGATGAAATAGCATCGAAAAGCGAACGCTAGCCGCCGCTAGATCGACATTGAAATACTGATCGGCAGGCGTCAACGTCTTTACGTATCTGGGTAATTAGTTCCGCCAACGTAGGAAAACTGTATTCGGGCCGGATCATCTCCTCAAAATACACCCGAACGGAGTGGCCGTACAGATCTTCCGCACAATCAAACAGGTGGATTTCCAAAACGCGCTGCCGGCAGGACAGAGACTTGCCGGTTTCAATCGACGGTCGGACACCCAGATTGGCCGCGCCGTCCCATCGCTTGCCGCCGGTTTGGAGCGAGGCCGCGTAAACTCCGTTTGGAAGCAGCAATTGTATCGGCGATTGCACGTTGGCCGTCGGAAATCCGATCTGTCTGCCAATTTTAGAACCACCCTCCACCCGGCCGTCTACAGCATAGCGATGACCCAACAGTCGGTTAGCCGTCGCCACTTCACCGGTCATCAACAGGTGTCGGATCCGGGTGCTGGAAACCACTTCTCCGCCAGCCTCGGTTTCCATCGCGGGGATCACATCGAACCCCAAGGCGGCGCCCATTTCATGCAGAAGCTGCGTGTTGCCCCGTCGGTCGTGGCCGAAGCTGAATTGGGCGCCGATCACCACGGCGGACATGTCCAGATCGCGGAATAACAAGTCCCGAATAAATTCCTCCGCGGTCAGAAGGGACATTTCGTGACTGAACGGATAGACGACAACTCCATCCAGCCGTGCGTCCGCAAATAGCTCCAGTTTCTGTTCCAACGTTTGGAGCAGCGGTGGGCAACGCTCCGGGGCCAGCACGGCCAGCGGGTGCGGATGGAAAGTCACCAACACCGCGTAGACCTTTCTTCGATCGGCCTCTCGGCGCATCAGCTGAAGCAGGCTGCGGTGGCCGGAGTGCACTCCATCAAAGTTGCCGATGGTCACAACCGGTCGATGAAAAGCACCGGCGATCTGGTTTACTTCCCGAATAATCCTCATGAAAGGGTGATTCCGCTGCCACTTTTCTCGACAAAGCGGAGTTGCAGGTTTGCAAGGAGGCCGTCGAGCAGGCGCTCCTCCTCAGCAGTCAGGTTGCCGCGCGTTTTTTCCCGAAGCACGACCAGGGAGTCAATGAACAACTTGGCCACCGGCAGGTTGAGCTGGGTTTTGCCCGTGGCCGGGTCGGGAATATCGCCCAAGAATGCCACAGCCGGCATGGCCAGATTGTTCAGAATGAAGGTAAAATCCGCCGACGGCGGCCCGTCTGGCGTGTTTTCAACTTGTGCCGCGTCGGGCGGTGCCGGGTCCCGATCGCCGCCTTTCGGAACGGCTTCTTCTCGGAGACCACCCTCTTGGGTCACTTTTCGCTTGTCCACCACCTGGAAATCATCAGGATTCGAATCGTTGTTATTCATCGGCGCCCCCAGATTCAGTATGTTTCCAGCGGGACAGTTTACCATTTTCCCGTGCCTAAACACAATCTGGCGCGATGCAGGCATTCAACGCCCGGTGGAGGACCATGCAATTCGGGCTGCCAAGGTGCATGCGACAGTCAACAACACCAAAAGATAAATGAGATCTTCCCTGGCTTGATCAGCAGCTTTCGCCTTGATGGGGTGTGGAAGGCCGAAAAGCACGAAGCTGCCCCAATGACGAGGATGATGAAACGCGGGGTCGCGTCGCATCCAACGGCGGGCCGCGCGAAGCGCGAACGCCGCCTGGCCCGAATGCCTGGGCAATTCCCGATAAAACCGATCCATGAATGCCGCCGCGGACATGTCCAGCACAGGTGACAGAGTCAGGAGTACAGCCCGGCTGCCTGACGCCAGCATCGCCCGCCCCAAACTGAAGTTGCCATCCCCGGGAAACACTCGGCCCCGGCCGGAAGAACAGCCTGACAATACAACCAGATTGGCTTGCCAACGACTCGCTTGCAATTCTGACAAGGAAACGCTGATGGTTTGATTGCCTTGCGTGGTCAATAATATCCGGCTCTCCCAAGGGGCCGCTTCATCAGTTTCAATGTGGGTCGCCACATGAATGACATCCCAGGTATGGCCCGGCTGATTGACCGGACCGATACCACGGCTGAACTCTTCACCCGCCACCAGCCGTATTTGGGGCCACCGAAGGGTGCGTGCCGCGACACGCACTTCCTGCTCCGCCCAAGGCAGGCCCGTTTTACCAGCCGCGCCTGACGGAAAGCCGTGAATCCCAAGAAAGCCGGTCACGGATGTTCGATCGGCATCGATGCTGTCCCGAACCGCCAAGAAACGCCAAGCCGGCAAATAGATGACCGGCAATTGTTCTCCCAACGGGAGAGTACGCCCGTCCGACGCAGTAACCGGTAGCAATTCGACAGGAAGGTGGTAGAGGCAACCATCCGGGAGGACAAACAGTTCGTTGCACTGCCGCAGCTTCTGAGCCATTGCGTTCCCTAACAGAATTTGGGCCAGTGATTGTCGCGCAAGCTCTGCCTCCGGTCGATCCCAACCGGCGGCCGCCACTGTTTCCTTGAACCGGTCCGTCGACGTCACTTTTTCCAGGCGGGCATCGTGCCCGCTGAGCTGAAGCCGATAGACCGCCTCGACGCCTTGAAAGATCATGACCGCAAATGCCGATCGTCGTTTCAACCAGCTCTGAACTGCAGACAGTTTCATCATAACGGCTGACGATGAATTCGTTGGAAGCTGACCGCCCATCTCGCGGACAAGAACTCGGCCCCGATACGCTTCGATCAAACGGAACGCTTCCGCTTCGGTCCAGGCGGACGGTGAGCCGCGTCGCATCAGTTCGACAAGACTGGCCAGCGATGCTTCGACTACTTCATCACAATTCTCCAAAAAATGAAGTTGAATCTCCGCGTTGGCGCAATCCTGCTCCAATCGTTCAAAGTCGTCCATTGTCCGGTTAAAACACTCCAGGGCCTGTTCATGCCGGCCAAGGCCCGCCAGTGCTTTTCCCTGGAAAAAGTACATCTCCCACGCCAGGGCGCGATAGCCGGCGGAGCGAAGCTCATCGCCCAGAGAACCAAACTCTTTAACCGCTTGCGCCATCTTGCCTTGTTCAAACAAGAAATGGGCGGAGACGCCCCGGATCATGAACTGTCCAAGAGGGGTGGGCTGCCGGTTATGCAAACGACGGGCTTTCCGCAGAGCCGATTTCGCCGCCGCTTCATGCTTGTTGGCCAGTTGGGTGATGGCCAAATTTCCGGCAATTTGCGCCGCCCGGGCCCATTCGCCCGTTCCTTCAGCCGCAGCGATGGCCCGCAGGTAGCAATTCACCGCCTCATCCCACCGCCTTTTCCGGGAGTAAATGTTTCCCAAATTGCCTTCCGCCAAAACGATCAGCGATGATGCCGCGTCTGACGGGGAAAGTGTCAAGACCGACTCATAATCCTCCTTCGCCCTTTCGATCAAGTTCAAACGCTCCAGTAACGCGCCTCGATTCAAGCGAACCAGCGCTACAGCCGTCGAATCATCTCTTGCCTCATAGTAAGCTAATGCTGATTCATAACACCGCACCGCCTCGGTGGATTGACCGAGTTCGTCCAAAACAAAACCCCGATTGACCATGGCCGCGGCGTGAACACGATCGTGCAGATCCCGCCCGGAAGCGAGGGCCGATTTAAACAGGTCCGCCGCCTCTGTCAAGCGTCCCTGTCGAACGCGCAGCATGGCTGTCACACAGTCCCGCCGACGACACAAAGAAGGCAGGGGAAAGTCCGCCGTCAGCCGGGATGCCTGATCCAGGTGGCGCTCCGCGGCTCCCTCATCACCGACAGAGATCGCGATTTGCGCCAGCAGGATTCGTCCTTCAGCAGCTCGCCAACAATCATCTGCCCCGGATGCCATTTCAACTACCCGGCCTGCAGTCAGTCGGGCGGCATCCAACTGCTCGTACTGGAGCAATATCTCCGCGCGAACCGCGAGCGCATCCAACGCCCGATTCGATGCCAACCGTCCGCTCAATGGCAAACGAGCTACCGCCCGGGCTCCCTTCAGACAATCTCCGGCCAACTGGACAAAGGGATTATCCGTCGGGCCCAAATGCCGCAGGAACAACCGAACCCGTTCGGTTATCAGCGGCTTGAGCTGGCGGACCAACTCGTAATCCCAATAGAAACAATTCGGTGCTGTTTGGATAAGATCTAACAGTACTTCGGGTGAGTTCGGTTCAGCCGTCAGCAACTTGCGGTGCAAATCGATGATAGCCGTCTCCACCGGATCCAGTCCCACCCGCAACTTGTTTCCTGATATGGTTTCCAACTCGGCAATCAGCCGGCCGGCCCGATGAGCGGTGTCAGGGCTATGGATCCAGGTTGCCATGATGCGAAGAACTTCAGCCTGTTTGCCGCGGTGAGCCCATTGGAGTGCGGCGACCTCCGCCTGCCGCATAGCTGATGTTCCACGTGGAACCTGCCGGCCCGCTGAGAATTCCGAGCTCAGTAGAATAAAGATGCAGACAGCCCACCACAGCCCGCAGGAAAATATCGGGACGCGTCGCAAGATACCCTCCCCACAAACGGCATCTCGGCTTATGGAATCAGCTTATAACCCATCCCGTATACGGTGATCAGGTGTTGCGGTTTTTTCTGGTCGGTTTCAATCTTTTTCCGTAGCTTGGCGATAAAATTGTCGACGGCCCGGTTGGTGGGATCGGCGGCCATACCCCAAACCTTTTGAAAAATCGTGTCCCGAGAGACCGGCTGATTCTGATGTTGGTGCAGGAGCTTGAGAATCTCCACTTCATAAAAGGTCAGCGGGATCTGCTCCTGCCCGCATCTCAGGTCGAAGGTGTTACAGTCCACCTGCCACGGTCCAATCTTAAATTCCTGTTTACAAGTTTCCGTGGCCTGACTACGACGGAGCAGCGCCTTGATCCGGGCAAGCAGCTGCGCCACCGAAAAGGGCTTGGTGACATAGTCATCCACACCCGCTTCAAATCCCCGAATGACGTCGTGCTCCTGGCTTCGGGCTGTGAGCATAAGAACGGGAACGCGGCCGTTCTGGGATCGGATCTGGCGACAGACTTCGTACCCATCCATGTCGGGCAGCATGAGATCCAGCACGACCAGGTCGGGTGCCACAGTCCGGATGAGACGCAGGCCGGCGGCGCCATCTTCGGCCAACACCGCCCGATGGTTCTCAAACTCGAGCAGGTCTTTAAGGCCTCGGGCCATCTCCGATTCATCTTCGATAATCAGGATCGTGGCCATCTATATTCCGATGTGTGTCTGTGCTGTCATAATGTAATGGTTGGAAGCTCAATTGTCAATTTTCATTGCTTGAAAGCACGGATTCGTAGCTGGCCCGCACGCCGGGCGGGTCGTGGAAATTCTTCATTTCGCTTTCATTATTGGCCGAGAAATCGGCAATTCAACAGACTGCACCACACCCAGTTGCTGTTCGGGCACCCAGCCATTCCAACCGTTTGGCAGCACCACTTGATACCAACCGTCTGTTCGGGCGGCTAATTCAACAACCAAGCCCTCATGGATGGAGAAAATTACCGGGTTACTGAGCGAAGGACCGCTCCGGACATCCTGTTGGCGTGCCAGAATGACACCGTCAGTAATAGCTGAATCACGCTCTACAACCGCCCAAAAAAGGATAGCCGTTGCAAGGGCAAGCAGCAGCGTCCCCGCCAGAAACCAGAGTGCGGCGCGGCGGCCCGGCAGATGGCGCACACGCAATCCGTACCACCCCGCCATGCAGACAAACGTGAACGCCATCAGGACCAGCCCACTGATTCCATCGACCCCCATCCAGGCGATCATGCGGTCCCGGATGATTTCGAGTATCCCGGGCGGGTTCGGCAGCACCTTGTTTGTCTGTATACTATTGATATATAAGATGTTATGTCGCGCATCACCATGTCCCGGATTCAACCATAAGGTCCGCTGAAAATACAGCACAGCTTCACCTAGACAGTTCCTCCGAAAAGCGTTACAGCCGAGGTTGTAATACAACTCGGCATTCCCCGGCGCTTCTTTAGCCGCCTGGCGCCACGCCTGATCCGCCGCTTCAAACTGACCGTTGTTATACAACCGAACCCCGGCCCGCATCGGCGCTTCGGAATGAACGGTCCCCAACATTCCCATCGACAGAAAACCCAATGTCAGCCACCCGATGAGGCCTGACCGGTTCATGACGAACCTCCATCAAGCACCCGCAAGAGCCTTTCGACCCGTCCCAGGAGTTCCCCGTGTTTGAGTGCTGGCGCGGCGGATGGAGCGTAACGACAACTCTCGCACAGCTGCAGAATTCCCAACAGATCCGTGGTGGCGGTTTCAGAGACGTTGTGTTCCGCCAGCACTTGGCGAAGCCGGGTACCGGTGAGTTCGATGCTGTTGATTCCAAATCGCGCCTGAAGATAATTCTGGAGCAAGCGATGGACACCGGCGAACAAGTCGGCTGAATATCCTTTCCGGCCGATTCGGGCACAAGTCCGCAGCTCGCGCCGGGCCCGCACCGCCGCGCGGGAGCGTTCCCAGCCGTGCTTGTCGCGCTGGAGATAGCGGCGCCGCTCATCAACAGCGATAGCTCCGAGTGTCACGAGCACAATGATGCCAAATGCCGCCGGGAACCAGGGACGACGGTAGAACCGTCCCGAAGGCCTTCGATCGAGTTCGGGCCCTGAGTGGATATGCCGAATATCCCTTCCCTTCATTTCGACTGGCATGCCGAATCCGCCCGCATTACCCAACCCGGTTCCAGCTACACGTTCGCCCTTGGCACTCAGTCTCAGCGCTGGAGAGGATGCGATCCGATAGGTTCGCGCTCCTGGATCGAAGTAGACCAGCCGGGGAATACTCATCTCGAACACGCCGGGTTCAAGTGGTATGACCACATACTCCCAGGTTCGGCTCCCGCGCAACGTGCCATTCACCAGACGGATGCTCTCCGAAATCTTGGGGGTGTATATTTTGCATCCCGGCACTTCCGCCATTTTCTGTTCGGGGATGCCGCGCAGGTTGCCTTCACCCCGCACAGTCAGACGGACGGTGGCCGCCTCGCCTGTTGCAGTTGTCGTTTTATCCAACTCGGCCTGGATGTCGAACCGGCCACACAATCCGGCAAAATCAGTCGGCTGACCGGTCACAGGAAAGTCCATCACATCAATCACAATAGAATTCGTTCGGCGGAGTACGACCTGGCGCCGCGTCATGCCGAAGAATGATCGCGTCTGTGTTTCCACCAGAACCCGGAGGATCCACGGATCTAAATCGAACCGCCCCGACCGCAAGGGAAAGAGCACCCAACGGCGCAGCACCTGGGTGTTGTACTGGCGGCCATCGTGCTCCCGCCGGCCCACGCGGGCCGGGTCGCGGGGATCGAGTTCCACATTCTCAACCCAAAAGCCCTCGAACTTACCTTCTTTGTCCAGATCGGCGCCACCGATACGAACCCGGTGGTAGAGCACCAGATCAAGCGGCACGGGCTGACCGACAAACACCGTGTTGACCGGGCTTTCAAGGCGCAGCAACAGATCGGCTCCCGGGTCGGCCGGCGTCTCAGCCTCGGCGTCCGAACCGAACGGATCCAGGGTGCCGAAGGGTGATCGGGCACCCTGACCGGGCGGCGCGACACTGCCGGCCACAACTTCAACGGGTACAGGATTTGTCCCGGACACCCGCTCACCCAGCCGGATCTTCACGGAGGGCAGTTCAAGTCGTCCGGTTTTGAGCGGCATGAAACTGTATGCGATAACCTTGGTGAATGACGCATTTCCGTTGATGAATCGGAACTGAGTGGAAACGTTGGGACCACCGATCAGCCGGAAATCCGGCGAGGATGGCTTTTCCACAATCTCCGCCCCGGCGGCATCGGAACCCTCAATGGTGATCTCCAGCGTCACCGTATTCTCCAGGCCAATCCGTTCGGCGCTTGCTGCCGCTCGGACCTTCTTCTCTTCGCCCCGCGCGATCCCACACCAAGCGGCCAGGACAACCACGCCGACGAGTACTCTGGCGACGCCGGCACCTCTGTGGCGGTGAATACTTCTAACGCGCACCCCTCGCGGCTCAGCTTCTGGCGTTCTCATCCAACATGCTCCATCGGGCCCTGCGCCCTGTCCACGTTACCAGTCCCGCTCCGTAGGCGGGCGCTTGCGTGCCTGCCCCTGCTGTAATCGCAGCAGCTCATTCTTCTCTTGCTTTTCCAAAGCGTGCAATAACCGCATGGCCTGTGCTTTATCCATTACAGGAACCGCATCTCTTTTATCTGTTCCTTCAGCTGTGGTTTTGGTTCTTGTCCGCTCCGTTTTCTTATCCTTCGGACCGGGTTCGGTAAATGGTGTGTCGGCAGCTTCACGGTTTTTCTCTGAGCCGGCGGATTGATTTTTTGGCCCAGCAGTCCGTTTATCAGTTTGCTGTTCTGATCGCTGTTTTTCCGTCTGCTTGCCGCCCCGGCTTTGAGCACCCGCTCCTTCTGCTTGAGACTCTTTGTCCGTCTGACTGTGCCCGCTTTGTTGTTGTTGGTGTTGTTGTTCCTGTTGCTCTGCTATTTTACGCAGCGCCAGTTCCAGATTCCGCTTGGCATCCGTTTGGGCGGGATCGAGAAGCAGGCTGTCCCGAAACGCGGCAGCAGCAGCCGTCCAATTGTTATCGACCGCATGGGTGTTGCCCGCGTTATACCGGGTGCGGGCTTTCAAACGGTTGTCTGAAGAAGCCATGGCTTTTTGGTACTCGGCTCGAGCTTCAGCCGTCTTTCCCATGGCCAGCAAGGCGTCCCCAATATTGAACGCCAACACCGGATGGTCTGGATCCTCTGCCCGGCCGCGCCCGAATGCCTCCAGCGCCTGGGGGTATTGGCCTTGATCAAAGCGCTCTTTGCCTCTCCGGGTGGCATCGTGCAACGGATCACGCAAGATGCCCCCCGTGGCGGATATTGCCAGCATGATCATGAAGCCGACAGGCCAACGCGATCGCATCATCCCACCCCTTTGTGCGACCGCACCGGCGGCGGCACGGACAGCACCCCTCCCGCCTGCACACGGGGCCGCCGGCCGGGGTCGGCGCGAAGCCGCACGCGTGTCCATGCCCGGGCCGCTTCGCCCAACAGCCGACGGAAACTGCGCCGGCTGTCGGAGAGCAGCCCCTCGATGATGAGACACAGCACCGCCGCCAGAAGCGGAATCTGGTAACGGTCCAAAAAACGACGGGATATCTGGGACTGAAGATCCTTCTTCTCCATGTTGTCGATGTGCCCGGCCAGCAGCGCCACCTCGTCCTCCAACACCGATGCACGGAAGTATTGGCCGTTGCCCGTGCGGGCGACAGCCGTCAGCGTCGCTTCGTCCAGGCGGCTGACGACCGGAGTTCCGTCTGCCTCTCGCTTGTAATCCATAATTTCGTTATGCTCGTTGAAGATGGGAATGGGCTGTCCGGCTGGCGAGCCCACGCCAATGGTGAAAATTATGATCCCCTCATCAGCCGCCCGTTGGGATTCAGCCACCGGGTCACCGCTTAAATTCTCACCATCGGTCAATAAGATGAGCACCTTGTATTTTTGCTGGTGGCGTTGGAAGGTATCGCGAGCCAGACTGATGGCCGATCCGATATCAGTGCCCGGATCGGGAATTTGGCCGGTGTCCATCAGTTCAAGAAACAGTGCCGCCGCCGACCGATCCACGGTGAGCGGACACTGCAGAAACGCGCTGCCGGCGAACGAGATGATGCCCACGCGCGCGTCGCCCACATCTTCGAGCAATGCCTGCAGCTCCTGTTTGGCTTTACCCATGCGGTTGGGCGGCGTATCCGGTGTATTCATACTCAGGGAGGTGTCCACCGCGATGAGCACGTCCACACCTCGACGGATGATGGTCTCCATGCGGGTGCCCCATTGCGGCCGGGCCAGCGCCAGCAGGCAGCCGGCAAACGCTGCCAGGAGCAAAACGGCCGCCATCATCTTCTTTGAATTGCTCACTCCCGCCAGCAAACGCAGCCGTATATCGGGCGAACGGCTGATGCAGGCCAGCTGCCGCCGGTGCCATCCGCCCAATACGATGAGCATCAGCGCCAGGGGTATCAAGCCCCACAACCAATCGAGCCACTGGGGGTCGGCAAATCGCACGCGCCACGTTCCTCGTTTCGAGATCGTCTGCCCGTCAAGGCATCCGGCGGAGGATTGTACCTCCCAACACCGTCCATAAACTCAACATGACCAGACCGGTCACAACATAGGGTGGATACAATTCCACATAGTCCGACCAGCGATGGACATGAATCTTGCTCCGCTCGAGGGCGTCGATCTGCCGGAAGATCGCTTTCAGCGCTGCCGGATCCGTCGCCCGAAAGTAACGGCCGCCCGTTCGCCGTGCCACATCGGTAAGCACGTCTTCATCAATCCGCACTTCCAGCTCCACCAACTCTTTTCGACCCGTATACGGATTCAACACCGGAAACGGGGCCGTTCCCTCCCGGCCCACTCCCACCGTGTACACCTTGTGGCCCAGAGCCTTAGCCATCTCGGCGGCGGTGAGTGGATCGATCTCGCCCGTGTTGTTGACACCATCGGTGACCAAAACGATCACGCGCGACCGGGCTTTCGATGCTTTCAGCCGACCGACCGCCGTGGCCAAGGCGGTGCCGATTGCCGTTCCGTCAGGTAACGCGCCCAGTTCCGTGGCATCCACCAGCCGGAGCAGCACGTCATAGTCCACCGTGAGCGGACAGCGGGTCACCGCTCGGGCGGCGAACACCACCAAGCCGATCCGATCGGAGACGCGTCCGTTGATGAAATCACGGACCACCTGCTTGGCCACGCCAAGCCGGTTGCGCGGTTTGAAATCGCGGGCGTCCATGCTGCCAGAAGTGTCGAGCGCGATCATGATGTCCACGCCGTCGGTGGTGGCTTCCTCTCCCGCCATGACCTTCTGCGGCCGGGCCAGGGCCACCACCAAAAGAACAATAGCGGCGATCTTGAGCAGAAAGTGCAGGTGCAGCCAGAACTCCCCGCCGGGCTTCAGAGCGAAACCGGCGGGGTGGCCCATCGCCGCGCCGTCCACCCGCAGGTTACGCCAGTGCCGCCAAACCAGGAACGGCAACGCCGCGAGCAACCACAGCGCTTCTGGGTTGCGGAACAGGTTCACGACGCCACCTCCGTCACGCGCGCATCGACGCTGCCATTCATGCCAGGAGCGGCCGCCACCAGCTCATGCACCAGCCGAATGATCTCGAATGCCTGCTGTAGCGCGACGTCGCCATCCTTTGGTGTCGCCGGATAATTGGCGAACTTGATCCGGTCGGCATCCTGAAAAAACCGGGCGATGAGCATCACCACATTTCGTGTCAGGCGATCGTCGCGAGGAAGTTGATCCACGATTTCGGCGGTGGTGCGTTCCAGAACCACTACGCCCAGTTCTTTCCCCAGGTAGTCTTTGACAATTTCAGTAATCCGGAAGTAGAACTCCCGAACGTGTCCCCGCCGAGGCAGATCCTGACCGGCCAGGTCGTGCAGACAGTCGCGGGCCAGCAGATCTGGCGGGATGACCGGCGCCTGCCGCTGCTTGCGCCGGCACCGCAACCACCAGACCAAAAGCCCGATCGCGAACAGGATTGCCAGTCCGGCCCCGATCACGATGGCCAGGCGCCAAGCCGGAAATGGAATAATCCAAGGCGGTTCAGGCTCATCCAGCGTCTCGTCGTTGTCGGGTCGCAATGCTCGGATAACCACAGTCATTGAACCTGTGCGGGCTTCAAGCGCCTGTTCTCTCTCCCGGCAGACATACCGAAGTGACTCGACACGCCGAATTCCGGTATTAAAAAATGCCAGACGTAAACGGCGGCGTTCACGAACTGTTCCATTTAAAACTTTCTGATCCAGCCGGTCCTCACCCAAGACAGCCACATCGGATGGTAAATCGCGAACCAGCTCCGGCCGGCTGGCGCCGGCCGGATAGCAGAGCTCCAGTTCCAGCACGACAGGATCGCCGACGGCCGGTTTTGCGTCAGGCTCGGCCTGTCGCACTGACACATCAAACCGGTTGGATTCGGCCGCGATGGCCGCACCCACTACGGCTGCCCAGACAATCAGAAATGATAGATACCAATGACGCATCGCCAGACCGCTCAGAACGGATCGAAGGCTAATACTATCAAACCGGGCTTGCGGATTCAAACGCCTCAGGGCGGGAGCGATGCCGTCCGTGGGTCCACAACGGGAGTGCTCAGCACATGATTTTCAGTTATGGTTGCGTCGGTGCATTTCAACAAACTGAGTGCATCTCATCCAACGTGTGAATCCCGAACTGACTTAATGCCGCAACTTTCTCACGGCAGCGATGATCCGGGCAGCCGCCGCACGGATCTCTTCCTCGGTGGTCGGACGTCCAGTGGACAGTCGCAGCGTGCCGAGCGCGTAATGCGCGGGAACGCCCATGGCCTTGAGCGTGGCTGAAGGCTCCCCGCCCGCGCCATGGCACGCGGCACCGGCGGAAGCGGCCACCCCTTCCAGCGTCGCCATGAGATCGGTCACCGACACGCCCCCAATGCCGACACTCAATGTGTTGGGTAACACGGGTGCCGGCACACCGTGCCGGCAAATGTCGTCCAGTTCCGAGTCCAGCAGAGCCAGCAGCAGATCCCTCATCTGGCCCAGGTGAGTAGGACGGCTTGCCCCTTCGGCGGCCGCCAGCTCGCAGGCGGCGCCCAGGCCGACAATCCCGGCGACATTCTCCGTTCCCGGCCGCCGGCCGCCTTCCTGACCGGCACCTCGAACAAACGGCTCAATTCGGACCCCTGTACGTACGTACAGCGCCCCGACTCCCTTTGCCGCGTACAGCTTGTGCCCGGCCACCGTGAGCAGATCCACACCCAGCTCATCTACCCGGCAGCGGAGCTTGCCAACGCTCTGAGCGGCATCGGCGTGGAACAGAATGCCCCGCTCCCGGAGAAGGGCGGCGATCTCCCGCAACGGCTGGATCGTCCCCACCTCGTTGTTGGCGTGCATGACGGAGACCAGACACGTATCAGGCCGCACGGCCCGCCGCACATCGTCAGGATCCACGCGCCCGGCGCCGTCCACCGGCAACCAGGTGACGGACCATCCGTCGGCGGCCAGCTGGCGGCACACTTCCACCACCGCCGGGTGCTCCACCGACGAGGTGATCAGGTGGCCGCGATCCCTTCGACACGACCGCGTTACCCCAAATATGGCCAGATTGTTCGATTCCGTCCCGCTGCCCGTGAAAACGATTTCGGCGGGTGTTGTGCCCAGAAGGCCAGCCACCCGGACGCGCGCGGTCTCCAGCCCGTCGCGCGCCGTCTGACCGAAGCTGTGAGTCGAGGATGGATTGCCATAGCATCCTTCCAGGTATGGCCGCATCGCCGAGAAAACTTCCGGCGCAACTGGGGTTGTGGCGTTATAATCCAAGTAGACGGTTTTCACAAATTCCGCCTCCCACGCTTGTTTCAGTGTCAATTTCGACTCAGGAATTTGCTGCCGCCGGGCCGCCGGTAATGCGGTGCGTTGCCGGCGCAGGAAACACCTTCCGGTAAGCGGCCATAACCGCGCCCATGGTCACGGGCAAGACCAGAAACGCGCCGACGTAACAGAAGCAGGCGCCTGCCACACCCAGCAGAACCTGGAGAACCATCACCCGGAAGGCGCCCCAGAAATTCGCCTGGGCCGCCCTTGCCCCCAAACGGACTGCCGCCGTTCCGGACAGCCCGTGCTCGGCGATCAAAGGGAAGGCGAACATGAAAAACGTGCCCAGGATGATCGCCGCTGCCATGATGCTCAGGACAAACACTCCGATTATGGCCAGGTAGAGCGCGAAGGCCACGGTCAGTCCGCCGCGGTCGATGAACAGCGGCAGCATGATCACCACCCCGCTGAGCGACAGCGAAAGGGGCAGGGTGACCATTAGACCGGCCCCGAACAGCAGCACGGTCGCCACCAACCCGGACTGAAAGTACTGAAACCCGTCAAACAGTTGTCGAAATTCAACCCCCTCTCCCCGCAGCCGCGCCAGGTAACACAGATAGATGCCGCACATCATGGCGCCGAACAAAACAATGGGCACCACGGAGCCGATGATCATGCCGGCGGCGGTAATGCCCACGAACAACCAATACCGGCCCCGAACCAGCTCCCATCCTTCGGTCAGGCAAACCCAAGGCCGCACCGCTCCCCGGGTGAACCGGATAGAATCGCCTTCCTCCATCGTTCGCCTCCATTCGCGCCGCTGCTCCTGTCGTAGACCCCTATTAGACGGCATTCGCCAGATAAAGTAAACCTTCACCGAAGCCGCTCTGTTAAAATGATCCGCATGACAGGTGCCATTTGTATTCTGTTCTTCCTGTCTGGTGTTGCCGCCCTCCTGTTCGAATCTCTCTGGTTTGTTCAAGCCAGTTTGGCCTTGGGCAACAGCGTGTGGGCCTCCGCCCTGGTGCTGGCCGGCTTCATGGGTGGACTCGGCGTGGGCAACGCGGTCGCAATCCGGCAGGCGGATCGCTGGTCCCGGCCACTGCTTGCATATCTGATTCTGGAAGTTGCGGTGGGCGGCACCGGTTACGCGCTGGTTTGGCTGTTGCCGGCCTTGTCACCCCTCTTGGCGCCGTTGTTCGGTCAAATTTTGGACAACGCCATCCTGCTTAACGGGATTCGCCTGGCCCTGTCGTTTCTACTGATGCTTGTTCCCACTACCGCCATGGGCATGACATTGCCGTTGCTGGTCCGGGCGATACATCGCCAAGATTCAAACTTCGGTCGGGCTCTGGGCAACTTGTACGGTTGGAACACACTGGGCGCAATGGTCGGGGCACTGATCGGAGAACTGGGCCTGGTCGCCAGCGTGGGTATCCGGGGTGCCGCCGCAGTCGCCGGTGCCCTGAATATTCTGGCCGCCTTGCTGGCCTTCCGTCTGGACCGCCGTCAACCCAACAACCGGGCCGTGGAACTGGAACATCACCGCGAGGCGCCAAAGCCCTTTCCGCCGGCAGTGTGGCTCTTGGCTGCGGCAGCGGCCCTGAGTGGAGCTGTGTTCCTTGCGCTGGAAGTTGTCTGGTTTCGCCTGCTGCTCATCTTCCACAACGCCTTCAGCTGGAATTTCAGCCTGATGTTGGCAGTCGTACTGGCCGGCATCGGCTCCGGTGGATTGATCGCCGCACGTTTTTTCAAACGGTTGGATACGGTCTATTGTCTCGCGGGACCAGCGGCTTTGCTTGCCGGGACTTGGGTTGCCGGCGGATATTTCCTGGCGGGACCGGTTCTCAGGCCCGGCTCCGGTTGGTCGCCGGATCTCGCCGTTCTACCGGGTGCCATATCGCTCATGTTTCCCGTGGCGCTTGCCTCGGGCGTGCTATTCACTCTGCTGGGACAAGCCATCCAATCCAAAGTGGTCACCGTCGGCCGGTCCACCGCGGTGACGACGCTGGCCAACACCGGCGGCGCAATGGTCGGTTCCCTGGCGGGAGCGTTCATGCTAATACCGGCATGGGGTATTGAACAGTCTCTTTTTATCCTGGCCGCGGCATACGGTGGCGTCGCCATCTTGACTGCAATTGCCTTGCCCCGCCCACCATCTGTTTGGCGGATGGCCAGCTGGTCTGCGACCATTGTGTTTGTGGTCGCCCTGGGCTTGTTTCCTTTCGGTCGAATGGCGGATGTTTACCTGAGTGCCGCCAGGTCCGGTTTCGAAGCCGCCGGCGAGCACCCCGTCGTTATCCGGGAAGGTTTGACCGAAACCATCCAGTACCTGCGGCGTGAGCTGCTGGGTGTGCCGTACTACTTCCGGATGGTGACCAACAATCATTCCATGTCAGCCACCGACGTTCGCAGTCGCCGGTACATGAGCCTGTTCGCCTGGCTGCCGGGCGCCGTGCATCCGGCTCCCCGACGCGCCCTGCTGATCTGCTTCGGTGTGGGCACGACCGCTGGCGCGCTGACCGACATACCCGGATTACAATCCGTTGATGTGGTGGATATCTCCCGCGATGTGTTGGAGCTGGGCTCCATCCCGTTTCCGAATCCCGGGATGAATCCGCTGTTGGATCCGCGCGTTCGGACCGTGGTCGAGGACGGCCGGTTCTTTCTGCAGACCACGCCCAACCGGTACGATATCATCACGGCCGAGCCGCCGCCGCCAAAGCATGCAGGGATCGCCAGTCTGTATTCCCGGGAGTATTTCCATCTGGTGCGCGACCGCCTGGCCGACGGAGGGATCGTCTCTTACTGGCTGCCGGTATACCAACTGACCGAGTTGGAAGCTCGGGCCATCTCAGCCGGCTTCCTGGACGCCTTCCCCGAGGCGTCGTTGTGGACCGGCGCCGGCCTCGACTGGATGCTGGTCGGAATCAAACCGCCGCTTCGCGCCACCACCCCGACGGCCATCGATCGCCTGTGGACGCAGCCGGCCACGAAAACCAAACTCGACGCGCTGCTGTTATCCAGTCCGGCCCATCTTGGGGCCACCTTCATCACCGACGGCACCCGTCTGCGGGATTGGATCGGAACGGCGCCGCCCCTCACCGACGACCATCCCAAACGCCTGGCTTCGCGTGAAACCGACAACCGGCCGGATCTCCCGGTGTTTATCGCCTTCATGAACAGCCCTTCTTCAGCTGAAGACTTTAGCCGCAGCGGGTTGATTCAACAGTTCTTTCCCGAACCTTACCGGCAGGCAGCCTTAAGACAGTTTCCCCGCCAGGTGACCATCAACGCGGTGCTTTCGACCACATACACCTTGAATCTGGTTCCTTACTTACACCGACATCTCGATGACCCGGAAGTGGTCAATGCGGTGTTCTGGATGCTCAAAAGCGACGCCCATGACGCCCGGGCCATTGTCACCGACAATCTGGGAAAGGGACTGCTTGATGAAGGCGTCTACAATACACTGGCCTTGTCCGCCCTGATTGATAGAGACCTGCCCTCAGCCGATCGTTGGCTGGCAAACGCTCAGCCGTCCGCGCCTTCTGTCTATCTCCCGTTTCGCATCTATTTTCGGCTCCGGCTCGGCGATGTGCCGGGAGCCCGGCAATTGGCCCGTCAATTAATCGCCGGCGCCGACACTGACCGGCCAGCCGTCGAGGACTACCTGATCTGGGTGTTTGGCGTATTCGGTCAGACCATTGACTTCCCCCTCGCGTCTGGAACCTCATCATGAAGCCACTCGCGGTGGTGTTTCTGCAGCAACGGAACAACAAACACAGCGTAGCCGCTCTGGCTGGCGCGCTGGAATCGGTCGAAGACCGCCTCGGATTGACGGTCTGGTTCGCCCGGCCGCGCCAGGTGATCGATCGCCTGAGCCAGGCGGCCGCGATACACCGCCAGGTGGTTCTGGCCTGGTCGTTTCACACACCCGATGTTTTGTCGGTGGCGCCGGCCTTGCGGGACATTCGTCAACGGGCGGCGGCGAACCGCTGGCCGTTGCTCGCACTCGCCGGCGGGGCGCACCCTTCGGGTGATCCGGCCGGGACGTTGCGGCTGGGCTTCGACTACGTGCTGCGCGGCGAGGCAGAAGCCAGCCTCCCGCACTTCCTGGCGGCGCTGGCCGCCGGCGGCGGCCACCGGAATACGCCGGGGCTTGGCTGGCTGGACAACGACGCGTACTGTCAGAATCGGCGCCCGCGGCCCGTCAACCTGGATCTTTATCCTCCGTTCGCCGTCCGTCACAGCCTGTTCGCGCCCATCGAGATCAGCCGCGGTTGCCCTTGTCACTGCGGATTCTGTCAGACACCGGCGTTGCTCGGCCGGCGGATGCGCCATCGAAGTCTTGACACAGTAGTCCATCACGCCGAGGTCATGCGCCGCCACGAGCTGACAGACCTGCGATTTGTCTCGACCAACGCATTCGCCTGGGGTTCAGCCGACGGACAGACGCCCAATCCGGCGGGTATCGAAGCCCTGTTGAACGCGCTGGGCGGCATCTTTGACAAAGGCCGCATTTACTTCGGGTCCTTTCCCTCTGAAGTCCGGCCCGATTCCGTCACACTCGAGCTTGCTGCAATGGTCCGCCGGCTGGCCGGCAACGACAACGTTGTGATCGGAGCCCAATCCGGCAGCGACCGCATGCTGGAGCGCCTGCGCCGCGGGCACGACGTGGCCCAGGTAGTTCGGGCCGTGGAGATCCTGCGCAACGCCGGTTTCCGCGTTTATGTCGATTTCATATTCGCCCTGCCCGGCGAGCGCGAGGAAGACCAACGCCTGACCCGCGTCCTGATGCGCCGTGTTTCGGATCTGGGTGCGATCGTCCATGGCCACGCCTTTCTGCCTCTGCCGGGCACTCCGCTCCACCGCGCCCAACCCGGGCGGGTGGATGCCGAAACCCGCCAGCTGGCGCTGGAGTTGGCCGGCTCCGGCCAGCACTGTGGGCATTGGCGGCAGCAGGAAGAACTGGCCGTCCGCCTGAACCGGTTTTACCGGGAACAATCGCCTGCCGCATCCGACGACAACAGTTCAACCGCTGGAGTTGAGTAATCGGAACTCCCCTCCCGGTATCGATTTATAAAATAGGGTGAATTCCCCAACCGCATGAATTGGCTCCTTCCGGTGGCGCATCGGGCACCATTGCGGTGCGGCGCTTGGGTGCCGCGGACATCAGACGATCATTGGGTGCGGCGCGAAAGATAGCCGGCGAGAAGCTCCCGCAGGTGTTCGCCATCGAACGGATGGTAGTGGCCGGGGTAGACGATCCGGACCGGCAAATCCAACAGACGGTGAGCGGAAGCGGCGTATGCCGCACGGTCGCTGCCGGGCAGCTTGTCCAACAGCTCACCGTCGTAAACGACATCACCGGAGTAGAGTTCCTGGCTGGCGGGTTCGTACAGGGCGATGCATCCCGGTGAATGGCCCGGCAAGTGGATCACCTCCAGTTTCCGGTCTCCCAGATCCAGCAGGTCGCCATCCGCCAACAGACGGCTGGGAACAACCGGCCGGAAACGGTAGTCGGCGGCCCGGAATCCCGCTACCGGCTGGCGGGTGAAGTGTTCATCCAGGATCCAGCCCATGGCCGGGTCGCTGAGAGTCATCACCGGATCGGCGTCCGCCAGCGCAGCCGCCTCCGCCGCGTGAATCGCCACATCAGCGAACGCGGCCAAACCGCCCGCATGATCAAAATGGACGTGGGATGCCACGGCCAGCAGCGGCTTGTTGATACGATCCACCAGGGCCGCCCGCAGATCGGCGACGCCGGTGCCCGCATCCAGGAGCAGGTCTCGATCCCGACCGCGGATGAGCCACACGTTCGCCCGGTTCCACTGCCAGTAGAAGGGTTCGGTGATCCACACCAGCCGCGGGTGGAGCGGCTGAACATTGAACCAGTGTTCGGCGATTGGTATCACGCGACTTTCCAGGAACCCGGCTGCCGTCAGTGATCAGCGGGTCGCCGCCTGCGCGTGTTGCCTTGCGGCGTATCGCGCCAGGTATCCTTTGAACCAGCCTTGATTGGCGTATCGGATGAAGTAAAGCTGCTTCCGATCGAATTCGAGCTGGTCGGCCAACAGAACCATCAGGGCGCCTCCGGCGACGAGCTGCTTGACATGGAAAATGTCCCGGATGTTGAGAATCTCCTGCAGGGCTTCCTGCTGCACGACCTCGTCTTCGATTTTGGAGAGATCGGGGCCGACCACCGCGGTCGGATCCTTGACGATCCGCGCATAGAACGTGCGGATATCTTCGGCGGTGAACGATACGGTGGGATCCCGCCGCTCGGGATACGTCAGGGTTACCAGCGCCCACACAATTCCCCCGCTGAGATAGACATCCCGCCGGTTGAGCAATCCGGGCTTTCGTTCGATTTTTTCCGCAAGAATCGGCAGGATGTGATTCTGGATTGTACGGTCAATGCAGGCCGGCTCGTGATCCACAGGACCGCATTCCCGGTCAATCTCCAACGACAGCGATTTGGAACCGACCGGTATGTCCATGGGCACGAACCGGTCTCCCCCCACGCTCTTTTCCAGATATCCGCCTTTCGTGTTGCCGCTGCCCAGATCCAGAGCCAGTGCGGTGTAGATCGCCCGCGGGGGCAGGATGCCCAGCGCACCCAGCTCGGCCTCTTGTTCGGCGGTGATGAATTGGACGGAGCAACCGGTGGTCTGCAAGACTTCCCGCTTGAGTGTCTCGAGGCGGGCCACCGCCCACGGCCCCTTAAGTTCCGCCGCATTCACCACTCCGCTGCTGCCGGCGATGACGATCCGGTCATCGGGCAGATGATGTCCTTCCCGGACCCATCGGTAGAGTTCCGCGATTTCTCGGACGGACTCGGCGATGGCGTCCGGACTGTAGGTTATCATTGACGAGGTGATATGGCGACGATCCAACTCCTGATAATCGCCCAAGCCCTCCGCGTGTTCGCCAAAGCGGGCGATGACCGCCCGGACCCCGGATGCGCCCACCTCGATGCCGCCGTAGACGCCGGGTGGGACCACATACTCCGGTGCCGTTGGCGCCAACCCCAGCTTGGCTCCGATGGCGGCCCAACCGGGATACACGGCCAGTGCCGCCAGCACCAGCGCCGCCAGCACCGGTGCCACGTAGAGCGGCCGGCGCGCCAGCGCCTGCCACCAACCGGCCCGAGCCGGCGGACCGAAGCCGGCGGCGCGCGTCCTGCCCGTGGTCTCCTCGTCCAGAGTGGAGGTGTCGCTGGCGGCGCTTGTCCACGGGGTGTCATCAGGCCGCAGAGCACCCTCCGGCCCAGCGGTCTCAGCCGGAGCGATGGCATCGAAGATCGTCTCCAGCCCACCATCGGTCAGCCCCTCCTGCCGCCGGGTGTCCTCGCATAATCCGGCAAAATCCGACAGATTGGCCAGACGGTTGCTGCGCTCCTTGTTCAGCATGCGCGCCACGGCCTCGCTCAGAACCTGGGGACATCCGGACAGCGTGTTGCCCAGCAGGGGGGGATTGTGGGTGAGTATTCTGTAGAGCACCCCGGTGGCGTTCTCGGCCTGGAAGGGATTGTCGCCCTGGAGCAACTCATAGGCGATGACACCGAGCGAATACTGATCCGCGCGGGCATCCACCGGTTCACCCCGCGCCTGCTCGGGGCTCATGTAGGCGAGGGTTCCCACGGTAACCCCTTCGCGGGTGTGAATGGTTGACTCGACCAGCCGGGCGATGCCGAAGTCGACAATCTTCACCGAGCCGTTTCGGGTGACGATCAAGTTGGCCGGTTTGACATCCCGGTGAACCACACCGTTTTGGTGGGCGTAATCAAGCCCCCGGGCCACTTGGGACAGGATATTCAGCGTCTGCGCAAGGGAGAAGCGGATTCCGGCATCACGGAGCTGCTTCAGGTTTCGGCCTTCCAGGTACTCCATGACGATGTAGGGCATGCCGTCTTCTTCATAAAGGTCATGGATCTGGACAATGTTGGGATGTGGAATTTGGGCCAGCGCCCGGGCTTCCTTCAGAAAGCGGGCGGCCTTTTCCGCATCGTCGATGAATTGGGGAAAGAGCGCTTTGATGGCGACATAGCGAGCCAGCCGGCGGTCGTAGCCCTTGTAGACCGTGCCCATGGCACCGGCTCCGATCGTGCCGACGATCTCGTATTTTCCGATGGATTTCATGCGCCTCAATCTATCACAGGAAGACGGCGATGAGAAGCTCTCACCCTTTGAACGCGGTTGTCGTCACAGATGCCGCCGCGAGCTGCCGGCGATACCGGGCCGCGGCGGGGACGCCCCGGCTTACTTGTGTCGGACGTACAGCATTTCCATCGACCGGAACAGCTTGCCGTCGGGGCCGACATCGAACGCTTCCATCCGGCGGTGATCCGCGTCGTCCTCATACTCCACCGCCCGCTGCTGGCGGTACTTGTTGGCAACCGGGTCCGGCAGGTCGCCGATGTACTCCACCGATTTCCCGTCGGCGGCGGGCGTGCCTTCGGAGGTCATGATGCCCGTGCTCATGCTGTCGATCCAGACGGCCACGTACTTTTTCTTGATATTGTCAAAACCGAGCAAACCCAGTCCGCTGAACGGCTGCCCCAAGGCCGTGCTTTCGATTTTCTCCAGTACGTACCGGCCGCCCATGATCAAACTGCATTCACTGACGCCTTTTGATTCCTCAGCCGGTGCTCCGGGGGCCGGCCACATGCGAACCGTGACATCCCAGGTGCCCGCGCGTTGCCGGAACTGCCGGTGCGGTTCGCCGATCTCCGCGTAGCGGGCGTAGGCGGCCATCGTCGCCTGCATCGGGTCTTCCTTGGCTGGAGTCGCCTCCTGGCCCAGGGCCGGTACGCCCAGAACCAGCAGGGTCACAACGTTGACAAGTGCACACCAACAAATCCAGTTGGTTTTCATGTTTTCCTCCTTAGACACGGCTGTCCTGTATCAGTCCATTTCCTTATTGAATGCTATCGGACTATTTAAATTTAGATTCATATCGAGGCGGGTTTGATTCTCCTGATCCCCGAAAACTGCTCGGCTGATTGCATCCAACCGTTGGCGGAGGTATCATCACGCGATCACGTCCGGCGCCGGCTGTCGGCTTCGGTCCTGATTGATTCTACCCCACCATCGCCAGCCCAGGAGATCGTGATGAATATCCGGGATTTTCAGCTGGAGCGTTATTTTGCCGCACACGAGTTCCGCGCGCGATTCCTGCTCAGCCCGTCAGACTGCGAGAGCTTGTCGCTGGCGGAGCTGCTGACGCACGCGGATGCGGACAGTCTGGCCCTCTGGCAGGAGATGCAACTGGGTTACACGCAGTCAGCGGGCCACCCGCTCCTTCGGACCGAAATCGCCAGGCTCCACATCGAGGCAACTCCAGAGGACATCCTCGTCTGCGCGCCGGAGGAGGGCATCTTCATCGCCATGCACTGTATCCTCCGGCCGGGCGACCATGTGGTGGTGATGGCTCCCTGCTACCAGTCGTTGGCGGAGTTGCCACGCGCGCTGGGCTGCACTGTCGACCGGTGGTCGGTCCGCGTGCAGGGCGATCGCTGGAATCTTGATCTCGAGGAACTGGCCGCCCGGATCACGCCGCGGACCCGGCTGGTCGTGGTCAATTTCCCGCACAACCCCACCGGCTATATGCCCGACACCACCGTCACGGCCGGCCTGCTGGAACTGCTGCGGGCCCATGACGCGATGTTGTTCGCCGACGAGATGTACCGTTTTCTGGAGCACGATCTCGAGCGCCGTCCGGTTTCGCTGTTGGACCAGCACGAACGAACGATCGTTCTGGGCGGGCTATCCAAATCGTTCAGCCTGCCGGGTCTGCGCATCGGCTGGCTGGCCACCCGTGATCGTCGATTACTGGACCGCTGCGCCACGTTCAAGGACTACACCACCATCTGCAGCGCAGCGCCATCGGAGATTCTGGCAATCATGGCCCTGCGTCGAAAAGACGGCATCATCGCGGCGAACCGGCGGATCATCGGCGCCAATCTCGACTCCTGCCGGTCGTTTTGCCGGGAGCATTCCCGCTGGCTGGAATGGCTGGAGCCGGACGGGGGCTCCACGGCTTTTCCCCGACTACGGCCCCCGCTTGAAGCGGATGGTTTCTGCGACCGCCTGCTGCATCGCCGCAGTGTGATGGCCGCCTCCGGCCGTCTGTTCGATTGGCCGGGTGAGCACGTCCGGCTGGGCCTGGGCCGCCGAAACCTGCCGGACGTGCTGGCCGAGGTCGCCGATGAATTGGCTGCCCGTGATCAGTAGTGATCACGACTCCGCCGACACACGTTCGCCATCCCCCTGCGTTTTCGCCGAACTTGTCTGTGGACCAATCGTAATAATCTGAAGTTGAATGCGTGTGGCTTTTCCGGATTGCAACCAGCAAGGGCTGATTGTTCCGACCCCGCAGCCGCCAGGAGGTTTAGATGAAACAACTCGGTGTCCTGGGAACCATCTGGTTGCTGGCGGCGCTCCTGCAGGCCGCTTCCGCTGGTTCGATTGACGCAGTCGGAATCTGGACCGCCAGCGAGCATCAATCGCAGCGGATCCGTTGGCCCGGTTATGAGCCCGGCCGCATTCCGGCGGCCATCTTCGACGGTTCCCACACCTGGCTGTTCTGTCACCCCCAGCCGCCAAATGGTTTTCTGCCGAGGCCGGACATGCCGGGCGTATACATCCACCCCGGCCTGCATCCCGCCATCCGGGCCAACACATCCATCGAGTTGAACGGCGTGCAAACCGCTACGATCATGCCCTCTCTCCCACGGAGTGCGGGCGCCGGCGAGACGGAGACAAACCGTCTGGCCGGTGTGCTGTTGCACGAAAAATTTCACGTGTTTCAGCACCACCGTCATCCGGACTGGGGGGCGAACGAAGCCGCGCTCTTCGTTTATCCCGCCACGGACGGGGAGTTGCTGGGCTGGCGGCGCCTGGAGACCGACGCGCTCCGGCGGGCGCTGGCAGCGGCTTCCGCGGATGAGGCCCGTCGCTGGGCGGCCGCCGCCCTGGACTGGCGGGCGCGCCGTTACGGCCGGCTGGCCGGGGAATTCCAAACCTACGAGCGCGAAACCGAGCGGGTTGAGGGGACGGCGTTCTACGTGGAATCCGTCGTCACTGGGCGCACCGCCACCTCATCCGGCGACAACGCAGAGTATACACCCCGGGATGTCCGCCGCTGGTGCTACACCACCGGCAACTGGCTGGCCCGGTTGCTGGACCGGTTCGATCCCGGTTGGAAGGACGCGCTCGAAGCCGGATCGTTCGCCTATCTGGACGATCGTTTGCGGCAGGTGACGCCCGACAGCATAGCGGCAGCCGAGTTTGATGACGCGACCGCATCCCGCTGCCTGAAGCAAGCCCTGCAGGATGCGGCCGATTTGCGGCGGGAGCGCGAACGCCTGCTCGAGGACTATTTGAGCCAGACCGGCGGCCGGTTGATTCTCATTTCCGAACAGCCGCTCTGGCCGGCCGGCTTCGATCCCATGAACGTGGACACCCTGACCGCCACGGAAGTGTTGCATCGCCGTTGGCTGAAACTGAAAAACGACAACGGCTCCCTGGAGATCCTCGACGGCCGCGTGCTGACGGAAGGGGCCGGCCCCCACCCGCTCTTCAACGGCGTGCGCAGGGTGACGCTCACCGGTTTGACCGGCGCGCCCCGGGTGGAGGTCCGCGACGGGCGCACGCTGCTGGAGTGGGGGCCGCTGAAAGGAGATTTTGCCTCCGCCTCCGTCGAGCGGGCGGGGCGGACCGTGATCTTACAAATGCTGCCGCACTGAACAATCACCGGCCGTGGATAACTTCCAACAACCAACACGGGGGGCGGCAACGAGCATCCGCCACAACCTGATCCGTCGGTGAATTCGTAATCGTTGGCGACGTCAAGTGGTTATCGTAAGTTCTGGATTGGCGTTTGTTCCATTTCCGCAAAATTCTTCATCATCGTGGACAGCATCCCATACGTGTCTTGGCGCTTGTTTTGCAGCTGCTGCATTAATTGTTCTCGCATTTGATCCGCCATCGCCTTGCTCCCGGCCTGGATTTCTTCGGACCGCGCGAACCGTCCACGCCGATCGAAGCGGCCGTAGCGATCGGACAAGCCGAGCCGGTCGGCAAGGGCGCGAAGCGCCGTCCGCTGTTCAAAAAAATCATTCTGATTGTCAGCGGCCGCACCAGCCGGATCTCGGCGGGTTTGAATACCTTGCTGATCCTGCTGCAACGCGTTTTGGGTCATCCGGATCGCCCCCTCCGGCAGCGTGTCGCTGAAACCCGTTGCGGGCAGCTGTCGCATGGTGTTCCCAAAAGTGTCCATCGTCTGTTCAGTCGAATCCTGCAGGTTCTCCGACGCCTCTCCTCGCGTGAAGTGCGCTTCCAATTGTTTGAATTCGGCGGATCGGGCTTGCCAACCCGCGGTGTCGGCGCTGGCTTCCGGGAAAGATTGCGTTTTGCCCCAGTGTGGAAACGGCATCGTTTCCGGTCAGGGGCACTTCTGACGCGCCCGGCTGGTTTGTTCACTGGAGCGGATTCAACGGATGTTGCCCGAGCCCGTGATCCGGGTCCGATGAACCTCTCCGGTCGTCGTTTGAACAATTATCGTCTATCGTCCTCCACGGCTATTTGTTGTTCAGAAACGAACATTCAATGATTCAGGCATCCCGGAGGTCAACCGGTCACGATGTCAATCCCGAAAACGGAAACCGATGCCGATGAATCCGGCGGTTTGATAACTCTGCTCGTTGAGGATCTTCCCGCCGGCATCCGCCTGGCCGAGCTTGCCGCCCAATTCCACGCCTCCGATCAGATTGACCTGAAGGCCGGGCTGGATCCGCCAGATGACGCCCCCAAAGACCGGCACCTCCCGATTGCTGCCAATCCCGCCCTGCTCGCCGCCGCTGTCCCGAAGCCGGAAATCGGTCTGCTCGTACCGGCCGCCCACAAACACCCGCCACTTGCCGGCGGGATCCCAGTTCAGCACCAGTCCGGGGCCCCGGGTGGCGCCGAGCCCTCCGCCTGTCTCTAGGCTCAGCTTTTCGGCGATTCGCCAGTTGACGAACAGCACCGGGAAGACACTCGGATCATCTTCGATCTGGCTGATGACGCCGATGCCGGGTCCCAGGGTCAGGCGGTCACCGAAGCGATAGGAAAAACCGGCCAGACCCCCGCCGGTGATTGCATCGCCGAAATCGGCGCCGCTCTCGGCCGTCGTGCGGAGTGTCGGAATCATGAAGAGCGTCCACTTCCGGTTAATGCCGTAGCGGACGAAGGCCCCTATGCTGATGGTGTGGATCGTTCCCCAGGGTGCCTCTGGCGCAATGCCGGGTTGTCCCTCATAATCGTAGGCGGTCCGGTCGTACCCGACCGCAATGGAGACACTCCGCCGGAAATCCGGCGCATACGTGAACCCTCCCTCGAACAACAACCGGCTGGCGCCGAACGAACCACCGGAATCGATCCCGCTGTCGAACTGGTACAGAAACGCGCCTTCGGTAAACACCGACCACTTGTCCGCCGTCCCGGCCGGCAATCCGCGGTCTGGCCGTCCCTGCCCGGCCGCCCCAGCGATCATGGTCAACGCCAGCGTAACCGCCAGCACGCAACGACGGTTCTGCCGGATGCCCCTGTAACACGAATGATCTCTCGCCATTTTGACTCCCCAATATGATCAGTGTACTCGGCCTGCCTGAAAACGCTCTCTGAGATGCGCGGTGCAGCGTGGCGATTCTCAGATACTACGCGGATCATAGAAATTCCGCTCTGCGGTTGCCGTGGCCCTGGTCCGGCTCATGACCCGCAACGCGTGCCGCCCGCACCCGATCCCACAAATTGTGCTTGACACATACTCCCTGCTTGGATATCTTGTGCGGCGAGGTCAACGAATGGTTACCGCAACAGTCTCCCGGCATCATCACCACCATCACCCGAACCCCGGGCCGGGCACCGGTGCGCGCGCTGTTTAGTCATCTACTTTCACAGCACAGATCACACCAACCCCCGGCCTTGGCCGGGGGTTTTTAGTTTATGGTGCCGTTTTGTGAAAAATGCTCGCTTCGTCGTAGGATGAACACATGAAACCAAGCAAGGCAGAATCGATTAACACCCAACAACCAGCATTCAGCCGCCGGTCATCTGACGCTGAACTTTTCGCTGCGCCGTTTCACGCCCATTACCATCACCACATCCACATCCCTCCCGGGTGACGGCGCACGCGGCACATCGTCCCACGTTTCCCTCACCCGGGCTCAGACGCCCGGGTGTTTTATTTAAGGAGCCATCATGATCAACAATGACCGAATTCAGTTGGCGTTGCCCAAGGGGCACATGTACGCCGCAGTGGAACAACTGCTGGGGGATGCCGGCCTGGCCGTGCTGGGCAACGGCCGCAACTATCGCCCGGTCTGCGCCGACGACCGGTTCGAGCTGAAGATCCTCAAACCCCAGAACATCGTCCGGATGGTGGAGCTCGGGTCCCACGATGTGGCTTTCGCCGGCTACGACTGGGTGGTGGAACTGGGCGCGGATGTCCGCGAGCTGCTGGATACCGCCCTGGACCCGGTCTGCCTGGTGGCTGCGGCGCCGCAGGAGCCGGCCGGGGATCCGGCGTTCTTCCGCCGTCGGTTGCTGGTGGCCTCGGAGTATGAAACCATCACCCGCCGCTATCTGGACGGCCGCGGCGCGGATTATCTCTTTATCCGCAGCTATGGCGCCACCGAAGTGTTTCCGCCCGAAGACGCCGACCTGATCGTGGATAACACCGCCTCCGGCCGCACGCTGCGGGAAAATGGGCTGGCCGTCGTAGACGAATTGCTGCGCTCATCAACCCGGCTTATCGCCAATCCCGCCGCCATGGACGGTCCCAAAGGGAAAACCATCGCCGAGTTGGCGATGCTGGTTCGGGCTGTGCTGGACGCCCGCAACCGGGTCATGCTGGAAATGAACGTGGCCGATGAGCGCTTGCCCGCGGTATTGGCTGTCCTGCCCTGCATGCGCAAGCCCACCATGTCCAGTTTGTCCGACGAAGCCGGTTTCGCCGTCAAGGCCGCTGTGCCCCGGGCCCAGGTTGCCCGGCTGATTCCAGAGCTGAAAGCCGCGGGCGCCACCGACATCCTTGAATATCCCTTTTCCAAGGTGGTGCTGTGATGGCCGGCTCGGCGCTCCCGCAAATCCGGCCGGCCCTGCGCGGCATCACCCCCTATGCGACTTCTACCGGGCGGGGCGAATACCGTCGCCTCGATGCCAACGAAGGGCCGCCTCCGGCGCCCGGTCTGTTGCGCGAGCTGCTGGTCGAGGCCGCCTCCCGGCTCTCGTATTACCCCGAGTACACCGAGCTGCGGCGCCAAGCCGCCGTTCACTACGGCACCGCTGCCGATGGCGTGCTGCCTGTGTGCGGCGCCGACGAAGGCCTCCGGTTGGTGATCGGAGCGTTCGCCGGGCCCGGTGACCGGATGGTCACGGTGCGTCCCACCTTCGGCATGTACGCCTTTTACGCACGGCTTTCCGGCGCCGTTGTCGCCGCAGTGCCGCTGGCTCCTGATTTCGAGCTGGACCTGGATGCGATCCGTGATGCGGCCGGTGGCGCGGCGCTGATTGTGCTGGCGTCGCCCAACAACCCCACCGCCCGTCCCATCCGTTCCGGCGACCTGGCCGGACTGCTCGAGCTTGCGCCGGAGCGTCCGGTGCTCCTGGATGAGACCTACGCCGAGTTCTGCGGCCAGAATTTCATTCCCTGGATCGAACGCTTCCCCAACCTGATCATTCTGCGCACGCTGAGCAAGTCGCGCGGCCTGCCGGGATTGCGCTGCGGTTTCATCATCGGCAATCCCGCGGTGGTCTCGTCGTTGAACACTCTCCGCTCACCCTACAATCTGACCGCCACGGCCGCCTGGGTCGGATCCGCTGTCCTGGCGGGTGACACGAACTTCCGGGAACGGCTCGCTGCCGCCACCGCCGCCCGGGCGGACCTGCAACGGGAGCTGGCGCGCTTGGGCGTGCCGGTCTGGCCGTCAGCCACCCATTTCTGTCTGCTCTATTTGGGCGGCGCTGCCGGATCCGCCGCGTCCGCTCTGGCCGAGCAAAGCATCCTCGTTCGAACGTTGGACGACGACCTGTCGGGTTTCATTCGGGTCAGCGTCACCGGACCGGACGATGTCGCGGTGTTTTTGTCCGCCTTCACCCCGTGGCTGGCCTGCCGCCGCCCCGAACCCATCCCTGCCGCCTGGAGGTTGCCATGAAGTCAGACCGCGTCACTATCAAACGACAGACCGGCGAGACGTCGGTCTCCGGAGTCCTGAGCGGTGATTCGTTTGTCCGCCGGATCGTCACTCCGATCCCGGTGTTCTCCCACTTTCTGGATCAATTGGTCTACTACTCCGGACTGGGCCTCGAGCTGGACGCCCGCGAGCTGGTGCCGGCCGACGATCACCATCTGGTGGAAGACACGGCTTTGGCTGTCGGCGACGCGCTAACCGGCTGGCTCGGCGACCGTGGCGGACGCCGGCGCTTCGGACAGTGCTGGCTGCCCATGGATGATGCCCTGGCGCTGGCCGCTCTGGACATCGGCGGCCGGCCCGGATTCTGGTTCCGCGGGCGTTTCCGGCGCGAAGCCGTTGGCGGTCTGGCGGTGGAAAACGTCATTCACTTTTTCCGTTCCCTTGCCCACGCCGCCCGCTTCACGTTGCACCTGCGAGTCAGCGGGCAAAACGCCCACCACATGGCCGAAGTGCTGTTCAAAGCTACCGGCCTTGCCTTGGAAGAAGCTCTGCAGCCATGGGCCGGCGTTGTCCGAAGCACCAAGGGTGGCCTCCGATGATCGGCGTTGTGGATTACGGTGCCGGAAACCTGCGGAGTCTGGAGAATGCGCTGGCGGCGGTGGGCCTGCCGTCGCGACGGGTGTCTCGACCCGGGGTGCTGTCGCGGTGTTCCCGCCTGGTGCTTCCGGGAGTTGGACACTTCGGGGCCGCGGCGGCGGCGTTGCAGTCGAGCGGTATGGCCGCCGCCTTGCAAACCTGGGTCCGCTCCAATCGACCGTTTTTGGGGATCTGCCTGGGTCTGCAACTCCTGTTCGAAGCTTCCGACGAGGCTCCGGGCGCCTCCGGGCTGGGCGTGTGGCCGGGGCGGTGTCGGCCCTTCGACGCCGACTGTCTGAAGGTTCCCCACATGGGGTGGCGCACCGTGCACATGTCAACCGGTCCGGAGATACCGGCGGCCTATTTCGTGCACTCATACTACGTCCCTATCGACGCCGGACCTCGGCAGTGGGACTGGCGCGGAACGGCGCGCTACGGCGTCGAGTTCCTGGCTGCCGGACGGTCCGGCGCGCTGACCGGCTGCCAGTTCCATCCCGAGAAGAGCGGACCGCGGGGGTTGGATTTTTTGAAGGAGGTTCTGTCATGCTGATGAAACGAATCATCCCCTGCCTGGATGTCAAGGACGGCCGGGTGGTGAAAGGCGTCCGGTTTCAAGGCCTCCGCGACGGCGGCGACCCTGTGGAGCTGGCCCGGCGCTACTATGCCGACGGCGCCGACGAGCTGGTTTTCCTCGACATCACCGCCGGCCTCGAGGGGCGGAGAACTGTCGGCGAGCTGGTGGCGAAGACCGCCCGGACGGTGTTCGTGCCCCTCACAGTGGGCGGGGGCATCTGCAGCGTGGCCGACGCCCGGCGTCTGCTCCGCTCCGGTTGCGACAAGGTAGCGGTCAACACGGCGGCCGTGCGGCGGCCGGAGCTGCTGTCGGAATTGGCGGACGGGTTCGGACGCCAGTGTGTGGTTTTGGCCGTGGACGCACTGCGGACGGAGACCGGTTACCGGGTGGTGGTGGATGCCGGCCGGACGGTGACGGAGCTCGAGTTGACCGATTGGTTACGCCGGGGCCAGGCATTGGGCGTCGGTGAGATTCTGCTCACCGTCATCAACGCCGACGGCCGACAGGAAGGGTACGACTTGGCGGGCCTTCGGCAGGCCGGTGCTGTTTGCCGGGTGCCTGTCATCGCATCGGGCGGCATGGGCACCGCCGCACATATGGTCGACGCCGTGGCGGCCGGTGCGGATGCCCTCCTGGCCGCCTCGGTGTTCCATTACGGCCGGTACACGGTCCGTTCGCTGAAGGCCGAATTGAGCCGCCGCGGCGTTGAGGTCCGGCCATGCTGATCCCGAGCATCGATCTGATGGGCGGCCGAGCCGTCCAGCTTGTGGGCGGGCGCGACAAGGTGTTGGAACAGGGCGACGTCGAAGAGTTGGCCCGCCGATTCGGCGTGTACGGCGAGATCGCCGTGATCGACCTGGATGCGGCGCTTGGCCGTGGCGACAACGGCGAACTGGTCCGGCGGCTGTGCCGTATCGCCCGCTGCCGCGTCGGCGGCGGCATTCGCGACGAGCGGTACGCCGCCGAACTGCTCCGCGCCGGGGCAGCCCGGCTGATCATCGGTACGGCCGCGGAAGAAGCACTCCTGACCCGGCTGCCCCGAGACCGGGTCCTGGTGGCCGTGGACCATGACCGCGGCCACGTGATGAGCCACGGTTGGCGTCAGGATACCGGCGAGTCGCCCGCCACACGCATCCGCCGGTTGGCCCCTTTCTGCGGCGGCTTTCTGGTGACGGGAATTCACCATGAAGGGCGGATGGAAGGATTCGCCATGGAAGAGATCCGGGAGTTGCGTGAGGCTGCCGGTCAACCCGTGACTTACGCCGGCGGCGTCACGACAGCCGCCGAGGTGGCGGCGCTTGATCGGTTAGGTGTTGACGCCCAGGTGGGTATGGCCTTGTACACCGGCCGTCTGGACCCCACCGAGGCGTTCCTCGCCTGTCTGGATTTTGACAAAGAAGGCGGACGCTTGCCGTGTGTGGTCCAAGACATCGCTGGCCGGGTGCGCATGGTCGCATGGCAGACTCCGGAAAGCCTGCGTGAGGCCTTTCGCACCGGACGCGGCGTATATTTTTCGCGCCGCCGCCAGAATTTGTGGACAAAGGGTGAAACCAGCGGCCACGTCCAGCGGCTGGTCCGGGTTGGGCCCGATTGCGACCGGGATACGCTCCTGTTCACGGTGGATCAGGAAGGCCCGGCTTGCCATACCGGTTCGGCCGGATGCTTCGGTTTGCTGGACTTCGCCACGGCGGACCTGGAGGCGGTGTTGCGCCAGCGTGTCCAAAACCCCGTCAACGGCAGCTACACCTGCCGCCTGCTGCGCGAGCGGGGCCTGCTGGCGGCCAAACTGCGCGAAGAGGTGGATGAAGTGATCGAGGCCGCCGGGCGGACGGACGACCTGGTGTGGGAATGCGCCGACGTTCTGTACTTTTTGTTGGTTCAGATGACGGCCGGTGGAATCAGTTTTAGCAACGTACTCAGTGAACTGGAACGACGGAGGAGGTAATTGCATGATGCGATCAGTGAATGTGGAAGAAGCTATGGAATGGGTTCGACAGTCTCGCCTGTCGGCTCCACCGCCGGAGGTTGCCCAGATATTGAACGATATCCGGCGCGACGGTGGCGATGCAGTGCACCGATGGGCCGGCCGTCTCGACGGCCACACCGGCGGCGGCTTTGAAGTGCCCCAAGAATCGGTGCAAGCCGCACGCGACGGCTTGGACCGAGAGACCCGGGCCCAGTTGGAGGACGCAGCCCGAAGGATCCGGACCGTGGCCGCTCGCCAGCGGGAACTGTTCACTGATCTTTCGTTCGAACTGGACGGCGTGGTCCTCGGCCACCGGGTGATACCTGTGGAGCGCGTGGCGTGCTACGCACCGGGGGGGCGTTACCCGTTGCCGTCGTCCGTGCTCATGGGCGTGATCCCGGCGCGCGTGGCCGGAGTGAAGGAGATCGCCGTGCTGAGTCCGCGCATTCACCCCGTGACACTGGCGGCCGCGGCAATCGCCGGCGCCGACCGGGTGTTCAACATCGGCGGTGTGCAGGGCGTGGCCGCCGCCGCATGGGGTCTGGCCGGTCTGCCCCGGGTTGATTTGATTGTCGGCCCCGGCAACCGGTTCGTCACGGCCGCCAAACAGGCGCTGTACGGCCAGGTCGGCATCGATTTCCCCGCCGGACCATCGGAACTGCTCATCATCGCCGATCGGACCGCCGATCCCGTCCTGCTGGCCGCCGACCTTCTGGCCCAGGCGGAGCACGACCCTGACGCGCTGCCCGTCCTGATCAGTCCGGACGAGGACCTGCTGGAGCGCGTGCGGCAGGAGCTGGCCGTCCAGATCGAGGCGATACCCGCCGCTTCACCGGCTCGGGTCAGCATGACCAACGGTTTGCTGGTGCGACTATCCAACTGGGGTGACGCGGTGGAGCTGGCTGACCGGATGGCGCCGGAACACCTGGAACTGGCCGGGCCAGAAGCCGAAGCGTTGGCTGACCGGTTGACCAACTATGGAAGCCTTTTCATCGGCTCCCTGTCAGCCGAGGTCTTCGGGGATTACGGATCGGGCACAAACCACATTTTGCCTACCAGCGGCGCCGCCCGGTTCACCGGCGGCGTGTGGGTCGGCACTTTTCTGCGTGTTCTGACCCGGCAGCGCGTGCGTGCCGACGGGTTGCCCGCACTGGCGCGCCTGGCCGAAGGTCTCGCTCGTGCCGAAGGCCTGCCTGCCCACGCCGCTGCCGCCCGGCTGCGCATCGAGCGAACCGCTAACAGCCACGGCTTCGTCCATTGAGAAAGTCGAACCTGTGTTGACCGTCACCTCGTCACCGGGTGAACGGGAAGCGGCACTCGGCGGAAACACCGGCAGCCGAAATCTCCACCCATGCGTAGCCGCCGCGGACGAAAGGTCCGGGGTTCAGAATCCGGGTGTTCCCCATGGTGTCTTCACCGGCGGCTTCGTGTATGTGTCCGCACAGCAGCAGATCGGGGCCGTGCTCCTCGATCAGGCGGCGGACCGATCGGCTGCCGGCGTGAAGCCCCAGCCGAGTGCGGTCGACCCGTGTACCCCGCGGCGGCGTGTGGCTGATCATCAGCCGGAATTTGCATCCGGCGATGGCGCGGAGTGGAGCATCCAGTTGAAGGTAAATCTCCTCTTCACTGAGTTCAAAGGGCGTCGCGAAAGGTGTGGGCGCGGATGCGCCCAGTCCGGCCAGTCCCGCCTCACCCAGTGTGCGGTGGCGTCCGTGCAGGCTGATCCCCTCGTTCTCCAGCAGATCCAGCACGTCCGGATGGTCCACGTTTCCGGGTATCGCGAGGACGTGCGGATTGATGCGTCGGAACGCATCCAGCATCCGAGCGGCTTGGTCGGCGTGGCCGAACCGGGTCAGGTCTCCCAACAGCAGCACCCAGTGGGCGGACGCGATGGTATCGGCCAACTGCCCCAAGAATTCCAGCCGTTCGTGGATGTCGCTAACAGCCAAAATTTTGAGTGTGTCCATCGTCGCGAGCACCTCCCGGCTGAAGCCAACGATTGCCATCATAGCAAACTCATCCGCACCACTCCACCCGTCCGAACCGACTATGATCCGATAATCGGTCGCCACAGCGGAAACACATTTACGATTTTGGGGGAATGTAATTGAAGCATATATAAAAAAGTGTTTGCCATATATCTAAAAAGAAATTAAAATACTGCAAGATCAAACTCCCGCAAACATGATTCAACTACCGAGGATGCTTTATGTTGAAGAAAGTGCGTATTTTAATTGTGGACGATGATCCGGATGTTTGTGAGTATCTTCACAAATTCCTGTCCAAAGACGGTTATGACGTCACCACGGTCGCCAACCCGACCCAGGTGCTGGACGAGCTGAAAAACAAACCCTATCAGATCATCATCCTCGATCTGAAGATGCCCGGCATGTCCGGTGAAGAACTGTTGCGTCGGATTCGCGCCATTGACTCAGACATTTGCATCATCATTTACACCGGCTATCCCTCGGTGGATTCTGCCGTTGACACCATGAAACAGCAGGTGTTCGACTATATTAAAAAACCCTTCAACATCGATGATTTCCGAGCGGTGATCCGCAAAGCCATCGAGGAACGCGGCCTGATCATCACTCCCGAAGCACGCCTGAATCAGGAGATCGGCAATAAAATAAGGACCCTGCGCAAGAAGAAAAACTTGACGCTCAAGAAACTGGCGAACCGAACCGGATTATCAGTAAGCCTGATTTCCCAGATCGAACTGGCCAAGACCTCGGCGTCCGTGTCCACCCTCTACAAAATCGCTTCTGCGTTGGGAATCAAGATCGGATATTTTTTCAGCGATATTTAAGTCATCGGCTAAGATCACTGCTTTTTCGGCCGGTGGTTTTTTCCGCCGGCTTTTCAGTTTCTGCCCATCGAGCGTCTCCCTGATTAAAAAAGCGTTGTAAACCGTTTACAATCCGCATACAATTATTCCGGTCTTCATATGTCCCAAGCAGCGCTTCCCATGAGCATCGATTTGCTCTGCGGCCTCCTGCACCGGTCGGCGGGAATTTCCATCTTTTTGTTGGATAATGACTTCCAGGTGGTGTGGAAGAATTCTGAGGACGAGTGCCCGATCCAGCACGTTCCCCAGGCCGAGGGAACTTATCTTTACCGGACGATCCGGTCGACGGACGGCTGCTGTGTACTCAGTTCTCCTCCTGTTTCCGGCGACCCCGGCGTCTGCCAGCAATATCACGAACACGCCGATGACCGGGAAACCGTTTATCACGTGACGATCTCTTCACGCCAGAAGAAAACGGGTGAAAAAACCGGCTATTTGGTGGTGCAGCAGGACATCACCCAATGGAAACAGCGGGATGAGCAGCGCTACCAGGATGCCAACCGCCAATATCTGCTGCATTTGGCGGGTGGTTTCGCCCACGAAATCAACAATCCGCTGACCGTTCTCAGTGGCACGCTCCAGGAATACTCGCAGATGAACGGGCTGGACGAAGAGCGCCGGCAGGGTTTTCACACAATGGTCAAGGCCTGCAACCGGATCCGGGAGTTTGTCAACCGCATCCGCGCGTTGTCTGCCGAGGAGTCGGAAGACAACAATGCCACCGATGTAGCCACAATTTTCAATCGTGCCGCCGGGTATTTCCAGGAATTTTTCCGGATCAAGGATATTCACATCGCTTGGGATCTGCCGGATCACTGGCCCAACCCGGTCATGAATCCCGGCGTTCTGGCAAAAATCGTTTTCAACCTGCTGCACTATATCGCCGATTCCATCCGGCCCGGCGGGACAATCCGGATCGAAGTCCCCCCACCCAATGATCACCCCTATCTGCAAGCCGTGTTCTCCAGCGACGCGTTCATCAGCCTGCCCCACAAGCTGAACAACATGTTTCTGTCGCCGGGGAACCCTTGCGAAGTGGACACCATACACGCCCTGGGTCTAACCACGGTGCACAACCTGGTCAAGGGCCATCACGGGAACCTGCGCATCGAGCAGAAAGCGCCGCGCGGGATGGCTTTTTATCTGGAAATCCCTTTACGTTAAAAATGTGACTGGCTCGGTTGTGGGCTCGTAGGCGCTGAAATCCGGTATGTCCGGAAAGGCGCTGAGATGGGAGATCTTGGCGAACGGGACGAACACCTGGGTTTTGGACAATTCCACCTCTCCCGTCCGTTTGTTGGTCAGCGGAAACTTGTCGTGCTCAAAAAAAATGCCATGTTCATCGACGCCTGTCATTTTGACAAAAATTAACCGGGTCGGGCCGGGCGGTTCATAGCCGGCAATCACCAGGCTTTGGGTAAAACCGATATAGACAAAGCTGCCGACGAGCTGTGGGAGCGTCAGGATGTCCATGGCTCACCCTCCTGAGAACCGTTTGCGTCTATTGTAGCCGAGGGCTGACAGCCGGCCAAGCACTTTAGAGCGACGCCCGCCGGAATCCTTCGCCCATGATCTCGTACACCTCGCTCACCATCACGAACGCCTCGGGGTCGTGATCGCGGACGATGTTCTTCAGGCGGGGCAGCTCGCGGGGCCGGATCACCACGAGAATGATGGGCCGGTCTTCGCCGGAATAGGCGCCGATGCCGTTGAGCAACGTGGCGCCGCGTCCCATCACCTGGAGGATCTCGTCGGCGATCTCGCGGTACTTCCGGCTGATGATGAGGAACTTTTTCCCCTGGTTCATGCCCTGGATCAGAAAGTCAATGGTCTTGGAGTTCACGAAGATGGCGATGATGGCGAACATCGCCATCTCGGCCCCGAACACGAATCCCGCCCCCACCGTGACGAGGGCGTCAATCATCATGAGGCTGCGCCCGATGGGAATCTCGGTATATTTGTGGAGAATGCGGGCCAGAATATCGGTCCCGCCGGTGGAGGAATTTTTCAGAAATACCAGCGCCATTCCGGCGCCGGTCAGAATGTCGCCGAAGATGGTGGCGAGCAGGATGTTTTGGGTGATGCCCTGCTCGGCCAGATTGGGTCCCGCTCCCAGCAGGGGCGCCAGAAAATAGATCCCGTCAATCATGAACGACAGCGCCACCGTAGTGACAGCCGATCGCAGCCCGAACTCCCGTCCCAACGTCATCATGGCGACCAGAAACAGCACGCCGTTGAACGCCAGCATGGACAAGCCCACCGGTACGCCCAGCAAATGAAACAGGATCGTGGAGATCCCGCTGACTCCCCCGGCGGTGATCCGGTTCGGGATCAGAAACAGATCCAGTCCCAGAGCGACCAGGAAACAGCCGAAGATGATCGCCGCATAATCGACGACCGGCTGCATCCGCCCCAGTTTAACCAGTTTTTTCGCCACCATGACAACAACCCTCGCCACAATGAGGGCCGGATTATATCATCGGCCGCCCCAATTTCAAGTTTGTCCGGAACCCCGTGTTAGAATAGTCGCATGGCGGCCCGCTTCTTCATCGGTCCGGCCGGTTGGAGTTATGGCGACTGGGCCGGAACCGTCTATCCACCGGATATTATCCGACAGCACCAGCAGTTGTCCTGGCTCGCGCGTCAATTCAATCTCGTTGAAATCAACACCAGTTTTTACCGCATCCCCTCACCGGCGATGGTGGACCGCTGGTTGCGCGCCGTGCGCGACCGGCCGGCTTTTCGCTTCACGATGAAGATGTTCCAAGGGATCACCCATGAACGCCGCCTGGACGCTGCCACTGTGGGCGCGTTCCGGAGCATCCTCAAGCCGCTGCACGGTGAGGACCGTCTGGGAGACTTGCTTCTTCAGTTTCCGTGGTCGTTTCGGTGCGGTCCCCGGGAGAAAATTTTCCTTCGTCAAGTGCTGGACGCCTTTGCTGAATTCCCGCTGGCGGTGGAAGTCCGGCACGGGAGCTGGAACCAGGAGGCCTTCTTCGATTATCTGCACTCCCGCGCGGTCACGTTCTGCAACATCGACCAGCCGGTTATCGGAGAATCGATGGGTCTGCTTTCCCGGGTCACGGCCCCGACCGCCTATCTGCGCCTGCACGGCCGGAACCAGGCGGATTGGTTCCGGGCCGATGTCGGCGTGAACCAGCGCTATAACTACCTCTACGGTGAAGCCGAAATCTCTGCGCTGGCGGCGGCGGCGGCGGCCATGGGCCGTGAAGCGGACCAAGTCTATATCGTGACCAATAACCACTACCGCGGCAAGGCGATCGTGAACGCACTCCAGCTTTGTCGCCGACTGATACCCGCTTTTACACCCGTTTGGGAGCCGGATCCCGGGGCAATTCTTTAAAACTTTTCACTCGCGTCCACCGTCTAATGGAATGATGACTAGCATGATCCCGTTGGCACGTATTCTTTGCCCGGCCGTCTTTGTCTGGCTGATGGTGTGGTTCTGGCCCGCCTCCGCTTCAGCTCAGGGTGAGACACGCGAGTTGATCCCGGCGGTGACACGCGAGGCGAGTCTGCCGACACTGGCCATCAAGGCCGATTTTCACCTCGGCAAAACCTGGCACGAGACGCTGCAGCCATTTCCGGCCCTGGAGAAGCGGCTGTTAGTCGTCAATCTGACCATCACCAACACGAGCGACCGACCGCAAAGCCTCTATCTCGACGAGGTCTGGCTATACCTGCATGGCGAAGACCAGCGGATCAGCCGCGTGCACGCGGAAGAACTGGGTCCGCAGGTCTTCATCTCCCCTCAACAAATCTTCTCCGACCCCGACGCCGGCCGGCAATCGCGAGTTCAAACGGCCGCTCCCGGCCCGGTGTACCGAGACGGCCAGGTGCTGGTCAACCCGACCAACAATTCGGGCGTCATGGTGGATCTTGGTCGAACCAAGGACCAGACGTCCGCCATTTCCCTGCAGAAATTCGTTCTGGCTCTGTTCGAAAAAGAATTCAGCGCCTCCTATTTGAAACCGGGCCAGCTCGCGAACGGCTTGTTGTACTTTTACCTGCCGTGGGAAATGGATTCGTTCGCGGGGATGACGTTCCACCTGGACGAGATACTGGGAGGAACCGAACAGTTGCAAATGGACATCGCCGCGTCCCCGGCCCCCTGACACCCCGGTTCCGACCGCTGCCCGCCAGGCGGCGCGTCCGCATATCAGAAAGAAACCTTGCCATTTCCAGTTCCGTTCTGATATAAAAAAAGCAACATGCGGATGCACTTTTTCGCCAGAACGGAAACTCAGTCTCACAATCGAGGATCACGGGAGACCATGCGGTCTCTATCGCCCGATCCAGCCCACTGACCATCAAACGCCTGCCCCGGGGGGCGTCGGATAAGGAGTTGATGATGAAACGAACGGTGTTCTTCGTTTGGCTATTGTCGGTCAGCCTGCTCAGCACCGGCCTGGCGATCACGCCCCAGGAGCTGATCCAGAAAAACAGGCAGGCTTTGTCGTCAAACCAGGAGTCCCTTTTCAATCTGTCCACCATCCGAATGGTGGGGCAGATCGAAAAATACGGACTGCAGGGTAACGTCGGCATCTTTGTCGCGCTTCCTGAGCGATTCTCCATGGTCCACGAGTTTTCTCTTTTCTCTGAAAAATGGGTTGCCAGAGACAAGGAAGCCGAAATACTGGATATGACCGGATGGCGCCGCGCCGCCGCCAGGGGCGATCTGTTCCATTTGCGCGCCCTTCAGTTCATTCTCGGTCTTCAATATCTGAATCCCGACATGGCTCCGCCCACCGACATCCGCGAGGCGGACGGAGAAGTGAGTGCGACGCTGCTCACAACCGAAGGAGTCCCGATTCGAGTGGTTTACGATGCCGCCAACTTTCTCCTCCGCAGCTTCGCCTTCACCGGGGCGGACGGACTGGGTGTGGTCATGCGGATTGAATCATACCGCCAGTGGGACGGCGTGCAACTACCCGGCCGACTGCGCGAGGAATCGCTCAATCCGGCGACCTATACGTTCACCCAGTGCGAAGTCAATCGGGGCGTTGACGGCTCATTCTTCAACATCCCGCTCTCGCCGGCTGACAGCAACCTTCCCGATCGGGGCTCGGTCCGACTTCCCGTTCAGCGATATTTTGGCCTGCCGCTGATCAAGTGCTGGATCGGCAACTCGCCGGCGCTCACGTTTCTGATCGACACCGCCCTGCCTTTCTCGATCATCGACCGCAGCATTGCCTCCCAACTGGGCTTCACACCCCAGGGCCGCCGCACGGCCGCTACCCGGTATCCGCTCGGCGACATGGCGTTTCTGCGACTGCCCGCCGTGTTATTGCGCGAGGTGGAGTACCGGAATAAACTGTTCCTGGCTGCCAACATGATTCCCGCCAGCACCAACATCCAGCTGCCGGTCCACGGCATTCTCGGGGCCGACTTCTTCCATCAGAATGTCGTCAACCTGGACATGGCAACGGAAACGTTCCGCATCAGCTCCGCCCGCGGCTTTTCCCCGGAGCAACAATGGGCGCGTGTGCCGCTGCTCACCTCCGGCGGCACGTTGGCCATGATCGCCACGCTCAACGGGGTGGAAACAGCGATGGAGCTGGCCACATCCTACAGTGAGTCTGTGGGCTTCAGCGCCAGCAGCGAGCTCGCGCGCGGACTCATCCGCCGCCAGGGTCCCTCGGCCGCGGGTTTTTCTGTGGGCTTGGGCTTCGGCTTACCCGAGACGATCGTACCCCTGGGTTCCCTCAGCCTGGGTGGCTTGTCCGTCGGCAATCCCCTGGCTCACTTGATTGAGTTTTCTGAGGATTTTCCGAGCGGCCGTCGTCAGGCCGGCTGGTTGGGTAGCGGTCTGTTGCGTCGTTTCTCCGTTCATCTCGATATTCCGGGTCAGATGGCTTATCTTGAACCCACCGCCGCCCTTCGCGAGACGGACACCTTCAACGCCGCCGGTTTGTACCCTGTAAAATCGGGCGGCAAGCTGGTGGTGCAACGAGTGGTGGCGGGGTTGCCGGCGGCCAACGCCGGGATCGAACCCGGTGATGTCATCACCCAGTTGATGGGATATCCCGGCGAGCAGATCCTGTTCGACCGGGTGTACGGTTTTCTGAATGTCCCGCCGGGTCAGAGCATCGCGCTTCAGATCCAGAAAGGCGACGGAACCGTGCTGGACCTGCAGCTCCGGAACGAGAGCGCTTTCTAGCCCCGGTCCGGCCCAAACGCACTCAGGAAGCTATTTCCCACCGGCAAAACCAAACCGAAATTTTCGGCGATGGTTTGCCCCACGTCAGCCAGGCTGGTGCGCGTGCCGAGATCCGCGCCGCCCGGCAATCCGGGCGTCCACCCCAGCAAGGGCACGTACTCCCGGCTGTGGTCCGTGGAAACGGTGGTCGGATCGCAGCCATGATCCGCCGTGATCAACAGACAGTCGCCAGGGCCCATGGCCGCCATCCAAGACGGCACGGCTTGATCAAGCTCCTGCAGCGCGGCGGCATAACCGGCAGCGTCGTTCCGGTGGCCGAACAGCATGTCGAAATCCACCAGATTGGTGAAGATGACTGATCCGCGACCCGATGCGATCATCTCGCGGGTGACCCGGATTCCGTCGGCGTTGGTCTTTGTCTTGATTTCCTCTCCCGTATGACGCCAGGCGAAGATCGATGCGATCTTGCCGATGGAGACAAGCTCCCGCCCTGCCATCGACAGTTCGCTCAACAGGTTGGGTTCGGGCGGGGGCAATGCAAAATCCTTACGGTTCACGGTCCGGGTGAATACCCCGTGTTCGCCGATAAACGGGCGGGCGATCACCCGTGCGACACCGTGCGGTCCTTGAAGCAGTTCCCGTGCCGTCCGGCACATGCCGTACAACTGGTCCGGCGGGATGACGGCCTCGTGGGCCGCCAATTGAAACACGCTGTCGGCTGACGTGTATAGAATCGGGTATCCGGTGCGGACATGCTCGTCGCCCAATTTCTGGATAATCTCGGTCCCCGAGGCCGGGTAGTTGCCCAACACCAGCCGGCCGATCCGGTCTTCAAACGCGCCGACAATTTCCGGCGGAAATCCTTTGGGATAAGTGGGAAAGGGCTGTTCCGTCAAAATGCCGGCCATCTCCCAATGGCCCACGGTTGTGTCTTTGCCTTGCGAGGCGGTGGCCATCTTGCCGTGGAGCGCGGCGGCATCGGCCCGGTGGGGGTGGCCTGGAAGCGACGCGATGTTGCCCAAACCCAGACGGTGCAGGGTCGGCAGGTACACGCCGGTGGCCGCCAAAGTATGGCCGATGGTGTCCGAGCCGGCATCGCCCCACTGGTCGGCATCGGGCATCGCCCCGATGCCCGCAGAATCGGCCACGATCAGAATGATGCGATGAAATCTCATGGATGCTCGCCTGTGATGCGCCGGATTGCGCCCCGGTGACTCGCAGCCAGCCGCGCGAGCCGTTTCGGATCGAGCGTTAACAGCCGCCGGTCTTTCATCAGCCACTTTCCGGCGACCATGGTTCCGGTAACCGCTTCGCCGTGTGCGACGTACACCAAGTGGGAGTAGATATTGTGGACCGGCTGATACACCGGCCCACTGAGGTCGAGGACGATCAGGTCCGCCTGTTTCCCGGACTCCAGCGAGCCGATCTGCTTGTTTGCGCCGATCGCCGCCGCCCCGTCGATCGTGGCCATCCGGACCACGTCCCGTGCCGGCATGACCTCCGGATCGTTCTCCCGGAACTTGTGAATCTTCGCCGTCAGATCCATGGCATCGAAGAGATCCAGCCGGTTGTTACTGGCGGCGCCGTCGGTGCCGAGACCGACGGGAATGCCGCGCCGGCGGATTTCGACGACCGGCGCGATACCGGACGCCAGCTTCATGTTGCTGTCGGGATTATGCGCCACCGCCGTCCCGCTGTGTTGCAGGAGATCCAAATCCGCCGGTGTCAGTTGAACACAATGGGCGGCCAGGCTGCCTCGCCCGAGCAGTCCTATCTGCGCGGCATGTTCCACGGGGCTCGCGCCATAGCGCTTCCGGATGTCGGCGACCTCGTTGACGCTCTCCGAGAGATGGAACGTCAGGGGCGACTTCATACGCGCGGCCAGCTCGCGGGCCTGCCGCAGCGTTTCCGGGGAACAGGTGTAGCAGGAATGGGGTGCGGGAATCACCTTGACCAGCGGATCAGCCTGCCAGCGGCGCATCGTCGCCTCGGCGTACTGGAGCGCCTCGGCCGGCGTGGCGAAATCGGGTGCCTTGAAATCGATGATGGTCTGGCCCAGCCAGCCGCGCATGCCGGCTTCGCGAACCGCCCGGGCGACGTCATCCTCAAAATAGTACATGTCAACGACCGTCGTCGTCCCCCGGCTGATCATCTCGGCACAGCCGAGCAGGCTCGCCTCGTACACAAAACGGGCATTGACCAGCTCGGCCTCGAGCGGAAAGATGTACCGGCGCAGCCATGCCATCAACTCCAGATCATCGGCCACCCCCCGCATGGGATTCATGGCGATATGCGCGTGCAGGTTGACCAGCCCGGGCAGAATCCACCGGTCGCCCAGCTGTTCTGTCCGGCGGGCCCTTACCCGCCCCCGGATTGTTTCCGGAGCTCCCACGGCCACGATGGCGCCGCCCCGGATCGCAATCGCGCCAGGTTCCCAGATCGCCAGGTCGCCATCCATGGTCACCACATGGTCGGCGACGATCAGGAGGTCGATCGGCGTCCGGGCAGCGGCCCGCATACCGGGTACACTCGTCGCCAGGCAAGCGCCGATGATCAGAATAGCCCATAAACAAGGTCGAAGTTTCATTGGGTGCGCTCCCATTCTGCGGAAACTTGCCGATGCGGCATCCCTATTGTATCCCTAATGCTTCGTCCCGTCGCCCCCGTTCAAAAAATTTCCAATTCGGCCGGAGGTTATGCTACATTGGGGTCCGGTGAAGGGGTGCGCTGATGAAAGACCGCAAGGCTGTCCTGGCGGCGAAAATCCTTGAAGTCATCCAAAAGGCGACGGCAAAAACCGCCGACGTGCGGATCATTTTCAGTCACAAGGATTCCTGGAAGAGCATTGACATCAGCGGCGAGGACATTCTTCACATCGACAGCACCGAGATCACCGAAAAGTATGGCGCCCTGCTGTTGATGAATAAGCTGATCGCCCCGTCTGACCTCAAGAAGGCCACCGCGAGTGATTCCAAACCCTGGCAGGTGGACGACGCGCTCATCGCCTCACTCAAGCTGGATGCCAGCCAGGTGCGCAAGATTTTTTCTCTTCAGCTTTCCCGGCTGATTCACACCCTGCTGGACTGGCCAACGCTCAGTTTCAAAATCAGCACCCGCGATTCCGGCCACCGCCCGGCCAGCAAAAAACCGTTGCCGCTCAGCGAGCTGAAACTGCACCTGCTCCGGCTCGCTCCGCCGGAAGAGCAGATCCGTGAAATCCGGGAGAAGAAAGACCGACTGTTCCTTTTGGATTCGAGCAAACTGGCGGTTCTTCGCCATCTGCCGCTGAACGCCCGGGAAGGCAATTTGCTGAGCCGCATCAAGGGTCGGCTGACCCCCGAAGCCATCGCCCGGGAAGGACAACTGCCTCCCGAACAGGTGTTTGAGCTGGTCGCCATTTTCCGAGCCCTGGGCTTCATCGAGGAGGACGGCCACCTGCCGGCGATCCCTCCGGCACCCGAACCAGCCGCCCCGACGGCCGAGCCGAAGGTTACCGATAACGATATCTCGGCCATCCTGAAGGAAATTCGCGATTACCGCGAAGAGTTGGACAACAAGGACTACTATGAGGTCTTCGGCATGACGCGGGATGATTTCTCCGCCTCGCGCCTCAAAACCAACTATTACGCCCTCGCTAAAAAATACCATCCGGACAAGTTTCGGAAATACGGTTCCGAAGAGATCAACCGCCTCATGGAAGATGTGCTCAACCTGTTCAATACCGCGTACGACGTCCTCAAGGATCCGCAGCGCAAGCAGAATTACGACACCGAATGCAACACGTCCGAGCTGAAGCCAACCGTTGCCTCCATGGCCAAGGCCGGACCCCGCCCGCAGGAGATGGACCAGATCGCGCTTGATAATTTTCAACAGGGCCGGAACTTGATCCAGTTGCAGAAGTACGCGGAAGCCATATCATTCCTGCGACGCTCGGTTCAGATCAAACCGGAGAACGCCGAGTACAACGCCTACCTGGGATACGCGATGTCGAAGGTGCCCCAGTTCCGCAAAGAGGCGGAAAAGCATTTCCTCCGCTCAATCGAGATCAATCCGATGAGCGTCAACACCTATCTCCATCTCGGCCGGCTCTATAAAGACGCCCACCTGGCCAACAAGGCACTGGCCGTCTTCCAAGAGGCCCTGCGATGGGACCCCGAGAACAAAGTGGCCCTGCAGGAAATCGACGAGATATCCGGTGTGCGCAAGTCCCGGGGCGGCCTGTTCGGCGGACTGTTCAAGAAGTAGTTGCCGCGAAGGTCATATTCCGAACAAACAATCATGACAACCGCGTTCCGGACCATGCAGCGGGCTGGGCTGCGGCACGGTCGCTCGCCGCGTCACGACGTCGTCTTGTGTTGCCGGATCCTTGCGCGGTCTGCAGTTCCGGGTCATGCTCCGTCATTCAGACATATGAAAAAATGTTGACGAAATTTAAAAAAATCTTTTTCTCTCCTCCATTTTTTTCTTGAACTGCAAGGGTTTTTGATCTATTTATGAAGCCGTCAAGGGGGAAAACCCTTATCAGACGGGCACTATGACAGAAAAGCCATTGAAGATCCTGATTGTTGACGATGAACCCGAGGTCACCCGCTCCATTGCCGCCTATCTCGAGCGAATCGGCTATGAGCCGCGCGAGTTGAATGATCCCGAACCGTTCACTGACACCTTCCTTGACTTCAAACCTGATTTGGTCATCCTGGACATCATCATGCCGAAGGTGGATGGCGTCGAGCTGTGCCGATCCATACGCCGGCTGCCGCTGTACTGTCCCATAATCATGCTCACGTCAAAGAGCGATGTCGTTGACAAGATTGTCGGATTGGAAGTCGGCGCTGACGACTACGTTCCCAAACCGTTCAGCCTGCGTGAACTTGAAGCCAGGATCAAGGCCGTTCTCCGGCGGCAGATTCTTCAAGCCAAAGCGCTGGACAGTGCCGCCGCCGCCAACTTGCTGCAGCACGGTAACATCACGATGGATCTGAAGAACCGGATCCTGAAGATCGGCAAAAAGAAAATTGAGCTCACGCCGAAAGAGTTTGAGCTGATGCGCCTTTTTCTTTCAAACCCCGGCCGCGCGTTCAGTCGGGAGGAGTTGCTGGAAAAAGTGTGGGGAAATACCTATCGCGGATATCACCGGACGATCGATTCCCATATCAACCGGCTGCGCGCCAAGGTCGAATCAAATCCCGACCACCCGGAGATTGTCGTAACCGTCTGGGGTGTCGGCTACAAGTTTAACGAAGATTATCAACCCAAAACCTAACCTTCAGGAGGCACTATGAACAAAGCAGATCTGATCAAGAAGATGGCGAACGACGCGGAGATTTCCCAGACCCAGGCGGGCCGAGCGTTCAACGCAGTCATCGACGGCATCGCCAACGAGCTCTCCAAGAGCCGCCGGGTCACCATCGTCGGTTTCGGCACCTTCTCCGTCACCCGCCGCAAAGCCCGCATCGGCCGCAACCCCAAGACCGGTGCGCCCCTGAAAATCGCCGCCCGCAAGGTCCCGAAGTTCACCCCGGGCAAGGCGCTGAAAGATCGCTTCTAGTTTTATCCAAAACAGAAAACAACAGAGGTCGGGCGCAAGCGCCCGACCTTTTTTTCATCTTCGCAACAACGCCGAAGGTGCCGCCCTCGGCAGTTGAATCCGTAATTAATTGTTGTTGTCTGACCGAATGTTCCGCCGGTCCCGCGCCGCCGATGCGCCGTGTGTCAGATCGACATGGGCATGACGATGTATTTGTACACGTAATCGAGTTCCCCCGCCGGCCTAAACATGCCGGCGATGTTCTCATCCGTGAATTCAAAAGCGACCTGTGGTGTCTCCACCACGTTCAGAAACTCCAGGAGATACTGGGAATTGAATCCCAACTCCACCGGGTCTCCCTGATATTCCACCTCGAGAACTTCTTCCGCCTCTCCCTTGTTGACGTCCTCGGAACGCAGGAGAATCCGCCCGTTTTCCATCCGGAAAATAATTCGCTTTGAAACCTCGTCGGCGAGCACGTTGAGGCGATTGATGACGGCCCGCAATTCTCCGGTTTTCAATACAAAACGGTAATGCAGACTGCGCGGGATAACCATCTCATAGTTTGGAAACTGCCCCGCCAGCAGTCGCGAGACCAGCAACCGATTCTCAATCCGGAAAAACAAGTTGTTTTCATTATGAGCGAAATGCACCGTCAACTGCTCTTTCGACAACATCCGAGACAATTCCAAAACCGTCTTCTTCGGAATCAGGATCCGGATGTCGGTTTCCAGATTTTCCAGAACCTTCGGCGCCTCCACATAAGCCATCCGATGCCCGTCCGTGGAAACCATTTTCAAAAAATTATTGTTCATGAGCAGCAACAGACCGTTCAGAGCAAAGCGCGACTGCTCCTGGGTTGTCGAAAAGATGGTCATCTGAACCATCCGTCGCAGAATGTCGCCCGGAATGTCCAGAAAATCTCCCTGGAACACGGAGATGATGGGAAACGTGTCGACCGGCAAACAGACCATCCGTGACTTGGACCGACCGTGACTGATGATGACTCGCTCTGAATCCTCACTGTAGATCTCGATCTCGGCCGATTCCGGCATAAACCGGATGATGTCGGTCAACTCCCGTGCCGGCATCGCCAGCGCGCCTTCCTCCTCGACCATTGCGGGACAGTTGGATTTAATGCTGACCGTCAGGTCGCTGCCGGCCAGTGTCAGACTCTGTGACTCCGCGTGTGGCTCTACAAGGACATGGGCCAAAATGGGCATTTTGGAGCTTTTTTCCACGATGGGCGTGATATAGCCCAGTTCGGTCAGAATGTCCTGTCGCTTGACTTTGAATCTCATCAGCAACTCCTGTCCTATTTCCTGATCAAACGTAACTTATATAACGGTTGGACCAGTAGTAGTAATAGTGCCTGTGGAAAGTGATGATAATCAACGGAATGATTGTAACATGAACAAGTTGTTTTGTTGAAAAAATGTTTGAAAATGACCGAGCAGTTGTGGATAACCATGCATCGGATCAACGGAAAAGTTTTTCAGAGAAAATTCACAGGCTTTTCCACAGAATAATTGTATTAATGTGGAAAAATCAGTCAAGCAGGGCGCGAAGACGGTTCAGGGTGGAGCGGAGTTCGGGATCCTTCTCTTTTCGCTGTTCGATCTTTTCGATAGCGTACAGAACGGTGGTATGGTGCTTGCCTCCGAACTCCTTCCCTATTCTTGGCAGGGAGTGATCGGTGTGCCGCTTACAGAGAAACATGGCGATCTGGCGCGGCTCGGTGATGGCCCTGGAGTTGTTCTTGGAGATCAGGTCGGACACTTTGATCTTGAAAAATTCAGCCACCACTTTCTGGACCCGGTTGATGGTGACGACACGCTGTTCCGGCGATTTGATGTTGGTCAGAATCCGTTTGGCCAGGTTGAGATCCAGTTTCTCGCCGGTCAGTGACGAGTAGGCGATGAGGCGGATCAACGATCCTTCCAGCTCACGGATATTCGACTTGATGTTCGACGCGATGTAGTAAATCACATCATCCGGGATGAGCATACCCTCCAACTCCGCCTTTTTGCGGAGGATGGCGATTTTGGTCTCCAGCTCCGGCGGTTGGATATCGGCGATCAGGCCCCATTCAAAACGCGAATGCAGCCGCTCCTCAATGTTGGGGATTTCCTTGGGTGGGCAATCGCTGCTGATGACGATCTGCTTCTGGGAATCGTACAGCGCGTTGAATGTGTGAAAGAACTCCTCTTGGGTCCGATCTTTACCCGACAGGAACTGGATGTCGTCCACCAGCAGGACATCGATATTTCGGTACCGCTCACGGAACAGCAACATTTTGTCATAACGGATGCAGTTGATCAGCTCGTTCATGAAGCGCTCGGAGGACATATATACCAGTTTTGCCTGGGGCCGTTTTTGCAGGATGTAGTGTCCGATGGCGTGCATCAGGTGCGTCTTGCCCAAGCCCACCCCGCCGTAAATATACAACGGATTGTATGCCGTGGATGGTTGCTCGGCCACGGCCATAGCGGCGGCGTGGGCGAACTGGTTGCTGGAGCCGACCACGAACGTATCGAAGCGGTATTTGAGATTCAACCGCACCTGGCCCAGCAGCGCCTGTGCGTGCTCGCCCGTGGCCAGCGTTTTTTCCGGACGCAGGTAGCCGTTGGTGGCCGTGTCATTGTCCGCCAGAAAACGGATGCGGTAGCCGTCAAGATCCAGCGACTGCTGGATGCTCTGGAGGAGATCGGAGAAGTTTTCCGTGATCCACTCCTTGTAGTATTTATTGGGTACCCGCACGAGGATTTCGTCGGCGGTCACCCGGGCGGCCTCCGTGGATTCAAACCAAGTCTTGTAACACTCGGTCGAAACTTCGCCTTTGACCTTTTGAAGAATCTGCTTCCACTGATTCATGCGGTGTTCCTTCAGCAGACCGAAAAACCCCTCGTCCATCTCCACGTGGCTGGCATGGCTTGTGTTGGGTGGACGCTATAGATTTACAGCCGAGGTATTTTATTTAAGCACAACCCCCAGCACGGATCAATCGAAAAAATAGGCTACCTTTTCTTCTCGACCACGGTCAACACATGACACGGCGCTTTGTGAATAAGCGCCTCTTCGACAGAAGTGAAGAACAAGCGGGCGAACGCGCTCTTGACCGAGTTGCCCAGAATGATTAAATCGATATCGTTCTTTTTGGAGAAGCGCACGATCTCTTCGACGGGATCCCCCGTGACCGTATGGTAGGAAGCCGAGACCGAGGAGAGAAACTCGGCAGGAACGAATTCCAGAATTCGCTCGCGCAATTCATCACCCGAGTGCCGGGCCGTGTGCAGGGAGCCGGCCACCAGGCTTGGCGCACCGGACAGCGGATCATCGACGTGCAGAAAACAGACTGTGGCTTTGAACAGCGATGCGAACTGAACGGCGGTGCGGGCGACGTCGTCGATCAAATCGTCAAACTCGACCGGCGCCAGAATCTTGTGTATTTGCAGCATGGTGTTCTCCCCGAACGGTGGCTTCAAACGTATTATAACCGCACGGCTCACCGGAAAGAAGAGGGCACCCGGATGTGTTCGACGATGAGCCGATTGTGAGCGGAGAAAAGTGAGCGCCGCTCCGCTTGACCACCGGTACGTGCAGGCGGGTCAAGCCGGTAGATGCAAGCCGCAGGCCGACCAAGCGGCGTCAGCGACGGTTTCCCACCCGCGGTTGGCGAGTGGACTCGCGGGGCTCGGGTGCGGCAGGCGGCCGTGGAGTACGGGAGATCCGCTCAGCGCCACCTCCGCACGGCGGGAGGCGAATTGGCCGATGCCGATCACCCACCGTGGCCGAAGGCACGCAACCATCGCGCGCAACGCCTCGTCACACGCGGCCAGAAGCGAAGCCCGATCGTGTGACGGCAGCTTGTCGGGCGTCAGGTTGGCTCCGCCGGCATCAAAAAACGCCATAGGACAATAATTGGCGACAAAGCCGTGGCGGAAAAAAATTTCCGGAGTCTCCCAGTGCCGACGGATCCACCCCCAGAGGCGGCGACCGCTCACCTCGCGGCGCCGGCAATCGAAACCTTCCACGGGACGGCGGGGATGCAGTCTGGCCGGCTGACCGACTGCGGCTTCGATACCCAACCAGTCGCGAACGGTTGGCACTTCGCCAAACGGGATGCCGGTCTGAACCATGCCCCAGGGGCCGGGATTCATTCCGACAAGAACGAACTCCTTGGCTGGATTTCCATATCGGTTTGCATATGCAGCGTACGCCGACCGGGCATAGGCCAGCGGGTTGTACACACAGTTGACCGGAGGGCCAAAGCTCAATCCATCGAGCCGCCGGGTCAGTTCGTCAGCGAGGGCGAGCAGGGGGTGAATCATGCCGCCCAGTCTAGCACAGTACGGAAATCCCCATTTACTTTATGTGATCAAGTGCTTATAATGCCGCGCTTAACGAGAACCGACAGGAGAGTGTCCCTGTGGACAAGCCGTTCAGTGTCAAAGATTCCGTCAACCTGCCAAGAACCGATTTCAAGATGCAGGCCAACCTGGTGCAAAACGAGCCGAAGATGCTCCAGTTCTGGGAGTCCATCGGCCTGTACGAGCAAATCCTGCGGAAGAACGAAGGACGCCCCCCCTACATCCTGCACGACGGCCCGCCGTACGCCAACGGCAACATCCACCTGGGCACCGCGCTGAATAAGGTGCTGAAGGATTTTGTCGTCAAGTACAAATCCATGAAGGGTTTTTACAGCCCCTACATCCCCGGCTGGGATTGCCACGGCCTGCCCATTGAAAAACGGATGGAGACGGAATTGGGATTTGGCAGCAAGCAAATGGACATCCTGGAGTTCCGCCAGCACTGCCGCCGCTATGCCGAAAAATACGTGGGCATTCAACGGGAACAGTTCAAGCGCCTGGGGGTGTTTGGTGATTGGGCCAACCCGTATCTGACGATGAGCCACTCGTACGAGTCGACCATCGCCCGCGTGTTCGGCGATTTTGTGAAGATGGGCAACGTCTACCGCGGCGCCAAGCCCGTGTTTTGGTGCATATCCTGTCAGACGGCTTTGGCCGAAGCCGAGGTGGAATACGACGACCACGAGAGTCCGTCGGTGTACGTCAAGTTTCCGGCCAAATCCGACTTCAGCCGGGTGATCCCTGAGGTTGCTGGCAAGCCGCTCAGCGTGGTGATCTGGACCACGACCCCCTGGACGCTGCCGGCCAACCTGGCGATTGCCCTGCATCCGGACTACGACTACGTGGCCGTGGAAATCGGCGACGAGGTGCTCGTGGTGGCTGAAGGCCTGCTCAGTTTCTTCCTGCAGGACACCGGCCTGGCCCAGGGGGTCGTACTGGCCCAAGTCAAGGGCGCGGTCCTTGAGGGACAGATCTGCCGGCATCCGTTTATCGACCGTGACTCCGTGCTGGTTCTGGCCGATTATGTCACTCTGGAGCAGGGTACCGGCTGCGTCCACACCGCCCCGGGACACGGGCAGGAGGACTATGTCACCGGCCAGCGGTACGGCCTGCCGGTGCTGTGCCCGGTGGACAACGAAGGCCGGTTCACTGACGAGGTGCCGCATTGGAACGGAATGGAAGTGTTCGCGGCCAATGAACCCATCGTGGAACACCTGCGCCGGAACGGGTCCCTGATTCGGGCGACGGCGATCAGCCACAGTTATCCCCACTGCTGGCGTTGCCATAAACCCATCGTCTTCCGGTCCACCAAGCAATGGTTCATCGCGCTGGACCTGAACGACCTGCGTGCCAAGGCGCTGGAAGAAATCAAGCGGGCAAAGTGGTACCCGGAATGGGGCGAGACGCGCATCACCAACATGGTGGCGAACCGGCCCGACTGGTGCATTTCCCGCCAGCGCAGCTGGGGTGTTCCCATAACCGTTTTCTACTGCAGCAAATGCGACGGTGTGCTCATGGATGCCGAGGTGGTGGCGCACGTGGCCGGGATCTTCGAACACGAAGGCGCCGACGCCTGGTACCGGCGCGGCAGCACCGAGTTGCTGCCGCCCGGCACGGCCTGTCCCCAATGCGGCCACACCGAGTTTGACAAGGAGTATGACATCCTCGACGTCTGGTTTGATTCCGGGGTCAGCTATGAGGCGACCAGCCGGAACCGCCCGGAACTGCCTTGGCCGTCCGACATGTACCTCGAAGGCGGCGACCAGTACCGCGGCTGGTTCCACTCGTCGCTGCTGGCGTCGCTGGGTTGCCGCGATACCGCGCCCTACCGGGAAGTGCTGACCCACGGGTGGGTGCTGGACAAGGACGGACTGGCCATGTCCAAGAGCCGCGGCAACGTGATCGAGCCCGAGACGGTGATCAAGCAGTCGGGCGCCGAGATCCTCCGGTTGTGGGTGGGGTCGGTGGAATACCGCGAGGACGTGCGCATCAGCGACGAGATCCTCTCGCGGCTCCGCGAGGCGTATCGCAAGATCCGTAATACTCTCCGCTTTCTCCTGGGCAACCTGGCGGGTTTCAATCCCGCCCGGGATGCGCTCGATGCAGCGGCGCTCCTGGAGATCGACCACTGGGCGCTGGCGCGCCTCCACCAGTTGCTCGCGCGTTGTGGGCAGGCTTACGACCGGTACGATTTTCATATCATTTACCACAGCGTCTATCAGTTCTGCAGCGTCGACTTGTCCGCGGTCTACTTCGACATTCTGAAGGACCGGCTGTACACGGCCGCGGCCGACTCGCCCGAACGGCGTTCGGCGCAGACTGCGCTCTGGACAATCCTGCACCATCTGGTCCGGCTGCTGGCGCCGCTGATCCCCTTTACCTCCGAGGAAGCGTGGCAACACATGCGGCCCATGGCAGACCTGCCCGAGTCGGTACACCTGGCGGATTTCCCGGTTCCAAAGGCCGCGTGGCTTGACGAAAGATTGCTGGCAAAATGGGATCGGGTGCTCGCGATCCGCGAACTGGTCAGCAAAGCGCTGGAGACGGCCCGCCAGGAAGGCCGGATCGGTAACTCGCTGGAGGCCCGCGTCAGCCTCGGCGCCAGTCACGACGACACCGCATTTTTAAGCGACCTGGCCGGAGAGCTGCGCTACATCTTCATCGTATCCGGCGTGACCTTCACGGAAAGACCCGGCGCCGGGGATGGCCAGCCGGAGGTAACCGTGGACAAAGCGCCCGGCGCCAAGTGCGAGCGGTGCTGGAACTATTCCGAGCGGGTGGGGACGTTCGACGATTTTCCGACGGTATGTGAACGGTGCATCCCGGTGGTGCGCGCGCTGGCCGGCAAGGCTTAGACGTTGTGCCTCGGCCTGGTGCGACAGCCACGCCGATCGACCGAAGCGCCTGTTTCGCCGGCGGTCTGCCGGCGGGCGTCGACGTGCTTAATCATTCGCTGTATCAGAACCGAAACTTGCGTCGAGGCGCCGCGGCTATTCATCGGGACGGCGGCTGAGGTGGCGCAGCCGCAGGGCCGGGAGCCGGCGGATCCAGGGCTGTTGCGGCGGCGGCATATTGCGGACTGCGCCAGAAACGGCTGACCAGCTCGCGGACCTGCTCCCGGCGGCCGATCCTCAAGGCGGCCGCCATCTCTTTCTCATCCCAGAGACGGGAATTCCACAGCCCGTTCATCACCAGCCAGCGGGTCAAGGCATCGGGTGTCGCCAGCCGGATACTCTCGCCCAGCTCTGTCAGCTTGATGGCCGAAGCCAGCTGCCAGAGATTCAGCGGACGCTCGGGCAGTGCGTTCAGCCATGCCCGAACCTCCGTCAATTGGCATTGCCAGCCGGCTTCGGACTCAGCGATGAACTGCAGATGAATGTACCCGCGGCCGGACAACGGTTGGCTTTTCATATCGATGACAACCGGCGGGCCACCGGTGGAACGGCGCAGGTAAAGCTGGCGGAGCAGCTCCAGGCGAAGCAGGTCCCGCTCGCCGCCATACGGACCCGGCAGCAAAAAGCTGACCACGGCCCGGGCTGCGGCCGGCTGCTCCGGGATGCTGCCTGGCGCGAAGGAGGCGGACAGCGCGGGCAGCTGGAGGGGAACGAATTCCGACGTTGAAATCAAATCGGTGATGGGTGGCAGCAGCTCGGTGCCGGCAAATCGACCCACCATGGCCAGGATGGGGCGATTGCGATAGAAACGGGTATCGTAATGGGCACGGAGATCAGGCCCGCTCACCGCGGCAGCGGTTGCGGGGCCCCGACGTGCGTACGGACTCTCGGAACCATAGAGTGCTACCAGCGCGTCAGCCAGCGCCGCCCGCGCGGGCACCCGTTCCGGATGGGCGACGAACAGCGGAGCCAGAGACGCGGCCCGGGCCAAATCCACATCCGCCGGCTGGTGGCGATGCAGGATGCGGAAAAACACTTCCAAGGCGGCCTGGCGGAAATACGCCGGGCAGACCAGGGTTACGGCGGTCAGCTCCGGTTCGGCTTCGAGTCCGATACGGGCGCCCAGCATTTCCAGCCGCTCCAGGAGGAGACGGCCCTGGTTGTCGCGGCAGGATAGGAAGCGCGACCAAAGGGCGAGTCGGTTCAGGCCGGGCTTGTCCGCCGGTTCCGCGTGGACGCCGCCGGGATAACCAACCCTGACCCAGACCAGTGGAAACCGGTGAAATTCCTTTAGGAATGCCGCCGGCCCCCGCAGGATGCCTGAGGTGACGATCCGATCCATCTTCTCGGCGTTGAACTCGGGCTCGGGATCGAAATCAGGAACGGCCAGCGGGATATCCGGCGTGTCTTTGAGCTTTTTCGCAGCATCGCGCACCATCGCCGGCAAGGCTTTTGATAGGGATTCACGGAACGCATCGGGAGTCCGATCATGCCGGGCGCCGCCGAATCCGGGCAATTCCAGCACCAGCGCGTGATCAAGTGTCAGATAGGTTTTTGCGGCAGCGGCGATTTCGCGGCGGTTGGGTGCGGCCAGACGGCGGCGCCAGTCGCCGTACCATTCGGACCGGATTGGCTGGCCGCGTTCCAGCATGATTTCGTGGAACACGGGCGCTTCAGCGATGGCGGCTCCCAGGTGGGTAAAGGCCTGGTTTCGCGCCCGTTCCTGGTCGACATCCAGCCAACTGCCGGTAGCCACAAGTTCGGCCGCCGTGAAAAGTCCGTTTTCCACGGCGTCGAAGGAACCTGCCGGGCACCGGAGCTCCACCGTGAATATGGATCGATCGCGGCCCACCCGGAATCCGCACTGCGCCTGCACCGGGATCCAGGACGGCGCCTGCCGGAACTGGCGACCGGCCATCGAGGTCAGTCCGTCGGCCAGCAAACTGGCGGATAGAAGGAACGCGCCCATGCGGGCCGAATTCCAGCCGGGACCCTGATAAAACACCACCACCCGCGGAGGATCGGCCGGGATGTCCCATTGAGCGAAAAGGAGCGGCGCGCCGGCGGCGGGGCCGGGCTCAAGCACCGGGCCGCTCGCGGGCTTGGACCAGCCGCTGGCGCGCTGGGCCAGCAGACTGGCAGCTTCGGCGGCATCACCCCGGCCGGTGATCACGATGCGGATTCGGGCCGGATCCGCCAATAGAGACCGCAGCGAGGCGAGGGCCGCTGAATCCGGAGGCGTCGCGTCCAACAGGGTCTCAATGCGTTCCAACCGGCCGCCGGCTACCAGTTCCGTGGTCAGATCATCCTGGGCGGCATCCCATCCCAGCGTCCGAACACGGGCTGACCGGAGGCGGATCCTGGCGGCGGCCTGCGACCAGAAGGGCTCCTGGACGCGGTCGGTGAACAGAGTGTCCATCAGCAATGCCAGCGCGCGGGGCAGCCCTTCCGGTCGGCAAACCAAGTCAAAGACCGCATGGCGCCCGTCGTACCGGACGGACGACATGGCTTCCAGGGTGGCCAGTGCCTCGCGCGGCGTTTCTTCATCGGACCGACTGGTATCCAGATACAGCGTTTCCAGCCAGGCGGCGGCCTGCCGTCCGCGGGGTAGCCAGTTGGCGGGAAGAGGCAGATAGACCGAGACGTAGGTGAACTCCAGCTCATAGCGGGGTTGGTAGATCAGCCGAAGACCGTTGCCGAGAGTCTGGGTGACGATCCCCTCGGGCGGCGGCGGGACGCCCGTTCCCTGAGCCGCGGCCAATACGGTCAACGCGGCGGCCAGTATGACCGTCCAGCGCCCTCTGTGCACTGTCGATTCCTCCTCGGATGGCCGCTAATGTTCGTTGATGCGGGCTAGCACCGCGTGGGCGGCTTCCAGCGCAGCCAGTCCTTCCTCGCCCCGGCAGCCGTTGGGCCCCTCGCTCCGAACCGCCCGGATGAACGACTCCAGCTCGAGCCGGAGCGGTTCGCCGGATTGGACGGGGACCTCGCGGGAAACCATTTCCCGGCCGACGGGATTATCGGCGGGCTGCACGATGCGCGAAACGACAGATTGACGACCCAAATCGATGCTGAAATACTGCCCCTCTTGGAACCAGCGGAACTTGCGGAGTTTTTCCGCCGAGACCCGGCTGGCCGTCAGGTTGGCAGTCGCGCCGTTGGCAAACTCGATGCGGGCGCTGGCAATGTCGATCTTGCTGGTCAAAACCGGCGCACCGGAGGCCCGAATATCCCGGATGTCCGAATTCACCAGGTTTAAAACCAGATCCAGATCGTGGATCATCAGATCCAACACCACGTCCACGTCGAGGCAGCGGGGGACGAAGACTCCGAGCCGGTGGGCTTCGAAGAATCGGGGATCCCGGACCGAACCGCGGACGGCGAGGAGGGCCGGGTTGAATCGTTCCAGATGACCGACCTGCAAAACAACACCGGTTTGGGCGGCGCGCCGGATGAGGTCGCGGGCGTCGGCGGGTTCGGTGGCGATGGGTTTTTCCACCAGCACGTGACGCCCGGCGTCGAGGAACGGCACGCAGATCCGGTGGTGGTCGGTGGTGGGAGCGGCAACGCTGACACAATCGACCAACGGGATCAGTTCCTGATAGTCCTGAAAATAACGGGTGCCGTAACGTTCGGCCACGCCCCGGCCCTGGTCAGGGTTGATGTCGGCGACACCCACGAGGCTCACGCCGGCGGTGGCGGCCAGGATGCGGGCGTGATGCTGCCCCAGGGAGCCGACACCGATCACGGCGACCTTGATCATGACTGTTTCCTCCGATCAATCAGCAATGAACCGCGGGCAGAACCGGCTGGTATACGGACTGCGGGTACGGCAGGTTGCCGCGGAGTCAGTGCCGGAAGTGCCGCCGGCCGGTGAACACCATGGCCAGTCCCCGGGTGTTGGCCGCGTCGATGACCTCCTCGTCCCGGATGGAACCACCGGGCTGGATCACCGCAGCGATGCCGGCGTCGGCGGCCAGGTCCAGTGTGTCGCGGAACGGAATGAAGGCGTCCGAGGCCAACACTGCGCCGGCCAGCGGCTGGCGTGATTTGGAAATTGCGAGCCGCGTGGCATCCACCCGGCTCGTCTGGCCGGCGCCCGCACCCAGCAGCCGGCACTCCTGGGCGGTGACGATGGCGTTGGATTTGACATGCTTCACACAACCCCAGGCGAAAAGCAGGTCCGGCCACAGCGCCGCGGCCGGCTCGCGAACCGTCACCACGCGGAGTTCCTCCCGCCGGAGTGTTCCCGTGTCGGCGTCCTGCACCAGGAAGGCGCCGTCGATGCTGCGGAACTGCAAGTTCGGCCGCTCGGACCGGGCCGCCGGCTTGCGAATCAGCCGCAGGTCTTTCTTGCGGTTGAAGAGACTCAGCGCCTCGGCATCGAAATCGGGCGCGACGATCACTTCGACGAACAGTTTGCCGATCTCCCTGGCCGTCGGCCCGTCCACGACGCGGTTAAAAGCAATGATGGAGCCGTAAGCCGAGTCGGGATCAGCTTCGAACGCCCGCCGGAACGCCCGCGCGCTGTTTTCGCCCAGCGCGACGCCGCACGGGTTGGCGTGTTTGATGATGGCGCAGGCGCACGCGTCGAATTCCGTGGCCAGTTGCCAGGCGGCATCCATGTCCTGATAATTGTTGTAGGACAGCTCCTTGCCATGAAGTTGTTCCGCGGCCAGCCAGCCGTCCGGCTGGCGTCCGCTGGGTCCATAAACGGCCGCGCGCTGGTGGGGATTCTCGCCGTAGCGCAGGGCGCGCCGCCGGCGAAGCATGTGGCAGACGAGTTCGGGCAATCCATCGGCGGGCGGGGTGTTCCGTGGAGCGCCGTCCGCGATGACGGTATCGTTCAAGTATTGGCAGATGCAGGCGTCGTAGGCGGCCGTGGTCTCAAAGGCCTTCCGGGCCAGCGCGAGGCGGGTATCCAGAACCAGGTCGCCGGATGTGTCCAACTCCCGAATGACCCGCGGATAATCGTCCGGATCAACCACCACGGCCACGTCGGGAAAGTTCTTGGCGGCCGCCCGGATGAGGGTGACGCCGCCGATGTCGATCTCTTCGAGCGCCTCCGGGACCGTGATACCGTGGGCGGTCCGCTCTGCAAAGGGATACAGGTTCACGACCACCAGGTCGATGGGCGCGATTCCCCGTTCGTCGAGGCTGCCCATGTCGGCCGGACGGTCACGGCGGGCCAGAATACCGGCGTGCACCGACGGGTGGAGGGTTTTGACCCGGCCGTCCAGCAATTCGGGAAAACCGGTCACATCCGACACATCACGCACGTCCGCGCCGTGTTCGCGGAGCAGCCGGGCGGTGCCGCCGGTGGAGATGATGACGGCCCCATGGCGCGCCAGCGCGACGGCCAGTTCCGGAAGGCCGCGCTTGTCGTGGACGCTCAGGAGGGCAGTCCGGATACGGGTCACGGTGAGCTCCTCTCGCCCTGTGGGGGCTTTTTGGAATAGGGATAGAACGGCGTCCCGGACAGATCGCCATTGGACCTGCGCCAGCAATAAAGCCACAGATTGGCGATGTCGGTGATGGTGTGTGAAAAATGCAACGACGCGAGGCCGAAAGCGGGGGACCGGTCATCGAACGCCCGGGCACTGCCGCCTTCACGGTACAGTGCCGCGACCCGTTTGGCGTAGTTCCGATTGCGTTGTGCCATCTCATCCAGATAGAGGTCCGACCGGCCGTCCGGAAACAGCAGGGGCGAGTAATTGTTAAACACGGCAACGAAGCGGTGCTGTTTGCGTTGGATGAAGCCGCCGAAATCGGCGAAATATGCCAGCTCGTCAGGTGACTCGGCGAACTGTTCCCAGGCGTTGTGGTCATAGACGCGCCGGGCGATGGCGCCAAATCCCTCGACGACCTCGTTAAACAGTGGCGTGTCCGACAGACGGCGGTCCATCATGGCCAGTTCGGCCACAAGCGCCGCCCGGGTGCCGGACAGATCGGCGGGCGGCGCGGATTTACGAAAACCGCTCAGCAACAGGTGCTGCCGACGCTCCATGATGTCGCGCAGCGCGGGCGGCATCAGTTTCCGGGCATAAATGACGAGCGCATCCGGGGGCGGGGAAGGTTCGGCCGGCGCCGCAAGGGCGGCCCCGGCCGCGCAGCCAGCCAGAAGCCAGGCGCAGACGCCGACCACGACAACGGCTCGCACAGCGGACCGTCGTCGGGTGTCGTGGCGGCGGGGCATCGGTTGGGTCGGGCCCGCGAGGGGCTGGTGAGGATCTTCCCTGATCATGCCGGTGAATATAGCATAGCCAAGCGGGTAATTCCCTTCAAAAAACCACGTTGAATCCCGGTGGGGTTTTGTTATAATGCCGTCTTTTCGGGACTTGGATTTCTGGTCATCGGTTGGAGGCAGGCATGCTAAATTTCATCCGGGATAAGAAGGCGAACCTGAAATGGGTCCTCTGGCTGGTCATCATCGCACTCGGCGCCGGCATGGTGCTCATGTTCGTCACCACGCCGTCCGGTGGTGGCGAAGTGGAGATGGGCAATTATATCGCCAAGGTGGGCGACAGTGAAATAACCATCAATTCCTACCGCTCCAACTTGCTGACGGTCCTCAATATGATGGGGCCCGAGGCCCGGCGGGATGACAAAATGATCCGGCAGTATGGCAACATGGTGCTGGGGCAGATGATCCGAACCGTGGTGTTGTCGCAGGAAGCGGCCCGAAACGGCTTCACCGTGTCGGACGAAGAGGTAATGAACAGCATCGTCAACAGCCAGGGTTTCAATATTGATGGAAATTTCATCGGCACCGAAGAGTACAAGACCAACCTCAAGCGGCTGGGCATTTCCCCGGAAGAGTACGAAGCCAATGTCCGGCGAAGCCTGCTGAGCCAGAAACTGCAGGATTTTCTATCCAGCACGGCGGCCCTTTCCGAAGCGGAAATCCAGGCCAAGTATGTGGAAGAGCAGGACAAGGCGAAAATCCGCTATGTCGCCTGGGGAGAGTACGCCTATGCCTCCAAGGTCCAGTACAACGACGCGGCCGCCCGGAAGTATTACGAAGCGAACAAAACCAACTATAAAATCGATGAGACCCGCCAGTTCAAATATCTGATTCTGGACACCAACAAGCTGGCGGCGGCGCTGGCGGCGGCCGTGACCGACGCGGAGATTCGCGCCGAATACGAGGCTAACCGCGACGAGCGTTATCAGGAGATGGTGCGCGCCTCGCATGTCCTGATCAAGGTGCCGGAAAACGCCTCTCCGGCCGAAGCGGAGCTGTTGCGACAGAAAGCCGCAACCGTCCGGGAGCTGGCCCTGCGCCCGGGGGCCGATTTCGCCAAGCTGGCCGAGCAGTATTCCGAAGATGAGGGATCGGCCAAACGCGGCGGGGATCTGAACTTCTTTCCCCGCAACCGCATGGTCAAGGAGTTCGAGGATGCGACGTTTGCCCTCACCAAGGGCCAGATATCCGAAGTGATCAAGTCCCAGTTCGGTTATCACATCATCCAGTGCACCGACCGGCGCGATTTCGATTTCTACCGCTCGGTCATCGCCCGCAACCTGAGCCGGACCAAGGCGGAACAGCAGCTGCAGGGCACCGCCCAACAAGCGCTGCAGAAAGCCCGCGAGAACAAGAATCTCGAAGCGGTTGCCAAAGAGTTCGGCGGTACCGTGGAACAGTCCGAACCGTTCAACAAAAGCCAACCCGACTATTCGTTGGGCCTGCCGCCTGACAAAATCGACGAGCTGCTGGCATTGAAGCTGAATGAGGTGGGTGAACTCCAGCAGACCAGCCGGGGTTTCCTGATCCCGCAACTGGTGAAAATCATTCCGCCGCACGTTCAAGGGTTCGACAAGGTTAAAGTGCAGGTGGACCGCGACTACCGGACCGCCAAAGCCCGGGAGCTGGCTGCCGCGGACGCCCGCGCGTTCCTGGCCGAGCTCAAGGTTTCGGGTGATCTGGACAAGACCGCCGCCAAATACAAGCTCACTGTCCAGACTTCGGAATTGTTCAACGCCTCCGGATCCATTTCGAGCCAGTTGGGCGCATCACCGGCCCTGGCGCTGGAAGCGCTTCGCCTCGAACCGAACGGCGTGGGTGGACCGGTATCGGTGCGCGACAACCAGGTGGTTTTCCAGGTCATGGAACGCGTCAAACCCGATCTCGCCCAGTTGACCGCCGAGCGGAGCGCGATGGTCGACAAGTTGCTGGGTGAAAAACGCCGCCAGCTCACGGATGCGCTGCTGAACTCCCTGGTCAAGCGGTATCAGGATGACAAGCTGATCCAGGTGAACCAGCCGCTGCTCGATCGGATTCTGAGTTAAAACAGAAAGATCAGATGTTCAATCGCCGGGGCGCCGCCCCGGCGATTTTCATTTCATCCGGGCGTGGTGCTCGTCTTCTGACCGCCGATTGATCGGCTTGAGGCGGTGTGTTATAGTGAGCCAAGCTCCACCGCCTTTAGACGCCACGGGAGGAAACATGCCGGAACCGCCTGAGCTGTTCAGCGCGGCGACAGAGAAGCGACCTTTCCCCTGGAAACGGTTCTGGCTCATTATTTTAGCCGCGGCCGTGGTCACGGCGGTGGTGGCCGCCATCCTGATCGCTCAAAAAACGGGACCCAAATATCGGGAAGGACGCACCCTCCATACCGGCGTGCTGCGGGAGGGCGAGCCCGGTTTCCCAAACTACCTGCCGTACTTGAAGATTATCAACGCCGGAGGGATGGTGTCCGAAAACCTCCTGGGGGGCCAGCAGGCGGTGGTTGCGGGAACCTTGATCAACCAGGGAAACCGTCTGGTCGAAGTGGTTGAAATCCAGGCGTCGCTGTATGATGCCCAAGACCAGTTGATTCAGCAATTCGTCAAGACACCCATCCAGCCGGAGTTTCCCCTTCAACCCATGGAGATGCGCAAGTTCAGCCTGTGGGTGGAGCCATTCCCGGCCCAGTGGCTGACGGGCCGCATCGAAGTCGAGATCCATGGATACCGAGTACGTCGATAATCGGCCGTCCGCCCGGGCGGCCTTGATCCCAGACAGGCAGAAGGAACACGAATGAAGCGCATTAGCCTTTGTTCCGTGGCGCTGCTCGGGAGCGTCTGGCTGCTAACCGGTTGCTCCAAAGAAGCCGCGGAGAAAAAACGCATCGAGACGGAGGTGCGGATCATCCAGTGCGAAGCCGGCCGGTGGGGCGGCGCCGATGACTTTCTGACGCGGTTGTTTCTGGACCGCGCCCAGGAATCCGCAATGCGCCGGCGCGCGGCCATGGCGATGGGCCGCATTGGTCAACCGGCATTCATTCCGTCGCTGCGGCAAACGTTGAATGACGCGGATGCGGAATTGCGGGCGACCACCCTGCTGGCCATCGGCGAGATCCTCGACGCGGAGAACACGGCACTGTACGGCACGGTACCGGACCCGGAGGTGATTGACGCCATCCATCGGTGTCTGACCGATCCGGCGGCGATCGTGCGCGCCCGGGCCGTGGAGGCGTTGGGCAAAACGGGCCGTCAAGAATTTATGCCCGCTCCGGAGGCGATCGCGCCGAATCCGGACCAGCTGGAAGAGGAAACCCGGCAATTCTACGCCCGGGAATGGATCAAAGCCACCGCCCGGGTGGAACAGGCGGCGGCGGTCCCGGCCATGATCCGACTGCTCGCGAGCCCGGTGGGCGGGACGGCGGCGCGGATGCTGGCCCGCCTGGCCCGACGCCGATCCCTGACACTCGAGCTGCCGGCGGAACGGCTGACAGCGATGCTTCGAAACCCTGATCCCCTGCTCCGAGCAGGCGGACTGGATCTGGCGCCGTTTGTCCAGCCGTCGCCGAATGCTGCTGCCCTGGCGGCGCTGCTGGCCGATCCGGACCATGGTGTTCGCCTCCATGCGCTGGGCGCACTGGGCCGGCTGAAAACAGCCGCCGCCGCGGCCGCCATCATCAGCCATGGCGAGTCGATTCTCACGCGTCCCGAGCTCAAGGGCAGAGTCCGTGACGCGTACTTGTGGAAAGAGCTGGAGGCGGCGGTCAACGCCCTCGGTCAGGCCGGCGACCCGGCGGGCCGGACCGCGGTCCGGCGGTGGATGGAGGTGGACGGTTTTCTGGCAGCGCGAGGCTTCCAGGCGCTGGTGGCTGGCGATCCGGCCACACCGATGCCGGTGCTGTCGGATGTCGCGCCGCTGGGCAACCAATCCGCGGCGTCACACTGGATTCAGGCGGCGGCCGCCAGTCAGGATCCGGCGGCGCTCGCCTGGTTGCGGGAGTTGGAATTGGGGCAGCGCCCCGATGGCTGGCGTGGAGATTGGGTGACCGGCGCCCGGTCGTTCTACGTGGCCCGATTGTTGGATGCCGCGCCAGACGCGCCAGGCGAAACGCTGCGCCTGTTGGCGGATTCTGATCCGTTTGTGCAGGCCGCCGCACTGGACTGGCTCCACGAAAAGGTCCCGGCGCTGGATGAGAAACAGGCGGAAGCGGTACGCGCCCTCGTCGCCAAGCGGCTCACGGGCGATGCGGCGGATCCGCTGATCTCAGCGGTGCCCCTGCTGTCGCGAGCCGGCGAGCAAGGACGCGGTCTGCTGAATCAGCTGTTGAAATCGAAGTTTTACCCGGTACGCATGCGGGCCGCTTTGGCTTTGAAACAACTGGGCGACCCGGATCCGTTCGCGCGGATTGTCCCCATGCCAACGGCGCCGGCTGATTTTTACCGAAATTTCCTGAAACGTGGCCGGTACGGTTGCCAGGTGGAAATCCGGACCAACAAGGGTTCCTTTTTCCTTGAACTGTTTAGAAACGACGCTCCGTTGACATGCATGAATTTTCTCAGCCTGGCCGGCGAACGGTATTACAACGGCATCGCGATCCATCGGGTAGTCCCCGATTTTGTGGTCCAGGCCGGCTGCCCGCTGGGCACCGGCAACGGCGGTCCCGGTTACGCGATTCCGTGCGAGATCAGCTCGCTGGTTTATGACCGTGGCATGGTGGGCATGGCCCTGTCCGGCCGCGACACCGGCGGGAGCCAGTTCTTCGTAACGCTTTCACCCCAGCCGCACCTGGATGGCGGTTACACCATCTTCGCCCGGATTTCGGGGGGCATGGATGTGGTGGACAATCTGATTGAAGGCGACCGGATCGAAGGGATCGAGATTTTTTGGGATATCCCGTGGGAAGAAAAACGGCCCCTCAAAATCTGACGCGCAGCCGGACTATCCGCGTATTTGTGGAAGCTGGCACCCCCGGACAGGAGATCCGGTTGGAGGCCGATGAAGTTCGGCACCTGTTCCGGGTGCTCCGGTTGCGGGCCGGAGCCCACGTGACGGGTTTTGACAGCGAAGGACGGGAATACCCGGGCGTGCTGTCTGCGCTGGATGCGCACTCCGGTTGGTTGCACGTCCTGCAGGAAGTGATTGTCCCCCCGCCTGAACCACCCGAAATCTGTCTGGCCCTGGCGTTGATTCGGCCCGACGCTTTTGAGTGGGCCATCCAGAAGGCCACGGAACTGGGTGCGGACCGGCTGTTGCCGCTGGTGGCCGACCACTGCTCGCGGGCGGACACGCGCGATTGCGCCCCCCGCCGCCGGGTTCGCTGGGAGCGGATTGCCAGGGAAAGCCTCAAGCAATGCCGTCGGAACCACCGGCTGCAAATCGCCGAACCGATGTCCTCCCGGGATCTGCTGGGAGTTTCACCCGGCGGCGAGGCCTGGCTCTGCCAACCGGCCGACGATGGCGCCATGGCTGCGGAGGCGGCGACCGGCCAACGGCCGGACCGGGTGGTTGTCGCAGTGGGTCCAGAAGGCGGCTGGAGCGAGGACGAGATCCGTGTCGCTCGAGCGGCGGGCTTCCGGCCCTGTCGTTTAGGGGGCCTCGTGCTCAGAGCCGAAACCGCGGCACTGGCGGCGTTGGCGCTGGTGATGAATCGGTGGCGGTGGCGGTGATGCGATATTGCAGCGGAGGAGAACAAACATGATGTGGCGAGTGTTGCTGTTGTTGGGGATGTTGGCGGGACTTGCCGGTGCCCAGGAGACGGCTTCCCCGCCTGACGGTTCCGCCGTCGCGCCGGCCAAACGGGAACTGGTGCTGCAGATTATCGCCATCATCGAGCCGGCCAAACTCAACGGCGAAATTGAAACGGCCCTCATCGCGGATCTGGAGCGGCGCTATCCCCAGATTCTGGAACAGGTGGTCCCGGGTCTCACCCGGCCGGAGGACGAACCGGGGAGAGAAGCCCATGACCGGGCGGTCACCGAAAGTTTTCAGCGCGTCGCCAAACGTTTTCGGGAGCTGTACGTGGAACGGATTCAAATCGCCCGGATTCTTGAAGAAATCTACGTGCCCTTGTATGATAGATATTACACGGACGCGGAACTCCAGGACCTCCTCGCCTTCTACCGGACGCCCACGGGCGGCAAGACATTGCGCATCATGACCCAGTTGGTCCAGGAAGCCATGGATGGATCCAATGCCCTGCTGATGCCCCGGCTGTTGGGAATTCTTCAGGAGGTCATGGAAGAGGAAAAGGCCGCGTGGCCAAAGCCCGAAGCGCCCCAGGACCAGGCACCGGAGGACGCGCCGGAGAATCCGCCGCCGCCCGCTGCGGGCAGCCATTCATGAATCGAGAGGTGAGGATTATGGAACCACAACCCGCCACTGTGCCCGAGGCGCCGGAACAGGCCGTCCAATTGTCGGAACACGACCGGGAGCGGATCGACGCAATCAAACGCCAGACCGACTTGAGTCAGAACCAGGCCGTCCTCCAATTCGGTGTGGATGTTCAAGGCAAGATTTCGCATTTTGCCGATCAGGTGCTCGGCGAGGTGCGGGCCAAGGACGCCGGAGCGGTCGGTGACATGCTCACCGATCTCCTCCTGCACGTGAAGTCGGTCAAGGTCCACCGGCTGGCCGAAGGACCGGGATTTCTGGCCTCCCTGCCGCTTGTGGGCGGTTTATTCGACCGGATCAAACGGTTCATGGCTGAATACCAGTCGCTCAGCACCCAGATCGACCGGATCACCGGTCATCTCGACAAGGCCCGGAACCAGCTGCTGCAGGATGTGGCGTTGCTGGACAAGCTGTTCGAGCAGAACGTGCTCCACTTCAAGGACCTCGAGATCTACATCCAGGCGGGCGAAGAAAAGCTGGCCGACTTCCATCGGACCATCTTGTCTGAAGCGCGGGCGAAGGCCGCGAGCAGCGGCGATCCCATCGACATCCAGCGCGCCGACGATCTGGGCCGGCTGGCCAACCGCTTCGAAAAACGGCTCCACGACCTGAAGCTGAGCAAGATGGTGTCGCTCCAGACGCTGCCGCAGATCCGGCTGGTCCAGGCCGGCAACCAGGAGCTGGCCGAGAAGATTCAGAGCTCCATCCTCAATACGATCCCTCTGTGGAAAAACCAGATGGTCATCGCCGTCGGGTTGATCCGCCAGAAAAAGGCGCTCGAGCTGCAACGCGAAGTGTCCGCGACGACGGACGAGCTGCTTCGCCGAAACGCCGAACTGCTCAAGGAGAGCACGGTAGAAATCGCCAAAGAGGCGGAGAAGGGGATCGTCGACGTGGAGACCGTCCGCAAGGTCAACACCGACCTGATCACGACCATCGAAGAAGTGATCCGGATCCAGCGCGAAGGCCGCAGCCGGCGCCAGACAGCCGAGCAGGAGCTCGGCCGCCTGGAGCAGGAACTCAAGGAAAAACTGGCCGCCGCCGGCAAATAGACCGCGCCCGGGGCGCGGCGTCGACTGATGTTGCGCCGCCTCCGGAGGCAGGCGAGCTGCTCCCGGTCGCGGTGTCCGAAACCGCCTGCAACCATCCAGCAGCCCGAGAAAAATGAAAGTCAAGGTCCGTCCTGAAGATTTCGTGGTTGAGGAAGTGCTGACAACCGCGATCTGTCGGGAACCGGCGGCGTTCCGCGTGTACCGTCTGCGCAAGCGGGCTTGGGATACCTTCGACCTGCTGGACGCGCTCGCCCGGCGGCTGCGTGTGCGCCGCGGCGACATTTCGCTCGCCGGCATCAAGGACCGCCACGGCGACACGACACAGCACGTGGCCATTCCCGACCGGGCCGACCTGCCCGACACGGTCACCGACGGCAACTATGAGTTGACCATGGCGGGATTCTCACGCCGGCCCCTGTCAGCCCGGGATGTGCGCGGAAACCGTTTCCGGATCACCCTGCGGGATGTCCCGCAGGGCGAAGCGGCGGCGGTGCGGGGCGCGGCTGATTCAGTGGGCCGCGACGGCTTCCCGAACTACTACGATGATCAACGATTCGGTTCAGCCCGCCACGGCCGCGGCTTCATGGGCAAGGCGATCTTTCTGGGAAAACGCGAGCAGGCACTCCGGCTGTTTTTTGAACCATCGCGGTGGGATCCCCCGCGCGAGCGGGCGTTCAAGGCCGCCGTGCTGGGGCATTGGGGCCGCTGGCGGGAGGTGCAGGATCAGGCGTTCGGCCCGTATCGAAAGGTCCTGCAGGTTCTGGCAACCGAGTCCTTTGAACGGTCGTACACCCGGGCCCTGGCCGCTATCGACCGTGACCGGTTGCAGATGGCCCTCAACGCGTATCAATCATTTTTATTCAACGAGATTCTGTCGCGATGGCTGATCCGCCGCCACACGGAGGCAGACGCCCCGCTCCGCCGCCGCCGCTACCTGGTCGGGGAAATGGTTTTTCCGGAGCGTCTCTCGATGGAATTGCGGGCGGAACTCGGAACCTTGAAACTGCCGGTGCCGGCGTCTGACAGCGTGATCGCCGATCCGGTGGTCCGGGCGATGGCAGAAGAAGTGATCGCTGAGGAAGGCATCCGCCTGGATCATCTCCGGGTAAGAAAGATACCCGGCCTGGCGGTTCAGGCCACGGAACGTCCCGCGTGGGTGCTGCCGGAGGGGCTGGCGGTGGCTCCTGCGGAACCGGACGATCTCAATCCAGGGCGATGCTCCATCGGCCTGGATTTCTTTCTGCCGCGGGGCGCCTATGCGACGGTGCTGATCAAGCGGCTGGGTGGTTGATCGGCAACCGTCCGTCCGCGACGGCAAAGGGATTGATGACCGCTGTCACAGGCTGCGGTGACAGTTCCCACCGAATCGGCAGCCTTTGAACTGCTTGCAAGATTACCCGGATGTTTGCTAATCTTGCCCCAAACCGACACTCAGGGGAGGGTGCCATGGAGAGATGGTATCAGCACTGGCTGGTTGGGGTGATCATTGTCGGATTGGGCGGCGGCTTGGCCACCGCACAAAGTCTCGGCAGTCTGGGCCGCAAGAGCAGGCCGTCAACGGCAGCAGCGCCGGAATCGCGGACCTTCACCAATGAGGATCTGGCCAAAGCCAAAGGCACAGCCGCCCGACCCACAACAGGCAAGCGTTCGGTGCCCCAATGGAGCACGTCCGGCAGTTATTCGCCCCGGCGGCGAAGTGGGACCAGCGGGAACACCGTGGTTTCGGGTGGCGCTGCAGCCTCCGCCTCTCAAGCCGGTAACGCGCCGGGTTTTGCATCCATGGAGCCATTCGGCCAGCACAAGTCGACAGTGGACATGCAGACGGACAGATACAACCGCCAGGCTGCCGGGGCATCGTACCAATCGACTCCGGCCACTCCGGAGAGGAGTCCGTTCGCTTCCAACAGCTCGTACGGCAGCTTTAAAAACACGGTCGAGGCGCAGAGAGAGCGGCAAGACGCCGAGTCCCGGCGGTATTTTGAAACGAATCCCCGGGGCCAAAAGACGTTGAAAAATGCTGCGGATCAAGCCGCACGGGATGCCCGCCGGAAACGGTAGTCATCCCCGCCGTGCCGCAGCGCCTCCGCCTGCAGCCCCCGGATGCAACTCCGGTGTGCGGGCACCGGTCCGTTCGGGGCACCCGCCACCCGATTGATCCCCGCCCCGTTTCACGGTAGAATAGTACCCATCGATCGGTGATTCTTCATTTGACTGGCTGACATGCGCAGAGTTGTGGTGATCAATTTCAAGGGCGGAGTGGGCAAGACCACCACGGCGGTCAACGTGTCCTACGGTCTGGCCGAGCTGGGCTTTCATGTCCTGCTGGTGGACAACGATCCGCAGGCCAACGCCACGTTCATCCTGGATCGCACCTTTAAGTACAGTCTGACCGAGGTGTACCGGGAAGAGATACCCCTCGAACAGGCCATCGTGAACGTGCGGCCGAACCTGGACCTCATTCCGGCGTCCAAGTCGCTGTCGAACATCAACACCTGGCTCATCGAGAACAACATCCCGAACCGGGCTCAGGTGCTGGACCGCGTGCTCGCGCGGGTTCCGGAATACGATTTCATGATTATGGACACGGCGCCCAGTTTTTCACTGCTCAACGCGAACGCAATCTCCTATGCCCGTGAGGCATGGGTGCCGGTGGCCATGGAATATCTCGCGCTGGCCAACGTCCGGGAACTGATCCACGTATTTTCTCGGGCCGAGGTGCATCTGGCCCGCAAAATTCCCATCAGCAACGTCATCCCGTATTTCGTGGATTCCCGCAACAAAAAGACCCGCCAGATCATGCGGATGTTGCAAGACATCTTCGGCGACAATCTGACCAATCCCATCCACACGAACGTCAAGGTGTCCGAGGCCTGTTTCCATTTCAAGACCGTTCTGGAATACGATCCCGAGTCCCGCGGCGCCAAGGATTTCCGGCTTCTCATCCGGAAGATCGTCGAAGAGAATTCCCGTTACAAAACCAACTGACGTGCCAATCCCCGCGATGACGGAAAGCGGTTCAAACACATCGCGAAGAAGGCAGCGGCGCGTTATTCCGGCAAGAAACGGCTGGGACCGTCGCCGGAGGTGTCCATTTAAAACCCAGCGCATTGTGAATTTGTTGCAAATTGTTTATAATGGACGCAACAAACCGCATTTCAACGGGATCGCAAGGTCGTTGATACAAATTGGGAGCGCTGCCCGAAGGCAGACCAAAAGCCGGGCCATACGTGCCGGTGACGGCGCCGACACCGGGTAATCGGTCCGATTGGGCGTGGAGGTGGTGCGGCCATGGAAGAAGGGCACCCGTTGGCACCTGAACAACTGGTTCAGGAAAATGCACGCTTGCGCCGGGCAGTCGAAGAGTTGTCCATTCTGAACGAGATTGCCACCGCCATCAACTCCACCCTGTCACTGGACCGGATCCTGAGTCTAACCCTCCAGAAATGTCTGAAACACCTCAATGTGGAGCAGGGCGCCATCCTACTTCTGGACGAGCACGGGGGTGACAACCCCTTCCGCACCAAGGTCCGCAAGGCCGACACCGACAGCGAAGCGCTCCCCTATCGGTTGAACGAACAGTTGGCAGGCTGGATGCTCAAATACCACCGGCCGCTGTTGGTGCAGGATCTGCGGCAGGACGAGCGCTTTCAGGTGCCCCGCAACCAGGAATTCCCCATCCGGTCGCTGTTGGGGGTGCCCCTGCTGTCGAAAAGCCAAATGATCGGCCTGTTGGCGCTCTTCAACAAGAAATCGGGCGACAGTTTTACCGACGACGACCAGCGGCTGCTGAGCATCATCGGCGCCCAAGCGGCGCAAGTGATCGAAAACAGCCGGTTGTTCGAAGAGGAACAGGCCCTGCGGCGGATGCAGGAGGAGCTGCGGTTGGCCTTTGAACTGCAGGTCAATCTCCTGCCCAAGCTCCCGCCTGAAATCCCCGGCTATGACATCGCCGGGCGCAGCCTGCCCGCCAGCCAGGTGGGTGGCGATTATTTCGATTTCATCGAGGCGCACGAGGGCCACCTGGCCTTCTGTCTCGGCGACGCCACCGGAAAAGGGATGCCGGCGGCCATGCTGATGGCCAATCTCCAGGCCACCATCCGGGGGCAGGCAAAAGTTAGCCGGAGCGTCGCCGAATGTCTCCAGCAAGCCAACTCCCTGCTGTATCACAGCACGTCGGCGGAAAAATTTGCCACCCTGTTTTTCGGATGTCTCAACACCTCCACCCATAGGTTCTGCTACGCCAACGCCGGTCATTGCCCCCCGATTCTGGTCGACGCGGCCGGCGCCGCCCGCCGGCTGACCCGGAGCGGCATCGTCCTGGGCTGTCTGGAAGAATCCGCCTATCCGGACGACGTGGTGGAGCTGCAGACCGGGGATGTGCTGACGCTGTTTTCCGACGGGGTCACCGAAGCGATGAATGGGGCAGAGGAAGAATTCGGTGAGATCCGCTTGGAGGCGGTCATCAGCGCCCATCGGGAGCTGTCGGCCGACGCGTTGATCGAGGCGGTGTTCCGTACCGTGCGTGAGCACGCGGGCGGGCGAGCCCAGGCCGACGACATGACCGCGGTGGTGATCAAGCGGCGCGCCGGCCAAACCTGAAGCCGCATCGCGGATCTGCGGCAAGGAGACGGCGATGGGGCTGTTCCTCCGGATGCTCAAACTGAAATTGCAGCCCGAGTCCGTGAGTCTCATGCGGGAGTTCTACACTGGCCGGGTGCTGCCCGCGCTGCGGGATGTGCCCGGCTGCCGGTTCGGCGGATTGCTGCAGAGTCGGGCGCAACCCACCGAAGTCGTGTCCATGACCATCTGGGACAGTCCGGAACAGGCGGAAGCTTACAGCAGCAGCCCGCTGTATGCCGGGCTCATGGAGGCAATCCGGCGTGGCCTGGCCGATGCGGCCGAGTGGAAAGTGCGCCTGACAGAGGAACTCCAACTTGAGGTGGACCGCGAGCTTCGGGAACCGGCGGTGAAAGGATATGTCCTGGGGGCGGACGGCTGTCTGAATCCGGCCATGGACGCACAACCGGGCCGGAGCTATCTGCGCGTCGTGGCACTGAAGGTCGCCCCCGGCCGGCTCGCTGAGAGCCGGAGCATCTACCAGTGGGAAATTCTGCCGGTGCTTCTCGCCACACCCGGCTGCCGGTGTGCCTGCCTGCTGGACAGCATGGCGGAAGAGGGGGAGGTGATTTCCGTGACAGTCTGGGACAGCCTGGAAGACGCCGACCACTACGAGCGGAGCGGGCAATTCGAAACGCTGATGGATCGGTTGGGTCCCGCACTGACCGGGCTATTCCGCTGGAAAATCGCCCTGGAACGCGAGTCGGCGGTGCAGGTGCGCACCAGCGAGGACGCGGCGGTAACCGGCTACGCATTGGTGGCGGCCCAGCGATTTCATTGAAGACGGATGCGGACAGGAGGCACGGACGGTGATCGGCCGGACGGTCTCGCACTACACCATCGTGGAACAGCTGGGCCGGGGCGGTATGGGTGTCGTCTACAAGGCGGTGGACAACCGCCTGGGCCGAACCGTGGCACTCAAGTTCCTCTCCCCGGAGCTCTCTCTGGACCCGGAGGCCAAGCGGCGTTTCCTCCACGAGGCGCGGGCCGCGTCGGCACTGGAACACCAGAACATTGGCGCGGTCCACGATATCGAGGAGACACCCGAAGGCCGGATCTTCATCTGCATGTCCTACTATGAGGGCCAGACGTTGCGCGACAAGCTGCGGAGCGGGCCCCTGCCCATGGCGGACGCCGTGCGCATCGCGCGCCAGCTTGCCGAAGGGCTCGAGCGCGCCCACCGCTCCGCAATGATCCACCGGGACGTCAAACCGGCCAACCTGATCATCACGCCGGCCGGCGAGGTGAAGATCGTGGATTTTGGCCTGGCCCGGCTGGCCGACCAGACCCGGATTACCAAGTCGGGCGCCACCGTCGGCACGGCGGCCTATATGGCGCCGGAGCAGGCGCTGGGCGAGCAAACGGACGAACGGACGGACATCTGGGCCGCCGGTGTCGTCCTCTACGAAATGCTCGCCGGCCGGCTGCCGTTCAAGGGGGATTACGACCTGGCGGTCGCCTACTCCATCATCAATGAACCGCCGCCGCCGCTGGCCGAACTGAACCCGGCCGTGCCGCCCGAGCTGGCGCGAATCGTCAGCCGGTGCCTGGCCAAAAAGCCGGTCGATCGTTACGCCCATGCGGCGGAGCTGGGCGCCGACCTGGCGCAGTTGGAAGCGCAGTATTTTCCCGTTGCGGAGCACGCCCACCGGAAGACGGAATGGACTGTGCGCCGATGGCTTCGCGGCCGGCGATTGGTTGCTGCGTCGGCGGTGTTGGCGCTGCTGGTCGTGGCGGGTTTCTTTGCTTTTAACCCGGCCTGGCGAAGCACCGCCGCCCGCTGGCTGGGTGCGGAGGCGCTGCCCGCGACGCGGCGCGTGGCGGTGCTCCCCTTCGATGCCGCCAGCACAGACACAGCCAGCCGGGCCGTCGCCGACGGTTTCCGGGCGGCGTTGCTGGACAAGCTGGCGCAGGCGGAACAGGCGGGCGGCCTGTTCTGGGCCCTCTCGCTGGACGAAATGCGGGAAGACGGCATCACCACGCCGGCCAAGGCCCGCCAGCTGTACAATGCCAACCTCGTCATGACCGGCCGCTATGAGCAACGCGGCACCCGGGCGGTCCTGACGCTGGCGGTGCTGGATGCGGCCGACGGAGCGACGATTCGCACCCGGCAGATCGAAGACCACGTGAGCAGCGTGGCGGCGTTCCAGGACGGGCTGCTGGTGGCGGCCGAGGACCTCCTGGACTTGAACATCCCGAGCGCGACGCGCGCCCGGCTGGCGGCGGAGCGGACGGCCCTGCCGGGGGCCTATCGCTTCTATCTGCAGGGGATGGGATACCTGTCCCGCCCCGGGGAAAGCGGCGCGCTGGCGACGGCGCTGGAGCTGTTCGAGCAGTCCGCGCAGAACGACCCCGAGTACGCCCTGGCTCCGGCGGGGCAGGCGGAAGCCCGACTCCGCCGGTATGTGAACGACAACCGGCCGGAGGATCTCGTCGAAGCGGAAGCGCACGTCCGGCGGTCGCTGCAGCTCACGGACCGGCCGCCGGCGCGGCTGCTGCTGGCCTACATCCTGCGTCGGCAGAATCGTCTCGAGGAGGCGACGCGCGAACTTGAGGCGGCGCTGCGGGCGCAGCCCGCTCTCTTCGAGGCGGTCCTCCTGCTGGCCCGAACCGAACACGAGCGCAACCGGCTTCACGAGGCGGAAGGCCACTACCGGCGGCTGATCGGGCTCCGGCCGGATTGCTGGCTGGGCTACTCGAACCTGGGCGCTTTCTACTACCGCATCGGCCGCTATGCCGAGGCGGCGCGACTGTTTGAACAGGGCATCCTGCGGGCGCCGGAAAACATCACCCTCCACAGCAACCTCGTCGCCATGCGCTTCAAGCTGGAGGAGTACGATCAGGCCGAGGTGGCGATCAGCCGGGTGCTGAAGATGAAAGTGGAACTATCAGCAGCCGCCTTGTCCAACTGGGGGACCATGTTTTTCTACCAGCGCCGTTTTGTGGACGCGGCCGGGATGTTCGAGCGGGCCGCCGCCCTGGGCGCCGGGACCGACGACTACGTGATCTGGGGCAACCTCGCCGAATGCTATCGCCAGCTGCCGGGACGCGACGCGGAGGCCCGGACCAGCCTGGCGAAGGCTGTTGGATTGGCCGAAAGTCGAAAGCAGGAGCGGGCGGCGGACCCCGCCCTGCGTTCGCGGCTGGCGTTCTACTACGCCCTGGGCGGGCGCGGCGCGGAGGCGCTGGCCGAGATCGGCGAGGCCCGTCGCCTGGCGCCGCAGGACGCCGAGATGCTGCTCCTGGCGGTACGGGTGTACGAGCTGGTCGGGCAGCGGGAAGAGGCGCTGGCGGCTTTCAGCGAAGCGTCCGCTCGGAACGCGTCCCTGTCGGCCCTGCATAACGATCCGGACCTCGTCGCCTTCTGGCAGGACCCGCGGCTCGATTCGACGGTTGGGATGAAGGTGAAAACCAAACAGGATCAGTGAGTTGAAGAATAGTAAGAAGTATAAATTCGTTTATGATTCTTTGTGAAAGGAGGCATCAATATGGCACCAGCGATCCATGACATTGAACTGAGCGTTATTAAAAGCAAGATCCATTACAATGGTCTGCCCCATCACCGGGTCTTTGTCGATCACAATGATACGATTAGATGGCTTTACCCCGGACCGCTCAGCATTCATTTTGTTGGCATATCTCCGTTGAATTGTCCACTCATCCAACCTTCAGCGTCACCCTTGACAGCAACAGTGGCACCTGACTCCCGCCCGGGCTTGTACAAGTACTTTGTTGCACTCTTATATATGGGCGAGGGGGAGGTGCCCCGAATCTTGACCGACGATCCTGATGTCATCGTGAACCCGGGCGGCGGCACGGGAAAGTAGCGGAACGCTCAGTGCCGATCCATCCGGCGCCAGGCCCGACAAGGAACCGATTCACTCGCCGGGCCGGCCCAGGATCACCACGACCTCGTCGCCGCCGAAGGCGGTCTCGGCCACCGTCTCGCCGAGGAAGATGAAGCCGTCGCGGGCGGCGGCCTGCAATTCCCTCTCCATGGTGGACGTTTTGTTGGTGGCGAGCAGGCGGTACCGGTACTGGCGGGGTGGCGCGCCGGCGTGCCGTTCCAGCACCACCACCACTTCGCGACCGCCGAAGGTGCTGTCGTAGAGGGTCTGGCCGCGGTAGAGAAAACCGTCGGCGCCCGCCTGCGCCATCTCCCGCTCCATCGTGGAGGTGCGGTTGGTGGCGAGCAGCCGGTACTCGAACCGCTCCGCGTCGTCCGCCGGCAGGCGGCGGATGATGGCCACCAGCTCGTGGCCGGGCACCAGCGTGCCGCCGCCCATGAACGCCTCGAAGCGGGACCCCTCCCGGGCGGCGGCGTTCAACTCCTTCTCCATGGTGGAGGTGCGGGACGTGGCCAGCAGCCGGTAGTGGACGGTTGGCTCCTCTCCGGCGACGGTTCCGGCGATCAGCGCCAGCAGCAGCGACGCCAACCCCCAGCTAGAAAACAGTCTTCCCCGGTTCATGTCTCCTCCCTTTGGTGGGCCCGGTGTCGGGATTCGCTCTTGGTCCCGGCGGCCGGGCGTGGTATATCTCCGCATGAATAGACCGACGAGCCGAGCTGAAGGTTCAACGGGTCGACTGCCCGGCGGATGCCGGGGGCGGGAGGTGGCGGCATGGAGATCCGGACACGCGAGGTGACTGCGGCGCTTTGGCCCGACGTGGAGTCCCTGTTCGGCGCCCGCGGTGCCTGCGGGGGGTGCTGGTGCTGGTACTGGCGCCTGGCCAAGGGCGAGTCGTGGGACGCGATCAAGGGCGAGACGGCCCGGCGGCGGCTGCGCCGGGGGATCGCGACCGGCGCGGTCATGGGCGTGCTCGCCTATGCCGATGCCGAGCCGGTGGGCTGGTGCACCTACGGTCCGCGCCCGTCGTTCGCCCGGCTGGATCGCGCGCCCAGCCTCCGGTGCCCGGACGCCGACGCCGTGTGGTCGGTGCCGTGCTTTTTCGTCCGGCGGGACCAACGCGGCCGGGGGGTGGCCACCGCGCTGCTGGCCGCCGCGGTGGCGGCGATCCGGGTCCGCGGCGGCCGGATAGTCGAAGGGTATCCGGTCAAGCCGGCCCGGAACGGCCGCCACGCCGACGCCTTCGCCTGGACGGGGACCCGGGCGCTCTTCGAGCGGGCGGGCTTCGTGTTGGCGGGCAATCCCGACGGCGGGAAGCAGCGGTACCGGCTCCTTCTGGCCGGCGAATGATTCCGGGCGGACCCGATGACGGTGTGTTCTCATCTGTCCATGAGTTAGAATGAACCGGGTGGGTGAATGGCCGACCGAACCTTTTGTATTTGTTGGAACTGGCAGCACGACACGGGCTTCATCCGCCTGCTGGAGGCCGCTTGCGCCGCCCGGGGTCTGGGTCTGATTCAGGTCACCCCATCCAACCTGGCCGATATCATCCGGCAGTTGCGGGAGGGCTGGCTGACCTTTCACGGGTTGCTGGACCGCGCCTCCGACACCGACGAACGGTTCCTGGAAGTGGTGGAGTGGGCCGGCGACCGCGGCATCTACCGGATCAACCCGTACGAGCGGGCGCGCCTGCAGTGGGACAAGGCGTCGGTCCATATCGTCCTGAGCCACGCCACCCACACGCCGCGCACCATCATCCTGCCGCCCTTCGACCGGGTGCCGGAGCTGCCGCCCCTCGATCTCGCGCCACTCGGCGAGAGTTTCTGCATCAAGCCGGCCCAGGGAGGCGGCGGCGACGGGGTGGTGGTGGGCGCCACCACGCTGGACGAGGTGGTCGCCAGCCGGCAGGAGTTTGCCACCGACCGCTACCTGCTGCAGTCCATGGTCCGTCCGGTGGACCTGAACGGCCGGCCCGGCTGGTTCCGGGTGATCCATTTCGCCGGTTGGGTGTTTCCGTTCTGGTGGAACCCGGAGACCCACGTCTACGTCCCGGTGACCGCCGAGGAAGAAGCCGGTTTCGGGCTGGGGCCGCTGCGTTCGGTGTCGGCGTCCATCGCCTGGGTGTGCGGCCTGGAGCTGTTCTCCTCGGAGATTGCCCGGACCCACGACGGCTTGTTTGTGGCGGTCGATTACGTCAACGACCCGGTGGACTTGCGCCTCCAGTCGGAGACGCCCGACGGCGTTCCCGACGAGACGGTCGCCGAGCTGGCGGCCGGACTTGCCGATCTGGTCCGAGCCGGCGGGCCGCCGCTGTGAGCGAAGAGACACCCGGTGCGCGTTGACGAACATCCCGGTCGCAATTCCGTAAGACAATTTTGTTCCTCAGCATCGATGACGAGGTGACCATGCGACCTAAACTGTTCCTCGCGGTCTGGCTGGTGCTGTTGACGGCGGGAGCCGGCGGCGCCGGAGAGCCGCCGCCGTTCGCCTTTGACCGATACCATGATCCCGATGCCGTCGCGAGCCGGCTGCGGCAACTGGTCCAGACCGCGCCGGAGACGACCCGCGTGCACGAGCTCGCGACCAGCCCCGGGGGTCGACCGGTCCTGATAATCGAGATCGGACCGGAAACGGCCGCCCCGGTGCGCCGTCTGCCGGCGGTGCTGGTGGCCGCCAACCTGGAGGGGAGCGCACCCATTGCCAGCGAAGCCGCCCTGTACCTGGCGCAGCTCCTGCTGGACCAGCCGGACACCCGCCGGGATAAAACTTGGTTCATCGCGCCCCTGGGCAATCCGGACGCGGCCGCCCGCATGTTCCGGCGGCCGCTGGTCCAGGACAACCGCAACGACCGTCCGTTCAATGACGACATGGACGACCGCACCGACGAGGACGGGCCTGATGATCTCAACGGCGACGGGCTCATCACGCAGATGCGGGTGCCGGATCCCACCGGTGAGTGGATCCCGGTAGAGGGCGAACCGCGCGCGATGCGCAAAGCCGACTGGTCGAAAGGGGAGCGGGGACAGTTCAAACTCTACAGCGAAGGCGTCGACAACGACGGCGACGGCCGTTACAACGAAGATGGTCCCGGCGGTGTGGACGTCGGCGCCAACTTTCCTCACCTGTTCAAGTTTTTTACCCGCACCGGCGGCCCGTGGGCCGGCAGCGAAGCCGAGAGCCACGCGCTGATCCGGTTCGCCTTCGCTCATCCGGAAATCGCCCTGGTGATCAACTTCGGGCGATCAAACTTTTGCCTGAATCCGCCGCGGGGCGGCCGCACCGGCACCGCCGACTTCAACCGGATCAAGCTCCCCGAGCGTGTCGCCAAATGGATGAATCTGGAGACCGACAAGACCTACACCATGACTGAAATTATGGAGCTGGCCAAGCGGTTTGCTCCGCCCGGCATGGAACTCACCGAGGCGATGGTGGCCGGTTTCCTGGGACTGGGCCCTGTGGTTAATCCGCTCCCCGAAGACCTGAAGTTTTACGAGGCGCTGAGTAAGAGGTACAACGAGTTTCTCAAGGAACGGAAACTGGACGCCAAACGGCTCGATCCGCCGGCCGACCGCGACGGCAGCTTTGAGCTCTGGGCGTATTACCAGTATGGCCGGCCGTCCTTCAGCCTGGATTTCTGGACCCTTCCCGTCGTGGAAAAGCCCAAGCCGGCGGGTGCCGATCCCGAAGCGCTGACGCCAGAGAAGCTGGAGAACATGTCCAGCGAGGAGTTTCTGGCTCTGGGCGAAGAGAAGATTGCCGCGTTCATCAAAACGTCCGGCGCTCCGGCCAGCATCCAGCCCGCCATGATCATGCAGGCGGTGAAATCGGGCATGATGACGCCCAAGCGGATGGCCGAGATGATGAAAACCATGCCCAAACCCAAAAGCGCCGAAGGTCTTGACACGGAGACCGAAGCCCTGCTCGCGTTCAGCGATAAAGTCCTTGGGGGCGCCGGTTATGCCGCATGGCAGCCGTTCGCGCATCCCACCCTCGGCTCGGTGGAAATCGGCGGGGCGGCGCCGTTCGCGGCCGATACGCCCCCGCCGGCCCAGCTGCTGCCGCTTCTGGAAGGACAAGTCCCGTGGGTGTTGACGCTGGCCGAACAGATGGCGCGGATCCGTTTGGCCAAAGTGGAGGTGACCGCGCTCGGCGGCGGCGTCCACCGCGTAAAGGCCTGGGTGGAGAACACCGGCTACTTGCCCTACACCACGGCGATGGCGCAGCGGAACACCCAGTGTGCGCCGGTGGTGTTGGAGCTGAAGGGAGACGGATTGAAATTTTTGGAGGGCCGCCCGCGCTGCCTGATCCGGCAGGTCGCTGGCCACGGCACGGAGACAGTCACCTGGTTGCTCCGGGCCGATCGGCCCGTTGCTGCCGCCATTACCGCGTCCACGGCGACCGCCTGGGGTGGCGAAGCCCAGATCCAGATCGGAGGTGCCCAATGAAGCGCGGTGCTGTCGCGAACCTGCTCCTGCTGGGACTGCTGCTGGCGTCCGCTGCCGCCGCGGCGGGCGACATCCGGGCCGCGGTACCGCTGTCGTTCGATTCGTATTACACATATGAACAGGTGGGCCAGGCGCTCGAGGCGCTCCACCGGGCGTACCCGAAGCTGACCCGCCTCGAGGTGGCCGGCCGCAGCGACGAGGGGCGGGACATCTGGTGCTTCACCGTGAACAATCCGGAAACGGGGCCGGAACTGGAAAAGCCGGCGGTCTATGTGGACGGCAATATCCACGGTAACGAGATCCAGGGTGGCGAGGTGTGCCTGTACCTTCTGAGCGAACTGCTCACCCGTTACGGTCATAACGCGGAGATCACCCGGCTTGTGGACACACGCTGCTTCTATGTGGTGCCGGTGGTGAATCCCGACGGCCGTTACCACTTCTTCGCTGACCCGGGAAGCCACAGCAACAACCGGAGCCTGCGCCTGCCCAGGGACGACGACCGGGACGGACTCGTGGATGAGGATTTTCCGGATGATCTGGACGGCGACGGCAACATTTGCACCATGCGACGGCGCGACCCGTTTGGCACCCACCGCACCCATCCGGAGGATCCCCGGCTGATGATTCGGGTCAAACCCGGTGAGAAGGGCGAGTGGGTGCTCCTGGGTTCGGAGGGCATCGACAACGACGGCGACGGCCGGATCAACGAGGACGCCGAAGGCTACGTCGACCCCAACCGCAACTGGGGCTACGACTGGATGCCTCCGTACGTCCAGAGCGGCTCCGGTGACTATCCGTTCTCGGGCCGGGGCCTGCGGGAGTTGGCGACGTACATCCTGGCCCGCCCCAACATCTGCATGGCGTGGACCTTCCACAATTTCGGCGGGATGTACCTGCGCGGACCCAGCGCCAAGGCGCAGGGGGAGTATCCGCCTGAGGACGTGGCCGTCTACGATTACATCGGCAAACAGGCGGAAAAGATCACTCCGGGCTACCGCTACCTCCTGAGCTGGCGGGACCTGTACGAGACGTACGGCGACTCCGGCGAATGGCTGGCCATGACCCAGGGCGCCTACACGCTGGTGGGCGAACTCTACATGTCGGAGGAGGAGGGCTTCGGCAAGCGGCAGGCCGAGCGCAAGGTGGATCCCGATTACGAGTCCGGCGCCATGTTCGGCGACGACGCCGCCCGCACCCTGGAACGGATCCGGTTCAGCGACCACCTGACGCTGGGGGAGATGTATAAGCCGTGGCAGGCCGTGACTCACCCGCAGTTCGGTGAGATCGAGATCGGCGGCTGGGTCAAGATGAGCACCCGGCTGCCTCCGGCCTTTCTGCTCCGGCAGATGCTGCACCGCAACGTTGCGGCGGTGCTTTTCTCCGCTCAGCAGACCCCCCGGGTGGAGCTGGAGATCGTCGGCGTGGAACCGGCCGGGGCCGGAATGCACCAGGTTACGGTTCGTTTGGCCAACCCGGCGGCAATGCCCTCCATGACCGCGCACGCCCGACGGGTGGAACTATATCCGCAGGACATGTTGACTCTGGCCGGGGATGGTCTCCGCGTGGTGGCAGGCGGACGGGTGACCAATCTCAACACCGGCGAAACGGACTACGTTGAACACAGACCCGAGATCCAGTTTTTGACGGTCCCGGGTTTCGCCCGGGTTGAGTACCGATTTCTGGTTTCGGGAAAAGGGCGGGCCGAAGTGACTTACCGCTCCCGCCACGCAGGAGTTCGGCGGGTGAACATCCAGATTCCGTAAAGCAGGCCGGGTGTCCGTGTCGCCGAAACGGGCACCCGGCTGCTGCCGTTTATTGCATCCGCCGCAACGACAACTGCGCTCAGTCTGGAACCACCCAGATGTTGTCGCGTAGTGCCAGCTGCACGTCATCCAGGTAGACGGCGCGGCCGGCGCCGCCGGGGCGGAAATCGGTCACGATGTCCACGTGCTGGGAGGAGGCATTGTAAGTCCCCAGCCGGGTGAATTCGTCCAGCCGTTGTCGGCCCTCGGGGGATTCGGGGTCGTCCACATAACTTTGCTTGTAACTGCTTCCGATGGCGATGTGCAGCGTGCCGCCCACTTTTTCCACGAACAGCGGGTGTTTCAGGGCCCGCTCCAGGCCGTTATTCATTCCCAGCGCGACCTCGCCAAGCCGATGGGAACCGTCATCGGTTTCGATGATGCCGCGCAGGGCCTCGAATCCCTCCTCGGCGGAATAGTCGCGGATCCGGCCGTCCTCAAGCCGGAGATAAATGCCGCGGATGGTCACACCCGAGTACAGCACCGGCAGGTCGAGATAGATTTCACCGGCCACCGAGTTGGCGTCGGGGCTGGTGTAGACTTCGCCGTCGGGGAAATTGCGCTTGCCGGTGCACTTCACGATGCGCTGGCCCGCGATGGACATGCCCAATTCCAGAGTCCGGCCGGTTTTGGGACATGCGGTGAGAACGCGCACGCGGTGAGTCCGGGACATGAGGCGGTGGATGTCTTCTTCGACTTCTTCGAGCATTCGGGGATCTGTGACCGAGGCCCGCACGATCACCCGGGTGTACTCCTCGAGGGATAAACCCTCCAGGTCGGCGAACCCCTGGGTGGGGTAAAGCGTGAGCAGCCACGGTTTGGCCAGGCGGATGTTCTTGAACGGCTCGTCGGCCCGGACGATCGCCCTGACCCCTTCTTCGGGCAGGTTGGCGTAGAGCTCGGGCCGCTCCGCGCCGAGGATCTCGATGTACTTGGTCATGGTCTCGTACCGCTGCCGATGCCAGGCGGGAACGCGGTCGATCTGCTCCGGGGCGCCGAACCGGGCCATGGCCGCGCCCCACACCCGGCCGCGATCGTTGTCGGGCGGCACCAGGCAGATATCGGCGATGGCACCGGCGGCGACGATTTTGTCCTGCAGGGCGGCCATCAGCGGCCAGGTGACCGGCTCGCCCTTGATCATCACGACATCCTCGGGCGTGATCCCGTCCAGCGAATAATCCAGCAGGTAACCGGCCCAGGTGTCCAGATCCTGAGCGGAAATGATGGGGTGCATACAGCCTCCTGTACTTGCCGAGTCATCGGAAATATCGGGTGTATTATACCGCCTGACTGCTGCCGCGCCAACGACACCATGGCCGGGGTTGGCGGCCCAGGTGCGAGATCGGAACTAACCGAAAGCCGTCATCGTGTGCGTGCCGGCCCCGCCGAACTCAGAGCAGGTTGGACTTGGCGGAGTTGATCCACCCGGCGTCCGACTGGATGTCGGTCTTGAAGACCACCAAATCGGCATCCCACTGGCTGTCGGCGAAGAAGACGATCCGGTCGGCGTCGCTCTGGATTTCGGTATAGCACCAGATGGCGCTCGTGGTGGCGTCCCATTGATTGGCGGTTTCAAACACGGCCAGGTCGGCTTCGGACCGGATGTCGGTCACGAAGACCTTCAAATTGGCTTCGGCGGCGATGTCTGTCTTGAACAGTTTGGGCATTTTTCCTCCTTGAATCAACGGCTGACGGCCTATCTGTGGTGAAGATAAGCCGTAACCCCCGGAATCTGAATATTAGACGGACAAACGTGCAGTTTTGACTACGTCAATGACAAGGCCGGTCCGACCGGATCGCAGTAGTTTCAATCCGCCGGAAGCGGCGGTTCAGCCGTGCACAGTTCAGGCCGGCGGAACGGTGGAGCGCGTCACCAGATCGGCTTTGGAAACGACCGTCCTGTTGCGGGACCTCCGAGCGGAGAAGCCCGAACGGACCAGACTGATGATGGTCGGAACATTGACGATCAGGAGCCGGATCCACGCCCAACGGGTTCGTTGGGGAAAGTAAATGCCGCGGAAGAATAACCGCGAGATGAAATGCATGAATTGGTAAGGGAATGACTTCTGGTTTTGTTTCAACCACTGTTGGGCGTGACGAAAGGCGGACGGCCGGTAACTCTGTCGCCAGGAATGGCGAATTTCGGCTTCCAGATCCACCGACGTCATCCGGGGGTGGGAAAAAGCGGTCCGAAATGCTTGAAAATCCAGCCAGTGAAGGGGACGCGACAGACGGCCTTCCGATTTGAGTCGGTGGTAGAGCGGCGTATCGGGATACGGAGTCAGGAGTCCGAAAACCGGTAGCACCGGCGGCCAGGCGCCGATTCGTTCAAGTGTTTGTTGCGAAACACCGACTCGATCGCCGTCCAGTCCGTAGATGAACGAAGTGATGGCATACAGATTGTATTTAGCCAAAAGATGGAGCGTGGCGGAGTACTCGTCTGGCTTGTTGAACCCCTTGTGAGCGGTTGCCAAACTCGAAGTGTCAACCGATTCCAGCCCGATGAAAATCCAGCGGCAACCGCTGGCGGCCATCAGCGCGACCAATTCCTCGTCTCGGAGCAGATTGATGCTGATCTGTCCCACCCACGGCAGACAGACATCCTCGGCGATCATCCGCCGCAGCAGGGCCTTGGTCCGCGGCCGATCGATGGCGAAGTTGTCGTCGACGAAGAAAACCATCAGCAGGGCGTTTTCACGCTTCCCCAGTTCTTTGAGTCGGCGGAGCTCTTCAATCACGTTATCGGTTGGCCGGAATCTGACCCGTTCACCGAAATAACCGGTCACCGAACAGAATTCACATCCATAGGGGCAACCGCGCCCGGTCTCGACCGGAATCACGAAGGCTCTTTGGAACGGAATCCCCATACGGCCGAAGATCTTGCGCACCGAGCCGGGTACGTGACGCATCAGGTCGAAACGAACCATGTCCATCTGGTCCCAGGGCACGATAGGGTAATTTTGGAGTGATGGCTTGACCGGCTCGTTATCGCCGGACTTGGCCCCATAGATCGAGTTGAGCCGGCCGACGGCTGCGTCGCGGACTACTTCGGACCACAAATCTTCGGCTTCACCGATCACGACGGCGTCGGCGTGTTGAACGCCGCCGGCCAAACCGAGCGCCTCGTCGGGGAGCGCGCTGACGTGCGGTCCGCCCATGACCACCGGGACGGGTGTGGCGGAGCGGATGGCATCCGCCATCCGGTAAGCTTTTTGGGCCATCCGGGTCATGAAGCCCATCCCCACCAAATCGATCCGGTGCTGGCGGATGTATTCGATCAAACTCAATTCATCGTGCCGGGAAATATTTCCGTCAATAACGGTGACGGTATGCTCCGGAGCGGTGAGTTGTTTGAGTAAAAACGGCCAAAGTTGGGGGACGAAATTGTCGGTGACCTGGTTGTCGGGAACGTAGAGAAGAATCTGCATAAGCCAACCCCTTCGGAACATGTTGACCGGTATGGGTGGCTGGGCAGCGGGTCAAGGGGGAATCGTGCTTTCTGCCCTGGTCGGTATCGGGTGGACGCAAGTCCGACCAAAATACGGCAACCCAAAAACCACGATTTAAGGGTTATTTTAACACCGTTTCGTCAGATTGTCGCGGTTTTTATTGAAGTTACGCGGTTCACCGCCGCAGCCGGCGGGCGCGGCGCCGGAAGAACTGCAGCAGCGGTTTCTCGTACGACTCGTCAGCCAGGATCTCCACCTGGTCGACACGATGCTTGCGCAGCAGCGCCTGCCGCCCGTGCCGGTGGGTGGCCAGCGCCTCCTGGTAGTGCCGACGCGTGGGCGGCCAGAACGCCGGGACCAGCCGCATCCGTCCGCTCTCCAGATCGGCCAGCCGGATCCAGCCCAGCCGCGGCAATGTGTGTTCGCCACTGTCGCTGATGGCGACACCCACCAGATCGTGCTTGCGGGCGGCGACACGCAGGGCGTCGGCGTAACCGGCGTCGAAGAAGTCGGAGATCAGGAAGACGATGCTTCGCTTTTTGAGCACCCGGGCGGCAAACTCCAGCGCCCCCCCGATGCTCGTGTCCCGCCGCGCGGGTTGAAAGGCCAGGATCTCCCGCACCAGCCGCAGCACATGGCGCGCGCCCTTGCGCGGCGGAATGTACTTTTCCACCGCCCCGGTGAACAGCGCGGCGCCCACCCGGTCGTTGTTGCGGATGGCCGAAAAGGCGATGATGGCCGCAATCTCCGCGGCCACCTCCTCCTTGCTCTTGAACTGAGAGCCGTATCCGGTGGACCGGCTGACGTCCACCAGCAGCAGGACGGTCAATTCGCGTTCTTCGACGTACTGTTTCACATGGAGCGAGCCGGAGCGTGACGTTACGTTCCAGTCGATGGTACGGACATCATCACCGGGCTGGTACAGTCTGACTTCGTCGTATTCGATCCCGCGACCCTTGAAGACGGAATGGTACTCGCCGGCCACCGCCTCGTCCACCAGCCGTCTGGTGGCGATCTCGATTTGCCGGATCTTCCGGAAGATGTCCGGGGAGAGGCTCATGGGATCGGCCGGTCAGGGAACCGGGATGGCGTCGAAGACGCGGGTGATTAGATCGTCTGTGGTGAGTTCCTCGCTCTCGGCCTCGTAGCTCAGGATGATCCGGTGGCGCAAGACGTCGAGGGCGATGGCTTTGATATCTTCGGGGATCACGAAGCCGCGGCCGTTGAGGAAGGCGTGCGCCATGGCTGCCCGGATCAGAAAGATGGTGGCCCGGGGAGAGGCGCCGTAATCAATCAATGGTTTGATGTCCAGGCCGAAATCGGCCGGTGCGCGGGTGGCGCAAACCAGGTTGACCACGTAGTCTTTGAGCTTATCGTCCACGTAGATCCGGCGGACCGTCTCACTCGCCCTCAGGATCTGGTCGGGGCCGGCAACGGAACGCACGGGGATCTCGGGGGCGGTGGCCATCCGGTCGAGAATGTCGCGTTCCTCTTTCCGGCTGGGATAAGTGATCCGCAGCTTGAGCATGAAGCGATCCACCTGGGCCTCGGGGAGCGGATACGTCCCTTCCTGCTCGATGGGATTCTGCGTCGCCAGCACCAAAAACGGTTCAGGCAGCGGAAAGGTGGTGTCGCCGATGGTCACCTGCCGCTCCTGCATCGCTTCGAGCAGGGCGCTCTGGACCTTGGCGGGGGCGCGGTTGATCTCGTCGGCGAGGATCAGGTTGGCGAACAGAGGCCCCTGGCGGGGATGAAAATCGCCGGTTTTCGGGTTGAAGATCATGGTGCCGGTGAGGTCGGCCGGCAGGAGGTCGGGCGTGAACTGGATGCGCTGGAACCGGGCGGCGATGGTGCGAGCCAGGGTCTGCACCGACAGCGTCTTGGCCAGTCCCGGGACACCCTCCAGCAGGATGTGACCGTGAGTGAGCAGCCCCACAAGCAGCCGTTCGATGACGTACTCCTGTCCGATGATCACCTTCCGGATCTCGGCCCGGATGTCGGTGAGGAACGCGCTTTCCGCCTGGATCAGGGCGTTGAGCTGCTGGATGTCGACGCTGGCCATGCCGCCTCCTTGACGTGGAGCGATCCGCCGATGCCGCGGACCGGAACAGGCGCCGCCGGACGGATTCGTCCGGGGGCACGCTGCTATCATACCCGGACGAGGGCGGGAGTCAAGACGCACCGGAGGGTGGAGCCGGCGGCCCAGCCGTGGTATGATGACGATTCGTCGCCCGCATGCAACCTTTGGCGGTTGCCGGTGCGTCTCAAGCAGTGAATCTGGCAGGAGGTACCGGCATGCAATCGAGATTCCGCCCCGCCCTGACCGTGCTGTTGGCTGTGCTGGTGTTGGGATTGGCTGTTCCGGCAGCCACCCAGACATTCAAGGTCGGCGACAAGGTGGTGCTCAGCATCAAGACCGTCTCCGGCGACATCAGCGTGACCGGCTGGGAGAAGCCCGAAGTCAAAGTGGATTCCGAGGTCGTCGGCGACCACGTGAAGCCCGAAGTCGTCCAGCGCGACGGCGAGATCGTAATCCGCGAGATCCACGACAACCCGGGCTTCTTCGGCAGCAGCGGCTCGGTGAATTTCAAGGTTTACGCCCCCGCCGGCGCCATGGTGGACGGAAAATCCATCTCCGGCACTGTCACGCTGGAGCGGCTCAACGGTTCGGTGGAATTCAAGACCGTCAGCGGCGAACTCAGCCTGTCGGCGGCCGCTCCGTCCGACGTGGATCTTTCGTCGGTCAGCGGGAACGTGCTGTGCCGGCTGAACAAACGGTACGCTAATTCGCTGGCCATCAGCAACGTCAGCGGCGACATCGAACTGGTGCTCGCTGGCGGCGGGGACGCCTACTGCCGCCTCAGCACCATCAGCGGGGACCTCTCCATCAAGCACAAAATGGAAGAGGCCGAAACGAAAAAAGGCTACGGCTCCGAAAAGTTCACCGGCCGCCTGGGCCAGGGCAGCGGTAAAATCACGCTGAGAACCGTCAGCGGCGACATCACCTTGCGTTGAATACCTGTCCCGGCGGCAACCGGCCGCCGGGAACACGCATCCCCCCACCAGACATCCTCGCCGGCATTCTTGGTCCGGTTATGAAAACGATACCGGCCGGACCGCCAATTCTCGTATAATAAGAAAAACGGCGCCGGGAGGATCATGTGAAGCGGCAGGTCCTGATTGCCGGTCTGATTGCCGTAAGCCTGGCCATGGCGGCTGCGGCGGATATCATCAACATCCCCGTGAAGACCTTCTCTCTGGAAAACGGGCTGGAGGTCATCCTGGTTCCCCGCCACGACACGCCGATCGTCCACTCGCTGATTCGTTACAAGGTGGGTTCCGCCAACGAAACCAACGGCATCACCGGGATCTCCCATATGCTCGAGCACATGATGTTCAAGGGCACCAAAGAGATCCAGACGTTGAACTTCGAGCTGGAACTCCCGCTGATGGAGAAGCAGGACGAGCTGTTCAACGAGGTGCTCCGGCTCCGCCGGCTGAAGGTGCTGGGGCGCGCGCCCTCGGATGCGGACGCCCGGATCGAGGTGTTGCTCCTCAAAATCAAGGGCCTTTCGGCGAGCCAGAAGCTGGTGACCGTCCAGAACGACCTGGATGTGGCGACGTTCCAGGTGGGCTTCGCCCGACTGGGCGCCGACACCAGCTTTGACCGGACACACTACATGGAATACTTCCCGTCCAACTGCCTGGAGGCGTGGGCATATTTCGAGTCCGCCCGGATGCGGGATCCGTTCTTCCGCGAATTCCATTCCGAGCGGGATGTGGTGCTGGAGGAGCGGCGGCAGACCACCGAGACCCAACCGGAGGCGGTTCTGTTCGAGAACTTCCTGGCGGCCGCTTACACGGCCCATCCGTACCAGTGGGACGTCATCGGGTGGCGGGCGGATCTTGAAAACCTGACCCGCCAAGACGTCGCGGATTATCACCGGCTCTACTACGCACCCAACAATGCCATTCTGGTGCTTGTCGGCGACTTTCAGACCGACCAGGCCGAAGGCCTGATCCGAAAATATTTTGGCAAGATCCCCCGGCAGGACATCACCAAGCCGGTCACCCTGACCGCTGAAACCGTCCAGTTGGGCGAGCGGCGGCTCACGGTCTCCCAGGACGCCACCCCCCGGCTGATCATCGGCTTCCACCGGTGTCCGGTGACGCATCCCGATTACCCGGTGTTCGAGATGATCGACACCCTCCTGAGCCAGGGACGAACAAGCGCGTTTTACAAGGAGCTGATTCGGCCGGGTCTGGCGGCGGACGTCCGGACGGGAATCTGGGAGATGAAGCGGTATCCGGGCCTTTTTACCGTGACCGCGGTGGCGGGCGACGGGGTGGAACTGCCGCAGTTGGAAGCAGCCGTGCTGGATCAGCTGCACAAGCTCAAGGAGCAGCCGGTCTCCCGCCGGGAGTTGGAAGAATCCCGCAGCTTCCTGACGGGCCGGCTGCTGCGGCAATTGCGTGACGGCGAAGCCCTGGCGGTGCTGCTGGCCGAGGGGCGGGATTTCTTCAACGATCCCACCGCCTTCAACCTGTACCTGAGCCGCCTGCAGTCCGTAGACACCGGCGACATCCAGCGGGTCGCCCGCGCGTGGTTCACCCCCGACAACCGCACGGTGGCCTGGCTGGTGCCGCCCGCGAAAGAAAGGAGTGTCAAATGATCGCCCGTGTGCTCATCACCGTGGCGGCCGGCCTGGCGCTGGTGTCGTCATTGTCGGCTGACGAAGCCGTCAGCCGGGGCAGCCGCACCATCGCCCGGTTGGCGGCGGCCCCGCTCCACTGGAAACTGCCGGTGGAAGGTCAGGACTATCAGGTGCTGCGGTCGAAGGCGGGCGTGCCGTTCTATTGCCGGAGCGACCGCTCGATCCCGTTGTTGAGCATCCGTGCCGTGGTTCGCGCCGGGGCGGTGTTCGAAGCGGGTTACCCGCCCCAGGTGGCTCGGGTGACCGCCCGGATGCTCCGCGAGTGCGGCAGCGAGGGCATGACGGTGGAAAAGCTGGACTCCCTGCTGAACTACTACGCCGGCAACCTGGACATCGAGTGCGGCCCGGACCTCGCGACCATCCGGGCGACCATTCACAGCAACCAGGCCGATACGCTCATCGAAATTATCGCCAGGCTGCTGGCCAGGCCGGCCTTCACCCAGGAGCGGCTCGACTATGTGATCCAGCGGATCCGGACGGAAGAAGACACCGCGGCAGAGGATCCGTTCTACCTGTGCGGCCGAAAATTTCAGCAGTTGCTTTACGCGAATCATCCGTACGGTTACCTGCGCTCGGCGGACGGCGTTGACAAGGTGACGCTGACCGAAGTGCAGCGCTATTTCGTAAGCTGTTACGGGCCTACCGGTCTCGCCCTGATCGTCACCGGTGACTTCGACGCCAGCCGCGTGCTCAAGAAATGGGAGGAGTTTTACACCGGGCATCCGCCCGCCCGTGAGTTGACGATGCCATCGGTGCCAGAGCGGCATGATCGTCCGGGCGTGTTCCTCCTGCAGAAAAACATCAACCAGAGCTCCATCTATTTCGGCTGCCAGTCGGTGGCGGAGGATCTGTCGGACATCCATCGCGTGCATCTGCTCAACCACATGGTGGGCGGCAGCAGCTTTGCGTCCCGGTTCACCCAGCAGGTCCGCGATCGGGAAGGGCTGGCATACCGGGTGGACTCGATCTTCGACACCGATGTTTTGGGGCGTTCGGCCTTTGTCGCCCGGTGTCGGACCAAAACCGACACGACCATCCGGGCATTGGACGCGATGCTTTGGATCATCGGCTTGTTCCGCGATGGCAAAATCGGCGAGACGGAGTTCATGGCCGGCGTTTCCGGACTGAAAAACGGCTTCGTGAAGCGGTTTGCCACGGTGGAGGATGTGCTGGCCAATTTTCTGATGCTGAACATCCTCAACCGGCCGTGCAGCTATCTCGAGGATTATCAGGCACGTGCCGGCAGCATCACCCGAACCCAGCTCCAGGAGACGGCCAGGAAGTACCTGGATCCGGCCCGCATGACTTTTGTCGTGGTGGGCGACGTCCGGGAGATCGAGAGCGGTCTGAAAAAATTCGGCACAATCTACCGCTTGAACGAGACGGTCCCGGCCAGCCGGCCGGAGCGGCAGCCGCCGCCGGAACGGTAAGGCCCGGCGAGTCGGGAAGCGTGACAGGCAATCCGTCACTCGCCGGCCGTCCCACGAACCGACATTCCAGCCACAGGATTCCGCATGACATCATCGCAACGCAGTCTCTTTGGCCCGGCTGAACGCGAGGTCGTGTTCGATCTCGAAACCCAGCGCAGTTTCCAAGAAGTTGGCGGCAGACAAAACATCCATCAGCTTAAACTATCCCTGGCGGTCATGTACGACTATTCCACCGGCGAATTCACCACGTTCCGCGAAGAGGAGGCGGCCCGGCTGGTGGACGAACTGCTCGCCGCCACGCGGGTTATCGGATTCAATATCAAGAACTTTGACTACGCGGTCCTGCGGAGCTACCGGGCGGACGTGGACTTTCGCCAGCTCGGCGCGAAGAAAACCCTCGATCTGTTGGAAAAGATCGCGCAGCAGTGGGGATTCCGCGTGAGTCTGGACAGCATCGCCAAAGCCACACTGGGCCGGGGCAAATCCGGCCAGGGGCTGGATGCACTACGCTGGTACAAGGAAGGACGGTTTGACCTGATCGAGCGGTACTGCCGGGACGACGTGGACATCACCCGCCAGGTATTCGAATACGGCCGGGATCGCGGACACCTGAAATACCTGGACCGTTTTGGCGAGGTCCGCACGTCTCCGGTGGACTGGAACCGCTAGGGTGCCGCGGGATTTGTTCCCGGCCTGGACAGGCGGACAGCGTGGCCCAACATACCGGAGGAAAGCATGCAGCAGGGCGAAACAATCGATACGCGGATCGATGAATTGGGCACGCCCGGCATCGAATCGCGGATCCGCTACCGGCATTTTGTCGAGGAGTCGGACCGCGTGCTCTTCGATCTGTCGCTGGATCATTTTCGGCACTGCCTGGAGCAGGGCGCACAGCCGGTCAGCTTCGAGCCCGCCGGCCCCCGGCGGCGAATCTTCTTTGATCCCGCCAAGCTCAAGGCGGCCGTGGTCACCTGCGGCGGTCTTTGTCCCGGCCTCAACGACGTGATCCGGGCGGTGGTCAACGAACTGCATTACATCTATGGGGTTCGGACCATTTACGGCGTCAAGTACGGGCTGCAGGGCTTCATTCCCGAGTACGGCCACGATCTGGTGGAACTGACGCCCGACATGGTTGCCGACATCCACACCCAGGGCGGGACGATCCTGGGTTCCTCGCGCGGCCAGCAGGACATCAGCGCCATTATCGACTGCCTGGACCGGATGAACATCCGCCAGCTGTTCATGATCGGGGGAGACGGCACCCTCAAGGCGGCGCAGCGGATCTATCAGGAGATCTCCGATCGCCAGCTCAAGATCGCGCTGGTGGGAATCCCCAAGACCATCGACAACGACATCCACCTGGTGGAAAAGACGTTCGGCTTCGACTCGGCGGTGGAGGAGGCCGCCAAGGTCATCCAGTGCGCCCACGTCGAGGCCAAGGGCGCCCCTTACGGGATCGGCCTGGTCAAAGTGATGGGCCGGTGCTCAGGGTTCATCGCCGCCGCCGCCACGCTGGCGCTGAAAGAGGTCAATTACTGCCTGATCCCCGAGGTGGATTTCGACCTGGACGGCCCCGCCGGTCTTTTGGCGGTGCTGCGGGAACGACTCCTCGCCCGGCGCCACGCCGTGATCGTGGCGGCGGAGGGGGCCGGCCAGAAGTTCTTCGGCGACGCGGCCGGCTGCGACGTGGACGGCAATCCCCACATGGGCGATATCGGAACACTCCTCCGCGACCGCATCAACGGCCACTTCAAAACAAGCGGTCCGCCGATCTCGCTCAAGTACATTGATCCAAGCTACCAGATCCGCAGCGTGTCGGCGAACAGCAGCGATCACACCTACTGCGGCTTCCTGGCCCAGAACGCCGTCCATGCCGGCATGGCCGGGAAAACCGGTTTGGTGGTGGGTTCGTGGCACAACCAGTTCGTGCATGTACCCATGCGGGAGGTTGTCCGCAAGCGGCGCTTCCTGGATCCCCGCGGCACCATCTGGCTGGCCGTGCTGGAATCCACCGGGCAGCCCCCCCTCAACAACAAATAGTCCACACTCTGTCGTCAACCGAAGGTCCGGCCGATCTTGGGAGGAACAAGCGATGCCCGGCCGGTTCGACCGAGTTTCCGATTGACAAATAAACGCTTTAAAATTAAAGTAATAAATGAATTACACGCGCGTGAGGCCGAGTCATGCTGCTGAAAATCAACCCGCACCAACCCCAGCTCCGGCACATCCAGAGCGCCGTGGATATTCTCCGGGGTGGCGGCGTCATCGCCTACCCCACGGACAGCGTGTACGCCGTCGGCTGCTCCATTCTGGACAAAAAGGCCATCAACCAGTTGTACCGGATCAAGGACGAAGATCGCCACAAGCCGATGAGTTTCATCTGCGACAGCATCCGGATGGCCAGCCAATACGTTATCATCAGCAATTTTGCCTACCGGATCATCCGCCGCGTGGCTCCGGGCCCCTACACGTTCATTCTGGAAGCCAACAACATCGTGCCCAAGATCATGCTCACGAAGCGGCACACGGTGGGCATCCGCATCCCCAGGAACGCAATTTGCCTGGCCTTGACCGAACGTCTGGAAAATCCCATCATCTCCACATCGCTGCATCCCCATTACGGGGAAAACATGCAGGATCCTGTGGAGATTCACGATCGCCTGAAGGGGGCCATTGATCTGGTGATCGATGGCGGCGAGATCTACGCCGAGCCATCCACGGTGATCGACCTGACCGGACCGTCTCCCGAAGTGGTTCGCGAGGGAGCCGGCGACATTTCGTTCCTGGCCTGATGCCGGCGGCCCATTTTCGGGCGGAGTTCGGTGGGAGAACCGCATGAACATCACGACAAAGAGCCGGTACGGGCTGCGGGCGGTGCTGGACATTGCCTGCCATCAGGACGGCAACCACCAGCGGGCTGTCCGCAGGAAGGACATCGGAGCGCGCGAGGGCTTTTCCCAGGATTATCTGGAGCAGATCCTCATCCGGTTGCGCGAGGCCAAGATTGTCCAGGCCTTGCGGGGACCCGGCGGTGGATATCGGCTGGCCCGCCCCCCTGATCAGATCACGGTCTGGGAGGTCATGGCCGCCTCCGAAGACCGGCTGGAATTTGTCCCCTGCCTGGAGCTGAACGAGCCGCAGTGCGGCCGCCACACTCACTGCTCGGCCCGGCAGGTGTGGCAGCGGCTCAATCGCATCGTCCAGGCGGAGATGAAGGCCATCACCATCGCCGACATCCTTGATGGCGCAACCGACCTTGACGTGACCGGCCTCGACGACAGCCAGCCGGAATAACCTGTTTCCCGGTGACGGCTGCGGCCGGACCGGCCGGCCCTCATCCCGTTGATTGCATCAATTAGTGGAAGCCGCAGCCCGCGGCTCAGAGGAATTTGCGCGACGACCGGCCGCGCCGCAGCTCACCCAGATGGTCCCGGATCCGCCGGATCATCCGGGCCAGCACCAGGCGGTCTTCCCGGTTCACCGCCAGCCCGAACAGACAGGCTAGATAGACCAGACTGAAGATCGCCACTTCAAGAGCCAGCTCCAGCGGGATCGATCCCGCCAGCGGCGCTCGGCGCATCCAGAACAGGTAGAGCGCGGCCGGAACCGCCGCCAGCGTGACGGAAAGGACGCGCGGCGAGACGGGGAAAAAACCGTACAGTAAATACACTTCCACGGCCATTGCCAGTCGATACACCAGCCACGTGCCGGTGATGATCCAGGCCATGGCCGGGGCCCCGAACTGAGGCGCCAGCGCCACTGCGGCTGAAAGGTTCAGGCTGAACGCGGCCAGGGTGTTGACCAGCATGAGGCGGGAGTGGCCGCCCATTGACAGCATCGCTTCGGCAGGCCCTAGTCCGGCGACCAGCAGCGGGCCCAGCGACAGGACGGCGATATAGAACGATCCCGGAATGAATTGCGGACCCAAAATGGCCAGACACAGATCGGCTCGCAGGATGAGGAACAGGTAGCATGGCAGCGCCAGGCCCAGCGTCCACCGGCCCACTTCCCGGTAGAGGCTCCATGAGTCACCAAACCGTTTATCTGCGAGGAGCGTGGCGATGCGGGGGGTGGTGGGAGCCGCGAAGGCGCGCGGGATGACTTCAGGGATCAGCACGACCTTCAGCGCCAGCGAAAAGAGGCCCACCGTCGAGTTGTCGGCATAGACGCCCAGCAGGATGATGTCCACCCAGGTGAGCACGTTAGCCATGAGCATGGGGCCCACGAGGGGAAGCGAAAACAGGAGCAGTCGCCGCCCGTCGATGGCCTCGGCCGTGGTCGAAGGCGTCCGGCGCAGGAGCCGGAAGAACAGCAGCCCGGCGATGGCGGCGCAGGCGGCCATCGCCAGGGTGAAGCCGCCCAGCGCCGCGCCCAGGCCGAAGCCCAGCGCGAACAACCCGGCGAAAAAGACCAGCTTCAGAAAGGGCTCGAAGAGATATTTGACGACAGCGGTGTGTCGCACCACCCGCAAGGCCAGCGACATCTGGACCAGCAGGCCGCAGATGGCGGTGAACGGGATGGCGATTCCCACCAGCCACAGGGTCCAGGCCAGGTCGGGTTCGTGCATGAACAGGCCGGCCAGCGGACGGGCGAACACGATCAGCACCGCGCCGAAGAGCATCGCCACGGTGGTGCTCAGCGTCAGCGCGAAGCGGAACGTGCCGCGCAACCGCCCCCACTGGCCGTGTTCGTACAGGACGCTCCCGTCGCGGACCACGCCCTGGGGGAGCCCCGCCAGCGCCAGTGTCGAAAAAATGTGTGTGAGGGAAACACCGATGTTGTAAACACCGAAATGGGCGAGGCCGATCAGCTTGGGGACCAGAATGGCGAAAACAAAACCGAGCAGCTTGTCGAGGAACTCGAACACCAGGGTGAACGCGGCGCCCTTGGCGACGCCGGGGAGCTGCTCGGCATTCAGGTCTGGCGGCTGGGACATCACTTTTTCTTTTTCTTGTGCTGGTCCTTCCGCGCCTTGCGTTCCGACTTGCGCTTGTTCTTGAGCTTTTTCCAGTCGTCTCCGCTTAGCGACTTGGTGGCGAATTCCGGCTGGAACTTCTTCTTGAAGGGATTCTTAAGTCCGGCCAGAAGGCTCTCGGTGTCCATGTCCGATTCCTCGGACATCATCTGGCGCATCTGCATCATCTGGTCGAGCTTCTTCAGGCCCGGAATGCGGCCGAGCAGGCCCGTGGACTGGCCCATCTGGGCGAACAACTTGCGCATGCTCTGGAACTGGGCGATCAGGTTGCGCACATCGTGGGGCTTGTAGCCCGAGCCGCGGGCGATGCGGGCCGCCCGGCTCTGATTGATGATCTGGGGCCGCTGCCGCTCCTGCGGGGTCATGGAGCCGATGATCGCCTCCATCTTGTTCAGCTCGCCTTCGTCCATCTGGACGCCGTTGGGGAAGGCGTCGGCCATGCCGGGGACGCGCTCCATAACCTCGTTGAGCGGACCCATCTTGCGGATGGTCTTGATCTGCTCCACGAAGTCCTTGAGACTGAACTCACCCTGCAGGATCCGAACGGCGTCCTCCTCGGCCTGCTTCTGGTCCACAACGTCCTGGAAGTCGCGCACCAGACCGACGATGTCGCCGAAGCCCAGAATGCGCGAGGCGAACCCTTCCGGCCGAAATTCCTCCAGCCGGTCCATTTGCTCGCCGACGCCGACGAATTTGATGGGCTTGCCGGTGACTTCCTTGACCGACAGGATGGCGCCGCCGCGGGTGTCGCCGTCGAGCTTCGTCATGATGAAGCCGTCGACGTTCAGGCGCTGGTTGAACGCGTCGGACATCCGCACCGCGTCCTGCCCGATCATGGCGTCGCAGACCAGCAAAATGTTGTCAGGGCGCGTCTCGCGCTTGATGTCCTCGAGCTCGCGCATTAGGTTTTCGTCGATGGCCAGACGGCCGGCGGTATCGAGGATCACCGTGTCGCGGCCGGTCTTGACCGCTTCCTGGACCGCCTCCTTGCAGATCAGCACGGGGCCGAGGCCGTCGCGGATGAAGACGCCCACGCCCAGCTGTTCGCCGAGCACCCGCAACTGTTCCACGGCGGCGGGTCGGTAGACGTCGGCGGCCACCAGCATCGGGTTGCGACCCTGGTGCTGCAGCAGGCGGGCCAGTTTGGCCGCGGAGGTGGTTTTGCCGGAACCCTGCAGGCCCACCAGCATGACCACCGCCGGGCCGCTGGTGCGGAAGTGCAGGGAGGTATCCACCGGCCCGAGCAGACCGATGAGTTCATCCTCGCAGATCTTGACGAAAACGTCGGCGGGCGAGACCTTCATCTTCTGGTCCTTGAACGACACCCGCGTCTGGACGATCTCGCCTACGGCCTTCTCTTTCACCTGGGCGAGAAACTTGCGGACCACGGGCAGGGCCACGTCCGCCTCGAGCAGCGCGCGCCGGACGTCGCCGAGCACGTCGTCGATTTTCTCTTCGGATAAAGTCTCGAGCCCCTGCAGCCGCTGGCGGAGGGTTCGGAATCCCTGGGTCAAGCTTTCCAACATGGTGCGACAGCCCTCCTGCGAATCGAATGGCCATTGTAATACATTTCGGCCGCCCGGGGGAATGGGTTACAATAAATGCCCCATTTCCCCGATTGAGGTGCCCATGAAGCTCCCGGTCGACCTGATCCGCCTTCTGCCCAAAACGGATGTGCATTTGCACCTGGACGGCTCCCTTCGGCCCGGCACACTGATCGAATTGGCCCGGGCGCACCAGGTGCAACTGCCGTCGGACACGGAGGACGGTCTTTTTGAACTGGTGTTCAAGGAACAATACGCCAACCTGACCGAGTACCTGCAAGGTTTTCAATACACCGTTGCGGTGCTGCAGGACCCTGAGTCGCTGGAGCGGGTGGCCTACGAGCTGATGGAGGACAACATCCTCGAGGGGGTCCGCTACATCGAGGTGCGTTTCGCCCCCCACCTGCACGTGCACCCCGGCCTCGGTTTCCAGGCGGTGCTCCAGGCGGTGGACCGGGGGTTGTCGCGGGCGGTCGCCCACTACAACAGTCGAAGCGAGGGCGTCCGGGACGGCCGGGAGCCGCGCTTCGCTTACGGCATCATTGCCTGCGCCATGCGCAAGTTCGAACCGGTTTACTCCGATTTTTATCGCCGGTTCTTCGAGTTGCACAGCTACTCGCCCCCCAAGCAGGTGTTCCAACTCGCGGCGGTGGAGCTGGCGCGGGCGGTAGTGGACATCCGCGACCGCTGCGGCGTGCCGGTTGTGGGCTTCGACCTGGCCGGCGACGAGTTCGGCTACCCGGCGGTGGACTTCAAGGAGGCCTACGACTACGTCCACCGGAACTTCATGAAAAAAACGGTCCACGCGGGCGAGGCCTACGGGCCGGAGAGCATCTTCCAGGCCATCACCGAGTGCCACGCCGACCGGATCGGCCACGGCTGCTTCCTGTTCAGCGACGACATGATCCGCTCGCCGGAGATCACCGACCGGCAGGACTATGTGAAACGGCTCAGCCAGTATATCGCCGACCGGCGGATTACCATCGAAGTGTGTCTCTCAAGCAACCTGCAAACGAATCCCCAGATCCACAGTCTGGCGGAGCACTCCTTCGGGCGGATGCGAGCGAGCAACCTGAGCTGCACCCTGTGCACCGACAACCGCCTGGTATCCCGGACCACCATGTGCCGGGAACTGGGTCTGGCCCTGGAGCACTTTCCCATCACGGCAAAGGAGCTCAAGGACCTGCTGGTCTACGGCTTCAAGCGGAGTTTCTATCCGGGGCCCTACGAGGAGAAGCGCCGCTACGTCCGCTCCGTGATCAACTTCTACGAGGAGCTGCAGCGGCGCCACCTGCCCGAGACGGCGGCGGCCGGCGAAGCCTGAGGATCGGCCGGCCGACCGAGCGGAGTCAGCACCCAAACCGGGCGGTCAGTTCCGGACCGGAGCGTCCATCAGCTTCAGGCCGACGATCCCGGCTACGATCAGGAGAATGAAAAACCCGCGGCCCAGACCCACGGGCTCGCCGAAGAGGATCGCCCCGGCGGCCACGGCACCCACGGCGCCGATGCCGGTCCAGATGGCGTAGGCGGTGCCGAGCGGAATCTGCCGGGCGGCGAGTGCCAGGAAGAACAGGCTGAGCAACCCCACCACCACGGTGACGACGCTGGGGACGGGACGGCTGAAGCCGAGACTGTACTTGAGGGCCACCGCCCAGGTGATCTCGCAGCCGCCGGCGATAAGCAGGTAGATCCAGGCCATGGCGCCCTGCCCTAGCAGCCGCCGGCGCGTACATCGACCAGCACCGCGTCCAGGCTGGCGATGACGCGGTCGATGTCCGCGGCGGTCACGTCGTGGTGGGTGACGAAGCGAACGAGACCGCCCTCTGGCGGGTAAGTCAGGATGCCGCGACGGCGCAGCGCCGCGACGAATCGCGCTTCGGGCTCCGCGCCGCAACCGACCCGGAAGCGGACGAATACCATGTTGATGTCCACTCGGTCCGGAGCCAGCTCCAGCTCCGGCCGCGCGGCCAAGGCCTCTGCCAGTCGCCGCGCCTGGCGGTGATCTTCGGACAGCCGTGGCACCATCTCTGTCAGCGCCACGATACCGGCCGCGGCGAGGATCCCCGCCTGGCGCATGCCGCCGCCCATGAGCTTGCGCATCTTGCGGGCGCGGTGGATGAAGTCGGTGTCACCCGCCACCATGGAGCCCACCGGCGCGGCCAGCCCCTTGGACAGGCAGAACATGACCGAGTCGGCCAGGCGGGCGATCGCCGCGGCCGACACGCCGAGACTGGCGGCGGCGTTGAAAATCCGGGCCCCGTCCAGGTGCACGGGGATGCCGAGGCGGCGGGCGTTCTCGTGGACCTCCGCCATCTCCTCGAGGGGCTGGACGGTGCCGTCCCAGACGGCGTTTTCCAGCGCGATGAGCCCGGTGTCCGGGAAGTGAATGTCGTCGCCCCGCCGGACGCGCGGTTCGATCTCCGCCCAGGTGATGGCGCTGGCCTGCGGCCAGATGGTCCGCAGCTGCACAGCGGAAAGCACGGCGGCGCCGCCCACCTCGTGCTGGACGATATGCCCCAGCTCCGACACGATCACCTCGTGGCCGGGCCGGCAGTGGGTCATGATGCACACCTGGTTGCCGAAAGTGCCGCTGGGGACAAACAGCGCCGCCTCCTTGCCCGTCATCTCCGCCGCCAGGGCTTCCAGTTTGTGGATGGTGGGATCTTCGCCGATGACGTCGTCACCCACCTCGGCGGTGAACATGGCCTGCCGCATGGCCGGCGTCGGCCGGGTGACGGTGTCGGACCGCAGGTCGATGAAACGCTCCGTCATGGTGCCTCCTCAGAAGTGTTGCTGTGCGACAGGGTATTTCAGCACAAACGGGCGCCGATGGCCACCCCGAAGCAGCGCGGTGCGGTTGCGGGAGGTGCCGTTGTGGAAAATGCGCCGTCTATCAACCGGTCAGGGAGCCGCGGATCACCGTGACCGCCTGACCGCCCAGCTTGACGCGGTCGCCGGCCACACGTACCCGGACCACGCCGCCCCGCGCCGAGGCCTGGAAGCCGGTCATGGCGTTCTTGCCCAGGCGGGCCCGCCAGAAGGGCGCCAGGCAGCAGTGGGCGGAGCCCGTGACGGGATCTTCGTTCACGCCCACCGCCGGGGCGAAGAAGCGGGACACAAAGTCGAACCGGGGATCGTCGGCGGCCGCGGTGACGGTCACACCCCGGACGGGCAGGCGGCGCAGCGCGGCAAAGTCGGGCTGGGCGGCCCAGACGGCGTCCTCGTTCTCCAGGAGCACGACCAGGTCATCCACGTTCCGGCCCACGTAGGTGATGCCGACACCCAACGCCTCCGCTAGTCCGTCCGGCGGCGTCACGGGTTTCTCCGGGCGGGCGGGGAAGTCCAGCTCGATCCATGCGCCGTCGGAGCGGGCGGTGAGGAGCCCGCTCCGGGTGAGGAAACGGAGCTCCCGCGCCGGGTCGGCGTACCCCTCCGTCCACAGTATGTGTGCACTGGCGAGCGTGGCGTGGCCGCACAGGTTCACTTCCACCGCGGGGGTGAACCAGCGCAGGCGGAAGCCGTCCTCCTCAGGCAGCAGGAAGGCGGTCTCGGACAGGTTCATCTCCCGCGCCACCGCCTGAAGCCACGCGTCGGGCCGGTCGGTTTCCAGCGGGCAAACGCCGGCGGGATTGCCGGCGAACGGCTGTGCGGTAAACGAATCGGCCTGGTAAATGGGTTGGGTCATGTCCATCACCTCATTGGGATGTCGCTCATGCCTTGGCGCCGCCCGCCGCAGCCTTGGATACGGCGGCCAATTGGTTGCTGATCACCCGCGCCAGCCGGCGGATGCCTTCGCGGATCCGATCCTCCGGCATGTTGGAGAAGTTGAGTCGGATCGTGTGCTCGTGTCCGCCGTTGGGAAAGAATGCCCCGCCCGGGACAAAGGCCACATTTTCAGCCAGGCTGGCCTCGAGCAGGTCGCGGGCGTTGAGCCGCTCCGGCAGCTCCACCCACAGGAACAGGCCGCCCTGGGGGCGGGTGTAGCGGACGCCCGGCGGGAAGTGTTGATCCATCGCTTCCAGCATGACGTCGCGGCGGCGACGGTAGAGGGTGCGGATCCGCTCGATGTTGGCGTCGAAGTCGTGACGATCCAGATAACTCTGCACCAGGCGCTGGGGCAGGGTCGAGGTGTGCAGATCGGCGCCCTGCTTCACCAACACGTACTTTTCCACCAGCTCTTTGGGTCCGGCCACCCAGCCCAGCCGCAGGCCGGGGCAGAAGGTCTTCGAGAACGTGCCGAGATAGACCACCTGCCCCCGCTCGTCCATGGACTGAACCGCCGGTAGCGGCGAGCCGTCGAAGGCGAGCTCGGCGTACGGACTGTCTTCGATCACGACCAACGGGTAACGCGACGCCGCCTCGAGCAGCGCCTGCCGCCGTTTCGTCGGCCAGCGGTGTCCGGAGGGGTTCTGAAAGTCGGGGACAATGTAAATCACCCGGGCGCGGGGTTCGGCGGCGAGTCGCCGAGCCAGTTCCTCGATGATCATGCCACCATCATCGGTGGGCACCTCGACGAAGCGGGGTTGGAAGACGCGGAACGCCTGAATGGCTCCGATGTAGGTGGGGCTTTCGCAGAGAATCACATCGCCGGGGTCCAGGAAGATTTTGCCGGTGAGGTCGAGGCCCTGCTGAGACCCGGAGGTGACGAGCACTTCGTCGGCGGTGCGGTGGGTTTTTCGCACCCGGTTCATCCGGGCGGCGATGATCTCGCGCAGACGCGGATCGCCCTCGGTGGTGGAATACTGGAGCACCCGGGCCCCCTCGTGCTCCAGGGCGGACGCTGCCGCCTCCTCAATCTCCCGCACGGGAAACAGCTCCGGCGCCGGCAGGCCGCCGGCGAAGGAGATGACTTCGGGACGCGCGGTGAACTTAAGCAGTTCCCGGATCTCCGAAGCCCGGATGTCGTTCATGCGTTTGGCCATAGAAATGATCATGATGTCTTCCTCCTGTGGGTTCAGACAATGGGCCGGGTGCCCGCTGCGGCGGCGGGCCGCCGGCTGGCCGGCACTGTGGCCGACCGGATTGCGGCCATCAGCCGGTCCACCCCCGCCGCGAGCTGGTGCGGCGGTGGGTACGAAAAGTTCAGCCGCAGGCACGGCTCGCCCGGCTCTTCGGCGTAGCAGGCCCATCCTGGCAGAAACGCCACGCCGCGCTCGGCGGCCTGGGTCAGGAGCCGGGAGCGTTCCACGCCTTCGGGCAGGCGGCACCAGAAATAGAATCCACCGGACGGCTTCCGCCAGGTGACGCCGGCGTCGGTGTGGCGGCGAAGCGCCTCCTCCATCGCGTTGCGGCGCTGCGTGTAGGCCCGCCGCAGGCGGTGCAGGTGCTCGTTCATCAGGCTGCGGCGAATGAAGCGCTCCAGGACGTATTGCCCCGGCGTGTTGGAGTGCAGGTCCATGGCCTGCTTGAGGAGCGCCAGACGTCTGACCACCGGGCGCGGGGCCACGAGCCACCCCAGGCGCAAGCCCGGGAACAGCACCTTCGAGAATGTGCCCAGGTGCAGGACGAGTCCGTCGCCGTCCAGCGCCTTGAGCGACGGCACCATGGTGCCCTCGTAGCGGAGTTCGGAGTACGGGTCATCCTCGAGAACGGGCACCCCGTGGCGAGCTGCCAGCGTCAGCAGCTCGCGCCGCCGGGCCAGGCTCATCACCGCGCCCGACGGATTCTGGAAAGTGGGCAGAGTGTAGATGAGCTTCGGGCGGACGTGCTCCAGCACCCGGGCCAGGATGTCGGTGCGCAGCCCCGCCTCGTCGATGGGCACGCCCACCAGTCGGGCTCTGGCGGACCGAAAGACCTGCAGCGCCCCGAAATACGACGGCTCCTCAACCACCACGGTGTCGCCGGGATTCACCAGCGCCCGGGCGGCCAGATCCAGCCCCTGTTGGGAACCGGACAGAATCAGCACTTCCGCGGGGCCACACGGGATGCCGCGCGCCGCCAGCCAGCCGGCCAGCGTCTCGCGCAGCGCCGTGAGCCCCTCGGTGGGGCAGTGAAGCATGAGGGCCGGCCCCGTTTCGGCGGCCAGTTCACCGAGGATCGACGTGAATTGGTTCAGGGGGAGCAGTTCAGGCGATGGCAGTCCGATGGCGAGACTGATCACATCGTCCCGTTCGGTGAGTGCGAGCAAATCGCGCACCAGCGGGTCCTGGGCGCGGGGGGATTCCTCGCGGAAGAGCTGCGGCCACGGCAGCTCGCCGCCGGTGGGCGCCGCAGCGGCAGGCAGGGTTTGGCGCACCACCACGGTTCCGCGGCCCACGTGGGCCTCGACGAGCCCGTCAGCCCGCAGCTCATCATAGGCGGTGACCACCGTGCTGCGGTTGACACCAAGGGCCTGGGCCAGCCGGCGCTCGGGCGGCAGGCGGAAGCCGTCCGGCAGCGTGCCCCCCAGGATCATGCCGCGCACCTGCCGCACGATCTGGCGGTAGATGGGCACTGCGCTGGTTCGGTCGACGGTGAGTTCCATAGTGGTGCTCCATCCAAATTGAAATTTTATCTAAATGGACCAGTCCAATACGGATTATATGTAATCCAATCAGGAGAACAACAGCCAATTATTTGGAGTTTTTTACCATCCAATCGGATGATGATATGAGCCTTTGTCATTGCGCGGAGCGCTTTGAATAACGCGCCGCACCCTGAAGTGCGGTGGTTCGGCCCCGCTTTGGATTCCGGATCAGTTCGATGATTCGAGCGTGCAAGATTGGAAGGATGCAACAGCGCATTTCCCGCCGATCAAAAGCGTAGTCCCACCCGTGAACTCCAAACCGGTTCTGCGTGGGATACAGAGAGGAAGCAATCCGGCGGATGCCGTCACGGGCTGACCGGCTGGCCTGACCCGCGCCTGGCTTGCTCGGCACGCACCAGCAATAGCAACAATTTTGCCTTGGCATAACGGGGATTCAACCGGCAGGCGGTTTCCAGATAGGCGACGCTCTCGTCCAGACGGCCGGTCTCGATCAGAAGCACGCCGTAATTGTGATTACCGTTGGCGTCATCGGGATTGATTCTCAGGCCGCTCCGATAACACCATTCGGCTTTGTCATAGAGCTTGTTCTGGTGATAGTACAGCGCGATGTTGAACCATGCCTCGCTGTTGGCGGCGTTCACGGACAGTGCCCGCTGGTAGAGCGTTTCGCTGTTTTTCCAGTAGCCGACCTGCTGGTGGGCGCTCACGGCGTACACGAGGCACAAGACGCCGCCGGCCAGCGCGACAACTGAAGTCCGTTTGATGCGGGTCGCCACAGCGTCGACTCCCCAGATCACGGCCACGCTCAACCCGATGGAAGGCAGGTAAGTGTAACGATCAGCCATCGCCTGGACGCCCACCTGGACCAATCCGATCACCGGCACCAGCATTCCGACAAACCAGAGCCAGCCGACCAGCAAGGCCGGCTGGGTCCACCGGAAATGAAACAGAATAGCCGTTATCGCCAACAGGGCGCCCACGGCCAGTAATGAAAGAGCCATCGGGGAGCTTTCGGGGAACGGGTAAAAGAAAGCCAGGTCAACGGGTGCGGCCATTTTGAAAATGTATTTCCAGAAGGACAAGGCGGCGTTGGCCAGTTTGTCCGCCAGGGAGATGTTCGATCCTTGCCGCAAGGCGCTCTCCTGGGCGATCAGTGTCAGGAAAACGGAAACTCCGCTGAGCATGAAGAACGGCGTCTTCTCCCACACCAGCGACAGCAGGCGCGGGAGCCATCCGGTTTCTCGGCGCGCCGAGGCGGACCCTTCCACGCCGTCATCAATGGCGGCTCGCTCCCCTCGGACGCGCCGAAGGGGCCAGCAGTCCAGTAACAGCAACACGAAGGGCACGGTGACCGCCATCGGTTTGGCCATCAGGGCCAAGGCGAACGTCCCCAAAGCGCCCCACCACCCCCAGCGCCTCCTTCTTTTTGCATACTCCCCGTACAGCAGCAGCGTCGCCAGGACGAAAAGGGCGCACAACACATCTTTTTTCTCCGAAACCCAGGCGACGGATTCCACATGCGCGGGATGAATGCCGAACACCAGCGCCACCCAGAACGGCGGCCAGAATGTGCCACTGTGCCGCCTGAAGAAGACGAACACCAGCAGCGTGGTGACCAGGTGCAGGGCGACGTTGCCCAGAATGTGTCCACCCGCCCAGTCCCCCCACAACGAATAGTCCACCGTGTGAGCCAGCCACGTCAGCGGGTGCCAGTTCATGCAGGTGAAAGAACGGAGCGCGGCGACGAATCCTTTCCAGGAAAGGCCGCCCTTCACAAGTTCGTTGTTGGTGATGTACCCGTGGTCGTCGAAATTGATGAAGCTGTGATCGTAAACCTGGAAGTACACAGCAATTACCGCTCCCGACAGCAGCAAAAAAACCAGCATCGTATGCGCCAGACTTTCGCCTGTTGCCGCCGGGATGTTCTGTTCCCTGCTCACCGGCTTTGTGGTTGTCGATCCCAAGTCAACCTCTCTCGGTTTGGCTTTCGGCGGGGGATAATCCGGGCTGCCGGGTGAGCCAGCGCATGGTGCGCGAGTAGTCGCCGAAACGGGTTAAATCGCCGACGGCGCCCAAAAAGACCATGCCGATGGGCCGACCGTCCAGCGCCGCGCCGATGGCCAGGCAGTACTGGGCCGGATGGGTGTAGCCGGTCTTGGCGCCGAGCACGTCCCACGGATGGCGCCGGATGTAGGAGTCGGTGTGGCGGTACGCGATGGGCCGGCCCTTGCCGCCGACCGGAATGACGACGTACAGTTCCTTTTGGCAAGTGGATTGGAGAATCGGATTGGCCAGCACCGCCCGCAAAATGACGAGCATCTCCCGCGCGGTGGAGACATCGTTCTCGTCCAGACCGGTCGGGTCCGCGAACCGGGTGTGGTTCAGATTCATTGCCGCCGCCCGGAGCGTCATCCGGCGGGCGAACTCCTCGGGCGTCCAGCCCATGGAGCGGCCCAAGGCCACCGTGGCGACGTTGTCGGAAACCATCAGCGCGGCGTGCAGCAGGTCGCGGTGGGTGTAGGCGCAGCCGGAGCGCAGGCGTGACGGGGCGCCCCGCTTCACCAGACGGTGATCGGCCTTGGTGATGGTTTGGTCGGCGTCCAGATCCAGTCCGGCTTCGACAAGGACGAGGGCGGCCATGAGCTTGGTTAGCGATGCCACCGGCCGGGACTGGTCGGCCTCCCGGGAGTAAAGGACCTGACCCGTGCTCAGGTCGGCGACGATAGCCGCCGCCGAACGGATTCCGGGGGAAACGGCCGCCTGCGCGGCGCCGGCCGATGAGCGTGAGGCCGCTGCCGCCGATGCGTCGCTCAGGTACGGCATCGCGAATAAAAGCATGATCGGCAGCCAGTTCAAACGCGTCCGTTGCATACGATGAGCACTCAAAGAGAAGGTGGTATATCTAGCCAGTGCCGGGTGATCCATCAGTTCGGCTGCGCCGGCGCCGGCTTCAGCGTCAGGATCCAGCGGGCCGGTCCGGGCAGCAGCGGCCCGGGGCGCCCCTCCTCCCATTCGGCGTGACCGGCGCCATAGTACGGCGATTGGGGATGGCCGCTGGGACCGCCCGGCATATGGAAGATCGCCCGTTCCTCCCGGCCCGGTGACACCACCAGCCGCTGGGATGCGCCGGCACCGGGTGACTGGAACCGGGGCATATGAGCATCTCCCGGGAGCGGTCGCGGGGTCATGTCCGCCCACTCGGCCAACAGCGGGACGGCCCCGCTCAGGAAGTGGCGGACCTTCACGTTGTTTCGGTCGCCCCAGGTGCACGTCGCCAGCGGCCGTCCATCGGCGGTCAGTTCGGCCACCACCTGGTCCACCGCGGCCAGGCAGGCCTCCGGCCAGCCGCGATACCGGGAGTCAAGCAAGTGCGGCGGCTGTTCCGTCACCAGTCGCCACAGCACGTCTTCCCATTGCCGCCGTCCCGACTCGCCGAAATCCGGGTCCGCAGCGCGGCAAGGGGCGATGAACCAGCCGTACACCTGCTCCAGCAGGGTCAGGCGATAAGCCCGCACGAGACGGTAACCGGTGGAATCGGTACTGGCGCGGCCGGTCCAGCCGGTCTCGACCAGCCGCCGGAATTCCGCCCGGTCCGGATGTCCGGCGACCGCTTCCGGCGTGAGCTGTTTCAGCACCTGGCTCCGCCAGCGGGCCAGAAACACGGCCTGGTCATCCAACTGGAGTTGCAGCATGGCCCCCTCGTCCGCCGACGAAAGGGCGGCGAGGCCGTTGCGAATCTGGCGCGCCCGGGCGCCGAGATCGTATCCCGAATCGCCGATACGAACGAGATCATCGCCCGCGGAGACGCGGTTGTTGGCGGTCCAGATCATCCCGGAGGGCGGGTCGGACAGGCGCGGAAATTCCGCGGCGGACAGCCATCCGTCCCACCGGCAAGCGCCGTCGGCCCAGGCAACCGGCCGCCGGCCGTCGAAACCCACCCGGCGGGGAATCCGGCCGCAGATGGTCCAGCCGATGCGGCCGGTGGAGTCGGCACACACGAAATTCTGCGGAGGAATGCCGCAGCGGGCGGCCCAATCGAGCGCCTGATCGATGTTCAGCGCGTTTTCCAGGTCCATAAGGCGAAGGTTGACGCCGTCCGGCTCATGGGCGGTCCAGCGGAGGGCGCGCAATCGACCGCGGTGGTCTTTGCCCGCCACCGGACCCCAAACAGTGTTCACGACTGTCACGTCCACCGGATTCCCGCCCCGCACGGCGATGCGTTCCACCACTTTCTCGTACACCCGCGGACCCGCCGGCGTCAGGTAGCGATCGGGATCGCCGGGATCGGGGTTCACGATCACCCAATCCAGCCAATCGCCGTAGCTGTTGGTGAATCCCCACGCCACCCGCCGGTTGGTGCCGATGACCAGCGCGGGTGTCCCGGGCAGGGTGACGCCGATGATCTGCCGTTCCCCGTCCTGGGCCGGCCAGGCCATGGCGGCCTGGTACCAGGTGTTGGGGAGGCGCAATCCCAAATGCATGTCGTTGGCCAGCAGAGCGCCGCCGTGGGACGTCCGCCGGCCCGCAATCGCCCAGTTGTTGCTGCCGAACCAGGCGTCAAGCGGGACAGACCGCTGGCTGACCTGCGACAGGGCCGGTGGGAAACGGCGCAGGTCGAGTATGTCGGCTGTCGGCAGGTCGGGTGCGGGCGTGCTGTCGCCCTGGAGCGGTGCGTCCCATGTCGTCCCCGGCGGGGCGAGGAAGGGTAGCAGCGACGGTGGCAACGTGTCCGTCATGACGGCCAGATCGGACTCCATCCGGTTGTCGGTATCGTGTAAGGCGAAGAACATCGCCACCAGCGCCAGCATCGTGTCCTCCGTTCGCCACGGCTGCGGCTCAGCGCGGAGAATCAGGTACTCGAACGGCGATGCACCCAGGGACGCCAAGCCGGCGTTGACGCCGGCGGTGTAGGCGTCGACGAGGCGCCGGTCATCGGGCGGCGCGGTGGCCATCGCGGCCTCCGCCCGGGACCGGAAGCGGTGGATGCGGGCCTGACGGTCCCAATCCAGCGCCGGGCCGCCCAGCAGGGCGGCCAGTTCGCCGGCCGCCTGTCGGCGCAGCAAGTCCATTTGGAAGAAGCGTTCCTGGGCGTGGAGGAATCCCAAGGCATGGGCAACATCAATTCGGGAACCGCCGCGGATCCATGGAACTCCGTGGTTGTCGCGGGACACGGTCACGGTTTCGGTCAGACCGGCGACGGGGACTGTCCCGGTCAGGATGGGACGGCTGCCGCGCACCGCAAACCAGGCCCAGCCGAAAAACAGGCCGATGACGAACATGCTGACGGATGCGGTCCAAAGAAAAACGGGACGGATCAGCCGGCGAAACGTCCGGCGGGGTCTGGCTGGCGGAAGAGTCTCGGCGGCGCTGCTCATGAAGCCGATGGTAGCGGGTCTGGTGGACGGGATGCAACCGAAAAGTGTAAGCCGACTGATCCGGCGCTAAGTGTGATAGAATCCGACCGTCATCCCATGTTGTGCCCGACACTATAACCGGCGGGCGCCGGTGCGGGGCCGGGCGAAGAGAGGGCCCGTGATCCAACGCGTATTAATAGTGATTCTGCTGCTTGCGGCCGCGGCCGGCACCGTCCCGGCCCAGTCTTTCCTGTTCGGTGACCGGGACAATGAAATCTTTGTGTGGGCGGGAGTGTCCGACATTTACGGCGACTGGTCGGCCACACTGGTGGGCTTCAACTACGGCCGGCATGTCCTGCCTTATCTCATGGTGGAGGGCGGGGTGGAGCACTGCAGCGACGATCCCAACTCCGCCACATGGCTCAACCTCAACGCGCTCCTCCAGGCGCCGCTGCCGGGGCGGTTCAAGTTCTACGGCCTGGCGGGCACTCACAACCTGATCCACCTCCAGTTGGGCGTGGGAACCAAGGTGTTCATCCTGCCCAACGTGGCCGGCCGGCTGGAGTACGCCTACGTCCATGACGACGACGCGGGTTGGACCAACTCGCTCCGCGGCGGCGTGGTGCTGGCGTTTTAATCCGGTCCCCCGGACTGTCGATCAAGCACGACGACCGACACCATCACCGATTGAAACAAGAGTTGACACATAGGCCGGATTTGTTTACCTTTGTTATGTGCATATGCACAAAAAAGGTGAAGATCCATGAGTCCACGTCCCCGCAAGCCCCGTCGCTGCGGCTGCCCGTTCGGCGGCCGCGCCTTCAAGCCCGCGCAAATTTCCATGAGCAAGCTGGAACAGATCCATCTGGCCCACGACGAGCTGGAAGCCGTTCGCCTCTGCGACCTGCTTGGGTTGTCGCAGCACGCGGCCGGACGACGGATGGGGGTGTCGCGCGGCACGGTGCAACGGTTGGTCTGGCGGGCCCGCTACAAAGTCGCCCGGGCGCTCGTCGATGGCTGCGCCTTGATATTGTCGGATCCGGAAACCCTAACAGTTCCGTCCTGAAAACCAATTATCCTGTGGATGCAGCCCCGGGGGTGGCCGAATCGGTGTGCCCGCATTCGGGATCTGCACCCGCCGCACACCGCGGTGACGGAAGCGCAGAGAGTTTTTGCGGACGGACGCCTGACCCTGATCAATCGCGAGACCGCTTGCGGTCACCGTGGTTGTGGCCACGAACAGTGAGCCGGGCGAACCGGACGCCAGGCGGGTGGGTGGCGGCTTCACCCGCACGGGAACGGAGAGTCAGCAGCGCCGGCGTTACGCACGTCGCGGAATCATTCCCATTCGATGGTGCCGGGGGGCTTGGCGCTGATGTCGTAAACCACCCGGTTGACGCCTTTGACCTCGTTGACGATGCGGGTGGAGATCCGCTCGAGCACCGGGTAGGGGAGGCGGACCCAGTCAGCGGTCATCCCGTCGTCGCTCCGCACCGCGCGCACCACGACGGTGTAATCGTAAGTCCGCTCGTCGCCCATCACGCCGACGCTCCGGACGGGTAGCAGCACGGCGAACGACTGCCACAGTTTGGTGTAAAGGCCGGCCGCGCGAATCTCGTCCAGCACAATCCCGTCGGCCCGGCGGAGAATGTTCAAACCATCCCGCGTCACCGGTCCCAGATGGCGCACGGCCAGGCCGGGCCCCGGAAACGGCTGCCGCTGGATGAACGTGGCGGGGATGCCCAGGCGGCGGCCCAGCCGCCGGACCTCGTCCTTGAACAACTCCCGGAGCGGCTCGATGAGCTGCAAGTTCATCCGGTCGGGTAGACCGCCCACGTTGTGATGGCTCTTGATGACGGCGGACGGGCCCTTGACCGACACCGACTCGATGACGTCGGGATATAGCGTGCCTTGCACAAGAAAATCGACCCGGCCCAGCTGGCGGGCTTCCTCCTCGAACACGGCGATGAACAATCGGCCGATGATCTTTCGCTTGGCTTCCGGGTCGGCCACGCCGGCGAGCGCGTCCAGAAAGCGGTGGGCGGCGTCCACCGGCACAACGTTGAGTTCCAGTTGCCGGTACCGCGCCAGCACGGCGGTGAACTCATCCTGACGCAGCAGGCCGTTGTCCACGAAGAGGCAGGTCTGCTGGCGGCCAATCGCCTGGTGGACCAGCGTTGCCGCCACTGTGGAATCCACTCCGCCGCTCAGGGCGCAGATCACCTGGCCGTCGCCAACCTGTTCCCGAATGCGCCGCACCTGCTCATTCGCGAACGAGGTCAGCGACCAGGAGCGCCGGCAGCCGCAGATTCCAAACAGGAAGTTCCGGAGGATGCGCATCCCTTCGCGCGTGTGTGCCACCTCGGGATGAAACTGCAGGCCGAAGAGGCGCCGACCGGGGTGTTCGGCTGCGGCGACCGCATGGTCCGAGGCCGCGACAACCTGGAAGTCCGGAGGCAACCGGCGGACATCGTCACCGTGGCTCATCCAGACGACCGTTTCGTCGGGGACGCCGTCCAGTAGCGGGGACGAGTGAACCCGCCGGATCGCGGCCCGGCCGTACTCCCGGCGGTCGCCCTGCCGCACCTCGCCGCCGAGGAGGCGGGTGGTGAGCTGAAGCCCGTAACAGATGCCCAGCACGGGCACGCCCAGCTCAAACACGCCGGGGTCGCAGACGGGACTGTCCGGGCTGAGCACCGACATGGGGCCGCCCGACAGCACCACCCCCTTCAGCGGGCGCCGTCGTACCGCATCCAGCGGGACGTTAAAGGGCACGATTTCGCAATACACGCGGCACTCGCGAATCCGTCGGGCGATGAGCTGGGTGTACTGGGAACCGAAATCCAGAATCAGGATCTCGTCGTGTGGCTTCATGCGGCTTCTCCTGGCAAATTCCGTTGTCCAGGTTCCCGGTGCGGTGGCTGGGGCGCAAACCGCAGGTCGCGGATCCTGGCTGTCGGCCGAAAAGTTCATCTTAGCAAACCTGCCGGGAATTTGTAAAATCGGTGCCGGTGAACTTTCCGGATCGCGCCGGAATCAGTTTGACCAGGCCAATATGCACAGTATGGGAGGAAGCATGAAACGTCTGCTGCTGATTGCTTGTGTGCTGATGGCTGGGGGCCTGGCGTTTCCGCGCGGCGCCCAGTCCCCCGGGAAAATCATCGACAAGTACCGGTCGGCCATCGGGGGCAAGGCCTTGAAAGCCGTCCGGGCGACGGAGTGGGCTGGAATCGCCACCGCTTCGGACGGGCAACCCGGAAAGTTCGTTCTCCAAACGGCGGCTCCCGACAAGTATCGGCTCGACGTGGAGTTGAGCACCGGCGGGTATTCCGAATGCTATAACGGCATGTCCGCCTGGCGGAAGGACCCCGCGGGACTTCGGACGCTGGTGGGTGGGGAAGCCGCGGCGCTGCGCTTGCGGGGGCTGCTGGCGGCCACGCGGCTGGGGGACCTGTCCCGCCACCGGATCCGGCCGGGCCGGACGGTCCGTACCATCCAGATCGAAGGAAGACCCGCGGTCGCGCTCGACCTGACGCAGGGCGAGGAAACGGTCACTCTTGTGTTTGATTCTGCGAATTATCTGCTCCTCCGGCAGGAGCGCCGGACCGAAGCAGGGATGGAAACGTGGACGTTCGGCGACTACCGGCGCGTGGGCGGTGTGCTGGAACCGCACGCTGTGGCTTGCCGTGGACCGGCCGGCGATTTCCGCGCGACCCTGACGCGGGTCAGCCACAGTCCGGGCCTGGCTGCCGAAACATTCCGTTTCCCGACCACCGCGGACGGCCGCCCGCTGCCGGATCCGGCGGCGCTGCTGCGGGAGATCTCCGCGAACCAGGAGCAAAACGCCCGCATGCGGGAACGGTACACGTTCCGGGAAAACCGCACGGTTCAGGAGTTGGATGGATCCGGCCGGGTCAAAAAAACCGAAACCACCGAGTACGACGTGACGCCCGTAAACGGACAATTCGTGGAGCGACGGGTGAGAAAAAACGGCAAGCCGCTGTCGGCCAAGGAGCAGGCGAAAGAAGACGAACGAGTGGCCAAACAAGTCGAGAAGATGATCAAGGAATCGGGCAAGAAAACCGGCCGTCGCGGAACAGCGGGCGAGGAGGACGCGGTGCTGATTTTTCTCCGGGCCGCGGAGATTCATTCCATGCGGCGGGAGAAGCTGCACGGTCAGGAGGTCATCGCCTTCGACTTCGAGCCGCGGGCCGATTTCAAGCCGCGCAATCAGACGGAGAGCATCCTCGGCAAACTGGCGGGAACCGTCTGGGTGGACGAGGACGCCCGGGAGGTCGCCCGGATTGAGGCGCGGCTCACGGACAAATTCAAGATGGGCGGCGGTCTGCTGGCATCGGTCTCGCCGAACACCCGGTTCCTGATTGAGCAGCAGAAAGTGGCCGGTGAGGTGTGGCTGCCGCATCTCACCGACGGCAATATTGCGGCGCGCGTGTTGCTTCTGGCGGGTATCAATGTTCGGGTCATCTCCCGGTTCAGCGACTACCAGAAGGTCCAGGTGAATGTACACTATGACATTTCCGCACCGCCGAAAACGGAGTGATTGCCCGATGGCTGAGGCGTTGCGGCGGCGGGATCACATGGCGGAACCGTGCGCCGGGGGGTCGGCTGCGTTGCATGAGCGGACAACGTCGCTGCGGGCGGAGTGGGACAGGAGGATGCGCACGCCGTCGGCTTCCCAGTCACGGTCGACCGGCTCGTGGGGCCACCCGTCAGCGCACGGCGCCAGCACCTCGGCTCCGGGGCCGGTCACGATCACCGGCCGCCACGGGCCTTCCTCTTCCGGCAGGAGCCGGGTGGTTGCGAACAGCCCGCCGTCCAGCCGCACCTCGCGGTTGAGATCGTGTCCGCTGGCCAGTTGAATCAGGTAATCGCGCAACTTGGCGGGATTCAGCCGGTCGGTCCGGTGCGCCAGTCCCGCCCGGATCTGTGATCCCTTGAGCACCCAAACAGTGGTGAGAACGGCGCCGGCGTGCACCAGGAACCAGCGCGCCGGCAAGGCGGGTCTCATGAGGGGATGGTGTTCCTGCAACCCGACGAGCGCCGCCGCCGGCGGAGCGATGAAGTGGCAGTTTGAAAACACCCGGCTCAGACCCCATGCCAACGTGGGATAGGGCGGAACGGCGGGATGGGCCAGGTCGGCCGCTGCGCCGCCCGAATCCAGAAAGTGGCTGAACAGGTCGCCCGTCTGATCACGGGTCCGGTACAGCGATTCCCACGGCTCCTCCACCGACAGAACCAGCCGTCGGGGGAGCGGGATGGCCAATTCGGCCAGCAGCCGCCACACCGGGTCCCGGACGAGGGTCCAGGGATTGACGGGAAAAGTGCCGGTTGGCGGGTGGGCAGAAGCGCGCAGGAGCAGGTTGGCGCCGGGAAACAGCCGATCCAACTGCAACTGGAATTCCCGATCGGCCCAGAGGGGAATCTCCGCTTTCGGAAACAGCCGGAGGAGTTCGACATGTTCCGTCTCCAGCGGAAGCAAGCCGCCCAAATGGGGCGGCACCCGCTCCGCAAGGCAGATGTGAAACAATTCAGCGAGGCGTTCGGCGTAGCCGGAGAGACGCAGCTCGAGGCCGCTGGAAGCTTCGGGCAGGAACTGGACGCGCAAAGCGTGCGGGGTCACCATCAGCCCGAGATCGCAAGCGTTTGGTTGCTCCATGGGGTCGGATTATAACCGAACCGGTCCGGCCGGCCAAGTGGCGGCATCCCGTCCGCCGGTCGGGGCGCAGAAGAAAATGTTGCCGCCTGAAGAGCCTGCGATTACAATACCAAGGTTTGGCATGTGTAATCAACGGCCTCAGATTGAGGTCCAAGCGAGCGAATCGATGAATCTGGACCGTCTGTTTCAATCCATTCTCAAACCGGCCCTGGGGTGCACGGAACCGGTAGCGGTGGCCCTGGCGGTCGGCGCCGCCGTCCAGGCCGCCGACGGCTGGGTGGTCGGGCAGCGTGACCTGCCGGTGACCGGCTTGGGAGCTCCGGACATTCGGGACATTTCGGTACGGGTCACCCCGTGCGTCTACAAGAACGCGTACGCCATCCCCATCCCCAACACACCGGGACTGAAGGGCATCTACATTTCGGCGGCCCTGGGCGCCTTCTGCAATCCGCTGCTGGAACTGGAATTGTTCAACAAGGTGGATGACGCCGCGGTAGACAAGGCCCGGTGGCTCATCGACCAAGGCCGGGTCTCGGTGACCATCGGTGAAAACCTGCCGCCGACCGACCTGTACATCGAGGCCGAGGTCCGTTTCCAGCGGGGGCCTGATTTCCTCACCGGCAGCTGCAGCATCCAGGATCGGCATACCCACATCGTGCGACTGAGCGCCGGTGACCGGGAAACCTATCGCGACCTTCCGGATGCCGCCGGATCCCGGCCGGCTGACGCCGACCTGAAAACGCTGGGTCAGATGGAACTGGGTGAAATCGTCGCCCTGGTGGCCGAGTTGCCGGAGCCGGTCGTGGAGCTGATCCGCCGGACCATCGCGCTGAACATGCGCGTCTGCGAAGCCGGTTTGATCGAACCGCTTGGCCTGGGCGCCGGCTATCATGGCGCGGGTGGCGATACCGACGACCACGTCGACCTGCCCCACCACGTCTCCAGCATGGCGGCGGCGGGCAGCGACGCCCGAATGTCGGGCTTCCCGCTGGAGGTGATGAGTTCCGCGGGTTCCGGCAACCAGGGGATCATCGCGACGATTCCGGTGGTGGCCTGGGCCCGGAGCGCGGATTTGCAGGACGATCTTCTGATCCGGGCGGTGGCGCTTGCCCATCTGATCACCATGCACATCACCCTGCACGTGGGGTACCTGTCCGCGCTGTGCGGCGTGGCTATCAAAGCCGGCATCGGCGCGGCGTGCGGCATCACCTACGCGATGGGTGGCGACATCACGGACATCGGACGGGCGGTCAAAATTATGGCGGCCACGCTCTCCGGCATGATCTGTGACGGGGCCAAGCCGGGGTGCGCGCTGAAGGTCAGCTCCTCGGCGGATATGGCCACCCGGGCGGCCCAGATGGCCATGAAACGGGTGGAGGTGTCGGCGGATGACGGCATCGTTGCGCTGACGCCCGAGGCCACGATCCGCAACCTGGCGGAGCTGAGCCGGTCCATGCGGGCCGTGGACCGGAAAATCATCGAAATCATGGACGATAAAGCCCGGCGCTGATTGGCGCGGGCCGACAAGCCGGACCGCGGGGGGGCGGAGGACCGGTTGACCGCTGGCAGAGTGACGTTGCGACCAACCGTCGGCCGGGTCGACGACGGCACTGCGGCCGGTGATTCGCACAGTGCGAGCTCGCCGCGCCCGGCCGGAGATATCGCCGGGCACACGATTCTGCGGGAACCGGAAGATGTCGCCACTGTTCTGGCTCAACGATTTGCCGCCACTCCTTCAGCACGGGTTTGCCCTGGTCTGGGTCATTGTCCTCCTGGCGGGCTGTCGCGGGCTGGGCGCCCGGATTGAAGGATTCATCCTGCCAGTTGAAGAGCATCCCCGCCGCCACAACACCTTCGTTTTCGCGTTCCAGGCCGCGCTGGGCCTGGGTGTCATGGCCCAGCTGCTCTATGGGTTGTCGCTGGTGGGCCTGGTCCGTTTGCCGGTGATCGCGGTGCTGTCTGTCGGGTGCTGGTGGTGGGGACATCGCGGCCAGCCGGGCCGACCGGCGTGGGCGTGCCTGCGCGACCACGGCCGCTGGCCGGCGCTGGCTCTTGTGCTGCTGGGCGTGCCGTTCCTGCTGTGCTTCGTGCCGGAGCTCGGTTTCGACGCCCTGCGCACCCATCTCTGGCTGGCCCGCGAGCTGGCCGCCACCGGAGTGCTGCCGGTGGATCCCAGCAACTGGAACGTGTACATGCCCAACGCCACCGCCGTGCTTTTCGGTGCGTCGGGGCTGATCGGGGGAGAAATCGGCGCCAAGCTGCTCCATTTCAGCTTGGGTGCCCTGATCGCGCTCCTGCCGGGCGTGTTCGTGGAGGAACGGCTCGAGCCCGGGGGGGTCTGGCTGTACGCGGCCTTCTGGCTGGTGATGCCCGTGGTGGCGTGGGAAATGTGCACAGCCTATATCGATCTCGGAATGACCCTGTTCCTGCTCGCGGCGATACTGTGTCTGTTCCGATGGCGCCGGTTCGGCACGGAAGGCTGGTTGACCTTCGCGGCCATCTTCACGGGTCTCGCGCTGACCGCCAAGCCCACCGCCCTGCCGTGGCTGGCCTGGTTGACGGGCGCGGTGTTCGTGTTCGGCATCTTCCTGCGCCGCCCGCGGCGCGACGTGCTTCTTCACGCCGGCATTTTCGTCGCGCTGGCCGTCCTGATCGTGGCGCCGTGGCTGTTCCGCACCTATTTTCTGACGGGAAATCCGCTCTTCCCGCTGCCCCTGCCCGGCTTCCATTCCGATCTGATCTCGCCGGCGATCGTGTCCGAGGTGCGGCGCGAACAGCTGGCTTTCGGTTTCGGACGGGGGGTGGGCGCGCTGGCGGCGCTGCCCTGGAACCTTTTGATTCATCCTGAAGCGTTTCGGGGCGGTCCGGGACCGTTGGTGTTTCTGACCCTGCCCCTGCTGGCGGTGTGGTGGCGGCGCTGCTCGGGTTGGGACCGATGGTTCGCCCTGTCGTTCGCGTTCGGCACGCTGGTCTGGTTCTTCACCGCTCAGGAGATCCGCTACCTGCTGCCCGTGCTGCCGCTGGCCGCCTGGTTGATTCTGCGACCGCTGGTCCTGGGCGAGCACTGGGGCCGTAGATTTCAGATCGCCTGGGCGGTAGCGCTGGCGCTCCAGTTGGCGTACCTGTCGCCGCTCGTCTATCCGTGGGTGCATCCCGGTGTCCCATTCCAGGTCCGGGGTGGCCTGGCCGAACTGAAAACGGCCGCCGGAGTCATGCCGCGGGAGGACTTTCTGGCCGCCCGCAATCCGTTTTATCCGGTCTACGCCTGGGCCAACCTCAACCTGACCGGCACCGTGCGGCTGCTCTCGTTCGATGCGGCAGCTTACTGGAGCCGCTGGCCGCTCCTGTACGCCTTCTCGGTGGAGGGTGGATTCGCGGGCACGGAACACGATCCGGAGACCATCCTCACGCGTTGCCACCGCGCGCGGCTGACCCACGTCATCGTCAACACCGACTGGCTGACGCCCGACGTGGACCACCGGCGGGTGTCGGAATTCTTCAAACCGGAATTCCAGGACCGGTACCTGCAGCTGCTCCACGTCTACGGTCCGGTCAAGCTGTTCGCCATCCCGCCGCCGTCCGGGATCAGCGTCATGCCGCCACCCGGTTCGGCCGGAGCCGGACCATGAAGCTGTCCGTCCTGATTCCCGTTTACAACGAAGCCGCCACCATCGTGGCCGTCCTGGAGCAGGTGACCCGGGCGGACCTGGGGGGCGCCGACCGGGAAGTCATCGTCGTGGATGACGGCTCCACCGACGGCACGGCGGACCGGGTGCGGGCGTTCATCGCCGTGGATCCGGCCGGAGGCGAGATCCGGCTTTTCCACAAGGCCAACGGCGGCAAGGGCTCGGCCATCCGGGAGGGCTTGCGCCACGCCGGCGGCGACTACGTGCTGGTCCAGGACGCGGACCTGGAATATGATCCGCGGGAGCACGCCCGCCTGCTCCAGGCCGCGGTCACCCGCGGCGCGCCGGTGGTGTACGGTTCGCGCAACCAGGGCGGGCGAAACCCGCGTTCCAGCCTGGCCTTTTACTGGGGCGGCCGGCTGCTGTCGGCCTGGGCCAACGTGCTGTTCGGCTCGCGCCTCACCGACTACGCCACCTGCTACAAGCTGCTGGACCGCCGCCTCATGGACGAGCTGCGACTGGAGTGCGACGGATTCGAATTCTGCGCCGAGGTCACGGCCAAGGTGTTGCGCCGGGGCGTGCCGATTGTCGAGATTCCCATCAGCTATCATCCCCGCAGCTTCGCCGAAGGGAAGAAGATCCGGGCGCGGGACGGGATCATCGCCGCCTGGACCTTCCTGCGCCTGCGTTTCTCCCGCCCCGCCGCGCGCGGTCCAAGGGCTGACGGCCCTGTCGCGTAGACGCGCACGCGTGAAAATCCGGTCCGGTTTTTGACTCAGGTCAAACGCCGGAGCCAAGTTCCGGCTAGAATCAGCCGAGCGGGGATCAGCTTCGGCTCCCCAGCAATCCAGGAGAACGACCATGCACATGTTCTGCTATCAGTGCCAGGAGACCGGCGAAAAAACCGGTTGCCGCTACCACGGCGCGTGCGGCAAAACGGACGAGACCGCCAATCTGCAGGATTTGCTGATCTATGTCCTGAAAGGAATCGCGGTTTGCGCCGTGGCGGCGCCCCCGGGGCGGCCCGTGGACCGCGACGCGGGGCTCTGCATCGCCCGGTCGCTGTACGCCACCATCACCAACACGAATTTCGATCCGGACCGTTTCGTGGTCATGATCCGCGAGGGGCTGCAGGTCCGAAACCGCCTGCGCGACCTGCACCGGCCGTCCCTTCCGCCTGCGTTGCGGGACCTGATCGTCTGGGACGAAACCGACGTTTGGCGACTGCGACAGAAATCCATGACGGTGGATATCCGCAACACCCCCAGCGAGGACGTCCGCTCGCTCCGGGAGCTGACCACATACGCCCTGAAGGGAATTGCGGCGTATGTGGTTCATGCCGCCGTGAACGACTTTTATGACGACGCCCTGCTCGACGCCATGATCCGGCTGCTGGCCGCGATCGCCCGGGAGGAGGACGAGGCGGCGCTCGGCGATCTGGCCATCGAGGCGGGCCAAGTCATGATCGACGCCATGGCGCTGCTGGACCGCGCCAACACCACCGTCTACGGGCAGCCGGAGGCGGTGCCGGTCCCGCTGGGGACGCGCCACCGGCCGGGCATCCTGGTGACCGGCCACGACCTCAAGGATCTGGTGGAACTTTTGGAACAGACCGAGGACAGCGGCCTCGACGTGTACACCCATTCCGAAATGTGGGCCGCCCATTATTACCCCGCCCTGCGCCGGTACGCCCATCTGGCCGGCAACTACGGCAACGCCTGGTGGATGCAGGATTTCGAGTTCGCCAGTTTCAACGGCCCCATTCTGGTCACGTCCAACTGCATCGTGCCGGTCCAGGACTCGTACCGGCAGCGGATCTTCACCACCGGCGCGGCGGGATATCCCGGGATCCCCCACATTCCGGACGCGCCGGCCGGTCAGGCCAAAGACTTCGGACCCCTGATCCGGTTGGCCCGCGAGTACCCGCCGCCCCAATCCATCGATCAAGGCGCAGTCACCGGCGGATTCACCCACGGGTTTGTCACCGCGCATCTGGACGGCGTGCTGAACGCGGTCCGTGCGGGAAAGATCCGTCGGTTTGTGGTGATGGGTGGTTGCGACGGCCGCGATCCCCGGCGGCAATACTTCACCGACCTGGCCCGGTCGCTGCCGAACGAAGCGGTCATCCTCACCGCCGGTTGTGCCAAGTACCGCTACATCAAGCTGCCGCTGGGAGACATCGACGGATTGCCCCGGGTGCTGGATGCCGGCCAGTGCAATGACTGCTATTCGCTGGTGCGGATCGCCCTGGCGCTCCAGGCGGCCCTGGGCATCGACGATGTCAACGACCTGCCCATTGATTTCGAGCTCGCCTGGTACGACCAGAAGGCGATCGGTATCATCCTGTCGCTGCTGAAACTGGGCTTCCGTAAGGTGCGCATGGGGCCCACCCTGCCCCTCTTCCTGCAGACGGGCGCGGGCCGGCGCTTCATGGACCGCTACGGCCTGGGTTGCACCGGCTGATCCCGCTCCTTGGCCGATTTGAATTCGTCCGTTCGGGTCCGGAGCCGGCTTGAAGATTCGTCAGGCGGCACCGTAAGGCGCACGGGAGGTTGATGATGGTTTTTGAACAGATCGCCCAGGGGCAGACCCGAAATTTCACTTACCTGTTCGCCAACCGGCCCGGCGGCGGCGGCTTCGCGGTGGACCCCGGGCCGGACTCCGCCCCTGACCGTCTGCTGGAGACGATCCGCAACCTCAAGGTGAAGGTGGATGCTGTTGTCCTGACCCACCACCATGCCGACCATGTGGCGGGGGCGACCGCCCTGGCGACGGCGACGGGCGCGGCCGTGCTGGCCCATGCGGAGACCGCCCGCCTGCTGTCCGGCCGGGTGCGGGTGGACCGGTTCCTGGCCGACGGCGAGACGCTCCGTTGGGAAAATGGCTTGACGGCTGAGGTTCTGGCGACCCCCGGCCACGCGCCCGGGAGTGTCTGCCTGGTGGTGAGCGGCGGCTGGCTGGTCACCGGCGACACCTTGTTCGTTGGTGACTGCGGCCGCGTCGACCTGCCCGGCGGCGACGCCGCGGCGCTGTTCCGGAGTCTCCAGCGGCTCAAGGCGCTCCCGGATCATCTGGAGGTTTGCCCCGGCCACGACTACGGCCCGGTTCCCCGCCGGCTGCTGGGCGATGAAAAGCGGCTCAACCCGACGCTCCGGGCTGCCGACCTGGCGGCGTTCAGCGCGATTCCCTGAGCGGCTTCAATCGAACGACGCCATGACCGGGGCGTGGTCGGACGGTTTCTCCCCTTTCCGTTCGTCCCGATGTACCGCCACGCCGGTGCAGCGTGACGTCATGGACGCGCTGGCGAGGATGTGGTCGATCCGCAGTCCCCAGCCGCGGTGGAAGGCACCGCCGCGGTAATCCCACCAGGTGTACACCGTCTCCTCCGGGTGATGCCGGCGGAGCAGGTCCGTCAGTCCCCAGCCGGCCAGGTGGCGCAGCGCCGCCTTCTCCGGTTCGGTGAAGAGCAGCTGCCCGCGCCACGCCTCGGCATCCCACACGTCGCGGTCTTCAGGGGCGACGTTGAAGTCGCCCGCCAGCACCAGCGAGGCCGTCGGCGGCACCGCATCGTCCAGCCATTGGCGGAAACGCCGGTACCATGCGAGCTTTTCACTGTAGCGGGGCGAGTCCAGGGCGGTGCCGTTCGGGGCGTACACGCTCACCACGCGCACGCCGTCGAAGGTGGCGGCGATCACGCGACGTTCGGCGTCGGCCGCGTCGCCGGGGAGTCCGCGCACCACGTCCGCCGCCGGAGCCAGGCTGAGCAGGGCGACCCCGTTGTAGGTCTTCTGGCCGAAAACGGCGCAATGGTAGCCGAGCGGCTCGATCTCGGCGAAAGGGAACAGCTCGTCAACGACCTTGGTCTCCTGTAGGCAGGCGACGTCGGGCCGTTCCCGACCCAGCCAATCGAGGAACCGGGGCAGCCGGGCCCGGACGGAGTTCACATTCCAGGTGGCGATTTTCACGGTGCGTCTCCACGGCGGCATTCGGTCTCGAGATCTTCGTAGCACCCGGGTTGGAATCGAGGTGTGCACACGGCGAGGAACACCAGGTCCGCCGCGCCGATGTTGGTGATCCGCTGGCGGCACGCCGGCGGGATGAGCACCACGTCGCCCGGCTTCACGTCCTGCGGCGGCAAGGCGCCCACCTCGACCCGGCCGGCGCCGGCCAGGATGACGTAGCGTTCCGCCGTCCCCGTCAGACGGTGCCAGCGCGTGGCGGCGCCGGGTGCGACGCGCGCCCGGGCGATGGACACGTCCGGATCGTCCGGGCTGTTGGACAACTCGAGAATGAAACATGCCTCGGGGATGAGCGATTCGCTGTCGGGATCGACGTGACGGATGGCTGCGCGCATCGGATCGTCCTGGAGCCGTTTGCTCATGATTATACACCGACAGCCGGCCGAATTTGACCGGCCCCGGTTCGATGCTGTCCCGGACGGATCATGCTTAGCTTTTGACGGCCTCCCCGGCTTCGGCTACACTGGGGCGGGATGGGCCGGTCCGGCATGCGCCAACCGTTGAGCCGAATCCCGGTCGCCACCGCGGAGTCGATGTGAGATTGCAACTGGTCGTCGAAGGAAGCACCCTGCACGGCCGAGTCCTGCCCCTCGGGGACGGCTGGCTGCTCGCCGGCCGGGCGCCGGAGTGCACCCTGCGCTTCGACGCGGTTCGGGACAACACCGTCTCGGCGCGGCACGCCATCATTCAGCGGGAGATCGGTGGTCACGTCCTTTACGACCAGGACAGCCGCAACGGAACCTTCGTCAACGGAGTTCGGGTCCGGCGGGTACAGCTCCAGCCGGGCGACGTGGTGGATCTGGGCACGGGCGGTCCCCGCCTGCGGGTGGAGCGCGTCGCGGAAGCGCCGCGGACCGCGGATCCCTGCGTGCCGGCAAGTCCGGCGGCCGCGCCGCGGCCGCTGTCGCTCCACGAAAGCATCACCAACCTGGGCCTGTACAATCCGGAAAAGGAAAAACCGCGCCACGCCACCTGGCTCGGCGCGGCCGCGGCGGTGTGCATCGGCGGCGGGATCGCGCTGCTGGTTCTGGTGGTCCTGCTGCTGAGTCTGGGCGTGGCCGGCACGATCGTCGGTTCGCTGGTGGCGTTTATCCCGGCGCCGTTTTACCTGGCGCTGTTTCTTTGGCTGGACCGCTACGATCCCGAACCGGCGTGGGTCATCACCGCCGCCTTCGCGTGGGGCGCACTGGTGGGCGTGCTCGTTTCATTCATCGTGAACACCTTCTTCGGGGCGGTGGCCACGGCGATGGCCGGCGCCGAGGCCGGGGACGCCCTGTCGTCTGTATTTACCGCGCCCATCATCGAGGAGGGGATCAAGGGACTGGGCGTGATCCTGATCTGGTTGTTGCTGCGGCGGGAGTTCGATGACGTCCTCGACGGCGTCATGTACGCGGGGGTGATCGCGCTCGGCTTCGCCACCGTGGAGAACGTGCTGTACTACGGCGGGATGTTTCTGAAGGAGGGGTGGGGCGGACTGGTCCCGGTGGTGATCATGCGGGGCGTGCTGTCGCCATACTCCCACGCGTTGTTCACCTCCATGACCGGCATCGGTTGCGGCCTGGCCCGGGAGACTCACAACCGGGCGCTCCGGATCATCCTGCCGCTGGCGGGACTGGCCCTGGCCATGTTCCTGCACGCCCTCTGGAACGCCGTGGCCACGTTTACCCAGGGCTTTTTCTTCGTGATCTACCTGATCGTCTGGCTCCCCCTGTTCGTCGCGCTTCTGGGGCTGGTGATCGGACTGGTGGTCCGCGAAGGGAAGATCGTGCGGCGGATGCTGGCCGTGGAGGTGTCCACCGGCCGCCTCACCGAAGCCGAGATGAAGACGGCGGGTTCGTTCTGGAGCCGGCTCGGCTGGCCGCTGGCCGCGCTGCCCGATTGGGTTCGGTTCACCGCCCGCCGGCGGTTCCTGCGGGCGGCGACGAAACTGGCCTTCTGCTTCTGGCACGTGGAGCGGGCCGCGGCCTCGCGCGCCCAGACGATCAGCCTGCCGCTTATCCCGCGCTTCCGGTCCGAGATCAAGGAGTTGCGGGCGCGCGTCTGAGGCCGGCCGCCGGCGGTCCGGTTCTTTGGCGCGTTGTCCGGAGTTGTGCTACCATAGCCGAGTTGTCCCGGGAGCCGAAGCATGTTGAGACGGTTGTTCTTCCCCCGCAGTGAATCCGGCTTCTTCACCCTGGTGAAGTTGTCCCTCCGGAGTTTTTTCGCCACCGGCGGTCCCACCACCTCCGCGGCCATTTCCTACTTTACCTTGATCTCGCTGTTCCCGGCGTTCCTGCTGGTCGTGGCCGTGGGCGACATGCTCGTCCGGACCCACGAGCGCAGCCGAGAAGTGGTCCAGCAGGCGGTGGCTATCTTTCCGGCGACAACCCGCCACTTCATTCTCGACAATCTGGACACGATGATCGCACCGCCCTCGTGGGAGTCCATCATCACGTACGCGTCCATCTTTCTGTGGGCGGGCATGTGGTCGTTCCATTTGCTGGAGGAGGCCCTGGACAAGGCGTGGAACGTGGAGGCGCGCCGGTCATTCTGGACGCGCAAGCTGACCAACCTGTGGATCATCCTGGTCAGCTCCATGCTGTTCCTCGGATCGACGACCATCATGGCCACCATCCGCTTCCTGCGGCCCCGCATCGTGGGCGAGGGCTGGTCGGTGGGCGAGCTGTCGTTCCAGATCCTGCTCGGGCTCAGCGCCTACCTGCTCATGGCCCTGATGGTCACCCTGATCTATAAAATCCTGCCCAACACCCCTGTCTGTTTCACCGAAGCGCTGTCGGGCGGCCTGATCACCACCCTGATCTGGCAGCTGGCCAACACCGTGTTTGTCTGGACGGTGCCCCTGTTTCACTACGAGGTGGTCTACGGGTCAATTTGGGCGATCGTGGTGATCGTCGTGTGGGTGTACGTGTCCTGCTGGATCATCCTGCTCGGGGCGCACATGACCTATCACATCCACCGCTTCGCCGGACCCCCGGACGACCTGCCGCCGGGATCGGCCCCGGCCGCCTGAACCGCCGCGTCCGATTCACCCGAAGACGCCATGTTGAGACTGTCCGATTTCCAGTACGAATTGCCTCCGGACCGGATCGCCCAGCTGCCGGCGGACCGGCGCGAGGAGGCCCGGATGATGATCGTCGACCGGGCGGCGACCGGCATCCGCCACGGCCGGTTCGCCGACTTGCCGGCTGAATTGCGATCGGACGACCTGCTGGTGCTCAACGACACCCGGGTGATCCCCGCCCGTCTGTTCGGCGTCAAGGCGGGCGGCGGCGCGGCGGTGGAGCTCCTGTTGTTGCGCCGGCTCGACGGCGGGACCTGGAAGGCGATGGTCCGCCCCGGCCGCCGGCTGCGGGACGGCGCGGAAGTCCGCCTGCCGGGCGGCGCCCGGGCGCGCGTCACCGGCGCCTTCGACGACGGCACCCGCGCCGTGGCGCTGGATACGCCGACACCGCTGGACGACTATCTGGACAGCCACGGCGCCACGCCGCTCCCGCCCTACATCGAGCGCGCCGGCAGGCAGGATGAAGCCTTCCACCGCCGTCGCTACCAGACGGTTTACGCCCGGGATCCGGGATCGGTGGCGGCGCCTACCGCCGGCCTCCACTTCACGCCCGAGGTGCTGGACCGCGTGTCGCGACAGGGTGTCGAGACCGTCCGCCTGACGCTCCACGTGGGGTTGGGGACCTTCAAGCCCGTTCAGGTCGAGGACATCACCCGGCATCAGATGGATCCGGAGGCGTACACGCTGTCCCGGGACGCCGCCGCCCGGATTCAGGCGGCGCGCGAGGCGGGGCGGCGGGTGGTGGCGGTGGGGACCACGGTGACGCGGACGCTGGAGCACCTGGCCCGCAGCCAAGACGGCCGCATCGCGGCCGGCAGCGGCTGGACCAGTCTGTTCATCGTTCCCGGCCACGAGTTCCGGGTCGTCGGCGCCCTGCTGACCAACTTCCACCTGCCGGGGTCCACCCTGCTGATGCTGGTGGCGGCGCTCGCGGGACGGGAGTTCATCCTGTCGTGTTACCGCGAGGCGGTGGACGCCGGATACCGCTTTTACAGCTACGGCGACTGCATGCTCATCGTTTGATCCGGACGGCGCCGGGTCGCCGGTCAGTCGATGCCGAGGTACGCGCTCATCCGGGTCCAGTCGTTGGCGATGAACATCAAATCGCCCACGATAGGCTGGCCGGCTTCCACCAGCAGCCAGGCGATGGACGCCGCCCCGGGGTCGGCCGGATCGATGTATCCGGAGAATTTCCCCCGGGCGGGGATCACGTCGCTGTACGAGCCCAGATACGAACCGGACGACGCAAAGTAGTGGATGGTGAACGCGGTCTGGGTGTCCGCCGTGTTGACCAGGCCGATCAGGTCGATATCCCAGGCGGCGCCGATCTTGACCACGGGAAAAACCAGCTCGGTGGCGCCGGCGTACACGCCCGGCAGGCCGTCGAAGAGGTAGTCCAGCGGATTGCCCGTGGCGTACATTGACAATTCAAAACCCATCAGCGGCCGGGTGGAACTGATTTTCATGTACGCGGCGTTGGGGTTGGCCTCCGCCAGGTCGCAGGTTACCCAGATCTCGCGCGTGATCTGCTGCAGCGGAGCGATCGGCGTGGGCCAGTAGCGCTGGGCCAGGCGGTTGCCCGCAAAGTCGAACAACTCGATGTACGCGTTCACCGAACTGTTGGACAAGTTGGAAAACGTGGTGCCGGTGTAGAAATCCCCCGGGTACGGAATGCTGTTGTAGTACACGGCGTACGGATTGGCCAGGGACTGGTCGTCCGCCGGAGGCGGCAACGCCTTGTCGCCGATGTAGACCGCCGGCATGCCGGCCAGTCCGAGGTCGAAGAACGACCCGAAGAGTTCAAACCCAACCAGCGGCTGGGTGGCCATGACTTTGATGAACCGGATGGTGGACGGCGTGATCCCGCTGAAAATGCTTGCCATGAGCCGGACGTACTTGGCGGAGACATCGATGAACTGGGTCTGGCGCGACAGGAAATTGCCGTTTTCGTCGTAGGCGTCGAGCCACACCGTCGCGGTGGTGTCGCCCACGTTGATCAGGGTGATGCCGGTGTAGTAGATGTCGTTCTGGACGACAAACGGGAAGATCAGCTCATCCGAGCCGGCGGCGAACATGGGCACGGTGACGTAGGAGGCGCCGTCCCGGGTTCCGAATTCCAGGGTGCCCGCCAGCTGCGATTCATGGTTGATCCGCACCCACAACCCCTGGGCCAGCGCCTGCGGGCTGAATATCTCCGCGACGTCACAGGTGAACAGCGCGTCGGGGGCCAGATCGTTTAGGGTCCAGGTTTCCACCAGCGCGCCCGATTCGTTGAACGCCACGAAATCGACGTCGGTGGTGACCAAACCGGTGTTGACCACCGTCAGCCGGGTCCACCAGGTGGCATCGCTGGCCACGTGGCCGGCAATCAGCGACGCCTCGTCGGGAGGCGGGGTGTCATTCGGCGTGGTGAACGCCTTGATGCAGACGTTGGTGTTCGGCCGGGTGTCGGTGATGTCCCACCACGTCGTGCCGGTGGTGCTGGTGAAGCTCTCGCCGGCGTTGGCGGTGGCGGCGCTGGAATAGCCGGCGGCGGGCGATTCGATGGCCAGCGGGAAGGTGTAACCGGGCGTGGTGATGCGGACCACCACCGAGAACTTCGAGCCGGATGTCAATGAAATCAATGACGGGAGCGCCAGGGTGAAGTAGCCGGGATTGGCCATCGTCCCCTGCAGGTGTGCCGCCTCGGTGCCGCTGGTGGGCGTGGCGCCGACATCCGTGTACACGTAGACGTCGTAGGTGGTCCCGGCGCTGAGGGCGTAGAACGACACGGCGGCCAGCTTCTCGGACGCGGTGGCGGTGAAGATGTTGGCCGCCCACCCGCTGGTGGACCCGTAGCCCAGCATCTGGGTGGCGCCGAGGGGGTCGTACTGGTAGCAGCCGGTGTAGTTGGTCACGGCGTCGATGCCGGTGTACACGCAGAGACTGGTGCCGACGTTGGCGTCGTAGTAGGAAATGTGGAAGTAACCGTTGTCGCCGAACGCCGTGCCCCAGCTGTTGCGGATGATGAAGGCGCCGTCCCCCGGCGGCACGGTGGCGAAGTTGTTGCGGCTGTAACTGTCGTTCCAGCCCACGATGGTCACCGCGTGGTTGGAGACCGCCTTGTCCGAAGAGTAATAGGCGTTAGTGGCGGGGTTGAAGGCGGCGTCGCTCCAGTACATGGAGGTGTACACGCCCCCGATGTCCATGACCGCCTGCTTGATGTTGGCGTTATCCAGCGGACCGCTCCGGTCGGGTATCAGGATGGCGTCCTGGATGTGCTTGCGCGGGAGCAGGCCGGGCGGCGAATAAGACGAGTACGGGTTGTACGGGTCGTCGGCTTCGGCGATGGGTCCGCTCCAGCGGACGAGGTAGGCCAGCGCCATGAGATGGTTGCCCCCACCGAGGCAGCCGTCGGGATCGAAGCCGGCGGTGTTCTTGATATTGTTTTCGGAAAAATCCCAGGTCTCGCCCGGCAGCAGCGCGGACTCGATGCAGGCCAAGGTGGAGAACGCCCAGCAAGTGCCGCACGGGTTCTGGTTCCGGATGGGGGTGAGCCGGCCCTGGGTCCGCAGGTCGTAACTGGCCGGCGGTGCCATCTTGGCACGGTCCTGGAAGATCTGCTGCCCCGTCAGGTGCGACAAGTCGATGGGCAGGGGGATCAGCCCCAGGGGCCAGCCGTCCCGGCTGACCGATTGCGGCGGGTCGGCTTGCTGGAAGGCGATGAAATCGGCCGGCAAAGGCGCGAGCTGGTGTCTGGCGGGCGGCTCGAGGTCGCCGGCCGGGATCATGCCGGCCAGAAACGCCGTGATGAACGCGACAGCCCACAGGACGCGAATTCGATGTATGGTCATGGGACACCCCCCGTTGTCGAATCATTGGCGGATTACAACAGGATTGTACCAAAAAAAGCGGTGGCCGGACAATCAGCGTGATTCCGGCGGCGGACTCCCGTCACGGGGCATGTTCGGGCGGTGCGCCGATGCGCTTGCCTGGGGTCCGGCCGGGGAGTAGAATGGAACCGATTGAAAGTGAACATCACAACCGGGTCGGTGATGCGATTGCCGGCGTCCGCCGGCTGCCGCCATGCATATTCCGAAGCCTTTTTGGAGGTGGATCCATGCCGAGAAGACTGGTGGAGGTCCTGCTGACCCTGGCGGGCGTTTGCTTTCTGCTGGCCGTCTTGATCCGCTTTAATATCCTGTCCGTGGCCATGCTCAACATTGCTCCCCACACCTTCCTGAATGTCACCGAGATTTTGCTCGTCGCCGCGGTAGCCCTGGGCGTCTACGGCCTGCTTCCGGCGCCGGCGAAGGTCGAGAAGAAGGACTAGGCTGAACCGGAGGCCGCCACTCCTCCCGATCCGGACGGTGGACGCGGCCGACTTTCGGCTGGCCGGCTGGCTCAGCGGGGCGCCGGACGGCCGTGCCGACGAACCTCGTCCTGCCAGCGGGCGGCCAGGAATCGGCGCGCGCCGCGAATGGCCGGATGGGCCGGCAGGCGGCGGTCGGTGCCCGTGATCCGGCCGACGGTCACAATTCCCAACAGGGCGTTGCTCAGGAACACCGCGTCCGCGGCAGCCAGGTCGCGCGGGGCGAGCGCCGCTTCCCGCGCCCGGCCCGACGCCAGCAGCAGGCGGCGGATGACGCCCGGCAGGGCGCCGTCGGCTGTTCTCGGTGTCAGCACTTCCCCGTTTTGCACAACGTACAGGGTCGTCCGGCTGCCGTCGCTCAGCCGGCCCGCGGTGTTCAGCAGGACGGCCTCGTCGGCGCCCGCTTGGCGGGCCGCCTGGATCAGGCGCAGGTTCTCCAGGTAGGACACGGTCTTGTGCCGGCCCAGCGGGCTGGCGGCGTGGCGACGCCATTGGTGGAACACCAGCAACGTGGCGGGGTTGCGGACGGACCGCGGCGGCCGGCCGAACCACGCCATCAGTCGCCCGTCGGCGGCGACGAGTTTCAGCGCGCCGTCGGCGCCGGGAGGCACCACCCGGCCGGCGGTGAAGCGCCGCACGGCGTCCGCGTCCGGTGGCGGCGGCAGGTCCAGCGCGGCCAGCCCGTCGCGGAGGCGCTCCAGGTGCAGTTCCAGCAACAGCGGGACGCCGGCCGCGACCCGGATGGTCTCGAAGAGCCCGTAGCCGTGCTGCAGGGCGGAGCACGACAGGTCGACGGTGGTCTCGGTTGTCAGCTCAAGCATGCGACGAGGGACCTCCCTTTGGCGACGGTTTCCAGATACTCGGCCGCCGGATCAGAGTCCCACACCACGCCGCCGCCGACGCCGAAGCGCAGTTCGCCGCCCGCCTCCCAGCACGTGCGGATGGCGATGTTGAAGTCGCATTGCCCGAAATCGGCGCTGAGCCAGCCGATGGCGCCGGTGTAGATTTGACGCGGCAGCGCCTCCAGCTCCCGGATCCGGATCATGGCGGCCAGCTTGGGGCAGCCGGTGATGGAGCCGCCGGGGAACAGCGCGGCCAGCAGGCCGCCGAAATCCAGCCCCGGCGCCGGCGCGCCCACCACGTCGGCCACCAGGTGGTGGACGTTGGCGAAGGTCTCCAGGCGCGGGAACGCCGCCACCGCCACCGACGGCGCCGTGCACACCCGGCTCAGGTCGTTGCGGATCAGATCGGTGATCATGGCCAGCTCGGCCAGGTCCTTGGCGCTCCCCAGCAGCTCGCGGCGCCGCCGGCCGTCCTCGGCCTCGTCCGCCCCCCGGCCGGCGGTCCCCTTGATGGGCTGGGCCAGCAGGCGGCCCTCCCGCAGCCGGACGAAGCGTTCCGGCGACGACGAGATGACCGTGAAGCCGACGTCGGCCACGAGGGCGGAAAACGGGGCGGGGTTGGCGGCGAACAGCCGCCGGGCGAACTCCAGCCGGGAGCCGGAAAAAGCCCAGCGCTCCTGCCGGGTCAGATTCACCTGGTACACGTTGCCGCGGCCGATCTCGGACCGGATGGCGGCCACCTTGTCGCGGTAGGCGGCCGGGGTGTCGGTGTCGCCGATCTTGCGGGCCCGGAAGGAGCCCGTGCCGGGATCGACGCGGGCTGGCGGGGCGGCGTCCGCGCCGTCCAGTGACCGCCGGCCCGTGTACAGCCGCCGGCGCGCCTGGTCGTAGAGTTCCATCTCGCGGTACATGACGAGCCGGCAATCGGGCAGCGCCAGGGCGCCGGCCTGCGGCGCCGGCAGCAGGCGTTCGAACCGGCGGCCGTACTCGTAGGCGACGAAGCCGAGCCAGTCGGGAGCGATGGGCGGCACGTCCCCCCGCCGCGCCATCGCCAGGGCCGGCAATTCGTGGGAGTCGGACACGAGCAACGGCTCGCGGCCCATGAGCACCCAGTCGCCCGGGCCGTAGAACAGGGTGCAGGGGCGCGCGTCCACGCGGCCGAAGAAGTCGTCAACCGTCAGGACCGCCTCCTGCCGCACCCACTCTTCACATACGACCGCTGAGCACATGGGCCATCATCTCCCGTCCGTGATCGGTGAGGAAGGACTCGGGGTGGAACTGAACGCCGGCCAGGGGGAGCGTCCGGTGCCGCACCGCCATGGGAGCCCCGTCCGGACCCGTGGCGGCGAGGTCGAAGACCGGCGGCAACTCCGTCACCTGCAGGGAGTGGTAGCGGGCCACCCGGACGGGGTTGGGGATCCCGGCGAAGAGCCCCCGGCCGTCGTGCCGCACGGGCGACGTCTTGCCGTGGACCGGTTCCGCCGCCGCCGCCACCCGGCCGCCGAACGCCGTGACCATGACCTGCATGCCCAGGCAGATGCCGAACAGGGGCACCCGTCCGGCGAAGGCGCGCACCACTTCGGACGACAGGATGGCCTCCTCCGGGCTGCCGGGGCCGGGCGAGATGACGATGAGCTCGGGCGGCAGCGCCTCGACCTCCGCCAGCGTCAGCATGTCGGCCCGGCGCACGGTCACCGCCACGGGAAACGTTTCCAGCAGGTGCTTCACGTTGTAGGTGAACGAGTCGAAGTTGTCCAGGATCAGGATCCGCTGCATGCCGGGCCTCGGGGAGTCGCTGAATCCGATTATATGACGGACTTCGGACATCGGACATCGGAAATCGGCCGATATGTCCAAACATGTTTGTTGATTGTATCGAATTGAAATGACGGGATTGTCGACTCAGCTTGCAGGGTCTCTCTTGGACGGACAACTTGAAAAGCTCGGCACCCTTTCAAGGGCTGCCCTGCTCCGATGGAATGGTGTGTCTTGATGGAACGCGCTATCGGCGTTGCTTAAGCCGATTCGACCGGATGATCCGCAGGACTTCGGCGATTTGCTCCCGTGAATATCGTACCGGTCCAAAATCGACCACCTGGAACGAAATCTCTGATTCGATCCCGTAAATCCGAATCAATGCGATTAGAGCCAGATCGCAGATCCGATGATAAAACACGCTTGGTCTGGGAGCGATATTGAGCGCATCCCGCTCGTCGTCCAATAACGGTATCAAAGTGTCCGTCCAAGCCTCTCGCTTCAAATACTCCAGACACTTGATGGCGAAGACCCGGGGCAGGATCTCCGGGGTGAAGGCCATCAGGCGGAGCTGTTCCGTCGCCTCGGCATCGCCCAATTTGACCATGGCCATCCAGCAGGCCTGGACGATGGCAGGCGCATAGAAGACGTTGGGTGGCGGATGGCGTGAAGTCTCTTTTAGGATCAGGGCGTGAGCGGCCTTGTCCCTCTGCTCCCGGAGCCGGGGGATCCAGGCGGGATCGCCCCAGTCGCCCACGATCTTGAAGGCGTCGTCGCAGCGGTCTTCCCAGCGGCACGCATGCCGGTAGATGGCTTCAATGGATTCCGCCGTGCAGCGCTGAAACAACACGTCTCTGGGAAACAGGGTCAAACCGATGATCGCCGAGCGCCTGATGTCGCCCTCATCGTCTTGCAGCTTGAGCAGAAGAAAAGGGATGGCGTCTGGCTGTTTGGCATTAGTCAGGGCTGAAGTAATACGACGTCGAACAAAAGGGTCCGGATCATTGAGAAAGGGTTTAGCAAGAGCCGGATCATTTCGGATAATACTGGTCAGATGCTGGAACAGGGTGAGATCCCCCGCTTTCAAGCTATCCAGAGTGCGGACTAATTCCTCTGCAGCATCCGCTTGAGGCGCGAAACCGAACACCCCGACGCTGCAAAAAATCAAGAATAACAGACACACCTGCCAGGAGGGACTGAATCGTTGCATGCGCATTGCCTTCGATTGAAGAATCACGCCAATCTGTCGATGCAAAAACTTAGACCCCTGAATCACGCGTTCGGATCCCAATCTAGATGGGCGGCCGGCAAATCTTATCCTTATGGATTGTCCGGTGAAAATTGGGGGAAAAAAGAACGGGCGCTTCAGATCACTCGGAAACGCCCGATTTTATTGGTGCCGAAGGTGGGAATCGAACCCACACGAACCTTGCGGTCCGCTGGATTTTGAGTCCAAAAAGCGATTCCTGAAAAACCCTTAACTTTCAGTGTATTATGTTTGTGATCAATAAGTTGTATGAGAAATCAGATGATATCAGATGCTCTGATTAGTTACGATTAGTGCTGCTTGATTACGATGTGATGCCGAAAATTTGGGGAAAAGCGTTTCGGTCACACTCGGTGAGATAGACCTGGATTGTCTAATCCAACTGATGTTCTAGCGAACTCACCTTCGAAGATTGTGTGACATTGGAGACTTGACATGATGACTTGGGCAACTCATAATTTTCCCACCGTGCTTTCGAGCAGAAATTCCGCAGCTCTCACTAAACTTCTTGGGAGAGTTTAGTGAAGCTCATAGATATCATTCTCTCATGTAGGGTTTGGGGGTTCTGTGTATGCCACTTTTTCATCTAGGGAGCGGTTCACAGAGCAAGTTTAAGATAATCGTGTAAATGGACTCGTTGAGGCTGTGCCAAATCAATTTCATTCTATAAGGAGGCTAACGATGAGGGGGCGAACGGTATGGCTGCTTATTGGCCTGCTACTGCTGTTTCCAACGACAATTTGTACGCAGGACACACAGGAGAGCACGCCGGAAGATCTGGTAAACGAGAAAGCAGAATTAGCCGGCACGGTAGAGAAGAGCAATCAAGTCGCTTACCACCTCTCTTCGGGGGTTGGAACGTCGGTCTCACCTCTTTGGGGTGTTTGCACATTGGGGGCCTACAATTATTTTAAGACAGATTCAGAGCTCAGGAACAGCCTGCCCTGGTATTACAGCCCATATCTTTTTGTTCCGGGTCTTGTAATCTTGATTCTCATCTTGCTGAAGGATGTTTTGTGTTCTGCCTTTCCAGCTGTTAAGAAGCCCATGGACGCTGCTGAATTGTTTGAGAACAAGGTCAGTGGACTCATTGCTGCACCTGGGGTTGTTGTGGGGTTGTGGGAGTGTTTTGCTGTTCCAGCCGGAGGAGCAATTGCGCAGGTATTGAATTTCATCGAACCTGTGGCGTATGCCAGCAGTGCGGCTGAGACTTCAACTATCTCGGGAACTTTTGTTCTCGTGGGTGGCGTTCTTGTCAGCGTTGTTGGTTTGATTGTTTATGCGGTGGTTTGGACGGCGAGCAATGCAATCAACGTACTGATGTTGATCAATCCGATTCCGTTTGGGGATTGGGTTTTGAAGGGTTTTAAGTCCCTGATCATTGGATTGTTACTGGCTTGCACTTTGATTCACCCGGTGCTGGGTTTGATCGTTGCGTTGAGTTACGTGCTCGTTGCGTTTCTGGTCGTGGGTTGGGCATTCCGCTTGATGATTTTTGGAACCATCAATGCTTCCGATATCCTTCTCTTGAGATGGCGGCGCAATGTGGGGCAAGCGGCGTCGTCTGAAATCAAGGCGTTCAGTTGGAGAGATCTGAAAAAGTTCGTGAGGATACCGTCTCGTACATATGGGAGAATCCTACGGGCCTCGGATGGTAGTCTAGTGTTCTCCTATCGACCGTGGCTTATCTTTCCAAAGCGTTCCATGGTTCTTCTAGCTCGGGATCAGCGGATCGATATCGGAAAGGGATTAATTACCCCCTCGATTCTATACCCCTATATAAATAAAAAAGGGCGGGAGACCTATTTTAAAATTTTCTCCCTGCCGGTGCGATACCGGACTCATGAGGAGGCAATCGCCCCGATCATCGGCGTCACGAGTATTCAGTATATCGGTATAAGAAAAGGATTCCGAAATTCGATTCAGTGGGTGAGAGAGAGAATCCGTGAATTATTCGGTCGAGAAGTTATTGAATAAGAGGATTTTTCAGAACACTTTTTATGATAGGGGCTAGCGGAAGAAGCAATTATCGAAAAAGATAAGTCGATTCGGATAGTAACGTCAATAATCTTTCGCACATTTCATGGGGTACCCTCCAATCCAGCGACACAGGGCGAGTCGCTACGTTCATCGCCCTGTGCCGCCAACAGCTACCATCAGATTATGAGTTCTCTGCAATGTAATCTCTGGGAACGGAAAACAAGCAGTAAGATCTAGGGTCACTCCTTTCTGTCCTCTGGGGGAGCCACCGTCGATTCGGTCTGGATCCGGAATTTGCGGATGTTGGTGTACTCGGCCTGGCCGCTGATGTCGGGCGCCAGGGCGCCGCTGCGGCTGCCGGGGAAGGTGTAGCGTTCGGTCATATACGAAGGCACCGCAAGGCCCGAAGCATCCAATTCCTTGAACGTAACCACGATTTCGGCCCGGGGCTCGCCCGACCTCAGTCCCTGAACCGCCAGGCGGGTCCGGCGGACGACCCCCGTCCGGGGATCGACCCATACCGAGCCTTTGCTGAACACGTCCTGCCCCTGGTTGGAAATCATGGTGGGGCGCTCCTTCTCCTGGAAGTCCAGCCGGAGGGTGGTAAGCCCGTCGATCTTATCCTTGCCGTCCAGCTTGAATTCAAACCGGGCGATATTTTCCTTTCTGAGGAACGACAGTACGAGGGTAGGCACGTTGATGTTGCGGCGGACCGGCCCGATGTTGTACCGGGCGCTCTCGGCGGTGACGGCGTCCAGTTCCGCCGGGGCGGTGAGGAACAGCCGCTGTAGCCGGTCCGCCCGCTCTCTGACTTCTTTTCCATCCACTTCGTACACGTCCCGGAAGAGCGCCCATTGCTGCGCTGACTCCACCCACACCAGGAGCACGTCGGCACGGAGCACCCGGATCTGCAAAACAGGTTGCATCCGGTTATTCATGCCTTTCAGCCGCTGGGTGTGCTTTTCCTCCAGGACGCAGTTTCCGAACTCGCCGTAGAACGTGTCGGTGTACGCCTGGATCCGTTGCAGCAGTTCCTTGAGATCGGGCGCCGGTTCCGAGGATGCCGCCGGAGTGTACGATTGGAGCAGGCCCCAGACGGCGACGCATCCGATCAGGAGGCGGGCGGTTAAGATAAATCGAAGTGTCTTCATGGGTGTACTCCCCATGTGTCAATCAGACTGTTTCGATCGGATGATCCGCAGGACTTCGGCGATTTGCTCCCGTGAATATCGTACCGGTCCAAAATCGACCACCTGGAACGAAATCTCTGATTCGATCCCGTAAATCCGAATCAATGCGATTAGAGCCAGATCGCAGATCCGATGATAAAACACGCTTGGTCTGGGAGCGATATTGAGCGCATCCCGCTCGTCGTCCAATAACGGTATCAAAGTGTCCGTCCAAGCCTCTCGCTTCAAATACTCCAGACACTTGATGGCGAAGACCCGGGGCAGGATCTCCGGGGTGAAGGCCATCAGGCGGAGCTGTTCCGTCGCCTCGGCATCGCCCAATTTGACCATGGCCATCCAGCAGGCCTGGACGATGGCAGGCGCATAGAAGACGTTGGGTGGCGGATGGCGTGAAGTCTCTTTTAGGATCAGGGCGTGAGCGGCCTTGTCCCTCTGCTCCCGGAGCCGGGGGATCCAGGCGGGATCGCCCCAGTCGCCCACGATCTTGAAGGCGTCGTCGCAGCGGTCTTCCCAGCGGCACGCATGCCGGTAGATGGCTTCAATGGATTCCGCCGTGCAGCGCTGAAACAACACGTCTCTGGGAAACAGGGTCAAACCGATGATCGCCGAGCGCCTGATGTCGCCCTCATCGTCTTGCAGCTTGAGCAGAAGAAAAGGGATGGCGTCTGGCTGTTTGGCATTAGTCAGGGCTGAAGTAATACGACGTCGAACAAAAGGGTCCGGATCATTGAGAAAGGGTTTAGCAAGAGCCGGATCATTTCGGATAATACTGGTCAGATGCTGGAACAGGGTGAGATCCCCCGCTTTCAAGCTATCCAGAGTGCGGACTAATTCCTCTGCAGCATCCGCTTGAGGCGCGAAACCGAACACCCCGACGCTGCAAAAAATCAAGAATAACAGACACACCTGCCAGGAGGGACTGAATCGTTGCATGCGCATTGCCTTCGATTGAAGAATCACGCCAATCTGTCGATGCAAAAACTTAGACCCCTGAATCACGCGTTCGGATCCCAATCTAGATGGGCGGCCGGCAAATCTTATCCTTATGGATTGTCCGGTGAAAATTGGGGGAAAAAAGAACGGGCGCTTCAGATCACTCGGAAACGCCCGATTTTATTGGTGCCGAAGGTGGGAATCGAACCCACACGAACCTTGCGGTCCGCTGGATTTTGAGTCCAGTGCGTCTGCCAGTTCCGCCACTTCGGCCAGACTCGATGTCGGGATCAGAAAGAGCCGCAAATCGGGCGACAGTATAGCCCGCGGCCGGGTGGAAGTCAATTCAGTCGGGGAACGGTCGCCTATTCCATGAACTTGGCGCTGACGTTGGAGCCGTGGATCGCGTTGTGGCAGGAGGTGCACTGCGCGAAGCGCGGGTTGCCCATGTCGTGGAACGTCGGCGTGTCCGTGTGGCACGACAGGCAGAGGAAGCGGGTGCTGCTCCGCGTCAACAGGTGCGGATTGGTGCTGCCGTGGGGCAGGTGGCACTCGCGGCAGCCGTCGCTCCCGGTCCCCAGGTGCTTGTAGAGGAACGGGCCGGCGGCATCGGGGTGGCAGCGCGCGCACTTGCGGTCGATTTTATCGGCGCGGATCTCGGCCCGGGACCGGTGCGGGTCGTGGCACTGGACGCACAGGTTGTCGATCCGGCTGGCCTGGTGGTGGTACGGCTTCATGATCTCGGCGTGCTGCCGGGCGTGGCACGGCGTGCAGGCGTCCAGGGTCTTGACGGGCAGCAGGCGGGCCGCCGGCGTGGGCCGGGCCGTCGCGGTCTTCTCCGTGTGCCACATGTCGTGGCAGGACAGGCAGCCCGTGCCGTTCTCGTTGTGGGAGGATTCCGTCCGGCGGTAGCCGGTGTGGCATTTCACGCAGACCGCGAACGCCTCATCCGGCTTCGGGGATCGGAGCGTGCGGATGTTCTCGGCGCTGGGATCGTCGCCCTGGTGGACACCGTGGCAGTGAGCGCAGAGCACTCCGTTGGCCTGACCGTGGGGCGTCTTGCCGAGGCGGGCGTCCATGCCGTCGTGGCAGACCAGGCAGTCGGTGTAGCCGGTCTCCGCCGTCGGCTCATCGGCGGCGGCCGGCAGCGCCGCGAGGGTCAGGACGAACAGAACGATCAAGGCCAGATGTTTCATGGCGCATCCCTCACTTGTGGATCCAGCGCAAGGCGACGATCAATTGGTTGAAGCTGTAATCGTGCGCGGCGAACACGTCGTCCTGGTAACCGAAATAGCGGCCGGCGACCAGGACGGATACTTCCTTGAACAGTCCCACTTCGACGTTGGCCTGGCCGGAGAACCGGGACAGTGGATACGATGCGCCCGAGTCATCGAGATAGTGGAACGACACACCGCCCTTGATCCGTTCGTTGCCGTCGAAGCCGGCGTAGACGTACACGCCGTTCTGGGCCGCCTCGTACTCCTCCACCGGCGTGACGGAGGTGTCGTCCACGGCGTAGCTCAGGCCGATCCGGTAATTGCAGTCGAACAGCGTGTAACCGGCCCCGATGTGGATCCCGGCGCGGGGCGCGTAGTCGACCGCGGCGTCGATCAGCCGCAGCCGGCTGTCCAGACCGACGCGGTCGTCATCAAGCCGCGAGTCGCGGAAGCTGGCGTTGATCGTCAGCGTTTCGGACAGCGGCTGGCTGGTGCCCACCTGAAACTCGTGGCGGGAGCGCCCGGCCGTCCGGAACGTCGGCTTGTCGATGGACTCGTACCGGTAAAAGCCGCGGAAGTCGGCGCCGTTATCCAGCCGGTACTTGCCCCGCAGTTCGTAGGTGTCGCGCGAATACTCGTCGTCGATATCCGTCTCGATCACCTGGTCGCGGCTCAACCGGTGGGTCAGCTCACCGTCCTTGCGGCGGTACCCGGCGGTCAGCGACAAGCCGTCCGCCGGCCGGACGGTGGCCTCGACGGTGTGAGCGGTGGCGCGGTTCTGGTAACGGTACGCCTCACCGTACGCTTCGGAAAATTCAATGGGAGCGCCGTTGACCGGGAAGAGGCGCAGCGTGTCCGTCAGGGCGACCGCCGAATCCGTCTTCAGGTCCCGCCAGTCGAGGCGGTATTCCACGTCCAGCCAGTCGGTGAGGTCGACGCCGATCTGGAAGTCAAGATGGTGCTCCGGCAGGGAACCCGTCCCCGCGGCCTCGAGCAGGATTTCGTTCCGGGACACCATGTCCTCGAAGAGGAACTGTTTGAGATCGATGAAGCTGACGTCGAGGCTGCCGTCGCCGTAGGCATACACCAGGGCGGTGGAGAACCGGCCGCCGGCGTAACCCAGCTTGAAGGTGGACACCGGAATGTCGCCGTCATAGACCAGGGTGCGGTCGAGCTCGGTCAGGTTGATGGTGTAGAGACCCTGGCCGGCGCCGTGGCTCGTCGGGTGGAGGTACGGCGAGCGGTCGCGCAGGGTGTACCACGACTGGGAGAACCCGGCCAGGAAACCGCCCCGGGAGAACTCGACGCCGGCGCGGAGTTCCTGCTGGGTGTGGTCCTTCTTGATGGGAATCTTGAAGCTGTCGCCCCAGTAGAAGGCCCCGTAATTGAACTCGTCGCGGACGCGCAGCAGGCCGTAGCCGAAATCGAAGACGAAGTGGGGCACGCGCTTGAACTTGAAATCGAAGTCGAAGTCATCCCGCGCCAGATTCCGGTCGTTGAGTCCGTAGTTGTAAGCGGGATCGGAAAAATAGTCGTAGAGGTACGCGTATTTGACCCGCGCCTCGTAGGTGCCGTGCTTCAGGAACCGGACATCCACCCCCTTGCTGCTATCGTCGCGATTGGCGATGGACATGTCGACGCGCAGTTGGTCGAACCAGTGGCCTTCCTGCTTGGGCGAAAGCGCGAAGCGGTAGCGGTCCAGGAGAAACCCCTCGGTCACGTCCTGGTGGTTCCGGTAGTACGCGGCATCCTCCTCGGCGATGAACAGGAAGGTGTACCCGATGGTGAGGTCCGATTCCAGGTCGTACTCCGTTCCCTGCGCGCGGGCGAACAGCGTCAGCAGGAGGACCAGCAGCAAGAGACAAACATTCTTATGCATGGCGTCCTCACCCCGGAAAATACGAACGGGCACTGATTATCTGATTTTAAAGATGCAGATTTGATTCGTCAAGTGAAATGGTCTTCTATTCGTGGAGCGCACTGTCAAGACCGGATCAGGGTTCGCCTGTTTCGGGTTCGGCGGCAGCAGCCGGCATGGGTTCCGCCACCGTGCAGTTGCGGCCCCGCTGTTTGGCCTGGTACATCAGGTTGTCCGCAGCCCGGATCAGCCGGTCGGGCAATTCGTCCGGATGATCCACGGGGCTGGTTGCCGTGGTCACCCCGATGCTCACTGTGCAGTGGACGGCTTTGCCCTCGTGCTCCACGGGGTAGTACTCCAACATGAGCCGGATTTTTTCGGCCACCCGCTTGCCACCGTCCAGGGGCGTTACGGGCAGCAGCACCAGGAACTCTTCGCCGCCGAAGCGGGCGATGCAGTCGGTGGTGCGCAGCCCGGAGCGGAGGCAGCGGGCCACGTGCTGCAGGACGCGATCGCCCAGCTCGTGGCCGTGGGCGTCGTTGATCGCCTTGAAGTGGTCGATGTCCAGCATGAGGATGGTCAGCGGCTCGCCCGGGCGGGATCGGGCCAGCCGGCGGCATTCCTGGATAATGGACCGGAGGAAGTAGCGCCGGTTGAACAGGCCGGTCAGCTCGTCGGTGGTGGCCAGCCGCGACAGCAGGGTGTTCTTCTTTTCCAGCTCATGGGTGGCGGTGCGGACCAGCTCGCTGAGGTGCTCTTTCTCTTGTTCAATGGCGTGCAGGCGCCACCGGAAGAGCAGGAAGATGAGCAGGCAGGCCAGGATCGCGGCCAGCAGCTGGAACAGCGGGTTCTGCCAGAACGGCGGGGCGATCCAGAAGGTGGCCAGCCGCGCCTTGCCCTGCAGCCGGGTTCCCTCGAAATGGTGGATGTCCAGGGCGTAGTCGCCGGCTGGCAGGTTGGTGAATTCCCGCTGGAAGAGCTGGCCCGGCACGGAGAAATTCTCGTCGAAGCCGCTGAGCTTGGAACTGACCCGGAGGTTTTGCGGATCCTGGAACCAGAGCACGTCGAACGCGAAGCGGATGCTGCGCACGCCGGCGGGGAGCGCCAGGTTGTTCACCCGGCGGTAAAGGTGCCGCTGGCCGCCCCGCAACGTCACCTCCATCCGGTCCAGGGCCACCTGGGGGCGGCCTTCCGGCGGTCGGTTCGGATCGACGATGGCGCGGCTGACCCGGCTGGCGCCGCCGAACGTGCCGAACCAGAAATTCCCCTCGCCATCCGCCGCGGCGCTGTGATGGGTGGTGAACTCGTCGCCGGCCAGGCCGTGGGCGGTGGTCAGGGTGCGGATCACGCCCTCCGAGCGCGTGTCCAGCAGCGCCGCCCCGGAGTCGGTGCCCACCCAGAGCAGGTTGTCACCGGCCCGGAGAAAGACGGTGCAATTCAGGTTCGGCAGGCCGGCGGCGAGTCCGATATGGCTGAACTGCCGGTCCCCCCGCCAGATGTACACGCCCTGGTTGGTGGCCAGCCACAGCCGGCCGTCCAACCAGATCATGTCATAGATGGACAAGAGCGACTGATTGTCGGACGGCTGGATCGCGGTGAACCGACGGCCGTCGAATCGAACGAAGCCGCCGCCGATGGTGCCCAGATACAAACCGGGCCGGCCGGGGATGCGGATGATCCGCCGGACGTAGTTGACCGGCAGGCCGTGCTCCTGGGTGTACGACTGGATCCCGTCCGGCGCGATCCGGGACAGCCCCTGGCGCCCGCCGGCCCAGACCACGCCGTCGTCGTCGCGGTACAGTTCCAACACCTCGTTCCCGGCCAGGCCGTCGGCCGTGGTCATCGTCCGCCGTCTGGCGCCGTCAATCACCACGACGCCGCCGCCATCGGTGGACAGCCACAACCGGCCGTCCGGCATGGGCAGGATGGTCCAGACGGAGTAGCGGCGAAAATAACCCTCGGGATCGGGATATGCCTGCATGCGGCCGTCGGCGTAATAGAACAGTCCTTCCGTCGTGGCGCACCAGGTTCGCTGCCGGGCGGCGTCCCAGGTCACCGCGATGACGCTGCGGCCTGGCAGGCCGGCCCGGGCGTCGAATATCTCCGTCTGCCGCTTGGCCAGGAGGCTCACGCCGTGGTTGGTCCCGAACCAGAGGTTGCCTTCGCGGTCCCGGAAGGACGACCAGACCGGCAGACCGCCCAGGCCGGTCGCGGTGTCGTACCGGTGGAGCCGGTCGCCGTCCCAGTGGAGCAGGGATACGGTGGTGCCGGCCCAGATGGTGCCGTCATCGTCCTGCACCAGGGTCAGGATGCGGTACTGGCCGGAGCCGGTGACGGGTCCGCTGAGCGTCCCGCTCGCGTGATCGATGAAATACAACCCTGCGTCCGTGCCCACCCACGCGTCGCCGCCGTCGACGGCGCGCAGATCGTTGACGGCCACCGGAAGCGGGAAGCTGCGGACGCCCTCCGGCTGCGTCGGATCCATGCGGAACACGCGGCGGGTGGCGGTGGCAACATAGAGCGCCCGGCCGTCGGTGGAGAGCGCGGTCAGCGGATCCACCACACCGGCGATGCCGACGGCCTCCCAGACATCGCCCGGGCCGAGCCGGTAGACGGCCCGCTCGGCCATCAGGTACAGTTCGTCGCGCAGGGTCACGAACCGCCGCACCCGGCCGCCGAGATCCTGTCTGAAAATAAAGCGGTCATGCTGGGGATCGTAGACGCAGGGGCCGCGAAACGTGCCCACCCAGAGTCGGCCCTGGCTGTCCACGCCGACGGCTTCAACGACATTCTGGAGCACGCCCTGCGCATCGCGGTAGGTGACGAACTGCCGGCCGTTGAAACGGGAGATCCCGCCGGTGCAGCCGATCCAGACGTAGCCCTGGTTGTCCTGGTGGATGGCCCACACCTGCGAGGAGGCCAGCCCATCATCGGGGCGCCAGTTGCGGAACGGCAACACCTGGGCGGAACACGGCCCCGCACCGCTCAGAACCGCCACCAGCATGAATAACCAGGCTGCTCGTCTCAAGTGAGTCCGTCACGAAATGGTTTTCTTATGCTTTTGCCGGAAAAGAGACTCGTCGTTCACGCCCACGGCGATGAGGGCGATGGCGCAGTCGACGTGGTAGCGGTTGCGCTCCTCGTGCCAATCGCGCACCCACAACTGACACCGGTCACGCAGACACGCCCGGTCCAACAGCGGGCAGATCTTGGCCGTCGCCGAGGCGCTCTTATCCGGTTCGGGCACTATGTCGTTCATTCGGAAACTCCTTGATGAAGATATTGTAACAACAAAACCGTGCCGAATCGGCACAAATCTTTTGCGCCCGGCTCCGGTCTCGGCGCGCCCCGGACGCTTGCCTTGCCGGGCGGCGGCGGTTATACTACGCCAAATCCCCCAGGGGAGGCGCGCATGAAACGGATCCTGGTGACCGGCGGTGCGGGTTTCATCGGCTCGCATCTATGCGAGCGCTTGCTGGCTTCCGGCCACGAGGTGATCTGTCTGGACAACTTGTTCACGGGCCAGAAGCGCAACATCGAGCACCTGCTCGGCCAGCCCCGGTTCGAGTTCGTCCGGCACGACCTGGTGGAGCCGGTCCTGCTCGAGGTGGACCAGATCTACAATCTGGCCTGCCCCGCCTCCCCCGTCCACTACCAGTTCAACCCGGTGAAAACCGTCAAGACCAACGTGATGGGCACGATCAACATGCTGGGCCTGGCCAAGCGGGTGCGGGCGCGCATCCTCCAGGCGTCCACCAGCGAGGTGTACGGCAACCCGGCGGTGCACCCCCAGCCGGAGACGTACTGGGGCAACGTCAATCCCATCGGTGTTCGCAGTTGCTATGATGAAGGCAAGCGCCTGGCCGAAACCCTGATGATGGACTACCACCGCCAGAACCGGGTGGACATCCGCATCGTGCGCATCTTCAATACCTATGGACCCCGCATGAGCGTGGGTGATGGACGCGTGGTGAGCAACTTCATCGTCCAGGCGCTGCGGGGCCAGCCGATCACCCTCTTCGGCGACGGCAGCCAGACCCGTTCGTTCTGCTTCATCGCCGACATGCTGGATGGGCTGATCCGGATGATGAACAACGGCGACAATTTCATCGGCCCCGTCAACCTGGGCAATCCCGAGGAATTCACCATCCGGGAGCTGGCCGACGCGGTGCTCCGGCTCACCGGCTCATCCTCGCTGGTGGAGCACCGGCCGCTGCCCCCGGACGATCCGGAGCGACGCCGGCCCGACATCACCCTGGCGCAAACCCGGCTCGGCTGGGAGCCGCACACTCCGCTCGCGGAGGGACTCGTGCCCACCGTCGAGTACTTCCGCGGCGTGCTGGCGAACCCGGCGGGAGGCGCGGCGTGAAGGTCGTCGTCACCGGCGGCGCCGGCTACATCGGCAGCCACACGGTGCAGTGCCTGCGGCGCCGCGGAGCGGCGGTGCATGTCCTGGACAACCTGTCCACCGGTCATCGCGCGGCAGTGATTGATGCCGAGTTCCACGAGCTGGACCTGCGCCGGCGCGAGGCGGTCGCCGCGGTGTTCGCGGCCATTCGGCCTGACGCGGTGATCCACTTCGCCGCCCACTGCTACGTGGGCGAGTCGGTGGCCAACCCCCGCAAGTATTTTGAAGACAACCTGGCCACGGCCCTCAACGTGCTGGGGGCGATGGTGGACGCGGACTGTCGCCGGTTCATCTTCTCCTCCACCTGCGCCACCTACGGGGAACCGATGCAGGTGCCCATTCCCGAGGATCACCCGCAGAATCCCGTCAACCCGTACGGGGAGTCCAAGCTGTTCATCGAGCGGATCATGCGCCGCTACCACGAGGCCTACGGACTCCGCTACGCCGCGCTCCGCTATTTCAACGCGGCGGGCGCCGATCCCGAGGGCCGGCTGGGCGAAAGCCACGATCCGGAGACCCACCTCATCCCGCTCATGATCCGGGCAGTGCTGGATCCCGGGTTCACCCTGACGGTTTACGGCGACGACTATCCGACTCCCGATGGCACCTGCATCCGCGATTACATCCATGTGACCGACCTGGCCGACGCTCACGCCCGGGCGCTGGACCGCCTGACCGTGACGGACGACAGTCTGGCCCTGAACCTGGGAACCGGCCACGGCTACTCGGTGCTGGAGATGATCCGCCGGCTGGAGGTCGTGGCCGGGCGGCCGGTCAAACGCACGATCGGGCCCCGCCGCGCGGGTGATCCGCCCGTGCTCGTGGCGGCCGCCGGCAACGCCGGCGCGCTGCTGGACTGGCGCTGCGTTCATTCCTCCCTCGACGAAATTCTGGCGACGGCGTGGCGGTGGCATCAGGCTCCCCGCTATTGAGGCCGGCGGCATTCAGCCCGAACATGAGGCCGATAGCAATGATCAGACGTTTTAACGGATGTGGATGTCCAGCGAGCTGGCTGGCGGTGGCGCTGGCCGTCGGACTGGCCTGGACCGGCTGGGCGGCGGGTGACGAGGAGAAGAAACGCGAGCGGCCACCCGTGCCCCGCATTGAGGAAACCGTGGATCTTGCGACCATCACCCAGGCGGGCGATTTCGCCGCGTTCATGGAACGGCACAGCTTTCCCCTGCCCGACGTGCCGCTCACCCGTTTCACCGCGCGGATCGTGGCCGGCAAGCCACTGGTCGCCGCGGTGTATCGCCTGGTTGACGCTGCCGCGGCGGGGGGAATGTACCTGGAATTTCAAGAACAGCTCGGCGTGAACCGGAACCTGGACGCCTCGCCCGACAACCGCTGGACAGCATACAGGATCACGCCCCTGGCCAACAATCGCTCGGGTTCCGGGGCCCTGTCATACGCGAACAGCCAGGCCGGCTACTCGCTGCAGTACTCGTTCCAGGGGGATTACGAGCGGAATCTGGCTACGGTGACGGTGATCCTGAAACCGTGCGCCCCCTGATTCGGCCCACGCCCGAATTCAGCGTCGGGCCAGCACCGACTGGATCATCTCCAACACGTCTTTGGACTGGAAGGGCTTGGGCAGATACTCCACGGCGCCGGCGCCGAGGATCTCCTGAATCCATTCCTCGGTGGCGTACCCGCTGGTGATGATCACGGGCACACTGGGCCAAACCCGGCGGATGGCATCGAACACCGCGCGCCCCCGGCTCTCGTCCATGTTCAGGTCCAGGATGGCCAGATCGACGGGGGCCGTTTCGCCTCGGCAGAAAGCCAGCGCGTGTCCGGGATCGTTGAAGACGGTGACGGTGAAGTTTCTCGCTCGCAGCAGTTTTTCGAGGAACAGGGCGACCAGTTCCTCGGCGTCCAGAACCAGGATCCGTCCCGCGACCACCACCTGTTCCGCCACGGCCGCGGCGGCTTCGGCGGGCTCCGCCTGCAGCGGCAAGTACAGCCGAAACACGGTGCCCCGGCCGGCCCGGGTCTCCACATGGATTCCCCCGCCGTGGTTCTGAATGGTGCCGTAAACCATGGGCAGACCGAGTCCGGCCGGCTGGCCCACCGTCTTCGTGCTGAAGAACGGTTCGAAGATGTGGGGGAGAACCTGGGGATCGATGCCGGGCCCCGTATCCGTCACTTCCACCGCCAGGTAATCACCGGCGTGTTTCAGGCGGAGCGTCCGGCTGTCCTCTTCGGATAACCGGGTTACGGCGGTGGTGAACGCCAGCGTTCCGCCGTCGGGCATGGCGTCGCGGGCGTTTATCGCCAGGTTCATGAACGCCTGGTACAACTGGTTGCGGTCACCGCGGACCATGGCCGGGGCCGCCCGCAGCTCCAGCGCCACCTGGATGTTGCGCGGAAACGTGTTGCGGATGAGCTGGCCCAGCTCGCCCAGCAACTCGTGCAGGTCCACCCCGGCGACCCGGAGCTTGCCGCGGCGAGCGAAGGCGAGCAGTTGGTCGGTCAGTTCGGCCGCCCGCTGGGCGGCGGTGATCACCGAGTGGAGCGGCTCCAGCAGCGGCTTGTCCGGATGTTGCAGCAGGATCAATTCGGCGTTGCCCAGGATCCCCGTGAGCAGGTTGTTGAACTGGCGGGCGATGCCGCCGGCCAGATGGCCCACCGCCTCGAGCTTCTGGGCCTGCAGGAGCTGTTCCTGAAGCTGCTGGCGCTCGCGCTGCAGCCGCTTGAGACGGGTGATGTCCCGCGCGACCAGCATCAGAAGGCGTTCCGGCCCCCACTCCACGGTCCGCATCCGGAACTGCACCGGGATGCGGTGGCCGTCCGTCCGGTTCCAGACGGAATCCACCAGGGATTCCATCTTGGAAGCCCGGGCCTCCGCCTCGTCGGCAGCCAGCGGAGCGTCGCCCTCGGTGGGCGAGGCTTCGGCGCGAAGCTGGAAGAAGGAGGCGAACGGTTTGCCCAGCACCGCGCTCACGTCATCCAGGCCGAGAAGTGACAGCGCCTGGCGGTTGACATATCGGATGATTCCCTGGTCCAGGACGAAGACCGCGTCGGGCAGTTCGGTGACAATGGACCGGAAATAGGCGTCGTCGGAGGCGGCGCTGGCGCCGCGCCGCCGGCGGAGGACGTGCGCCGCGAGCAAAACGATCGCCGCCAGAGCCGCCGCGAGCAGGACAGAAAGGACCATCACTCCGCTGGGGGTTTCCAGTGCGGCCGTGAATTGGAAGAACCGAATGGACATTGGCGGCATTATAGCACAGTCCGACGAGGCGGCCCGGCGGCGCCGGTGGGGAGATGAAATCGGATCGCGCCAAACAAGAGTCGCATCGGCAACCGCTTCGTATATACTGGTGCGCGTATTTCCGGGACCGGAGACTCATGGCCAAGCGTGTGTATATGTCCGACCTGTTTCGCGAGGCGACGCGCGTGATGCGCGAGAACCTGCTGCGGACGTTCCTCACCGTGTTGGGGATCACCATCGGCGTCACGTCGCTCATCACGGTCATGACGGTCATCGAGGGCGCCACGGACTACGTGGCCGACGAGATCGCCGACCTCGGCAGCAACGTTTTCCAGGTGACCAAGCTGGCCAACATCTCCGAGGGGATCGACGAGGTGATCAAATCGTTCCGCCGGAAGAACATCACCTGGGACAACTACCGGTTCGTCCGGGACCACGCCCGCTGGGCCGTGCGGGTGGGCGCGCAAGCCGGCATGGGCGGCACCGTCCGTTTCGGCAACACCTATATTCAGGACAGCCGCATCGACGGCGTGACCGCCAACATGATCGACATCAGCACGCGCGAATTGGTGGACGGGCGGTTTTTTACCGAACAGGAGGCGCAGTTCTCGCGCCGGCTGTGCGTCGTGGGCTGGGATATCCGGGAGCGGCTCTTCCCCGGCCAGGATCCGGTGGGCAAATATCTGAAGATCGGTGACATGCCGTTCCGGATCACCGGGGTCTGCAAGAAGATCGGCAGCGTACTTGGCCAGACCCAGGACAACTTCGTGATGATCCCCCTGTCCGTATTTTTCAAGATGTACGGCAGCCAGCGGAGTCTGGACCTCTTCGTCCAGACCGCCTCGCCGGAGAGTTTTGAAAACGCGATGGACGAGGTGCGCGTCTTCCTGCGGGTGCTGCGCGGACGCAAGTACGACATGAAGGACGATTTCTCCATCATCACCGCCGACACCACCATGAAGCTGTTCCAGGACATCATGGGGAACTTCTTCCTGGTGTTCATCATGCTGTCCGCCGTGGCGGCGATCGTTGGCGGCATCGTCATCATGAACATCATGCTGGTGTCGGTCACCGACCGGGTGAACGAGATCGGTGTCCGGCGCGCGGTGGGCGCGGCGCGCGGCGACATCCTGACGCAGTTCCTGCTCGAGTCGCTCCTGATTTGCACCGTCGGCGGTGTGCTCGGGGTGCTACTCGGTTTCGGCGCCGCGGAAACATTCAGCCGGCTGGCCGACGTGCCGGCCGGCGTCAAGGCGTGGGTGGCGCTGTTCGGCGTGGGCTTGTCCAGCCTGATCGGTCTGTTTTTCGGGATCTACCCGGCCTGGAAAGCGGCGCGCCTCGATCCCGTGGAGGCGCTCCGCGCGGAGCGATAGGAGACGGCCATGACCTGGGCGGAGCTGTGGGAAACAGTGCTGGTGGCCATGGGCGAGCTGTACCGCCACAAATTCCGTTCTTTCCTGACGGTGCTTGGCGTGACCATCGGCGTGCTGGCGGTGATCGCCATCGCCGCGATCATCCATGGCCTCAACGCCAGCGTGATGGACCGCGTGGCCGCCCTGGGCAGCAAGGGATTTTTCGCCATCAAGTACGACGCCGGCATGCGCATGGGCCGCATGAGTCCGGCGGAGCGGCAGCGCAAGGATTTCACCTACGCCGACGTGGTCGCGCTGCGCGAACAGGCCCGGCTGATCCGGGAGGTCTCCCCGTTTCTGACGGCCCGTTCCGTCTTCGGAGACAACTATATCGTCAAGTACCGCAACGAGCGGGCCGAAAATCCCATCATCCGCGGCGTCGAAGCCAACTTCGCCGACACCATGGGCACGGTGACCGTGCAAGCAGGACGTTTTTTTTCGGCTGTCGATTCCGAACGCAGCCTGCGGGTGAGCGTGCTGGGCCATGGAATTGCCCAGGCCCTTTTTCCCGTCGAGGACCCCATCGGCCGCGAGATCCGGATCAACGGCATCCCGTTCACGGTGGTGGGAACGCTGGACCATCAGGAGTCGCTGTTCGGGGGGTTCAGCGAGGACAACTACGTGCTGATTCCCTACGGCACGTTCCGCAAGATGTGGTCGGAGCTGACGGATGTCGCCATCGCTTTTTCGGTGGAGGACGCGGGCCAGATCGAGGCGGCCATGGAAGAGGTGGAGTTCCTGCTCCGGAAGCTCCGGCGGGTGCCGTACAACAAGCCGAACAACTTCAGCCTGTTCACGGCGAATTTCCTGGTGGACCTGTGGAATCAGCTCACCTTCGTCCTGTTCGTGATCACCATCGTGATCGCCTCCATCGGCCTGATGGTGGGCGGCATCGGGGTGATGAACATCATGCTGGTGTCGGTCAAGGAGCGGACGCGCGAGATTGGCGTGCGCAAGGCAGTGGGCGCCCGGCCCCGGAACATCCTGTTTCAGTTCGTGGTCGAGGCGGTGACGCTGACCACGCTGGGCGGAGTGTGCGGAGTCGGGGCGGCCGCCCTGTTCACTCTGTCGATCAACCTGCTGGTGCCCGAGCTGCCGGCCCGGATGTCGCTGTATTGGATCGGCATCGGGGTTGGGGTGTCCATGTCGGTGGGGCTGATCTTCGGGATCTGGCCGGCGTACAAGGCGTCCCGCCTCGATCCCATTCGCTGCCTGCATTACGAGTGAGGGGAGATGGACCGGAGCAGTGAATCGGTGAACAGTAAACAGTCAGCCGGCGGCAGGCAAAGACCATCATTGACCCTGAGCCATCTGTAAACTTGCGGACCTGCGAACCTTCAAACCTTCATCAAACCCTAAATCCTGCGATCTTCAAATCCCGGGAAAAAATGATTGACATCGAGGTTGTGTGTGGTAACCTCGCGCTTCGCTATTTGAACAGCTACTCGCCATTCTTATCCAGAGAGGTTGAGGGACCGGCCCTGTGAAACCTCGGCAACCCGGCGGCGCTCCGCGCGCCAGCCACGGTGCCAACTCCGGCAAAGCCAGTGGGCTTTGGAAGATGAGATCGCGGCAAAACGAACAGTTTGCCTCTTCAGCGCCTATCTTCCTGAAGAGGCATTTTTTTGCCCTCCTCGACGCTCTGGACAGTTCGGCGGGCGGCCGAGGAGGATCGATGACCCACAACCTGTCCACGCGCGCGGTGCACGGGGGCGACATCCGGCCCCACCCGTACGGCGCGCTCGCCCAACCCATCGTCCAGACGGCGACCTACGTTTTCGACAGCTTCGCCGAAGTGGAGGCGTACGTCCATGATAAGGCCGCCGGCCGGCCGGCCCGCGGCGAGTACGGCCGCTACGGCAATCCCACCCAGGCGGCGGTGGAACGCAAGCTGGCCGACCTGGAGGGTGGCGATCGCGCCCTGCTCTTCGCCAGCGGGATGGGCGCGCTGACGGTCACGCTGACGACGCTGCTGGGGCCGGGCGACCACCTTGTCTACACCGCGGACTGCTACCACAAGACCCGCGAGCTGATCCGGGATTTCCTCCCGCGCTGGGGCATCACGGCCACCGCGGTTGCCGGTGGCGACGCGGACGCGTTCGCGGCGGCCCTGCGGTCGGAAACCCGGCTGCTCTTCATCGAAACACCATCCAATCCATTTCTTCGTGTTGCGGACCTGCCGGTTCTGATCAGCCTGGCCAGGGCGCGCGGCCTGCTCACGGTGGTGGACAGCACCTTCGCCACCCCGGTGAATCTCCGCCCGCTGGCGCTGGGCGCCGACGTGGTGATCCACAGCGGCTCGAAGTACCTGGGCGGACACCACGACCTGATCGCCGGCGCCGCCGTGGGTTCGGCCGCCCGGCTGGCGCCCGTGGAACGCGCCCGGGGCGTGTTCGGCGCGGTGGGCGGACCCATGGACGCTTACCTGCTGCTCCGGGGACTCAAGACGCTGGAGCTGCGGGTGCGTAGTCAGAACGCCACCGGCCTGGCGCTGGCCCGCTTCCTGGCCGGACATCCGGCGGTGCGGGCGGTTCACTATCCCGGGTTGCCCGATCACCCGGATTACGAGACTGCCACCCGAATCCTGGATGGTTGCGGCGGGGTGGTCAGCTTCGAATATGACGGCGACCTGGCGGCGACAGGACACCTGCTGGAACGGCTCCGCCTGCCGTACGTGGGGCCGTCGCTCGGAGGCGTGGAGAGTGTGGTCGTCCAGCCGGCGGCGATGCTCTCCCCGGATCCGGCCGAACGCCGACGCACCGGCCTGCCCGACAACCTGGTCCGGTACGCCGCCGGCATCGAGGCGGCCGAGGACCTGATCGCGGACTTGGCGCAGGCGTTGGACGCATCCACACCCAGGGCCGGGAGGTCATCATGATTATCTTCAAATTCGGCGGCACTTCAGTGGGGAGTCCCCGGTCCATCGCGGCCGTGGCTGAAATCATCGTGCGGCATCGGGCCGAAGCCGGCGAACCGAGCGAAGCGGGATACGCCGGCGGTCCGGTCGTGGTGGTATCGGCCATGGCCGGCGTGACCAACCAACTCATCGCGGCCGCCCGCGCGGCGGCGGCGGGCCGAACGGCGGATTGCCGTGACATCAAAGCGGCGCTCCTGCGCCAGCACCTGGCGGTGGTGGACGAGCTGCTCGGGGACTGCGCCGAGGGCCTGGAGGCGTGCGGACAAATCGAGGACGCGCTGCACGAGCTGGAGCGCCTGCTGCGGAGCATCGCGGTGCTCGGGGAGCTGACCCGGCGGGGTCTCGACGTGGTGGCCGCCTTCGGCGAGCGGATGTCGTCCGGTTTGCTGGCGGCGGTGCTGCGCCGGCGGGGGATGCGGGCCCAGACGCTGAGTGCCTCCGCGTTGATCATCACCGACGATCGCTTCGGAGAGGCGTCCCCGCTCGCGGCGCCCACCCGGGAGCGGCTGCGGCAGACGGTGCCGCCGTTGCTGGCCCGAGGCGTCATCCCGGTGATCACCGGCTACATCGCCGCCACGGCGGAGGGTGTGACCACCACGCTGGGGCGGGGCGGCAGCGACTACACCGCGGCCATCGTCGGGTCGGCGCTGGAAGCGGCCGAAGTCTGGATCTGGACGGATGTGGACGGCATCCTCACGGCCGATCCAAATCTCGTACCCGCGGCAAGGACCTTGTTCGAACTCACGTACGCCGAGGCGGCCGAACTGGCCTACTTCGGGGCCGACGTGCTGCATCCCAAGACCATCGGCCCGCTGGTTGCCGGCGGCATACCCTTGCGGATCCTGAACACGTTCAATCCGGACCACCCCGGCACGCGGATCGTGCCGCGGCCGGCGCCGGAGCGGGAGGTGCTCCCGGCGCTCATCTCCACCGAGGGGCTGGCCATGATCGCGGTGGGCACCCCCGACGATTCGTGGACCCTCCAACTGGCCGCCCGGGCCCTGCAGCTTCTCAGTGAGGCCGGCGTGGACGTGCCCATGTTTTCGCAGTCATTTTCGGAACATCGGCTGAACCTGGTGGTCCGCGGTCCCGACCAGACGCACGCCCTGGGAGTGCTGGAGCGGACGTTCAGCGGAACGGCCGCCGGTCCTTGCGTGATCGGGGTGCGGGGCGAGGTGGCCACCCTGTCGATCGTGGGACCGCCCGGCACCGACGGCACCGCCCTGGCGGCGAGGGCGTTCGGGGCGCTGGGGCGCCGCGGGACGCCGGTCCTGGCGGTGGCTCAGGGAACGACGGGTTGCAGCGTGTCCATCTGCATGCCGGAGAACCAGCTCGCCGAAGCCGTCCGCGACCTGCACCGGGAGCTGGCGGTGGAGGTGGCCCATGCGTAAGATCCCGGTGGGTGTGTTGGGCGCCACCGGCGTGGTGGGCCAGCGGTTTGTTCAGCTCCTGGCCGAACATCCCTGGTTCACACTCTGCGCGCTGGCCGCATCGGACCGCTCGGCGGGGCGGTCGTACGCCGACGCCTGCCGGTGGCTCCTGCCCGGGCCGATGCCGGAAGCGGCGGCCGGGCTGGAGGTGTGGCCCCTGGAGCCGGAGCTGGACTGTCGGCTGGTGTTCTCGGCGCTGCCCGCGGATGTGGCCGGGCCGGTGGAGGAGCGATTCGCCACCGCCGGCTACGCCGTGTGCTCCAACACCTCGGCCCACCGGATGGACGCGGACGTGCCGCTTCTCATCCCCGAGGTGAATCCCGGCCACACGGCCCTCATCGAGGGACAGCGCCGCCGCCGCGGCTGGTCCGGCTGCATCGTGGCGGCGCCCAACTGCTCCAGCACCCAGGTGGCCCTGGCTCTCAAGCCGCTGCACGATGCCTTCGGCCTGCAGCGGCTGAGCATCGTGACGCTCCAGGCGGTCTCCGGCGCGGGCTATCCGGGACTTTCGGCGCTGGACATCCTGGACAACGTCATCCCCTTCATCGACGGTGAGGAGGACAAGCTGGAGCGGGAGCCGACCAAGCTCCTGGGCCGGCTGAACGGTGACGGGATCGTCCCGGCGGCCGTGGCGGTGAGCGCCCAATGCAACCGCGTGCCCGTGCGCGACGGCCATACCGCCTGCGTCGCCCTCGCCGCGGAGCGCGCGCCATCGGCGGCCGAGGCAGCAGAGGCGCTGACCGCCTTCCGGGTGACGCCCGAAGTCGCCGCCCTGCCCAGCACGCCGCCGCGCCCGGTCGAGGTGCTCGCCGATGGCGACCGGCCCCAGCCGGTCCGCGACCGGGACCGGGCCCAGGGCATGACGGTGGCCGTGGGGCGGCTGCGGCCGTGCGCGCTGTTCGGGCTCAAGTTCGTGGTGCTGGGGCACAACACCATCCGCGGCGCGGCTGGTGGCGCCGTCCACAACGCCGAGTTGCTGGCGGCGCAGGGGTGGCTGTCATGAGCCAGCGATTCCTGCCCGTTCGCAACGCCCGTCCGCCGAGGATCCGGCCGGCGCCGGCGCGTCGGCCCCGCTACCGGAAATTCGGCCGCGCCGCGCTGGCCGACTTTCTCGATGACAGCGTCGTCTGGCGCAACCTCGAACCCGTCGACCGCCGCCTGCCAGGACTGACGCAACTGCGGGCCGGGCTGGGGCTGCCCGCCGGTGAACGGCCGCGCAAGGCGGAACCCACCTACGGCCGGGTGGTGGCGGAGATGCTTCGCGCCGCCCGGCACCTGGCGTGTCCCGGCGCGGCGCTGGGGCGCCTGGTCTATATCGGCGACACGCGGCTCAATGACGGGTCGGCCTTCCGCAACATCCGCGACGCCGGCGGCTGGACGGGCCGGCTCTTCATCGGGCGCGACGACGCGGCCGCGCCGCGCGAGCTGGAGGTGGGACTGACCGCGTGGCAGTCCAACCGCTGGTCGGCGCTGCCGGAGTTCCTCGACTGGATCGAGGACCGCGACGGCGCCTTCGATGAATCGGTGGCGCTGGTCATCGACCTGGACAAGACGGCGCTGGGCGCCCGGGGCCGGAACGACGGACCCATCGACGCCGCCCGCCTGGACGGCCTCCAGGCCACGGTGCGGCACCTGCTGGGGGCCGGCTTCGACGAGGCGGCGTTCCGGTCCGCCTACCGGCAGTTGAATCAGGCGGAGTTTCACCCGTTCACCGGCGACAACCAGGACTACCTCGCGTATCTCTGCCTGATGCTGGGCGCGGGGGTGTGCACCCTGGCGGAATTGACGGCGGAGATCCGAGACGGCTCACTGGTCCGCTTCACCCAGTTCGTGGACCGGGTGCACGGGAGCCGGGCGCGCCTCGAGGCGGCGGGCCTGGCCGGCGTGCATGCCGACATCCGCCGCCGGGTGTGCCGCGGCGAACCGACACCTTTTCCCGCCTTCCGACGCAACGAGTACCGGGCCACGGCCGGCCGCTTCGGCGGTCCGGCGCGGGAGCCGGTCCAGGGCCTGCTGGCGCGGGGCATCGTCATCACCGAGGAGGTGCGCGCCGCGGCGCTGCGGCTGCGGGCGCAGGGGGCGCTGGTCTTCGGCCTGTCCGACAAGCCGGACGAGGCGGCGATGCCCCCGCCGGCGGAGGCCGCGGCGGGAGCCCGGCCCCTGCACCGCCTGGTCACCGCATCGGTGGGCGAAGCCATGGAATGACGGACCGGACAAGTCAGGCGGAGGGTGGCTCTTCGATTTTTTCCACCACGATGCTGCAACGGGTGACCAGCGCCGCCAGGGCGCTCACCGCGGCCAGCACGGGCAGCAGCGCCGCGCCCACCACGCCGATGGTGAGCGGAATTTCCAGCAACGACTGGCCGGATTCATTTTTGATGGTGATCCGGCGGATGTTACCCTGGCGGACCAGTTCCTTGATTTTGTCCAGCAGCTCGCTGCCGTCGAGACGGAACTCCTCGGTGCGGCTGCGGCTGTCGTCGGTTTCCGGAGTCATGGCGCCTCCTGAAGCGGATTGTCTCCACTGTTTGTGCGTGCCTTGAAGCATACCATCAACCGCCGGTACATGTATAATTCGACAGCGCGTCCGTCCGAAAATTTAAACAAAACGGCAGCCGCTGTAAACACGCGCCGTGGCGGCAGGGTCTATATGGGTGTGGAACGGGAACTGTTCGCAGCATTCTTTCAACGGAACCACCTGGCGGCCTGCCGCTTCGCCTGCGCCCTCGTGGGCGGGGCCGAGGCGGAGGATGCGGTCCAGGAGGCGTTTGTCCGGCTCCACTTGCGCCAGCGGCGGCTGCCCGCGGTGGAAAACCCCGAGGCGTTCTTCTACCGCATCCTCTACAACGTCTGCCGCACGCTGCTGCGCCGCCGCCAGGTGCGGACCACCCTGGTCGGCTGGTTGGGGCGGCCCGATCCGCCCCAGCCGCCGGGGGCCGGGCTGGAGCTGAGCGAGGCGTGGCGCACCCTGTCCCCCCGGGAGCGGGCCATCTTCTACCTGATGGACTACCGGGGCTGGGACGCGGCGGCGGTGGCCGCCGCGCTGGGCATGCGGCCGGCCACCGTGCGGGTTCACCGCCACCGGCTCCGCGGCAAAATCCTTGAGTGGGAGGCCGAGTCATGAACGATCCATTCAGCGCGTTTGCCCCCGCAACCCCGCCCGACGCGATGTTGGCGGCGGTCCGGCGCGAGGCCCACCGGCGCCGACGGCAGCGCCGGGGTGTCCTGACCGGCGTCGCCGGCCTGGCTGTTGCGGCCGCGGTGCTGTGGTGGTTCCGGCCCGCGCCCGCGCCGCTGCCGCCCACGAGTGACGCTGTTCTGGTCCTTGCTGTGACCAGCGGCGACCGCGAGATGCCGTACACGCTGCTGGCGTTGCCGGGTGGCCGGACAATGGTGGTCGTGCGAACCGCGCCCTGACGCCGGATAAACCGGCGGGTGTTCCCTGTCCACGCGAGTTCACAAATTCACGCGAAGGAGAATGACCATGAGAACGTTGATGATCGCCATGCTGCTGGCGCTGGCACCCTGGGTGCTGGCCGGTGACAAACTGCTGGTGGAGTTCCAGATCTATCTGGGGGCCTATGAAGCCGACTCGCCCGCCCAGGTGGTGGTGACCCTGCCCACCGGCCGGCTGACCGAGACCAAGGGCTCCGCCGTGATCGAGGATATCCAGAGCACCTTCAAGCTCAAATCCATGCGTCTGCTGGGAGCGCCGGTGATCGAGGTGGCGCTGCCGGGAGAGGCGGTGGTCACCCACGGTGTCAGTGACGGAGGGCCGACGGATACGATTCAGAATTACCGCCTCCGGGTGAAGCCCACGAGCCGGGAGGGGGACCGCGCCCGGCTCCAGGTGGGCCTGAGCGTCAACGGCCAACCAGAGACCGCGATGGACATTTTCGCCAAGCTCGGCACCGGCGTGGCATTGGCCAACCGCCTGGACGGACATATGCTGATTCTGCTGGCCACGGTGCATGAGGATGGGCGGGAACTCATCCGGCCCCAGCCACTGAAAAAGGTACTGCCAGAATATCCTGGAGAACTGAAGGAGCAGAAAATCGCCGGAAAGGTCGTCCTGCGGGTGACCATCGATGCGACGGGGAAGTTGACGGACATCCAGCCGGAAAAATCCGACCATGAGAGTTTGACCCAGGCGGCGGTCGCGGCCGTCAAACAGTGGACGTGGCGGCCCGGCAGCGTCAAGGGCCAGATCAAGAGTTTCACACTCATGATCACCATCCACTTCAGGCTCAATTGACGGCTTCCGGAGGGGCCGGGGCGCGCTCGGCAGCGGGCGCACCCGGCCTCTTGTCAAACCGTCGCGCCGGTGGGATCATGGAGACAAACAGGCATCAAGTCCGCATGTTCCCACGGGAGGTGTGTATGGTCGTCCGGGTGCTGCTGGCGCTGGCCCTGGTCGGGGCGGTGTGCGCCATGGCGTGCGGTGGGCCGCCAGCGGGTTCCGCAGGATCTGCGGGCGCCGCGATGCGGTTCAAGTATTACGTTCACATGGATCGCGAGGGGATCGGCATCGAGGCCTTCCGGTTCCTCGTGCCGTCCGACTGGCGGGTCAGCGGCGGCATCCGCTGGGCGCTGGACAATCCCGGCCGCCCGGCCACGGCCCACCTTCAGGCGGCCAGTCCGGACGGCCGCCGGGCGCTGGAGCTCTTTCCGGCCCAGCCCTGCTTCTGGACCGACAATCGGATGATCCTGACCACCAATCCGCCGGGCACACGCTATTTCGGCAACGAGGTCCGGCCCATGCCCGGTCCCGTCGAGGCGCTGCGCGACATGATCCTGCCCCGGTTCCGGAGCGGCGTGGCGGGCCTCCGGGTGGTCGAGTCGAAGGAGCTGCCCGACCTGGCCCGCGCCGTGGGCGCCGGGGCGGCCGCCGGCCCGGGGCTGCAGACGGGTGCCCGGGGCGCGATGGTCCGGGTGGAGTACAGCCAGGGCGGCCAGCTCGTCGAGGAGGAAATCTACGGGGTCGTGGACTGGATCGCCTTCCCGATCCAGGGCGCGTTCGGCGCCACCACCAACGTCAACTGGTCCGTCGATTACCTGTTCTCGTTTCGGGCGCCGCGGGGGCAGCTGGCGGCCGACACCAAGCGGTTCCAGACCATGATCGGCTCCTTCCGGCTCAACCCCCAGTGGTTCAACAAGTACGTCCAGCTGGTGGAGCAGCTCATCCGGATGCAGATCCGGCAGATCCGGCACATCGGCGAGATCAGCCGGATCATCAGCCAGACCCACGACGAAATCAGCCGGGACATGATGACCGCCTGGGAGGCGCGCCAGGCGGTGAACGACCGGATCAGCGAAAATTTCAGCCGTTACGTCCGCGGCGTCGAGGCCTATAACGACCCGTTCACCGAACAACCGGTGGAACTGCCGTCGGGATATCGCCACGCCTAGGCGACTCCCCTGGGCGAGTACATCGTGACCGACGACCCGAACTACAATCCGAACCTGGGTTCCAACCGGAACTGGCAGCAACTCCAACCACGGCGCTGACGGGCGGGGTTGAAAAACGGACGGCCCCTTCGTAGAATGAGGGCGGTCGGCCGCGGGCCGGCCGCCGACCGCAAGGAGGGAGCGCCGTGCCCATCTATGAATTCTACTGTCCGCATTGTCATACCGTCTTCCATTTCCTTTCCCGGCAGGTGAACACCGACAAACGGCCGGCTTGTCCCCGCTGTGGGCGGCCGGAGCTGGAGCGGCAGGTGTCGGCGTTCGCCATCTCGAAGGGGCGGAAGGAGACCGAAGACGGCCTGCCCGACGACCTCGACGACGCCCGTCTCGAGGGCGTGATGGAACAGCTCGCCCGCGAGGCGGAGGGAGTGGATGAGAGCGATCCGCGCCAGTTGTCGCAGGTGATGCGACGTCTCTACGAAGCCACCGGCATGCCCTTGGGCGGGGCGATGGACGAAGCGCTCCGCCGTCTGGAATCGGGAGAGGACCCGGACCAGATCGAAGCGGAGATGGGCGATCAACTGGACGGCCTGGACCCGTTTTCGCACGAGGGCGTGAAGCGGGCGCGCCGCCGCTTCCTGCCGCCGGCCCACGACGACACCCTCTACGATATGTAACCGATTCCGATCCGGCGGATGGCGGGTGGGTGGGGATTTGAATTCCCCCGATCGTTTTTGAGCAATCACTCTGCCTTGGCTCGCGTATGATTACTATGCAGGAAGGGCCGACCGAGCGGGCCACGTATCACTGAGAAGGATGTGCGCATGAAAGGTGTCTTTCGTCGTCTGATTCTTTTGGCGAGCCTGTTGCTGGCCACCGTGGCGGCGCTGGCTGCGCCGGCTGAGGTGCTGGTGTGGATTCCCCGCGCCGGGTTTGCGCCGGCCCCGGCCGGTCCGGGCGTGGCGCTGCTGGCGGTGTTGGATACGGGCTGGCTGGTGCGGATGTCACCCGCGGAATTGGACCGGCAGGCGGCGGCGGGCGCCGCGGTCACCGCGCTGGAGCCGTACCGCGGCCACGGCCTGTACTACCTGGTCCGGCTGCGGGACGCCGGCGATTTCATGCGGGTGTCCGCCGCCGGGACGGCCTGGCGGCTGGAAGCAACCACGGCGCTCTTCGTCGCCCCGGCGGGTTCCGCCCGGGAGTTGCTCCCCCTGGACCTGATGCTCCGGGTGGTGCCCGAGGGGCCCATCGACCCGGCACGCGCAGCGGCGGCGCCGGCGCAACTGCCGGCCGCGGTCGACCATCCTCTGGTGGGCCAATTGGCGGCGGAGGTGGACGAGACCCGGCTCTATGCCTCGGTCACCGACTTGCAGAACTTCGGAAGCCGCAACGTCAACTTTGCCGGCTGCCAGCAGGCGGGTGATTACCTGTACGCCTATTTCCAGGAGCTGGGCCTGCCGGTGGAATTCGAGGAATTCCAGTTCACCACCTGGTCCGGGATCAAAACCAGCCGCAACATCGTGGCCACGCTGCCCGGCGAGTCGGACTCCACCGTGGCGATCATCGGCGCCCATTACGACGACATGCCCCAGAGCGCCACGGCCCCGGGCGCCGATGACAATGCCAGCGGCACGGCCGCCGTGATGGAGGCGGCCCGGATCCTGTCGCGCTACCACTTCGGCCACACGGTCCGCTTCATCGCCTTTTCGGCCGAGGAGTACGGGCTGTGGGGGAGCCAGAAGTACGTCCAGGGCGCCGTAGGCCGGGGGGAGAACATCCTCGGGGTGATCAACCTGGACATGATCGCCTTCACCGACGCCGTGCCCGAGGACCTGGACCTGATCACCAACTTCGCGTCGCGCCCGCTGGCCGAACAGTTCGCCGCCAACGCCGTCGCCCACGCGGGCCTCGACTGCCTGATCCTCGAATTCGAGTTCTGGGGCTACAGCGACCACGCCTCGTTCTGGGACTTCGGCTATCCGGCGCTCTGCGGCATCGAGGACGAGGATCCGTCCAGCCCCCATTACCACACCAGCCATGACACTATCGACACGCTGAACTTCGATTTCATGTCCCGGGTGGTCCGGGCGTCGGTGGCCACCCTGGCCGATTTGGCCGGGCCGCTCTATCCTTTGGGGGACTTGAACCTGGACGGCCGCCTCGACGCCGCGGATGTAAGCGCGCTCCACGGCTTCCTGTCGGACAACCTGGTGGAGATCCCGGCGGGCGCCGAAGCCGCCGATCTGGATGGGGACCAGGTCGTGACGGTGGTCGACCTGATGCTGCTGCAGGTGGCTGCCGCCGGCTAACCCGGTCTCGGGCTGACAAACTGTCACCTCCGTGCGGTCCCGAATCGATCCGTTCCTGACGCTCCAAAGTCGGCCGGATGCGCCAATCCGTGGCGTCCCCCGCTGACCCGCTTGAAATCAAACCATATCCGGCTGATCCCTGAGGACGCCAACAGCTGGTTGTGGACAGGTCCCGCTGCAGCCCGCTGGCGAGTCGTTCTTTACATTTGTCGCATGGGCATGTATAATTTGCCGCCTCGAATCCGGCGCCGGCCGCGCCACGGGCGCGTCCGGACCGCCGCGGAGAACGTCTCATGAGCGAGAGCGGCACGCTGTTCATCATCTCCGCCCCCTCGGGCTCCGGCAAGACCAGCATCGTCCAGCACCTGCTGGGGACGGTGGCGGGACTCGAGTTTTCTGTCTCGTACACCACCCGGGCCCCCCGCGCGGGCGAGGTGCACGGACGCGACTACTTTTTCGTGGACGAGCCCACCTTCCGGCGGATGATCGCCGCCGACGAGTTCTACGAGTGGGCGGTGGTCTACAACGACCTGAAGGGCACCTCCCGCGCATTCATCGACGAGCGGCTGGCCAGCGGCGCCGACGTCCTCCTGGACATCGACGTCCAGGGCGCCATGCAGATCAAGGCCATCAACCCGAAGGCGGTGCTGGTGTTCATCCTGCCACCGTCGTTCCCGGTGCTGGCGGAGCGGCTCCGCCGCCGCGGCCTGGACGACGAGTCGGAGGTGCAGCGCCGACTGGCCAAGGCGCGCGACGAGATCCGCCGGTACGAGGAATACCACTACGTGGTGGTCAACGAGGACCTGGCGGCGTCGGTCGAGACGGTCCGGGCCATCATCCGGGCCGAGCGCCAGCGCACCGCGGCCAACCGGACCCGGATCGGCGCCATTATCCAAACTTTTGGAGAAGCGTACCATGTATAAACTGCCACCCAGCGTACCCAGCAAGTACCAGTTCGTGCTCATCGCCGCCGAGCGGGCGAAACAGCTCCAGCAGGGCGGGGCCCCGCTGGTCAAAACCAGCCGCGTCAAGCCCACTTACCGGGCCATCGATGAACTGATGGCCGAGAAGCTGGAGTTCGAGATCCTGGAAAAGCCCGAACCGGAATACGCCGAGACCCTGAACCCCGACGACACCAACGGCTGATCGGCGGGGCGCGACCGTGACCGTCGCCCTGGGCATCACCGGCTGCATCGGCGCCTACAAGGCGGTGGATCTGATCCGCCGTCTCCAGAAGGCCGGTCTGGATGTCCAGGTGATGGCCACGCGGCACGCCCTGGAGTTCGTCACCCCCCTCACCCTCGAGACCGTCTCCCGCCACCCGGTCATCAGCGACATGTTCCAGCGCGCCGGCGACTGGGAGGTGGCGCACATCGCCTTGGCTCGCCGCGCCGGCGTCCTGTGCGTGGCGCCGGCCACGGCCAACATCCTGGCCAAGTTCGCCCATGGGATCGCCGACGATTTCCTGTCCACGCTGTACCTGAGCATCCGGCAGCCGGTGCTCGTGGCGCCGGCCATGAACCACGCCATGTGGGACCATCCGGCCACCCGGGCCAACCTGGCCGTCCTGCGCGAACGCGGAGTGATCGTGGTGGAGCCGGAATCCGGCTACCTCGCCTGCGGCGAGGAGGGCGCGGGCCGGCTGGCCGACCTGGCGGTCATCGAGGAGGCGGTGCACGGCGCGCTGACCCCCAAAAGCCTGACCGGCCGCACCGTCTTGGTCACCGCCGGCCCCACCGCCGAGGATATCGACCCGGTCCGCTTCATCACCAACCGGGCCACGGGCAAGATGGGATTTGCGGTGGCCCGGCAGGCCGCCCGCCGGGGCGCCCGGGTGATCCTGGTCAGCGGTCCCTCAGCCGAGGCGGCCCCGTTCCCCTGCTCCCGCGTGGCCGTGCGCAGCGCCGCCGACATGGCGGCGGCGGTGGCGGACCACGCCCCGGCGGCCGACGCCGTGGTGATGGCCGCCGCGGTGGCCGACTACACGCCCGCCGCGCCGCAGGCTTCAAAGATGAAGAAGGGGGACGGCCCGCTCGCGCTGGAACTGCGGCGCACCACCGACATCCTGGCCGGCCTCGGCGCCGCCCGCCGCCCTGGGCAGGTCCTGGTGGGATTCGCCGCCGAAACCGACGATGTCGTGGCCAACGCCCGCCGCAAGCTGGCCGCGAAAGGCGTCGATCTGGTCGTCGCCAACGCCGTGGGACCCGACTGCGGATTCGGCACCGATGTCAGCACCGTGACGATCCTCGACCCCGCCGGCGGCGCCGAGGAGCTGGCCGATATGACGAAGGACGCCGTCGCCGCCCGCCTGTGCGAGCGCATCGCCGCCCTGCTCTCCTCGACCTGACCGTCCCGCGGCAGATGCGCCGCCACCGGATCCAGAAGCCCAGCATGGCAGAATAAAGCAGCGGAATGTCCGCAACATCCTTTATTCTTGGGGGGCGGATCGGAATTAAGCTAAAATGTCCAACAGCCCAGCCCGAGGAAACCGTATGCCCCGCAAAAAATCCGTTCCCCCGCCGGTCCCGCCGCCGCCCGCGCTCAAGAGCGGCTTCGTCGCCATCGTCGGGCGGACCAACGTCGGCAAATCCACCCTGTTGAACCAGGTGCTGGGCAAGAAGGTCTCCATCATCTCCGACAAGCCCCAGACCACGCGCACCCGGATTCTGGGCGTCCACACCACGGCCGCCGGCCAGATGGTGTTCTTTGACACGCCCGGCGTGCACCGGCCCGGCCACGAGTTGAACCGGCAGATGGTCCAGCACATCCACCATGCGCTGCAGGGCGCCGACGCGGTGCTCCAGGTGATCGACATCAGCGAGTCGTTCGGCCACGGCGAGCAGTACGTGCTGGACCTGGTCCGGGCCGCCGGACGGCCGGCGGTGCTGGCCATCAACAAGATCGACCTGGTCAAAAAAAGCCGCATCCTCGAGGTGATCGACTTCTACCGGCAGCGCCACGCCTACGCCGCCTACGTCCCGGTGAGCGCGCTCACCGGCGACGGCGTGCCCGCCCTGGTGGGCGAGCTGTTCGGCCTGCTCCCGCCGGGCGAGTTTTTCTACGACGAGTCGTTCATCACCGACTCCCCCGACCGGTTCATGGCCGCCGAGCTGGTGCGGGAGCAGGTGCTCCAGCACACCCGGCAGGAGCTCCCCTTCAGCACCGGCGTGCTGGTGGACCTGTGGGACGAGGCGCGCCGCGAGACCGACGGCCTGCTCCGGATCGAGGCGTCGATCCTGGTGGAGCGGGACTCGCAGAAAGGGATCCTGATCGGCCGGCAGGGCGGCATGCTCAAGACCATCGGCTCCGCCGCCCGGCGCGAGATCGAGGCGTACCTGGGCTGCCGGGTGTTTCTCGGCCTCTTCGTCAAGGTGGAGGCGGACTGGCGGAACAACATCTACATCCTCCAACAGATGGGCGTGGTGCGCTGAGCGGCATGGACGCGCGCGAGGAACAGGCACGGCTGGACTGGCTGCGGGACCTCGTCGAGTCGCTGGCCCTCTACGCCGACTGGGGTGTGGAGCGTTTCGTCGTGGCGCCCGGCCGCCGCGCCGACATTGTCCTCGCCGAACCCGCAGCGGCCGCGACGGCGATTACCGATTCCGGCGCGCCCCCCCCGCCCGGTCCGGCCGTCCCCGCCCCGCGGACCGCCGCGCCGGCGCCGCCCCGAACCGTCCCGCCGGCCGGCGCCGCGGTCGTTCAACCGGCGGCCGGCCTGCTGGAGAGCGCCGAGGAGGAGCTGCCCCATCTCACCACCGAGGAGAAAATCCGCCAGCTCGAGGCGCTCCGCGCCGAGATCGGCGACTGCACCCGCTGCCGCCTGTCGGCCGGACGCCGGCACCTGGTGTTCGGCGAGGGGAGCCCCGACGCCGCGCTCATGTTCGCGGGCGAGGGGCCGGGCGCCGACGAAGACCGCACCGGCCGACCGTTCGTGGGCCGCGCCGGCCAACTGCTCGACCGCATGATCGAGGCGATGACGCTGCGCCGCGAGCAGGTGTACATCGCCAACGTGGTCAAGTGCCGGCCGCCGGACAACCGCACGCCCGATCCGGAGGAGGGCGCGACCTGCGGGCCGTTCCTGCTCCGCCAGATCGAGATCATCCAGCCGCGGGTGCTGGTGCTGCTGGGGTCGGTGGCCGCCCAGTACGTGCTGGGCACGCGCAAGTCCATGGGGCTGCTGCGGGGCAGCGTCCACCGCCACCGCGGCGCCATGGTCATCCCCACCTATCACCCGGCCTACCTGCTGCGGAATCCCGCCGCCAAGCGGGACGTCTGGGAGGACCTGCAGAAGGCCATGGGTCTGCTCGGCATCCCCGTCCCGAAACGGGGCGGCGCGCCCGGCGGCGCCTGAGGGCGACGCCATGCCACCGCCCGCCGACTCTCCGCTCCGCTATGCCGCGGTCGCCCTGTTCGCGCCGGTGTTCCAGGACTACACCTACGCCGTTCCGCCGGCCATGGCCGACGCCCGCCCGGGCTGCCGCGTGGTGGTCCCCCTGGGCGGCGGTCATGCCAACGGGGTGATCACCGCGGTGACGGACACGCCGCCGCCCGGGGTGGAGCGGATCCGCGACCTTCTCAGTCTCGTGGATCCGGAGCCGCTCATCGACCCGCCGCGGGTGGAGCTGGCCCGCTGGATCTCGCACCACTACTTCGCGCCGCCGGGCGACTGCCTGCGCCTGTTCTTCCCCCCCGGCTCCTACGTGGATGCCACGTTCGCCTACCGGGTCACTCCTGCGGGCGAGGCGCGTCTCGCGGCGGCCGGCGCCCCGGCGTTTCAGGACAAGCTGCTGGCGCTGATCCGCCGCAGTCCCGGCATCGACCGCAAGGAGATCGGCCGAGTGATGCCGGCGCGCTTCCTGGACCGTGTGCTGGGCAACCTTGAGCGCAACGGCTGGGTAACGCGTGAAAGCCGGGTGCTGGGCGCCCGGACCGGCTTTCGTCGCGTGCTGTTCGTGGAGCTGGCCGACCCGGCGGCGGACCCGGCGGCGTATCCGAAGCGCCAGCGGGCGGTGGTCGAATTCCTGCGCAGCCACCAGGGACCGCTCCCGCTGGCCCGCGTGGTCGCCGAGACGGGCGTCCCGCACGACGTGACGCGGCGTCTGCAGGCCAAGGGCGTGCTGCGGATCGAGGCGGCCGAAAGCTACCGCGATCCGTTCGCCGGCTACCGGGCGCGGGAGACCGAAACGCTGGTGCTCACGGCTGCCCAGCGCGCGGCCGTGGACCGGATCCGGGGCGACCTGGACGCCGGGCGCCCCGGCCAGTACCTGGTGCTGGGCGTCACCGGCAGCGGCAAGACCCAGGTCTACATCGAGCTGATCCACGACGCGCTGCGCCGCAGCCGCACCGCGCTCATGCTGGTGCCGGAGATCTCGCTCACCCCGGCGCTGACCCAGCGGTTCATGACCCACTTCGGCGGCCGCCTGGCCATCCTGCACAGCATGCTCTCCGACGGCGAGCGCCACGACCAGTGGTTCCGGATCCACCGCGGCGAGGCGGACGTGGTCATCGGCACGCGCTCGGCGCTGTTCGCGCCGCTGGCGGCGCCCGGCGTGATCATCCTGGACGAGGAGCACGACGCCTCCTACAAGCAGGACGAGTCGCCCCGCTACCACGCCCGCGAGGCGGCCCGGGCGTGGGCGCGGCAGTGCGGCGCGGCGCTGGTGCTGGGCTCGGCCACGCCGTCGCTGGAAAGCTACCACGCCGCCACCGAGGCCGGGACCATGACCCTGCTCGAGCTGCCCGAGCGAATCCTGAACCGGCCGCTCCCCGAGGTCGCCATTGTGGACATGGTCCGCGAGTTCGAGCGCTTCGGCCGCAACGTCATCCTGGCGGGCGAGATCTACAAGGCCATCGCCGACCGGATGCATCGGGGCGAGCAGGTCATGGTGCTGCTCAACCGCCGGGGGTTCGCGCCGGTGGTCACCTGCCGCAAGTGCGGCGAGACCGTGCTGTGCGCCCACTGCGACATCGCCATGACCTTCCACCAGGCGGAGCGGCAGCTCATGTGCCACTACTGCGGCTTCATCCGGCCGGTGCCCGACGCCTGCCCGGCGTGCGGGAGCGGCCACATGTTCCTGCTGGGCCTGGGCACCGAGAAACTGGTGGAAGTGTTCCGCGAGCGGTTCCCGGGGCGGCGGGTGGTCCGCTTCGACCGGGACACCACCCGCCAGAAGGGGAGCATGAAGGAGATCCTCGACCGGTTCGAGCGGCGCGAGATCGACCTGCTGGTGGGCACGCAGATGATCGCCAAGGGACACGATTTTCCGGCGGTGACGCTGGTGGTGGTGCTCTCCACCGACACCAGTCTGCGCATCCCCGACTTCCGCTCCGCCGAGCGGACCTTCCAGCTGCTCACCCAGGTGGCCGGCCGCAGCGGCCGCGGCGACACGCCGGGCCGGGTGTACATCCAGACCTACTACCCGAACCACTACGCCGTCCGGCTGGCACGGCAACAGGACTACCCGGCGTTCTACCGCCAGGAGATGGAGTTCCGGCGCCGGCTCCACTTCCCGCCCGTAACGCGCCTGGTGTTCCTCGCGGTGAAGGACAAGCGGCGGGAGAAAGCCGAGGCGATCGCCCGGGGCGCGGGCGAGCACCTGCGGGCGGCCATCGCCGAGCGGGGGCTGGCGGCGGCGCTGCGGGTGCAGGGGCCCGTGCCGGCGCTGCTGGAGAAAATCAAGGACGACTACCGCTGGAGTTTGCTGGTGCGGTGCCTGGCGACGGACGGTCTGCCCGAGGTGCTCCTCGATTTCCGCCGCCGCTGCCTCGACGCCCGTCTCCCCTTCGCCCAGATCGCCGTGGACATCGATCCGCTGGACCTGCTCTGATCGGCTGGCCGCGGCAGGCGGCGGCGGACCCCGTCACGGATTCAGGAGGTGACTTCATGAACCAGCCCGAAGAGATGACCCGGCGGCCGGCGCCCGACGCACACCAGACGCCGGCGTGGGCGCGGATCTCCTATCGGGAAGATCCGGACTATTCGCAGCCCCTGTTGGAAATCCCGCCGGCGGACCGGGACCGGATGTTCCGGCGGTTGCGCTTCCTCTATGGCGAGGCGGCGGCCCGACAAGCCATGCCCGAGCTGGAACGGATTTTGCGGGTGCACTACGCCCACAAGCCCGCCGCCCTCGTCGAGGCGGAGCAGACCATCGATCCACGCGAGCGGTTCACGGAGAAAGACCTGGCGCTCATCACCTACGGCGACATGGTGGGCGGGGCGGCGGGCGCCTCCCCCATGGCCATCCTGCACGAGTTCATCACCGCCCTGAATCGGGGCGCGGTCAACACGATTCATCTGCTCCCCTTCTTTCCCTACTCCTCGGACCGGGGTTTCGCGGTGGTGGACTTCTCCCGCGTCGATCCGAAACTGGGCACGTGGGACGACGTCCGGAGCCTGGGCCTGGATTACGCCCTGATGTTCGACGGGGTGCTCAACCACTGTTCGTCCCGCAGTCGGATGTTCCGGAACTTCCTGAACGGCAATCCGTTCTATCAGGATTTCTTTATCGCCTACGACTCTCCGGAGGAGTTGACGGCGGACCAGCGCCAAAAGATCTTCCGGCCACGGACCTCCGACATCCTGACCCGGTTTGACACCTACCGCGGTCCCAAATACGTCTGGACCACCTTTTCCGAAGACCAGATCGACCTCAATTTCAGAAATCCCGCCGTGCTCTTGCGCGTCCTCGACGGCCTGTTGCACTATGTTCGCAACGGGGCCGACATCCTCCGGCTCGACGCCGTCACCTACATCTGGGCGGAACCGGGTACGGAGTGCGTGCATCTGCCGGAAACCCACGAGATCGTCAAGTTGCTGCGGGACGCGCTGGGCGTGGTGGCCCCCGGAGTCGCCCTGCTCACGGAAACGAACGTGCCCCACCGGGACAACATCTCCTATTTCGGCAACGGACAGGACGAGGCGCACATGGTGTACAACTTCGCCCTGCCGCCGATGGTCCTCCACGCCTTCTACCGGGAGGACGCGACCGCCCTGTCCCGTTGGGCGCACGAAGTGCGCAATCCGTCGGATACCGCCACCTTTTTCAACATCCTGGACACCCACGACGGCGTCGGGCTCATGGGCGTGAAGGAAATCCTCCCGCCGGAGGAGATCGCCCACATCATCCGCCGGGCCGGTGAAAACGGGGCGTACGTCTCCTACAAGATGACCGCGGAAAAAACCGAGGAACCGTACGAAATCAACACGACGTGGTGGAGCGCCCTGAACGGCGACCGGAATCGGGAGCGCATGGACCTGCAGGTCCGCCGCTACCTCGCGTCGCGGAGCATCGCCCTTGTCCTCCAGGGCGTGCCCGGCATTTACGTTCACGGAGCCGTTGGCAGCGCCAATGACCACGAGCTGGTCCGCCGGACGGGGGTCAAGCGGGACGTGAACCGGGCCGTGATCGACATGCGGCAGATCGGCGGGTGCCTGATGCAGCCGGAATCGAAGCAGGCGCTGCTGGCGCGGCATTGGCCGGCGCTGAACCTGACCCGAACCCGGGAGCGGGCGTTCCATCCGCAGGGAGCGCAACGGGTGCTGTCGGTGTCACCCCGGGTGTTCGCGGTCCTGCGGACGTCCCCCGAAGGGGATCGGCAGGTTCTGGCCATGACCCACGTGGCCAACCGGGCGGGAGTGGTGACGGTGCCCCTGTCCCAGACGGGGATCGACGCGTCCCGCTGGCGCGACCTGATCAGCGGCCGGACGTTCGACGCGACGGCCGGGGAATTGCGGATCGCCCTGCAACCTTACGAGGTGATCTGGCTGTCGCCCGCGAATGCCTCGGTGGACTGACGCCTCCGGGACGCCGGCCGCGGTTCCCGCCCGGCGGACGGGAAATGCCCGCCATTCTGAATCCCGGCTCCCTCCGCGCACTTCTAACAAAATGAAGAGTGTATGAAACTTTGCTGATCCGCTCCCGCCCGGGGGCGGATCGACCAACCCCACCGAGGAAACCGGACCGCCGGTTTCCTTATCTTGGTATCATGACAGCACCGTCGCCGGGCACCCGGCCCGGCGGCGCACTTTCGGCGGCGGAGGGTGACCGGCAATATTGACAGGGAAACGGTCGAAGTTGTCCGTCTGAACGATGGTGCGCCTGATGAACGACTGACCGAGGAGGAACAGGTATGCGTCTGACAATCTGTCTGCTGGTGACGGTTCTGGGATTGGCCGGCGGTTGGGCGGCGGGCGCGCCGTCCGCCGGGGATGAAACGCGGGCGGAGCCGTACGCCGACGCCAAGGCGGTGCTGGAACCGTTCGCCGGAGCGCTCGAGACGTTTGTGGCCCGGATGGAAGAAGCGGCCACCGCGGCAGCAGTGGCGGCGGCGGTGAACGCCCTGGCCGACGAGATGGCGCGGCTGATCCCGGAGCTGAACGCGATCCGCGCCAAGTACCCGGAACTGGCCGACGAACGGACCCATCCCGAGGAGTTGAAGCCGCTGCTGGCCCGGATCGACAAGGATTTCCAGAGTCTGATGAAGGCCTACCACAAGGTGGGCGAATACCGTGAGGATCCGGCGGTGCAGGCGGCGGACGCGCGCTACCGCGAGGTCATGTCCGGTCTGAAATAGACGACCGGACCGCGGCCACCAGGCGGTCGGCGCCGGCGCGGAGCAAGCTGGCCGCCGCCCGCAGGCAGTCGAGCAGCCGCCGGAGGCCGCGGTCCCACTGCACCACCGTCACCGCGCCGCCGGCGCCGCGCCGCTCCACCGCCACCACTCGCCCCAGCACCTCCCGGGCCGGGACGGGGGGGTCCAGGGCGGCGGCGGCGTCACCCTTCGTGCGAAAGACACAGCCGCCGTCGGGCGCCTGCCGCCGGAACAGCACCCGGTGCAGGCGGAGCCGGCCGGCGTTGTTCAGGGTGAGGACCATGTCGCCGAAGCGCGCCGGGGCGTCCGCCGTCCGCACGAGGTGGACCACGGCGCCGTCGGGCAGCGCCGGGCGCATGCTGCGGCCGGTGACCCGCACCCGCACCAGGAAGCCGCGGCTCAGCAGTTCCGCCAGCATGACGCCGGCGCGGGGCGAGTCCAGGGCCAGGATGTCCGGCGTCTCGCCGGTCAGGATTTCGCCGGTGTGCTCCAGCTTGATGGGCGGACGGGGATCGAACTCTCCGTCGTCGGACACCTTGATCACGCGCAGCGGTTCCACCTTGGGATCGGGCGGTTTCAGATCGGATGGGTCATCCATGCGCGGTCCCCCTGTCTGGCAAATGGGAGAGTCATCGGACGGCGGCGGCGATTGTATCGGCCACCGTCGGGTCCGGCCGGAACGCCAGCTCCCGGCCGGGGGTCTCGCGGGCCACCGCGCCGACGAAGTCCAGCAGGTCCGGCAGCACCTCCGCATGATACCACGGGATGGAGGTCACGGGGAGCAGGCGCTCCATCGCCTCACGGGGCGACAGGGGCGCCACCCGGTTGGCGTCGGCGTGTTGCAGGAACAGCAGGCCGCCGAGGGGCGCGCCGGCGTTGCGGGCGATGTCGGCCTCGCCGGCCCACGGCGTGCCGAAGGCCCACAGGCGTCCGTCGATGCGCCGCACCACCATCCGGTCGTCGCTGAGGAGCGCGAAGCCGCCGTTGGCTAAAAGCTGCCGGGCCAGCGTGGTCTTGCCGGCGCCGGACCGGCCGGGGAAGATGTACGCCTTGCCGTCGAGGACCGCCCCGGCGGCGTGGACGATGCACCCCTCGCGCCGCGCCAGCGCGTACATCATAAGCAATTGGTCCAGCGGGTAGCGCAGGGGATTGATCAGCGCCGGCCGGCCGCGGTGCAGCGTGCGCAGGCCGGGGCCGCAGCGCACCGTGGCCGAGGCGAGGGAACGGTCCAGCCACGTGTCCCAAAGCGGCGGGGGTCCGCTTGGCGCGGGCGGCAGCCAGAAACGGAATCCGGCGTCCTCGCGGGCCATGGACCATGCGCCAGGGTTGTTCAGGAAGACCGCCGCGGGCTCCGGGGTAACGAACGGGTGGTCATCGAAAGCCAGGCGGATGACGATGTCGAACACCGCCGGGCCGCGGGCGACGCGACCCTCGAAACCGTCGTAGCGATTCGGTGAGGAGGTGACGCCGGAAGGCGCGGGCAGGGACTCCGGCGCCACCAGCGGCAGCGGCGATCGGAGGCGGAGGTTGACGTGTCCGATGGAGAGGGTCCGAATGGGCATGGCATTACCGATGAGGGCCGTGGGTGAGCTCTAGCCAAAACCTGCCGTCAGCCCGCGGACAGGACCGCGCCGAAACTAGGAACCCGGAGTCGCCTTACAAATTCCGTTCAGACAGAGATTTGTGCCTGCGCCGTTATCGGATGTGTTCCGCTTGCAGCCGATCGCCAGGACTTCCTCGGCCAGCAGCTCGATCACACGGAGCCGGGGCTTGTCGTATGCCTGTTTGTCGGTCTGATGAGTGTCTTTGTTCACGGATCAGTCTCCTATCCGGGTCTGGTATCGATGCAGTCGCTCGGCGCGCAGCCGGCCCAACTGGCACACATAATCAGCGGGGGTGGTCTCTGCGCCAGTCTCCAGCTCGAAAAACGCCGGGCAGCTTCCGCACACAAGGCGTGCCTCGCAGCGGCTGCACGGGAAACTGTTCCCGGCCATCTTATCATGCAGCCGAGGGATGATATCACGCCAAATTTGCTTGAACTCTGCGCGGAGCAGGTCCGCCGCCGGCCGGGCCACCATGAGGCAGGGCCGCAGGGTGCCGTCGGCGTCCACGTGGAAGCCCGTGACCCCGGCGCCGCAGGTGTAGAGGCGCCGGTCCTCGGGCAACGTCTCGTACTTGTCCTGAAACTCCGCCCACTGGCGGCGCCGCACCGGATCGGCCAGCTCCAGCTCCACGGCGGTCTCCGGATCCACGCGGTGGTTCAGAGGTTCGCGGCCGCCGTCGAGACGGGGATTGATGGCGCTGTCCAGGCGGAACGGCACCTCCAGCTCCCGGGCGTAGGCCTCCAGGGCGCCGAGCTCCGCCGCGTTTTCGCGCATCAGGATGGTTTTAAGGGCCAGCTGCACGCCGGCGGCGCGCAGGCGCTCCACGCCGCGGCGGGCGCGCGCCCAGGCGGTGGCCGAGCCGGTGATCCGCTCGGTGGTGGCGGCGGTGGCGCCGTAGAGCGACACCTCCACCAGCCGCGGCGGCAGCTCCCGGAACAGCCGCACCAACCGCCGGGACAGCCGGGTGCCGTTGGTGAACACGGTGACCAGCATCCCCAGCCCCTTGGCGTGACGGTAGATGAGGTCAAAATCCCTGCGCAGGAGCGGCTCGCCGCCGGTCAGGAGCAGATCCAGGCAACCCGCGGCGGCCACCTGGTTCAGGATGTCCAGCCACCGGGCGGTGGCGAGCTCGTTGCTCGCGCGGCGGCGCCGCTCGGCGCCGCCCAGGTAGCAGTGCACGCAGCGCAGGTTGCACCGGGCCGTCAGCTCCAGGCTGCCCGACAGCGGCACCCGCGCCGCCCGGGCGGCGGCGCCGAAGCGCTGCAGGTACTCCTGGTTGGACGGACAGACCGGCATCATGAACTCTCCACACTTATGTTCGCGCGATGAGCCCGGCGGCAATCAGCTCGGAGACGAACTCGCCCAGATCCCGTTCCGCCTCATCGCGGGTCACGGCGAACCGCTCCAGCAACTCGTCGCGGATCCGGCCCAGCGGCCGCTCGCCGTCGAGGCGCTCCCAGATGAACCCGGCCACCCCTTCGAGGGCGAAGATCCGCTGCAGGTCGGCCAGGCGCCCGCTCACGGGCACCACCAGGGTTTCGCCGGCGATGGCGCGGCTCACGAGCTCCTCCTTCTTATTATAGACGGCGGCCCAGTCCGGCGACGGGGCGGGGTTCGGTCCGTTCACCGCTCACCTCTTGAGCTGCAGGGCGGGGTCGCCCAGCAGGATGTAGAGGTCACGGTGGTAGGCGGCCCTGGAGTCGGCGGGCGCCCAGGCGCCCAGGGCGGCGCGGATGGCGTCGCCCAGCGTGGCATGGCCGTGGCCGAGTTCTATGGCCACCATGGCGTTGAGTTCGGCGGCAGCGGCGTTGTCCGACAATCCGGCGGGAGCATAGACGGCGATGGCGCCGCCGTCGGGCCGGGCCAGCAGCGCCTCGCCCAGGCCCGGGTAGCCGGGAATGGTGCATTCGCCCGCAGCGCAGGTGAAGGCCAGCACCAGCGGCAGCCGGGCGCCGTTGGTGAGCTGAGCAATGTCGTTGAGGCGAAGCAGGCCTTCGGCGGCCAGGCGGTCCACACCGCCGTGGCCGAGGTAGTTGACCAGGCCGGCGCCCGCGGCGATGCCGTCCACGAGGGCGGCGCGGGCATCGGCCCGCGTCTGCTCGGAGAGGAAGATGCGCTCCACGGCCAGATCGAGTGGGAGCACTGCGGCGATGTCCTCGCTGTCGGCGGGGAAGTCGCCGCCGGCGTCGGGGTCGTCGGCGGCGAGCAGGGCGCGGCGGCTCCAGTCGCCGGCGGGCTGCGCCTCGTAGGCGATGATCTTGTCCACCATCGCCTGCAGTTCGGCGGCGGTGGCCGCCGGCAGGCGGCCGATGGCCAGGTCGGGCACGTTGTCGTCGCCGGCGACGCAGCCGTAGCGCATGTCGGCGGCGGCCAGGCCGTGGGGTGTGCCGACGTAGAGGGCCGGCAGCAAGTTGTCGCCGTAGCCCTGGTGGTCGCGGTAATCGAAGGTGCCGCGGCCGGCCAGGACGACGAAGCGGGGAGGCACGGCCCAGGCGGTGGCGGCGTAGCTCAGGAAATTGCGGACGGCGTGGGGGGAGGGGCGGCCGTGGTTGAACTCGTCGTAAATGTTTTCGATGTCCACGACCAGGGTGCGATACCCCTGCTTGGCACGGTAAGCGGCGAGCTGTCTGGCCGGCGTGCCGAGCTGCCGCGGGGCGATGACGAGATAGTCGGCGGCGTTGGCGGCGTTGCGGAGGCTCGAGGGACGGTCGGCGGTGGCCTTGGCCAGCGGGGTGGCGGCGCTCCAGGCCACGGCGAAGTAGTCGCGGCCGCGCTCGGGGCGGAAGGACACGCGCCAGGAGCCGGCGGCGAAGTCGACAGTCGCCGGCTGGAGCCGCGGGGCGGCCGGGTCGGTGACGTCGAGGACGGCCAGGTCGTCCCGGTCGAAGCCGGCCACGGTGACCACTTCCTGGGAGAGTCCCCGCAGGCGGAGGCGGTTGGCCACGGCGCGGCAGTAGCGCTGGTACTCCACGGTGAAGCCGTCGAGATAGACGAGCGAAAAGGCGACGTCGTCGCCACGGCGGGCGGTGAGCTCCACCTGGTTGTCGCCGTCGCGCAGGAGCGCCGGGTCGAGGGTGAAGCGCAGCGCGCGGGCGGTGCGGCCGCTCCAGGAGCCGTCTCCCAGGGGCACGCCGTTGAGGCGGACGGCGACCTGGTGCTCGTCGTCGGCGCCGGTGTCGGTGCCGCCGTGGAGGCGTACGGTGAGGGCGGCGGCGCCGGTGCCGGCGACGCCCGGCGTGGCCACGGCGAAGGTCTTGGTCTCAAGCGCCGGGTCCCCGGCGTACAGGTAATCCCAGAACCAGTAGTCGGACTCGGGGTTGCGGGTCACCGCCGGCGCGGGCAGGCGGTCGCGCTCCGCGTCCAGCGTCTCGGCGAACGTCTGGCCGTCGACGGGCGCGACGGGCGCGGCGTCGTCGGGGCCCAGGATAGGCGTGAGCTTGCCCGGGGCGAAGCGGTAGACGTCGGCGTCGGCGTAGAGGGTGGTCCGGGCGTCGCCGAAGAAGTAGAAGCCCTGGCCGTCGGGGAACGGCCGGGTGGCGACGGGGACACCGCCGGCGGTGAGCGTCAGGCGGTCCGCCCGAAGCGCCTGGCGGGGCAACCCGGCGGTGATGGCGCCGAGATCCACGGCGTACAGGTCCGCCGCCGGCACCGCCAGCTTGAAGGCGGGCGCGGCCGCGGCCTTGAAGGCGTCGGCGTCGTCCGGCGCGGCGTCGCTCTCCGGCCGGGCGGCCGGGACGGGCTGGCCGGGGTGGGCGGCGCGGCTGAAGCGCACCGGGGCCGTCGCACGGTCGCGGGGCAGCGGCCCGGCCCAGTCCACGGCGAACGGGCCGTAGGCGCGCACGGTGCCGTCGGCCTCGACTTCCTCCACCAGGTAATGCTCGGTCGCGGCCCGGTCGGCCTCGGGATCCGGCAGGCGGTAGACGCCGCCCTGGGGGTGGCCTGGCAGGGCCGGGAGCAGCGCCTCGGTGAGGCGCCGCCACTGCCCATCGGCCGCGTCCCAGCGGGAGACGTAGAAGCCCACGGTGCCCTGCTCTGACGCGGTGGACCAGCGCAGCACCGGCTCGCCGCCAGCCCACAGGCCGTCGAAGTCGGCCAGCAGCACCCGGGTGGGCACGGGCGTACCCGTGGTCACCGCCAGCTCGCACAGGGGGCCGAAAGTGAACGTAGCGCGCGTCTGGGTGGTGTTCCCCGTCTCGTCCACGTAGATCGCTGTGGTGCCGTTGGCAGCGGGTGTACCGGTGACGGCCAGCCGGCCCGTTGCGGTGGGGGTGACGTCCACCTCATAGTCGAGCGAAGCGGTGGTGCCGGCGGCCACGGTGCCGGGGTTCCAGGTCACCGCGCCGGAGCCGCCCACGGCGGGTTCGGCGGTGACGCTCCCCTGGGTCACCGTGTCGTTGCCGGCGTACACGACGGCTCCGCCCGGGACGTAGGCAGTGACGGTGTTCGACGCGCTGAAGGTGATGGCGTGGGGGGTGGGATTGGTCACATCCACGCGGATGCGCAGGTGCGTGAGCTGGTCCACCTGGGGCGGATTCTGGCCCGAGACGAACTTGACCACCTGGCCCACGTACGGTTTCTCCGGCGCGCCGCCGGCGTCGGTGGGGAAGTACAGGCGGAAGGAGCCCGATTGGGGTTGGGCTGTGGGCGGCGGCGCAGCGGCGCCGTAGTCGCCCAGGTAGTGAGTGACCAGGTTTCCTGACAATCCGCCGGGGATATCGATGGTCAGACTCTCGGGCCAGATGCCGTAGTCATCAGCAGCGAAATCGGTGGTCCAGCCGGAAAAGACGTTGTTCTGCCAGGCATTGTTGCCCGAGACGGTGGGAAAAGACTGGCTGTAAGCACCGGTGCGGCTGGAAAGAGTGTATGTTCCGGTGGAGTCGGAATCGAACTCGTTCATGTCGGCGTCGCAACCGCAATCCACGTATGGGTAAACGTCGAAACTCTTTGTGGTTTGAGGCGAAAACAAACCGAAGTTCACGTACGACTCTGCGTAGACGTTAAGCTCCACGGGCAGGGTGGCCTGACCCCAGATCTCGATATCGTCAATGTTCCAACCGCTGTATCTCCAGCCACTATCTGTCGCCCCCATGGTCCAGCGGATGTAGACCGTGGAGCGTCCGTCAGCCCAGGAGGATATGTCATATGTGTACTGAGTCCATCCGGAATCAGTGATTGTTGAGGTGCCATTTTGCCAGACGGTGCTCCAATTGGTCCCGTCGGTGGAGATGCGCACGTAGGCACGGTCGTAGGCAGAACCTTCGACATTCAGCCAACGCCGAAATCGCAACTCGGTTTCGGTCAGGTCGCTGCAGTCGATCGCCAGGGTTGTCAGGTGATACTCGGGGATGCTGTTGGCATAATTGCCCGACAAGTTATAGCCGTACACATAGCTGCCGGTATAGCCGCTCGTTGGATCAGGATTGCCGTAATTATCTCCTCCTATCGTTCCACCGCCACCGGTGGGCGTCCCCCACGCCCATTGTCCTTGCGTGCTCCAGCCGGGATTGGTTGAAAGATTCCAGGAATAGGCCAGAGATAAAGGATATGTGGTTGTATCAACGGCATTGACGCCAAAAACATTGCAATCGTTGCCGGAAGTTATCGCGCTGGAAGTGTCCACCCGCAACTCCCAGTGTCCGGCAGTGGGATTATTGAACGTCCAGCCGTACCATGCGTTATCGTAAGTGGGATCATTACCCACCGTCCACGTTCTCTGTTGTGTGCCGCTGGGATCGTAGACCTGGTAGCGGGTGGATGTGTTGTAGGGGCCAGAGGCAAAATCAATGGTGGTGCCTGTATCAGCGTCGAAAATGTAGACACCCATCTGGCCGAGGCCCGCCGGCACTTCAATCCAGAAGGAGTAATACGTGTTCAGGCCGCCACTCGCGCTGATGTAATCGCCGTTGGCGACGGGTGAGCCGGAACCGTAATGAGTGGACCAACTGGGCGACTGGTGGCCACCCGCTGGAAGAATTGCGGTGAATGCGAATAACAAACCAAGTAACAGAACTGTTCGTTGAGTGGCGTTCCGCCGGATCCTGGATGATCCAGATAGTATGGGGCGCATGGACCCTCCTCCTGATTTGTTGTCGTTCACAGCCTGTTATCAATAACCGTCAGTTGTGGATATTGAATTATAGTGTGTTGTTTATTTTGCTGGCTTGTTTCACAAACTCAACATTTATAAAGCATTCAAAGAAATCAATAGTGGCATGTAAACAAAATTGAATGGTGATGTCAACCATTTTTCCGATTCGGCCTGGAGTGCGGCGGCACGACGCCGCTCTGGATTTGCGCGGAGCGCAGGGCAAAAACGTGGAGTGCGGAGAGGCGAAAAGCAACATCTCGCCGCCCGCTCCGCGGGAAACCAAAGCGCAGACGTGTCTGCGCACTCCAAACCGGAATCCAGAGCGCCGGCGTATCGTCGCGCGCCCCCTACTTGGCGAGCCGCAGGGCCGGGTCGCCCAGGAGAATGTAGAGGTCGCGGTGGTAGGCGGCCGTTGGATCCGCCGGCGCCCAGGCGGCCAGGGCGGCGCGGAGCGCTTCGCCCAGCGTGGCGTGGCCGCGACCGAGCTCGGCGGCCAGCGCGGCGTTGAGCTCCACGGCGGCGGCGTTGTCCGACAAACCCGCCGGGGCGTAGACGGCGATGGCGCCGCCGGCGGGCCGGGTCAGCAGCGCCTCGCCCAGTCCCGGGTAACCGGGGATGGTGCACTCGCCCGCAGCGCAGGTGAAGGCCAGCACCAGCGGCAGCCGGTCGCCGTTGGCCAGCAGCGGGATGTCCTCGAGGCGGAGTACGCCCTCGGCGGCCAGGCGGTCCACGCCGCCATGGCCGAGGTAGTTGACCAGGCCGGCGCCGGTGGCGATACCGCCGACGAGGGCGTCCCGGGCTTCGACCGCGGTCTGCTCGGCGAGCGAGATCCGCCGGAGCCGCAGCCACGGCGGCAGCTCCGCGGCGACCGTCTCGGAGTCGGCGGGGAAGTCGCCGGCGGGGTCCGGGTTGTCGGCGACGACCAGCGCCCGCCGGGACCAGGCGCCGTCGGGCTGCGCCTCGTAGGCGACGATCTTGTCCACCATGGCCTGGAGCTCGGCGGCGGTGGCCGCCGGCAGGCGGCCGATAGCCAGGTCGGGGACGTTGTCGTCGCCGGCGACGCAGGCGAAGCGGTTGTCGGCGGCGGACAGGCCGTGGGAGGTGCCCAGGTACAGGGGCGGCAGCAGGTTGTCGCCGAAGCCGCCGAGGTCGCGGTAGTCGTAGGTCCCGCGGCCGGCCAGGACGACGAAACGAGGCGGCACGCGCCAGTTGGCGGCGGCGTAAGCCAGGAAGTCGCGGATGGCGTGGGGCGAGGAGCGGCCGTGGTTGAACTCGTCGTAGATGTCGTCGATGTCGACCACGACGGTGCGGTGCCCCTGGGCGGCGCGGTAGGCGGCGAGCTGGCCGGCTGGGGCGCTCAAGGCGCGCGGGGCGATGACCACGTAATCGGCTCCGGGATCGGTTTCGCGGAGGCGGGACGGCCAGTCGGGAGACGCGGCGGTCACCGCGGCGGCGGTACCGACCGAGGCCGCGAAGTAGTCGTGGCGGGGCTGGCAGCGGAAGAACGCGCGCCAGTTTCGGCCGGCGCGCTCCACAGTGGCCGGCTGCAGCACCGGGGCGTCCGGATCGGTGATGTCGAGCACGACGATGTCGTCACGGGTGAAACCGTCCACGGCGACCACGTGCGAGGCCATGCCGCCCGGCGCCAGCCGCAGGCGATCGTTGTCGGCGCGGGCCTGGCGGACGTAATCCACCGCGAACCCGTCGACGTAGACGAGCGAATACGGGATCCCCTCGTTCAGATGGGCGGTGAGCTCCACGGTGTTGGCGCCGTCGCGCAAGATCGCCGGGTCGACGGTGAAGCGCAGCGATTGGGCGGTCAGGCCGTCCCAGCGGGCGGTGCCGATGAGCGCCCCGTTGAGGCGCACGGTCACCTGGTGGTCCGGCCCGGCGGCGGTTTCGGTGCCGCCGTGGAGGCGCACCGCCAGCGCGGCGTCGCCAGTGCCGGCGGGCGCGGGCGTGGGCACCGTGAACGTCTTGGCGCCCAGCGTCGGGTGATCGGCGAACAGGTAATCCCAGAACCAGTAGTCCGATTCGGGATTGCGGGTGACCGCGGGCGCGGGCAGGTGATCCTCCTCCGCGTCCTGCGTCGTGGCGAAGGTCAGCCCCGGCGCCACCGCGGCGGGCGGCGCGCCGTCCGCCCGGGTCATGAGCCGGCCGCGGCCGACGGCGACGCGGTACACGTTGGCGTCGGCGTAGGGGCTGTCCAGCCGCCGGCCATAGAGGACGATGGCGCCCGGCACCAGGTCGGTAAGATAAGTGACCAGCCGGCCGCCGCTGGTGATCTCCAGCCGTCCGCGATGCGCCAGCGCTTCCACCGCCGCCCGCGGCAGCGCCAGCGCCTCGGCCAGCGCGTCGAAGGACACGGCGTGCAGCCCGTCGGCGCGCACCGCCACCTTCGCCGCCTCCGGCCGCGGCCCGCCAGTCGAGGCCTTGTCTGCAATGGAGGATCTGAGTTGGCGCGAATCCTCATTCAGTGTGGCGGAATCCCGCCGCTGCCGCGGGTGCGGCGTGCGGGTGCCGGACGCGTCGATGGACGAGGCGGCCACGTCGTCGGTGTTCGACGCGGGTTCCGGTATTGTCACCGTGAACGGTCCGTAATCCAGCGTCCGGCCGTGAACGTCCAGCTCCTCGATCCGGTACTGGTAGGTCTGGCCGGGGACGGCGTCCCGGTCCGGGAGGCGGTAGACGCCGCCCTGGGGGTGGCCCGGCAGGGCCGGGAGCGGCGCCTCGGTGAGGCGCCGCCACTGCCCGTCGGCCTCGTCCCAGCGGGAGACATGGAAGCCCACAGTCCCCTGCTCCGCCGCGGTGGACCAGCGCAGCACCGGCTGGCCGCCGGCCCACTCGCTGCCGAAATCGGAAATGAGCGCCCGGGTGGGGAGATCGGTCCCCGTGGTCACCGCCAGCTCGCACAGGGGGCCGAAGGTGAACGTGGCCCGCCCCTGGGTGGTGTTCCCCGTCTCGTCCACGTATGTGGCGGTGGTGCCGTTGCCGTCGGCGCTGCCCCAGAGCTCGATGTCGTCGATGTTCCAGCCGCTGTACGTCGCGCTGTCGTTGGTCGGGCCCATGGCCCAGCGGATGTAGACGGTGGACTGGTTGTCCGCCACGGCCGAGATGTCGTAGGTGACCTGGGTCCAGGCGGCGTCGGTGACCGCCGTGTCGGCGGGGTTTTCATAAACCTTCGTCCACGCGGTATTGTCGTTGCTCACCTCGATGACCGCGTGGTCGTTCGCGGAGCCCTCGACGTTGAGCCAGCGCCAGAAGCGGAGTTGCACGTTGGACAATCCGCTGCAGTCGATGGCCTTCGTGGTCAGGTAATCAGCCGACGGCATGGAGTTGGAGTAATCGCCGGACAGGTTGTACCCGTACACGTCGCTCCCGGTGTGGCCGGAATTCGGGTCCGGGTTGCCGGACGCTCCCCCGCCGCCAGTGGGAGTTCCCCACGCCCACTGTCCCCCCGTCGCCCAGACGGGATCGGTGGATAGATCCCACGAGTGATGCAAACTGAAGGCTGGCGCCGTGCCGGTGATGACCAGCCGGCCCGCGGCGGTGGGGGTGACGTCCACATGGTAATAGAGTGACGCCGTGGTGTTGGCGGCCACGACGCCGGGATTCCATTGGAGCCAGCCGTAGGGCCCGGGGGTGGCGGTCGGGTAGGCGATGATGCTCCCCTGGCTCACTGTGGCGGTGCCGGCATACACGACGTCCCCGCCCGGGACGTAGGCGTCCACGGTGTTCGAGGCGCTGAAGGTGATGGCGTGGGGGGTGGGATTGGTCACGTCTACCCGGATGCCCAACCGGGTGGCCTGCCCCACCAGGGGCGGATTCTGGCCCGAGATGAACCGGACCGCCTGCCCCACGTACGGTTTCACCGGCGCCGCGCCCGCGCTCGTGGGCAGGTAGAGGCGCAGGGCGCCCGCCTGGGGCTGGGCCGTGGGCGGCGGCGGCGCCGCGCCGTGGTCGCCCAGGTAGTGGGTGACGAAGTTGGAGGTGTCCCCCGACGGGATCGTGACGGTCAGGGTCTCGGACCAGATGCCGTAGTCGTCAGAGAAAAAATCGGTGGTCCAGGCCGGCACGGCGCCGGACTGCCAGTTGTCGTCGCCGGACACGCCTGTGGCGGACCATTTATACCCGCCGCTCGGGCTGGTCAGCGCGTACGAGGCGCTGGAGTCGGAATCGAACTCGTTGGAGCGGCCGGCACAGCCGCAGTCCACGTAAGGGTAGACGGTGAAAGACTGGCTGTCGTCCCCGCTGCCGGCGAAGCCGTAATTCACAAACGAGTCGGCGTAGACGTTGAGTTCGACCGGGATTTCTTCTCCATGAATTATTTCGATATCATCGATGTTCCAGCCGTAGGAATTTGGATCAGATTGTCCTTCTATATCCGTAGGCCCCATGACCCAGCGAAGGTAAACTGATTGTTGGTCGTCAGCGTATTCGGAAATATCAACCGTGATTTGGGTCCAAGAAGTATCGAAAATATCGAAAAACCATTCCACAATATTAAAAGTGCTGCCGTCGGTTGACACCTGTATCTTGGCATCGTCCCATTCTTCGACTCCTAACCAGCGCCAGAATCGAAGACGGGTGTTCTGCAGCGAGGAACAATCGATTGCGCCTGTTGTCAGGCACATCTCGCCCATGCTGGTTGCATAGAGCCCATCTTCGGTGTTGTCGTAGCCATAGACATTGTTACCGGTATGGCCGCTGCTGGGATCTCCGTTGCCCCCGTCAACCGGGGTGCCGAAGGCCCATTCGTTGTCTGATGTATCCGGATCTTTGGTCCACCCGGAGGGGTTGGTGTCCAGATTCCATGAATGCGCCACGGCACTGGTCAAGGTCCAGCCTTCCGCCTTCACGCCAAACGCATTGCAGTCGTCGCCATTTAACCCAGCCGTGTCCACGCGCAATTCCCAATGACCGGCCATTGGATTCTGAATAACTCCCCATGAATTGAACCAGATGCCGTCGTATGACGGATTTTCCCCAACATCTAATAAATCACCTGTTTGAGGATCACTGGCCGGATTATAAAGGAGGAAGGAGGTTTTTGTGTTCCAACCGGTGCCGTCCTGAATATCATGGGCGCCACCCGTATCGGGATCAAAAATAGAAATCTCTAGTCTGGTAAGACCTTCCGGCACCTCGATCCAATACGAGTAGTATGAGCCCAGTCCGCCGTTTGTAATGGAAGCACTGATGTAATCGCCCTTGGCCGTGGAGACGATGGAGTGGAATTTGGTGGACAACTTGGTCACCGGATGTCCGCCGGCCGATAGGAGGGGAGTCAGCGCGAAAAGTGCCAACAGGAGGAAAACAGCCCGAATCCCATGGATCCGTCGATTGGAGATGTTTATGAATGGTGTGTGGGTCATTTGCTCACCGCCCTGAAGGGTATGGCTAAAGCCCTGAGAGACAAAATCCCTTATTAGTATAGCAAATCGAACATTGTGCATATCAGAAAATATGTTTTGGCCGGGAATGAGTCGGTTGTTCGGAGGGATCCGGTCCGGACGATGCGTCCGTCGACGCGGTCGGGACTTCGGCGGCATTAGGTTTGGAGTGCGGCGGCACGACGCCGCTCTGGATGTGCGCGGAGCGCGGGGCAAGATCGCGGAGTGCGAGCCGTAGCACACCGAAAGATCCCGGCGCCCGCGTCCCGCGGGAATCCAAAGCGCAGACATGTCTGCGCACTCCAAACCGGAATCCAGAGCACAGACGTGTGTGCGCACTCCAAACCGGAATCCAGAGCACAGACGTGTGTGCGCACTCCAAACCAGCGGTGCGGCACAGCGGTCTGGAGTGCGGCGGCACGACGCCGCTCTGGATGTGCGCGGGACGCGCAAGGCAAGATCGTGGAGTGCAAGCTGTCGTAACCCGGAAGATCTCGGCGCCCGCGTCCCGCGGGAAACCAAAGCGCAGACGTGTCTGCGCACTCCAAACCAGTGGTGCGGCACAGCGGTCTGGAGTGCGGCGGCACGACGCCGCTCTGGATTTGCGCGGGACGCGCGAGGCAAAAACGTGGAGTGCGGTGAGGCGAAAAGCAACATCTCGCCGCCCGCTCCGCGGGAAACCAAAGCGCAGACATGTCTGCGCACTCCAAACCGGAATCCAGAGCACAGACGTGTGTGCGCACTCCAAACGGGAATCCAAAGCGCAGACGTGTCTACGCACTCCAAAACGAAACCGAGATGTATGTGAGCAGACCAAAGCAAAATTAATCCGCAAATTATTCGGACGATCAGCCGCTCATCCGTTTGTATGAGTGTACCCTCATCCAACCGCAGGAGGCAGATCATGGCTGATTGGCCCCATGCGCCGATGCACCGCCTGATCGAGAAAGGCACTTACATGGTCACTGGCGGAACCTATCTCAAGGCGCACAGACTGGACGAACCCGGCAAGCTGGACATGGTTCAGGACTATCTGTTCGAACTGGCCGAGCATTACGGATGGCTCCTGCAGGCCTGGTCGATCCTCATCAATCACTATCATCTCGTGGCGGTGTCCCCGAAAGATCCCGCCAATCTCAAGAACTTCCTGTCGCGCTTTCACATGCAAACAGCCAAGGCGATCAACGCGGCGGACGGTTGTCCGGGCCGACGGGTCTGGTATCAATATTTCGAGACGCTGATCACGTATAGGGAGTCCTACCTGGCCCGCCTGCGTTACGTGCACGAAAACCCGGTCCACCACGGCGTGGTGACCCGGGCGACGGAGTATCCCTGGTGCTCGGCGGCATGGTTCGAACGAAAGGCCAACCGGGCTTTCTACAAAACCGTGAGCCGGATGAAGATCGATCAATTGTCGATTTATGACGAATATTGATTGGAGAATGCGGCTTCTGTTTTCCGGACCGACCGCATTGGTTGTCTGGGGTGCGGCGGCACGAGGTCTGGAGTGCGGCGGCACGACGCCGCTCTGGATGTGCGCGGAGCGCGGGGCAAGATCGCGGAGTGCGAGCCGTAGCACACCGAAAGATCCCGGCGCCCGCGTCCCGCGGGAATCCAAAGCGCAGACATGTCTGCGCACTCCAAACCGGAATCCAGAGCACAGACGTGTGTGCGCACTCCAAACCGGAATCCGGAGCACAGACGTGTGTGCGCACTCCAAACCAGTGGTGCGGCACAGCGGTCTGGAGTGCGGCGGCACGACGCCGCTCTGGATTTGCGCGGAGCGCGAGGCAAAAACGTGGAGTGCGGTGAGGTGCGCAGAGTAACATCCCGGCGCCCGCGTCCCGCGGGAATCCAAAGCGCAGACATGTCTGCGCACTCCAAACGGGAAACAACAGCGCAGTCGAGTCTGCGTATTCCAAACTCAAGGAGGGAAGTTCGGCGGCGCTCAGCGGCGCAGCAGCTCCAGGACCAGGGCGGTCATGGCGAGAGCGCCGGTGCGGATGCTCGGCTCCACGGCGGCGGTGAAGCGCCCGGAGTGGAGCGGCGCTGGCGTCGCGCCGGGCGCCCGGTACGGGTCGCTGGAGCCCACGCGGAACATGATGCTGGGAATGGGCGGGTGCTGCAGCCGGTAAGCGCCGAAGTCCTCGCCGATCATCTCGGGCCGCCGGCTGACCACACGGTCGGCGCCGAGCGCCGCCCGGAATGCGGCCGTTGCGCGGCGGCACAGCTCCGGATCGTTGTAGACCGCCGGCGTGAACTCGTCGCGCAGCTTCACCTCCGGCAGCCGGTCCTCGGGCACCCCGGCGGCCAGCGCCACGTGACGGCTGATCCGGTGGACGGAGGCCAGGATCCGGTCCCGCACCGCCGCGTCGTACGAGCGGATGGTGAGCTGCAGCCGCACGGCATCGGGGATGATGTTGGGCGCACTGCCGCCGTGGATGGACCCCACCGTCACCACCACGCCTTCGAGGGGATCCACCTCCCGGCTGTCAATGGTCTGGAGGGCCAGCACGAGCTGCGCGGCGATCACCACGGGGTCGACGGTCAGGTGGGGGGTGGCGCCGTGGCCGCCCACGCCGCGGACGGTGATGTCCACGGTGTCCACGTTGGCGAAGGCGAACCCTTCGGCGATGCCCACGATGCCGGCGTCCAGGTCGGGGGTGACGTGCTGGGCCACGGCGAAATCCGGCCTGGGAAAGCGCGTGAACAGGCCGTCCTCGATCATGCCCCGGGCGCCCGTGCCCACCTCTTCGGCCGGCTGGGCCACCAGGAGCAGCGTGCCGGACCATTGGCCCTTGAGCGCCGCCAGCGCCCGCGCGGCGCCCACGAACACCGCCATGTGCACGTCGTGGCCGCAGGCGTGCATCACCGGCACGGCGCGCCCCTCGGCGTCGCGGCCGGTGGCGGCGCTGGCCCACGGCAGCCCGGTCTCCTCCCGGACGGGCAGGGCGTCCAGGTCGGTGCGGATCATCACCACGGGTCCCGGGCCGTTGCGCAGCACGCCCACCACGCCGTGGCCGCCCACGCCGGTGGTGACGGCGGCGCCCGCGGCGGAGAGCTCCGCGGCGATCCGGGCGGCGGTGTTGACCTCCTGCCGAGACAGTTCCGGCGCCGCGTGGAGCTCGCGGCAGAGCGCCGCCAGCGCGGGGAGTTCCCGCTCCACCGCCGCCGCCGGCCCGTCGGGCCCCCCGGCCGCGATGCCCGCGGCCGCCGCGGCGGAGGCGGCCGCCGCCAGGGCCAGCACCAGCAGGATCCCCGTTCCCAATCGCTTCATGAGGTGCTCCTCGACCGTGAGTGTTCCGTCCCCGGTCCGGATTATACCGCGGCGGCGGGCGCCGGGGTGTTGAAATCGGGGTCCCGTGCCGTTACACTGGTCGGGCCGGGACTGGTTGTCCGGCGCCCGATTCCGACGGACGGAGTGAGGCATGCTGCGACGGGGATGGCAATGGGCCGCTACCGGCGCCGTGATGCTCGCGGCAGCGGTGGCCGTGGGACTGGCCATCGCCGGGGCGCCGGTGCCGCCGGGCGCGGCGGCGACACCGCGGACGGCGGCCGCTGCGGCCGGCCGCGCGTGGGCGCAGCCGCTGGCCCGGCCGGGCCTGCCCAACCTGCACCGCGTATCGCCGGAGCTGTACCGCGGCGCCCAACCCACCGCCGAGGGGATGGCGCAACTGCGGGCGCTGGGCGTGCGCACCGTGGTGAGCCTGCGCTCCAGCCACTCGGACGCCGACAAGCTGGGAGGGACCGGACTCCGGTACGTGGCCATTCCCGTCACCGCCGTCGGGATCGGGGACGACGACGTGGCCCGCTTCCTGCGGGTGGCCGCCGACCCGGCGGCGCAGCCCGTGTTCGTCCACTGCCAGCACGGCGCCGACCGCACCGGGCTGATGGTGGCCATGTACCGGGTGGCGGTCCAGGGCTGGGAGCGCGAGGCGGCCATCGACGAGATGCTGCACGGCGGCTTCCACTTTCACGGCATCTACGAGCCGGTGCTGGCCGGCTACGTCCGCACCGTGGACCTGGCCCGGCTGCGGGAGCTCGCCGGACTGATGCCGGCGGCCGCCGCGGCCGAGCGGTGAGGCGCCGGGCCGGCCGGATCCTGCAGCCGTCCGCCCGTTGGGGCTGAACGAACTGACATCAACCCGGGCCGGGCCCGCCGCCTGCCCCCAAGGAGATACCATGCGCGCACTGATCGCCTTCGCCGCCGTCGCCATTCTGGCCGGCGTGATCCCGGCCGCCGGCGACGCGCCGGACTTCAACACCTACTTCGTCGACGAGACCCTCCGGGTGGACTATTACCACGTGGGCCATGCCACGGAGGAACTCGTCACCCTGGACAAGGTCTACCGGCAGGGGATCTGGGCCGGCAGCCGCAAGCATCTCATCGATCCCTTCAACACGGGCAACTACTACGTCAAGGTGTACGACGCCGCGTCGGGACTGCTGATCTACTCCAAGGGGTTCGACAGCTATTTCGGCGAGTACAAGACCACCGGGCCGGCCGGCGAGGGCGTCCGCCGGACCTACCATGAAACCGCCCTGTTCCCCTGCCCCCGGCAGAAGGTCCGCTTCACCCTCGAGGTGCGGGGGCGGGACCGGACGCTGCGGCCCCTGTTCGCCGCCGAGATCGATCCGGCCGCGGTCTCCGTGGACCGGACGCCGTTGGCCGCCGACGCCATCGTCGTCGAGACGCACACCGGCGGCGACCCCCACGGCTCTGTGGACATCGCCGTGCTGGGCGACGGCTACACTGCCGCCGAGGCGGACAAGTTCCGCGCCGACCTGCGCCGCTTCGTCGACGTGTTCTTCACCCTCGAACCGTACAAGTCGCGCCGCGACTGGTTCAACTTCCGCGGCGTGCTCCGCCCCTCGGCCGATTCGGGCTGCGACGAGCCGAGCCGCGGCGTGTGGCGCCGCAACGCGCTGGGCGCCTCGTTCGACTCGCTGGGGCTGGACCGCTACATGCTCACCGAGGAGAACCGGGCGGTGCGCGATGCGGCCGCCCACGTCCCCTACGACGCCATCCTCATCATGGTGAACCAGACACGCTACGGCGGTGGCGGGATCTACAACTTTTACTGCACCTTCACCAGCGACAACCAGTGGCACGCCTACCTGCTGCTCCACGAGTTCGGGCACTCCTTCGCCGGGCTGGCCGACGAGTACTACACCTCGGCGGTGGCCTACAACGACTTCTACCCCGCCGGTGTCGAGCCCACCGAGCCCAACATCACCGCCCTGCAGGATCCAACCCGCCTGAAGTGGGCTGACTGCGTCACGCCGGGCACGGCCGTTCCCACGTCGTGGGAGAAGGCCGAATACGACGCGCTGGCCGCCGCCGGGCAGAAGGCGCGCGGCGAGCTGGACGCCCGGATCGCCCAGGCCATGCGTGACGGCGCGCCGGCCGACGAGGTGGCGCGCCTGAAGGCCGAGGCGGAGCGCCAGTCCAAGGAGCACTCCGACAAAATGGACGCGTTCCTGGCCGCCAGCGCCTTCGCGGGACAGGTGGGCGCGTTCGAGGGCGCCGGCTACTCCAGCCGGGGCCTCTACCGGCCCATGCTCGATTGCCTGATGTTTTCCAAGGGGAACAAACCGTACTGCAAGGTATGCGAGCGGGCCGTGCTGCGGGTGATGGAACACTACCGCGAGTAGCGCCGCCGGAAGATCGGATCGGCCGCATGGCGGGGATCGCCGCCGCGCTCCGGGCTTGCCCGCCGCCGCCGCTGCTGGTATGCTAGCGGACAGCCGCCGTGTGAAATACTTCGGTGCGGAGGGGGCGCGATGATCACCCGCCTGGAAGCCCTGAATTTTCGGTGTTTCCGGTATCTGAGCCTGCCGCTGGGCCGGTTTCAGCTGCTGTCCGGTCCCACGGGGAGCGGCAAGAGCGCCTGCCTCGACGCCATCCGCTTCATCCACGACCTGATCGCGGAAGATCTCGAGGCGGCCATCCTGCGGCGGGCCGGCGACCTGGGCGACCTGGTTCACGACCGGCAAGCCAGCCGGTTCGAACTGGCCGTGGAGGCGGAGATTCCCCCCGAACTGCGGCAGCAGACCTCGTTCCCGGACTACCCGGTGGTGCGCTACGAGGTGGCGATCGGCGTCGACGAAGCGGGGCGCGGCCCGGCCATCGTTGAAGAAAAAGTGCTCCTCGAGGCGGCGGAGCCGGACACCGGCCAGCGCGACCTGTTCCCCGTGCCGGTGACGGAGCCGGAAACCATCCTGCGCTCCAGCCGCCTGCGTTCCAACCGCACCGTCATGGCCAAGGTCCTCCACGGCAACGACAACTTCTACGCCGAGGTGGACCGGCCCGAAGGCAAGTTCTGGACGCCCTCCTTCAAGCTGGGTCCCCGCCGTTCCGTCCTGGGGCACATGCCGGACGACTCGCCCCGCTTTCCGGTGGGCGCCTGGCTCCGGGACCTGTTGACCCGCGGCTTGGCGCGGGTGGAACTGGACGGGGCCGCCCTGGCCCGCTCGAGTCCCCCCGGACTGGGCCCCCGGCTGCGGGCGGATGGCGCAAACCTGCCGTGGGCCGTGGACGACCTGCGCCGCCGGCAGCCGCAGCGGTTCCAGAACTGGCTGAACCAGCTGCGGACCGTCTGTCCCGAGATCGCCGACGTGGGCGTCGAGGAGCGCCTCGCCGACCGGCACGGCCACCTGACGGTCCGGTACGCGGACGGTCGAACGATGGCCGCGTGGCAGTTGGGCGGCGGCGTGCTCCGCCTCCTGGCGCTCACCCTGCTGGCGCAGGACGTGGACGGCCCGTCCATCGTGCTGCTGGACGGCGGCGTGTGCGGCCTCGCGCCCCGGACGGAGGCGGCCATGGTGCGGCTGCTGGCGGAATGTCCGCTGCCGCAGGTGATCCTCACCAGTTGGTCGCCGGTGACGCTGGCCGCGGTGGACGCGGCGGCGGTGATCGTCTGTGTCCGCGCGCCGGACGGCTCGTTACGCCTGGTGCGCGGGTCGGACCATCCGGACCTGGCCGCCTGGCAGGCGGAAGCCAGGGCCTTCGATTTTTCAGCCCGCGGGTTGTTGGAATAACGTTTCTCGATCAGGCGGCGCCGGCGCCGCATCCACTGTGAAGTGACCATTATCGACTGGATCGTGTTGTCCGGCTACATCCTGCTCATGATCGGCCTGGGCGGCTGGGTGGGCCGGCGGCAGCATTCCCAGCGGGATTATTATCTCGGCGGCCAGGCCGTGCCACCCTGGCAGGTGGCGCTGTCGGTGCTGGCCACCCAGGTCAGCGCCATCAGCCTGGTGAGCGCGCCGGCGTTCGTCGCCCTGCGGCCGGGCGGCGGCCTGGTCTGGCTGCAGTACGAATTCGCCATCCCGCTGGCGATGATCGGCGTCATGGTCTGGCTGGTGCCGGCCTACCGCCGCACCGGCGGGGTGACCATCTACGAGTATCTCGAGGGGCGGTTCGGTGCCGCCACCCGGTCGGCGGTGGGTCTGGTGTTCCTGGTGAGCCGGGGATTGGGGGCCGGCGTGGCGCTGCTGGCCACAGCCATCGTCACCGCGGTCTGCCTGGACCAGCCGCTGCCGGAGACGATTCTGGCGATCGGCGCGGTGGCGGTTGCCTACACCACGCTCGGCGGCATTGTCGCCGACATCTACTCCGACATCATCCAGTTGGGCGTGCTGTGGGCGGGGGCACTGGCCACCGCGTTCACCGTGGCCGCCCGGATCGACGGACCGGTGCTGCCGGCGATCCGGGCGGCGGCAGACCGGACGCGCGTGTTCGACTTCGCCGCCACCGGCCTGGGCGACGGCCAGACGTTCGCGTTCTGGCCCATGCTCGTCGGCGGGCTGTTCCTGTACCTGTCGTACTACGGGTGCGACCAGAGCCAGGCCCAGCGCCTGCTCACCACGCCGACGCTGCGGGGCGCGCAGCGGGCGCTGGTCATCAATGGGCTCCTGCGTTTTCCGCTGGTGCTGAGCTACTGCGCGGTGGGCGTGCTGCTGATCCCCTTCCTGGCGGCGCATCCCGAATTCGCCGACCGGCTGGCGGGGCGGCCGCCCGACTTCCTGGTGCCAATTTTCCTGGTGGAATACCTGCCCGCCGGCCTGCTGGGGATGATCGTGGCGGGCATTTTCGCCGCGTCGATGTCCAGCCTGGACAGCGCCCTGAATTCCCTGAGCGCCGTCACCTACCGGGATTTCCTGGCGCGCCGCTTCCCCGCCCTCGCCCGCCTGGCGCCTGACCGGGAGGTGCGGCTGGGCCGGGCGCTGACGGTGGGCTGGGGCGTCGTGGCGACCGGTTTCGCCCTGGGCATGGCGGGCGGTTCCGAAACGGTGCTGGAGCTCGTCAACAAGATCGGATCGGCGTTTTACGGCCCCGTGCTCGGGGTGTTCCTGCTGGGTCTGGCGAGTCGGCGGGCCGGCCAGGGGGCGGCGCTGAGCGGTCTGCTGGCCGGCGTAAGTGTCAACCTCGCGCTGTGGCTGGGTTGGGAGCGGACGGTGTCCTGGCTGTGGTGGAACGTCGTCGGGCTGGCCGTCTGCCTCGGAGTCGCCCTGGCGGTGCAGCGGATCGCGGACGCCGGATCCGCCGCGTCAGCACGGCCGGCTTCACCGGAGCCGGCGCCGCTGCAGTGGCCGGCCGTCTATGTCCGGCTGCTCCTGGCCGCCTTTGCGGCCGCGCTCCTGGCGGCGGCGGCGATCCAGTCGTGGTTGCACCCCTGATCTGATGCGGTCAGGGAATCGGTGCCCGGCTCCGGTCGGGCAGCGCTTCGCCGGGGAATTCGGGATACAGCCGCTCCATGCAGTCGGGGCAGATGCCGTGGCTGAACTCCACGTCGGTGTGACTCTGCAGGTAGCTTTCCACCTGGTGCCAGTAGCCGGAGTCATCCCGGATCTTCTTGCAGGCGGCGCAGATGGGGAGAAGCCCCCGCAGCGTCCGGACGGTGTGGAACGCCGCCTGCAGCTCCAGGATCAGTTTCTCCCGCTCCGCTTCAGCCTGCCGGGCGGAGGCGCTTTCAGACTCAAGTTCGGCGACGCGGCGGCGCAGCGTCGCGAGCTCCAGCTCGAGCTCCTGGCGGGTGTGGCGCGCCTTGCTCATGCGGCCACCGCCTGGCCGTCGTCCGGGTTGTAGGAACGGAATGGAATGAAGCCGTGTTGACACACGGCACGGAAGGAACGATTGTCCATTGTGCCCCCTGCGAGAGGGATACAGCCTGGTGAATACTCAGAAGACGGATAGTAATTGAAAAAAATGCCGGTAAAATGTGATTTGAATCACAAATCAGGCGAAATCATTGCAGGTACTCCGCCAGCCAGCGGTGGATCTCCTTCCACCAACGGACGTTGTTCTGCGGCTGCTCGATGACGTGTCCCTCGTCGGGGAAGTAGAGCAGTCGGGCGGGTACGCCCTTGACCCGGAGGGTGGTGAACAGCGACAGCCCCTCGGTCACGGGGACGCGGAAATCGATCTCGCCGTGGGTCACCAGGGTGGGGGTGGCGAACGCCGCCGCCCGCGTGTGGGGAGACCACCGCGCGTAAAGCTCCGGCATGGTCCACGGCGTCTCGCCCATGTCCCAGGCGGGGTACCACAGCTCCTCGGTGGCGCCGTAGAAGGCGGTCAGGTTGTAAAGGCCCGCGTGGCTCACCAGGCACTTGAAGCGGGTGGTGTGCCCCATGATCCAGTTCACCGAGTAGCCGCCGAAGGAGCCGCCGATGGCGGCCTGGCGGCCGGCGTCGACGAACGGGTAGCCGGCGAGCACATGATCCAGGCCGGCCATCAGGTCCTGGTAGCAGCGGCCGCCGTAGTCGCGGCTCACCTCCTCGCGGAACCGGGCGCCGTAGCCCTCGCTGCCCCGGGGATTGATGAACACGCCCACGTACCCGGGGGCGGTGACGAGCTGGTGGGTGAACCAGGCGGTCAGGAACTGGTCGGTCCACATGTTCTGGGGACCGCCGTGGATGGCCATCACCACCGGGTATTTCCGGTCGGGGTCGAACCGCGGCGGACGGAGCAGGAATCCGTGCACCCGCGCCCCGTCGGCGCCGGTGAACCAGAAATCCTCCAGCGCGGGAAGTTCCACTTCCTGAAGCAGCTCACGGTTGAAAGCGGTCAGCGGCCGGGCTTCCCCGCCGGCGGCGGGCATCGCGTACAGCTCGCCGGGCTGGTGCGCGTGGGAGCGGACGAACACCAGCCGGCGGCCGTCGGGGGTCACCCGCAGCCCGGTGACGTAGCCCGAGCGGGCCAGCCGCTCCACCCGGCCGGTGGCGAGATCGACGGTGCCGATGCCGGTGCGGCCCTCGTCCCGCGTGGTGAAGAACAGGCGGCGGCTGTCCGGGTGCCAGGCAAACTCGACGACGGAGCGGTCCAGGCCGGTGGTGAGGAGACGGCGCTCGCCGGTCCGGCGATCCATGACCGCGAGGCGTTCGGTGTCCGCCTCGTAGCCGGGCTGGGCCATGGCGACGTACGCCAGGTAGCGCCCGTCCGGCGAGTAACGCGGCTGCCGGTCCAGGGCCGGGTTCGGCGTGAGACGCTCCGGGTCGCCGCCGGCCAGCGGGACGCGGTACAGGTCGAGGTTCGTGCTCAGCGCCGGTTCAGGCGCGGTGACGCGGACGTAGCACAGCTCGGCGCCCTCGGGGGAGAGGTCGAAGTCGTGCCGGCTGGCCAGAGAGACGGGCGGCGTGTCGAAGTCGCCGGGGGTCAGGTCGCGCATCGTGCCGCCAGCCAGCTCCACATGGAGGATGTGGTTGCGGGCGTCGCCGAGCCAGGTGTCCCACTGCCGGTACAGCAGCCGGTCGATGGTCCGGGCGCTCACGAGGGAGCCGAGTGCGACCTGCTCCCCGTGAAAGACAAGCCTTCTGCCCGCCGTCAGCCTCAGGAAATCGAGGGCGTGGCTGATGACGTGCTCAAAGCCGGAAAGCGGCGTGGTCTCCCCGGAAGTGGACATGGAGATTCCCGCCATGGCGAGTGCCGAGGCGGTACATGCCGTGGCTTCCTGTGGCAGGGAATAGCCTACAAACCCGTCAGCTTGCTCCAGGAGACCCCCGGCAAAGGGCTCCATGAGGCGAAAGGCCGACTCGTCATAGCGCTCCATGACGCCCAGGCGGTGCCCGAGTAGCCAGTCTCCATAGGCAACGAAGCGGGCCAGAAGATCCCCGTACCCTGCCCGGGACATGATTGCGGGCGCGCATTCCAGAAAGGGCCTGACCCAGAAGGCGGCGGTTACAGGCCTGGACGGAAGAGTGCGCTTTGCCCCGTGGAAGTCAATGATGGAAAATGCGGATGTAAAGGCCGTTACGGTGAGTGCCGTGGGAACCGTGACGAAGGGGATGGGCCTGCCCTCCAGGTACAGGGCTTGTTTCACCAGATCGGTGATGCTTCCGGAACCGAGGACGACGGCTGCCCCCTCTTCCCCTTCCCGCACCGTGCCCCGGATCCGCTCCAGGCAGTCGTGGGAGGCGTGGAGTTCCCCGGGAGGAATGGCAAGTTCAGAGGAGAGGTCCGTCCAGCGGAAGGGGATGCCTGCCTCCCCCAGCAGGGCGCGGAACTCGCCGTCGATGTCCGCCGTCGGGCCTTCGGAGCACTTCTTGGGGAAGCCGTCCACAAAGACGCGAATCCGGGTTTTTCCCGGCATGAATGCCTTGCGCCAGCGGACAAAGGCCGACCGGAACTCCCCAAGTGACTCTGCATAGCACTGGGCGGGGACCAGGGGGGACTTTTTCGCGTCCTCCGAAATTTTCTCCCTGTCCAGGGTGTCCTGAAGGGTCACAAACCAGGGGTTCATGGCATTTCATCCTTGAAAAACGTGCGCATTCTATCCGTTTTTTTCCGCTCTTTAAATGAAAAAAATTGTTCTTCCGAAAAAAATCGCTTAGAGTAACAAAAATAATTGCAGAGAACTTCATGAGCCGGAGCCCGAAAAAACCTCCCGCACCCAAGCGCCTGCCTGCACTGGTCGATGATTGTCCCTGCACACAGGTGCGCTGCCACCGCCACGGCAACTGCGTGGAGTGCATCCGCGTGCACCGGACGAGGCAGGAGCATATCCCAGAGTGTCTCCAGGATATGTTCCGTGGCCGGGTCAGGGAACTGGCCGCGCTCGTGGAATACGACATCCGCGATCTGAGGCGCACCCCGGCATACTCGGATGGGCGCATCGGCAAGGAGGCGCAGCCCCGGGGTCCGTCGAAAGCGCCTCCGGAAAAGAAGCCGGCGGCAAGACAGAAACG